>ERZ1066118.6-NODE-6-length-401715-cov-14.989197_pt1 | contig 401715 bp, 338 predicted proteins | sample MGYA00382765_ERZ1066118 | MGnify/ENA primary metagenome ERZ1066118 (study PRJEB33369, sample SAMEA5778348) | biofilm metagenome | biome: Industrial cooling water; feature: Water cooling tower basin; material: Biofilm | place: United Arab Emirates | collected... | reverse complement strand
CCCGGCTTGGCGGCCATTTTGTTTGTTCAACTGGCTAACTCAAACAGCTTCTTAGAGTTTCGTGTTCATCAACTCTGAACCCTGAACCCTAAACCCTAAACTCATTTCAACCATGAAAAAACTCTTCCCCCTCGCCGCCGTACTGCTCCTGCTCACCGGCTGCCAAACGTTCGAAGACCTCGAACAAAACCCGAACGTCCCCGCCGCCGTGCCCGCCAACCTCGTGCTGCGCGGCATCCTGGTGGACCTGTACGAAGGTGCCTGGAACAAAGACCAGCGCTGGAACCAGTACTACACCATCAACTACAACTACTACGGCAACAACGAGTACGACTGGACTTCGACCAGTTTTAAATACACCACGCTCAAAAACGTGGGCAAAATGGAGGAGGAAGCCAAAAAACAGACCGGCAAGGACCTCAATCCGTACTCGGCCCTGGGCAAGTTTTTTCGGGCCTACTACTTCGTCTGGATGACCCAGCGCGTGGGCGATTTGCCCCTGACCGAGGCCCTGAAAGGCACCGAAAACATCACGCCGAAGTACAACGCCCAGAAGGAAGTGTACGTCCAGGTCCTGAAGTGGCTCGACGAGGCCAACGCCGACCTGACCATCCTCATCGCCGCCGGCGACAACACCCTCCAGGGCGACATTTACCTCAGCAACGACCTGCGCAAGTGGCAGAAGGTGGTCAACACCTTCAAACTCCGCGTGCTGGTGGGCCTCAGCAAGCGCGCCGACGACGGTGAACTGGCCGTGAAAACGCGCTTCGCCGAAGTGGTGAACAACCCCGCGAAATTCCCCCTCATGGCCAGCCCCGCCGACAACCTCCAGTACACCTTCAACGCGACGTTCAACAAGTACCCCATCAACCCCGACAACTTCGGTTTCGACGCCACCCGCCAGCAGATGTCGGCCACGCACATCGACCTGTTGAAGAAGTACCGCGACCCTCGCCTGTTCGTGGTGGCCGAACCTGCCGAGGTGCAGTTGAAGAAGGGCCTCCAGCCCACCGACCACGCCGCCTTCGTTGGGGCCAGTCCCTCCGAGGGCCTCGACGCCATGTCGTCGAAGGCCGAGGTGGGCGAGTACTCCTTCATCAACCGCAACCGCTACTACCGCAGCTACACGCCCGAGCCGGTGGTTATCCTCGGGTACCCGGAACAGCAGTTTCTCGTCGCCGAGGGCCTTCACCGTGGCTGGGCGAGCGGCAACGCCGAGGAAGCCTACAAAAAGGGCGTTCAGGCCAGTTTCGACTTTTTTGGCATTAAAAACGGCGACAACGCCGTGACCTTAGAACTCCGCGACAACGGTAAGGCCACCTCGCAGGGTTTCACGGTGAAGTTCGATGGGGACGCCTACTTTGCCCAGCCCACCGTGAAGTACGCGGGCAACACCCCCGACGGCCTGCGCCAAATCCTGACCCAAAAGTACCTGGCCATGTTTATGAACACGGGCCTGGAGCCGTTCATGAACTGGCGGCGCACGGGCTTCCCGGCCAATTTCGCCACCACGGGTTCGGGCATCGGCAACTCGGGCAAAATTCCCCGCCGCTGGCAGTACCCGGCCTCCGAGCGCGTGTACAACGCCACCAACTACGCCGAAGCCCTCCGCCGCCAGTTCAACGACGACAAGCGGGACAACATCAACGACGAGCTTTGGATACTGAAATGAAAGGAGTGAGTAGTCAGGAGTGAGGAGTGAGTAGAAAGACAAACTCTCGCTCCTCGCTCCTCACTCCTGACTACTCACTCCTAAAAAAGTACGCGTTTGCTTTGGTTAAGTGAAATGACCGATCGAAAGTAGCGGAGCGTTGCGCCGCTACTTTTTCTATAATTTCGCCCGTACCGTCGGACGGCTGGGGAAACCCATTGCCGGTAGCCGAATGCTTCTCAGCCGTCCGACGGCTAACCCAATCGCCATGAAACTCTTGTTTGCCGTAGCCGCCCTGTTTCCGTTGTACGCCACCAGTTTTGCCCAGTCGCCCACAACGGCATCCACGAAAACCGGGTCGCCCGTCGCCGCATCCACGGTGGCCCACGCCCACAACGACTACGAGCACGCCCGCCCGTTTTTCGACGCCGCCGAACTCGGTTTCGGCTCCGTCGAGGCTGACGTGTGGCTGGTCAACGACACGCTGTTCGTGGCCCACGACCGGAAGGACATTCGCCGGGAGCGGACATTGGAAAAACTCTACCTCGAACCGCTCGCTGCCTGGCGAAAAACCCACGCCAACCCGCGTTTCCTGCTCGTGGATTTGAAAACGGGCGGCGACGCCACGGTGCGGGCGTTGGAGAAAGCCTTGAAACCGTACCGGGGTTTGTTTTTTCCGGAAAACCCGCAGGGCGTGCGCCTGACCGTCAGCGGGGCCATGCCCGCGCCGGAGCGGTTCGGGGAATTTGACAACCGGTTGTTTTTCGATGGACGGCGAAAAACAACCTACCCCCCCCAAGCCCTGGCCCGCGTCGGGCTGGTGAGTGCCCCGTTTTACGAAGTCGGTGGTTTCTGGAACGGAAAAACTCCCTTGCCCGACGACCGACGAGGGCGGGTCAAAACGTTTGTCGATTCGCTCCACGCCGTGGGCAAACCCGTGCGGTTCTGGGCCACACCCGACACGCCCCTGGCCTACCAGACCCTCGCCGACCTCGGCGTCGATTTCATCGGGGCGGATGATTTGCAGGGCTTGGCGGAATTTCTGAAGGTGGCTCCGACCTCCGGTCGGAGTTCGACCGAAGGTCGAAATTTCCCGGCTGGTACGTCCACGGCTGACCCGTTTCGACGTTCCGTCGAACTCCGACCTCCAGGTCGGAGCTACATGTCTGCCCCCGCCGGCGACCGCCCCACGCGGGTCAACCCGAAGGGCGAAACCGTGATTCCCAACGGGCGAATCGTGAAACCCCTCGGCAAAACCTACCGCATCGCCCCGCACCCCTACGGCCTCACGCTCAGCCCCGACGGCACGACGGCCATCACGGCCAATTCGGGCACGAACCCGTTCAGCATCAGCATACTCAAAAATGTGTTCGGCAAAAAACCGCGCATCGGCCAGATTCCCGACGCGCCCAACACCGACGACGACCTGCTGGCCGCCGTGTTCATGGGCCTGGCCGTTTCGCCCGACAACCGCATCGTGTACGTGGCCGGGGGCACAACGAACAAGATTTTCCTCTTCGACCTGACCACGGGCGAAAAACTGGGGGAAATCAGCGGCAACAAAACCTTCAACGACCAGGATTATTCCGACGGCTACCTCGGCGACATGGTCCTGACCCGCGACGGCAGTACGCTCTACGCCGTGGACCAAATCGGCTTCCGCCTGCTCGTGGTGGACACGAAGCGGCGCGAAGTCGTCGCCAACGTGCCCACGGGCCGCTACCCCTTCGGCGTCACGCTCTCGCCCGACGAAAAAACGGTGTACGTGGCCAACGTGGGCATGTTTCAGTACAGCTTCGTGAAAGGCATCGACCGCAAGCGTCTCAAGGAAACGGCCATGAAATTCCCGCCCTTCGCCTACGGCTCTCAACAAGCGCGGGAAGGTTACAAAACCGACAGCCTCGAAATTCCCGGCCTCGGCGACCCCAACGCCCCCGAATCGTTCTCGGTCTGGGCCATCGACGCCGCCACCCGGCAGGTCACGGCGAAGGTGAAAACCGGGGTTCTGGTCGGCGAAATGGTCGAGGGCATTCCCGCCGTGGGTGGTTCCAGCCCCAACTCCGTCGTGGCCTCCGACCGCTACGTGTTCGTCTCCAACGGCAACAACGACAACATCTCCGTGCTCGACCCGCAGGCCGGTCAACTCGTTCAAACGATTGAACTCCGCCTCGACCCCCGTCTGGGCCGCTACCGGGGCGCGATTCCCTTCGGCCTCGCGCTCTCGCCCGACCAGAAGCGGCTCTACGTCGCCGAATCGGGCATCAACGCCGTCGCCGTCGTGGACGTGCCCACGCTGACCGTGCTCGGTCACCTGCCCGTGGGCTGGTTTCCGTCGAAATTGAAAGTCAGTCCGGACGGCAAAAAACTGGTCGTGGCCAACGCGAAGGGCTATGGCTCCGGGCCAAACGCGGGCCGCAAGTTCCGGCCCGGCCCCGAAGGCGCGTACATCGGCAGCCTGATGAAAGGCTCCGTCACCGTGCTCGACATTCCGGCGGACGGGGAGTTGAAGGCGCTGACGGAACGGGTGGTGGCGAACAATTTCGATTTCAAACCCGCGCCAGAAAGCCGGGAGGCCTGGCGTGATTCCCTCAAATACCTCGTTTTCATCTCCAAAGAAAACCGCACCTACGACGAGATTTTCGGGCAACTCAAAAACGGGCGCGGCGACCCACAACTCGCCCGCTTCGGCCACGACGTGACCGTGACGAACCGGGCCAAAACGGCCACCGTGCGCGGCGTGACCGTGATGCCCAACCACCTCGCCCTAGCCAAACGCTTCGGCACCGCCGACAATTTTTACTGCGACTCCGACCACTCCGCCGACGGCCACCGCTGGCTCGCCAACGTGTACCCCAACGAGTGGATGGAAACGCACGTATCGGCGGCTTACGGGGGCAAGCGGGGCTTTAACGCCGAGTCCGCCGCGCCGGGCAAATTCGCCTTCATCGGCTCGTCCGGCTCGTTTTACCCCGAAGACTACAACCAGGACGGCTCCATGTGGGAACACCTCGACCGCCACGACATCTCGTTCTACAACTTCGGCTTCACTACCGAGCAGGAAGGCAGTTTCAGCGATTCAACGATGAAAGTGGGCGGCGAGGTGTACACGGTCAACTACCCGCTCCCGGCTCCGATGTTCGCCAACACCTCGCGCACGTTCCCGACCTACAACATGGCCATCCCCGACCAGTACCGGGCAACGGTGTTCATGCAGGAGTTTTCGGAAAAATTTGGGGGGCCGGGCAAGGAAATGCCCCGGTTCCTGCCACTCATGCTCCCCGCCGACCACGGCGCGGGCGAGCGGCCCCACGCGGGGTTTCCATTCCGGGAAAGCTACATGGCCGACAACGATTTGGCCCTGGGCCGCGTCGTGGAGTTTTTGAGCCGCACGCCGTACTGGCGCAACATGGCGATTTTCGTTACCGAAGACGATGCCCAGGGCGGCACCGACCACGTGGACGCCCACCGGAGCATCCTCCAGGTGTACTCGCCCTACGCGAAGCGGAATTTCATCGCGAAAAACCACTACAGTTTCGGCAGTTTGTTCAAAACGTTCTGGGAATTGCTCGGCATCCCGTACCTCAACCAGTACGACGCCGGGGCCACGGGCCTGGACGAATTTTTCACGAACACTCCCGACTTCACGCCCTTCAGCGCCCTGCCCGTGGACGACCGGATTTTTGACCCGAAAAAAGCCCTCACGCCCCTCGACGAGGGCTTTGACTGGAAAGCCCTGAAGGAAAGCCCCGTGCTCGACGACGACGATTACCTGAAACGCGACCGCGCCGAGGAAGACGAAAAAGAACGCTCGGCGCGGGAGTACCAGGCCAATCCGCGGCTTTATAAAAAGCGGAAGAAACAGTAACCAACCTCACCCGCGCGGCGGCCGCCCCGGCCCCTCTCCTGCTGAGAGGGGTGAAACTTTCAGCAGTGGCTCCCCTCTCAGCAGGAGAGGGGCCGGGGCGGCCGCCGCGCGGGTGAGGTTCCATGCCCCAAACCCATGAAACCACTCATCAACCCCAGTCACCCCAACCCCCATGCTCCGTACACCAAACGCCGCGCCACGGACCCGCTCGATGTTAACGACGAACCCGACGAAGTCCCGGCTGACGGCGATGATTTTGACTGGATTGACGACGATGACCGCGACCGCCCAGACCCGGACGACGCCGACCGACAGTCTGACGACGAAGACGAGGACTGAGCAAGCCACGACGCTCCTCGACGAAATCACCGTTACCGCCCGCCGCTCGGCCCAGGCGATTTTTGACACCCCTGGCTCGGTCAACGCGCTCAATGCCCGGTACCTGACCACTTATCAACCCCGCACTACCCCCGAAGCCCTGACGGGCGTAGCCGGGGTGTTCGTCCAGAAAACCACCCACGGCAGCGGCTCCCCCTTCCTGCGCGGGCTGACCGGCAACCAGACGCTCACACTCATCGACGGCATCCGGCTGAACAACAGCACGTTCCGCTTCGGCCCCAACCAGTACCTCAATACCGTGGATGCCCTCAGCCTCGACCGCATCGAAGTGCTGCGGGGTGGCGGCTCGGTGGCCTACGGCACCGACGCGCTGGGCGGCACGCTTCAACTCTTCACCCGCCAGCCCGACTTTGGCAGCGGCGTCCACGGGCGAGTGCTGGGGCGCCTCGCTACTGGCGGCATGGAGCGTACCGGTCGCGGCGAAGTGTCAATTGGACGCGAACGCTGGGCGGCGACGGTCGGCGTGACGGGCCGGAACTTCGGCGACCTCGTGGGCGGCGACACCACCGGGCGGCAAACGCCCAGCGGCTACACCGAACGGGCCGTCAACGCCGCACTCCGGCTGAAACTGACCGGCACTGCCGTGCTGACCCTCGCGCACCAGTCGCTGGAGCAGCGGCACGTGCCGGTGTATTTTCGGTACCGGCTCGAAAATTTTGCCCTCAACGAGTTCGACCCGCAGCGACGGAATCTGACCTACGCGAAACTGGAAACTTCTTCCGAAAACCGGTTTTTTCAAAAACTCACCGCCACGCTTTCCCACCAGGCCACCCGCGAAGGCCGCATTTCGCAGCGCAACGTCGGTTCCAGCCGCCGCACCGAAACCGACCGCGTGCGCACGCTGGGCGCGACGGTGAACGCATTTTCGCAAATTTCACCAACCTGGACGGCCAACTCGGGCGTCGAAATCTACCACGACCGCGTGAACAGCGACCGGTTGGAGGAAAATCCAGTCAGTTCCAGCGGTCTGCGAACGACCAGCCGGGGCCTGTACCCCGACGGGGCCACGTACCTCAACTACGCCGCCTACTCGCTCCACCAGTGGCAGGTTTCGCGCTGGCAACTGAGCCTCGGCGGGCGGTTCAACGGGTTTTCGATTGACGTGAGCGACGCGACGCTGGGCCAGGTCAACCTGCAACCAAAGGCGCTCGTCGGCAACGCGGCGGTGCTGTACGGCCTCGGCGAACGGTCGAACGTGTACGCCAGTTTCAACACCGGATTCCGTGCGCCCAACATCGACGATTTGGGCACGCTGGGCATCGTCGATTTTCGCTACGAAGTCCCCACGGCCAGCCTCAAGCCGGAGCGGTCGGCCAACGTCGAACTCGGTTACAAACTCCGCACCTGGCGCGTGAGCGGCAGTCTGGCCTTGTTCAACAACGACCTCCGCGACCTCATCACCCGCGTTCGGGTGGGCAACGAGCAGATTCAGGGCATCAACGTGTACCGCAAGGAAAACATGGAGCGGGCGTTTGTGCGGGGCGTGGAGGCGGAGGTGGAGGTATTTCTTTCGGAAAATTGGACCGCCTTCGGCTCACTGGCCTACGCCTACGGGCAGAACGTGACCCGCGCCGAACCCCTCCGCCGGGTGCCGCCGCTCAACGGACGGGTTGGGCTGGAATGGCGGTCGGGACGCCTGTTTTTCCGCCCCGAAACCGTCTTCGCCTCCAAACAAGACCGCCTCGCCCAGGGCGACCGCGACGACAACCGCATCCCGAAAGGCGGCACGCCGGGCTGGGTGGTGCTCAACGTGCTGGCCGGTTGGGAAGGCCGCGTTTTGGGCCTGAATGTTAATTTGCAAAACCTCACCAACGTGGACTACCGCACCCACGGCTCGGGCATCAACGGCGCGGGCCGGAGCGCGTGGCTGACGGCGGAAGTTATGTTTTGATTTTTCGGAAAACGTATGAAATTCTCCTCCGCGGCTCTGCGCCTCTGCGTGAAAACGACCCTCGCCCTCGCGCTCACGATCCCGCTCTACGCCCAGACCCACCAGACCGGGTCACGCTTGACGGAAAACGTGTTCCTCATCACCACCGACGGCCTGCGTTGGCAGGAGGTGTTCGGCGGGGCCGATTCCACGCTGCTGTTTGAACCGTCGTACACCCGCGACACCGCCCGGATGGCCGGGCGGTACTGGGCCGCCACGCCCGCCGAACGCCGCGAAAAACTCCTGCCGTTCGTGTGGAACACCCTGGCGAAAGGGGGCCAACTGTACGGCAACCGGGCCGCGGGCAGCAAGGTCAACGTCAGCAACCCGTACTGGTTCAGCTACCCCGGCTACAACGAAATCCTGACCGGCTACGGCGACGAGGCCATCGACTCGAACGACAAAAAGCCCAACCCCAACGTGACCGTGCTCGAATTCCTGAACCAACAGCGGGGGTTTCGGGGCAAGGTAGCCGCGTTCGCGTCCTGGAACGTGTTTCCCTGGATTGTCAACGAAGAACGCAGCGGCGTACCGGTCAACGCGGGCGAGGAAGCCGTGGAAGGTCGGCTTTCGGAACGCCAGCAACTGCTCAACGAACTCCAGACCCAACTCCACACGCCCTGGGGCGCGTCGGCCCGCCACGACGTGCTGACGTACCACTTCGCGAAGGAATACCTGCGCAAGCACAAACCCCGCGTGCTGCTCATCGCCTTCGACGAAACCGACGACCACGCCCACGACGGCAACTACACCGATTACCTCGAATCGGCCCACCGGGTGGACGCCCTGCTGGCCGACCTCTGGGCCACGGTGCAGGCCGACCCGCACTACCGGGGCAAAACCACGTTCATCGTCACCACCGACCACGGGCGCGGCCACCGGCCCCGGCGTGCCTGGCGCGAGCACGGTTCCAAAACCCCCGATTCGTACCAAATCTGGATGGGCTTCCTGGGGCCGGACACGCCCGCCCTCGGCGAGGTTTCGCACGAAAAAACGCTGATGCAGAACCAGATCGCCCAAACGTTGGCGCGGTTTCTGGGGCTGGAATTCAAGAGCGACAAACCGACCGGGAAGCCGATTCCGACGGTGCTGCGGGCGGATTGACCCGAACCACGATTTGGGGGTGGGTGATCGTTGACTTGTGTGATTTTAGGTTTTATCCATCTTGCCCAGCAGCACTCTGCCCATCCCGGTGGATCAATCTGGCGCGAAAACCTTATAGGTCAAAAAAAGACCTATAAGGTTTTGTGAGTCAACGATTTAACTACAAAATCCCAGCACACGATGCCCGCCGCCACGGCCACGTTGAGCGAGTGCTTGGTGCCAAACTGCGGAATTTCCAGGCCCAAATCGGCCAGCGCCACCACGTCGTCGCTCACGCCGCTGACTTCGTTGCCCAGCACGAAGGCGTACCGTCGCCCGGCGTCGGGGACGAATCCGGCCAGCGACTGGCTGCGGTCGGTCTGTTCCACCACGGCGACCACGTACCCGTCGCGGCGAAGCTGTCCGACGAGTTCGGCGGCGGCGGGGGCGTACTGCCAGGGCACGGTCAGGTCGGCTCCGAGGGCGGTTTTGGCCAGTTCGCGGTGGGGCGGCGTGCCCGTGATGCCGCAGAGGAAAATCATTTCGCAGCAAAAGGCGTCGGCGGTGCGGAAAATCGACCCGACGTTCGACAGGCTCCGCACATTGTCGAGCACGAGCACGAAGGGCCGTTTTTCGGCCTGCTGAAACTGCTCGACCGAAAGCCGGTCGAGTTCGTCCATCGAAAGTTTGCGCATGGTAGTCGTCAGTCGATTGGAAAAGCATGTCTGACTTCTGTTAACTATCGACTGACGACTGACGACCATCGACTACCTCATACGTCTGCTCAAAAATTTCCCGGTCGCACACGTACAGTTCCCCCCGCACGCCGCGCATGAGCCAGTCGCCGGGTTTGCCCCGCACCAGCCCTTCGAGCGATTCGACCTCAAAGGGTTCATGAATCTGCACGCAATCGACGGGGATGGGTTTTTTGACGGCTTTCTGAAAATCGACGCCGGGGTTCTGGTTCATCGGAAACCGGCGGACGGGGTTGGCAGCGTTGCTCATGGTCGGCGTTTTTTTTTGCCAAACATCGGGATTTTCAGGCCGACAGGTCGAAGGTTTTCGGAAAGTGCCCGTCAAGCACCAGCCGTTCCGCCGCCGTCGCGCCGATTTCAGCCAGGATTTCCCGGTTTCCGGCGTCCGACATTTCGGTGAGTTTCTTCAAATCGGCATCGGGCACGCCCAGTTCGTTGAGTTCGTTGGTTTCCATCCGCACGTTGTAACGCAGGTAGTGCAGGTGGGCGTTGCCGCCGAGCAAATCGTGTTTCATGTCGCCGATTTCGGAGTCGATGACCGTGCGCGTGGGCGAATCCGAGAGGTATTGCAGCAGCAGGTGCCCCTGCAAACTGGCGTCGCGCATGAGGATGTCGGGCACCTCCGTGCCCCAATCCCAAATTCGGTTGTCGGTCACCTGGTTGGGCTGCACCCGCGTGCGCGACCAGCCCGTGCCCACCGACACGACCATCAGCCGGTCGCCGCCCGTTTCCCAACGAAACGGAAAGCCTTTGAGCGTCGCCACCAGAAAAAGCAGCAGGGCCGGGTTGTTGTACATGCTCACGCCGCCGTCGACGAAGGCCCCCAGTTCGCCCTTGCCCACGTCAATGACTTCGGGTTTGAAGTACGTCGGGGCCGCCGTGCTGGCCCGCACCGCCCGGCGCAGCATGATGCCCTTGTTGTACTCGAAATACGTGCCGCCGGGGTGGTTGATGAGCGGCCAGGTGCTGCCCGTGTCGGCGCGTTTGGTTACGATGCAGAGGCCCGTGCGGAGGTCGGGGCTGCTGAGGGTGCGGTTGCCGAATTCGTCTTTCAGGCTGTTTTCGAGTTCATCGACGTCGAATTTGGCGCTCAGCCATTGCAGCCACGTCCGGCGTTTGGAAAAAATCACCCCGCCCAGGTCGAGGTAAAGTTTTTTCACCTCGGTGGCCGACTTGCCCAGGGCCAGGCAGGTGGCGATGATGGCCCCCGTGGAGGTGCCGCCGATGAGGTCGAAGTAGTCGCAGAGGCGGAAAGCGGGGTCGTTGCCGTGGCGCTGGCGGAGCGTTTCCTCGATTTTTTCGAGAAAACCGAGGGTGAGTGCGCCGCGGATGCCGCCGCCGTCGAGGGCGAGGATGCGCTTGGGGCCGGGGGCGGTGAGGTGGGCTTGGAGAGAGGGGGGCATGGAGGGGAGGGGTTTGAAGGGTCGCAAGGGTCGCCAGAAAAATTTTCAGAAAAATACGCCAACCAACTGATGATGTCGGTGCCTACTTTGCGATTCATTGGAAAATCTCAATTCCTCATGCACCGAATCGGAACACGGGCGCTCCTCCTGCTGGCGGGGAGCGGTCTTTTCTGGCCCCAAGCCCACGCCCAGCGCCGGGCCACGGGGCTGACCTTCAACGCCGAACAATTCGCCGCCGTGCCCGCCCTGCCCGAGTCGGGCGGCGAAAAAGCCCTGACCCTCAGCCTGCGCGCTGACCTCTCGGCCTACGCACCACCGGCGGGCGACCAGGGCCGCGTGCCCGCCTGCGTGGCCTGGGCCACGCTCTACTCGGCTTATGGTATCCAGGCCGCCGCCCGAAGCAACGTCGCCGATCCCGCACGGGCGCGTTCGCTGGCCCTCTCGGCCTTGTTTCCCTACAAACAACTCCGCCCCGAGTGCGAGTCGGGCCTCAACCTCCACGAAGCCGCCGCATTTTTGGCCCGCCACGGCGACGTGCCGTTTCCGGACTTGCCCGCCAACGCCTGCGAAACGCCCATCGGCGAGGAGCACCGGCGTAAAGCCGCCCAGTTTCGGCCCGTGCGTGACTACCTCCGGCTGTTCGGCACTACCGACGTCAGCGATGCCCAGAAGATTTTTCTGGTCAAAAAAAGCATTGACCTGCTCAAGGCCCCCGTCATCACCGGCATTCAGGTCTGGGACAACTTGTCCCGCCTGACCGAGGCAGACGATTACTACTACCCTTCGCGGGGCCGCGAACTGCTCGAACTGCACGCCGTGACGGTGGTGGGGTACGACGATGGCCGGGGGGCTTTTAAACTGATGAACAGTTGGGGACCGACCTGGGGGCAACGGGGTTTTTTCTGGATGAAGTACCAGGAATTTGCCCAAACTTCCGTCGGGGGCATTATCCTCGTGCTAGCCGACCCGACCAACGAAATCAGCGGGGATTTTGGCTTTCAGTACCTCAAACCCAACGCCAGCGGCGAGGCCATTTTCGAGAAAACCCAACCCCGACACGTAAGCAACGGGGTGTACGAACTGAACCGGAAAGATTGGGAAGTAGGGCAGGCTTTTCAACTCCTGACTCGCAACCGCCGCAGCGGACTGTACATGTGCGTCTTCAGCCTCGACGCCGAAAACGTACTCAATGTGCACTGGCCCACCAACCAGAAACTCGTCACCTACAACCCTAATCTGCTGGGCATGAACCACGGTGACCTCAACCCCGTGGCCAACTACGACGTGACGATTCCGGCCAAAGACCGGGCCTTGTACATCGAAAAGCCCGGCACCGACCGCCTCGTGGTGCTCTACAGCAGCAAGCCTCTGCTCGACGATTTGCCCCGTATTCTGGAGCGCGTCCGCACCACGCCGGGCGACATCCTGACCCGCCTACGGGCCGCGCTGGGCAGCCGCCTGAAAACGACGGGCGTCAGCTATCAGCCTTCGGGCATGAGCTTCACGGCCCGCGCGGGCGCGGGCGATACGATTCCGATGATTCTTACCATCCAATCCCAACCCTGAATGCGCGCGTTGCCAATCTGGTTGCTAGGTCTGCTGGGGGCGTTGGTCGCTTCAGGTCAGCAACCACTCCGCTTCGGGGTGGCGGACGAGGAATGGCGGCTGGGCGACGCGGCTCCAAGCGCCACGGGGTTTGCCCTTGTGGGAACAGCTACCGACTCGTCTGGTACCCACCTGCTGGCTCTCGTTGCCGATACTGACGGGCAGGTGCGCTGGCAACAGCGACTTGCCCGGCAGGGACCACCCAGTTGGGGCGAGGCCCTGACCCTGTCTCCGGAAGGCGACTGGGTGGTGGGAGGGAGCCTCGACGGGAACGCACTGGTGACGAAACTCGCCGCCGAGGACGGCCAGATGGCGTGGGTGAAAACCTTTGGACGGGGTGTAGTCCGCGATCTGGCCTCCGCTGCCGGTGACCTGCTCGCCCTGGTCGAGAACGAGGGTGAAACCCGTCTCCTGAAACTCGACAGCGAAGGAATCTTGCGTTGGGAAACGCCCCTTGCCGACTCGGCACCGACTACCCGCCCCGGACGGGTGGTCGGTCTGCCCGATGGGAGCGGAGCGGTGGCGTCGGGCGGCAACCTCTGGGGCATCGGGCCGGAGGGGCGCGTGGCCTGGCACCTGGGCGGGGCGCGTCGGCAGGTGCGCTGGTACGCGCTTCGACGGCTGCGCAACGGTGAATTGGTGGCTGTGGGCGAGGAACAACCGCCCAGCCTGGGCCAGGATGCCCAGGCCGAAGTGGCCGTCGTGGCCTCTGACGGCTCTCGGATGCGCTGGGCAAAAACGTTCGGCGAAGCAGGAGACGCCGACGCGGCCTGCGATGCGTTGGAGACCGCCGATGGCAAGCTCTGGTTGCTCTGCAGCCGCAACGAGGGGTTCTGGTTAGCCGAACTCAGCGCAAAACACGAAGTGCGCACGCAGGCGATACTCGGCGGAAACCCGGGCATCAGCACCAAAAACGCTGCTTTCTTGCTGAAAAGCAACAATAGACATGGTCGGGGAACAACCTGGATAGCGGGCACGGGGGAAGGAGATAAGAAAGCTGGATGGGTGGTGCTACCTCTGCTTCCAACCCTTAGTCGGGTGCCGGAACGAAAGCCTTGAAAACCGTTCGAACGGTTTTCACACGTATCTCCGCCCGGTGTATGCGGGAAAGTGTATCTTTTCGCCCCAGTAACCGGCTTACCGTCCACGCTGACGGCATTAACGCCAACAACCTTGACTCCCATGACCTCCACGCGCGGAGCCGATCCATGCACCGAGTTCCCGACCGACGAACGCCTTTACCGGGCCTTGCGCGCGAAACACCGCCAGGCTCATCGCTGCCTCTACCTGCGGGGATGGAGACTCACCCTGCCCCACTTGCGCCGCTGGGGGGCCGGGCAGCAAGACGCCGAAGACGTGTTTCAGGACAGCATCACCGACTTTACGCTGGCCCTCGAACGGGGGGCTTACGAGGAAAAACGAACGGTAGTACTGACCACCCTACTATTTAAGTATTGCCAGCACAAATGGCTGGACCAGGTGCGGAAAACCCAACGCCGACAGACGGTGCCCCTCGACCCGGACGCCGATTTCGACGAACCTGCCGACCCCGACGAAACCGAATCCGATCACCTGCGTCGGTTGGCTCTGGCCAGGGGCCGCCTCCGCGACGACCAGCGGCATTTGCTCGACCTGCTGTTCCACGACGGCCTGTCACACGAGGAAGTCGCTCGTCGCCTCGGCATGGAAGTCGCCTCGGTAACGAACAAAAAATACCGCATCCTGCAAGTCCTGAGACATGATTTTCTCAACCTGCCCGAATCTCCGTGAACGCTTTCACCCCCGATGATTACCGGCGTATGGACGCCTACGCCCGTGGCGAACTAACCGAGGGCGAGAGCCAGGATTTCGAACAGGCCCTGCTCACCGACGACGCCCTGGCCCGTGAATACCGCTGGTTTCGGGCGGCGGAGGCTGGCTACACCCGTTTACGCCGTCGGGAATTGTTTGCCGAAATCCACCGCGAAGTAACCGGACTCGATGACTCGCCCGCCGCCGAAACGCCCGTGCATCCGCTGTGGCCGCGTTGGGCGCGCCCCCTGGCCGCGGCGGCTTCGGTGGCGGGGGTGCTGGTGCTGGGGTGGTGGGTGTTGCGCGATTCCCGCCCTACGCCGCCGGTGGCCGTTTCGTCGAAAAAAACGCCGGACCCGAAACCCGTTTCTCCCCGCCCAAAGCCCGCGCCCTCGTTACCCCGGTCTGCGCCTGAAGCCTGGCAGGCCTACATGCGCCAGACCCCGAAAGGCATCGGGGACACGCCGACTGGGCTGGAGGCCGTGGCCCGCGCCCTGAACGCCGGTCAAGCCCGCGCCGCCCTTCGGCGGTTGAATGCGGCGGAGGCCGCCGCCCCCGAACCCCTGCTCGGCAGCGGTCGCGATACCCTGGGCCGGCAGCCCGCCCGACCCGTCGCCGCGCCCGACCCGTCGTTTCGGAACCTCTACCGGGCTGTGTGCTACCTCCAGCTCAACCAGCCCGACAAGGCCCTGGCTTACCTCAATCAGGTGCACGATCCCGACATCCGGCCTACCGCCGAGTGGTACGGGATCCTGGCCCGCTGGCAGCGGGGGCAACGCGCCGAAGCCCGCCAACGGCTGAAGCGCATAGCCCGCCAGCCCAGTCACCCGTACCGGCGCGAAGCCGAAACCTTGCTCGCCCAACTGCCCGAATTTTAGTCCATTTCTCCCGCACAGCATCATGCACAAACGGTACGCACTCCTCCTCGGCGTCGCATTGATGGGCCGACCAACCTCGGCCCAGGACGGTGGTTTTTTCCTCGCTGATTCCACGTACGATACCCTCGAAGAAGGGCTGCTCTTCGGCGATGGCCGCGATGCCGATGGCCGCGACCGGCGGGTGGTCAGCCTGCGGCCCTACTGCCCCGTTCCGGGCCAGCAGGGCGCGGCACCCGCCGTGACCAGCTTGGGCTGGGCTTTCGGTTACGGGGCGATGAGCATGGCGCTGGCCGAGAAGCGGGGCCTCAAAGGCTCCCGGATCACGGCGGAGGCGTTTTCAGCGTACTTCCCTTTCGCCCTGATGAAAAAAGACCCGAAACGCTGCCAACTCACGACCGATTACGTGGCCGAATTGAAGCGGGTTTTCACCCAGGTGGGCAACGTAAAAGCGGCCGATTACGACCGGCAGCCCTTCCGTTGCGACGCAGCGCCTCCGGCTGCCCTGCTGCGCCAAGCCGCGCCGTACGCTGCCCGCGAACTCCAGCGGGTATTTCGCTCCGACGCTACCGACCAGAGTAGTTCGGTGGGCGAAAAAGTTTTCAAAACCAAACAAGTGCTTCGGGCCGGACGGCCCGTGGTCGTCACCTTGCTGGTCGATCCGGCCTTTGCCACCCTCCGCACCGACACCTGGCTGCCCGACGAATCGCCCAAACTCACCGGCCAGGCCGTGCTCGTGGTGGGCTACGACGACGAGCGGCAGGCCTTCGAGGTGCTCAACAGCCGGGGTACCGCCTGGGGGCGCGGGGGCTTCGCCTGGGTGCGCTACCGCGATATGCAGTACGCCCGGCACGGGTTTCAATTGGTGTTTGGCGCACTATCCCCAACGCCGACGCCTCCCAGCGGGAAGTCCCTCGTGCGGTTTGGAGGTGATTTCGGCCTTTACAGCCCCGATTTTCCCGATTTGGCCGTCACGCTCCGGCAACGGATGTACGAAACCAACCACACCTGGCCCGAGGGAACCCGCCTGCAACTGGTGGCCGACCGCATTTCTCCCTACCACTACGTGTACGTGTTCAGCGTCGATCCCACGGGTAAACCCACCCTCCACTTTCCGCTGTCCGGTTCGGCGCGTACCTCGCCCCTGGTGGCCGACGCCCGTACCCGCGTGGTCATACCCGCTCCCCGGCTCGAGTTCGCCGACGACGGCACCGTCACGCCCGTGGAGCAGGCCATGATTAAAGACCAGCCCGGCACTGACTGGGTCGTGGCGCTCTACAGCACCCGCCGCCTCGACGGCGAACTGCCCGCGCTGTTCGCCGCCCTGACGAGCCACCAGAATGATTTGGTGAAAACCCTCGAAAACGCCCTCGGCAACCGCCTCGTGCCCTGGGCCAACATTCGCTACGCCCCCGACCGGATGCGCTTCCAGGCCGAAACCCCCACGGGCCACGTCGTGCCGGTGGTGCTGCGGCTGCGGGGAAGCGATTAGGGTCATGAATTTATAATGTTCAATGCTCAATTCTCAATGTTCAATTAAATAGTTGATTGTCAGTTTACTGAATGTTGAGCATTGAAAATTGAGCATTGAACATTCTCCATTCGGCATTTTCAAAAAACCCATGTTTTTCCTTCCTCTCCTCATCGATCAGCGTCGGTACCACGTGATTCGGCTCGCGTCCGCCGGGTCGGCGGGTACAGCAGACCCCTCCAGGTGGCCCTCGTTCGTGGTCGAACGCGAAGGGCCGGTGGCCCAGCAACTCTTCCGCCTCGCCACCGACACCCGGCTCGTGGCCGAAGGCGGCACGGACCGGGACCGGACGCTCTCTTTTTCCGAAGCCAACCTGGCCTTCCGCGACGGCGAACTCGTCGTCAGCCTGCTCGTTTCGGTGGCGGAAAACCCGGAGCCGGTAACCAACCTAACCGCGCAGGGCATCGAGAGTTCCCTCGGTGACGCCCTCTGGACCGTCGGTGCCACGGCAGCATTCTCGCTCCCGACCCTGCCCGTCCGCTGGGACGTGCGCGTGGACGGGCGGGCCTACGAAGGCGGGTTCCGGCTCCACTTCGCCCCCAAGCGCCAGGTGTACGACGTGGTGATGGATTTCGGCTCCGAGGCCACGCAGGTGGTGATGTACCGCCGCGACGAAGGCCGGGTGCTTCCCCAGCCCGTGGAGTTGGTCGGGACCGTGCTCGACCATTTTTATCCCAATTTGAAAACCGCACTTCCACCCTCCGGTTCCCGGCAGGTATTTCACCAGCAGGAACCCGACAACGAGCGGCTCTACCAGTCAGCGTTCTTTTTTCGGAAAAATGGAGCTGTTTTTCACCGCACCGACCCGCCGGGTACTCAGCCCGACGCCGAACTGCTCAGCCTGCTCACCGAGCGACTCAAGGTCGAGGAACTCAAACAAACCCACCGGCTGGTGCAAAACCTCAAACTGGCCCACCTCGGGGCGTATGATTTCAACATCCGCTTTGCTTCCCGGCAGAGCAACGAGTTCGGCGTAGAGGAAATCCACTTCAAAAACGGCGTGGCCGATTTTCAGCAGGCGGTGGTCAGTTACTTCGTGCAGGCCCTGCTGCGCACCATCCGCCGCCGCCTGCGCAACGACGAACCGGTCGCGCTCGTGGTGCGCCTGCTCGTGCCCAACGTGTTCGACCAGCGCAAGGTGGCCGGGTACGTGCAGGGTGTTTCGCGCAGCCTCGACGACCTCGCCGATGCCCAGCCCGACCTGGGGCTGGCCGGGTTCGAGGTCGGCACGGTGTCGGAAAGCGACGCCTCGTTTCTGGGTTACAAACGCCAGAAAGACCGCGCCGCCCGGCAGGGCCGACCCGGCTGCGAACCGGGGAAGGATTACGTGGTCGTCGACGTGGGCAAAGGCACCGTCGATTACTCCATCCTCCGCCTGACAAAGTCCAACCGGCTGGAATCGGTGTTTCGCTCCGGCTTCGTGGGGGCGGGCAACGTGATTTCCTACGCCTTCGTCGACACGGTGTTCGCCGCCGTGTTCGGGCGCGACAGCCAGACCCGCCGCCGGGCCATCCACGAACTGACCCTCAGCGATACTTCCGACCTCATCGCCAAACTGAATTTTCTGGAGGTCATCGAAAAACTAAAAAAAGCCTACGACCACCGCGCTGACTACCGGGGCGAGTACCAGAACCTGAGCGGCTGGCCCGAAGCCGCCGCCCTTGCCGGTTCATTCAACGACTTTTTCGAGCGGCCCAACCTGCTCAAGCGCCTCACCGAATTGCTCGGCAAGTTGGCCGACGGGCAGGGTTCGCTCCGCGACGAATTCGGCTTCATCAACCGGGCCGTGCAGGGCATCGTCGGGCGGATAAAAACCGAACTGCACCAGTCGGGCCTCTACCACCCTGACCGTACGGCCCGCATCGTGCTTACGGGTCGGGGCTTTAAATTCGGCCTGCTGCGGACCGTGTTCGAGAAAGAATTCGCGCCGGTAACAGTCGAAATGCCCGACCAGCCGAAGGAAATCTGCCTCGAAGGGGCCTTTAGCGGCGAGCGCATCAACTTCGACTCCGACCTCGTCGGGTTTCCCGAACTGCATCGGCTGGTGAGCAACGGGCAGGAGAAAGAAATGGACGCGGGCCTGGGTCGGCGCAAGCGCCGGGTGGCGCTGAACGGATGGTTTGACGGCGTTAACAAAAAACTAGAGACCGTGTTCGGCGAAAACGGCGAAGACCTCCAGCCCGACGCCAAAGCCGACGAAGAAAACGCCCTCCTTCAGGGCTGGTCCTTCAAACAGTTCCGGCGCGCCTCCCAGCGCGTGACCATCGGCGGCGTGGACTACGACGACCACAAAATCCCCGATTCCGAGACGGTGAACGTGTTTTTTTCGGGTGAGGATTTTCTGTTCCGCAACGAAACCCAGCACAGCCGCCTCGACGTGTACCCCGCGTTTTTCACGGCCAGCCCGACCGTGTTCCAGACCTTGTTTCCCTTCACCAACGCCCAGCCCGCTGACGTTTTCGTCGAGGACCTGGGCGATGAAATTCCTTTTGAATGAAAACTGTCCGTTCCGCCCCCACCGGGGTGCATTTGGCCCTGTACGCCCTGGTCACACTGGCCGGGCTGGGGTTGTATTTCGCCGGGCCGCCGCAACCGGTTTCCGTTGCGAAACCGGAGCGCGAAACCCTCGAAGCGGGCCGGATGTACCCCGTCGGGGAGGCCTCCGGGCTGCGTTTTGGCCCGGTGACGCGGTTGATTTTTCCCGATGAAAAAACGCTGCGGGTCGGCGAGCAGGAAATCCGTTTTGAGGCCGATTCAACCGGCAGGATTCGCTTTGAAACGAAAGAAGGCGCGGCCCTGGGGTACCTGATTGCCAACCTCAACCTGGCGTCGGACGGGATGGAAGAGCAGTTTGCGAGGCAAAAAATTCGGATGTTTTCCCGGAAAAACCTGCCCGACAGCCTGCGAAGCAACGGCCAAACGGATGTGGCGCAGTTCATCCGGGCGCTACGGGAGGTCGAAAAAAAAGCAGAACAAACCTTCATCCTCGACGGCGAACTGCACACCGGGAAAATCGCCGCCACCCGCCTGACGGCCCCGGTGCAAATCTTGACCGGCACCCCGCCGCCCGCTGCAACGGCGACCGCGCCAAGCCGCCCCTGGCCGGCGGCGCTGGTGGCCCTGGCTGGGTTGGCGGGGCTGGCGGTGACGGCGTTTGGCCGAAAAACCGCCCCGCCGCCCGTGGGCGGGTACGCCGCCGAAACCCCGCCGCCCGTGCCGGTTCAGGCACCGGAGCTGGTTGCTCCACTCGAACCGGCGGAACCCGTGGTTACGGCGCCTGAACCCGCGCCCCCCGCCCCAAGCCCCCCGCCCCAAGCCTTCCTCGAAACCTACGCCACGCGGTTTCTGGCCCGGTACGGGGCGTTTTTCGACGAACTTCAGCGCGTGCCGGTGCTACCCGACGAGGCCGAGGCCCAACGCGCCCGGCAGCGGCTGGTCGAAATGGGCCTCCACGCCCACGCCCTGGCCCGCACGGTGTACCTCGACCGCCTGACCCCCGAAACCGCCGAACCCAATGTGCTGCTCGTGCTCAACGACTGGCGCGTGAGCCAACTCGACCCCGCTCGCTACCGCCCCCTGACCGACGACCCCTACCAAACCGAAAAACGCTACCGGATGCTGCTCCCCATCCTCCAGGACCTCGACCTGGGTCGCCTCGACGGGGCCTTGCTCGACGACGTGGCCGTTTCCGAAACCCAACTCAAACCCTCCCGATGAACGCCCTGGGTTACGTGTTCAACCTCGCCAGCTTCGTGCTGCTCTGCCTGCTGGTGGCCGTTTTCTTTCTGAAAATCCGCGCCGGGCGCGGGTGGCAGTACGTGCTGTTCGCGGGGCTAGGGCTGGCGGCGGTGCTCACCCTGCGGGGCTACCTCTCGCCCCCGGAGCGGCTCCTGCCCAACACCAGCCGCCACGCGCTCGAACACCTCGGCTTCGGGTTTCGCCACGAACTCGTGCTGGCCGACGACCGCCGCCCCGCCGACGCGCTCTGGGACACCAAACCGGGCCTACTCCGCCTCCAGACCGATGCCGACCGGTTTCGCCTGACCGGCGATGGGTTTGAGGAACCGATTTTCTTTGAAGAAAACGGTGCGTTTAGCCTGGCCAATCCAGCGCTGACCCAACCCGTGCGCCGGAGCGTGTCGTTCCGGTTTGACACGCTGACGGTCCGCCTGCTCACCCGCGAAACCGAGGATGGCGAAGCCCCGCCCTACCGGGTCGAAGTGTTGATTCGCGACCGGCCGGCAGGCGTGTACCCGGTCACGCTCCGCCAACCGCTGGCCGTGGGCATGAGCGTGGGCGGAGTGCTGGCCCGCACCGAACCCCTGGCCCCGCTGCCCGAACCGGTCGCGGCGGCCCTCGACAGCGTGTGGCTGCTGCGCAGCCGGTTCGTGCCCGGCGAAAAAGCAACCCCCGACGCGCCCCTCGTGCTGTTTGCCCCGCCCGACCTGTGGGCCAACGCCCAGGCCGTGGCGGTGGACGACCAGCCCGTGCCCCCGCCCGCCCGACCCCGGTTTTCCGTGGCACTCCAACCGGAGCAGCGCTTTTTTTTCGGCCTCTGGGGAAGCCGCAACCGCGAGTACGAACTCGTCCACCGGGGCGGGACCGGCGAAGCGGAGTGGCGGCTGCGGTTTCCCGAACGCAAATCCCTCAAACGGGGCGTGAAGCCCGGCGAAAGCCTGTTCCTGACCTCGTCGGCGGCGGAAGTGACCCGCAACGAGCAACTGGCCGGGTTTTATTTCCCCTGGTTTCGCCGCGACGACAACCGCCACCACGTGGCCGCCAACCTCGGCTACGCCGACGGCCCCGCCCGCGAACGCCTCAGCCTGAACGTACTCGGCCTCGACCAGAACGACCTCGACCCCGCTACCCAAACCACCTTCGCCGCCGGCGATACGCTCCGCCTGCCCACGGCCCGGCCCACCGCCTCACGGGTGCATTGGCTGTTTCGGACGGCCGATTTGGGCCGCGAAAACCCGCTCGGTGCCGGGTACCTGCTGGGGTTCGCCCTGCTGCTGACCACCCTCGTGCTGCTGACCGTGTACCTCAACCCCGACGGCCCGCTGGCCCCCGCCGAGGCCATCGCGTACGTGCTGCTGCTGGCCCTGCTTACGGTGCGCTCGGTACTGCTCTGGCGGGTGTCGACCTACCTGCCCACCGACGACGTGACGGCCCGCGAATTCGCTTTCCTGCGGGGGCTGGGCCTGCGCAATTTCGCCTGGGGCGCGGGCGGCACGGTCGTGTTTTTCGGGCTGGTGTGGGCCTGGAAGTGGCGCGGGGCCGGTTTTTCGGCCTGGCTGGAAGGCCGGGCGGGTCGGATTTCTGTCGGCTTGCAGCCGAAGAGTCTCCTCCTGCTGGGGCTGTACGCCCTGCCGTTTTTGGCCAAAAAAGCCGCCGTTTTTTTCTCCGAACTCGACCGCCTCGGCTCCGTGCTGCTGCCGGTGGCGGTGTATTTTTTCATCGAAGGCTGGGCGCTGTACCAGGTGTACCGGGCGGGCAGCCTGACCACCCGCTACCGGGGCTACCGGGTGCTGACGGCCCTCAACGCCCTTGCCTGCCTGGGCTACCTGGCCTTCTTCGACGCCGGGTTCGGGGTGGTGTTCGGCATCGGGCTGCTGCTGTACGCGCTGGTGCGGCAACTGACGTTTCCCGACCACCAGCAGGCCAAACTGCGCGGCAAACTGACCCGGTTCGTGCTCACGCTGGGGGCCTTGCTTCTGGTGCTGACGGCCCTGGCGTACGTGATGGCTTGGGTGTTCGAGTACACCATCTGGGTAGTGGGCGTGGTGGGCGTGGGGCTGCTCGGGCTGGCCTGGGCCTGGCGGAGCCGGGCGGTGGTGTTTGGGGAAGAATTCTGGCTAAAACCGGGCATTCCAGCGCGGATGCTGGCCGCGCTGGCGTTGGGAATCCTCGTCGCGACCGACCCGCTGACCGACCTCGTGCAGTCGAAAAAGCACATGAAGTACCGGGCCGAAGTGCTCATCCGTTCCGCCGACGAGGTGATGGCCCGCGAAGCCTTCCGCTTCGGGCGGGGCGACGACGCCAAGCTCCTCGAAGCCGCCCAGAACCAGTGGATTATCCAGTATTTTTACGAAAAAGGCCGGTTCAGTTTAACCGACTACTTCCGGCTGGTGCCGCATTTCAAAAAAGGCTCCACGTACCTCACCCAGATTTCCGACCTCGTCGCCACCCGCTACCTCATCAGCGAGCACACCGAGTGGGTGGTGGTGGGGCTGCTGCTGCTCATGCTCCTGCTGCTGCTGGCGGCGCTGGGCGGGCGCAACCCCTTCAACTGGGCGGCCAAACTGCGGGCGCAGTTGCTCTGCCTGCTGTTCGCGGTCGGGTTTTTCATCTGGCTGGCGGCCACCAACCGCACGGTGTTTCTGGGGCAGGACTTTCCGCTGCTGAGCCTCAACAGCAAGCTGACGGTATTTTTTACCTTCGGTTTGCTGCTGGCCGCGGTGGTGCTGGGCGGGCAGGCGGCGCGCACCGCCGACGCGCCGGAGTACCGCCTGCGGCGCACGTTCAACCCCGCCGGCACGGCCGTGTTTTTCCGCATCGCCTGCCTGGTGCTGGCCCTGGGCGTGGGGCTGTTCTGGGTGTTCGGGCCGTACAACGCCAACGTGCGGGCTTTCAACCTCGACGGCACCGCCCGCCAACTCGCCACGGCCCTCGACGGGCTGAACCCCGAATTCCGGGAGTTTCAGCAAACCCGCCGAACCCAAAACCTGCCCGCGCTCGTCGGGGAGTTTGACCGGTTTTTGGAAGAAAAACGTCAAAACCCGCTCGCGGGCCAGCCGCCGTTCGTGCGGAGCGCCTACGCCGCGTTTCGCACCCAACTGGCGCTGGGCAATCGCCCTGACCAACTCATCCACCTGCGCCGCGACGCCGACGGGTTCTACGAATTCGCCGTCAACCGGCTGTTTTACAACGTGTACAGCCCCGACGCTTTCAACGAAGTCTGGCAGGGGCACGTGCTGGCGGCGCGCGGTCCGCAGCAACTGCACCTGCGCAACCGGGGCAACGGCAAGGCCCTGGCGCTCCCGGCGGACGGAGCTTTGCCCCGCCTGGCTCCGGCCCTGGCCTCGGCGGGGCTGACCGACAGCCTCTGGAACCAGAACCTCCGGCTCACGGCCCTGCCGCCGGGCTGGACCGCCGATTCGCTGCCCCGGCTGCTGGTGAGCCGTACCTCCGGCGACCAGGCCCAGACCCAGACGCAGTTTGGGGTGAAAAGCGGCCCCCGGCTGCTCCGATCCCGCGACTCCGACTGGGCCGTCGCCGTGCAGCCCGGCGACGTGGTGCAGGTGCAGCCCACGGGCGGACGCGCGACGGTGACGCTCCAGTTCAGCCGCCTCGACGACCGGTACCTGGCCAAAAACGTGTGGCTCAATGGGAAGCCCCAGTTTTTTTACCCGCTGGGCGAAAAATTCCTCTGGGCCTACCACTTCGCCAACCTCGTCAAGGCCGATTTCGACCGTCGGCCCGACCAGCGCCACCGCACCCTCCGCCTGGCCCTCGACGCCGACCTGACCGAAACCGTGTACGACCGGGCCGCCGCGTTTTTCCGCGAAGACGCGTGGCAAGGCCGCGAGCGGCATTTCGAGGCCGAGCGGGCGTTTAACCTCGTCGTGCTCGACGGCGAAGGGCGCATCCGGGGGCTGTGCGATTTCAAAAAAGGCGACCGCGTGCGCCTCGACCCCAATCACCTGTCCGATTACCGCGACCTGCTCACCGACCTGTACCTCAACGCCCGCCAGCGCGACGAGCGGCTGCTCTTCGGCAACCGCTGCCTGCTGCGGATGGACAACGGCCCGGCGTCGACCTTCAAGCCGATTTTGTACGCCGCCGTCACGTCGCAGTTCAATTTGGGGTGGTCGGGGCTGCAATTTCAAAATCCTGACGCTTCCACTGTGAATGCGATTGGCACTGCCATTACCGGTGGAACGTCGTTCAGCCACTTTGGTGGGCGGAAGGTGAAATTTGACCTTGAAAAAGGGAATCTTGACACCCACGGCAACCGGCAGTACCTGAGCAAGTCAACCAATTCGTACAACTCGCTGGTGGTGTTCCTCGGCTCGCTCGACCGGGAGCAACTCGTCGGCACGCTCCAACACCTGCGCGGAGCGGCTCCGGCGGGCAGTTTTCTGGCGCGGGGCCTGGCCCCGAACCCAGCGCTCAATTTTCCGGTGTTCCGCTACGCCAACCAGCCGTACCGCATCGCCCGGTTCCCCGCCTCGTGGAGCAACCGCAACTCGCTGATGGCCGAGGGGCTGTGGACGAATTTCAACCTGCCCGTGCTGCGCGAACACCTGCGCGGCCCCGAAGGCCGGAACCTGCAAAACCCCGTCCCGGGCCTCGACGACGCGTTTTTTGCCCAGACCGCCTCCTCGTACCGGGCCTGGAGTTTCCCCGAACCCTCGCACCTGCTGCTCGTGGACCGCGACGTGGATTTGTTCAACGCCATCGTGCAGGTGAGCCGGGGGGCCTACCCGGTCAACATCACGCCGCTGAAAATGGCCGAGATGACCGGGTCGCTGTTTTCGTTCAACCAGCGGTTCCGGGCCAGTTTGTTCAAGCAACGGGGTGCCTACCAACCCTTCGCCGCCGACCGCTCCTGGCCCGATGCCGCCGCGCTGAGCCGGTTTTTTGGGGAATCGGTTTTCGCCGGGATGCACGAATCGGTCGAGTCGGGCACGGCCCAACACCTGCTCGCGCCGCTCCGGGCGAAGTGGGCCGGGCGCTACCAGTTTTACGCCAAAACCGGCACCATCAGCGGGGGGCGCTTCCGCGACGCCACCGGCCGGAGCGTGAAGGACAAGCGCGACAAGCACCTGATGCTCGTCATCAGCCAGAACCCCCTGCACGACCCGGTGCGGCCCACGCCCGCCGACCTGCGGCGCAACCGGTTTTACGTGCTGTATTTTTCGTTTTACAACCAGTCGAGCGACGCCAGTTGGGGCCGGGCGGCAGCGGAACTGCCCAACCTGGTCGAGGCCGTGATGGCTTCGCCGACGTTCAAATCGTACATGCCGTGAAGAAAAAAACCGCCCGACGCCCGTTGAAACCCGTGCTTCTGCTGGTGGGAGCGCTGGCCCTCGCCACGACCGGCATTTGGTACACGACCCGGCCCATTGACCCGGCGGCGGGTCCGCCCACGGGCCTGAACGCCGACCACCTCGACCCGGAGCGGCAGGTGATCTGGGTGCGGGCCGACACGCTTCGCCGCCTGCTCAACGACCTGAAGGCGACGCAACCCGGCGTGTTCGACTACCGCCTGAACACCGACCGCCTCGAACTCCGCTGCGCGACCGGGGCCGAGAAGTCGTTCAACAAGCTGTTTCTCGACGACGAATACCTCTCGCGGTTTGACAAAATCAGGGACGCGCCCGTGGAAAAATTGCCGACCGGCTACGGCTTCGCGCTGACGGTACAGAAAAAACGCGGCACCGCCTGCGTGCGGCTGCCCGCCGAGGTGCTGCAAAGTTTGATGGTGCAGCAGTGAGGATTAAATTTCGACCGCCTGCCCCGTCAGCTACTTCTGTCAGCTAAAGCTGGCGGGGCAGGCAGGCGTGACACCAACCCAATTCAAAGATTCGGCTTCTGCATGAAAACCCTACGCTTCCAATCCCTCACCCACACCGGCCCGGACGGAAAACCGTCGGGGAAACTCGCGTTTCAGGAAAAAGACGGGGAGCCGTTCCTCTGGGTCGGCGTGACCGGGCACGGGGCGCGGTGGGCGGCGCGGGCGTTGGTCGAGGCCCTGAGCGCCGGTCCGCGCACCGCCGAAACAGCGAACGAAGCCGTGCAGGCGGGCATCCGCGCCTACCGCGAAGCCTTCGCCACCCACCAGCAGCGGCCCTGTCCGTACCCCGACGGCGACATCTTCGAGGGCTTCGGCGTGCTCGCCCTGAACCGCCGGGGCGAGGGGCAGGCCCTCAGCCGGGGGCGGTTCCGGTTTTGCCAGGTGCGGGGGCGCACACTCCAGCCCCTGCCCGAAAGCGCCGGGTTCGAGGCCTTCGACCTGCGGGCGGGCGATTACCTGATTGCCAACCCGGAAAACGCCGAAATCGTGTTGCCCATCCGCGACGCGCTGGGGGAGGAACCGCCGTCGGCGTTGCCGGAAATCCTCCGTGCCCAGTCGCTGCCCTTCGCGCTGGTTTTCGCGGTGGGGGAAACGCCCGAACCGGTCCGTTTGCCCGGAACCGAGCCGCCCGTTTTTATCGAAAAAAATAACGCTGCTCCCCGACCCGGTGCTTCCCGCGCCCTGACCGGGGCGGTGTTGCTGCTGGCGTTGCTGGTGCTGGGCGGGTGGCTGGTCTGGCAAAAGCCCTGGCAGACCATCGGACGCGAGGTTGCTGGTGTGGACTCGACCGCCGCCTTGCCGGTGGATGGGGCGGGGGCCGTGGTGGATTCGGCGGATTTTTCGGAATACGAAACCGATGCCAACGCCGAACCGCCCACCCAGCCTGCTCCGCACCCCGATTTGGCCGTCGCCGATAGCCTGTTTCGAGTGTACCAGGAGGCCCCCGGCTTGCGCGAGGCGCTGCTGAACGACATTCTCCGGCACCTGGCTCAGGTACACGGGGTGGAAAAAGAAGCCCTCGACGAACGCGAGCGCACCGTTCGGCAGGAACTCGAAAGCCGGACCGAAGTCGCCTTGCGGGAAGCCGACCGGCAGTATCACCTCGCCGAGGCGTATATTCAGGATGGGAAGAACGAGAAAGCGGGTCAGGCCCTCGACGCGGCCCGGCAAGGGTACCAACGTTACCTCAATCTCAAACCCGACCGGGAAGCTGAAATGCAGCCCCGCTTCGATAAAGTTGAGCGCCTGACTGCCCTCGTGACCGGTGAAGGCGAGTTTTGAAAAACCCGTCTCCAGCCTGCCAGGGAATGGGTTGAAAATCAATCGACCGTTCGCTACTAATTTTTTCAAGAGGCCATGCTTTTTTATAGCTTTACCGACCCGAATCAAAACCTATCCCTCTGCTGCATGAATACACTTCTACGAACGGGAGTTTACGGCCTGCTTTTTTTCCTGCTCGGGTGCAAGCTCGACGACCTGCCTGCGAAAAAAAGCCAGAAAATCTGCCAAAAACCAGCGGCCACCATCGTGGCCACCGTGGACCCGGCGGATTTCCGGAAATACACCTTCAGCCTCAGCGGCGTGACCGGCGACGTGGAAAAAGTCGTCTGGACCATCAACAACGGCCCGCCCCAGACCACGGCGGCCAACCAAAGCGTACCGAATACCTTCGCCCAGCAGGGCACCTATCCGGTTTCGGTCAGTTTGCAGAACGCCTGCAACAACAACACAACGGTGCAAATCAACCTCCCGGTGGCCCCCGGCAAGCCGGTGGTCGTCACGGGGCAGCCCACCGGGGTGGGCACGGCGTCGGCCGCGGTCCAACTGACGGTTACTTCGCTGAACGGGAACCCCAGCCTGAGCGACCACGGCTTCGTGTACGCCGAAGCGCCGAACACCACTCCTACCCTGGAAACGGGTACCAACCGATTTTTTCAGGGGACACCCGCCCTGAACTCCCCCGTATCGATGACGCTGACGGGGTTAAGGCCGGGCGTGACGTACTACTACCGGGCCTTTGTGCGGGTATCCGCCGGGGCCGCACCCGAGTACGGGAACATCCTTCAGTTCACCACGACGCAGCCCACGCTCACTACCTGGTCGCGGCTGTACGGTGGCTCCGGCGGGGATCAGGGCAATTCCCTGGTCGCACTGCCCGGCGGCGGGGCCATGTTCGTGGGTAACTCCAATTCCAACTTCAGCGGCGACTTCCAGAACGCCACCCGTGGACTGACCGATGCCTGGGTAGGCCGCGTGGATGGTTCGGGCGCACTGACGAGCCAGTGGAGCTACGGGGGCAACGGCGAAGACAACCTGCGCAGCATCCAGGCCACCCGCGACGGGGGTTTTATCCTGGCGGGCACCACCAACTCGACCGGCAGCGGTTTCCCCACCCGGGGTGGGTTCGACGTTTGGGTGGTGAAAATCAATTCGTCCGGCGCGGTGCAGTGGTCGAGGGTGTACGGCGGTTCGCGGGAAGAATACGCGTTTTCCGTCCAGCCCACCGACGACGGCGGGTACATCTTCACCGGCAGGACTTCCTCCACCGACGGGGACCTCGCCGGGCAAGGCCAGCGCGGGGATTTCGATGCCTGGGTGGTGAAACTGACGAGCGATGGCACGATTGCCTGGCAGAAAGTGCTGGGCGGTTCGGGTTACGACGGAGCCGGGAGCGTTGTGGTTACTTCTGACGGCTACGCCCTGGCGGGGCAATCGGCTTCGACCAACGGAGACCTGACGGGGCAAGCGCGCCCCGGAGGAAGCGACATGTGGGTCGTAAAACTGAACACAGCGGGAGGCATCGTATGGCAACGCCTCCTCGGCGATTCCGGCGACGACAGCGCCAATTCCATCCAGCAATTTTTCGACGGCGGGTTCATCGTAGCGGGCACCGTGAACCTCCCCACCGGCCTGACCGACGGGCGCGTGTACCGCCTGAGTTCCGGGGGGATTCCGGTCGGCAACCCCTCCACGTTTGGTGGATTGGGAAGGGAAGAATTGCAGCACGTCGAAGTTTTCAACGACGGAACCCTGCTGCTGACCGGGTTCACCGACTCGAATACCATCCCCGGCTACAAAGGCGCGACCGATGCCTGGGTCGTCAAGCTCAAAGCCGACTTTAGTCTCGACTGGCAGCGGGCCTACGGCGGGACGGGCATCGACCAGGGCTACGGCATCCGGCCCACCACCGACGGGGGCTACATCCTGGGCGGGATCAGCAATTCCAACAACGGTGACGTGTCGGGGCAGAACAAGGGCGGCAACGACGTCTTCGTCCTCAAAATGACCACCACCGGAACTTACTAACCCGACCCTTCCCATGAAAAAACTTCTGTTTACCAGTCTCCTCTTTTGTTTGGTTGTCCCGGCGTTCGCCCAAACCCCCAGCCTGACCAACGTGCGGGTGCGCGTGGATTCGCTCGCCAAAACCATCGCCATTGTTTACGACGCCCAGGGCCTCAACCCCGATGATTCCATCGGCGTCGTGATTCGCCGCCGCAGCGGCATCGTGCCCAACCCCACCCTGCGCGGCGACGTGGGCCGCAACGTGGACTTCGGCCCCGACCGGCGCATCGACTGGGACGTGGCCAGGGACAAATTCAACCTCAACGAAGAAATCCGGGTGGAGTTGACCGTACACCGGCCCGTACCGCCGAAAGTCGTCGAGGAGCAAATCAAGCGGGTTGCGCGGGAGGAAAATTCCAAAAGGGTGGAACAGCGTAATCCATTGCCGCTCTTCGTCGGCGGTGGTGTCGCCGTGGCGGCGGGCGTGGGCGCACTGCTGATTCGCAGCGGGTACCAGAGCAAACTGAGCACCCTCCAACAAATCGGCACCGAAGCCGATCCTAGCAACACGGGCTTCATCACCGACCCGACCCAGTACGCCCGCTACGCCCAGGCCTACGACGCGGCCGCCTCAGCCCGTAAAACGGGCCTCTACTACGGCTGCCTCGGCCTGGCGGCGGTGGCGGTGGTGTACGAAGGCATTCAGTTGATTTCTCCCCGCAAAAAATCGTCTTCACTTCAACTCACTCCCGCCACCGGTGCGGTCGGGGCGGGAGTTTCTCTTTCGTTTTGAGCCATGAAAAAAACATTGCTTTTCCTGACCGGGGCTTCGCTGGCGCTCCCCGCCGAGGCGCAGGCCCAACACCCCCAGCCAGTGGCCACTGCCCAATCGAACTGGACGTGGGTGGACACGCGTCCGTTTTTCGTCAAACCCGTCCTGACGGTGCTCACCTGGCAGCAGCCCCTGCTCGAAAGCGAAACCGAGCAATTCACGACCTACCAGAACTCGGTGGCCCTGCGGCTCGAAATCAATTCCACGGCCAAGCTCCGCCTGCTGCCCGCCCACGTGCGGGTGCTGGTCAACAACCAACCCGTAGCCGTGGGGGCCAAACTGGCCGACAGCGACCTCAGCCTGGTGCCCAACGCCAGCGGGACCAGCTACCAGTTCCGCACCGGCATCGAGGTGCCCGAAGGAGATGCCCGCGTGGAGGTGGTCGTCAGCCCGCCGGGGGCCGAACCCGTGCGAAGCAAACCCCTGCGGGTGAGCTACCTGCCCAAAAACAAGCCGAACCTGTACCTGTTTGCCGTGGGCGTGAGCACCAACCTCAGGTACACCACCGCCGACGCGAAAGCCCTGCTCGAAAAATTCAAGTCGCAGCGGGAGGGATTGTTCAAAGATGTGGAGGCCGAGGAGATTACCGGCGAAGACCGCACCAAAGCCCTGAGCATCAAGGAAGAGTTGGAGGCCTTCAGCAACCGGACGTTCAAAGAAAACGACGTGGTGGTGGTGTATTTTTCCTCCCACGGCAGCAAAGTAACTTTTGAGGGAAAGCAGCGAACGGACGATTTCGCCATTCACGGCAGCAACTACAGCCCGGCCAAACCCACGACCTCCGTGCTGGGTTTTCAGCGGGACGTTAGCCCCCTGCTCGCCAGGATCAATTGCAAGAAAATCATTCTCATGGACGCCTGCCACAGCGGCCTGGCTCGTCTGGCCGATGGCGAACGGGGCGAACAAAGTCAGGCCCTGGCTGAAGCCCAGAAACTCCTTAACGACATCCCCCCCGGCACGGTGCTCATCACCAGCAGCCAGGGCAACGAAACCTCGTTTGAGGATGATAGCTGGCAGCACGGAGCTTTCACCCGCGCCCTGCTCGACGCCCTCGATGGTGCCGCCGACCAGGCCCCCTACGGCAACGGCAACCGGATTATCTCGGTGAACGAGTTGTACAATTACCTCGAAACGAAAGTGCCACAACTCGTCAAAACCAAGAAAAACAAAGACCAGCACCCCCGGTTGATCCGCAACATCGAACACGACGTGCCACTGTTTCAAATCCGGTAACCGACGGTTGTAGTGCCTCTCAATCCTTGCTCGCCGCCGGGGGCCGGATGCCGCTGCCGAATACTTCGGCGTAGGGCGCGGGGTAGGCCTGGGCTTTGGTGTCGAGGGGTTGGTTTTCAAACGCAATCCGTCCGCTGGCGGCGGGCAGTACCTTCGTGATGCGGTCGCGGTAGCTGGAGAAATCGTTTGCGTTGCAGTGAATAATGAAACGTAACCTTCCTCTCGGATTCGAAATTTTTATCAACTCATTCAATGTGTTGAAGTTTTCTGTGGCGACATTCCAATTCGCAAGGCTTATATTCTCCCTCAATCGTTGCCAATCGGAAGTTACATTTTGCTCCACATTCGAATTATTAGCCGACTTGTAGTCATTCGGAGTTGCGGTCTGCGCGGCTTCGTTGGCCGTGGCAGCGGGTTGCGACGGGGCCGAATACGTGCTGAACGACGCCTCCCGCACCAACTGGTCGAAATACGCCTGCCCCTGCGGGCCATTGAGCGCGGTGGCGTCGAGCGGGACGACAGCCATCCGGCACGAACGGTTCGTCACATTGCGGAATAGCACACCTGAACCGGTGGTGGTTTGGATGAAATAAACCCCATTTTGCAGACAAACCCGAAAAGCTTGGCCAAGTTCGGTAGCTTGAACAGTGCTTGTTCGGCCATTTACCGTGGCTTGCTGGACGATACGTAGTTCTAACGCACCACTCCGGACGTGGAAGAAGTTCAGAATGGGCGTACTGTAGCTACGGTCTGAGTAGGGGCCTTCCCAACCGTCGAAACGGGCAAGCCAATCCTCGTCTACTGGCTGGCAGATGAACGCATTCCCCGCCGCGCCCGGACTGACGAGAAACAAACTGACGTAATTCGGCGTCCGGTTGTTGGACGTCACGCCGCGCAGAGGGAATGTGATTTTCTCCGCCCGCAAAATCGCCTCCGCCTGCGCTTTCAGTTCCAGCGCCCGCGTTCGCTCGTCGGCTTCGGCCCGGATTTCGTTGCCGCTCACCCGGTAGCCGGGGCGTTGGTTCATCGCCGTCCGCAGCAATTTCACCTGCACGTCGTACGGCCCCGACGCCCGCAGCCCCTGGGCCAGTTTGCGGGCAAGTCGCTGGGTGGCGGTTTGATTTTCTTCGGAATAAAAAACATCCACCCGCAGGCGGGCGGGCGTTGAGGGTTGCGTCGAAGCAGCGGCCTCGATCGGGCGGTAGGGCGTTTCAGTTTGTGGGCAACTGATTCCCACCCGCAGCGTGTCGCCCGCCAGGGCCACGAAGCGGCTCTGCCCCGGTACGCTGCCCGTGTCGCGCACGGCGAGGGTGACGTAGAGTTGGAGCGAATCGGGGACGGGGCGGAAGGCCGTTGAAAACCAATTTTGCATCCGCGAACCCGACGTTTCGTTACCCCAACCTCCGCCGGTTGCTCCCGAATTTTGCAGGGTCGCTACCGGAAACGCCCGCGTGCCCCGCAGGTTGGTCAGGCTCACGAGCGAATCGTTGAGCAGCACCGTCCAACGGGGGGCGTCGGTGGTGCTCGTGTTGCGGGCCGTTACGCAGGCGTTGGAATCGAGCAGCACCGTGAGCGGAATCTCCTGGGCCGGGTCGAGTTCCCGCGCCCTGGGCGTGGTGCGGAAGTACCACACGCCCAGCAAAAGCCCCAACAGCCCGATGGCCGTGACCAGCAGCGGCAGGCGGAGCGGGTCGCGGGGTTTGGGAGCGGGAGGCGGGAGCGCGGCGGGTTCGGCGGGAGGCAGGGCGGCGAAGTAGTCGGCGAGGGACGTGCCCGCCGGTTCGCCCCCGGATTCGCGGAGGTGGTCGAACCGGCGTTTGGCTTCCGCCAACTGGCTTTCCACGGCCTTCCGGCTGACGTTCAGGCGCGAAGCCAGTTCCTCCCGGCCACTCTGAAAAGCTTCTTCCTCCTCCTGCCGCAGCCGGGCAGCCTCCGCCTCCAATTCACCGATTTCCCGCACCAGCCGGGTCATGGCTGAATCGGGGTGCAGGCTCATCGGCGGAATTTCCGGTTCGCCCCCGCCAATCGCCGTCCGCCACGCCCGGTCTTCGTTTTCGAGGTAGCGTACCATCGTCCGGTCGGGGAGCAAGCGTTTTCCGCGCAGCGTCTGAAACTCCTTCAACGCCGGGGCGTAGCTGGCGTAGCGGTTGGCGTCGTGGGCGTAGAGCGTGAAGCGGTTGGTGGTCTGGAGCAGGTATTTTTCTTCGCCGAAAAGCCGCTCGCCGGGAAAATACCGCTCGGCGTGGTCGAGCATCCGCAGCAGGGTTTCGCGGGCCTTCACTTCGTTTTCGGGGGTCAGCAGTTTCAGGAGTTCGAGCCGGGTGCGGTCGGGCAGGGCGCCTTCGTGCATCCACGGGATGCGCACGAGTTTGAGCAGGTTGCCGAAATTGAGCCGCTCCGGGGGCAGCACGGCACGGCCCATTTCCACCACCACTTCCCAGCGCAGGCGGGGGTACAGGGCCACAGCCCCCAGCCACTGCAACAGGTCGTCGTCGGCGAGGTAGGCCCGGAGTTTGGCGATGCTCCGCAAATCCTGCAAGCCGGGGCCGGGCGCGAGGGCCTGGGCCCGCAGGTAGGCGTCCTGGCGGGTCTGGCCTTCAGCGAGGGCTTGCATGAGCCGCACCTGGCCGGGCAAATCGGCGGGCAGCAGGAGGAAAAATTCCTGCAAGGCCCGCTCCTTGCGGCCCCAGTCGGCGAAGGGCACGGGCGTGAGCACGGCCCGGTGGGCAAACTCGGCCAGCGCCTCGCGCAGGGCCGGGTCCACGGCAGCCACGACCGGGTGGAGCAGCGGATGGCCGTTGCTCCACACCACGAGCGTGCGGCTCCGGTAGGCGTCGGTGAGTTGGCGGAGGGTGAGGCCGTGGGGGTGGGTTTCGTTCGTGAAACGGTCGAAATGTTGGTGAAAAAAGAACCGCTCGATGCCTACGTTTTCCCGGCAAAACGCCCGGAACAGGTACTCGAATAAGGCCACCTGCTGGCTGCGCACCTGGCTGCGGTCGATTAAAAACAGGTACTCCACCTCGACCAGCCGGGGTTGAAACACCAGCGTCGGGAAACCGCCTTCGCGCAGGGTGGCCCGGAGCGTGTGGGGCACGTGGAGCCGCGTGGTTTCTTCTTCGTTCCGCTGGCGCAGCGTGCGCACCACCTGGTGAAATTCCTCGTCGTGGACAATCAGGCTGGCTTCGCGGTTCTCGAACGGAATCTCCAGGGGCGGCTCGTCGCCGGTGAAGCGGGCCAGCGGGTTTTCGCCGTCGTCGGGCGGGGTGGGCGGCGGGGACGGTTTTTGCCGGGCATCGCGCCATACCCGCCACCCGTACAGCCCCAGCACGAGCGCCAGCGCGACGCCCAGCCCCCAGGTGGTTGCGACGAACGGGGCCTTCACGCGGGTTTGGGGCACGATGCGCGGCCCTGCCGACCGAACGCCGAGGGCGAACGTCGCCTCGTCCTTGCCGGGCACGAACCGACTCAGGGTGGCTTCGCCGTAACACAAACTTTCTGACGTGTCGGGGTAGGCGCGCACGGCGAGCACGTAGCTGCCGCCGTAGGACTGCCGGGGCGGGGCGTAGTCGAACGCGTACCGGTCGCGGGCCGCGAAGTCGCGGGACACGGCGGTGCCGTTGACTTCCCACACCACGGCCCGCACGGGTTGCCCGCTGGTCACGCGGGCGGCGTAGCGATGCCACCCGCCCCGCGACGGCAGGGTATCGAGCTGCACGAGGGGCAGGTTCGCACAAATCGGGAAGCGCACCGTGCTCGTCGTCGTGACGAACGCCCCTGGCACGAGCAGCCCTTCGTGGCGTGTGACGGCCAGTTTGATCTCCACCTCGCCTGGCTTCCGGGCAACGACAGCTACTTCTGGTTCGTTGGCGTGGGAGAGTCCGTCGGGGATTTCCCAGGTCCAGTGCACCTGCGGCCCGGCGGCGTTGCGCACCGCCGAATCCACCTCGAACCGCAGCGTGTCGCCCACCTCGTACGGCCCGGCGAACCGGTGCGCCACCGCCGTGGAACTCACGTTGGGCATGGGCCAGAGGAAGGCCACGTACAAAAAAAGCAGGAGCGCCGCCCCCGCGCCCACCCACCAACCCCAGCGCGATTTCTGCGGGGGTGCAGGCGGCGGGGCGGGTGGGGTGGGCAGGCTGATTTTCTGAAACGCTGCCTCGAAAACCCGGTCGAATTTTTCCTGCTCGGCGGCGCTGGTCACCAGCAGGGGGGCCACGAGCGCCCGCACGTCGTCGGGGGTTTGGGGCCGAAATGTTTCCAGCACCCGCTGCACCTCCACGTAGTCGTCGGGGCGCAGGCGAAACCCTTCGCGGCGCAGGGCGGCGAAGAGTCGGGCCAGCGCCACCCGCGCGCCCGGCGACGGAGGTGCGGGGGTATTCACGCCAGAAGGGTTTTCAGGGAAGGCGATTGGTCCTGCGGACTGTCGAGCGCGAGCGACCCTTCCTTGAAGACCATCACCAGCGAGGCTTCGTAGGCGGCCCGTTCGGGGGAGCCGGGCGGGGGCGGGAAAGCGCCGTTCTGGAGCAGATTTTCCTCCCGCAGCACCCGGAGCCAGTCCAGAAATTCGGCCGTCGAGGGCACCCGGCTGGAGGCTTGTTTGGCCTGGTCGCGGAATTGCCGGAACCGCTCCAGGGCTTTGGGCACGGCGGGCAGGCCGTTCAGTCCCAGCCGCAGGTTGACGATTTCGAGCAGTTGGGCCTCGTCGGGGAAGGGAATGTGGTAAAACACGCAGCGCCGCAGGAAGGCGTTGGGCAGGCTTTTCTCGAAATTCGAGGTCAGAATTACCAGCACCCGCGCGCCGGTCTCCGCTTTTCGGAGCGAAAAATCCAGCTCGCGTACCCGAAACTCACCCGACTCGGTTTCGTTGAGTAAATCGTTCGGAAACTCGCGGGGGGCTTTGTCCACTTCGTCGATGAGCACCACGCTGCTGCGGGGCGAGTCGGCCAGGCCCGCGCAGCGGTCGAGCAGGGGTTGGAGCGCCGCCCAGGTGCCGGGTTGGGCCAGGCCCCGGCGCACCTGTTCGTCCACGTAGGCCCGGAGGCCCGCGCGCCCGTGGGCCAGTACCCGCGCCCGGCCCAGGGCCGTGAAATCGAGGAAGTCGCTCGTGGTTTTGCCGTCTTCGGGTTTGCTGCGAAAATGCCCGACGGCGTCGTAGGCGTAGAACAAATCCTGCGCCGCCGACGAGGATTTGGTGTGAAACACGACGGGTTCGGGCAAAAACGGGGCCACCGTGGATACGGCGGATTCGGCGGCGGTCTGGGTGGCCAGCACGGCGGCGGCGTAGTAGGCCAACTGGGTTTTGCCCGTGCCCGGCTCGCCGCTCACCAGCAGGGGCTTGTCGAGGGCGTAGGCCAGTTCGACGGCCCGCTTCAGTCGGGGGTCGGGCAGGTAGTCGGCGGCGTTCTGGGCGGTGGGGATGGTGCGCAGGGCGAAGGTCATGGTTCAGCGGAGTAGTTCGTACAGGGCCTCGTCGGCCTGGTCGAGTTTCTGGAAAAGGTCGAGCAGTTCGGCTTCAACGTCCTCGGTCTGGCAGGTGCGCTGGCTGGTGGGGAGCCGTTTGAGGGACGGAAAATACGTTTCCAGGATTTTCCGCTTCGCGCTCGGCACCTCCGTCAGGTATTCCTGCACCCAGGTGCCGACGAGTTCTTTCGAAAACGCCCGCAGTTGGGGCAGCACGTACACTGGCGCGTCGGGCGCGGGGGCCAGCACGCAGGCATCGGCGGCGAGCAGGCGCTCCTCGGGCACGTCTTCGGCCAGCACGAACCAGACGAGTTGCGCGGTCGGGTCGGCCCGCACGGCGTCCCGAAATTCGGCCATCAGCCCTTTCAGCGCCCGCACGCCGTCGTCCCAGTACCCGTCGGGTAGCCGGACGTACAGCGCGAAGGGTTTCCGGTGTACCGTCCGCACCACCTCCACGATGCGGGCGGGCGACAGGTTCGGCTCTTTTTCCGCCTGCCCCGGCAGCAGCATGTCGTACATCAGAAACAGGATATTGAGCCGCAGGGCCGGGGCCGAGGTGGTCGAGTCGAGCAGGCCGATGAGGTCGAGGTAGTATTTTTTGAGTTCAAAACTCAGGTTGAAATACCCCAGCCGGTAAATGAAACTCTCGCCGAGTTCGCAGGCCTCGCCGTGCACGACGAACACCTTGAAGCGCTCGGGTTCCACCATTTTCCGGCGGTACTCCACCGCCTGCGGCATCCGGTCGTAGCAGTAGGAGTGGTACACGGTGAGCAGTTTCGATTGTTCCTGGGGCGTGAGCAGCTCTTTTTTCGTCAGAATAATCGCCTCCGACACCTGCCGGGTGAGGTTGTCGGGGGAGGTGAAAAACGTGGCGTGGTGCTTGTACTGGTTGGCCTGGTCGCGCAGGGTTCTGAGTTTTTCCTGCTTCAGCGGGAGCAGCGCGTCGGCGGGGTCTTCGGGCAGGGACGGGTCGTTGGGGTCGCAGAGAAAAACCAGGATGGTTCGCCCCGTCTCCACGGCCTTGTTGAATTCGAGGTTCGTGATGGAAATCTTGTCGGGAGCCGCGATGCTGGCGGGGTCGGCGGGGTTCTCGCCGGGAATCCAGCCGCAGCGCCGCCCGATGAGCAGGAGGTAAATTTCGCACTCGGCCACGTCGCGGAGGCAGGCGTCCACCGCCAACTGCCCGTCGGGGGCGTACATTTCCATGTTCCGCAATTCGAAGCGGTCGCTGAGCACGGTGAAAAACTTAATCACCTCCGCGCGGTGGGCTTCCAGGTCCCGGAACGTGGACGACAGGTAAACGCGGTATTTTCTCTGGACGGACATGCGGGGCGCGGCGGGACGATTTTCCCGCCAAACTAGGCGTTTACGGGCTGGGAATCAAGTTTTTTTAGGGAACGGTCGGCGGGGCCGCCGGGTAAATTTTCGGGCAACGGGGTAGCGGGTCACGCGGCCCGGCTTTGTAAGTTTGCCGCCATAAGTTGTTTGCATGATCATCGAAACCCGCGCCTACGCCCGTGCCGGGCTGCTGGGCAACCCGTCCGACGGGTATTTTGGCAAAACCATTTCCATCTCGGTGCGCAATTTCGGGGCCTCCATTACGCTCTGGCCCTCGCCCGAACTGCGCATCGAACCCCAGCCCGCCGACGACAGCACCTACCGCAGCGTGTTCCACCTCCGCGACACGGTGGGCCTGACGGGCTACCACGGGGGCATTCCACTCATCAAGGCGGGCATCAAAAAGTTTGTCGAATTCTGCGAAGCCGAAGGCAACAAACTGCCCAACCGCAATTTCACCGTCCGCTACCGCACGTCGATCCCCCGGCAGGTGGGCCTGGCCGGGTCGAGCGCCATCGTGGTGGCCACGATGCGGGCCTTGATGCAGTTTTACGACGTAGAAATTCCCCTCGAACGCCTGCCCACGCTCGTCATGCAGGCCGAAACCGAAGAACTCGGCATCACGGCGGGGTTGCAGGACCGGGTGATTCAGTGCTACGAGGGTTGCGTGTACATGGATTTCAACCGGGAATTGCTCGAAAGCCGGGGCTATGGTGGCTACGAACGCCTCGACCCCGCCCGGCTGCCCAAGCTGTACATCGCCTACAAAACGGCCCTGGGCAAGGTGTCGGGCCGGGTGCTCAACGACGTGCGCGCCCGCTGGGAAAAAGGCGACCCCCACGTGGTGGGCACGCTTCAGCAAATCGCGGGCGTGGCCGAAGCGGGTCGCCAGGCCCTGGCCGAGGGCGACCATGCCGCGCTGCCCGGCCTGATTAACCAGAATTTTGACCTCCGCCGCCAAATCATGCGCATCAGCGACTCCAACCTGCAACTGGTCGACACGGCCCGCAAACTGGGGGCGTCGGCTTCGTTCACGGGTTCGGGCGGCTCCATCATCGGTACCTACACCGACGACGAGATGCTGAACCGTCTGTTCGTGGAGTTGAAAAAGCTGGACGCGCGGGTGATTAAGCCGTTTGTGGTGTAGGTAGCTCCGACCTCTGGTCGGAGTCTGCGTCGGCGTTAAGTTAGTTGCATTCCAACCCGCTCCGACCGGAGGTCGGAGCTACCTTATGATCAAAAAAGCCATCATCCCCGCCGCCGGCCTCGGCACGCGCTTTTTGCCCGCCACCAAAGCGCAGCCTAAGGAAATGCTGCCCATCATCGACACGCCCACGATTCAGTACGTCGTGCAGGAAGCCGTCGATTCGGGCATCGAAGACATTCTGATTATTTCCGGCAAAGGCAAGCGCAGCATCGAAGACCACTTCGACCGCAATTTTGAATTAGAAGCCCGGCTTTCCGAAAAAAGCGACGAGGCTCTCCTGAGCGAACTCCGCCGGGTGTCGGAAATGGCCACCATTCACTTCGTGCGGCAGCGGGAACTCAACGGCCTCGGCGACGCCATCCGCTACGCCCGCCACCACGTGGGCAACGAACCCTTCGCCGTGCTGCTGGGCGACACGATCATGGACTCGGTCATCCCCGTCACCCAGCAGTTGATGGACACATACGAAACCTACCGTTGCTCGGTGATTGCCGTCGAAACCGTGCCCGCTGACAAGGTGAACCGCTACGGCATCGTGGGTGGCCAGGCGCTGAGCGACACGATTTTGGAACTGGAAACGCTGGTGGAGAAGCCCCCCGTCGGGCAGGCCCCGAGCGAACTGGCCATTGCCGGACGGTACATCCTGACGCCCGAAATTTTCAACTGCATCGACCAGACGGCCCCCGGCAAGGGCGGCGAAATCCAGTTGACCGACGCCATGCGCTTGCTGTTGAAGCGCGAAAACCTCTACGCGCACGTCATCGAAGGCAAGCGCCACGACATCGGCAACAAACTGGATTTTCTGAAAACCACCGTGGAATTCGCTTTGAAACGAAAAGAATTTGCCGGGCCGTTTCTGAAATTTTTGCGGGAAATCGTGGCCGAACACGGGGCACCGTGAGCGGCCACCAGCACCTCAGCGATTCAGCCGCCCCTTCAGCATCGCCGTTTTGTTCACCACCAGCCCGAGGCCCGGCCCGGTGGGTACGCTCAGGAAGCCGTCTTTGAAGTCGAGGCCGTTCTGAAACAGCGGGGCCAGGCCCATGTCGAGGCGGGTGCCGCTGTACTCCTGCACACGGGCGGCGTTGGTGATGCCCGCGCAGAGGTGCAGGCTCGCCGCTGTGGCCAGCGTGGGGCGAGTGTTGTGCACCATGATTTCCTTCTCGAAACACTGCCCCAACGCGGCCACCTTCCGGCATTCGGTCAGGCCCGCGCACTTGATGAGGTCGAGGTTGAGCGTGTCGGGGTTGCCGTGCAGAATCAGGTCGCGGAACTGCCACTTGTTGTACTCGTGTTCGCCCGCGTTGACGTCGCAGGGCAGGGCCTCGACCACCTGCCGCAGCCCCGCGTAGTCGTGGTTGCTGACGGGTTCTTCGATGACCTTCACGTTGAGCCGCTCGTACAGCCGCAGGCCCTCCTCGATGGCCTTGCCGGCGGTGTAGCCGTTGTTGAAATCGACGAACAATTCCACCCCGTCGCCCACGGTTTTGCGAATGGCTTCGATGCATTTGAAGGTGAAATCGCCTTCGGGATTTTTGCCCAGTTCGCGAATCTGCATCCGGGCTTTCAAGGTTTTGTAGCCCTGCTCCACGGCCTGCGCCCCGATACGGGCCATTTCGTCGGGCGATTTAAACCCGCCTTCGGTGGCCCGCCCGTAGCTGTAGTACGCCCGGACGGACGTGTTTTTCGAACCGCCAATCAGCTTGTGCACGGGCAGGTTGAGCAGCCGCCCGCGGAGGTCCCAGAGGGCGTTGTCGAGGGCGGCCACGGTGCCGGGCATCAGGCCGGTGTTGCCCGCTTCGAGACCTTTGAAAAAACACCGGTACCAGAGGTATTCGCCGTCGAAGGGGTTTTCGCCGACGAGGATGCGGCGGAATTCTTCGTCGAGCAGGCGGGCCATTACTTCGGGGTACTCGTGGTCGCCTTCGCCCCAGCCTGCGATGCCCGCGTCAGTTTCGATTTCGACGAAAAACGCGTTTTTGAACGCGTAGGCGTTCACCGCCGTAATCTTCGCGCCCGACTTTGCCGGGGATGGGTTGTGCGGTTGAGCTTGCCCCCGGTGCGGCACGAGGTAACCCGAAGTCAGGCCCGTGGCGGTGAGGTAACGCAGAAAATTCGTGCGGTTCATGAATGGGGTAGTTTTCACCGAAAATTCCTTTCTTTCAAAGAAAAACCAGCCCTACTCCTACCCATGCGTCGCCTCGCCGTCCTCGGTTCCCTGCTCGCCCTGGGCTACCTCAGCCTGACGCCCCCGCCCACCGCCGAAGCCCCGCCCACCGACTGGCCCGAGTACAACGGCGGCGCTGACCGCAACCATTTTTCGCCCCTGACCCAACTCACCCCCGCCAACGTTTCCAGCCTGAAAGTGGCCTGGAGCTACGCCTCCGGCGGGGCGGATACGGTGAAAAACAACACGCAGATTCAGTGTAATCCGCTCGTGGTGAACGGCGTGCTGTACGGCGTGTCGGCGGGATCGCAGGCGTTCGCGGTGGACGCGGCCACGGGCAAGGAACTCTGGAAAACGGCCTTCACCGACGACACCTTCGCCATGAACAGCCGGGGCGTGACGTACTGGTCGGACGGGAAACAGGCCCGGATTTTCTTCGCCTATGGCTCCTTCCTCTACGCCCTCGACGCCCGCACGGGCAAACCGATTCCGGGTTTTGGCAAGGGCGGGAAAATCAACCTCCGCGATGGCCTCTACCGCCCCGGTGCCGACGACTACGTGGTGAGCAACACGCCGGGCGTGGTGTACAAAAACCTGCTCATCCTGGGCCACCGGGTGTCGGAAGTGGCCCCCGCCCTGCCCGGCGACATCCGGGCCTACGACCTCCGCACGGGGCGGTTGGTCTGGACCTTCCACACCATCCCGCACCCCGGCGAATTCGGGGCCGATACCTGGCCGAAAGACGCCCACCTGCATTTCGGCGGAGCCAACAACTGGATGGGCATGGCCCTCGACCGGCAGCGCGGCATCGTGTACGCGCCCACCGGCACGGCGGCGTTCGACCTCTACGGCGGCACCCGGCCCGGCCAGAACCTGTTCGGCAACAGCCTCCTGGCCCTCGACGCGGCCACCGGCAAGCGGCTCTGGCATTTTCAGACCGTCCACCACGACATCTGGGACCGCGACATCCCGGCCCCGCCCAACCTGTTCACCGTCACGCACGAGGGCAGGAAGGTGGACGCCGTTTCGATTCTGTCGAAACAAGGCTTTCTGTTCGTCTTCGACCGCGTGACGGGCAAACCGCTGTTTCCCATCGAAGAACGGCCCATGCCCGCTTCGACCATTCCCGGTGAGCGGGCCTGGCCCACCCAGCCGATTCCGCTCAAACCCGCGCCGTTCACGAAACAAACCTTCACCGAAGCCGACGTCAACGACTTCGTGACCGACCGCGACACGATTGTGGCCCAACTCCGGCGATGGCAGAAAGGCCATCCATTTTTCCCCCTGCCGCTGAGTCCGAACCGCACCGTGTTTTTCCCCGGTACCGACGGCGGGGCGCAGTGGGGCGGGGCGGCGGTGGACGAAACCGGCGTGCTGTACGTGCCGGCGAAGGAAATTCCGGTTACGATGGGCCTGGTGCCGACGAAGGAACCGGAAACCGCCGCCGTGAACCGCACCGGCCAGCAACTGTACCAAACCCACTGCGCCGCCTGCCACGGCCAAAACCGCGAAGGCAGCCACGACGGCACCTACCCGGCGCTGGCGACGATTTCCCAGAAACGAACCGAAGCCGCCGTGGCTCAGGTGCTCAACCGGGGCCAGGGCATGATGCCCGCCTTCCGGCACCTGAGCGAGGCCGAGCGCAAGGCCATCGTGGAATTTTTGTTCGGGAAAAACACCTCGGCTGCGGCTTCCAAAACCGGTAGCCTCGACACGTCGCCCTACCACCACACGGGTTTCACCCGCTGGTACGACCGGGCCGGGTACCCCGTCAGCCGCCCGCCCTGGGGCACGCTGACGGCGATTGACATGAACACGGGCGAGCACCGCTGGCGCGTCCCGCTCGGCGAATACCCCGAACTGGTGGCGAAGGGCATCCCCCCGACCGGCACCGACAACTACGGCGCGCCGGTCGTGACGGCGGGCGGGCTGCTGTTCATCGCCTCTTCCCGCGACGAACTCATCCGGGCGTTTGACCGAAAAACGGGTCAGGAATTGTGGCGTGCCCCATTGCCCGCCGCCGGGTACGCCTCGCCGAGCACCTACGCCGTGGGTGGGAAGCAGTACGTCGTCATCGCCTGCGGGGGCGGGAAGCTGCGGACCAAATCGGGCGACCGCTACGTGGCGTTTGCGCTGCCGTGATGAAAACGTCCCGAAATTGTTCCAGAACGGGCTTACCTTTCGCGGGACGTTTCTTTCCCCGCATGATTCGCGACCGCCGACTGCTGCTGATCTACGCCATCATTTTCACCGACGTGGTCGTCGGTTCGGCCGTCGGACCGATTCTGCCCGATTTTGTTCGGGGGCTTGCCTACCCGCAGCTTTGGCTGTCGCTGGGTACAGGCGTGTTTTTGGGCGTGCAACTCTTCGCTGCGCCCCTGCTGGGCAAACTCTCCGACGGCTACGGGCGGCGGCCCGTGTTCATCGCCTCGGCGGTGGGCACTTTCCTCGCCGACTGCCTGCTGCTGCCCGTGCGGGCGGGTTTTTACCTCGCCAACCGCCTCAGCGACGGCCTCACCAACGGCATGTACGCGGCGGTGCGCTCGGCCATCACCGACATTTCGCCGAAAGACCAGCTTTTCAAAAACCTCGGCATCGAGGGGGCCATCGTGTCGCTGGGGTTCGTCATCGGCCCGGCCGTGTCGGGGCTGCTGCTGACTACTCTCGACGTGCCGCCCGGCGACGAAGCCCGCTACGTGGTCATCATGGCCGTACTGCTCTCGGCCCTCAACGTCGGGCTAAGTTTGCTGCTGCGCGAAACCCACAGGCAGCGCACGGGCGTGACCGGCGACCAACTCCGCGCCGAACTCGCCAACGCCCTCAACGTCGCCTCGATTTGGCACCGGCTTCGCGAAAAAAACCGTCGGCACCCCGGTCTGAAGCAGTTGGTGGCCATGCAACTGTTCCTGACCCTCAGCACCGGCTACTACTTTTACTTCGTGCCCTTCGCCAGCCTGAGCGCGTTGCAGATGAGCGCCCGTGAGATTTCGTACTTTTTCATGTACTTCGGCGCGCTCAGCGTGGGCATCAGCTACGCGTTTTACGGCTTCCTCGCCGACCGCATCGACCAGCGCCGCTGGATGGTCTGGCTGGCCGCGCTCGGCGTGCCGGTGCTGGGGGCTTACGGACTGGTCGGCACCTCCCACCTGGCGCTGTACGTCATCGTCACCGTCGACTGCGTGACGCTCTCGCTCATCCAGGGTCTCATCGAAGGGCTGATGGCCCAGAAAACGACCGACGAGGACCGAGGGGAAATTTTCGGCATCAACCAGGCGCTTCAGGGGTTGGCGAGTTTCGGCACCACGCTCGTGTTCGGGGCGCTGTCGCTGGTGGATTTGCGGCTGCCGTTCGCGTGGTTCGCGGCTTGTCTGGCGGGGGTGGCGGTGCTGGCAACCCGACAAGCATCCAAACGTTTCCGACGAACGTTTCAACCCTAAAACCTAAATCGGGGTCTACGGTGAAAATATTCATCCCATGAAACGCTTCGTGCCATTTCTGTTGCTTCTGCTCATTGCTTGTCGCCGCGATGACCCTTCACCCGAACAGGCCGCGCTTGTTTTGTATGCCGACCCGCTGTTCTGCGGCTTCTGCGGAGGCTGGTTCGTAGCCGTTGATACCGTGCTTTACCGGGCAAACGTGCCGCAAGCATTCGGGCCCAAAACGCCCGTTTGGATTCGTTTCCGAAAAGACGAAAGCGATGGGTTGAAGCGCATGGGCAATTGGATTGAAATTCAATCCATCCGAAGTCGGTAATTCTTTTTGGAAATTGCACTCCCAAAAGAACTTTACTGCATTCTGACAACAATCAGGCGGTTCCGTTTGCACAGGCGTTGTACTATTCCGACCTTCGCCGCTGAGTCTTTCTTCGTAAAAATCATGTTGGAATCCCTCGGGTACAGCGCCGGTTTCCTGACCACGCTGGCCTTCGTGCCGCAGGTGGTGCGGATGTACAAAACCAAATCGGCCAAGGACGTGTCGCTGGCCATGTTTCTGCTCTTCACGGTCGGCGTGGCGATGTGGCTGGTGTACGGAATCATCACGAAATCCTTCCCCGTCGTGGCGGCCAACGGCGTGACGCTGGCGCTTTCAGGCGTGATTTTGTATTTCAAGTTTCGCTACAAGTAATTGCCTCCCACCCTCTGAAAAGCCCCGGTTCGTCGCCCGACGGATGTGGGGCTTTTTCATGGAATGCAGTTTTGAAAAATTAATAAATAGTATGCTTGCATACTATTATTCGATTTCCGAACTTTCGGCCACGTTGTCACGATTCACACTTCAACTTGCTTTAAACCGATGGTTGCTACGGAAAATAAAAAAGCGCTCAAAGGCGGGGAGTTTCTGATTGCAGAAACCGACGCCTCGCAGGTGTTCATCCCCGAGGAGTTCACCGAAGAGCAGCAGATGATTGCCCAGACCTGCCAGGATTTTCTGGAGCGGGAAATCTTCCCCCGCGCCGACGAAATCGATGCCGCCAAAGACACCAGCCTGATGGTCAGCCTGATGGACAAAGCGGGCGAACTCGGCTTGCTCGGCACCTCGGTGCCCGAACAGTACGGCGGCTTCGGCATGGACTTCAACACGTCGATGATCGTGGCCGACTACATCGGCGCGGCGGGGTCGTTTGCGGTGGCGCTGTCGGCCCACACGGGCATCGGCACGCTGCCGATTTTGTACTACGGCAACGAGGAGCAGAAGGCGAAGTACCTGCCCAAGCTGGCCTCGGGCGAGTGGAAAGCCGCCTACTGCCTGACCGAACCCGATTCAGGCTCGGACGCCAACGCGGCCAAGTCGCGGGCGGTGCTCAACGCCGAAGGTACGCACTACCTCATCAACGGGCAGAAAATGTGGATTTCCAACGGCGGCTTCGCCGACATTTTCATCGTTTTCGCCAAAATCGATAATGGCAGCGGCCAACCGGACAAAAATCTGTCGGCTTTCATCGTCGAAAAAGACTTCGGCGGCATCACCATGAACGCCGAGGAGCGGAAGCTGGGCATCAAAGGTTCGTCCACGCGGCAGGTGTTTTTCAACGACTGCCCGGTGCCGGTCGAAAACCTGCTGTCGGTGCGCGAGGGTGGGTTCAAAATCGCCGTCAACATCCTCAACATCGGGCGCATCAAGCTGGCCGTATCCTGCGTGGGCGGTTCGCGGATGATTTTCAACCGGGCCGTCAACTACGCCAACGAGCGGAAGCAATTCGGCACGAGCATCGCCAGCTTCGGGGCCATCCAGCACAAACTGGCCCAGATGGTCGTAAAGATTTTCGCCACCGAATCGGCCTCGTACCGTGCCGGACAGAACATCGACGACGCCATCAAATCGCTGATGGACGGCGGCATGGCCGAAGGCGAAGCCAAGCTGAAGGGCGTCGAGCAGTTTGCCATCGAGTGCGCCATGCTGAAGGTGCACGGCTCCGAAGTGCTCGACTACTGCGCCGACGAAGGCGTGCAGATTTACGGGGGCATGGGTTACTCCGCCGAGGCCCCGATGGAGCGCGCCTACCGCGACGCCCGCATCAACCGGATTTTTGAAGGCACCAACGAAATCAACCGCCTGTTGTCAGTGGACATGCTCCTGAAGCGTGCCATGAAAGGCGAGTTGAACGTGATGCAGCCCGCAATGGCCGTGGCGAAGGAAATCATGAGCATCCCCGATTTCTCGACGGAGGAAGAAGAGGGCCTGTTCGTTGCCGAAAAAAAGGTGTTGAAAAACCTGAAAAAAGCCATCCTGATGACGGCCGGCGCGGCGGTGCAGAAGTTCATGCAGAACCTCCAGCACGAGCAGGAAATCATCATGAACGTGGCCGACATGCTCATCGAAACCTACGCCGCCGAATCGGCGCTGCTGCGGGTGGAGAAGCTCATCGGTCTGCGGGGCGAAGGGGCCGTTTCGCTGCAAAAAGACGCCGCGCTGGTGTACCTCCACGAGGCGGTTGAGAAGGTGAATAACGCCGGTCGCGCCGCCGTGACGAGTTTCGCCGAAGGCGACGAACTCCGGGGGATGCTGATGGGCCTGAAGCGGTTCACGAAAATCGAGCCCGTCAACCTGAAAGCCGCCCGCCGCCGGATTGCCGACGCGGCGATTGCGGGAAATGCGTATCCGCTGTGAGGGAATTGATTGGTAAGCTGGGAATTGGATACTTGGCTGAATGCCAGCTACCCATTACGTTCCTGCTAAAAAAGGCGGCGGCTCCGGTTGGGGCCGCCGCTTTTTTATGCCGCCGGCATGAGCACTAGGAGGAGAGTTCAGCCCATTCCTCCGTTCTGATCCCAATTCAACCGCGACATACGTACCGAATCAGTGAATGGCTACGTGGTTCTGAGGAACCACGTAGCCGTTTTGAGAAACGGCCACCACGTCATTTTGAAACGTTCAGCCCCTTGCTCAGTTTCTGACCCACACCGACCGTCCGTTCCCGTTCGCTGCTGCCCAATTTTGCCCTACGTCGAATTAAGTTTTCGTTAAATCACGCCCCAGGCAGACGCCCCCCGTTGCTTTGCCGAAGAATCTGCGTAGCTTGACCCCCCAACTGAGGTTTCACGTCCAAATTTTTTCCTTATGAAAGGCGAGAAAAAACAACTCATCGCACAACTCACCGAAGCCATCACGGGCAAGCTGAATGGTTTGAACGAAAAACACGCCAAGAAACTCGGCAAAGCGGTGGAAAACGCGGCGGAAAAATTGGCCAAGAAATTCTCCAAACTGATGGAGAAGGAACAGGACGACGCCAAGAAAAAAGCCGAAAAGGACCGGAAGAAACTTTCCAAGAAAGCGAAAAAAACGGCAAAGAAAGCCAAAGACATCGCCGCCAAAAGCACCAAAGCCACCCCAACGCCCGCCCCCGAGGTAACGCCCGTTTCGGTAAGCACGCCGACCGTGAAGGCCCCAGCCGCCCGTCCGGCTCCCGCGCGTACAGCCAGGCCCGCCACAACCGCCGCCCCGGCAACCGACAACGCCTCGGCGTCGAACAACGGGTAGTCGCCAGAGTAACGAATTTAAACCCCTGATTTTTAAGGATTAAGAATAAAAAAACAGGAAATGAAAACTGAGAAATGACAAAGGGAAAGGCAGATTTCCTACTTTCTCATTTCTTAGTTTTCATTTCCTGTTTTTTATTTCACAATGCGCAACAGCCCTGCCAAGCAGGGCTTTTTTGCGTTTCAGCCTTCAGGCCGGTTGCTTCGGCGCGTCGGTGGGCAGCGGCTTGCCGAACTCCGCCAGCAACGCCTCCAGGTCCAGGTTGTCCGACGCTTCAGTGCGGGCTTCGAGCACGCGGGCCATGAATTCGAGCGCGTGCCGGGTGTGCGTGGGCGAACCCGAGGCCACGCAATCCTTCGGTACCACCAGCCTGAGATCGCGCATGTAGGCGTCGTTGGCGGTAAAAAACACGCACACGTCGGCGGCGATGCCGGTCAGAATCAGGCAGTGGGCACCGAGGTAGCGCAGGAGCGTGTCGAGCGTGGTGGCGAAAAAGGCGGAGTGTTTGGGTTTCAACACGAAGTAGTCGTCGGGGTCGGGTTGGAGCAGGCTGGCCACCCGCCGTCCGCGGACGCCTTTTTTGAGGCTGTGGTCGGTCACGTCGCGGAAGTCGGAGCGCCAGCGGCCAAAGTTGTCGTTGACGTACACGACCGGGATGCCCAGGGCCTTCGCCCGCTTTTTGAGTTGGGCGGTTTTTCGGGCGGCGGCGAGTGTGGGTTTCAGAAATTTCGGCCCTTCGGGAAATTCCAGATCGTTGATGAAATCAATCAGCAGCAACACCACCGGCGACTGGTCGGGGGCGTTGCCGTGCAGGTCGTGCGAGGGCATGGCAGGGAATTTTTTGGAGGAAAATCAGGGGAAGTAAAAACAAGAAATAAGAAATGCAAAATTAAAAGCTATTGAAATTCAGTGTTTTACCTTTTTCGTTTCTTATTTCTTGTTTTTACTTCTTTCCTCCCCACGAAAAAATCAGTGCCAACCCCTCCCCGTTCATGGTTCCCCATTTCGACCTCGCCACCGTGCTCGCCCGCATCGAAGACGCCATCCGGCCGTTTCCGAAAGCCGCCATGTTTGAGCTGCGCGAACGGGGGTACGACTCGCTCTTCGAGCAACTGATTTCCTGCATCATCTCCATCCGCACCCTCGACGAAACCACGATTCCCGTGTCGCTGCGGCTGTTTGAAGCGGCCCGGACGCCGGAACAACTGTTGAAACTTTCCCCCGAGCAGATTGAAGAACTGCTCTACGGCAGCCAGTACCCCGGCCAGAAAGCCTACACGATGCTGGGCATTGCCAAAGCGGCGGTCGAAGAGCACGGCGGCCAGTTGCCCGCCGATTTCGAGAAACTGACCGCCCTGAAAGGCGTCGGCCCGAAGTGCGCCAACCTCGCCCTGGGCGTGGCCACCGGCAAGGCGGCCATCAGCGTGGACATCCACGTGCACCGGGTCGTCAACCGCTGGGGCTTTGTCCGGACTTCGACGCCCGAAAAAACGATGGTGGCCCTCGAAAACGCCGTCCCGGTTGGCCAGTGGGTTGACATCAACCGCTTACTCATGCCTTTCGGCAAGCACATTTGCACGGGCACGTTGCCGAAATGCTCGACCTGCCCGGTGTACGAGTTTTGCGAGCGCGTGGGGGTAACGAAGCACCGGTGAGTATCGTAGGGGCAACCCTTGCGGTTGCCCTGAGCGGTTGCGTTCCAACGACGCCACGGGCAACCACAAGGGTTGCCCCCGCGCGGCGTCCGCTACGAGTCAAAACGGCAGCACCATCTGCGCCGGTTTGGTGGCCTTCGTCCGGTGGGCGGGTTCGATGGTTTTCAATTCGTAGCTGCGTTTTTCGAGGCCCGTCGTCGTGTTGCGGGTCACGGTTTCGAGCATGACCCCCTGGCACTCCTCCCCCACCGACACGGCCACGAGCAGGGGCATGACTTCCAGCGGTACCGACCCGCTGTAAATCGTCCCGGCGTGGGTTTTCACCTCGAATTTCCCCCGGATGCTCTCGGTGTACACGATGCCCTCGAAGGCGATTTCCTCCGGTTCGCCGGTCACGAGGCTCTCGAACAGCGTTTTCAGGCGGGTGATGGTGGCGAGGTCGCCCTCCCAGGTGCGTTCTTCGTCGGTGGGGCTGAGCCAGTGCAGGCGGGCCTCCAACTGGGCCTCCTGGAGCGTACGAAGCAAGCGCATCAGCGCAAACACCCCCGACTTGCCGTAGCTGGCCACTTCGGCGGTGGCTTCGTCGGCGGTCTGCACGGCGAGCAAGCCGAACGTCCGCCGCAGGGCTTCTTCCGACAAGCTCCCCCCGAACAAATCGGGGGCCGTCTGCACGCTGACGAGCAGGCCCGCCGAGCCGCTGGGCACGTGCTTCAGCCGGACGTCGAACTGGCTCCGCACTTCGGTCAGCGTGCCCGCCTTGCGGGAACCGTCGCGGATGAACCGCCCCGCCTGCACGAGCGCCTCCTCCAGCGCCGACGCCAACGGCCCCAGCACGTGCAGGGGCAGCAGCCCCGTGGCCACGCTGGGGCCGGTCAGGCGCAGTTCGACCACCTCCACCTCGCGTTGCTGCTTGGCCTCGACCAGTTGGCGGGTGAGTTCCTCTACCTGCCGCCGGGCGGCCCCCACGGCCATGTGCCGGTAAAAATGCCCCGGCCGGGCTTCCAGGCGCTGTTCGTGTTCGGCGAGCATCCGCCGGGCGTACACCCGGAGTTGTTCGAGGCGGGCGATGTTACGCATGGTTGATGAGCAGTTTGAAAATCCCCTGCTGGTGCAGGTTGGCGGGGTCGGCGCTGAATTTTTTGGTCCAGTAGTCCCGGTCGGCGGGGCTGTCGGGGTCGGCCAGGCTGACGTCCACCTCGTAGTTGGCCTTCACCCACTCGGCCTGACTGGCGTGGAGCAGCCGCTCAAACAGCCGCAGCCGCTTGGGCGGCAGGCGTTCGGTTTCGGCTTCGCTGGCCCACACCACCAGGTCCACGGCGTCGGGTTCGGGGTTGAGCGTGGCAAACGAGCCGCCGATCCAGAGTTCGAGGGGCAGGTCGAGCTTGGCCAGGTCGTCGAGAAACCGCCGGAAGCGGGTCATCAGGCGCTTGCGGCGCTTCCCCGCAGCGGTTGAAAACGGCTCCAGAAAAAGCTGGTCCAACTGCCAGGGGCCGATGTGCTGAAAGCCGCCGGGGAGGAGCGGGGGGTGGGGGGTGGGCATGGGGAAACTGAACTCAGAACGAAAACCGAAGCTGGGGCGACGACCGAACGGCGGGGCGGGGCAGCGGGGCGATACGCTGCAATTCATACGTGCGTTTTTCCGCGCCCGTGGTGGTGTTTTTCGTCAGGGTTTCCAGCAAAACGCCCTGGCATTCCTCGCCCACCGCGACCGCCACCAGGTCGGGCAGCAACTCCGGCGGAACCGTGCCGCCGTAACGCAGCCCCGCGTGGGTTTCAACCTCGAATTTTCCCCGCAGGCTCTCGGTAATCATGACGCCGGTGAACGGAATTTCCCGGGGTTCTTCGCTGGCGATGGTTTCGAGGGCGTGTTTCAGTTGACTGATTCGTTGGGCCGAGCCTTCCCAGGTTCGTTCAAAATCGGTGGGCGATACCCACTCGACGCCCGCTTCCAGGTGGGATTCTTCTAAAATTCGGAGAAATTTAGCCAGGCCCTGCACCGCCGGTTTGCCGTACCGGGCGGCCTGCCCCACCACCTGGTCGGCGGATTGTACCGACAACACGCCGAAGGTGCGGTTGAGGGTTTCCTCCGCCAGGCTCTCGCCGAACAAATCGGGAGTCGTGCGCAGGGTGTAAAACAGCCGCGTGGAACCCGAGGCCATCCGATTGAGCCGCACGTCGAACAAATTCCGGATTTCGGCCACCGACCCCCGCGAGCCGTGGCGGATGAACCGCCCCGCCTGAACCAACATGTCGGTGAAGGCCTCGGTGAGCGGCCCCAGGATGTGCCCCGGCAATGTCCCGAAGTGCGCAGCCGGGCCGGTCAGCCGCACTTCGACCACCTCCAGCGCCCGGCGTTCGCGCTCGTGGATGAGTTGCCGGGTGAGGTCGTTGAGCCGGGCCTTCGTCGATTCCACCAGCATTTGCCGAAAATGGCTTTCGGGTTTGGCCGCCAGTTCCCGCTCCTGCGCATCGAGCAGGTTTCGGGTTTCCGCCCGGAGGGTTTCAATGCGGGCAATGCTAAACATGGTTTATCGTCAGGGTAAAAATGCCTTTCGGGTTCAGTCCGGCCCGGTCAAACCCAAATTCAAGCTGCCATTTTTTACGTTCAGCAGGGTTGTCCAGCTTGCCCATGTACACGTCGACGCCATACTGCGCCCTGACCCATTCGCGGTCAATCACCAACCGCCTAAACCGCACCAGCCGTTCCGGGGGCAGGCTGTCCGTGTCGACTTCCCGCACCCAAACCACCAGGTCCACATCGTCGGGGTCGGGCTTTTTGGTCGCGAAGGAGCCGTCAATCCACACGTCAAACGGGATGCCTAAAGTAGCCAAATCTTCGAGATAAATCAGCAACTGGTCAATCAGGCGCTTGCGCTGCGCCGGGTCTTTTTCCGAAAACGGTTCCAGAAAATACTGGTCAAATTGCCACGGGCCGATGTCCAGAAAACCGCCGGGCAAGAGCGGGGCGTACTCGATTTTCATGCGGGTGGGTGTAATGAGGCGAAGATACGAGGAGGTCAGCGTTTGGAGAACGGGACTCCTCCACCTGCGTTTCGGTAGGCCGTCAACCAGGCTTACGATTCCAGCCCCCGGACGGGCCGGGTTCCTGCCACCTCGGCCAGCAACTCGTTCAAACGACCTCCCGGCGTGGCGTGGGCGACCACGATTTCATCGGCGAGGCTCAGCATGAGGCGGTTGCGCACCAGGGCGGTTTGCTCGCTGACGCGCTGCACGGTGGCCTCGAAGGGCGACACGAGGAGCAAACGCCCTTCGGCCAGGGGCGCTTCAAAGGCCGGTTCCACCCGTTTTTTCAGGCCCCGCGCCAGGGCCACGATGACCGGCTGTTGGCCTTTGAGTAGGTAATGCAGCACGTCCTGCTCGATTTGGCTGTGAAACCCCGACACCACGCAGCGGCCCGCTTCGCGCTGGGCAATGGCCCAATCGTAGGCCCGGAGCACCACGCGGGCTGGGTAGCGGCGCGAGCAGAGAAAGGCCGTTTTGGGCAACCGGAGCAGGGCGGGATTGCCGAGTTGGGCGACGATGTGGGGCGCGGGGTGATTCATGGTTCAGTCCTCCTCGTCCTCCCCCGCACCCCGGCCCATGCGGTACTTGATGTCGTAGTTGATGATGAAATCCAACTCCTCCTCCGTAAACCCGTAGTGCTCGGCCAAAACTTTGTCGATTTGGTCGAGGATGGATTTGGAGAGACGAGGTCGGAAAGATTGAATTTGCAGGAGTCCGGCCCTCCTATCATTCCTGACTTGAAAGATTGAATTACTTTCAAGATTTTCGAGTAACTCTTCTTTTAATTTAGAAAGTATTTCAATCTGTTCCTTAGTAAATCCAGCGATAGCAATTGGAAATTTTAATATTTCTCTTGAGTTTACATTTCTGCAATCCGAAAAAACAATAAAAAACCAGAAAAATAGATTACTGTTTAGTGTCGCGTTCGCAATCACATGATGTGGTGATTTATTAAAGCACAATATCTTCAATTCTGAAGGAATAATAATTTTTTTGTTTTCATCATAAATCTTTGGTGGATTTTCAAAAAATTGGATGAAGTATTGAAGTTTCCTGGTGTACTTTACTTGATTAGAAGACGAACGGGTCACGTAATTTGCAACGATGTCCGCTTTCAAAGCAAGTTTTCCAAGAATACTCATTTCAATAGAACTGCTTATTTTTGGCAACCCGCTTATTCTCAAAGAGTCAAATGAACATTTGGCATAAGTTAACGATTGAAAAATTGCAGACCTTTCCTCAGCGTTCCAACGGTAGTACTTAGTAGAATAATGTTTCTTCAATTGGCTTGATATGAAGATAGTCAATCTTTTATCCACTCCATCAAACAATTTCGCTGGGCGTACACCAAAGTTTGCAAAGAAAAATGAGAATTTACTACGAAGACAAATTTCTCGAAGAGAAGAATACCCATCGGTTGAAGCAATCGATATCGGCACAATCATTCCAATCACACCCCGTTTAGATAAAATCTGAGATATAGTTCTTTCAACACAAAGTGCATACAGGTCTCCACAAGGCTGGGTTTGATATTTGTTATTTCTATAAATATCGTCCAAATCCACATACGGCGGATTCCCAATTATCACATCAAATCCCCCACGCTCTTTCACGATTTCGTAAAACTCGGCGAACCAGTGGAAGGGCTTGTAGTTGGGTAACCAAACCTCGAATTTCTGGGCTGAATACTGTTTGTGCAGCAGGCGGTTGAGCGAATCGTTGAGGGCCGTGAGCCGCTGGCGCAGGTCGAGCTTGGCCTCGCGAAAACTGGCGTACTCATCGTCGCCATCGAGTTGGAGGGTTTTGTAGCGTTCGTGAGCCATTGCCACGAGTTCCATCTTTTCTTCGATGCCCGGCTTGGCAATGCTCCCCTCAATGGTGTACGTCAGGCCCCGGTCGAGTTCGGCCTCGGTGGCAAAGCCCACCAGCGTGTTGCCCGCCCGGATGTTGAAATCCACGTCGGGCAGGGGTTCGAGGCCGAGGTTATCTTTGTCGTAATCCGCGTCCACGGTGGCCACGAGTTTCAGGAACAACCGCAGTTTGGCAATCTCCACGGCTTCGCGCATGATGTCCACGCCGTAGAGGTTATTGAGGATGATACTTTTGTAGATGAAGTAGCGCAGGTTGGGGTGCTGCGGGGCCTGCACCTCGCTCAGGATTGCGCGGAACTTGTCGAAACTGTTGCGGAAGGTTTGGCGGTCCTGCTGGTTGAGGCGGTCTTCTTCCTCCACGAACGTGCGCATTCGGAGCAGGCAGGTTTCGTAGAGCGGTTCCAGGATGTTGAGCGCGGCAAACAAAAACGCCCCCGAGCCACAAGTCGGGTCGAGCACCGACACGGTGCGGAGGGCCTCGTAAAAATGCAGAATTAGCTTCGGGTCGGTGGTGGTTTCGAGCGCGTCCTGGGCAAACAGCCGAATGTCGAGGTTGTGTGTGATGAAATCCTGGATGCTGGTGATGCGCCCCTGGTCGATGCGGGCGCGGAGGTCGGCGTAGCGTTGCCGCCGGGCGATGAGTTCGCGGTAGATTTCGGTGGGCAGGGCGATTTCGCCCGGCGCGGGGCGGTTCCAGGCTTTGCGGCGGTCGAGCAGGTGGGGCTGGGTGGTGTCGAGGCCCACGGCCACCTCGTCGGGCAGGCCTCCGGCTACGACCTCGGTGGCCTTTCGCTGCCAGTCATGGCCCGTTAGGGCCATGACTGGCAGCGAAAGGCCACGTCTCACAGCGGGGTACACGTAAGTGTCGCCGCTGTTGGGAATGTTGGCGAACGTTGCGGCGAAAGCAGCGGGGTAGCGCCGGGCGGTGTCGTCGAACAGGTACGGAATGAGGCAGTTTTTGCCGATGTAGTCGGTGATGTCTTCCTTCGTGTAGTAGGCCCCCATGCCAGCGCGGTCGTTGATGTACCGCTCGAAAATGTAGCCGATGACGTCGGGGTTAATCTGCCGCCCGTCGGCGGTGCTGCGGTCGTCGAGGTGCCAGTTCCACTCGTCGAAAAAGGCGAAAATGCGCTCGAACGCCGAATCGTCGATTTGGATGTCGGGGTACTGCTCTTCGAGTTCGTGTTCGCTGAAGAAGCCGCCGTTGAGGTACGGCACCCGGCCGATTTCGGCGAGGAGTTTCGGGTCGCTCCGGTCGGGCGCACCCAGCCCCCGGTGAAACAGCAGCAGCAGAAACGAGCGGTAAAAAGTATAGAACTGATTCGTGCCGCGCTTGTCTTTCGATTGGTTCAGGCGGTTGCGGAGGTACGCCCGGTCGTTGTCGAGAAAGCCTTTTTTCTGAATGAAATAACAGAACATCAGCCGGTTGAGCATCAGCGAGGCGTACCATTCCCGGTCCACGAGGGTTTCGATGCCCGAGATGAATTCCAGAAACGCCTTGTGTTCGCGCTTGAAGCCGTCGTAGAATCGCTTCGTCACCCGCTCGGCGTTCTGCTCGAAATTGGCCGCCACGCGTCGCGTGATGTCAACGATGGTCAGGTTGCCCTCCTCGTCGATGGCAATGAACAACCCGGCGGCCCGCTGGAAAAGCAGTTCGGGTGCCTGGCTGGTGTTCCAACGGGTTTCCACGTAGCGGGGCGGCTGCCCGGCGCGGCGCACGGGCACCTGCCAGAGTTGTTCGCGCTTTGCTCTGTCCACGTAAATCAGCAGGTGCTCCTGCACGAGTTTGGTCACGCGCTGGTCAATCTGGCGGCGGGTGGCGTAGTCGGGAATCTGCCCGTCCGCCCCCGGTTGGCACACCATCACGCGGAAACCGCCTTTTTCAGCCACGGCGTCGAGCCGGAACGTTTCGGTACCCACCGCGACGGAGGCTTGCGGCGAGCGGTCGCGGTTCCAACCCATTTCAAGAAACAGGTTTTTAAAATCAAACTGGCGGATGAACTGAGTAAATTCTTGTTTGGTGAGCGACATGGCAATTACGGGCGGGTTCAGAAGTTAGCGAGGCCGAGGGAGCAAACGATGTAGGGGTCTTTCCGGGTGTCGGTTTCGTCGTCGCTGAGGCAGAGTTTGCCTTCTTCGCGCAGCGAAACCACGAGGTTCACGAGGTCGGGGTCGGTGATGCCCTGGCGGAGTTGGCGGTTGATGGTTTCGCGGGCAAACTCCTGCAAGGGAAATTTGTAGATGTCGTCGATGGCGCGTTTGAGGGCGTCGTTGACAAACAGCGTGTTTTGGTACTCGTTGAAATACCGGTCCAACTGCACGTAGGTGCGATAGCGGACGCCGGTTTTTTTGCCCAGCGTACCGGCGGTGCTCAGGTCGGTGGCCTGGGCGAGTTCGAGGCTTTTCTCCACCAGTTCGTAGTGGTTGGCCTGCCGGGGCAGCGCGGGCGTGTCGGGCTGGCACTCGGCCAGTTTCAGGATGCGGTGCTGGGCCTGCGTGACGACGTTGCCCTGGGTGTCGAGGTACGTCAGCACGTCGTTTTCCTGGGCCGTGCGGGTGTACACGATGGCCCCCGGCGCGGCGGTACCGACCGCCTTCGTGGAATGCACCACGTTGGGCAAATCGGGAATGATGCGGTTGAGGGCCGGGTTGGCGTCGAGGGCGTCTTTCCAGATTTGGTAGGCGTAGGAGGCCAGGTCGATTTCGGTGTCGGATTCCTCGTCGTCGAGCACCCCGGCGCGTTCGGCGTAGAGGTCGTGCAGGGCACCGGTCGGGTCGCCGTCGAAAAACACTTCGTCCGAACCCACCACCTCGGCGTTTTCCTGGATGCGCTGCCGCAAGCGCCCGCGCAGGTTGATGATTTGCTCGATGCCTTCTTCGGGCAAAAACGAGTAGCACAAAATCCGGTCGGACTGCTGCCCGATGCGGTCCACCCGCCCCGCCCGCTGGATGAGCCGGATGATGGCCCAGGGCAGGTCGAAATTGACGATGACGTGCCCGTCCTGCAAGTTCTGGCCTTCGCTCAGCACGTCGCTCGAAATCAGCACGCGGAGTTCGCGGGGCGTTCCGGCGAGGTCCTTTCGCTCGTTGCTTTTCGGACTGAATCGGTGGGCCAGTTCGGTCGGGTTTTCGCTCTGACCGGTTACTTCCATCACATCGGTCATGCCCCGGCGTTTGAGTTCGTCGGCGAGGTAAAAGGCGGTGTCGGCAAACTGCGTGAACACCAAAATTTTCTCAGTGGGGTGGGTTTTCGTGCAGAGGTCGAAGAGGGCGTTAAGTTTGCGGTCGTCGGTGGGTTTCCAGTCGCGGCTTTGGTTCAGGATTTTGAGCAATTGCCGGGCATCCGCAGTCAAGTGTTTGACCAACGTTTCGGAAAATATCCTGCTCCGAATCCAGTCGAACTTTTTCCGGTACGTGTCAGACTCGAACAGTTGGTACAGTGTAGCTGCGCGTTGGCGGTAGATTTCTTCGTCAAAAATCAGGGTGGTCTGCTCATCGCTATCGTCGTCAAGGTCTTCGTCTTCCAGGAAATCGTCCAGTTCGTTCACCACCCGCTTGCCGATGGGCAGGGGCAAGTCGTTTTCGATGGCGTGAACGAACACGAAGTTGCGCAAAACGTGCCGGGCCAGCGACAGCAAAAAGGCGTGTCCGCTGCTTTCCAAGCGTTTGAACAAATTGGTGCGGCTAAAGCCCATGAGCCGCCGCCCCGCCCGCGAAAGGTTGCGGATGACGCCCTCCTCCTCGTTGGTCAGGGCAAAAGGCGGAATCGTGACTTTGTAATTGGCCAAACCGTAACGCGGCAGCGCGAGGCCGTTGATGAGCATCACCACGTCGGCGGCGTAGAGGCGGGCGTATTGGTCGGTGGGATTTTTTGGGTCGAAAGGAAATTGAACCGCCTTCGGCACCCGGTCGGGAAAGTACGAACGCCGCCCGTCGGCAAACGCCAGGTACACCCGCCCGTTGGCCGGGTCGGTGAGACCGTACCGGGTTTTGATGAAACTCCGCGTCCGGCGCACGGTGTACAGCCGCATCAACTCGTGCCAGTCTTCGGGAAAGGCGCTTTGCTCGAACGCTTTCAAACTCCGAATGGGCACGTCGCCGTGCAGGGCCGCAAACCGTTGCGGCCCGCCCACGTCCCGGATGTATTGTTCCGGGCTGATGCTAAGGTCGGTATCTTCGCTCAGAAACAACCCGAACTGATTGGCCAAATCGAGGTAGGATTTGTTGTAGGGCGTGGCCGAAAGCAACAGCACCTGGCTTTCGTTTCGCCGGATGTATTCCCGGACGACCTGGTAACGTCGTCCCAATCGGTTGCGTAGGTTATGGCTTTCGTCGATGATGACGAGTTTGTAGCGCTTAGCATCCGGCAACTTGTTGATGACCTGACTGACGGGCAGGATACCCGCTTTCAAATCGTACTTGTCGCAGTAAGATTGCCACATGCGCTCCAGATTTTTAGGGCAAATGATGAGCGTACTGGCGAAGCCTTCCATTTCCAGCACCTTCGCCACGGCGCTTGCCGTAATGGTTTTCCCCAACCCTACTACGTCGCCAATCAGTACGCCGCCCCGCTTTTTCAGGGCGGAAGTTGCCATTTTGACGGCCACCTGCTGGAAGGGCAACAGTTCACGCTCAAAAACCGGCGGGATGCTGTAGGCACTCAGCCCCGTGCGGGCATCCTGCGACAGGTGGTAAGCGATTTTCAGGTAGATGTGGTAGGGCGGCAAAAGGCTTTCGCTGGCCCAACTCTGGTCGATGATGGCGGCGAGTTCGTCGGTGATGTCAAGGCACCAGCGGTCTTTCCAACGGTCGTTGAACCATTTTTCTAACTTAGCAGAGGCGTCCTGCTCAACTACATTTACATTGAGTTCTCCTTGTTTGGCAAGCCCGGATAGAGTTAGATTACTGCTACCGAGATACCCAATTTTAGGCGTTTCGACATCATGACGGAAGATTAAGTATAGCTTAGCGTGAAGTTGGTGCTTGAGAAATAATTTGACTATCAACTTTTTATCTTTCAATTGCTGAGAAAGCCGTCGCAGGTATTTTTCGTCCTCGGTAGTGGGCAAGCCAATCGTCAATTGGTCTTTGAAATCCCGGGCCAGGCTTTTTTTAATACGGACGACCTCGGCCTGGTCTAAGCCTTCTTCCCGATGGTTGAAGTGTTCACGCAGGACATCGATGGGAAGTTTTTGCATCCCAACCAACAAACGACAGTATCGGTGAACGGCAGAATTCGTTTCCAATACAGAATCCCCAGGCAGTTTATCGACGTTGTCACAAACCTCTTTCCAACCCCTCAAATTGAAATAGCCAACGCAGAAGTCCGCCCTTCTGGAAACATCAAGAATGGCATTGAGGCCGTCAGTTAACGATTTTTCAATGTTGTCGTAAATGGTGGGCATGGACTCAAAAAGGACGGGTGGGTCGGGGTCAGCAAGATAAGGAGCGGGTTTTGAAAACCCTTATCCGCTGTCATTTTTCCACGAACCGATTTCCCCCACCCTTTCCGTAACTTTGTCCAAACCCCAAACGCCATGAAGACCGTCACGCTCCGGGTCGAAGCCGAAAAGTACGATTCCCTGCTCGAAATCCTCAAAGCCTTCGACGCGGAAATCCTTAAAGAAACGCCGAAGAAATCCCGGAGGGCGGCGAGAGGAGGCGAACTACCGGACCACAAACCCCAATCTCCCGAAGGAGGTATTTCGTCCAAATAAAAATTTTAGGCCGCAAAAGCTCCCTCTGGGGGTCTGAGGACCATTATTTCATGAAAAAACTCTTCCTCCTCGACGCGCTCGCGCTCATTTACCGGGCGCACTTCGCGTTCGCCAAAACGCCCCGCATTTCGTCCACGGGCATGAACACTTCCGCCGTGTTTGGCTTCACCAACACGCTGCTGGAGGTGCTCACGAAGGAAAACCCCTCGCACATCGGCGTGGCCTTCGACACCTCGAAAGCCACTTTCCGGAAAGAAAAATTCGAGGCCTACAAGGCCCAGCGTCAGGCCATGCCCGAGGACATCGGCATCGCCATTCCCTACGTCAAGCGGCTCTGCGAGGCGCTCTGCATCCCGCTCCTGATGCTCGACGGCTACGAGGCCGACGACGTGATTGGCACCATCGCCAAAAAAGCCGAAGCCACGGGCGAATTCGAAGTGTTCATGATGACCCCCGACAAGGACTACGGCCAACTCGTCAGCGACCGCGTCAAGATTTTCCGCCCGGCCTACATGGGCAAGCCCAACGAGGTGCTCGGCGTGCAGGAGATTCTCGACCGCTGGGGCATCGAACGCGTGGAGCAGGTCATTGACATCCTCGGGCTGATGGGCGACGCCTCCGACAACATCCCCGGCATGCCGGGCATCGGCGAAAAAACAGCCCAGAAACTGATTCAGGAGTGGGGTTCGGTCGAAAACCTCATCGCCAACGCCGACAAACTCAAAGGCAAGGTGCAGGAAACGGTGCGCACCTACGCCGAGCAGGGGCTTTTGTCGAAAGAACTGGCCACGATTCACCTTGAAGTGCCGGTGGATTTCGACGAAAAAGACCTCGAACGCTGCGAACCGGACCGGGAAAAAGTGGCGGCGCTGATGGACGAACTCGAATTCCGCCAACTCCGCCGCCGCTTGCTCGGCGACGAGGCCGGGGAAGCCGAAGCCCGCAACGCGGTGCTCGGCACGCCCGACGGCAAGCCCGCCGCCCCCGCCCGTCGGGGTCGGGCTGCCGCGCCCAAAGCCAGCCAGATGGATTTGTTCGGCGGCTCGAACGCCGACGCTATCGCCGCGTTTGAGGCCGGGCAACCGCTCCAGCGCCCCGTGGACGACGCGCCCGCCAGCTACCGCCGCACGATTGCCAACACCGTGCATGACTACCGGTTGGTGGATACGCCCGAACTGCGGCGGAGTTTGATTCACTTCCTGAGCCTCCAGGAGCGGTTTTGTTTCGACACCGAAACCACGTCTATCGACGCCGTGGAGGCCGATTTGGTCGGGCTGGCGTTTGCGTACCGGGCGGGCGAAGGCTTTTTCGTCCCCGTACCCGCCGACTCCGCCGAAGCCCAGGCCATCGTGGACGAATTCAAGCCGTTGCTTGAAAACGAGGCCGTCGGCAAAATCGCCCAGAACCTGAAGTACGACCTCATCGTGTTGAAAAAATACGGCGTCGAGGTGCGCGGGCCGCTGTACGACACCATGCTGGCCCACTACCTCATCGAGCCGGAAAAGCGCCACAACATGGACTACATGGCCGTGGCCTACCTCAACTACGAGCCGGTGACCATCGAAACGCTCATCGGCAAAAAAGGCTCGAAGCAGGGCAATATGCGCGACGTGGAACTGGAACCGCTGAAGGAATACGCCGCCGAAGACGCCGACATCACGCTCCAACTCCGGGACGTGCTCGCGCCGATGGTGGTCGAAGTGGGCGCGCAAAAACTTTTCGACGAGGTGGAAATGCCGCTCGTGGACGTGCTCGCCACGATGGAACTCGAAGGCGTGCGCGTGGACGAAGCGGCGCTTTCGGAGTTGTCGAAAACGCTGACCGTGGATTTGGAAAGCCTGCAATTGCAGATTTTTGAAATGGCGGGCGAGTCGTTCAACATCGGCTCGCCGCAGCAGTTGGGGCGGATTTTGTTCGAGAAACTCAAACTTGACAACAACGCCCCCCGCACCAAAACCGGTCAGTGGGCCACGGGTGAGGAGGTGCTCTCGAAGCTCGAAAGCCAGCACGAAATCGCGCGCAAGATTCTGGATTTCCGGGAGTTGCAGAAGCTCAAATCCACCTACGTGGACGCCCTGCCCCAACTGATTTCGCCCCGCGACGGGCGGATTCACACCTCGTTCAACCAGGCCGTGGCGGCCACGGGGCGGCTCAGCAGCAACAACCCGAACTTGCAGAACATCCCGATTCGCACCCCCCGCGGGCAAGAAATCCGCAAGGCCTTCGTGCCCCGCGACGACGAGCACCTCATTCTCTCCGCCGACTACTCGCAGATTGAACTCCGCATCATGGCCGCGTTTTCGGAAGACCCGGCCATGATGGAAGCCTTCAACACGGGCCGCGACATCCACGCCACCACGGCCAGCAAGGTGTTCAACGTCAGCCTCGACGAGGTGACGAGCGACATGCGGCGGAAGGCCAAAACCGTCAATTTTGGCATCATCTACGGCATTTCGTCGTTCGGACTGGCCGCCCGGCTGGGCATCAAGCGGGCCGAGGCCAAGGACATCATCGACGCGTATTTTCAGGAATTCCCCGCCGTCAAGCGCTTCATGGACGACAGCATCCTGAAAGCCCGCGAGCGCGAGTACGCCGAGACCCTGCTGGGCCGCCGCCGCTACCTCCGCGACATCAACTCCCGCAACATGACCGAGCGGAATTTCGCCGAGCGCAACGCCATCAACGCGCCCATCCAGGGCACCGCTGCCGACATCATGAAGCTGGCCATGATTCGGGTCCACGAATTTTTGAAGCGGGAAAACTTGCGATCAAAAATGATCCTGACCGTCCACGACGAACTCGTGTTCGACGCCTATAAACCCGAAATCGACTACCTCAAGGAGCGGGTCAACGAGCTGATGGTGAACGCACTGCCGCTGTCGGTAAAGATGGAAACGGGCATGGGTACGGGGGTGAACTGGCTACAAGCGCACTGATTTAAGCCGTTGTTTATCGGCAAAAATTCCATCCTGAGCAGAGTCAGGACGGAATTTTTGCTTTACAACTTCTGCTGAACTGCCTGAACCATTTCAAGTGGTACGCTCAGGGTATCGGCGATTTCTTCGGGTGAAAGTTTTCCCCGGTGAAGGAGTCCTTCGATGGCTTCGCGCTGGGCTTGGGCTACTCCTTCCGCTCGGCCCTCGGCTCGGCCTTCCGCTCGGCCTTCCGCTCGGCCTTCCGCTCGGCCTTCCGCCCGGCCTTCCGCCAATCCTTCCTCGATGGCCTCCTTGCGGGCGGCAGCAATCTGGGCGTTCACAACCCGGATGCTTTCGGCACTCTGGGCGAGAGTTTTCACGTAATGAAAATGCTCTTCAGGCGTCATTTTGCGCTTGTCGAGTTCTTCGATGGCGACGCGCAACCACTCCTCATCCTAGAATTGGGGAAATTGCAGCGGCTCTTTGACTGTGTGGACAGTTTTCATCGTGTAAATCAACTTGTCGAGGTCCGAAGCGATTTCTACGGCGGGTTTGACAAATTTATCCAATTCTACCGTAACGTAGGTAATCTGGTCGTCGAGGAGTTGGCCGTGCTGGTTCCGGATGGTGCCGAAAGTGTGGTAGTCGGGATACGGAAACAAATTGTTTGCCAGAACGCCGATGCAGTAAATCGGCGTGAGGTTGTCGTATCCGAACTGCCCTTTTTCCACCATGAGGTTGAAGCGGTGGAAGGCATAGAATTTCATGCGGTGGAAAAACAGGGGTGCGTCGGAAAGCTGCATCTCGACGATGAAATGCCGCCCGCGCTCGTCCAGGCAGGCCAGGTCGTAGATGCCGCCCCGGCTGTCGGGCACCACGCCGTCGAAGGTGTTTTTGTCGAAAATGACTTCGGCAATCGGTACGGGCGAACGGAGGAGGGCTTGCAGGGCTTTGCGCAGAAACAAGGTGTTGCGCTCGTTGCCGAATACGACCTTAAAGCCGTAATCAGACACGAGCGGGATGAACGGCGAGTTGGTGTCGAGGGGACTAAGTTTCATGCCGGAAGGTGGGAGCATTTGGCTGAAAATAAATCCTTTCCATTCAAAACAAAAAAAGTCCGGCCCTGAAAGCCGGACTTTTTTGCGCCGGGCGAAGCCCATGTCATTGATTGAACTGCCGCAAAAAACGCACGTCGTTCTCAGAATACAACCGCAAATCGCGGATGCGATACTTCAGCATGGCGATGCGCTCGATGCCCATGCCGAAGGCGAAGCCGGTGTACTTCTTCGAGTCGATGCCGCAGTTCTCGAGCACCTGCGGGTCCACCATGCCCGAGCCGAGGATTTCCACCCAGCCCGTGCCCTTGCAAACGTTCTGCGAACCACCGCACATCCGGCAGCCGCCGGGGCGGTGCATTTCGCAGGAAATGTCCATCTCGGCACTCGGTTCGGTGAAGGGGAAAAACGAAGGCCGGAAGCGCACCTGGGTGTCGGGGCCGAAGAGTTCCTTCGCAAAGTGGTAGAGCGTGTCCTTCAAATCGCGGAAGCTCACGGCCTCGGCCACGTACAGCCCTTCAACCTGGTGAAAAAAGCAGTGCGCCCGCGCCGAAATGGCCTCGTTGCGGTACACCCGCCCCGGCATGATGCTGCGTAGCGGCGGTTGCTGGCGTTCCATCAACCGAATCTGCACCGTTGAGGTGTGGGTGCGGAGGAGGATGTCGTCTTCGTCGGTGCCGGGGGCGGCTTTTTTGATGAAAAACGTGTCCTGCATTTCCCGCGCGGGGTGGTCTTTCGGGAAATTCAGGGCGGTGAAGTTGTACCAGTCCGTTTCGATTTCGCGGTCTTCTTCCACGTTGAAACCCATCCGTTCGAAGATTTCGATGATGCGCTGGCGCACCAGCGTAAGCGGGTGGATGGTGCCCGTTTCGTAGGGCGTTACGGGCAGCGTCAGGTCCACGGCGGGGGTTTCGGCCTGGCCGTTGCTGGCCTCGAAGCGCTCCTGGGCGGCGCTGAATTTCTCCTGAGCGGCATTCTTCAACGCGTTCAATTCCTGGCCCATCGCCCGGCGGTCTTCGGCGGGCAGGGTTTTCAAGCCGTCGAACAATTCGGCAATTACGCCCTTGCGGCTCACGTAAGCGAGGCGGAACTGCTCCAACTGGTCGGGGGTGTCGATGGCAAAGCCGGCCATCTGCTGCTGTATCTCGTCAACTTTCGCTCTCATGGGGGCAAAAGTAGCGCTTCGGCCTGAAAGTGCTTCGGCCAAGCGCCGAAATCGCTGCCGCGGGCTTGGTACCCATTTACGACGAACGGAGCCGCGATTAGGTATAAATACGCATTTTTTAAATCACGGGAAAATACGCTAAAAAACGCTCCGCGGGTCATCTTCCTTTGTGCCATCGATTCCTGAAACGGAAACCGACACTGGCAATCAACTCGGGAAAATTCAAATCCTCAAACCTGCCTGAGCCATGAACACGCTCACCGTTTCGACGAACCTTGCCGAGTCGTTTGGCTGGAAAGATCAAAATTTCAGTCTGTGCATCTACGACCGCTCCTACCAGAAGATTGCCGTCAATGAGGTGGTCATAATGGAAGCGGATGGGAATTATACCCTGTTTTATTTCAGCAACGGCAAGAAACTGATGGTCTCCCGAACCTTGAAGGCCTACGAAGAACTGTTGACCCGGTACTCGTTCGTTCGGATTCATAAGTCGTACCTCATCAACATGCACTACCTGAAGGAGTACGACATGACTTACCAGGAGGAGGTGGTAATTCTCAAAAATGGCCTCCGGGTGGGAATTGCCCGCCGCCGCCGAAAGGACTTTGAAGTGCAGGCGGCCTCGTTCCTACGGAAATCAATCCGGTAGCGAATCTCGCTCCCGAAGGTTTCTACAACTATTTAGTGGTTAGGTGAATTGTCGGAATAGCGATGGGTTTTGCCCACCGCTATTTTTGTTTTGCCAGAACATAGAGAAGTCCGGCATGGACAGGCACACCGGACTTCTTCACGTAAGTTGGGTCTGTTTTATAGAATTTCAAAACCCAACGTCGCCTGCCAGAGATTGCCTTTTCGGCTAAACTGGCTCTGGGTATTTGGGTTGCTGAACTGCACGTTGACGACATCGGTCACGTTGCCCTCGTAGCGAACGTCAAAGTTGATTCGCCCAAAGTCAAGTCCGATGCCGGCCTGATAACCGAGGGCAGCGCGCTTGAATACGTCGTTCACGGTTTGCCCAGCGTACTGGTTGAAGGTATCCCGCAGGTTTCCGTTGTCCGAAAGCCGCAACGAGGCTACCGGCCCCGCGTTCAGCCGCAGCACCTCACCGATTCGAACCCCCACCAGAACGGGTACGTCGAGGTTGGTAAACCGCACGTCCACGTCGCGCAAGCTGGCACCCTGGTTGTCGCGCAAAACCTGGAAACGGCCCCCTTTCTGGGAGAGAATCGCCTCGGGCTGAACGAAGAACTTATTTCCGAAGCGAAAAAAAACGCCCCCAATCGCCCCAACTTTGTCTTTGTCAACACTCTGGAGAAACTCCTGACCGGAGCCGAAGGAATACCGATCGCCCTTAAAACGCGCCAGGTTCAGGCCGCCTTTGATGCCGAAGTCGAAGGAATCCCGCTGGGCCAGGGCCGGAATGCCCGCCCAGGCCAACAATCCGAGGAGAGTAATACACCACAGGTACTTTTTCATAGGTATGGCGTTGTTTGACAGAAGAAAAAAGCGCACGGCCTGAGGAGCAATGCGCTTTTCTCGAAAAAAGAGGCTTACAAGAATTTAAATCCGATTGTTGCCTGAATGAGGTTGGACTTGCTCAGGAACTGCCCCTGATTGCTGGGGTTGACGAAGTCGATGCGGATTACGTCGCGTACGTTGCCTTCATAGCGCAGGTCAAGCACGAGTTTGCCCAGGTCGAAACCAACACCGGCCTGGTAGCCGATGAGTCCTTTGCGGAAGTAATCGCGGTCGCTGGCGTACTGATCGAAGGTATCCCCCAGATTGCCATTGTCGGACGTGCGGAACGTAAGCACCGGACCGGCATTAATGCGGAAGACGCGGGCCAGCCGTACCCCAACGAGCACCGGCAGGTCAACGTTGGTAAATTTAATGTCAACCTGGCGGGAGTTTACCGTGCCTCCCGTGCTGCCAATCATGTACCGGCCACCCTTCTGCGAAAGCATGATTTCGGGTTGCAGGAAAATGGTCCGACCCACGCGGAAGAACCCCCCGGCGGCCAGCCCCCAGGCCCGACCGTTGCTGTTGCTGAGGTCGAAGGCGTTGCCGTTGGCAATGGACAGGCTGTTGTAGGTCAACTCGGAGTAGTTAACCCCTGCCTTGAGGCCAAAGGTGAAAAACGGGTCTTCGTCGTCGTTGGTGCGGCTGGTGCGGTACGCGTTGTTGTCCGTTGTGGTTGTGGTTGACGTTGCCGAATAGGTGCTTCGGTTTTCGTAAGCGCCCGTCGTCGTTGTTGCGTTCGTCGGCGTGGAAGCGGTCGAGTACGTGCTGGTTGTGGTCGTGGTGCTGTCCTGCGCCATGGCCGAGAACGCGTACGCCGTGGCGCAGACCAGTGCTGCTGAAGCCACCAGGGTAATGACAATGCGTTTCATGGGATTGAATCGGTTTGTTGGAATGAAGTGTAACGGTACCTGCCAAAGAAAAAAGCGTGCCTTTCTCGCGAAAAACACGCTCAGCGCGCAGCAAACGATGTTTTTTCTAAAACAGCTTCCACCCAAGCGTTACTTGCCAGAGGTTATTTCGCTGGTTAAATTGGGTATTTTGCGCCACACTTTGCAGCGAAACCGACGAAACATCCGACCAGGATCCCTCGTAACGCACATCCAGATTTACCGAACCGAGGTCAAGCCCACCGCCAAGTTGATACCCATAGTAGGCCTTTTCGAAGGCGTCGTTTACACTCCCGGTGGTGTACTGGCGAAGGGCTTGCCCCAGCGACTGGTTGTTGCCGACCAGGAACGAGGCCATCGGTCCGGCGTTTACGCGAATGGGGCCGAGTTTCAGCCCCACCAGCAGGGGCACGTCGATGGTGGTCAGTTTGACCTTGACCAGGTCGCTTACGTTCTGGCCGTTGTAGTACACCTCAAACGCCCCGCCCTTGCTCGACACCACGGCTTCAGGCTGGATGAACAGCGTCCGCCCGAAGCGCATCCACACGCCCCCGGCCAGGCCCGTTCGGCTGGCGTAGCTGTCGCGGAGGTTGTCGCGCAGCATCTGGCCGTTGTAGGCAAACTGTGGCATGCCGTTCTCGCCGAGGCGGGCCGTAAAAAAGTTGCCTGTTTTCAACTGCGAAAGGTTCACGCCGCCTTTCAGGCCCATCGCAAAAGCGCTCCGGCGTTTCTGGGCCAGGAGCGGCATGGTCAGCAGCAGCGCGACCACCGTCAGGAGCAGGGATTTTTTCATAAGACGCACGTTGTGGGTTTTTCCGGGAAACACAACTGTCGCCTTAACGCCACAAGGACCATACCGCTTGTTTCAACCGCCCGAAATCCGGGCAAATCGGCGTATATTTAACAAAATTTAAGCATCGGCAACCCGGAGTTTTTCTGCGGTTTCGCGCTGACCGTTTCGGTGCTGGTTTGAGAACCACCACCCTGAAACCGTCAAACCAACAACCCCTTCATGGCCAAAGCAAAAACCACCTACTTCTGCCAGAACTGCGGGCAGCAGTCGCCCAAGTGGCTGGGCCGCTGCCCGTCCTGCGGCGAATGGAACACGTTCGTCGAAGAAGTCATTCAAAAAGACGAGCCCGAAAAAGGCTCCTGGAAAGTCAGTACCTCGACCAAAGTTGCCCAGCGCCCCCGCGCCCTGAGCGAAATCGCCTACGCCGAACAACCCCGCATCCTGACTCCCGACGCCGAACTCAACCGTGTACTCGGCGGGGGCATCGTGCCCGGTTCGCTCGTGCTCATCGGCGGGGAGCCGGGCATCGGCAAGTCCACGCTGATGCTGCAAATCGCGCTCAACCTGCCCCGGCAGCGGGTGCTGTACGTGTCGGGCGAGGAATCCGAGCAGCAGATTAAAATGCGGGCCGAACGCCTGAGCAACCACCGGGCCGACAACTGCTTCATTCTGACCGAAACATCGACGCAGAACATTTTCAAACAAGTCGAAAACTTCGAGCCGGACATTCTCGTCATCGACTCCATCCAGACCCTCCAGTCCTCGTTCGTTGAATCCGGCGCCGGCAGCGTATCGCAGGTGCGCGAATGCACCGCCGAACTGATGCGATTTGCCAAAGAATCGGGCACGCCCGTCCTGATGATTGGCCACATCACCAAAGACGGCTCCCTGGCCGGCCCGAAAGTGCTCGAACACATGGTGGACACGGTGCTCCAGTTTGAGGGCGACCGCCACCTGGCCTACCGAATTCTGCGCACGACGAAAAACCGCTTCGGCAGCACTTCCGAACTGGGCCTTTACGAAATGCTCGGCAGCGGCCTGCGCGAAGTATCCAACCCCTCGGAAATTCTGATTTCGCAGCGCGAAGAAGCCACCAGCGGCACCACCATCGGGGCCATGCTCGAAGGCAACCGCCCGCTGCTCATCGAGTGCCAGTCGCTGGTGAGCGTCGCTACCTACGGCACGCCCCAGCGCAGCAGCACGGGTTACGACGCCAAGCGGCTCAACATGCTGCTGGCCGTACTCGAAAAGCGCGGGGGCTTCCGGCTCGGCGCGCAGGACGTGTTCCTGAACATCGCCGGGGGCCTGAAGGTGGAAGATCCGGCCATCGACCTGGCCGTGTGCGCCAGCATCGTGTCGAGTTACGAGGACGTGCCCCTGCCCCCGACGGTATGCTTTGCCGCCGAAGTGGGGCTGGGCGGCGAAGTACGGGCTGTCAACCGCGTGGAGCAGCGGATTTCGGAAGCAGAAAAACTGGGCTTCCGCGAAATCTGGATTTCAAAGTATAATTTGAAGGGTCTCGACCCTAACTCCTTCAAAATCAAGGTCAATACGGCCACAAAACTCGATGAAGTGTTTGTTGGTTCGATGGTGCCGAGGTAAAAAAAAGAGGCTACCCGCCGCCACGGGTAGCCCTGATCACGGAAAAAGTCGGCAGAGGCCTCGTTTTTCGTGAGGCGCAAAGTAAACCAGTTGGCAAGCATAATTCCAACTGATTTAAGTCAGATTTTTATTAAAACTCCTGGTGCTGGATGATGTTTTTCCGAATCCGGCTGAGGGTTTCCGGGTGAATACCCAGGTACGAGGCAATGTCCTTCACGGGAATCATCTGAATAAACTCCGGGTGTTGCTGGAGCATGTAGCGGTATTTCTCTTCCGCGCTCAGGCTGAGCAGCACCATTTCCCGCTGCAACTTCACCCGGTAAAGTTGCTCGGCCACCAGGCGCCCGAACCGTTCGCTGTTTTTAGAACTGTTGTGCAGTTGCTGAACGGCGTCGAAATGAATGCGGAGGGCTTTTACGGGAGAAAGTGCCTGGATGCACAAGGCAGAAGGCTCGCGGGTCAGGAACGAAACGTACGCCGAAATCAGATTGTGACGAAACCCAAAGTCGAGGCAAATTTCGCGGTCATTGCTGATGAAATACTGGCGGACGATTCCTTCTTCGATGAAATAAATGTAATTCTCAACTTCGTTGCATTCCGTCAGGAATTCCTTTTTCTTAAACTCAACCCATTCGATGTGGTGCTCGTAATGGCTCCACTCATCGGGCAGGAAATCCACGAATCTGGCAAACAGGGCTTTCAGGGCCAGTAATGATTTTTCCATGTATGCTGAGGGGCTTCGCAAGGTTAAATCTAAACATAATCAGTCAATTAACACCCGATAGGCGACCAGGATTTGGTTCTTTTCAGTCGAAAGTAGCGGTAATTTTTCGATAAATCTTCGTCAGTTTAAGGACAAACACCGCGAATCATTGCGACGGTTGATTGATTTTACCCGGTTTTCTTTAATTAGAAAGCTGATTCTTTGTCATTTATCGCGAAGCCCGTGACAGGTCTCCTTGCCGAAAAAATGCGAGGGGGTGACGGCTGCCGAAACCGATTTACTGATTTATCTCACCTGCATTTTTCCGTTGAGCACGCGCGGAACAACTCCAGCCGGCTTGCTCCTGACTCAGCAACCTGACCTGAGGAGCCGGCGATTTTCAGTTCTTCCCCCGCCGCCCACTCACCGCTCAGCCGAAGATTTTTGCCGCCGTTTCCCTGAAATACTGCGTGAAATTTGCCGTTATTAGCGGTAGTTTTTACTAACCTCTAACACCGTATCCCATGAAAACGACTACGCTGTTTCTGTTTCTGTGCGTGCTGGTGGGTATGACGAGGGTTGCGCAGGCGCAAACCGACGAGGCGCAGGTGAAGGAAACCCTGCTCAATTACCTCGAAGGAGGCACCAACCAGGACACGGCCCGGCTGAACAAGGCTTTTTTCGGCGGCGTCCTCCAAATGAACATCAACCGCGAAGGTCGTCCGACGGCCTCTACCAAACGCGAATTCATGAGCAAAGTACGGGTGGGCCAGAAACTCGACCGCACCACGCGCATCGTCGCGTACAGCATCATCAACAATGCCGCCACGGCTACCGTTGAATCGGAATACGCCGACTTTAAATACGTTGATTACCTGAACCTTCTGAAAATAGGCAACGACTGGAAAATTGTCAGCCGCGTGTTCACGCGGGCCGAAAAAGACGAGTTGCCCGTCAGTTTCGGCACCGGAAAAGCCCCCGTCGCCCAGAAAAAGCCCACCGCCCGACCTAAACCCAAGTACAACGACGGCTGGGATTGAGGCATGGGGCCTTTCCGACCCTCCTTGGCCCTAACCAAAACCCGATATGAATCTGTTTGGCACCCTGAAAGAAACCCTACCCCCGGCGCTCCAGGCCAAAATTGCACACCTTGTGGGCGAAAGCCCCGAAAAAACCGGCAAAGCCCTCGACGGCCTCTTCCCGACCGTGGCGGGCGGACTGCTCAAGCGCGCTTCCACCGAAACCGGGCTTGACCAATTACACCGCACCCTTAAAAAACCGGATTTCGACCGCCAACTTCTCGACACCCTTCCGACCCTGCTCGACTCGCCCGAACGCACCAGCCAGTTGATTTCCTTCGGCAACGGCTTGGTGAGCCAGTTGTTGCCCGACAAAAAAAGCTCCATCGCCACGATGGTTTCGAGTTACGCCAAAGTGCGCAACTCCTCAGCCACCAGTTTGCTGGGCCTGGTCATGCCCCTGGTGCTTGCCACCCTCCGCCGCGAAACGGTGGAGCGCAACCTCGACGTGCAGGGCCTCGGCAGCCTGCTGGCCGACCAACGCGAAGCCTGGCTGGGCACCATTCCCGAAGGACTGGCCGACAAACTGTTTGAAGTGCTCGGCATCGACAACTGGCAGGGCATGGACGCCGCCCTGCGCAGTTCGGGCCTGGCCGTGCAGCGGCGGGCCAGCGCGGCCATTGCCGCCAAAACTGCCGCCCCCGTGAAAACGGCCGCGCCACCCGTGGCCGAAGAACTCGAAGAAGAGGCCACCGGCGTCAATTGGGGCCGCTGGCTGATTCCGCTCGTTGCCGTGGCGGCCCTCGGTGGGGGCGCGTACTGGTATCTCAACCGGCCCCAAACGACCGAGACTGACGCCGAAACCGATCCCGTCGCCGAGCAGGTCACGCCCGTGAGCGATACCCTCGCCCGCGCCGACTCGGCCAGCCGGGTGCCCCTACCCGCCGATACGGCCCGAAAAGCGGCCCTGCCCGCAACGGCTTCGGCTGGGCAGGACGACTTCATTGGTTTGCTGAACGCTTACCTGAATGACCCCGCTGGCAAGCCGGGGCGCACGTTCACCTTCCACGGCGTGAAGTTCACGCCCGCCGCCAGCATGTACACCGCCGAGTCGGGCGCGGCCATTGCCCAGTTGGCGCAGGTCCTGAAGGCCAACCCGAAGGTGCAGATCAAGCTCATCGGCTATGCCGCCGAAGGCGACACCCTCGACAACAAGCGTCTTTCGGCGAAGCGGGCCAACAACATCAAGAGCACGCTCATCCAGTCGGGCATCAATTTCATCCGCATCGACGCCGCCGGACTGGGCAACGTCGCTGGCAGCAGCCGCATCGACGTGCAGGTGATTCATCGCTGAGGCTGTTTTTTCCCAATCGGTCGTTGGCCCACCGCATCGTGCGGTGGGCTTTTTTACGTTCGGAAAACGTGCGTTGGATGGCACGGTTTTCTAACCCTTCCGGCCCGTCTAACCAATCCTGTTTTATGAAAGCTTACGATCAAACGGCCCTCATCACCGGGGCATCGAGCGGCATTGGCTACGAGTTGGCCAAGTGTTTTGCCAAAGACGGCTACGACCTGGTGCTGGTTTCGCGCAACACCGACCGCCTCCACCAAATCGCCGACGAATTCCGTCAGCAGTACGGCCTGGGTCGCGTCACCGTGGTCGGTGCCGACCTCTCCCAACCCGATGCCCCCCAGCAGGTGTACGACGAAGTGAAAGGCCAGGGCATTCAGGTGAGCGTGCTCGTCAACAACGCGGGCGTGGGCGAACACGGCATGTTTGCCCAGGAAACGGATTTGCAGCGCGAACTGGCCATGATTCAATTGAACATCAGTTCGCTGGTGCACCTCACCAAGCTGTTCGTCAAAGACATGGTGGACCGGAACGAAGGCAAAATCCTCATGCTCGCCAGCATCGCTTCGGTGATGCCCCACCCGCTGATGGCTGTGTACGCCGCCACGAAGTCGTTTATTTATTCCTTCTCGGAAGCCCTGCGCAACGAACTCAAAGACACCAACGTGACCGTCACGGCCCTGATGCCGGGGGCCACCAATACCGACTTTTTCAACAAAGCCGGAGCCGAAGGCACCCGCGCCCACAAGCAGGCCCAATCCACGGATGCCGCCACGGTGGCCCGCGACGGCTACGATGCCCTCATGAGCGGCAAGGACAAAATCATTTCCGGCGCGATGAACAAGGCTCAGGTCGCCATGGCCCACGTCATGCCCGACCAGATGGTGGCCGCCAGCGTCCGCAAGCTGATGGAGCGGCCCAACGGCCAGCACGAAACGGAGCAGAAAAAGCAAGTGGCTTCGACCGGTTCGCTCCTCGGGGCGTTGCTCGTGCTGGGCATTGCCGCCTTCGCCTACTACAACCGCGACCGGCTGACGGAATACAAGTTTTCGGATTTGAAACTCTGACGGTTTCGGCTCGTCAAGCCTCCCCTCCCGCTGCGTTTCTCGAAACGCAGCGGGATTTTTTTGTCGTTTTATTTCACAAGTAAAATACATTGCGCCAGAATTATGACACAAGACAAACATGAACCCCTCTCCCGAAAATGTTCGCAAAGGCCGTGGTGCCCAGCAAAACACGGCCAACAAGTTTCTGAAACACCGCTACGAAGCCGACGAGCCGAACGCCGACCCCGAAGACCTGCTCCCCAGCCCGAAAACGCAGTTTTTCACCGAAACTCCGAAGAAAATCCTGAGCAAGTTTGACAGCCCCGACCTGCCCGGCGGGCAGTCCATCAATCCCTACCAGGGCTGCGAACACGGCTGCATTTACTGCTACGCCCGCAACTCGCACGAGTACTGGGGCTTTTCGGCGGGGCTGGATTTTGAAAGCAAAATCATGGTGAAACCCACTGCCCCGAAGATGCTGGACGAACTGTTCAATTCCCCGAAGTGGCAACCCTCCCCCATCGAACTTTCCGGCAACACCGACTGCTACCAGCCCGCCGAGCGCCGGTTTCGCATCACGCGGGGGTTGCTGGAGGTTTTCGTGAAGTACCGCAACCCGCTGGGGATGATTACCAAAAACGCCCTCATCCTCCGCGACCTCGACCTGCTCACCCAACTCGCTGAACGGAACCTCATACACGTGTACATTTCCCTGACCACGCTCAACGAAGACCTCCGCCAGAAAATGGAGCCGCGCACCGTCACGGCGGCGGGGCGGCTGAACGTGATTCGCAAACTCACCGAAGCGGGCGTGCCCGTGGGCGTGATGACGGCCCCCATCATTCCCGGCCTCAACGACCACGAAATTCCGAAACTCATCGAAGCCGCCGCCCAGGCCGGGGCGCGCAGTGCGGGCTACACGGTAGTGCGCCTCAACGGGGCCATCGGCGAACTGTTTGAGGACTGGATTCGGCAAACCTTCCCCGACCGGGCCGACAAGGTGCTCGCCCAAATCCGCGACTGCCACGGCGGGCAGTTCAACGACAGCCGCTGGCACCTGCGGATGATGGGGGAAGGGCCGATTGCCGAGCACATCGCGCAGTTGCACGCCGTTTCCCGGAAAAAATTCATGGCCGGGCGTGAGATGCCGAAGTACGACCTGACGCAGTTCCGGCGGGTGGGGATGCAGTTTAGGTTATTTTGAGAAATAGCCCAGTAATTTCAACCAGGCTCGACGTTTCGAGCAGCGCCGTTGCCTGAGACAGGTATTTTTCAAAAATTTCCCGCATCCGTTGGTTCGAGGTATTGCCGCAAGTCAGCCAAATGATTTTAGGAGGTGGCCCGTGCCGGTCGAGCAATTGCACGAAATCGCTATCCTTCGTGATGACGGCGGCATTCATTTCCCGTGCTTTGAAGAAAATTTCAGGGTCTTCGGCGGTGTGCAGGTCCAGGTACCGAAGCGAGTAGCATTCATACCCGAACCGCTCTGCGATCCACCTGGCCAGTCCCGGCGTGAGTTGAGCATCAATGAGCAGGGTCATCCGACTTGCAGAATGGGGTGGTTCAACTTCGCCGAAGCATAAGCCAGACAGGCATACACATCCGCCAGTTCCAAATCGGGTAACTCTTCCTCCACAATCTGCTGGGGCGAGATTTCATTCGCCAGCAAATCCAGTACGTCCGTCACCCGGATGCGCATGCCTCGGATGCAGGGCTTGCCGCCGCATTGGTTGGGGTTGACGGTAATTCGGGTTAGCAGCGCAGCATTCATGGTGCTAAAGGTACGTGGTTTCACAATTTGTTAGTTGACCGTCATTTTGACTTAAAAATTAGTTTTTCGAATCCGTTTCCGCCAAATCGTCCGAAAACTACCGCTGGAATCCCTTTTTTCTACCCTCGGTTAACCATTCACTGTTGACTACCATGAACTTCAACCAGTACACCATCAAGGCGCAGGAGGTCGTCCAGCATGCCGCGCAGGTGGCCCAGGCGGCCCAGCAACAAACCGTCGAGACCGGCCACGTGCTGAAGGCCCTGCTGGACGAAGACCCCGATACTTCCGGCTTCCTGTTGAAGAAAGCCAACGTCCAGCTCCAAATGCTCGACCGCACGCTCGAAGCGATTTTGAACGGCTACCCGAAAGTGGTCGGCAGCGGCACGCAGGGGCAGGTTTACCTGAGCAACGACCTCAACGCCGCTTTGGCGAAGGCCCAGAATTTGACGAAAGAATTTAAGGACGAATTCGTCAGCGTCGAACTGCTCTGGCTGGGCCTCGCCGCCGGGAAAGACGCCGTCGGGCAGTTGCTGAAAGGCAACGGGCTGACCGAAGAATTGCTAAAAACCGCCATCCAGGAACTCAGAGGAAAAAACAATCCCGTGAACGATCAGAACGCCGAAGCCAAGTACCGCTCGCTCGAACGGTACAGCAAAAACCTCAACCAGCTCGCCCAGCAGGGGAAAATCGACCCGGTGATTGGGCGCGACGAAGAAATCCGCCGCGTGCTGCAAATCCTTTCGCGGCGCACGAAAAACAACCCGATTCTGCTCGGCGAGCCGGGCGTCGGGAAAACGGCCATCGTCGAGGGCCTCGCCCAGCGCATCGTGCAGGGCGACGTGCCGGAGAATTTAAAGGACAAAACCATTGTCTCGCTTGACCTGGGCCTGCTCGTAGCCGGGGCCAAGTACAAGGGCGAATTTGAAGAGCGCCTCAAGGCCGTCATCAAGGAAGTGACCGACTCGGAGGGCGAGGTGATTTTGTTCATCGACGAAATCCACACGCTCATCGGGGCCGGTGGGGGCGGCGAAGGCGCGATGGACGCCGCCAACCTGCTCAAACCCGCCCTGGCCCGCGGCGAACTCCACGCCATCGGGGCCACGACGCTGAAGGAATACCAGAAGTACATCGAGAAAGACAAGGCCCTCGAACGCCGCTTCCAGGCCGTGATGGTGGACGAACCCGACGTGGCCGACGCCATCAGCATCCTGCGGGGCATCAAAGACAAGTACGAAGTCCACCACGGCGTGCGGATTCAGGACGACGCGGTCATCGCCGCCGTCGAACTGTCCAACCGGTACATCAGCGACCGCTTCCTGCCCGACAAGGCCATCGACCTCATGGACGAAGCCGCCGCCAAGATGCGCCTCGAAATCGATTCCGTCCCCGAAGAACTGGACGAGTTGAACCGCCGCATCATGCAGTTGGAAATCGAGCGTGAGGCCATCCGCCGGGAGGAAAACCGCGACAAGGAAAGCCAGTTGAACAAGGAACTCGCCGACCTCAACGAAAAGCGCGACGCCCTGAAAGCCCAGTGGGAGAACGAAAAAGGCGGGTTGCAGGAAGTCCGCACGTTGAAGGAGCAAATCGACCACCTCAAGCTCGAAGCCGAGCAGGCCGAACGCGCCGGGGACTACGGCAAGGTGGCCGAGATTCGGTACGGCCGTCTGCCCGAAACGGAGAAAAGGTTGGCTGAATTGGCCGGAACCAACAACGAGCAACCGGCAACCAACAACAAACGCCTGCTCCAGGAAGAAGTCACCGCCGAAGACATCGCCGAAGTGGTGGCCAAGTGGACGGGCATCCCCGTCCAGAAAATGCTGCAATCCGACCGCGAGAAACTGCTAAACCTCGAACGCGAACTCCACCGCCGCGTGGCCGGGCAGGACGAGGCCATCGAAGCCGTGGCCGACGCCGTGCGCCGCAGCCGCGCCGGGATGCAGGACCCCAAGCGGCCCATCGGCAGCTTTCTGTTCCTCGGCCCGACGGGCGTGGGCAAAACCGAACTCGCCAAAACCCTGGCCGACTACCTCTTCAACGACGACAGCGCGATGGTGCGCATCGACATGAGCGAGTACCAGGAGCGCCACGCCGTGAGCCGCCTCGTGGGCGCGCCTCCGGGCTACGTGGGCTACGACGAAGGCGGGCAACTCACCGAAGCCGTGCGCCGCAAGCCGTACAGCGTGATTCTTTTGGACGAAATCGAAAAGGCCCACCCCGACGTGTGGAACATCCTGCTCCAGGTGCTCGACGAAGGCCGCCTGACCGACAACAAGGGCCGGGTGGCCAACTTCAAGAACACCCTCATCATCATGACCTCCAACATCGGCAGCCACCTGATTCAGGAGAAGTTCGCCGAAGACGAAGGCTGGAACCACGCCCTCGTGATGGAAGAGGCCAAAGCCGCCGTGATGGAACTGTTGAAGCAGAGCGTGCGCCCCGAATTCCTGAACCGGATTGACGAAATCGTGCTCTTCGAGCCGCTGAACCCGAAGAACCTGCGCAAGATCGTCGCCATCCAGTTCAAGGGCATCCAGCGCCGCCTGGCCGATCAGGGCATCACCCTCGAAGCCACCGACGAGGTGCTCGAAAAACTGGCCGAGGAAGGCTACGAACCGCAGTTCGGTGCCCGCCCGCTGAAGCGGGTCCTGCAAAAGCGCATCCTCAACGCCCTCTCGAAGGAAATCCTGAGTGGGGCCGTGGGCAAAGACGCCGTCATCATGATGGAACTCGACGCCGACGGCGGGATTCGGTTTGAGAACGTGGGTGGGGCGTTGGAGGTGTAAACGCCTGACAATTTGACGATTGTTCAAAAGGCCAACCCGACTTCGGGTTGGCCTTTTGCATTTTGGGGCAACGACCGTGGTTTGTTTTAAGCTGCCCGCAACGACAGAAGGACACCGCCAGGGGTGAGCGTTTAACGTTCAGACATGCGGCTTGCCTGAAATGGAGCGTCCGAAGCCCTCTCCGCCTGCTCATTCAGGCAGGCAAACACCGCCCGGTAAAACTCCGGGTGCGATTGCCAGGTCTGCCCCGTCACGATGCGGCCTTCGCGAACGGCCTGCTCGCCGACCACGTAGGTGCCCCCACCGAGTTCGATTTCGCTGCGCACGTGCTCGTAGGCCGTCAGGCAGCGATTGCGGGCCAGCCCCGCCGTCACCAGAATCTGCACGCCGTGGCAGAGGGCGAAGATGTACTTGCCCTGCTCGTCAAACTGCCGCACCACCTCCAGCAGCCGGGCGTTGTGCCGCAGGTATTCGGGGGCGCGGCCACCCAGCAGCAGAATCGCGGTGTAATCGTCAACGACGATGTCCGCCAGCGTAATCTGCGCTTCCGAAACGTAGCCGGGGCGTTCGATGTACGTGTCCCAGCCGGGTTCAAAATCGTGGATGACCAGGTGGAGGCGACCTGTGCGCGGGGCCGCCACCACGGCGGGAATGCCCGCCTCGGCGAAGCGGTGGATGGCGTAGAGGGCTTCGTAGCTTTCGCCCCCGTCGCCGGTGACGATGAGAATGGTGTGGTGCATGGGGTTTGGAGGTTTTCGGACTGCAAGTTCGCGAAGAGCAACGGGTGATCAACGGAGGGTGCCGGGATCTTTCTTTCAGAACCAGACCAGCCGCAGCGGTTCGGGCAACCGACCGTCCTTCACTTCTTCACCCCTCCGGCCGATTTCATCAGGTCTTTGAAATCGGGCTGGGTGTTGAAAATTTCAACTTCGATGTTCTCGAAAACCCCGTTCTCGAAGCGAGTCAGCTTCGTGCTTTTGCCGAGCAATTTTACTTCTTTCAAATCACCGCTCACCGAGCCCGAAAGGAGCGCTTTGTCGTTCGACACCGCCTGCCATTTCGTGATTTCCACGCTGAAACCGGTATCCCCTTTGCCGTTGACGAACCCGTAGAGGAGGGTGTTGTTGACGTTGCCGTCGGCGGTGCCCGAAAAATTCACCTCCATGTCCTTCACGCCGTACCGGGCGGGCGCTTCTTTCGGATTGAACACCTGAATCGTAAGGGTGCGGGTGTCGGGGGCGTCCACGCAGGCAAACTGGAGTTGCAGGTAGGGCTTTTCTACCAAATTTTTAACGCCCTTTCGCCAGAGGGTCGCGCCTTTGTACGTGACTTTCCCACGGAACGGATGGCCGTCGAGCCGGGCGGTGAAGTTGACGCTCTTGGCCAGTTTGGCCTCCGCGTCCGCTTTGAGGGCACCCGTGTTGACCTTAAATCCCATCGGGTACACCTTGTAGCCCTCCCGCACGTAATCGCTTCCCTTCGAGGGGTCTTCGGTAAACCGGAGCGTGACGAAGGCAAACTGGTTGGGTTTTGCTTCGTTCACCGGTTGGTTGCCCGACCCCGAAATCTCCGTGACGGTTGCCGTAAACTTTCGTCCGGTTTCGGCGTAGATGTCCACCCGGTCGTTTTTCTTTAACACGCCGGACAACACGCTCACATTTCCAGACCGAACCAAAGGGTCATCCCCCAGGAACAACGTACCCGTCTCGCCAGTGAATGATTGGGCGAAGAGGCGCGGGGCAAGGAGGAGGAGAAAAAGGGCTTTTTTCATGATATGGGCGTATAGGTTAAGCTTCGTCGTACTAGTTCGCGCAACTTCCGAGTGCATATCAGGAACGACGGGTTAAGGATAATTGCCAATATGCCATTCCCAGTTCTTGCCGGTGGTTGAAATAAACTCGTTGAAGTCGATGGATCCTGTGACGAAATACTCTCTCCACGTGGCTATTTTTTTATGCTTGACGGTGACAATCGCAACGCCCGTCACACCCGTTTTTGTGAGCGAGTTGCCAAAGGTAAATTCTCCGGCGCCCACCTGCGTTTTCTCATCGAACCACACGTGGTGAAATTTCATGAAGGTGCCCTGCTTCAGCGCGGCAAAATAAGGCCTTAACTGCCGGTGACCAACGTAGAATTGCTTGTCGGGTGGCTGCATGTACATCGCATCCGGTGTAAAACACGCAAGTGCCAGTTCCGTGTTTTGGGCAGTCCAGGCCGCCGCCAACTTGGTCATCAGCACTCGAAATTCCTCGGACGTTACCGAATTTTTTCGCGAATTGCACGAAAACAGCAGCATCGTCGTCGCCAAAAGCACCGATTTCATTTTCATGGTCGCACTAGGTTTTTGCTGAAATGGCGGGTTAAAACGGCCGAAGTACGATGCGTTCACAGACGCGGACGGGGTTCCGCCCCGTCCCCTGATGGCCAGGGTGGGTTTACAGACCGAGGAGTAGAGCAGCGGGCACACCACCGATGTTTCTGCCCCGTTTTTGTCCCCGTTTTTTGTCACCCCGGCACGGGGTCTTCGCGGTTGAAGACGGAAAGACCCCGTGCCGGGGTGACAAAAAACGGGAAGGAAGCGCGAATGAGGGGTTACAACGAAATCAAGACATACCCTTCAAACGCGTCGGCTTCGAGCAATTCCTTCAACTTCGCGACGAAAGGGAGTACGGTTTCATACCGATTGTCTTTGGTGTTTAAAACCAATAATTTGATTCCATACTTTTGGTAATTCTGTTGAAAACTTAGGTTTTTGTCTGCTGTGATGAGGTACTCAAAGCCTGCTTCCTGCATCGCTTTAAGCAAATCACCGTTTTCGAGCGCAGCCTATCCCATCTCCGGCACCGTGACGACTTCATAGCCGGGACCAAACCGGTATTTCAACTTCTTAGGCAGGTTTTCATCCAGCAGCAGCTTCTTCATACTCATGCCCTTTGAAGGTTAAAACAGTCTCGGCAAAATCGAGTACGGCCAGGGCGTGTTCCCGACTGACGGAGGGAAAATCATCCAAAAATTCATCGAGCGAATCACCGCCTTTGAGGTAATCGAACAGGTTCTTAACCGGAACCCGCGTCCCGGAAAATACCGGCGCTCCACTCTGCACATTGGGCGAAATGGTGATGAGGTTTTTCATGGTTAAGAACGAGTTAGTTCAATCGATTGGCAATGAAAACCGACTTCTAAACTGGCGCGAGTCTGTGACTCGTGTCCCGGACGAATGTGCTGACTTTAAATGATTTTTGAATTGAAATACTTGCATTGCTGACCCGGCACGAGTTGCAAACTCGCGCCACTAAAATTCATCACAGACTCGCGCCAGTTGGGGGCTATCCACAAGGCATTATTTTAGTCTCTGTCTTGCGTTTCCTGAAGTATTCCAAAATTTCTTCTTTAGTCATTTTGGCTAACTTCTCACTCAATTCGTCTCTTTGTTGACGCATGAATTTTACAGCGTCAAATGTTTTTTCAGATGTCTTCATAATTTTCAAATTCTCTTGGTGAACGAATTTCTAATTGCTTATAGCCATTTCTTATGTTAATCGAGTTGTAACCCCTTATCCTCTGCATATTTACAATGTGTTTAAAGTTCCAGCTTACCAGAAAATCTGCTCGGTTGACGGTCGCCAATGCGATGTGTAAACAGTCAGCATAGCTTGTTTTCCCAACTACTTTCTCTGTTATGTATTCAGTTGCTAAGTCAATTGCTTCATCCGTTGTCTCAAGGTATTCAGTAAATTCGGCTTTCAGGCTTTTTACAAGTTCCTTTACTTTATCAGGTGCCTTTTCAAGTTCGTCTTGCGTTACTGTCGAATAAAATAATATGAACTCTCCGTTTCTAATTTTGTCGAAAAGCGGAATAGTGTGCTCAGAAAACTCTTCGTCAAAATAGCCTCCGAAAACGGATGTGTCGATGTATATCTTTTGTTTCATTCTTCAAATGGGTGGTTTGGTTTACAGACCGAGGAGTAGAAACAGCTTCTAAACTGGCGCGAGTCTGTGACTCGTGTTCCGAACGAATGTGCTGATTTCAAACGATTTTTGAGTTGAACATACTTGCCTTGCTGACCCGGCACGAGTTGCAAACTCGCGCCACTAAAATGCATCATAGACTCGCGCCAGTTGGGGACCGAGGATTAAGCTGCCCAACCTATTCTTGGTCATTTCTTTCACCAGTTCTTACTGCCTCCATTACAGAGGCCATAAACTCTTTGTCTTGCTCAATCTCTTTTACTAAAATGTCTATTTGCTGCAGATATCTTGTCTCTTCGTCAGTACCTTCTTCTGGAACTCTCCCATGTAAAAATGACCTGAGTATCTCAATAACCGTTGTTCTCTTCAGATCTTGAGACTTTAAATATTTCGACCTTTCAAGAATTAGTTTCATCCATATTCCCAAATGGAAACATAAAAAATCAAAACATATTTTTAATTTGATTTCCTCATCTGCTCCTTCTATCTCCGTATTCAGGAAAGTTTCCAAGTATTTCTTTTGGTCTTTGAGTATTTCAAAGCATATTGTAAAGCTGTCTACCATTTGAACATGAGCAAATTTATTTCTTATTTCAGCAAATAATTGAAACTGTCTCGCTATTTCTTTTGGGACAAATTTTAAGTCAGTAAGCAAGTTAACTTTCGCATTGAAACTCAAGGCGGAATTTTGGTGACCTAACGATTTAGATGTTTCAATTTCAATATTTAAAATGAATCCTAAGATGCCGGAGATGCCTGCTTCAATAGCGACGCCTTTCTCCATCACTTCACCTCTCGTGGTTTGATATTTCAAGTCAATAGGGGTTCCTTCCATTTCAGTAATTTTGAAAAATGTAATGAGATTTATCTTTTTAATGCTCTCAACTTTACCATTGCTTGGTCGCCAAAGTTGGTTAAAGTCCAGTATGTTTGATTATCCTTGATAGTTTTTTTCTTTCAGAAAAATAACATCATTGATACTTTGCTTCAAGTCACCTTCTGCTGTCTCATCAACCATTAATGGGGCTAAAATGAAGAATACTTCATTCCACGTAAGTTTGACTTTCCGGCTTTTGTGTTGCCAGCCCATTGACCACACCTCATAAGTGTATTCGATTTCAAACTCGTCTTCTCCTTGCTGCAAATCTTCTGTTCCTTTAGGTCGTTCAGTCTTAGTTTTTGACAATTCTGTTTCTAATTCAAATATTTTATTTTTTTAACTCTAATATTTCTCGTACAACTTCTTCAGGAGTAGCTTTATCAGCTCTTGTCCAACCTGGTCTTGGTTTGTCTTTGATAAGTTTTACTAAACTTCTGCTTACCTGTGAGCCTAATTCTGTAGACGATTCCCAATATTTACACATCTTCAGTTCTACAAACTTTCTAAATTCATTAAGCTTATCTTGTAAAACAGGCTCTTTTTCGGATTTTCCAATCGTGATATTTTCAGGATTTTTATGTAAAAAAGAAATGATTGGGATGCTGCAACTTAACGCGTATTCATATTCCATCTGTGTATAACTGATTCCCTTCTCGTTTAGAGAACCATAACGACCTCCAACAATGAGAATATAGTAATCACAATCATTGATCAATCTTTTTATCAATGTCCATTGATCGTCATCGGCTGCGGGAAAGAGTTCCATACCTACAGGGATACAGTCTAACTCTAAAAGGGCCTGAATCACTTCTTGTCTTTCTTCGGTCAGATCTCGGTATGTTGAACTAACGAAAACTTGATACTTTTTTTCCATATTTCCATAGCAGATTATTGGAACCGGTTGGACGGCTTTAAGCCGTCCAACCGGTGATGAAAATTACACACTCTTAAACACCCCCTCCTCCACAAACGGCTGATTCCTCAATCGCTTGCCAGTAGCTTTGAAAATCGCATTCGCGACGGCGGCACCGGTGGGGGGCAGGGCGGGTTCGCCGAGGCCGGTGGGGTCTTTGCCGTTGTCCACGAAATGCACTTCCACTTCGGGCACCTCGTTGAAGCGGATGAGCCGGTAGCTGTTGTAGTTTTTCTGCTCCGGCGCGCCGTCCTTGAAGGTCAGGTTGCCGTACATGGCGTGGCCGAGGCCGTCGACGATGCCGCCCGTCACCTGCTGGCGGGCACCGCTCTGGTTGATGACCACCCCGCAGTCGGCGGCGGCGTAGATTTTCGTCAGCGTCGGGACGCCCTTTTTCAACGTTACCTCGCCCACCTGGGCCACGTAGGAGTTGTGCGAAAAATACACGCTGAAGCCCTGCGAAACGCCCTTCTTTTTGCCCCAGCCCGCCTTCTCCGCCGCCAGTTGGGTGACGGCCTTCATCCGGTCGATGTCGTACTTGATGGGGCCGGTGGGCGCGGTCTTGGCTTTGTCGAGCAAATCGATCCGGAACTGCACGGGGTCTTTGCCCGAGGCGAGGGCCACTTCGTCGAGGAAGGACTGCTCGGCGAAGGCCAGGAAATTGGTGATGGGCGCGCGCCAGGCCCCCGTCGTGATGGGCGATTTGTGCTCGACCGAGTCGATGAGCAGGTTGGGCACGGCCCCGGAGGGGAAGTTGTCCTGCCGGGTGGGGTTGCCCGCGTTGATGCCCACGCCCCGGAGTTTGTAGCCGACGAGGTTGTTCTGGGCGTCGAGGGCGGCCTCGAAGCGGTAGCGCACGGCCGGGCGGTAGCTGCCGCCGGTGGTGTCGTCCTCGCGGGTCCAGATGACCTTCACGGGGGCTTTGACGAGGCTCGACAGTTCGGCGGCTTCGAGCACGAAATCGGCCTTGAGCCGCCGCCCGAAGCCCCCGCCCATGCGGGTGAGTTCGACGGTCACTTTTTCGGGCGCGATGCCGAGCAGCTTGGCCGTTTCGTTGCGGGCCAGTTCGGGGGTCTGCGTCGGGCCGACCAGTTCCACCCCGTCCTCGCGGACGTGGGCGAAGAAATTCATCGGCTCCAGTGGGCTGTGGGGCAGGAAGGGGCACTGGTACTCGCCCTTGACCACTTTCGCGGCGGAGGCGAAGGCCGCGTCCACGTCGCCGTCCTTGCGCCGGACGGTGATTTCGCCGCCCTTGCCGTCCATGAGTTCGGTGAAAATCCGGTTGTGGTCGGCGGAGCTTTCGAGGGCGGCGTCTTTTTCGTACTCCACCTTGAGAGCTTCGCGGGCTTTTTTCACCTGCCAGGTGGATTTGCCCACCACGGCCACGTTGTTTTTGAACGTTACCACGTCCACCACGCCGGGCATGGCCTTCGCGTCGGTGGCGTTCACCGATTTGACCTTCAGGCCGAACGCCGGGGGCCGCTGAATCATGGCGAAGAGCATCCCCTCGCGGTAAAAATCCAGCCCGAAGAGCGGCTTGCCGGTCAGGATTTTGGGGTTGTCCACGTTTTTGACCGTGCTGCCGATGAGCTTGAACTCATTGAGGTTCTTCAGCTTCACGTCGGTGGGCACGGGCAACTGGGCGGCTTCGGCGGCGAGTTCGCCGTAGGTGGCCTTCTTGCCGGTTTTGGCGTGGAGCACCGTGCCGTTGGCGGCGCTGCACTCGTCGGCGGGCACCTGCCAGCGTTTGGCGGCGGCGTCGAGGAGCATCCGGCGGGCGGTGGCCCCGGCCTTGCGCAGCCGCTGCCAGGAGTGGGGGATGGACCCGCTGCCCCCGGCCACCTGCCGCTCGAATTTCTTCGTGTCGAGCGGGGCCTGCATGACGCGGACGCTCTGCCAGGGCACGTCGAGTTCTTCGGCCACGATGATGGGGAAGGCCGTTTTGATGCCCTGGCCCACTTCGGGGTTGGGAGAGAAAATCGTCACGATGCCGTCGGGGGCAATGCTCAGGTAGGCGTTGAAATCGGTACCGGCAGTGGCCGTCGCCACGGCGGCTTCGGCTTCACCGGCAAACCCGTGGAAACCGAGCAGCAAACCGCCCCCGGAGGCGGCGATGAGTTTCAGAAAATCGCGTCGGGAGTTGGTCATGGCTACTTGGTTTTGGCGGCGGCGAGTTGAACGGCTTTCTGAATGCGGTGGTAGGTACCGCAGCGGCAAATATTGCCCGTCATGGCGGCTTCGATGTCGGCCTCCGACGGTTTGGGGTTGCGCTTGAGCAGGGCGGCGGCGGTCATGATTTGGCCTGCCTGGCAGTAGCCGCACTGGGGCACGTCGGCCTCGTCCCAGGCGCGTTGCACGGGGTGGTCGCCGTTGGCGGAAAGCCCTTCGATGGTCGTGATTTTGGCAGTGCCGAGGCTGGAAACCGGCAGCACGCAGGAGCGGGTGGCTTCGCCGTTGAGGTGCACGGTGCAGGCCCCGCACTGGGCGATGCCGCAGCCGAACTTGGTGCCGACCAGCCCGAGGTGGTCGCGCAGCACCCAGAGCAGCGGGGTGTCAGGCTCGACGTCCACCTGGCGCTTCTGGTTGTTGATGGTTAGCGTGAATTTAGCCATGCGTCGTTGCAGTTGGATGGAGCGGGGAAATTACAAAATTCTTCCGCGTTTTCGCGCAAGCAGCCTCGTCCAAACACCGCCGGAAAAACAGCGGGCGAACGGCATCGCCGACCGCGACCAAACTTTTGTCAGAAATTCAGGGCGGCGCTTGCGTTTTATGGGTTGAAATTCAGGCGGTTTTTTACCTTGAAAACAAATTCCGCTGCCTCCGCCCGTCTGAACATGACCCCTTTTCGCTGAATAAAATGGTTGTGCACGGAACGACCGTCGCCCGCCGGGGCCGGAGCTGGCTGCTCGGCGGGTTGTTGGCTGCCTCGGTAGCGGCGGCGCAAGGCCCCGAAGTGGCCAGCCTGGCGGTTGCGGAACGCCCCCCCGCTTCGCCCGGCCAGACCCTGGCCCTCGCCCAAACGTACCGCGAACGCGGCGACTGGTTTCGGCTCATGCCCCACTTCAACCGCGACAGCACCCTGTTTTTTTACGGGAAACTCCTCACCCTGCTCGACGGCGACGCCACCCGGCCCCCCGCCGAAAAAGCCGAAGTCTACGCCCACCTGGCCGATTACCACCGCCGCTACAACGACTTTGAAAAAGCCCGCAAACTGGCCGACCGGGCCTGGGTACTGAGCGAGCAGGGCGGGGCCTCGCCCACCGTCCGTTACGGCATCCGCATGACCCAGGCCCGGCTCGAACTCACCACCGGCGACCCAAAAAAAGCACTGGCCCTGCTCCGGAATGGCATTGCGCTGGTGCAGGCCGACGATTCGCCGCTCATGCAGGCCCGGGTGTTGGGCGACAAAGGCATGTTTTACGGCAAGTACAACGAGGGCCTCGAAGCCCAGGCCGACCTGGGGATGCAGGATGTGCAGCGGAGCCTCGCCCTGTACGAGTCGTTCAACAACCCGGCGGCCTACGCCCTCGAACTGAGCGACCGCTACCGGGAGCTGATCTGGTACCACAACGTGAAGATGAACAGCGATTCCTGCGAATTTTATTTTCAAAAACTGCACCGCATCCTGCCCGTTTTGCGGTGGCCCACGCTCTACACCTGGTACTTCGCCCAGCGGGGCAACCACCTCAGCCGACGCGGCCGGTACGCCGAAGCCCGACCCCTGATCCAGCGCTGCCTCGACATCACTGAGCAGTACCACCTCCAGTTTGCGACGATGTACCCCTACAGCCTCAACCTGATGGGCGTGGTGGCCCAGGAAACAGGCCGGTACGACGAGGCCCTGGACTACTTCACCCGCAGCCGCGATGCTTCGCTGAAGATTAACATCCCCAACGTGCAGCGCGATTACCTCTACCACATGCTCACGCTTCACGAGAAAAAAGGTGACTACCGGGCGGCCTTCGCCTACGCCACCCAGTGGGCAGACGAACGCGAACAAGCCGCGCGGGACTTTTCGGTGAAAAGCCTTCGGGAAAACGAGTTGGAAGTCAACCTTTTGAAAAAAGAAAATGAACTCGCCCGGCGGCAGGCCGAGCGGCGCTCGTTCATCACCGCCATCGCGGGCACGGTGCTCGTGGCGCTGCTGCTGGGCGTGGTGTTGTTTGGGCTGTACCGGCGCAACCGCACCAAGCAGCAAACCAATCAGCAACTGGCCACCCTCAACGCCGACCTGGCCCGCAAAAACGCCCAACTCGACAAGCGCAACGCCGAAAACGAACTGCTGCTGAAGGAAATCCACCACCGGGTGAAAAACAACCTCGAAGTGGTGTCGAGCCTGCTCGAACTCCAGTCGGCCCGCCTCGACGACCCCGACCTCCAGCAGGCCATGCTCGCCTCCCAGAACCGCGTGCAGAGCATGGGCATCCTCCACCAGAAACTCTACCAGAGCGAGCACCTTGCTTTCATCGAAATGAAGCAATACTTCGTCAACCTGAGCGAAAACATCCTCGACTCCTACAACGCCGCCGACCGCGTGACGGTGCAGTGCGAAATGCCCGAACTCGAACTCGACGTGGATACGGCCGTGCCCGTGGGCCTGATTGTGAACGAGTTGCTGACCAACGCCCTGAAGTACGCGTTTCCGAGAGGGGGCCTCGGCAGGGTCTGGCTGAGCCTCGAAGAAATAAGCCGGGACGTGCTCCAACTCCGCATCGCCGACAACGGCGTGGGCAAACCCGCGGGCGCGACGGCCCAGGGCACGGGCTTCGGCACCCAGCTCGTGGAACTGCTCACCCGCCAACTCGACGGGACGCTCCGGCAGGAGGTGAGCGGGGGCACCGTCATTTCGATTCAGTTCAAAAAACACCGCCTGGCCTGATGGACGCTTCCGTGAAAATCCTCGTCGTGGAAGACGACATGATCATCGCTGCCAAAATCGCCCTGCAACTCACCAACCTCGGCTACGAGGTCACGGCCCTCGTACCCCGTGGCGAGGAGGCCCTCCGCCACGCCGAAAACGTGCGGCCCGACCTGGTGCTGCTCGACATTCAACTCAAGGGCGCGCTCGACGGCATCGAAACGGCCCACCGCCTGCGCGAAGCGGCCCACACGCCGGTCATTTTCGTGACGGCCAACACCGACGAGGCCACCTTTCAGCGAGCCAGAGCCACGCACCCCTACGGGTTCATCCCGAAGCCCATCAAAAACCTCGACCTTCAGCGGGCCATCGAACTCACCCTCAGCCGCCTCGCCGACGAGCACCACCGCCCCGCCGAACCCCAGGCCGAAGCGGCCCCCGATGCGCCCTACGTGCTCCGCGACCGCATTTTCGTGCGGCACCGGGAGAAAATGGTCCGCATCGCCGTCGAAGACATCCACTACCTCGAAGCCGACCGCAACTACTGCCACCTCCACACCCGCGCCAAAACCTACACCCTGGCCACGCCCCTGAAGGTGATGGAGGAAAAACTCCCCGCCGGGACCTTCCTGCGCGTCCACCGCTCGTTTCTGGTCAACCTCGCCCAGGTGGACGAGGTGCTGGAAGATTACGTGGGCATCGGCGGCCAGACCGTGCCCCTGAGCCACTCGCTGCGGGAGGAACTGATGCGGCGGATTCAGACGGCGTGACACTGCTTCGGTAAAAAAATCCCCCACTTCGGAAAGAAAAAGCCTTCGTTCGTCCTCAACGGCTTGATGCCGGAGGGCGGAGGCGCTTGGTTTGGTGCGTCCGGGCAACCGGCGAAACCTCAAACCAGGACGAGCATGAAAACCCCACTTTTTTTTCTTGACGAAGGCCGCAGTTGCAGTGCTGCTCGCGGTGGGCTGCAAAAACATGTAAGTAAATGAAATCCTCTACGTTCCTGCTCGTGTCGGCGCTCACTGCGGCGCTCTTCGGCGGCCTGATGCTTTTCGCGCCCGCCAGCGCGGCGGACGCCTTCGGCCTGGCATCCGACCCGGAAAAATTCATTCTGCTGCGCTGGCTGGGGGGCCTGATTCTGGGTGCCGCGCTGATGAATTTCCTGGTCCGGAACGACCCCCCTTCCCCCACGTTGCGGGCCGTGCTGGTGTTCAACGGCGCTTTCCACGCGCTGACGCTGGGGGTGGATGTGCTGACGGCCGCTCAGGGCGTTTTGCCCATCGACAAACTGGTGCCGGGCCTGGTGGTCCATTCCCTGTTCGCCGTCGGGTCGTTTTTCTACGCCGCCCGAATCAAGCCTACCAACCGTACTTCGGCGGATGGTTGAGCATGTGATGAGTACCGAACGTGCCCCCGGTTGCGTACCTTGACCCCCGAACGCGCAAACACTCCCCCCGCATGGCGACCCTGATGACCCCGGCACCGGCCAAGACCGACGCCCAACTTCTCCTGAGCCTGCCCGTCGTGGTGGCGGCGCTGGGGTATTTCGTGGACATCTACGACCTGCTGCTCTTCGGCATCGTCCGCATTCCCAGCCTGCGCGACCTCGGCCTGACCGAGGCCCAGATTTCGACCGTCGGGGCGAGGATTCTCAACTGGCAGATGGCCGGGCTGATCCTCGGCGGGATTCTCTGGGGCGTGCTCGGCGACAAGCGGGGACGGCTGTCGGTGCTGTTCGGGAGCATCGTCACCTACTCCCTGGCCAACATCGCCTGCGGGTTCGTCGGGAGCGTGACGTTCATGCCCCCTACCGATTTTTACGCCGTCATGCGCTTCGTGGCGGGCATCGGGCTGGCGGGCGAACTGGGCGCGGGCATCACGCTCGTCAGCGAACTGCTGCCCACCCGCCTGCGGGCCATCGGCACCTCGCTCGTGGCGGGGGTGGGCATTTCGGGGGCGGTGGCGGCCTACTTCACGGTCCGGCTGTTCGACTGGCAAACGGCGTATTTCGTGGGCGGAGGGATGGGCCTGGGGCTGTTGCTGCTGCGGGTGGGCGTGGTGGAGTCGGGGATGTTTCGGAACGTGGCCGACCGGAAGCACGTCGAACGGGGCAACTTTTTCGCTTTTTTCACCGACCGCAACCGCCTGGGCCGCTACCTCAGGTGCATCGGCATGGGCCTGCCGGCCTGGTTTTGTTCGGGCATCCTGGGGGTGTTCAGCAACGAGTTCGGGCAGGCCCTGGGCATTGCCGAACCCATCCAGCCCGGCCTGGCCATCATGGGGGGCTACCTCGGGGCCGCCGTGGGCGATTTGCTGAGCGGGTGGCTGAGCCACGCCCTGCGGTCGCGCGTCCGGGCGGTGGCGTTGATGATGGCCTACACGCTGGTGGGCTTCGCTGCTTACCTGCTCATCGGGGTGAAAACCGCCCTGTTTTTCTACACCTTCCTCGGCGTGGCCTGCATTGGCAACGGCTACTGGGCCATGCTGGTCACCATCGGGGCCGAGCAGTTTGGCACCAACCTGCGGGCCACCGCTGCCACGACGATTCCCAACATGGTGCGCGGCACGGTCATCGGCATGACCAGCGGGTATTTGGCCCTGAAACCCTCGCTGGGCATCCTGGGGGCCGGGGCCGTGGTGGGGGCGGTGTGCTTTGCCATCGGATTTTACTCCATCCTGACCCTGCCCGAAACCCACGGGAAGAACCTGGATTTTCTGGAAGAATAACTGCTTCACCGCATCGACATGCAGGAACCTCGGATTAACCTCGTGACGGCCCTCCACCCGGCTGATTTTCAGGCCGCCGAGGCCCTCATCCGCGAGTACGTCGCCTGGCTGGGTATCGATTTGTCGTTCCAGAACTTCGATGCCGAAATGGCGGATTTGCCCGCGATGTACGCCGAACCGGACGGCGGTCTCCTGCTCGCCACCGTGAACGGAACCTACGCGGGCGTGGCGGGCATCCGCAAATTCACCGAAGGCGACTGCGAACTCAAACGGATGTTTGTGCGGGCCGAATACCGCAACCTGGGCCTCGGCCAGCGGCTGCTGACGGCCTCCGTCGAACTGGCCCGACGCCTCGGCTACGCCGCTATCAAGCTCGACACCGCCGACTTCATGCAGGCGGCCATCCGGCTCTACCGGGCCAACGGTTTCGTGGAAATCCCACCGTACCGCTTCAATCCCCACGACGAAGCGCGGTATTTTGAACTGACGCTTAAGTGACTACCTTGCAATCAGTTACAATAAACCCGCATGACGAATCGCCTTAACGCTTCGGCCCCTTCCACCACTTCGTCGGGGCGACGGTACGAGCACGTATTTTTTTCGGGCATGACCTTGCTGCTCCTCGCTACGTTGTTCATCGGTTTTGCGCCCTCGTACTACTTCGCGGGAATGCTGCGGGCACCGCTGCCCAATCGAAACCTTCACCTCCACGCCCTCGTGTTCACCGGCTGGATGCTGTTGGTTACCGCGCAGGTCCTGCTGGTTTCCGCGCACCGCACGGACCTGCACCGCCGTCTCGGCATCCTCGGCGTGGGGCTGGCGTTGGCCATGGTCGTAACCGGCCTGCTGGCCAGTTTGGACGCCCTGAAACGGAATGTCGCGGCCGGGCTTGGCGACTTGCTTTTCATCATCAACCTCAGCATGGTGGTCGTGTTTGCCGTGTTTTTCGCGCTGGCGTACCGGATGCGGGCCGTTCCACCGGCGCACAAACGGCTCATGCTGATGGCCAACGTCGCCCTCACGTTTGCCGCGTTCATCCGCTGGCCCCTCCCGCTGTTCTACCACGCCATTCCGGTTGCGGCCCGTGCGCCCTACCTGTTCTTGCTCCCGATGGTGCTGTACGACGTCTGGAGCCTGGGCCGGATTCACCGGGTAACGCTTTGGTCAGGCGCGTTCCTCATCGCGGTGTTCGAAGTTCGGTTTCTGATTGCCGACACCACGGGCTGGCATGCGGTCGCAACGTGGGTGCGCGGCCTGGTTGCATAACCGACAGGTAGTTCGGAATTGGCAGTACTTGAGTACTTGGACGAAATCGTTTGAAAATGAAAAACAAGCGGACGCCGCGCGGGAATGAAAAATGAAAAGGGCAAAACTCTGATTTTCAAATTTTTAATTTCTCATTTTTCATTCCCGCGCGGCGTCCGCTTGTTTTTCATTAATTCAGACTGAGTACTTAACCCAATCAAACCCCATGAAAACCTCTTCCCACCGCATTTTGCTATTCGCCGCGACGCTACTCGTGGCGGGTTGCAACTCAGAGACCCCCAAACATGACCTGGACGCCAACCGGGACGTTGTCGGAAAATACCATCGGGTGTGGAGCAACGGGCAGGTGGCCGTGCTGGACACCCTCGTCGCTCCGGATTTCGTCTATCACTTTCTCAACGGGGTTGAATACAAAGGCATTGAGGGCGCGAAGCAGTTTATCGCCGGCCACCGGCAGTCGTTCCCGGACTGGCAGGAAGAAATCGTGGACATGATCAGCGAGGGCGATAAGGTGGTCACCCGCTACAAATCCACCGGTACGCAGCGTGGCGAATTCAACGGGCTGGCTCCGACCGGGCGAAAGGTCACCATCTACGAAACGTCCATCTACCGCATCGCCAACGGCAAGTTGGCCGAGCAATGGGGCTTTCCGGACGCGGTGAGCATGAACGCGCAGTTGGAAGCGAAAAAGTAAACGAGAACCGACAGCCCCTTACGATGACTCCATTCCTCCAGCGCTTCACCACGTGGTTAGCCCTTTTTCTGCTTGGGGCAGGCTCGTTTGTCGGATTCGCCCAAAAACCGAGGGCGCGGGACCTGGGCATTCCGTTCGACGGGGTGGGTCGCCGGGGTAGCACACAACTTGGGTAAAAAGAAAAGAACCGGGAGCTTCCTCCAAAACGCGGACAAAACCCACGGCCTGAACGTCTCCTTTGTTGTTCGCTACGCCCTGCGGGGCGCTACGTTGCAACGTCTTAAAACGTTCGGCCAACCCTCATTTCGGGGCGGCAACGGGCAGGCTGCTGCCCCACATATCGGCGTCGAGTTTCCAGTCGCCGTTGACGTTTTTCCAGACGTAGATGTAATTGCCTTTGTCGACGATGTTGTCCTTGCCGTAACGAAAGGAATACTGCCCTTCATCGACGAGGTATTCGTTGCAGCCGTAGAAATTGGTGCTTTCGATGCGGGCCTCTTTGATGTCAAAATTCACCCATTCCTGATTCAGGGCACTGATTGCTTTTCGCCCCCGCACGGCTTCCGCGTTGGGGCCGTAGGCCCGGGCGTCTTCGGTGAAAATGGTGTTCAGGTACGCCGTATCCCGCGTGGTGTGCGCCTTTGCAAACCGGGCCGTTTTTTCGGCGATGATTTTCTTTGCCGCCGCCAGGTCAAACGCCGCGGTGCCGTCGTGTTGAACCGCCGAGGAAGTGGTGGAACGCTCGCAGCCCGCTGACAAAAGTCCGGCGAGGGCAACTGCAAAAAGGTAAATCGGTTTCATGGGTTGATTCAGGTGAGGGGTGACGTAGCCGTTGAGAACGGCTGGGTTGTTCGTAAAACTCATCCTTGACGTTGACAAAATCAAGCCTTTTGGCCATCCGCGACGCCGCGATGAGAGTGTACGCGGTATCTTTACCCGCTGAACGAAGCGGTTATCCGCGCCGAGACCGGCTTTCGGTTGCGCCACCCCGAACCAGCACTCCCCTTGCCGTCCCAACCCGCTACCCCCCTGCGCCGACTCCTCTTCCGCGCCCTCGCCTGCACCCTGGCGATGGTGGGCGTTTTCTTCGTCCTCAACGCCACCCTCGACGGCACCGTCTGGGCGGGCATGACCCCCAGCCAGTCGGCCCTGACGGGGGAGTATTGCGAGTTTGACGACGTCAGCCGGTTTTTCCGTCAGGAAATGAACACGTACTCCAACCTGGTGTACTTTTTCTTCGGGCTGCTCGTGTGGCAGTTGGGCCGGGACGACCAGCGACGCCGGGGGCAGGCCGGGCTGAACCGCCTCCAGCAATTCCCCGCCTTGTCGCTGGGGGTGGGGGCCTGTTTCGTGTACCTGAGTTTCGGGAGCGCGTTTTTTCACGCCTCGCTGACCTGGGTCGGGCAGCGGGTGGACATGAACGGTACCTACGGCCTGAGCCTCTCGCTGCTGGCCCTGGCGGGGTACCACGTTTTTCACAAAATTGGCCTTTCAGCGCGGGGAGAACGGGTGTGGGTGGGCGTGTTCGTGGGGGTGCTGCTGCTGTTTTACGAAGTCCACCTGCGGGTGCCGAGCCGCATTCTGCTGCCCCTGCTGATTCTGCTCACCTGGGCGGCAGTGGGGGTCAACTACGCCCAGTTCCGGCGGGAGCGCTCGGCCTGGCTGGGCCTGGCCAGCCTGGTGCTCATCGTCGTGGCCCTGTACATCCGGGCGCTCGACGTGCAAAAGGTGGGCTGCGACCCGCATTCGCCCTTCCAGGGACATTCGCTCTGGCACCTGCTCACGGGGCTGAGCAGCTTCTGCACCTACGCGTTTTTTCGGTTTAAACCCTAGTCCGCGCCCCGCGCCTCCACAACTTCCTGAACCACCTGCCGGTGGGCAGCGCGTCGTTCGTCAGGTCGGCAGGACTGGTTCCCGTCGGCCTTTTTCTTTTCCCAAAAAAAATCCTTCGGTAAAAAAAAGCCGGGCTTCGGACAGTCAGAAGGGGGTTTCGTCCTCGCCGGGTAGGACGTTGCCCGCGTGCGGGTTAGGTTCGACGGAAAACCCCGGCAACGGGTTGGCAATGGCCGGATTCCGAAAGCATTTGTCCCGCCTTCGAAAGCCCGTCCGGCCGGGGAAGGTGACTTTTACCACCGCGAATCCGTTTCTCCAAACCCCTTTTTTAGTTCATGAAAAAACACCTACTCCCTCTCCTCCCTCTGCTGCTGGTGGTCGGCCCGGTTTTCGCCGGGCCACCATCTGTGGCGACACGGCCCGCCACGTCCCGGCAGGCGTTTGTCACGAGCACCAAAACCACCGTCGCGTCCAGCCCCAACCCCTCCACGGTGGGGGCGTCGGTGACGTTTACCGCGTCGGTCGTGGACAATTTCGGCTTTTCGTTTCCGATCCCAGTCGTCAACGAAGGCACGGTCACGTTTTCGGAAGGAGCCACGGTGCTGGCGGCCAACGTGCCCGTGGTGGCGGGCGTGGCCTCGTTCAGCACTTCCTCCCTGGCGGTGGGAGTCCACGCCATCACAGCGGTGTACAGTGGCACGACCAACTTCGGGACCAGTACGGGTTCGATGGCCCAAACCGTGGACGGCACCGGCCCCTGCCCGACGTACAGCGGCAATATCGCCTACGTCAACGCCTCGGTCCCGGTGGGCACCAACGACGGCACCACCTGGGCCAATGCCTTTCTCACCTTGCAGGAAGCCCTCGACGCCGCCCGCACCTGCGGGGTGACCCAAATCTGGGTCGCTCAGGGCACGTACCTGCCGACCACCTACCCGATTGGGGCGGCAACGAGCACCTCGTTTGGCGGGGGCACGCTGTCGAGCACGGATTTCAGCTTTCACCTCGTCGACGGCGTGGCGATTTACGGGGGCTTCAGCGGCAGCGGTACCGAAACCCAGTTGAGCCAGCGCAACTGGCGGCAGAACCCGACCCTCCTGAGCGGCAGCAACGCCCTCAACCACGTGGTGACCTCGGCCAGCGACGGCCTTGCCACCCGGCTCGACGGCTTCACGATTACGGGAGGGCGTGCCAATGCGACTACCCAACTCACGGTGGAAGGACAGTTCTTTAGCGGTACTGTCGGAGGTGGAATGTACCTGAACAACAGTTCGCTGACCCTGAACAACCTGCTCATTACGGGAAACAGTTGCCCGGCTACCGATTTTACGGGCGGTCAGGGGGGCGGAATGGCGATGCAGGGAGGGTCCTCCGTCCTGACGAACGTGGCCTTCGTCGGCAACTCGGCCTACAGCGGGGGAGGACTAAGCGCCTCGAGCACGTTCACGATGACCAATGGCGTTTTTTCCGGAAACACCGCCAATGCGGGCGGCGGTGGCATGATCGTCAGCGGTGGTTCTCGCACGCTCACCAACGTGGTTTTTGCCAACAACGCTGCCACGCGGACGGGTAATTTTGGGACATTCGGGGGAGCTATGACGAACAATGGCGGAGGCACGACGCTGGTCAACTGCACGTTTTTCGGCAACTCGTCGGGAGGTGCGGGTGGAGTCATGTACAACGTCAACGGGGCGAATGTGACCAATAAAAATGGGATTTTTTACGGCAACTCGGCACCCACGTCGCCCGACGTGCACAACAACCCCAACCCCAACGACCCGCTCTCCTACACCGCGACGACGACCCTGACGGGCACCGACCCCAAGTTCGTCAATTCTGCCGACCCCGACGGCCCCGACAACCTCTGGATGACCGCCGACGACGGCCTGGCCCTGCAATCCACCTCCCCCGCCGTCAACGCCGGTACCGCCGCCGGGGCACCCCCCACCGACATTCTGGGCGTAACCCGCACTGGCAACCCCGACCAGGGGGCCTACGAGTACAACCCCTGCGTGACCCCCACGGCCTTCGCCGTCACCGGCGGGGGCGGCTACTGCGCCGGGGGCAGCGGCGTGGCCATTGGCCTGAGCGGGTCGGAAACCGGCGTCAGCTACCAGTTGAAACTGAACGGCAACCCCGAGGGCAGCGCCGTGCCCGGCACCGGCTCGGCCCTTAGCTTGGGCACCTTCACCGCAGCGGGCACCTACACGGTCGTGGCCAGCCGGAGCGAAACCTGCACGGCCAACATGACCGGCTCCGCCACCGTGACGGTCAACCCCAACCCCAGCCTGAGCAGCGCCACGGCCAGCCCCAACCCCCTGTGCGTGGGCCAGACCCTGACCCTGACGGCCAGCGCCTCGGGCGGCACCGGCCCCTTGACCTACGACTGGAGCGGCCCCGACGGCTACAACCCCGACCCCACCACCACCAACCCCCTCACCCGACCCAACGCCACGGCCGCCTTCGCCGGTGCCTACGCGGTGACCGTCAGCGACCAGAACGGCTGCCAGGCCAGCGGCCAGACCCAGGCCCTGGCCGTGTTGGCCGGTGCCAGCGTGAGCATCACCACGCCCAGCCAGTTCGTCTGCGCCGCCACCGACTTCACCCTCAACACCACCGCCACGGGGGCCACCGCCTACCAGTGGTACCGCTACGTCAACGGCAAGGGCGACCTGCTCCTGGCCGGGGCCACCTCCCCCACCCTGACGGTCAACCTGACTACCTCGGCCGCCTACTACGTCGTCGTCAGCGGCACCTGCGGCGGCGACACCTCCAACGTGGTCATGCTGACGCTGAAAGCGCCCACCGTGCTCACCACCACGGGCAACCCCACCGCCGTCTGCCGGGGCGCGAGCGTGACCCTGTCGGTGGGGGCCAGCGGGCCGGGGCCGCTGAGCTTCGCCTGGCGCCGGGGCGCGGCCAACGGCCCCCTGGTGAGCACCGCCAACAGCCTGACGATTCAAAACGCCCAGCCTTCCGATGCCGGGCCGTACTTCGTCTCGGTGACCAGCGAATGCGCCACCCAGACGGCCCAACTGCCCCTGACGGTGCGCTCCGTGACCATCACCCAGCAGCCTCCGGCCAGCGTGAATTTGTGCAGCGGCAACACCACCCTGACGGTGGGGGTGCAGGCCGTGGGGGTGACGCCCACCTACCAGTGGCGCAGAAACGGGCAGAACCTGTTCGGAGCGACCTCGGCCAGCCTGGTGGTGCCTTCGAGCCGACCGGGCAGCTACACGGTGGTGGTCAGCAGCGTGTGCGGCAATCCCGTCACGTCGGAGGCCTCGGTGGTGGGCTGCAATCCGGGGCGGCTGAGTGTGGAGGCGGCGGCGTTGGTGGTGGCCCCCAACCCGGTGGCGGGGCGTGAAATCCGGGTGCGGGTCAGTGGCATGGACGATCCCAGCTTCAGCCTGACCAGCGCGGCGGGCCGGAGTTTGGGCATTTCGGTCAAAACCGACGGCAGCGGGGAGTGGGTGCTCACGCCCAAGCAATCCCTCGCGCCGGGCGTGTACGTCCTGCAAGCCAGCGAAGGCCAAACCCGCCTCACCCAACGCGTGTTGGTGGTGGAGTAATCCCGCCGGACCTCACGACCCGGCGGAACGCGGCAGAAACACCCGCACCGCCGGGTGCATGACGTACAGCCGGTAGCGTTGCCCATCGTGAACCAGAATGCCGCTGGAGTGGTCGGGGCCAACGACCGGGTTCCCCGACCACTTCGTCCAGTGGATTAAATCGGTCGAAACGGCCACGTTCGTCGTCCACTCGCGCCAGTCGGCGTAGGCCGTGCCGTGGTAGTAGGCGTAGTACCGCCCCCGGTACCGGATAATCTGGTTGACGGCCAGCCCGTACCGGTCGTAGGCGGCGGGGCCTTTGGTCAGCACGGGGCTGTCCCGCACGTTGGTCCAGCGCTTCAGGTCGCGGGAGGTGGCCAGCCACACGGCCTCGTCGTTGCGTTCGTAAAACAGGTACCACACGTCGCCCTCCCGCCAGAGGGTCGGCGTTCCGTAGGGGCCTTTGGTCAGGGGCCGGCCGGTGGTGTAGCGAATGTCGAGCGGGCCGTGTTCCCGCCAACGAACGCGGTCGGTGGAGGTGAGCAGGTGAGCCACGTCGTCGCGCCCTTCGGCCACCATGTGGTACGTGCCCTGGTGTTTCACCACCATCACGTCCTCGACCCAGTTGACGGCGTGGATGGGGTTTGCGGGATGGCGCATCCAGGTCAGGCCGTCGGGCGACGTGGCATACCCCAGGTGGTGCTCGTCGGTGTTCTGCCGGTAGCCGGTGTACCAGAGGTGGTAGGCCGGGCCTTCTTTCAAAATAAACCCCCGCTCCCGGATTTGCCGGTCCCAGGCATCGCCGCCCGCCCCGGCGAACCGAATGCCGCCGTGGGGAGCGAACTGCGTGAGTTCGGGGGGAAAGCGCGGATCGACGGGGGGTTGTCGTGGCAAAAAAAGCGTGAGCCAGCACCCGACGGCCCCGCCACACGTCAAGGCGAAAACTCGGTTCATGGCACCGAAGGTACGGGCAGCGGCCGGTTTTTGCCCACCACCACCCACGCACCGGGGTTCGGGATTGGTTGGCCACCCTTTAAATTCGTGGCAACCGAACCCCGCCGAAGCCAGGGACACTTCGGCAGGACGTACCAACTTTCATGATTCGCTTAAAAATCTGCTGCATCGCCTCCCCCGACGAGGCCCGGATGGCCATCGCCGCCGGGGCCGATGCCCTCGGTCTGGTCGGCCCCATGCCCAGCGGGCCGGGCGTCATCGACGACGCGCTCTCCGCCGAAATTGCCCGGCTGACGCCCCCGCCCATCGCCACGTTTCTGCTCACGAGCGAAACCTCCGCCGAAGCCCTCGTCGCCCACGCCCAGCGCGTCCGCCCGACGGCCCTCCAGCTCGTGGACGCCATCGAACCCGGTGCCTACGCCCGGCTCCGCGAAGCGCTGCCCGGTGTCAAGCTGGTGCAGGTGCTGCATGTGCTCGGCGAGGGTGCGCTCGCCGAAGCCCACGCAGCCGCTCCCCACGTGGATGCCCTCCTGCTCGACAGCGGCAACCCCACCCTGGCCGTGAAACAACTCGGCGGCACGGGCCGTCGGCACGACTGGTCCATCAGCCGCCGCATCGTGGAGAGCGTGCCGGTGCCCGTGTTTCTGGCCGGTGGGCTAAACGCGGGCAACGTTCGCGAAGCCATCGAAACCGTACGACCCTTCGGCATCGACGTGTGCAGCGGCGTGCGGACGGGCGGGAAACTGGACGCGGAGAAATTGGTGGCGTTTGTCAAATCAGTGAGAAGTGAAGGGTGAGAGGTAGTTTGGGGAAATGTTCAGTTTTCAATGCTCAATTCTCAATGTTCAGTTAATTGAAAATCAAAAGGGTATTTTATTGAACATTGAGAGTTGATCATTGGAAATTGAACATTCTCTTTATGAAGGCAACTTGCCTATTTACCGCTCACAAACAATCACCAATACCTCCCCCCCCGCCGCCGCGCGAACCAGAACCCCCGCCCCAAAATTCCGGCGTGGTGGGCCAGCGTGGGCAACAGCCCGAAGTGTTCGCGCAAAATCGCAAAGCGGTCGAGCAACGAGGCCCGGAGGTTTTTCACCGAAAAACCACCCACGAGGTACCGCGACAGCGGCACCCCCAGGTTGACTACCTTCCGGGCAGTTTTCAGGCAGCGGATTTCCCAATCGATGTCGGCGCTGTAGGGGTGGTCAAGCCGGAAGGTGGGAGCCAGACTCCGCCGGGCCACGAACGACTGGTGGCAGATGACCATGCCGTGGCTGAAATCCCGCCAGGTGGCCCGCGCGGGCAGGCGGTGGGGCGTCACCTCGCTCCGCAGGCCAATCGCCGAGCCGTCGTCGCGGACGAAAAGCGCGTCGCCGTAGTACACGCCGGCGGCCTCGCTGAGTTTTTCAAAAAAAAGTGCGAGCGTGGTTTCGTCGTAGAGTTCGTCGCCCGCGTTCAAAAACCACACGTACTCGCCCGTGGCCAGGACCAGGCCCTTGTTCATGGCGTCGTAAATGCCCCGGTCAGGTTCGGAAACCCACCGCGTGACCACGTCGGGGTAGCGCCGGACGAGGTCGAGTGTGCCGTCCGTCGAGGCCCCGTCCACCACGAGTAGTTCCACGCCGTCGCGCACGGTTTGCCGTTGCACGCTGCGCAGGGTGCGCTCCAGCACCGCTTCGGCGTTGTAGGTGACGGTGATGAGGGAGAGTATCAATTACGAATTAGGAATTAGGAATTACGAATTGAAAAATGCCCTTCGTCGTGCCCATGCGCCACCTTTCCTGCTACCACTCCACGCTGTGGTAAAGTTCAAAGTACCGATTAGCCACCACGGTTTCGGCGTAATTTTTCAAGGCAAACGCCCGCCCTGCTTCCCGCACGATTTCGGGGTTTTCTGCGAAAAGCGCCCACCGCAGCCCTTCGCGCAGTGCCGTCACGTCGCGGGGCGGGGCTAGGTAGCCGGTTTGCCGGTGGTGAATCATTTCGGGAATGCCCCCCGTCGCGAACGCTACGACCGGCGTGCCGCAGGCCAGCGCCTCGACGATGGTGTTGGGCAGGTTGTCTTCGAGCGAGGGCACGGCCAGCGCGTCGGCGGCGTTGTAGGCGGCAATCAACCCGCTTTCCGATGAAAGTACGCCGAGGTAGTGGACGGGAAACGGCAATCCGGTCAGCACCGCCGGGTCGGCTTTCCCGAAAACCACCAGTTCCGCGCCGCTGAGGCCGCCCATCGCCTCGACCAGAAGCCGGAAGCCCTTGCGCTCGTCGCGCAGATTGCCTGCCCCGAAGAGCACCAGTTTTTTGTCCAGCGGCAGGCCAAGCGTTTGCCGCGCCGCGAGCCGGTCGGTGGGTTGCCAGACAGTCGTGGCGATGGGGTTGGGGATGGATTGAATCGGAAAACCGCCCAGCAGCGCGCTTTGCCGGGCCTCGCCCGCCAGCCATTCGCTGCACGCCACGACGGTGAGCGGGGCGTTTTCAAAAATCCTTCTTTTTTTCTCGAAAATCCGGAACGAGAGGTCGCGGTCGCCCGGTCGGTGGAGGAAGGGGCACCGTTGGCAATGGGTTTTGAAGCGTTCGCAGTCCCGGCTGTAGTGGCAGCCACCTGTGAATGCCCACTGGTCGTGCAGCGTCCAGACGACGGGTTTGCCCAACCGCAACAGTTTCTCCAACCCACCGAGCGACAAAAACCCGAAGTTCGTCCAGTGCAGGTGCAGCACGTCGGCCTGCCGAACGAGTGGGTGCTTCGCCAAATCGGCCCCGATGGGCGCAGGCGAAAACGCCCAGCGTACCGAAGCGTCGCGCTCGTGCAGCCACCAGGCCGCCCGTTCCGCCGCGAACCGCGCCAGGGCCAGCCGCCGCTCCCCCGGCGTGAAGGCCAACGGCACGAGGCCGTCCTGGGCCAGACCGTTGCGTTCCTGCACGAGCAGGTGCGCTTCGGTGCCGTGGAGGCGCAAGGCCGCCAGCAGCCGCCGGGCGGCCACCCCGGCCCCGCCGGTGTCGAGGGTGTTGAGGAGTGTGACGCTTGACAATCCAGGAGCAGAATTTTCAATGCTCAATGTTCAATTTTCAATGATGAATTTCTGAAAATCAATCCAATGAAAATTGAACATTGAGCATTGAGCATTGAAAATTGGTCAGCCGAAAACTTGCCGCAGTTTCTGCCCAATCGCGGGCCAGAAGCCCAGCGTGAGCACCCGGCCCCAGAGGCGGCGACGGGCGTAGGCGATCATTTTCGGAAAATCGGGGTCGTTGGGGAAACGAGTCTTCCCCGCCCCGGCTAGTTCGAGGGCGAAGCCGTGCTGGCCGTGGAGCGTGGCCACCACGAAGCCCAGCAGGTAATCGCGCAGGGTCAGGTCGGGCTGCTCGAACCGATTGAGGTACACCAGTTCGCCCCAGCCGGGGCTGGTTTTTTGCGAAAAATGCAGGAGTTTCCGCAGAAACCCACTGCCCGACAGCCGACGGAGCGTGGCCGGGCTGAGGCGCTGCGAACCGCGTACGCGGAAATCGCTGAGCCAGTGGGTTTTCGCTTCGTCCATGAACCGCAGCACGGCGTGGAGTTTGTCTTCGCCGTGGTACACGCTCATCAGTCCCGGCTCGAATTCGGCGCAGAGCACCCGGCGGATGCGGGTTTCGCCCAGGTTTTTGAACAACCGCAAATCGAGGCCCTGGGAATCGGTTTTGAACCAATCCACGTAATCCAATTTCAGCTCGTCGAGCACCGAGGCCAGGTCCACCGTGCGGAGTTGCACGACCCGCTCCACCTCGAACCGCTCGCCCCAGGCCGTGTGACGCACTTCGCTCAAATCGGGCTGGAGCAGGCTGGAGCAGTGCGGCGAGCGGGTGAGGTAAAAATCGCTGCGCTCGGCGGCCTGGTCCGACACGATGCAATTGTACACGACCAACTTGCGGTACTTCCCCGACTCGTCGGTGACGTAGCCGAAATCGCGGTCGTCGGCGTCGAAGGCCAGGCACACGGCGTACTTCGCCAGCCGCCGCCACGGCCCATGAATCCGCCCCGACGCGCCCACGTCGACCAGCACGGGGGGCTTTTCAGTGAATTCGGGGCGGGAGAGAAGTTTGTCGAGCATTGGTAAAATTCCCCTTTGAAGGGGAGCGCGTGGGGTTGCTGCGGAAAAATTTCCTCTTTGAAGGGGCCGCAATGGAATTGGTTAGGGGGATGTCGCGTCGGAATGGAGGTACTTTCATCTTCCAGTCACATCCCCCTAACCCCCCAGGGCTGTTAAGTTCTGATTGGGAACGCAAAAATGTTCGATTTTCAATGCTCAATTCTCAATGTTCAATGATTGAAAGTCAGAGAAATAATCCATTGAATATTGAGAATTGAGCATTGAAAATTGAACATTAGGTTCAAGCATTTGAGAACTTAACGGCCCTGCCTTCAAAGGGGGAATTTTTCAAGGGGGAATTTTCCCGATACCCAAAAATATTCAACTGCAAATCCATCGCGTCGTTGCCCCGGTAGCGGTGATTGACGAGGGGGCTGGGGCGGTCCACGGCGGAGTTGAGGTAGTAGCGGAAGCCGCTTTCCCGCAAAATTTCCAGGATTTCGCCCAAATTCTGGGGCTGGTCGGGGTAGGCGTGGTATTCCACGAAAATGTTCTGCACACGGCCCAGCGCGCCCCGGCAGTCGGGCAGCACGAAGGCTTCGGCCCCTTCGATGTCCATTTTCAGCAAATCAATCCGATCCTCGGCCAGCAGCCGGTCGCGGAGGCGGACGGAGGGCACGCGGGTTTTCGCCGTGTGGGCAAAAATCGACGCGCCGTCGGCCCCTTCGCTGCCGAAGTCAACGCCGTTCTCGTCCGTCCAGACGGCCTTGCGGACGAGTTCGACGCCCATCACGCCGTTCTGGGCAAGATTTTTCTCGAAGAAATCGGCGATTCCCGCGTCCGCCTCGAAGGCCACGATGCGGGCGGTTGGGTAATGCTTTTTGAAAAACAGTACGCTCGTGCCCACGTTGGCCCCGCAGTCGAAGATGACCGGCGCGGGTTGGGTGGTGCTGAAGCGGTAAAATTCATCCACGAAAATTTCCTTGTACTGCCACACGAATGAAAGCAAGTCGGGCACGTCGAGCGTGAGGCCGTCGGCTTCGATGCGCCGGGGCTGGTAGCGGGGCGCGTCGGCGTAGCGGGCCATGAGGCCCAGCAGCCGCCGCCCCGCCGGGGAGCGAAGCAGGCGGTAGGAATCTTTGAGGAGGTATTTGAGGGCGTAAACCATTCAGTCGTAAGTCGTAAGTCGTAAGTCGTAAGTCGTAAGTCGTAAGTCATAAGTCGTAAGTCGTAAGTCATAAGCAAAAGCCATCGACTTACGACTTACGACTTATGACTTACGACTGGTTACAGCGAGAGGCGGTTGATGAGCCGTCGCACCAAACTGGGGCGAAAATACGCCTGCAACGCGGTTTCCAGGCGAGGGTCGGGTTGGATGGTGGGGTCGGGTTGGAGCGGGGTTTCGCTCAGGGCTACCTCGTACCGCCGGGTACTGCCGGTGTGCGTACCCGAGCCGTCGGCCCCGGTGTTGCGCACTTTCGATTCGCGGGGAAAGACGCCATAGGCCCCGTGCCGGGCGTGGGCGAGGCTCCAGCGCACGGCCCACGACGATACCAGGCCCCGTTGCTGCTTCTGGAGCATGGGCCAGAGGTCGGCCCCGCCCCGCAGAAGCGGCTGGCGGGCGGCGGGATTTTTCTGGAGTTCCGAAAAGTCGGAAACGGCCCAATTGGCCTGCTCCCAGCGGTCGCGCCAGGTGGCCCAGCCCCAGGAACTGGCGCGGGGCAGCAGCAGCACGTCGGGGTCGTAGTCGGGTGGCACGGCAATCGGGTAGAGGTAGCCGGAGACCGAAAACACGTCCGTCCGGTCGGCGTAGGCGTCGAGCGCGGCGTTCATGAACGTTAGAAAATCACTTGAAAATTCGAGGTCATCTTCGAGTACGATGGCCCGGCCGTGGGTTTCGAGCACCCGCGTCACGCCCCGGATGACCGACTGGGCGAGGCCCCGGTTTTCGGGGCTTTCTTCGAGTTCCAGCCCGGCGAAGCCTTCCGTATTTCGCAGAATCTGGCGCACTTCGGCCACGGCGGGTTCGTCGGCGGTGGTTTTTGGCCCGTCCGAAAAGGCGTAGAGGTGGCTCTCTGCCGCCAGCGGGTTTCGGCGCAACGAGTCGAGCGTCCGGCGCAGGTGGTCGGGGCGGTTGTAGGCGAAGAGAACTAACGGGGCAGGTTTCAGTGGACAGTGGGCAGTTGGCGATGGGCAAAAATACGGCGAATCACCCCTTCGCCGGTTTGAACAGCAGTCCCTGACCGGTGGGTAGGGCGAAAATGGTCAGGCCCTGGCTGCGGGCAAACTCGTCGTGAGTGGCCTTCTGGGCTTCGTGGCCGCCGAAGCCGTAGTCGTCGAACACCACCACGCCGCCGGGCACGAGGCGGGGCCAGAAAAACTCCAGTGCGGCGCGTTCGGGGGCGGCGGTGTTCATGTCGATGGACAAAAAGCAGACGGCTTCCGACCCGGCCTGGGGCAGGGTGTCAGGGATGGGGCCTTTCACGATGCGCACGTTAAAATTCCGGAATGTCTCGCGTACGGTGTCGTAGGTGCTGGGGGCGGTTTTGTAACGGGTTTGCCTGGCGAGTTCGTCCGGCGTGCTGTAGCGGGGGTCGAGGCCCTCGAAGGTGTCCATGAGCACGTAGGTTTTGTCCAGGTTGTGAAAATCAACGTATTCCATGATGGCCCGGTCGCAGAAGCCGGTGTACACCCCGCAGGCCACGAAATCGCCGGGCAGGTGCTTGACCAGGTCGGCGGCCCAGCAGAGCGTGAACACCCGCCACTGCATTCCGCCCGGCGGCATGAGCGACTTGCCCAACTGCTCGGCCACGCGGTAGGCGGCGGCGAAGCGGGGTTCGGCGATGAAATCGGCCCGGACGTAGGTGTAGAGGTGATCGGTGCCGTAGCGGACCTTTTTTTTCGGCAACAGAAAAAACCGGTCGGGCCAAAGCAGGAATTTAACGTAGTAAATCCAGGAAATGGGGAGCCGGGAAAGCAGTTTTCGGAACATGGGCGTCGGCGTGGTGCGGGTGCGCCGTCTCGGACGGATTCCAGCCGTATCTCCGCACAGGCCTTGTACGGCTGGAATCCGTCCGAGACGGCGAAAAATCAGTCGTTGGCAATCCGTACCCACTCACGGGGCACGAGGTCGCGGTCGGGGAGGGTGGGGTCGTTGAAAAATCGTTCGGGGGCCAGCACCGTTTTATCGGCGAACGGGGCCAGCCAGGCTCCCCACCAGCTAAACGTGCTGTTGGCGATGACGTGGTAGCGGCAGGCGGCCATCAGGCGGAGGTCTTCGGCGGCGGGGTTGCCTTCCACGATGGTGAGGGGGACGGTTTTCGGAAAATGAATTTTTACCCAGGCTGGTTCGTCCGAAAACACGAAGGCGTGCAGGGTTGAAATCCGCTCGGCGAGGTATCCCAGCGCCCGCTCGTAGTACGCCGGGGGCAAGGCCCCGAAGCGCCGGGCGTAACCGGGGTTGCTCACGTAATCGCCCCGCCGGACGTGGACGGCCACGGCGGCGGTCTCGTCCATTTTTTGCAAAAAACGCAGGGTTTCGGCGAGGGGCGGCATCCACCAGGTCAATTCCCGGCGGAGTTGGGCTTCGGCGTCGGCAAAATACTTCACGCTCTGCCAGTAGCCGCTCAGGTACACGTCGGGACCGGCCCGCAAAACGGTTTCATCGAAGGCAAATCCCTGCTCGCGTAGCACCCGGCGACGGGCGCGGGGCGTGGTGAGGCGGTGCCAGAGCGTGTCGGTTTGCAGAACTTTCCGAACCTCGTCGGGCGTGGCTTCCTCGGCCCTGATGTTGAACGCATCGAGGCCGTAGCGGCGGGCCTGAAATTCCCGGAAATTCTGCAAATCCAGCTTCAACGGCACCCCGTGCCGCAGGCTGACGGCCCGCCCGCAGGCGTACTGAAACAACTGATTGCCCAACCCGGACGTGATGCGGCTGATGACCATTGCGGCTGCAAAAGTAGTTCAGGGTTTAGGGTTTAGCGTTTAGGGTTTCGTTCTTTGTTGCCAATCGGGCGGTTTATTGAGTTTCACAAACTCTAAACCCTGAACTCTAAACTCTGAACTGCCAAGTGCCCCGCGTCTCCGTCTGCATCCCCGCCTACCGCCAGACCCGCTACCTGCGGCGGGCGCTCGATTCGCTGCGCGAACAGACGTTTCAGGATTTTGAAATCGTGCTGACCGACGATTCACCGGACGACGAAGTGGAAGTTTTCCTGAAAACCTACGCCTTTGGCCCGCGCCTGCGGTATTTCCGCAACCCCACGCCCCTGGGCACACCCGAAAACTGGAACGAAGCCGTACGTCGCTCGACGGGGGAATTGGTCAAAATCCTCCACCACGACGACTGGATGACGGGGCCGGACAGTTTGGCGAAACTCGTCGCCGCTCTCGACGCCCAACCCGACGCGGATTTCGCCTTCTGCGCCTCCGTCGCCACGAACGCCGACACGGGCGTGGTGCGCGACGTGAATCGCCCCACGGCGGCGCAGGTGGCGAGACTGCAACGGCACCCGGAGGAGCTTTTTGCGGGAAACCGCATCGGCGCGCCCAGCGCCACGCTCTACCGCCGCCGGGTGGGGTTGGAATACGACCCGCTCATCAAGTACACAGTGGACACGGATTTTTACATCCGGGTTTTGCGAAAAAATCCCCGCCTCGCCTACGTGCCGGAGCCGCTGGTGGGCATCGGCATCAACGAGGGGCAGGTGACGAAAACGGCCCTCGCCGACCGGGACCTGCTGCTGCGCGAGTACGCCTACACGTACCGGAAATTGGGGCTGAACGCGGCGAAAAATTGGCGAATCGCCCGGTTTTGGGCGGAGTTTTTCCACCGCCACGGCGTGCGGTCGGTGGCCGATTTCCGGCGGGCCGGGTACGACGGGCCGGTGGGCGGCGAACTGCGGGTGCTGCTCCGCCTGGCCCCGCTGGCGGAGGTGCTCAACGGGTACGTGGCGCTGAAGCGGCGGGTGTTCGGGCGCTGATTTCTGCGTAGTTTTGTGCCGAAAATGAACCCCGACCCGCGCCTTTCCGTCGTCGTCTGCACCTACAACCGGGCCGATTTGCTGATGCACAGCCTCCGGGCGCTGGCGGGTCAAACGCTGTCACCCGATGCGTTTGAAATCATCGTGGTGGACAACAACTCGCCCGACCACACCCGGCGGGTTGTCGAGGAATTTCACCAAAATCACCCGGAACGGACGGTCCGCTACGCGCTCGAAACAAAGCAGGGCCTCAGCCACGCCCGCAACCGGGGGTTCACCGAAGCCCGCGCGCCACTGGTGGCCTTCATCGACGACGACGCCCGCGCCGAACCCGACTGGGCCGAGCGAATTTTGCGGCATTTTTCGACCGTCGAACCGCAACCGTTCTGCGTGGGGGGAAAGTACCTGCCCTGGTACGAAACTCCGCCCCCGCTCTGGTTCACCGACGAGTTCGAGACCCGCACCTGGGGTGAAACCGAGGGCTTTCTGACCGGCCACCGGCAGCGCTTCGGCCTGTCGGGCAGCAACATGGCCTACCCGAAGGCCGTGCTCGAAACCTACGGCGGCTTCCCAACCGACCCGGACCTGATGCGCCGGAACCTGGGCGAAGAAACGCACCTGAACTACCGGATTTTCAACGCCCACCCCGAACGCCGCGACCGGCTGTTTTACTACGACCCGAAGCTCGTCGTCCACCACTACACCACGCCGAGAAACTGGGAAATGGGCTACCGGCTGCAACGGGCGCGGAAGGCGGGCATTTCCATTGCGTTCGTCGAACAATCGAGCGTCACGAATGCTTTTTTCTGGAAAATGCTGGCCTATGGATTCAAACAACTGGTTTTGTACCCGTTCCGCCTACTGGCCGGGCCAGGTCTTTTCAAAACCCGGTGGCTGCTGGCGACGCAGGAATTGTACTACGTCGCGGGTTACTTACGCGGCAGTTTTTCACTCTGAGTTTCGGAGAGGAGGGTTTGAAACCTCTGAACTCTGAACTCTACACTTTAAACTCAGCCCTTGGGCATCGTCATCCGTCAGAGCTTCAAGGCCAGCCTCGTCAACTACGTCGGGGTGGTGCTGGGCGTGGTTAACCAGTTGCTGGTGGCGACGCGCTTTTTGTCGGAGGCGCAGATTGGCCTGTCGCGGTCGCTGCTCACGTTCAGTTTGGCGTTTGCGTCGATTTGCACGTTTGGCGCGCCCGCCATCGCCGACCGGTTTTTCGCCTACTTCCGCGACGATGAGCGGCAGCACAACGGCTTCCTGACCTTCCTGCTCGGCTACGCGGCGGCGGGATTCGGCATTTTCACGGTGTTCTTTTTGGCCCTGCGCGGGGCCTACGGCGATTATTTCGCCGACGAATCCCCCGAACTCATCACGTACTACTACCACCTGATTCCGTTCACGGGCTTCACCATCCTGCAAACCGTGCTCGAAGCCTACTGCCGCAACAACCAGCGCATCGCCATCCCGACCTTTCTGCGCGAGGTGTACGTCAAGGTGGCCAACATCGCGCTGATTCTGGCCTACGCGGCGGGATGGATTTCGTTTCAGACTTTTATCACGCTCTACGTGGCCGTGTACGGCACGGTGGCGCTGGGGCTGCTGGGGTACCTGCGGGTGCTGGGCAAGCTGTACCTGGTGCCCGTCAACCGGCGGGTGCTGACGCCGGAAGTGGTGCGGCAGATTTCGGCCTTCGGGTCGTTTGCGGTGATTGGATTGATTGGGGGAAATCTGTGCACCCAACTCGACACGTTCATGATTGGCCGCTACCTGGGGCAGGCCGACACGGGCGTGTTCGCCATCGCGACCATCATCGCCACGCTCATTGAAATTCCCCGCCGGGCCATCGCCCAGATTTCGGGGCCGCTCATCGCCCGGTCAATCAAGGAATCCGACTGGGCCGCCGCCCGCACCCTGCACCAGAAAGCCGCCCTCAACCAGATGCTCATCGGCACGTTTCTGTTTCTGGGCCTGTGGCTCAACATCGACGACCTCTTCGGCCTGATGAGCAAGGGCGAGGTGTACCGCCTGGGCAAGTACGTGGTGCTGTTCATTTCACTGTCCAAACTCACCGACATGTCGGCGGGACTGAGCAACGAAATCATGGGCTATTCGCAGTACTACAAGGTTTCGACCTTTTTCGTGCTCGTGCTGGCCCTGCTCACCTACTCGACCAACCTGCTGCTCATTCCGGCCTACGGCATCACGGGGGCGGCAGCGGCCACGGCGCTCACGATTCTGATTTACAGCGTGTTTCGCGGGGCGTTCGTGTGGTGGAAATTGCGGTTGCTGCCCTTCACCCGCCGGACGCTGCTAGGGCTGGGCATCGGGGCGGTGACGTTCGCCGTGGTGAGCCTGGTGCCGGGTTTCGGGCCGGGCTTCTGGCCAACCGTTGCGGCGATTGCCGTTCGTTCAGCCTTGATTGCGGCGATTTTCGGCGGGCTGGTGCTGCTCACCCGCGTTTCGCCCGACGTGAACGGCACCGTGGCGGCGCTCTGGCGGCGGGGCCGGAATCTGGTGATTCGGTGATTTATTGTGGGGCGGGTTATCCACCCGCCCCACAATACGCGGTTGGTACGCGTTTTTGGCCTATTTTGCCAACCCGTATCCTTCAACGTTTCCGTCTTGCTTCTCTACAAACTTTTCGGGGCCGAGAAAATCCCAACCGACTCCGTCGCTCAGTTGGGCAAGGAAGCCCCCAACCTTATCATCTGGGCCGTACCCGTCATGCTGGCCCTGACCGCCCTCGAAATGGTCGTTTCCTTTTATCAGGAACGCGATCACTACGAAAAGGCCGAAACCATCGGCTCCATCCTGGTCGGGCTGGGCAACCTGGTCGTCACGGCGGCGCTCAAGTTTGGGATGATTTACCTGCTGGTGGTGGTTTACAACGCCCTGCCCTGGCGCATGGTGTTGCAGTGGTGGACGTTGTTGCCCTGCTACGTCATCTACGACCTGTTCAGCTACTGGGCGCACCGGGTGTCGCACGAATGCCGGTTTTTCTGGGCTACGCACGTGGTGCACCACACGGGCGAGCGGTACAACCTCACCGTGTCGTACCGGCTGAGCTGGATTCAGTACATCAAAACCATCTTTTTCGTGCCGGTGATGCTGGTGGGTTTTCACCCCGTGATTTTCTTCGTGACCAACCAACTGGCCACGCTGTTTCAGTTCACCCAGCACACCGAGTACGTGCGCCGGCTGCACCCCTGGCTGGAGTTTATTTTCGCCACGCCGTCCAACCACCGTGTCCACCACGGTTCGCAGGAAAAATACATCGACAAAAACTTCGGGGCCACGTTCATCATCTGGGACCGCATCTTCGGCACCTACCAGCCCGAGGAGGAGCAGGTGATTTACGGCATCACGACCAACATCGGCAACAAGGCCAACCCCCTGCACATCAATTTTCACGAAGTGACCGACATGATTCAGGACGTGCGCCGGGCGAAGGGCCTGCGGCGGAAACTGTTCTACCTCTTCGGCAGCCCGGTCCAAATCATGCTCCGCAAAAAGCGAAAGCAGCGGGAGGTGGTGGAGTGATTTTTAACCACGGAGGACGCGGAGTTTTGGCACGGAGTTCACGGAGTTTTTACTGTGTTCTCTGTGACAAGTAATTGGACGAAATAGTTTGAAGAAGGAAAAACAAGAAATGAAAAATGAAAAGTGCAAAAGTCTGATTTTCAACTTTTAAATTTCTTGTTTTTCATTTCTTGTTTTTCATTGGTTCGGTCCGACTACTTAAAACGCTGCGTCCTCCGTGGTTAAAAATTTTTGACATACGTCACCTTCGCCGACACCTGGGCCCCCAGGTGGCGCTTGAACCGCAGCAGGCCCTCGTTGGGCACGCCCAGTTTCGTCGAAATTCCCAGATCCAGCAGTTCAAAGCCGTTTTCAAACGCCCACTCGTGCAGCCCGGCGTTGAGGAACACCGTGGGACTGAAGGGCAGAAATTCCGCTGCGTCGGCGGGCAGGAAGTGGTAGAGCACGCGGGCATTGAGGCGAATCGTGACCCCCAGCGCCGCCAGCGCCCCTCCCACCCGAACGGTGAACACGCCCACCTCGTCGGGGAAGGTTTCGCCGAGCCGTTGCAGTTCGGGCGCGGTCAGGCTCAGGGGCAGGTTCTTGCGGTCGCGGGCGGCGCGGATGAACCGGTGCGCTTCGGCCCAGTCGGGATTTTCCCATTTTTGAAAGACATACCCCGCCCGGCGGGCCTTTCGCAGCTTTCGCCGGGCCGGGTCGTGCATCCGGGTTTCCAACGGTTCGCCATTGACCAGGAGGTGCTGGTTTTGGTCGGCGAAAAGCCGTTCGTACCCCCGGCTTTTCAGCACGTCGTCCAGCCGTTCGGCGAGGCCGGGCGCGTAGACGGCGGGCCACTGCCCCAGGCGGAGGGCGGTCAGGTTTCGCGCCCGCGCCCACGTCTCCACGCTTTCAAGGAAAAAATCCAACGCTGCGGCGGGCACGTCCGGCGCGGCCTCGATGCCGCCGAACGTGGCCCGCATCGGGCTGACGGCCCCGCCGTCGCGCCCGAACACGCTCAACCGGGCTTCGGTGGTGCCCGCAGTGCGGTTTTTGAGAAAAAATGTTGTGGCTTCGTCCGCCGACTGGCCGCGCAGGTGCCGGGGTTCGTTGAACAAAAACCGCTCAAACCGGGCCGTCAGGGGCGGTTCGGCGGACGCGGACCGGAAAACTTCGTAGGGGAACACGCGCAAACGTTGGGAATTTTACCGGTTTTGCCAAAGTTTGGTCCATGGTCAACCTGCTTTTGAGCATCCTGTTTTCGGTGGCGCTGCTGCTGTTGTTCCGGCTGTTTCCGCGCTTCGGCATCCGGGCGTTTCAGGCCATCGCCTTCAACTACCTCACCTGCGTGGCGTTCGGGGCTTTTTTCCTCGAAAAAAATCCCCTTCGTCCCGCTCCTCCCCTCCTCCCTCTCCTCCTCACGCTTTTCCTGGGGTGTTGTTTCCTGCTCAGTTTCAATCTCACCTCCCTGTCGGTGCGGCGGGCGGGGGTGGCGGTCACGTCGCTGGCCGTTAACCTCTCGCTGGTGGTGCCGGTGCTGGTGAGTTTGCTCGTGCTGGGGCAATCGGGCCGGCCCCTGAGCGGGGTCAATTACCTCGGCCTGGGGCTGGCGCTGGTGGCCGTGGGGCTGGTGTCGGTCAAACCCCGCCTGCGGCCCGGTGGGGCGGTGGAAGCGCCGAGGCTGCCCCGTGGCACCGGGGGCGCGGCCCTGCTGCCCCTGGCGGTGTTTCTGATGAACGGCCTGATCAACTCGCTGACCAATTTCCTGACGAAAAAGGCCGTTTTTTCCGAAACCGCCTTTGCCTGGCTGGCCTTCGCTGGGGCGGCGGGGGCGGCTACCCTGGCCTTCGGGGGGCAAGTGGCGCGGGGGCGGGAGCGGCTGCACGGGCGGAGCCTGCTCGGCGGGGCGGTGCTGGGGGTGAGCAACTACCTCTCGTACCTGTTTCTGGTCAACGCCCTGCGCGACTTCGGCGGCAACGGCGCGCTGCTGTTCCCGCTCTACAACCTGGGCACCATTCTGGCGGCCACGGGGCTGGGTGTGGTGGGGTTTGGCGAGCGGCTGTCGTTGGTGAATAAAATCGGGTTGGGGCTGGCGGTGGGGGCGTTGGGACTGTTGCTGGGGGCGTAAATGGACGCTTTAGTTTTTGAAAACGCCTAAATCTTGGCGCATTGAAGTTAAGACGCGGTCGATTGCAATTCTTCGCTCCTCAGTTCCTGGCACGGTATTACGAATTTCCTCAATCGCATCAATAACATCGCTTGAAGCAACAAGTTGTACACGCGCGGCCCAAAGGCCATAATTGACTTCTAATTCTCTGCTGTGCCCTTTATTAAGTTCAGCTAAGGCAGCTAAATATCCCGTAAACGCCTTTTTTTACTCACTTAACCGGGTATCAGTAGCTTTGGCGCTTCTCGAAAGCAGATGTTGCACGAGGGACGTCATGGCCGTGCCAATTCCCAAACCACCGAGAAACACGGCTAAAGAGTTTTCTAAGGCCATGATGGAAAAATTATACTTCAAGAACGTTTAACGAAATAAACTCTAAACCAAGAAGAAGCCATGACCTGCTCCATCTGCAAAGTCGGCACGGTGAAAGACGGTCGCGTCACCATCACCTACGACCGCGAACCAACCTTGTTTGTCATGCGGCAGGTTCCGGCGCTGGTGTGCGACACCTGCGGGACGTACTACCTCGACAGCGACGTGGCCGAACGCGTTCTTCTGGCCAACCGGGCAGCACGCCGGAAGAATGTGCAATTGGAAATTACCGAGTACGCACCCGAAGAAATGACCCAAGCAGCGTAGGCTCTGTACCTACATCCCCCACTTCTTCACCCCCGCCAGTGCCGTAAAATCTTCTGGTACAACTCGCTGGGGTTGAAGGGCTTGGTCACGTAGTCGGTCATGCCGGCCTCGAAGGCCTGCACCTGGATGTCGTACATGGCCGAGGCCGAGACGGCCACGATGGGGATAGCGGGGTTGAAGGCCCGGATTTGCCGCGTGGCCTCGTAGCCGTCCATGACGGGCATTTGCAGGTCCATCAGAATCACGTCGTAGGCGTTGGCGCGGGCCATGTCCACGGCCACGGCCCCATTTTCGGCCACTTCGGTCACCACTTTCCAGCGGCTGAGGAATTTCTCGGCCACGAGCACGTTCATTTTGTTGTCTTCCACGAGCAGCACCCGCAGGCCGGTCAGGTCCATGATTTCGGCGGGGGCGTGGTCGCGGGGGTCGTGGGCGGGGGTTTTGTGGCTGAGCGGGAAGGGCAGCACGAAGTGGAAGCGCGAACCACGGCCCGGCTCACTGTGCAGTTCGATGCGGCTGTTTTGCAGTTCGAGCAGCTTTTTGGTGATGGCCAGCCCCAGGCCCGTGCCGCCAAACTGCCGGGTGACCATCGAGTTGGCCTGGGTGAATTTCTCGAAAATCAGCCCGTGTTTGTCGGCGGGGATGCCGATGCCCGTGTCCGTCACGGAGAAGTGAATCAGCGCAAGGTCTTCGTCTTTTTTCACCAATTCGACTTCAATCGTGACGCTGCCGTGTTGGGTGAATTTCACGCCGTTGGAAACCAGATTGTTGAGCACCTGACCGAGCCGGACGGGGTCGCCGACGACGAATTTGGGCAGGTCTTCATCGAGCATGAGCCGGATTTTGTTGCCCCGCTCTTCGGCCTTGATTTGGTTGGCCTGTTTGATGTTGGAAATCAACTGCCGCAGGTCGAAATCGATTTTCTCGAATTCGATTTTGCCCGCCTCAATCTTGTTGTAGTCCAGAATGTCGTTGATGAGCACCAGGAGATTTTCCGCCGAAAAACGCAGGGTACGCAGGTTTTCGAGCTGTCCGGGCTTGGGTTCGTCTTCGAGCAGCAGGTGCGACATGCCGATGACGGCATTGAGCGGCGTGCGGATTTCGTGGCTCATGATGGAGAGAAACTCCGACTTGGCCCGCGTGGCGCTTTCGGCGGCTTCTTTGGCCGCCACGAGGCTCTGCTCCTGCTCCAGGCGGCGGATGAACGAGGCCACGCTGCTGGCGTAGGAGGTGAGCACGGCCTGCTCGGCATCGGTCCAGATGCGCTCGTGGGTGCAGTCGTCGAAACCCACGAAGCCCCAAAACAACTCGCCCACGTACACCGGCACGACGAGGATGGACACGATGTCCTGCACGGCGATGAGGTCGTGCAGGGGTCCGGTGAACTCCCTCGTCAGGCCCACCAGTGCCTGGCGGTTGAGCAGGGGGCGGACGAACTCGGGCGTGTCTTCGAAGGGAATGTCCTGCAAATCGGGGTTGTCGATCTGCGGGGCGGCTGTGCCCGAGTTGTACTCGAACAGTTGCCGCATGACCCAGCCGTCGCGGGCGTGGTCGTAAAGGTTTTTGAAGAGGTACACCCGGTCCACGGCGGTGGCCTCGCCCAGGATGCGCAGCGATTCGTGCATAGCCTGGGTGAAATCCGGTTCGCTGACGAACAGGGCCGAGGCCCGCGCCACGGCCGAGAGCAGGCGGTCTTTGCGCAGGAGGGTTTCGCGGGCCTCCGACAAGTCGGTGATGTCGCGGCTTACTTCGAGCAAGTGGTTGACGGCCCCAGTTTCGTCCACCAGCGGATTTTTGATGGTCTGAAACTGCCGCACTTCGCCGTCAGCGCGGACGTGGGGCGTTTCGAGCGTGACCGGCCGACCGGTTTCAATGACCCGCTGGTCGAGGCGGAGGTTTTCGGATTTCGACCAGTCGGGCAAGGCGTCGAGGGCCTGGCCGGGGGCGATGCCCGCGAAGGCCCGAAACGTGGCGTTGGCCCAGGTGGGCTGGTTCTGCCGGTTTTTGACCAGAATCAGGTCGGGGATGGCGTTGAGAATTTGCCGGTAGTACGCCTCTTTGGCCTGCACCTCGGCCTGAGCCTGACGGCGGAGGCTGACGTCGCGCGAGAACGCAACGAGGAATTCCTCGTCGCCCGAACGCAGGTGCTTGACGTTGACCTCGACGGGAAATTCCGTGCCGTCGACCCGGCGGTGGGTGCCTTCCAGCAGCAGGCTGCCCCTGTTTTTAACTTCGTCAAAATGCCGGAACCACGCCTCGGCGTCCGAAAATGCCGCCTGGTATTCCCAGACGCATTTTTCCCGCACCTGCTCCAGCGAGTAGCCCAGCCGGTGGAGGGCTTCGGCGTTGGCGTACACGATGCGGCCCGTGGCGTCGGAAACGAGAATGCCCTCGGGCGAAGAATCCACCCACTGCTTGGTTAGTTGGAGGCGTTCTTCGGTGCGCACTTGCTCGGTGATGTCGGTCGTGACGCCCACGAACCCCCGCACTTCGTCCTGCTCGTCGGTGTAGGGCACGGTGTGAAAATCCACGTGCCGGATTTCGCCGTCGGGCCGCACGAGCCGGTACACCGAACGGAATTCCTGCCGGTTTTCGATGCCGTAACGGGCAATGCCCAGCACCGAGCGGAGGTCGTCGGGGTGGACGCACCGCACCCAGCCGTCCTGCATGGATTCCTCGATGGTCAGGCCCGAAAGCCGCTCCCAGGCGCGGTTGAAATAGGTGCAATGGCCCCGAATGTCGGACTGAAAAATGCCGACGGGGAGGTTTTCAACCAGAAAGCGAAAGGAAAAATCGGGTTGGAAATGAGTCGGTGAAGGAGCGACGGGCGGCGTCATTCGGCTTGATTTCTTGGTGTGTGAGCGTGGGTGCGTGAAAACACCCGACAATCTACGACGAAGCCGTGCACATTCCCAACGCGTTGGGTTGAGCGTTTCGGAAAGGGGGGCGAAACCCGCAAGCCGGTGGGCCAACGCCTCAGCGGCGGCTCACGAACCGGCTGCCTTTCACGTAAAACCGGTACGGCAACTCCGCGCCCTGCGTGATGCCGATGCGCGTGGTTTGCACCACGTCGAAGCCGCTCAACGCGGGTGGCTGGCCGAACAGCGGCCCGCTTTGCATCGCTTGAAAATTCAGGCTTTCGAAAATGCCCATCGCCGTGACGAGCCGGGCGGGGCCGTTGCAGAGTTGGCGCGCGGTGAGCAGTTTCTCGACGTGCGCCTGCCCGAAGACCGATTTGACGTGCCGAATCCCCGCCGTCCGGCGGTTGTGCATCAGGTCAAGCCCCTCGGTCGGTTCGAGTGCCCGGATGAGCACGGCCTCGCCGACGCCCTCGGCGTTGCTGGCGATGTTGACGCAGCGGTACTGCCCGTAAATCCGGTACACGTACACGGTGCCCGGCGGGCCGAACATGGGCGCGTTGCGGGGGGTCTGGCGGCGGTAGGCGTGGCAGGCAGGGTCGTCGGCGAGGTAGGCTTCGGTTTCAACGATGAGGCCCGCCGTGCGGCCTTCGGGCGTTTCGTGCACGAGCACGCAGCCGAGCAGGGCGCGGGCCAGGTCGAGGGTCGGAAGCTCGTAGACGTAGTTTGGAAGTTTGGGTGTTTGGAGGTTAGGTTGTTGTAAAGTCATGGGCGAAACGTTCTGAACATCCAAACCATCAAACACCCAAACAACCAAACAATTCAAAGTACGTTCGCCGTCTGCTCCTTGATTTTTTCCAGTTCGTCCTTCATTTCGACGACCAGGCGCTGGATGGCGGCGTCGTTGGCTTTGGAGCCGATGGTGTTGATTTCCCGGCCCATTTCCTGGCTGACGAAGCCAAGTTTCTTGCCGCTGCCTTCGAGCAGCACCTCGCGGAAGTAGTTGAGGTGGGTTTGCAGGCGCACTTTCTCCTCGGCGATGTCGTACTTCTCGACGTAGTACACCAGTTCCTGCTCGAAGCGATTTTGGTCGAAACTATCGCTTTCGAGCAACTCCGCGACGCTTTTGCGCAGCCGTTCGCGCACAGCGGGGATGCGCAGCAGGTCCAGCTCGGCCACCATGCGCAGGCGGGCTTCGATGGTGTTGACGGCCTCGCGGAAAAGGTGCTCCACCACCTCGCCCTCGCGGCGCCGGAAGGCGTTGCATTCGGCGATGGCCGCTTTCACGGCTTGCTGCACGGCCTGCCACTCGTCGGTGGCCTCGGCCTCCGGCTGGGCGTCGGTGGTGGTAGCGTTGGGCAGCGTGAGGGCGATTTTCAGCAATTCGATGTCGCTCCGTTCGGCGTGCGCCCCCACTTCCCGCGCCGTGTCGCGCAGGTCGCGCACGTAGGCCGCCACGAGGGGCCGGTTGACGGTCAGGCTGGCGACGGCCTCGCCGGTGCGCTGGGTTGTGACGTTGAGTTCGATTTTGCCCCGTTCCAGTTCGCCCGTCAGCAGGTTGCGCAGTTCGATTTCCCGCGCCGACAACGAGCGTGGCAGGCGGGTAAAAATATCCACCGATTTGGAATTGAGGGTTTTGATTTCGGCGGTGGCGGCGTACGCGCCGACTTCGGCAGTGGCCCGGCCGAAGCCGGTCATGGAGTGGAGCATGGAAAACCAGGAGTGAGTAGTGAGAATCAGGCAGCGGGTTCGCTTTCGCCCTCGCGCAGGGGCGTATCGCGGGCGGCTTCGGCCGCGTGTTCGGGTTCGTGGGCAGCTTGCGGTTCCACCACTTCGGTCACCACGGCAGCGGGAGCTTCGGGTTCGGGCGCAGACGGGTCCACGGGCTGGGTTTCGTGGAGTTGGAACGACTCCCGGCCCTGGGGGTTGGGCGTGTTCGTCTCCGGTTCGCGGGGAGGCTGGCCGTTGGTTTCGGGCTGCGGCTGATTCGGCTGGACTTCCCGCTTCTCTTTCGATTCCTGGGGTTGGGTTTTGCCTACGCCTTGCGGCTGGGTTTGACTCTTCGCTTCCGGCTGCTGGTTTTGCGAGGGCGATGGCGGTTTCGGCAGCGGATTTTCCGCCCGGTTTTTGGCGATGTCGATGGCGGTGAAAATAGCAGCCAGCATCGAATGCTCGTCGGCCTCGTTCTTTCCGGCGATGTCGTAGGCCGTGCCGTGGTCGGGGCTGGTGCGCACGATGGGCAGGCCGGCGGTGAAGTTCACGCCGTTGTCGAAGGCAAGCATCTTGAATGGCGTCAGGCCCTGGTCGTGGTACATGGCCAGCACGGCGTCGAACTTGCGGTAGTGCCCGGCGGCGAAAAACCCGTCGGTCGGGAAGGGCCCGAACAGCAGGTGGCCTTTTTTCTTGAAATTTTCCATCACCGGCACGATGATGTCTTTTTCTTCCTGCCCCAGCAGGCCGCTTTCGCCCGCGTGGGGGTTCAGGCCCAGCACGGCGATTTTGGGTTTCACGATGTTAAAATCCCGCTTCAGCGAGTCGAGCATCTGGGTGAGTTTCCGCGTCAGCGAATCCTGGTTGACGCCCGCCCGCACCCGGCCCAGGGGCACGTGACCCGTCACGACGCCCACCCGGAGCGTTTCGCTGACCATGAACATCAGGCTGTCGCGCACCTCGAAGGCATTGGCGAAGTACTCGGTGTGACCGGGAAACTTGAAGCTCTCCGACTGCATGGTGTGCTTGTTGATGGGAGCCGTCACGAGGGCGTCGAGCAACCCGGCTTTCAGGTCGTCGGTGGCCCGCTGGAGGCAGGCCAGGGCCGCCTGCCCGGCTTCGGGCGTGATGCTGCCCGGCTCGACTTCGGTCTGGTTGTCGGGAAAGCAGGTGATGACGTTGGTCAGCTTGAGGTTTGCCTGCGCCGGATTTTGGATGCCCTGCAACTGCCAGTCCTTCATGTCCAGCAGGTTGCGGTACCGGTTGAGCACCCGCATCGAACCGTACACGATGGGCGTGCAGTGGCGGGTCAACTGATTGCCGTTGAGGGCTTTCAAAATCACCTCGGGGCCGATGCCGTTAAAATCGCCGAGGGTGATGCCGACGACGGGCTTGGAGGTTGGTTGGGGTTGGTCGGACATGGAAATCGGAGTCGTCAGTCGATGGTCGTTAGTCGTCAGGACAACGACTTTTTTTCTTGCGCAAATTGGAGTCGAACTGCTTTCGGCTTCTGGTCGGGGTTATCGAAAAAATAGCCTTCAATCGCGTCGGCAATCATGAACTCTAACTCCGGGAGCGTATCGCCCTGCGTGACGATGGACCCATTTTCCAACGTGGAAACAGCGACGTAACCGCCCTCCTCGTCTACTTCGACGGAGAACACGATTTCGTTCATGGCTTTTCGATGAATGAGTCTAATCCCGTTGGTCTCGCCGCAAGTTACGCATTCATCCCCGCTTTCGACCGCTGGCAAATGGAGTTTGGCGTTTCGCGGGTCGGTTCGTAGTTTCCGAAAAAATCCCCAAAACCCTCCTTTTCATGGAATTGACCATCACCAATCTCTCCAAAACCTACACCAACGGCGTCCAGGCCCTCAAGGACGTCAGCCTCACCATCGGGCAGGGCATGTTCGGGCTGCTCGGACCCAACGGCGCGGGCAAATCGTCGCTCATGCGCACCATCGCCACGCTCCAGGAGGCCGACAGCGGCAGCATCACCCTCGGCACCCTCGACGTGCTGCGCGACAAAGCCGCCGTTCGCCAGGTGCTGGGCTACCTGCCCCAGGAATTCGGCGTGTACCCCCGCGTGACCGCCGAAACCATGCTCGACCACATCGCCAGCCTCAAGGGCCTGGCCAATGCCCGCGAACGCCGGGACGTCGTGGACGGGCTGTTGCAAAAAGTGAATCTCTACCACGTGCGGAAGAAAAACCTGGGCACGTTTTCGGGCGGGATGAAGCAGCGCTTCGGCATCGCCCAGGCGCTCATCGGCAACCCCCGCCTCATCATCGTCGACGAACCCACCGCCGGCCTCGACCCCGCCGAGCGCAATCGGTTTCACAACTTACTCTCCGAAATCGGCGAAAACACGATTGTGATTCTCTCGACGCACATCGTCGAAGACGTGACGAACCTGTGCTCCGACATGGCCATCATCTGCCTCGGCGAAGTGGTGGCGCAGGGCAATCCCGCCGACCTGGTGGCGGCGATTCAAGGCCAGGTGTTTCGGAAAACCATCGAAAAAGCCGACCTCGACCGCTACCGCGCCGACCACCGCGTGATTTCGACGGCCTTGAAAGGCGGCAAAACCCAAATCCGCGTTCTCGCCGACTTTCCGCCCACCGGTTTTGAACCCGCCGAGGCGGATTTAGAGGACGTGTACTTCGCCGAGATTACGCAGCGGATGGAAGTCGTTACCGTGTAGTGAGAAGTAAGAGGTGAGATGTGAGATGTAAATTCAGTTCAAAACATCTCACATCTCACCTCTTACTTCTCACAAAACCTTCTCACCACCATGTTCCAAGAAATCTTCCTCTTCGAATTAAAATACCGCTTCAAGCGCCCGGCGAGCTACGCGTACTGGCTGATTCTGTTTGCCATCACCTGCCTTTCGGTGCTGTACGGCAACAGTCCGGGTTCGGAAAAAGCTTTCGTCAATTCGGCCTACAACATCCAGGGCTGGACCGGCGTGATGACCATCATGGCCACGCTGCTGGCCTCGGCCATCCTGGGCGTACCCGTGTACCGCGACATCGAACACGGCACCCAACATTACTTTTTCAGCTACCCGATTACCGAAAAAGGCTACCTGCTAGGCCGGTTCCTCGGCTCGTTCATCACGCTGCTTTTCGTGTTTTCGGGGATTTACGTCGGCTGGATGATTGGCACCCTGCTCGGCCCGGTGTTTAACCTCGCCGACAACGCCGAACGCTACGGCCCCCTCGGTCCCAACTTCGGGCACATGGCCTGGGCGGCCCTCGTGTTCGCCCTCCCGACCTTGTTTTTCCTGAGCGCCTTGTTCTTCGCGCTGGTGGCCGTCACGCGCAAGGTGTTTGTCACCTACGTGGGCAGCATCGTGTTTTTCATCGGCTACCTCGTGGCTTCGGCCCTGAGCAATGACGTTGAAAAACGCGACCTCGCCGGGCTGCTCGACCCCTACGCCTACCGCACGTTTTACGACGCCGCCCGCTACTGGACGCCCTTCGAGCAAAACACGAACCTCGTGCCCTTCGAAGGCATCCTCCTCTACAACCGCCTGATTTGGGGCGGATTGGGGCTGGTGATTTTCGGGTTTGTGCTGTTTCAGTTTGATTTTCAAAAATTTCTGGCCGTCAAACTCGGCAAAAAGCAGAAGGCCGAAGCCCGCGTCAACCCCGGCTTTTCGCTGGCCGATTTGCCCGTGGCGCAGCGGGTGTTCGGCGGGGCGGCCCAGTTCCGGCACCTGCTGAGTCTGGCGCGGCTGGAGTTTTCCAACGTCGTCCGCGACCCGTATTTCCTGGCGATTCTGTTCTGCGGGGCCTTGTTCCTGTTTTTCGACGGCTGGTTCGGCTTTCCCACGATGGGTACGAAGGCCCTGCCCACCACGTACTACATGCTGGAGGTGAAGGATTTCAACTACATCCTCTTCGTGTACATCATCCTGATTTTCTTCACCGGCGAGGCCGTCCACCGCGACAAAGCCGTGCGCTACGACAGCATCGCCGACGCCCTTCCCGTGCCCAACTGGGTCAGCTACGGCTCCAAACTCCTCGGCATGGTGGGCGTGTCGTTCCTGCTCGTGAACCTGCCCCTGCTGATGGGCCTGCTTAACCAACTGCTGGCCGGGTACCTCGAAGGCGTCAATTTCGGCATGTACTTCACCGACCTCTACCTCATCGAGTGGCCGGAGTACCTGCAACTGCTGGCGCTGACGTTTGCCGTGCACATTTTCGTCAACAGCAAATTCACCGGACACATCGTGTCCATCGCCATCTGGGTGGTACTGTTCGCCTTCCGCAACTTCGCCGAGAAGGATTTCAACCTCTGGTTTTACAGCTACGTGCCCGCTTACCGCTGGTCGGACATGAACGGCCTTGGCCACTTCGGGCCAATGCTGGCCTGGTTCAACGCCTACTGGCTTTCGCTGGCGGCGGTGCTGTTGGTGCTGGCGGCCCTGTTCTGGAACCGGGGCACGGAAACGAATTTTAAGACCCGTTTCGCCCTGGCCCGGCAGCGCTTTACGCCCGGCATCGCCGGGGCACTGACGGTGTTCACGCTGCTGTTCCTGGGCATGGGGGCCTGGATTTTTTACAACACCACGAAGCTCAACATCTACCGCAGCCCCGACGAAGCACGGGCGCTCCAGGCCGAGTACGAGAAAGTCTACCGCAAATACCTCAGTTCACCCCAACCCAAAATCACCGCCATGCGGGTGGCCATCGATCTCTACCCCGACCGCCGTGCCTTCGACGCGACGGGCGTGATGACGATGAAAAACAAAACCCCGGTGCCCATCGACTCGCTGCAATTGCAGGTGGGCAGTTCGGTGCCGAATTTCAAAATCCGCTCGTTGAAGTGGGCCGGGCAGGAACTGACGAAAATTCACAACGACACCGTCCACCGCTACTTCATCTACCGCCTGCCCAAGCCCCTGCTGCCCGGCGATTCCGTACAGGTCGAGATGACGACGCATGCCGAGTACCGGGGTTTCCCGAACAGTGGGTTTGGGCGGGAAATCGTGGCCAACGGCACCTTCATGAACGCAGGCGACATCTTCCCGGAAATCGGCTACAGCCCGCGCGGTGAACTGACCTCGGAGAAGTACCGCAAAAAATACGGCCTGCCCATCCGCGAGTTCGACTCCTACGCCCGCACCGACGAGCGGGGCCTGCGCGATTTCCTCTTCGGCAACGACGCCGACTGGATGACCTTCGAGGGTACCGTCAGCACCGTGCCCGACCAAATCGCGATTCTGCCCGGCTACCTGAAAAAAGAGTGGACGGCCACCGGCAAGGACGGCCAGCCTCGCCGGTATTTTTCCTACAAACAAGACGAACTGAGCGACTTGTTTTTCAGCGTCTGCTCGGCCCGCTACGCCGTCACGAAAGACGCCGTGACGATGCCCAACGGGGAAAAAATCGCCGTCGAAATCTTCCACGACCCCGCCCACACCCGCAACGTGGGCCGCTTCGTGGCCGGCACGAAGGACGCGCTAACCTATTTTTCGCGGGAGTTCCGGCCCTTCCAGTTCAAGCAGTTGCGGATTCTGGAGTTTCCCCGCTACGCCGGTTTCGCGCAGTCGTTCCCCAACACGGTGCCGTACTCCGAGAGCTTCGGCTGGGTGGGTGATTTCTCCGACCCTGACAAAACTGACTACGCCTACTACGTGACCGCCCACGAGGTGGCGCACCAGTGGTGGGGCCACCAGGTGATGCCCTCGGCCACGCGGGGGGCCAACAACATTGCCGAGGCCCTGGCCGAGTACTCCTCGCACATGGTGCTGCACCACACCTACGGCCCCGACGTGATGCAGAGCCGCCTGAAGTACGCCCTCGACCAGTACCTCAGCGGCCGGGCCTTCGAGAGCAAGGCCGAACGCCCGCTGGTGGACAACGACGCCGGGGCGTACATCTGGTACGGCAAGGGCACGCTGACGTTCTACGCCTTACAGGACCTGATTGGGGAAAAAAGGGTCAACGCCGCCCTCCGCGAGTACGCCAACGCCACGGCCTTCCGGCAAACCGGCCCCAATACCACCACCGACGAGTGGTACGCGGCCATCCGGAAGCACACGCCCGATTCGCTGAACTATTTTCTGGATGACGCCCTGCGGAAAATCGCGCTCTACGAAAACCGGGTGAAAAAAGCCGAAGCCAAAAAACTCGACGGCGACCGCTACCAGGTCACGCTCACCGTGGACACGAAAAAGTTGTACTACGACAAAAAAGGGGCGGAAAGCGGCAAGGGCATCGCCCCGGATTACGTGGAAATCGGCATTTTCACCGACGACAGCAAAAACAAGCAGGGGATGACCCAAAAGACGCCCCTGCTGCTGACGAAGCAAAAACTCCCCCCCGGCGAGCACAAACTGACCTTCACCGTGAAGGGCAAACCCGTCAAAGCGGGCATCGACCCCTACAACAAACTCATCGACCGCGTGTCGGACGACAACGTAATGGCGGTGGAGGGGATTTAAAATTGAATAACTGGCTAATGCTCAATGTTCAATGCTCAATGTTCAACGTTCAAAGAAAAACCATTGGACGTTGAACATTGAGCATTGAACATTGAGCATTTACTTCGTCGGCATGAAGCGCATCCTTATCGCCGACGAAATGCACCCCAGCCTCTTCGGGATGCTCGACGCCGCCGGTTTTGCCTACGACTACCAGCCCGCTATCAAACGCACGCAACTGCTCGAAGCCATCGGCCCGTTCGAGGGCCTCATCATCCGCAGCAAAACAGCAGTCGATTCGGAAATGCTGGCGAAAGCCACAAACCTTCTATTCATCGGCCGGGCCGGGGCCGGGCTGGATTTGATTGACGAAGCAACCTGTCGGCAACGCGGCATCCGCGTGTTCGCCGCCAACGAGGGCAACCGCGACGCCGTAGGCGAACACTGCCTGGGAATGCTCCTCAGCCTGCTCAATCGCCTCCACACCGCCGACCGCGAGGTGCGCCAAAAGCAGTGGCGGCGCGAAGCCAACCGGGGCACCGAACTCGGGGGCAAAACCATCGGCCTCCTCGGCTACGGCAACAACGGGCGGGCGTTTGCCCAACGGCTGAGCGGCTTCGGCGTAAGGGTGCTGGCCTACGACAAGTTCCGCACTGTGGATGGCCCCTTCGCCGAACCAGCGACGCTGGCGAGTATTTTCCGGGAAGCCGACGTGCTCAGCCTGCACGTCCCGCTGACCGACGAAACGCACCGCTGGGTTGACGCCGTTTTCATTGAAAAAATGGCGAAGCCGTTCTACCTGCTCAACGCCGCCCGAGGCGAAATCGCCGTGCTGGCCGACGTGCTGGCCGGACTGCAAACCGGCAAGCTCCTCGGCGCCGCCCTCGACGTGCTCGAAAACGAAAAGCTGAACGGCCTCACGCCGACGCAGGAAGCCACCTTTGACGCGCTGGCCGCCCTGCCGAACGTGATTTTCAGCCCCCACGTGGCGGGGTGGACGCACGAGAGTTACGTGCGGATTAACGAGGTGCTGGTGGAGAAAATAACTTCCATTCATTCCTAAAACCCATGCAAGACTTCCACCAAAAAACCGCCCTCGTCACCGGCTCCGGGTCAGGGTTGGGGCGGGCGGCGGCAGTGCTGTTCGCCCAGCGCGGGGCCAGCGTCGTCGTGTCCGACGTCAACGAGGCGGGCGGGGCCGAAACGGTCCGGCTAATTGAAGCGGCGGGCGGCAAAGCCCAGTTTTTCCGCTGCGACGTGGCGAACGAAACGGAAGTCAACGCCCTGATTCACTTCGCCGTGGACACGTTCGGGCGGCTCGACTGCGCCGTCAACAACGCGGGCATCGGCGGGGCGCTGGCCCCCACGCACCTCTACCCCGCTGACAATTTCGAGCGAGTGATGGCCGTCAACTGCACAGGCGTTTTTCTGTGCATGAAGGCCGAGTTGCAGGTGATGCTGAAGGCGGGCGGCGGGAGCATCGTCAACGTGTCTTCGCTGTCGGGGTTGGTGGGTTTTCCCAACAACCTCGCCTACGCCACCAGCAAGCACGCCGTCGTCGGCCTGACGCGCACGGCGGCGCTGGAATACGCCCCAAAAAACATCCGCATCAACGCCGTCTGCCCGGCCTTCACCGTGACGCCGATGGTCGAAGGGCTGCTGGAGGCCGTCGGGCCGGAGCGGGGGGCGAAAATGGAAGGGGCGATTCCGATGAAACGCTTCGGCCAGCCCGAAGAAATCGCCGAGGCCATCGTCTGGCTCTGCTCCGACGCGGCCTCGTTCATCACCGGCCACGCCCTGCCGATTGATGGGGGGATGGTGGCGGGGTGAAAAGAGTTTAGGGTTTAGAGTTTCGAGAATCAATAACTCTAAACCCTGAACGCTAAACCCTAAACTCACGACTACAAACTCAAAAAAGCCTCCAACCCACCCTCCACGTTCTTCGCGTCGGCGAAGCCCTTGCGGCGGAGGTAGCGGCTGGCGTAGTCGCTGAGGGCACCGTAGTAGCACACGACGATCACTTCATCGGCTTTCCAGTCTTCCAGTTCCTGAATCCGTTCGGGCAGTTCGCCGGAGGGGATGTTCACGCCGCCGAGGTTGAAATCGGCGAATTCGTCCGGCTCGCGCACGTCGAGCAGGCGGAGCGGTTCGCCCGCGTCAAGGCGTTGCTTCAGGTCGGCGGCGGTGAGGGTCGATTCGATGGGTGCGGGGTTAACGGGTGCGCCCGAAAGACGTGCCACGCCGCAGCGTGGCACGAGCGGGTACATCAGGCCTGCATCTCGTTCCAGGCTAGCATCCCGCCCGTCACGTTGCGGACGTTAGTGAAGCCGTTCTGCTCCAAAATTTGCTGGGCCATGGCCGAGCGCTTGCCCGAGCGGCAGTGGACGAGCACTTCCTGGTCTTTCCAATCCTCAATCTCGTCGAGGCGGTCGGGCAAATCGCCGAGGGGGATAAGTTTCGCGCCAATGTTGTCGGCCTCGTACTCGTCGGGGTTGCGCACGTCGAGCAGGTTCAGGGATTCGCCCGCGTCCATGCGCTGCTTGAGTTCCTGTACGGTGATGTCCATGAGGGAGTGGTAAGTCGTAAGTGGAAAGTCGTAAGTGGTTTTTACCGGCTGAGGATGAGCCGTTTGGTGACGGTGCGGGTGTTGTCCGAGAATTTCAGCAGGTACAGCCCGGCGGGCAGCGTGGAAACGTCCGCTTCAGTTTGTCCGCGGATGGCGAAGGTACGAACGGTTTGGCCGTTGGCGCTGAAAATTTCCAGCGTTTCAAAACCAGCGTCATTCCAGCGCAGGGGGCCGTTCGTGGGGTTGGGAAAAACCGAAAACCCGGTCGTCGGGGCGGGTTCGCGGCCCGTCACCACGCCATCCGGCTGGCCACCCATCACGGGGCGGACCATGAAGCTGCCCCGGAGGGCGTCCGTGCCCGTGTTGGCTACCCATTCATTGCCGAGGTTGTACAAAATCTGCCGCCCAAAATCTGTGTTTTTGTCCAACCCCACGGACAGTGCGTCGTCGGTGAGTTGGAGCCAGGCCACGTAAAACGTGTCGCGCACGGCCACGGCGTTGGCCAGCGTGAATTCCGTAAACCCGCTCCCCACGGGCGTCGCATTTCGGCTCGAAAAACTGCCCCCACCGAGGATTTGACCGGGGCGGCCACCCGCGTTGCCCAGCACCTGGAGCGTCACGTTGGGCGTGGTCAGGCTGGGCGGATACGGCGGCACGTACACCCGCACGGCCCGCACGGCGTCGGGCTGGTTGAGCACGAAGCGCACCGCCACCCGCCCCAGCCGCTGGTTGAGGCTGCCCGCGTACTCGGCGGTGCCGTCGTCGTAGGCGTAGGCATCGGCCAGCACGGCGTGGGCCGAGAGCGTGTCGTTGCGCTTGAGGTTGATGCCAGGGATGGTCGGGTTCTGGTCGTCGGTGGTCAGAAGGTCGAAGGTGTAGCGGAGTACGGCGCTTTTTCCCGAAAAACCCGCCAGCGGCGTCGGCTTGACCGTTTTCACCTGCGAAGCATTCGCCGGGATGTTCTCCGAAACCGCCTGCGTGAACTGCTGCACCGCCTGCCCGGTCGTGAGTTCGCGCACGTTGAAGCGGAGCGTCGTGAAGTTGTTGTTGTTGAACAAATTGACGATGTCCGTCCGCACCGTGTCGGCGGTTTCGACCACGGGGTTGCGCAGGTATTGGCTCAGGGGCATGGACCGGTAGCGGCGCAGGTAGGGCGTGGGCTGGCTGCGCACGGCTACGTCCTTGAAAAACCGTTCGCTGGCCCTCCGTCCCCGGTTAAGGTACACGTAATCGACGTGCCAGGTGTCGAAAGCCCCCGATTCCCGCCCAAACGACCGAAAGCGAAACTGGAAATTTCCGTGAAAAAACACCGAGCGGAGCACCGGCACGAGCACCTGCGTGAACTGCGTCCCGTTGGTCAGGCCCCCGCGCTGCCACCAGACGGGCTGCCAGGTGCCGTTGGCATCGCGGAAATCCACCTGGAGCGAGTCTTCCCGGTCGGGTTGCTCGCCCAGGCCTCGGGGTTGCCAGAAAAAACTCAGGTACACCGAATCGGCGGGCGTGAGGGCCGCGAGATCGATGGGCTGCGACGTGAGTGTGTCGGCAGCGCCCTGCGCCAGGGGCAGGGTGGGGTTGTAAGGCTGCCCGGCGCGGTTCAGGCCGTCGAAGGTCACGACGTTGACGGAGGGGTGGTTGAGGGCCAGCGTGTTGTTGACCACCGCGCCCCCGCCCGCCTGCCAGAGAACGGGGTCGGGAATGCCGTTGCGGATGGTTGAAAAGTCGTCGAAAAACGGCAGCGCGAGGGCTTCGGTGCGGAGCGCCCTGACCGCGGGTGCTTCCGTGGCCCGCGTGCCGAGGGGGATTTCGGTGAACTGGGCGCTGGCGGTGTTCACGAAAAAAAAGAACGCAGACAAAACGGATCGCCACCGATTCTTGAAAACCGTGAGAATCCGTCCTTTCCGCGTCATCCGTGTTCCAAAAAAAGGTTGAGTCCAAAAAATCACCGTTCCGGCGGCGCATCGTTGGCCCCGTTGTCGGGTGTGCCGCCCTCGCCGCTGGGTTCGGGGCGACCGGCCACCCAGAGGTCGATCACGTCGCCGACGCGGATTTTCTCGCCCTGCCCGGCCTCGGGCCGTTGCCGGATGACGGTGCCCGGTGCCGCGCCCGAGGCTTCGTACAAAATCACGCCCACGTTGAGGTCGGAGCCTTTGATGATGATCTGCGCCTCGTCGAGCGATTTGCCCTTCACCTCGGGCACGTCGAGGCTGGTGTTGCCGAGGCCGTTGCCCACCACGAGGTCAATCTTCGAGCCTTTGGCAATTAACGCCCCCGGTTCGATTTTCTTGCCCTGAAAAAGCTGTTCGAGCACCGCGTTTTCGGCCAAATCGTCCTTGTACGTCAGGTTGCCGAGGCCGAGGCCGTAATTGCGCAGGGTTACTTCGGCGCTGCGGTACGAGAGGTCAGTGAGTTTGGGCATCCGCACCTGCGGAGCCGTGGCGGTGGTGATGGTCACGTAAATTTTCCGGCCCTCCTTCACCTTCGCGCCTTCGCGGGGGTACTGCGAAATCACCGTCAGCGGTTGCAGGCCCGCCACGAAGGTGCAGTCGCTGACTTCGTAGCGCAGGTCGCGGTCGCCGAGAAAATCCTCCAGTTCTTCGGTGGTCATGCCCGCCAGTTTGGGCACGGTGATGGTTTCGCCGTGGTGGGTGCTCCAGGGCAGGTAGAGAAAGAAAAACGCCAGGAAAAGCGCCAGAAACAGGGCAATGACCAGAGCAAAGTGCAGCAGAACGTCGCGGGTGGAGCGGGTACTGATTTTAATCATCGGGCAAACGGCTCAAGCCCCGGTGCGGGTGGTTGTAGCCACAAGTTTACGGAAAAGTTTCGGGACGGGCCGGGAAATTTAGCGTCCGGTGGCGAAAAACGGCACCCCCGCCGGGGTGGCCGGGCGCGGAATCAGCCCCCGGCGGTCGTGTTGAAGCAGCATCTCAAACAGGCGTACCGTCGCGGCGGCATCGCCGTTGGCCCGGTGACGGTCGGCCAGCGGAATGTCGAGGGAGTGGCACAGTTTGCCCAGGCTGTACGAGGGCAGGCCGGGAAAAATCTTGCGGCTCAGTTGCACCGTGCAGAGCAGCGGGCGCTGGTAAGAATGCCCCAGCCAGCCGAATTCTTTTCGGAGAAACCCGAAATCGAAGTGCACGTTGTGGGCGATGAACACCGCGTCCTGCGAGAGCGCCAGCACTTGCCGGGCCACGTCGGCGAATTGGGGTGCATCGGCCACCATCGCGTCGGTGATGCCCGTCAGGCGGGCGATGAACGGCGGGATGGGGCAACCGGGGTTCACGAGCGTGTGAAAGGCATCGACCACCCGCTCGCCGTCGTGGCGGAAGAGGGCGATTTCGGTCAGGCGGGCGGGGCCTTTGACCGTGCCGGTGGTTTCAACGTCGACGATGCAGTACACGGGGGGTAAAGTTAGGCGGTGAGGCGGGAAAGGCAAAGGGGCGGGAATGGGAGACTTTCGGCGGAAGAACGTACCTTCCCACCGCCAACCGTTTTCCATGCTCCCCAAACGCGTCCTCTTCGTTTGCAGCCAGAACCGTCTGCGCAGCCCAACGGCGGAACAGGTTTTCGCCGACCACCCCGCGCTGGAATGTTTTTCGGCCGGCACGAACCGCGACGCCGTAAATCCGCTCACGGCGGAACTGGTGCAGTGGGCCGAGGTGATTTTCGTGATGGAAAAAACGCACCGGAACAAACTGACCGCCAAATTCAAACGCCACCTCGCCAACAAACGCGTCGTGTGCCTCGACATCCCCGACGACTACGAATTTATGGACCCGGCCCTCGTGCGTTTGTTGAAGGCACGGGTGCCGCGGTACCTTCCGCACCTCTTCAATTTGTCAGACACTTTCTGACAAATTGCCCGGAGAAATGCCTTCGTTCCCAACCGTACACCGATGTCCACCCCCCACTACGCCATCCAGGGCGGCCTGCCGGGCCGCGAACGCCTCCGGGTGCTTTCCCGCGTGATGCACCCCACCACCACGGCGCTGTTCGACCGCCTGAACGTCGGCCCCGGCCTAACCTGCCTCGACGTCGGCTGCGGCGGGGGCGACGTGACCCTCGAACTCGCCCGGCGGGTGGCCCCGGCAGGCCGGGTCGTCGGGGTGGATGTGGACGAGGCCAAACTCGACCTCGCCCGCCAGGAAGCCGCCGGGGCGGGCCTCGGCAACGTCACCTACCAACAACTCGACGTCCGCACCCAAACCGTTGGCGAGTACTTCGACGTGGTGTACGCCCGGTTCCTGCTGTCGCACCTCGACGACCCGTCCCGCGTTCTCGGGTCGTTTCACCAACACCTCCGCCCCGGCGGGCTGGTCGTGGTCGAAGACGTTGATTTCACCGGGCATTTCACCTGGCCGGAATCACCCGCCGCCCGGCGCTTTGCCGACCTGTACGGGGCCGTGGTGCGCAAGCGCGGCGGCAACCCCGACCTCGGCCCGCACCTGCCGGTGCTGCTCGCCGACGCAGGCTTCGCGGAGGTCGGGCTGCACGTCGTCCAGCCCATTGCCACCGAAGGCGAGGCCAAACTCCTCAACCCGCTCACGCTGGTGAACATTGCCGACGCTGTGCTTCAGGATGGCCTGGCGTCGCGGGAAGAACTTGACGAAATGGTCCGGCAACTCTACGAATTCGCCGCCGACCCGCGCACCGTGGCCGGAGCGCCGCGCATCGTGCAGGCCTGGGGCCGCCGGTCGCGGGGTTAGGCATTTCTGACATGGTAAAATTCCGTACTTCTACGCAGCAAATGAGGTAAAAACCCTCTTGTTTCCGCCCCGACCTCCCGGCTACTTTTGACCTTCCAATTGGATTGACCCGGCTGCGTTACCCCGTCCGGGCCTGCTTACTCTCCGGTGGCCTGTCGCCGCCGACCGTTCCTAACCACACGTTCCGTCCCTGAAACCATCCACAGGATGTTGCCCCGACGCGGGTACGGCCGTACCGGGTCCGAGGCAACGTCGGCGCGGTGGTTACAGACGTTTTTTCAAACGTGTTCAACCCCAATCCCCAATCGAATCGCATGAAAACCCTGAACGTATTGACCGCTCTGCCGGTCGCCCTGCTGCTTGAGGCCCTGATGCCCACGACCCGGCCCGCCCGCTTTTTGCCACCCGCTCCCGTTACGGCAAAAGTAGCGGGAGGCTTGTCGCACCACTTTCGCAACGACATCGTGCCGCTCAAAACTGCCCAGGTGGAGGCCATGAACCTCGCCGCGTTTAACGCCTGGCTGGACAAAACCACGTTCACCGACGGACAGAAAAACCAGATTCGTCAAACCCTGCAACCGGTGGTGAAAAGCGGCAAGTTTGAGGCGCTTTTTGCGAAAAAAGCCACGCCCGTGAAGGGCAAAGCACCCCTGGACCTCGTCGTGATTCGGGTGCCGAAAGCCGTGCAACAGGCCCTCAACGGTTCGCGGTTCGTCAGCATCGTCCTGGCCAGTGGCCCCAACGACACGCCCAGCGCGCCGGTCATCGAATCCTGCCAGTACAACTACTGCTACTGCTCCGGGTCGGCCAACGGGCTGTGCGTGTCAGCCACGCGCTTCAGCAAGAACTGCCCACCCAACGAATGCCCCGCGCCCCAGATGGCCTGTGAGTGCGAAGGCGGCGGGCCGCTGAGCCTGGAGCAGTCGTTTGAGACGGTGTACGGGTGAAAAACGAAAACCCCGGCGTCAGGAAGCCGGCTTCCTGACGCCGGGGTTTTCGTTTTCCGCTCAAAATCAGCGAACTTCCCCCGACTTCCTTCACGCGTCCAAATCCCCTCCTCCCCCCATGCAACCCCTCCGACTCAACTCCTCCGGCGCGGAGGTGTCCCGCCTCCAGGAACGGCTCAAGGAACTGGGCTTCAACCCCGGCAACATCGACGGCGAATTCGGCACCGGCACCGAGGCGGCCGTTATCGCGTTTCAGCGCAGCGAAGGGCTGCTTGCCGACGGCGTCGTGGGCACCACCACCCTGCGCGCGCTGAGTTTTGAACCCGATGCCGCCGCCATTGCCGCTGAATCGGTGATGCCCAAAGTGACGGTGGCCATCGTGTCGCAGATGTTTCCGCTGACGCCCCTCGACAACATCAAAAAGCACCTGCCCTTCGTGCTGAAGGCCCTCGAAGAGCGCGACCTCACCGACCGGGGCATGGTGCTCATGGCCCTGGCCACCATCCGGGCCGAAACGGCGGGCTTCGTGCCCATCGACGAGGGCAAATCGCGCTTCAACACCTCGCCCGGCGGCAAGCCCTTCGACCTCTACGATTTCCGGAAGGATTTGGGCAACCGAGGCCCCACCGACGGGGCCGATTTCAAGGGCCGGGGGTTCATCCAACTCACGGGACGGAGCAACTACGACACCATCGGCAAAGCCCTCAAGCTCGACCTGACGGGCAACCCCGCCCAGGCCAACAAACCCGACGTGGCGGCCAAGATTCTGGCGCTTTTCCTGAAAAACAAGGAACGGCAAATCAAGGAAGCCCTGCTCGAAGACGACCTCCGGCAGGCCCGGCGGCTCGTCAACGGCGGCAGCCACGGCCTGGTGCAGTTCACCGAAGCCTTCCGCATCGGCGAGCGCCTGCTGCCCCCGGAAGTAAGGCTGACGGTGGCGGTGAAGGAAACACAGGTGACAGGAAACGGCGCGTAACAAAAATTCCCCCTTCAAAGGGTAGGGCCGTTAAGTTCTACAACTCTGGTAGATAATGTTCAATTTTCAATGCTCAATGTTCAATGTTCAATGGTTTGAAAATCAAAAGAATAACCCGTTGAACATTGAAAATTGAGCATTGAAAATTGAACATTTTTTGCGCTACCAATCAGAACTTAACGGCCCTGCCTTCAAAGGGGGAATTTTTGCCTACCGCGTCACCATCGGCTCCGGCTCGATGAGGGGCAGGCCGAGCACTTCGCTCGTGGCGGCCCGGATGGCTTGGGCAAGTTCTCGGTTGTCGGCCAGCGACTGCCCGAACGAGGGAATCATGGTTTTCAGCTTTTGCTGCCAGTCGGGCGTGGCCAGGCCTTCGGGAAAACACCGCTTCAGCAAGTCGAGCATGATGGACACGGCGGTGGAAGCCCCCGGCGACGCGCCGAGCAGGGCGGCGATGCTGCCGTCGGCGGCGCTGACGACCTCGGTGCCGAATTCCAGCACGCCGCCTTCTTCCTCGTCTTTTTTAATCACCTGCACCCGCTGCCCGGCGATTTCAAGCTCCCAATCCTCCAGCCGGGCGGCGGGGAAGTACTCGCGCAGGGCTTCCAGCCGGTCTTCGGGCGACTGCATCACCTGCTGAATCAGGTACTTCGTCAGCGGGATGTTGTGCAGGCCCGCCATCAGCATCGGGGCCACGTTGGAGAGTTGGATGGACTTGGGCAAGTCGAAGTAGGAGCCGTGCTTCAGGAATTTCGTCGAAAAACCGGCGTACGGCCCGAAAAGCAGTTCCTTGCGCCCTTCGATGAACCGCGTGTCGAGGTGGGGCACCGACATGGGCGGCGCGCCCACCGAGGCTTTGCCGTACACCTTCGCCCCGTGGCGTTCGATGAGGTCGCGGTTGAGGCACTTGAGCCACTGCCCGCCCACGGGGAAGCCGCCGTAGCCCCGGCTTTCGGGAATGTCCGATTTTTCAAGCAACCGCAGCGAACCACCACCGGCTCCGATGAACACAAAACCCGCCCGCACGTCGCGGGTGTCACCGGAGGCGAGGTCTTCGACGCGGACTTTCCAGCCGCCCTGCGACTTGGAGCGCCAGAGGTCGCGCACGTCGTGGTTGAAGTGCATCGTCACGCCGGGCTGGCGTTGCAGGTGCTCGAACAGGCAGCGGGTGAGCGAACCGAAGTTGACGTCGGTGCCGAGGTCCATGCGCGTGGCGGCCACGGGCTGGTCGGGGTCGCGGCCTTCCATCACCAGCGGAATCCAGGATTCAATCTGCGCCGGGTCTTCGGTGTACTGCATCCCTTCGAACAGGTGGCAGGTCTGGAGGGCATCGTAGCGGCGGCGCAGGTAGGCCACGTTGTCGTCGCCCCACACGAAACTCAGGTGCGGTATCTGCCGGATGAAGCCGGGGGCGTTGTCGAGCAGGCCGTTTTGCACCAAAAAGGCCCAGAACTGCTTCGAGACCTCGAACGATTCGCAGATTTTCACCGCCTTCGTCGTGTCGATGGTGCCGTCTTCGCGTTCGGGGGTGTAGTTGAGTTCGCAGAAGGCCGCGTGGCCCGTGCCGGCGTTGTTCCAGGCGTCGGAACTTTCGGCGGCGGCCCGGTCGAGGCGCTCGTAAATCTCAATCGTGATTTCGGGCTGGAGCCGCTTCAGCAGCACGCCGAGGGTGGCACTCATGATGCCCGCGCCGATGAGAATCACGTCGGGGCCGGTCGGAGGGGTCGGTTTGGGTTTGGGCATGGAACGGAAAAACGGGACGGCGGGTGGTGTGCAAAAGTCAATCCGTCGCCCGGTCGAGTCCGACGCTCAGGGCCTCAAATGGCTGACAAAACGATTTTTCCGGGAAAAAATCGGCTAAACGGGTTTCCTGGCCGTTCTTTTTCCGGCGACTCGTCGGGCAACCGGCACCGCAGCTTCCCACCGATTCGAACCCATTCGCTGACAAATTTCCCAACCGGGGACAACGGGTCACCCTAAACCGCTTTTGTCATGCTTGAATCGATAAAATCTTCGCTCTGGGTGGTCGGTCGACACCGCCCGGCCTTTGAAGCGCAACTCCGCCGGGCCTTGCCCGCCCTCTCCCCCGCCGAACGCCGCGACCTGAAACGGTGGTGTTTCCTGCTCTACGGGGGATGCTACTACACGGTCATCTGCCAGTGCTTCGCGGATTTCAATTTGAGCATGTTGCTGTGAATGCCAACCTCACGCAGAGACGCGGAGGCGCAGAGAAAACCGAAAACTCTGCGTCTCCGCGTGAGACTTATTTTGCCAACAAAAAACCTCCGGGACCGAATTGCCCCGGAGGTTTTTCTTTTCCGAAAAAACGAATCGTCAGACGTTCTCCCCGTACTTAAACGGCTTGCCGCCCGCCATCACTTCCTGGGTTTTGTCGTCGAAGGTCACGCGCAGGCCCGTACGGTGGGCGGCGTTGGCCATGATGGTGGCGATGCTGTGCTGGTACCCGGCCTCGATGGGGGCGTTGGGCTGCTTGCGGCTGCGCACGCACTCCATCCAGTTTTTGATGTGGTTGTAGGTCAGCGTGTCGCCGCCGGTGTTGGCCCCGGCTTCCACGCGCTCGCCCTTGAGCTTGATTTCGGGCAGGAGGTTGGCCTGCATGCCCATGGCCTGGGCTTCGCGCGCACCCAGACCGCCGTTGGGCGAAATCAGGTTGGTGTCGAGGTTCAGTTCGCCGCCGTTGGAGTAGTAGATTTCCTTGGTGCCGCCGGAGCCGTTGCTGAACCGGCTCGTGAACTGCACCTGGAAGCCGGTGGTGGGGTCGTTGAGCGGGCCGTAGTCGAACACCACCGTGAGGGTGTCGGGGTTGCGGCGGCCGTCTTTCCACTGGTAGATGCCCCCGTTGGCCACGGCGCTGCGGGGGTGGGGCAGGCCGCTGAACCAGTGGACGGTGTCAATCTGGTGCGACATCCACTGGCCGGGAATGCCCGACGAATAAGGCCAGAACAGGCGGTATTCGAGGTATTTGCGGGGGTCGAAGGCTTCGTAGGGGCGGTTCATCAGGTAACGCTTCCAGTCCACGTCGCTTTCCTTGAGGGTTTTGGTCAGTTCGGGGCGCCGCCAGCGGCCGGGCTGGTTGACGTTCCAGACCAGTTCGACCATCACAATCGGCCCGAATTTGCCCGATTTGATGAATTCATCGGCGGCCCAGTAGGCGTCGCCGCTGCGGCGCTGGGAGCCAATCTGCACGATTTTGCCCGACTGCTTGACGGCCTTCAGCACGGCGCGGTTGTCTTCCATCGTTTCGGCCAGGGGCTTCTCGGCGTACACGTCGCAACCCGCTTTCACGGCTTCGATGGTGTGGAGGGCGTGCTGGAAGTCGGCGGTGCTCAGAAACACGGCATCCACTACTTTCGCGTCGTACATTTCCTCGTTGTTGCGGTACACCGTCACGGTGTTGCCCAACTGTTTTTCGAGGTAGGCCTTGCCTTCGTCGCGGCGGCGGTTCCAGATGTCGGACAGCGAGGTGATTTCGAAGTTCATTTTCTTCGATAAATCCTTGAACGGCCCGACGTGCGAAGCGCGGTGGCGGTCGGAAAAGCCCACCACGCCGACGCGGACGCGGTCGTTGGCCCCGACGATTTTGCGGTAGCTGGTGGCGCTCATGGCGTTGACGCCCACGCTGAGGCCCGCCGTCGCGAGGACGGATTTTTTGAGAAATTCCCGGCGATTTTCCATGTCAAACAGGTTTGAAACCGAAAAATGTAAAATGAAAAATGTAAAACCGAAAAAGTGCGTTTGCCAGCACCGAAGAAACCAGTAACTCACCGCAATCTGACTTTCTACTTTTTCATTTTGCGGTTTTTCATTCTTCGGTTTTTCGGTTACTTCAACTCCCGCAGTTTCAAACTCCGGTAGCTGGCCGCGTCGCCGTGGTCTTGCAGGAGCAGGTAGCCTTGCCGGGCCTGGCCGAAGCCTTCCCAGGCCTTGTACTTGCTCTGGGCCACGAGGGCGAGGTACTCCGGCGAGCCGCGCACGTACTCGACCACTTTGTAACCGTTAAGCCAGTGCTCCACGCGGTTATCGGGGTATACGATGATTTTGCCCGCGTTCCAATCGCCGACTTTTTTCTGGAACCGCTTGTCCACTTTTTTCGACGCAATCAAATCATAGAGCGAACCGAGGGTGCGGTTGCCATCGCGGCCCATTTTGGCGTCGGGGTGCTTGTCGTCGTCGAGCACCTGAAATTCGAGGCCGATGCCCGACTTGCCGCCGGGGTTGTATTTTTTATCCACGAAATACTTCACGCCTGAGTTGCCGCCTTCGCTGAACTTGAACTCGAAGCTGTACTCGAAGGCCGGGCCGACCTGTTTTTCGTACACGATGTCGTTGCCCGTTTCCGAACCGTCGGATTTCAGCACCGACAGCGTTCCGTCGCGCACTTCCCAGCGGCGCAGGGGCGCGTTGGGGTCGAACAGGGGCTGCCAGCCCGCGGTGGTTTTGCCGTCGAAGAGCAGTTTGAATCCCTGGGCTTTTTCCTGGGGCGACAGCGTGTTGGGCACGAGGTTCACCACGGGTGTGCCGTCGGTGGGGCTGGGCGTGAGGTTTTCGGTTTGGATGCGGACGTTCCGCCAGCGGATTTGCTTGCCGGGCTGGTCGTCCTTGCCGATGGAATGCACCTGCAACGCGATGAAACCTTTGGGCGTCAAATCATCCACGAGGTAAGCCACGGGCACGCCGTTGACCCAAGTGCGGATGACGCTGCCGATGGCCTCGACGCGGTACTTGTTCCACTCCCCGCGCTTGAAGGCGCGTTTTCCGGCTTCGTTCTGGTTGGGAATGTAGAGCCAGTCGCGGCGGGCTTCGTCGTAAATGCCCCCGCTCCAGGCCCGGTCGGAGGGGTCCACCTCGACCTGGTAGCCGTGGACGCGGCCGTCTTTGTAGTCGGGTTTGGAGAGGCTACGGAACTGGATGCCGGAATTCATCGAGTTGTCGGCCAACAGTTCGACTTCGAGGATGAAATCGCCGTATTCCTTCTCGGTCACCAGGAACGAGTTGGGGGTGTTGGCCACCGTGGTTCCGATGATTTCGCCCCCTTTGACCTCGTACTTGGCCTGTCCACCGAGTTGTTTCCAGCCCTTGAGGTCCTTGCCGTTGAAGAGGTTGGTCCAGCTTGCTTTCGGCGGTCCGGCCAGGGCAACGGTCGTCAGCAGGGCGGCGCAGCCGGTCAGCCAGAAGGTTTTGTTCATGCGTAGTCTTTTTTTAGGTTGACAAAGTAGGCGGAGGGGGGAAATTTACCCATTCTCCGGTGAAAAATGCGAAATGCGATTTAACCACAGAGTGCCCAGAGGTTGAGCACAGAGTTCGCAAAGTTTTTCTCTGCGTCCTCTGTGCCTAACTCTGCGCACTCTGTGGTTAAACCAAACGTCAAATTGCCATCTTCATTTTCTCCTTCAGATACGCCTTCGTAATCTCCCCGCATTGCAGCGGCGTGCGCGATTTGTCGGGCACGGCGTCGAGTTCGATGACGCCCCAGCCCTTGAAGTTGATTTTCTCCAGCGCGGCAAACACGGCGGGGAAGTCCACGTTGCCCTGCCCGAGTTCGACAAACTTATACGACTTCGGGTTGGGGTTGTTCGGGATTGGGCTCATTGTATCTTTCAGGTGCAGGGCGTGGAGGCTGTCGCGGTACTGCGTGATGGCCTTCGCCGGGGTGCCGCCGCCCTGGTGGTAGTGGGCCACGTCGAGCAGCAGGCGCACGTACTTGGGGTTCATGGCCTGCACGAGCACGTCCACTTCTTCGGGGGTTTCGCCCCACTGGTTCATGTGGTTGTGGTAGGTGGCCTGCACGCCGAGGTCGGCGGTTTGCTGGCCGATTTTGTTCATGACTTCGGCCAGGCGTTTGAGTTCTTCGGTCGTCGGCACCACGCCCGGTTTGCGCAGGCTGTTGGTCATTTGAAACGCCGACCCGCCGAGGGCCTTCACGAAACTGGCGTGGGCCACGTGCATGTCGATGGTGCTTTGCTCTTTGGCCGGGTCCACCTCCACGTTGCCGCTCGAAAACATGGCCAGCGTCAGCCCTTTTTCGTCGAGCATGGCCTTCAGCTCGGAAGGTTTGGCCTTGTACGGCCCGAAGGTATTCGCCCGGAGTTGAATGCCCTTGAAACCGAGAGCCGAAATATCGGCGATGGCCTGGGCGTCGTTGCCGCCCCAGGTGATGGCCGAGTAGCCGAGTTTCATTCCCTTCGGTTTGGCCAGCAGGTCGAGGGGCAGGAAGGCCGTGGCGGTCAGGGCGACCGTCTGACGAAGAAAATGGCGGCGGGAGGTCAGTTCACAGTTCACAGTTCGACAGTTTACAGGTTGGATTTCGACAAAAAAGAGTTTGCAGTCCACGATTTACAAATTGAATTTCAACTGTAAACTGTGAACTGCAAACTGGAAACTCCGGCTCAGTACCCCGGATTCTGCGGGAATTGCGTCGCCCCGTCGGTGGTGCGGTCGATTTGGTCCTGCGGAATGGGGCGCAGCAGGTGGAAATCCTTGATGTTGGGGGCGGCATCGGGGTTGTGGGCTTTCACCCGCTCGATGAGCTTGCCCATGCGCTTGAGGTCAAACCAGCGGAACATTTCCCCGGCCAGTTCACGGTCGCGCTCGTCGAGGATGAAATCCATCGTCAGTTGGGCGGCGGTGATTTCCATGTCCTTCTGCTTGCCCGGCCAGGCGGCGCGGCGGCGCACCACGTTGATGGCCTCGACGGCCTCGGCAGTTTTGCCGAGTTTCAGTTGCGCTTCGGCCAGAATCAGGTACGTTTCGGCCAGGCGGAACATGATGAAGTCGCGGCTGCCGGCCTCGTAGGTGCGGTCGGGCCGGAGCGGGTCAAGGAATTTCTGAAGCGTGGGAAACAGGTTGAGGCGGTAGTTGCTCGGCACCAGCACCTGGTATTTCCGCTTGGCACGCTCCTCCCGCGTCATTTCAAACCCCGGAATGAAAATCGCCGTGTCGCCGGCGGCAAACGTGACGGAGGTTTTTGAATTGTCGAACAGGTTGGTGTTGAACGTGCCGGGGCGGTTGCTCCGCCAGGTGTCCTTGAACGTTTTTTTGTACCGCGAATCGTTCACCCGATCCTTGATGGCAAACACGGTTTCGAGCATGTACTTCGTGGGCATGTAGCGCTTGAACGGGCGGCCGTTTTCGGTGTCGCGCTGCATCCCGGCCTGGGTGTCGTACTCCATGCCGAAGTAGAGGTGCGTTTGGTTGCCCTGAATGTTGATGGCACTTCCGTTGGGGTTCACGGCCCCGCTGGGGCCGATGTTGGTGAGCGGGTCGGAGGAATACTGCGTGGCAAAAATCACCTCGCTGTTGATCTCTCCGCCGCCCTGCTCGAATACCTTCGCAAAATCACTCAACAGCGCGTAGCCGTAATTTTTCGTCACGTTCGTGGCGTAGGTGGCGGCCTTCGCGTAGTCGTCGGAAGCGGCCGCTTCCGAGGTGGCCTTGGTCAGGTACACCCGCGCCAGCAGGTGTTCGCAGGCCCCCTTGTGCGCCCGGCCGTAATCCACGCCCGATGCGGCGTTGGGCAGGTCGGGCAGGGCCGATTCGAGGTCGGCGGTGATGGCGGCGTACACGTCCTTCACCGGGGCGCGGGTAAAGGCTTTCACCGGCTCCGTGTTGCCCTTGAGCACCAGCGCCACCGGCCCCCAGGTCTGCACCATGAGGAAGTAGTGGTGGGCGCGCAGAAACTTCATCTCGGCTACGCGGCGCTTCACCAGGTTGGGGTCAAGCCCCCTCACGCCGGCCGCCTTGTCGATGACCAGGTTGGCCGTGTTGATGCCGGCGTAGAAAGCATTCCAGAGGTTGCGCATGAGGTCCACCCGCCCGTCGAACTGCGAGGTGTACTGGTTCATGTACTTGTAGCTGCCGTCGGCCCCCATTGTGTAGGTATCCGTGCCGAACACGGTGAGGTTCATGGCGATTTCGCGCCCGTAAAAATCCCGCAACGTGGAGTACGCGGCCCGGGCACCGGCTTCAAAACCCGCCGGGGTGTCGAGGTACTGGGCACCCACCTGCGAAACGGGAAATTCTTCCAGAACCTTCGTGCAGGACTGCCCCCCCAGGAGCAGCACCGCGGTGGTGGCAAGAATGGAAAAGGTCTTTTTCATGGTGTGTTTTGAACCTCACCCCCGGCCCCTCTCCTGCTGAGAGGGGGGCCTTGAAACCCGACCGGGTTTTCTCCCCTCTCAGTAGGAGAGGGGCCGGGGGTGAGGTTGTTAAAATTTCGCGTTGATGCCAATGAGGTACTGCCGGGTCGCGGGCGACTGGTTTTGGTCCACGACGTCGAACGATTCGTTGTCGATGCCCTTGTACTTCGAGCGGTATTCCGAGAAGTTGAAGAGGTTTTGGGCCGTTACGTACAGGCGCAGCCCACTCAGTTTAAGCCGGTTGACGAGCGCGTCCGGGAAGGTGTAGCCCAGGTTGACGTTCCGCACTTTCACGAACGTCCCGCTGAAGTACTGCATCGAGGAGGCGTCGCGGGGCGATTCCTGGTTCTGGTTGGGGCGGGGAAACTCGTTGGTCGGGTTGTTCGGCGTCCAGTAGTCGATGTTCAGGTTGTTGTACCGGCCGGCCAGGGAGTTGAAGGCCGTGTGGAAACCGCTCCGGAACGTACTGCCCACGCGGGCGAACACGAAGAAATTGAAATCGAAGTTTTTGTAGCTGAACCGGTTGGTCAGGCCCGCCGTGAAGTCGGGCACCTGCGAGCCGATGATGACCCGGTCGGTGGCGTCGATGCGCCCGTCGCCGTTGGTGTCCTGCACCTTGATTTCACCCACGCGGCGCTGGTAGCGGGTGGCTTCGTCGGCCTCGGCCGTTTGCCAGATGCCGATTTTCTTCAAATCGAAATACGCCGAGATGGGTTGCCCGATGAAGCGGGCGTTGCCGATGTCGTCCACCTTGCCGTTGAAGAGTTCAACGATGGCCTCGCGGTTGCGCGACCATTGCAGGTCGGTGCTCCACCGGAAGCCGCTCTTCGAGTCGACGTTGATGGAGGAAATGCTGATTTCCACGCCTTCGGTGCGGGTGCGACCCACGTTGCGCAGCACGCTGTTGAAGCCTGACGTGCCGGGCAACTGGTCGGCCAGCAGCAGGTCGCGGGTGTTGGCGCGGTACACTTCGAGGGCCCCCGACAGGCGCCCCCGGAAAAAGCTGAAGTCCAGCCCGACGTTGCCCGTGGTGGTGGTTTCCCACTTCAGGTCGGAGTTGCCGATGGTGGCGGGGCGGTAGCCGTAGGCGGGGGTCGTGCCGAACACGTACACCGAGCGGTTGAGCAGGGTCTGGGTTTGGTAGGGGTTGATGGCCGTGTTGCCGATGGAGCCGTAGCTGAGGCGGAGTTTCAACTGGTCCATCCAGGTCACGTTTTTCAGAAACTGCTCGTTGCTGAGGTTCCAGCCGACGGCCACCGAGGGGAAAAAGCCGTACTTGGTGTTGGCCCCGAAGCGGCTCGACCCGTCGTACCGGCCCGTCAGGGTGAGCAGGTACTTTTCGCCGTAGGCGTAGTTAATCCGGCCCATGTACGAGTTGAGCGTCCACTCCGAAAGGTTCGTGCCGATGCCGTTGATGAGCGTGGCCTGGCCGAAGTTGAAGTACTCCTGGGTTTCGGCGGGAATCCCGGTAACGCTCATCTCGCCGCGCTCGAAGTTGTCCTGCTGGATGGAGTGCAGGGCGGTGACGTTGAAGTTATGGACGCCCCGGAAGGTTTTGTCGTAGGTCAGGATGTTTTCCAGCGTGTAGTTAAACCCAAAGTCGTATTGCGTGAATCCCGTCGGGTCACCGCCCCGGCGGGCGTTGGTCTGGCTGCCGACGAAGCGGCCCACCCGCCGGTTGGTGAAGTCGGGGCCGAAGTTGACGCGCAAGCGCAGGCCGTCCACGATGTTCCACTCGCCGTAGAGGCTGTTGAACAGGCGGATGCGCTTGGTGAGGTCAATGTTTGCGCCGGGAATCACCTCGGCGATGGGGTTGGTGCGCAGGCCGTCGAGCGTGGGCAGGAAAATCAGGTTGCCGTTGTCGTCGTAGGGCTTGCCCAGGGGGTTTTCCTGCAAGGCCCCGCCGTAAGGGTTGAAGTTTTCGCCGTTTTGGAGGCTGTACACCCCCAGCGACGAAATGCCCACCTTGATGCGCTTGGAAATTTGATGGTCGAGGTTGACGCGGAAGGTGTAGCGGGTGAAATCCTGGTTTTTGATGATGCCCACGTCCTTGAAGAAGTTGCCCGAAATGGCAAACGTGGTTTTTTCGCTCCCCCCCGACACGCCAATCTGGTGGTTCTGGATGGTGCCGGTGCGCAGCAGGAACTGCTGGTAATCGGTGGTGCGCCCCTGCGCGATGCCTTCGAGCTCGACGGCCTCGAAGATAATTTTGTCAGCAGCTTCCGTGGCTGGCCCCGCTGGATACAATGGCTGACCTGTCCTTGCGTCAATAACTGCCCGGCGCGATTCGCGCTTGTATTCGGCGAACTGCGGGCCATCCATGACGTCGATTAGCCCCTGGGGTTCGCTGATGCCGTAGAAGCTGTCGAAACTGACGACGGTTTTGCCGGGCTTGCCGCGCTTGGTCGTCACGAGCACCACGCCGTTGGCCCCCCGCGAGCCGTAAATGGCCGTGGCCGAGGCGTCTTTCAACACTTCCATGCCCACGATGTCGTTGGGGTTGATGTCGTCGATGCCCCCTGCAATCGGAATGCCGTCGACCACGAAGAGCGGGTCGTTGGAGGCGTTGATGGAACGGCGGGCGCGGATGCGCACCGTCACGCCCGCGCCGGGGCGGCTGCCGTTCTGCACCACGTCAACCCCGGCGGCGCGGCCCTGCAGGGCCTGCCGGGCGTTGGTGATGGGCAGTTCCTGAATCTCCTTCGCCGAAACCGACGAGATGGCCCCCGTCAACTGGCTTTTTTTCTGGGTGCCGTAGCCCACCACGACGACCTCATCGAGGCCGCGGGCGTCTTCGGCCATCGTCACGTCCACGCTGGTGCGGGCGCCGATTTCGAGTTCCTGGGCCGTGAACCCCACCGAACTGAACACGAGCGTACCCCCCGACGCGGGCACGGCGAGCGTGTAGCGGCCCTCGCCGTTGGTGGTCGTGCCCCGCGAGGTGCCTTTGACGGTCACGTTGACGCCGGGAATGCCGTTGTTGTCGGCCCCGGTCACGCGTCCCGACACGGTGCGGTCCTGTGCCCACGCCGTGACCAGCCCGCCAAAGGAGAGCAGCAGACTGAGTAGCAGTTTTTTCATAGGTTAAAGCAGTACGGATTAAGATGAAAAAAGCATCGGAACCCGATGCTCCGATGCCTGCATAAAGTGGGGGCCGTGGGGGGCATACCCAATTTTTTCCGGGAAAGATTAAACCCGGATTCGCATTTTTTGCCGACGAAAAAGCACCGTGCGGATAGGAAGCCGCCTTTTGGCGCGACAACGCCAGCCGGTCGGCCCTGGCCGAAATCAGGCCGCAAACCGCCCTTCGAGCATCCGCCGGATGTATTTGCCGACGACGTCGAATTCGAGGTTCACCGCGTCGCCGACCCGCAGCCGGTGGAAGGTCGTGTGCTCGTACGTGTAGGGGATGATGGCCACGCGGAAGGAATGGCTGGCCGAATTGAACACCGTCAGGCTAACCCCGTTGAGGCAGATGGAGCCTTTTTCGACGGTGACGTTGTCGCTGGAAGCGTCGTACTCGAAATCGAACAGCCAGCTTCCCTGCTGGTCGGTGATGGCCGTGCAGACGCCCGTCTGGTCGACGTGACCCTGCACGATGTGGCCGTCGAAGCGCCCGTTGGCGGGCATGCAGCGTTCGAGGTTGACGAGGCTGCCGACTTTCAACTCCCGCAAGTTGGTTTTTTTCAACGTTTCGTCCACCGCCGTGACGGTGTACGTGTCGCCGCTGACGCCCGTAACGGTTAGGCAGACGCCGTTGTGGCTCAGGCTCTGGTCAATCTTGAGTTCGGGGGCCAGGGGGGTGCGGAGGCGGAAGGTGAGGTTGGTGCCTTCGTCGGGGATGATTTCAATCACTTTCCCTAAGGCTTCAATGATTCCGGTAAACATGGTGCGTGCGTTTTTTAACCACAGAGTGCACAAAGTACGGCACGGAGGACACAATGTTTCGCTCTGCGTACTTTGTGCCGTACTTTGTGCACTCTGTGGTTAAAAAAAATCATGAACCGAACATTTCGCCTGCTCCTCGTTCTCGTCATCGTTGGCATCGTGGCCTACACCTTGTTTGATTCCGTGAAACCCGCCGCCGACCCGGCGCAGTTCCGGCAGGCCGAACTGGAGCGCCGCCGCGACCGGGACGAGTTTTTCAAGGAAAGCACCGAATCGCCCCTCAAAGACCGGGCGGCGTTTAAAGGCCTGCGTTATTTCGAGCCGGACGTGGTCTGGCGCGTGACGGCCACCCTCGAACGCCTCGACAGCGGCAAACCCTACCAGGTGACCATGACCGGGGGCGAAACCGAGACGTACCAGCCTTTTGGTCGCGCCACCTTCACGCTGGCCGGGCGGGAGTGCCGCCTGCTCGTGTTCCGCAGCCAGGACGACGGGCAACTGTTCATCCCCTTCAAGGATTTGACCAACGGTGAGGACACCTACGGCGCGGGCCGCTACCTCGACGTGCCGGAAAAAGACGTTTCGGGCGACGAAATCCCCCTCGATTTCAACCAGACCTACAACCCGTTTTGCGCCTACAACCCCACCTACACCTGCCCGATTCCCCCCGCCGAGAATCATTTAAAGGTGGCGGTGCGGGCGGGGGAACGGATGCCGGAGGAGCATTAAACGCCCCGCCAGGGGGATTTTGCCTTTGGAAATTTCTCGAGGTATTTCCAGCCCTCGTCTTCGCCCTTCGATTTCGCGATGGCCTTTGCCCGCGCCGAGCGGGCAAACAGTTCTTCCCCTTCCTGCCTCAGGCTCAGGCTCCGGGCTACTCGTCGGCTGAGCCGATTCTGAAGATCGATGGAGAAGGAGGGAACCAGAAACCTGCTGATGTGTTCGGGGAAAAGCTCCCAGAAACCGTTGACGTCCACCCTCGCCCGCTCGCAGAGCGCCTGCCCGACGGTCGAACGCAGGTAAAGCATCAGAAACAGGGGGAGGCCCGTCGCGTTGGGACGCAGGATGGTGATCTCGTCGCTGGCCAGGGCGGGATCGTCCCACTCGTAAATGCCCACGTTGCCAATGGTTCCGAAACTCTTCCCGACGAGCAGCACGTCGTTGCGCCGCATCCGCGCGTGATCGGCCTCCGGGGAATTGAAGAGTTTTTCGGAAACCCCGTCGTAGTAATCCAGCCAGACCTTGCCACTCATGAGGGTCGATCGGTTGACGATGGGCACGGGCCGACCCCGCACCGCTCGCACCGCCAGGCCCCGCCGCACCGACTCGCACCAGGCCGAGAGCGGAAACGGGTCGTGCCGGTTCAGTTTTTCGAGCAGTTCGTCGAAGCGGGGTTCGTAAAATTCGGCGTCGAGCCGTCCCGAGGTGCCATAGGCATCGGAAAGGCGTTTTTCGTTGAACACCGGCTCGCCTTTGTAAAACCGGCTCGGGACGCGTTCGTACATTTCCTGGTCGTACACGTCCATGTCCTCGTCGTCGGGTTCCTCCTGGGCTTTTTCGGTCTCGCGTTTCCAGTTTTCGATGGCCTCGTGGGTTTCAACCATCAAATCGGCTTCGCCCCGGAGGCGGAGCAGTTCCTCTACCTCTTCGGGTGTGCGGTCGCCGGTGGTTTCGTTGAACCACTCCAGCAGCGAGTCCACCTCCATCTTTGCCCGAAACAGGGGGTCGAATTCCTGGAGGTCGAGGATTTCTTCCGGCGTGGACTGATCATTGGCGTGGTTGAGCCAGAGGTAGTGCCTCTCGACCTGCTCGCCCGAATGCGGCAACAGCCCCAGGTAGGCTTTCAGGATAAGTTCGGCCTGTTTGTAAAACCGCTTCCCCCAGCCGTGGGCGAAGTCGTGAGCGGCGACGATGTGGAAAAGCTCGTCTTCAAACGCCTTGCTGAATTTCCGTTTGGGCATGGCTGTGGGGGGAAATGGACACGTTTAGGGTGTCAATGGGTTTTCGGCGCGAAGGAAAGACGCTCCCGCCGGGCAAAGGCCGCGAAGGCTTCGGCGATGCCGTCGGGGGTGCGCTCAAAATTTCGGTGCGTGGTGGGAGTTGCGTACAAGTCGTGCCATACGACGGGGAGGCCGGATCGGTCGGTCACGGCCATGACGGGTTCGGTGGTGGGGTCCTCGCCGAGAGGAGTGAGCGGGGCCTCCTCGTCTTCCTCCTCCTCGTCCGGGTCATCCTGATCGGGGTGCATGGCCTCGGGGGGAATGGGGGGAAACAGGTCGATGATGCGCCGCCAGTACTGCCGGTCGCCCTGTACGTTGGTGCCTTCTCGTTTCTGTTGGGCGAAAAAAACGGGGTAGTCGGCCGCGTGGGGGCAGAGCGGCCCGGCGGCGGGGTCGTCGTTCCATTTTTGCAAAAACAGCACCGAACACTTGCGAATGTGGCCCGGCCGGAAGGTGTAGTCGTCCAGTCCCACCACGGCCAGAATCCGGGCCTGCGTGACCAGGAAATCGCGGAACTCCTGGTAGTCGGGGTGGTCGAAGCGGTTGTGCCGCAGCACCATCGCCAGCCGCCCCCCCGGCCGGAGCAGGTCAAGGTGGCTGGTCAGCACGCGCCGGTCGTCGGCCCAGGCGACGGGGCCGACGTCGAGGAGGGTTGGGCGGCAAAGCAGCACGTCGAACGCGTAGCGGCCATGATCGTCCGGCGGCCCCGTCCGGAACGCCTGCAACCGGGCGAACGCCTCGCCGTGCTCGGCTTGCCAGTCAGCACGGCCAGTCACCTCTGCCCAGTGTTCGCGGTCGAGCACGTCGAGGGGCAGTACGTTGGGAAGCGACTGGCCGACGAACGCTTCCAGGAGCCGGGTTCGGCGGTAGGCTTCCGGGTGGGCAACCATCGAAAACACCCGTTCGTGGGCATAGGAGCCGCTTTCGCCCGCAACCCGCGACGATTCGTTTGGCTGAGTCCAGGCGCGATACACGGCCTGGCGAGCAAACCCGCCGTGTTCGGGCGACGTATCGAGCAGGGCCTCGTGGGGCTGCGGGTCGAGCATGCGCAGCAGAAATTCCCGCAGGTACGGCGGCGTGAAGTTCAGCACGGGTGAAGCCCGGTGGCCGCTGGTCAGGAGGCAATCCAGGGCCTGTTCGATTTCGTCGGGGTCGGTGCGGGCCAGCCGCTCAGCCTGGAGGTGGCTCACCACGCTGTGAACAATGGCGGGCGAGAATTCGATGCGCTCGGTCTCGGCGTACAGCCCCGGCCACGCCCGGCAAGCCCCGGCGAAAAGTTCTTGGACAGCCCCGGCGGTTTGCTCGGGGTCGCCGGTGGCGCGGAAGCGCGCCCGCCGCATCGATGCCAGCAGCGGCAGGTCGTCGGGTTGGGGCGAGTCCCGCAGTTCGGTGAGCAGCCGGTCGGGGTGACGGCGCGTCCGGGCCAATACGTCGTCCATGCCTTCCAGCGTGAGCCGCTCGTCGTACAGCTTGGCGAAGAGCACCTTGAGGATTTCGGCGCACTCCGGCCCCACTTTCAGCGGTCCGCCCAGCGCGGCCCACACGTACCACACCAGGTTGGACAGCATCCGGGGCTTCAAGGGACTTGGCAGCAGCAGGTCGAGCAGGTGGGGGCCTGGAACTGGCAAGTTCAAAACGCCCCTGGCGTTGGGAATGTCGCCGATTTCGTCGAACACGCCGTCGCCCCGGTGGACGCAGCAGTAGGTGGCTTCGCCTTCGGTCCAGATTCCGTAGGTGGCTCCAAGTTGTCGGCAGCGTTTGCGCAAGCTCCACCCCCCGGACTCACCTGATTGGTGGCGAACGCCCCCCGCGTACCCAACGAGGTACACTTCGTCGGGGCGGTCGGGGTGCATCACCACCAGGGGGGCTGGTGAAATGTTGATGTTGCGCTTTTCGTTCGGCCGCTGAAAGTCCAGGCGCATCCGCGAAAGCGGGTACCCGTAGTGGTGGAAAAGTTTGGAAATCAGCAACTGCCGGAGGTATTCGTTCGGAGTGGCTTCCACCTCCCGGTCACGAACCAAGCAGCGCAGCACCACAGCGGACAGCCCGTACTTGTTTTTGCCGACGCCGATGCGGGCACCGACTTCATTCTGCACGTCGTCCGGGAAAACGTGGCTATTGAGCCGACAAAACAGTTCGTCCACAGAAGTGTACTGCTCAAGCATGGCGTAGGAGAGGCTGGGTGAAACAATCTGAACCGGGGAGCGCGAAAACCGTTGAAAGTTCGACCGGCAAACCGAAACCCCGGTGACCGTTTACTAAATTTTCTCCGAAAAAAATTGCTGTTGCGCGGAGAGTTTGCTTGGTTTAGGAACTCATCCCGATTCATTCACCTGCCCTCTCGATGAAACCCCGTTTCCCCCTCCTGCTGGCCGGGCTGTGCTGCCTGGCTTTTTCCGTTTCCGGTCAAACCCCCAAAATCAAGTTCGGCGAGGTGGACGCAACCGACCTCCAAAGCCGCACCTACGCCACCGACAGCACCGCCGAGGCCGTGGTGCTCTCCGACGTGGCCACGAGCAAATTCGAGTTCGGGCCTAAAGGCTTCGCCCTGCGCACCGACCGCCACACCCGCATCAAAATCCTGACGAAATCGGGCTACGACCACGCCACCGTGCGGGTGCCCTACTACCGCCTCGACGGGCAGAACCAGGAGGTGCTCGAAAACCTGCGGGTCTTCACGCACAACCTCGAAAACGGCCAGGTGAAAAAAGACAAGCTGACGAAAGAGGCCGTGTTCGAAGACAAAAAAGACGACAACTGGCTCGAAAAGCGCTTCACCCTGCCCAACGTGCGCGAAGGGAGCATCATCGAGTACAGCTACTCGCTGGTGTCGGACTTCTGGTGGCAGATGCGCGACTGGAGTTTCCAAAGGAGCATCCCGACGGCCTGGAGCGAGTACCGGGTCGTGATTCCGGAGTATTTCTACTACAAACTCAACAGCGGCGGCTACGAACAACTGGCCATCACGGAGGAAAAACCCGGCAGCCAGAACTTCAGCCTCATGGTGCAGGGGGCCGGGGCGTTTCGGAAGGCCCGGCCTTCGTGGGAGTTTCCGAAACTCGACGTGAGCAACCTCGAAAACCCCGCCGAAGCCCTGGCCCTGAGTTGCGCGTTGCGCATCGGCGAGGGTGCGCAGGTGGCCGGGGGCCGGATGTACCTCAAGCCCCTGCTCACCGAGGGCGAGGACGAGAATCCGTTCAAACAACAACAGCGCCGCTACCCCGTGGACTTCGCCGCCCCGCTCAACCACAACGTGACGGCCATTTACACCTTCCCCGAAGGCTTCGCGGTGGAAGCCCTGCCCAAAAACACCGCCGTCACCCTGCCCGACGGGGCCGGGCGCTTCGTGTACACCGTGGCCGCCAGCGGCAACCGCCTCCAGGCAACCAGTCGCGTGGCCGTCAACAAGACCATGTTCCTGCCCGACGAATACCCGATTCTGAAGGAATTTTTCGATAAAATCGTGGCCAAGCACGCCGATCAGGTGGTGCTGAAGAAGCAGCAAGTCGGGATTCGTTTATGGAATCACCTTCGATGCCGTTGCCAATGAAGAAGTGGACGTCGCACTACCTGGCAATCAGCCGCTTTTATCCATAGCGAGGGCATTAATGCCCTCGCTATGGATGAAAGCGGCTGATTGCCAGGAGAGTTTTTAATTCCTGATTCAAATCATCGGGTATCGATTGACGACCGTCTCAAACCCCCACCCGCCTTGAAACACCTTTCCTTACTCCTCCTGCTGCTGCCCCTGGTCGGCGCGGCCCAGTTGAAACCCGCGCCCCCCGTCGCTCCCGCCGACGTGCTGGCCCGCGCCTACCCCGCCGACAGCACCGCCGACGCCGTGGTGCTCGACGACTACGGCGAAACCTACCTCGACAAGGACGACGGCGACGGGGTGTACCGGGTGCGGTATTTCCGGCGCACGCGCATCAAGATTCTGAAGGCCTCGGCCTACGCGTGGGCCACGGTGCAGGTGCCGTTTTTCCGCCGGGACGTCAATTTTCAGGAACGCGTCAGCGACATCCGGGGCATGACCTACACCGCCGACGCCCAGGGGAACATCCAGACCACCGCCCTGACCGACAAAGAGGTTTTCGAGGAAAACGTGGGCGACAACTGGTACCGCAAGCGCTTCACGCTGCCCAACGTGCGGGTGGGGTCGGTGGTGGAGTTCAGTTACCTGCTTACCTCCGATTTCGTGTACAACCTCCGCGACTGGCGGTTTCAGCGGCAGATTCCCACCCGCCGCAGCGAGTACCACCTTTCGCTGACGCCCAATTTTCAGTACCGGGTGATGTTCATGGGCGACGTGCCCCTGGTGGTGGACCGCTCCCAGCCCGTGGCGGGCGGGGGCGTGCGCTACGAGTGGGCCGTCGAAAACGCCCCCGCCTTCCGCGAGGAGCCGTACATGACCTGCGCCGACGATTACATTTCGCGCATTCGCCTCGAACTGATGGGCTACGCCCTGCCGGGGCAGGAGCGGCGCGTGCTGAGCAAAACCTGGGAAGACCTCGACAAGACCTTCCTGACCGACGAGGACCTCGGCGCGGCGCTCAACCGCACGGGGTTCCTCAAAGATATCGGCGAAAGCCTCCGCACCCGCTACCCCGACACCCTGGCCCGCCTCACCGCCGCTCACGACTACGTGAAAACCCACATGACCTGGAACGGCGAGCACACGATTTGGACGAAAACCGGCCTGAAAACGGCCTACGAACGCAAGACGGGCAATTCGACCGAAATCAACCTGCTGCTCATCGGGCTGCTGCGCGAGGCCGGGCTGGAAGCCCACCCTCTGCTGCTCAGCACCCGCGACCACGGCGCGGTGCCCCAGGATTTTCCGCTGCGGGTGTGGTTCAACCACGTAGCGGCGCTCACCACCGTCGGCGGGCGGGACGTGCTGCTCGACGCCACCAGTCCCCTGCTCGCGGTGGACATGCTCCCTGCCGACTGCCTCAACGGCAGCGGGCGGCTGCTGCACCTGCGCCGGGCGCGGTGGGTGAGTTTGGCCCCGAAGCAGCGGCAGAGCACGTTTCGCACCCTCCGCCTCGACCTGAAACCCGACGGCACCCTGAGCGGCACCGCCGAGGTGAGCCAGTCGGGGTACGCCGGGGTGGAAGGCCGGGCCAACATCCTGAAGCAGGGGCTGAACACCTTCCGGCAGGTGGGCCTGTACGGGCAGTTTCCGGGGTGGAAGGTGAGCGAAACGGAGGTGCTGCACCTCGATTCGGTGCAGCACGCTCTGGTGACTCGCTGCGCTCTGCACGGCACGGACGTGGTGCAGCAAGCGGGCGAGCGGCTGTACCTGACGCCCCTGCTCAGCACCGCCCGGCGGGAGAATCCCTTCAAAAGCCCCACGCGCAGCTACCCCGTGGACTTCGGCTCGGCCCTGGAGGAAACAAGCATCGTGGTGTTGACGCTGCCCGCCGGGTACGCCGTCGAGGAACTGCCCAAACCCGCGGCAATGACCCTGCCCAACAACGACGGGCGCTTCACGTACTCGGTGAGCGTCAACGAAAATCAGCTCCAGGTGACCAGCCGCCTCGCGCTGCGCAAGACCGTGTTCACGGGAGGCGAATACCCGACGCTGCGGAGTTTTTTCGATAAAATCGTGGCGAAACAGGCCGAGCAGGTGGTGCTGAAGAAGTTGTAGTTTTGAATCCTCCGGAAGTTCCTCCTCAGCTGAATTGCCGGGAAAAGACCGGACGCCGACGGGTGCGTTTCCGAATCCCTACCCCACTTTTTCAACCGAACAGAATGAACAGAAAAAACGCGCAACGCCGCCTTTGGGCGGGCGTGTTGCTGATTGGTGGCACGATTGCGCCCGCCACGGCCCAGGACGTGGTCGAACCCGTGCGGCTGGCCGACGTGCTGACGGAAGCCTACCCGATTGATACCACCGCCGAGGCCGTCGTGCTCAACGAAACGGGCAGCATGGCACTCGACCTGACGCGTTCGAGCGGGCTGGTGTTGAAACGGCGCGTTCGGATCAAGATTCTGAAAAAATCGGGGTACCGGTGGGCCAGCGTCACGATTCCGTTTTTCAACAGCGGGGGGGATGGCCGGGAGTACGTGAAGGAGATCAACGGTCAGACCTACAACCCCAGCGAGCGAGGCGGGATGACCGTGAGCACCCTGGCCCGGAAAAACGTCTTTGAAGACCGGCAGGACAGCAAACAACGGGCCCTCCGTTTCACCCTGCCCGACGTGCGGGAAGGGTCGGTCATCGAGTACAGCTACTCCCTGCGTTCGGACTTCGAATACCTCCCCGACTGGGTGTTTCAGTGGCCAATTCCCGTGTTGCACAGCGAGTGTCGGCTGTTTGTGCTGGGGTATAACTACCGGATGATCCTCCTCAGCCGGTATCCGTTGGCTGAGCAGGAATCAAAGCCGTCCCGGTGGGGAGGGGCGTACCGATGGGTTTTGAAAAACCTCCCCGGATTTCGCGAGGAACCCTACACCGCGGGGGGGCAGGAGTACCAGGCCCGCATCCAGTTTCGTCCGTCCGCCTCTACCGGCATGGGCGGTGCTTCCTGGGCGGACTTCGACACGAAGCTGATGTTTCACCGCAACTTCGGCAAACTGCTCGCCACTTCCGAAGGTGTCCGGGCCGAGGGGCAAAAATTCCGCGAGGCGTATGCCGACACGCTCAAGCGGGTAACGGCCATCCACGAGTTCGTCAAGAAACGAATCCGCTGGGACGGCACCTACTCCCCGTTCGGGTACCCGCCCGAGACCACCCTTGCTAACGGGAAGGGCGACTGCGCCGACCAGAATTTTCTCCTGATCGCCCTCCTCAATTCGGCGGGGGTGCAGGCGCGTCCCGTGCTGCTGAGCACCCGCGACCACGGGCTGGTTCACCGGGAGATACCGTCGATCGCGTGGTTCAACTACGTAGCGGCGGTGGCCCGCCTCGGTGGAAAGGACGTTTTCCTGGACGCGACCCTGCCTCACTTGCCCGTGGGGATGCTACCCCCGCAGTGCCTCAACCACACCGGGCGGCTGATCGACGGCCCGAATTCGCGCTGGATCGACCTAGCTCCCCAGCAGGTTTATGGGATTTCACACGCGCTACGATTGAAGCTCGACGCCGACGCCTCGGTTTCTGGCGAAGCCTCAACTTCCAGCGCGGGCACGCTCGGTTTGCTCTGGCGGGCCGGACTCACCCAGGACAGTACCCTGACCAAAACAGTGCTGAACGAAATGTATAAGGGCTTTGCCATCGGTGGTGCGCGGGTAGAAAACGCCGATTCGCTCCAGAAAGCCCTCGACGTGCACTGTACCCTCCGGAGCGACGAAGGCGTGCAACAGGCGGGAGATCGGTGGTACCTCAACCCGATGTTTTCGACCGCCCGAAAAGAAAATCCCTTCCAGACGCCCACGCGCAGCTACCCGGTGGATTTCGGATCGGCCCTGGAGGAAACGAGCCTGGTGGAAATCACCCTTCCGCCGGGCTTCGGCGTGGAAGAACTGCCCAAACCGGCGGTTTTCGCCCTGCCCGACAACGGCGGTCGGTTCACGTATTCCGTGAGCGTGGACGAAAACCGCCTCCGCGTCACGAGCCGGATGCAGGTACGCAAGGTGCGGTTCACCCCCGAAGAGTACCCCGCCCTGCGGAGTTTTTTCGATAAAATCGTGGCCAAGCACGCCGAGCAGGTGGTGCTCAAGAAGTCGTCCGTCGAAAGTCGTTAGTCGCCTGAAGTTCATTGCCCACTGCTAACTGCCCCCCTGCCCACTTGAAACCGCTCCTCCTACTCCTCCTGCCCCTGCTCGCCGGGGCCACCGACAAACCCGAGTACGCCGTCGCCCGGATTCCCGAGGGGCTGAAGGCCAACGCCTACTCGGTGGTGCGGCGGCACGAAACGGTGTTTACGGTCAAAAACCCCGGCGAAGCCACCGAGCGGGTGCACGTCGTGGTGACCGTGTTCGACCCCAAAGGCGAAGACGAAGCCAAAGCCGAAGTGGCCTACGACAAACTCCGGCGCGTGACCGAACTCGACGGGACGCTCTACGACGCCAACGGCAAGGAACTCCGCAAACTGCGCAAATCGGACGTCGAAGACCGGAGCGCCGTATCGGCCGGGTCGCTGATGGAGGACACCCGCTACCGGGTGGCCGATTTTCACCACGGCGATTATCCGTACACCGTCGAGTTCACCCACCAGACCACCACCCGGAACCTGCTGTTTTACCCCCGCTGGCTGCCGCACGCCACCGACCGGCAGAGCGTGGAAAACGCCTCGCTGACGGTGGTCATGCCCCCCGACCTGCCGCTGCGTCACCACGAACTCAACGGCCTGGCTCCGGTGAAGACCGTGGCGTCGGCCACGGGCATTTCGCACGGGTGGTCGGTGAGCGGCCTGCCCGCCCACCAGGGCGAACCCCTCGCCCCGGCCTGGCTGAACGTCGGGCCGGGCGTGCTCACGGCCCCGAGCCGGGTCGAGGTACAAGGGTACGCGGGCAGCCTTGCCTCGTGGCAGGACCTGGGGCGGTTCATGCACACGCTCAACGCGGGTCGCGACGCCCTGCCCAACGCCGTGGCCGACCGGGTGAAAGCCCTCACCGCTCCCCTGCCCGACCCGGCGGCCAAAGTGCGGGCCGTGTACGAATTTCTTCAGCAGACCACCCGCTACGTGAGCATCCAGCTTGGCCTCGGGGGTTGGCAGACCTTCCCGGCCCGCACCGTGGCCGAAACCGGCTACGGCGACTGCAAAGCCCTGACCAACTACACGATGGCTCTGCTCAAAAGCATCGGCATCCCGGCGCATGTGGCCCTGGTGCGGGCCGGGGCGGGCGCGCCCGACGTGCTGCCGGAGTTTCCCAGCCTGCAATTCAACCACGTCGTGCTCTGCGTGCCCCTGGCCAAAGACACCCTCTGGCTCGAATGCACCGACCAGCACGGCAAGGCCGGGTACGCAGGGAAGTTCACGGGCAACCGCCACGCCCTGCTCGTAACGCCCGAGGGGGGTAAGCTCGTGGCCACGCCCCGCTACGCTGCCGCCGACAACGGGCAGTTTCGCCGGGTGGAGGTGGCGCTCAAGCCCACGGGCGACGCGGCGGCGACGGTCAGGACCCGCTACACCGGCCTTCAGCACGACGACCGGGACCAACTCCGCACCCAACACAGCCCCGACGACCAGCGCCGGAAACTCTACGAGGCCATCGGCCTGCCGAGTTTCGACCTCACCCGCTTCGTCCTCACGCCCGACCCCGCCGGACAACCGGCCCTGACCGAAACCCTCGCCCTCGACGTGCGCAAGTGGGCGGCGCAGAGCGGCAACCGGCTTTTTCTGACTCCCAACCTGCTCACGGCCTGGAAGTACGCGCCTCCATCGGCCCCGCGGACACTGCCTTTCGTCACGATGGAAAGTTTCCTCGACGCCGACACCGTGACCGTGCGGCTGCCCGAAGGCTTCGCCCCCGAATTCAAACCCGACCCGGTGCGGATTCAGTCGAAATTCGGGCATTACGAAAGCCGCATCGAGGTCGCCGATGGCACGCTCACCTACCTGCGGCGGATGGAAATGCACCGGGCCACGCACCCCCCCGCCGACTACCCGGCGTACGCCGAATGGTGCCGGAACATCGCGAAGGCCGACCGGGGGCAGGTGGTGTTGGTGAGGAAGGAATAGGATTGGTTGGGCAGAAAAAAACGAGCAAACGACGTAAACCGCTTGCTCGTTTTTTTCCGCCCGGCCCCTCACCCAGTCAGTAATCCCGGTAGATTTCCCGACGGTGGCCCGCGTCCACGATTAAAACCACCAACCGCTTGTCGTACACCTCGTAAATGATTCGATAATCTCCGACCCGCACCCGATACGTGTGTTCCCGGCCCTTAATTTTTTCGCATCCTTCTGGCCGGGGATTTGCCGCCAGGCCGTCAATTTTTTTACTCAGTTTTCGCTGAACCTCGGCGGGCAGCTTTTTGAGTTCCTTCTCGGCGGCGGGGAGCACCTGAATCAGGTAATTCATGGTTTTTCACTTCCGAAAATTCGCTCATTGCAGGTCAAGTTCCTGTTTCACTTCAGACCAGTTGCGGGGTTCCTCGCCGCTGTTGAGGCGTTTTTCGGCTTCGATTGCGTCGAAATAGTCCTCCAGTTTTTTGTAGTACTCCAAGTCTTCGTACGAAATCACGGCGGCCAGTTGCTTGCCCTGGCGGGTGATGATGACGGGTTCCTTTTGAAAGGCTGCTTTGTTGATGATGTCGGAAAACTGCCGACGGGCGTCCTGAGCGGTTACGGTTGCCATGGTGATGTTGCGCAAAGTTCAACGTAAAGAACGGACAAACTTGGCGTTTTGCGAAGACTGTACAGAAAATACATTCTTCTGAAAACGAATTTCTCAACCACTACCCCAACTCAAAACTCGTCACCCCAAACACCCGGCCCACGTCAAACGCCGGGGCACGGCCCCGATACATCCGCGCCGTGCCGAACACCTCGGTCATGCCAAACTCGGCGGCGAGGGCCAGCGCGGGCTCGTTGACTTCGGGCACGTCGAGGTACACCGGCTCGCCGGGCGCGGCCCAGGCGGCGAGGTTCACCCAGAGCAGGCGGGCGGTTTGCGCATCATCGGCGAAGAGCGGGCCGATTTTGCACCCTGCGCGGCAGCGGCGAATCAGGCCGTAGCCGCGCAGGGTGCCCCGCTCGACGAACGCCAGGCCGTGGGAGTCGGGCAAAGCCGTCCATTTTTGGAGAAAAACGTCCCGCATAGCCGGAAAACAAGCCCGGTCGTAGGCGGCGAGCGCGTCCGGGGCCACGTCCCGGAGTGGCATCAGTGCCGGGTGCGGCTCGGCGTCGGGCCGGGGACCGTTGAATTCAAAGCGGAGGTTGCGGTAGGCGAACCGGAAACCCGAGCGGGCGTAGTTTTCCTGCTGGGCAAAGACCCCGTCGAGACCCGTGGGCTGGTCGCCGAGGTACGTCATCGCCCGTTCCCAAAGCTGAATGCCGTACCCCCGCCCGCGAAACTGGGGCCGAACGATGTAAAACCCGACGAAGCCAAACGCCCCGCCGTAACGCACTGCCGAAATGCAGCCGATGGGCTGGCCGGCCAGTTCGCCGATGAAAAAGCCGGTGGGGTCGGCGGCGAAAAACGCGTCGGCGTCGTGCAGACCAGGGTTCCAGCCCTCGGCGGCGGCCCACCCGACGGCCAGGTCGAGGTCGGTGCGGGTCATCGTTCGGATTTGGTAGGGTGGTGTCATGGGAGGGCTAATTTTTGCGAAATCAAGTAAAATTTCCCCTTTCTCCCTCGTCTTTTCTCCCTTCTCCCCCTTGTTCGTAACTTGCCCCATCAACTTCCGTTTCCCCGCATTCTCCCCATGACCCACCGGCTCCTCCTGCTGCTGATGCTGGCCAGCCTGACGGCCCGCGCCCAGTGGACCCCCGACGACGTCGTCAACGCCGAATCCGCCACCGCCTTCGACCTGTCGCCCGACGGCAAAACGGCGGTCTGGGCCAAACGCACGGCGAACAAGGAAAAAGACGCCTTCGTCTCTAAACTCTTCCTCACCCGCCTCGACCAAAAGGAGGATGGCAAACCCATCACGATTCAGCTCACCCGAGGCGACGACTCCGACCGCAACCCGCTTTTCAGCCGCGACGGCAAGCTGATTTATTTCCTCTCCGCCCGCGACAAGGGCAAGAAAATCTGGGCCATCAACCCCGCCGGGGGCGAGGCCTACGAGGTGAAATCGCTGGAGGTGAACCCCTCCAGCCCCCAGTGGCTCAACGATTCGACGCTCGTGTTCGTGGCCGAGGAAGGCAAAACGCTTTACGAACGGGAAGCCGAAGACCGCAAGGACGACGTGCAGGTGATTGAAGACACGGCCCACTTCAAACCAAGCCGCCTGTTCACACTCAACGTGAAAACGAAGGACCTGCGGCGGCTCTCGGACAACCGCTTCCCCGTGGCCGTGTACGCCGTCTCGCGCGACGGCCAGTGGATTGTCAGCGCCCACACCCGCTCTCCGCACTTCGGGGCCGACGGCAAGCCCCGCCCCGAAATCCGCCTCTGGGACGTGAAGGCGGGCACGAGCCGGGGCATCCTCTCCGACCAGTTCGGGGCCGGGCAGTTTCTGTTCGCCCACGACAACGCCGGGTTTTACTTCACCATCAACCAGACCTCCGACACGCTCTGGAACGGCGCGGGCGTGCGGATGCTCCGTTACTTTGACCTCGCCACGCGGCGCGTGACGCCCGTGCCCCTGAGCCACGACTGGGGCCTCGGGGCGGGATTGATGCGCACGGCCAACGGCGTGGTCGTCGAACTCGCCAACGGCCCGACCAATAAACTGGCCGTGGTGGAGAAAAAACCCGGTCAACTCGCCTGGACGGTGAAACCCCTGAACGTGCCCGCCGCGATGGGCGAACACGTCGCGCCCATCGTGCTCTCGAAAGACCACGGCACGATGCTTTACACCTACGGCACGGCCTCCGTGCCCACGCAGTACCACGTCGGCAGGCTGACCACGGACGCGAAACGGGGCACCGTCAGCCTCGGCACCGACGGGGAGTTCCTCACGCTGAACGCCGGTTTTCCAAAGAAAAAAATCGCCAAAAGCGAAGTGATGCGCTGGAAAGGCTGGCGCGACGAGGAAGTGACGGGCATTTTGTACTACCCAACCAACTACCAGCCCGGCCGGGCTTACCCGCTCGTGGTGAGCATCCACGGCGGCCCGGCGGGGGCCGACGGCGACGACTGGGGCGAATCCTGGGCGTACTACCCGAACATTCTGGCCCAAAAAGGCGCGTTCGTGCTCAGGCCCAACTACCACGGGTCGAGCAACCACGGGCAGGCGTTCGTGGAATCCATCGCCAAAAATTACTACGAACCCGAATTGGAAGACATCACGAAGGGCATCGACGTGCTGGTGAGCAAGGGCCTCGTCAACCGCGACTCGATGGGCGTCCACGGCTGGAGCAACGGGGCCATCCTGACGACCATGCTCACGGTGCGCTACCCGGAGATGTTCAAAGTGGCCGCCCCAGGGGCGGGCGACGTGAACTGGACGTCGGACTTCGGCACCTGCCAGTTCGGCGTCACCTTCGACCAGCATTATTTCGGCGGCGCGCCCTGGGATAACGTGGGCGGCAAAACCTACAACGAAACCTACATCACCAAGTCGCCGCTGTTTGAGTTGGAACGGGTAAAAACGCCCACCATCATTTTTCACGGCAGCGAAGACCGGGCCGTGCCCCGCGATCAGGGTTGGGAATACTACCGCGCCTTGCAGCAAATCGGCCAGGCCCCCGTGCGGTTCCTGTGGTTTCCCGGCCAGCCCCACGGCTTGCAGAAAGTCACCCACCAACTGCGGAAAATGAACGAGGAAATCGCCTGGTTCGACAAGTACCTGTTCGGGAAACGGGACACGCTCAACGAGGCGTTCAAGAAAGATTCGCCGCTGGCGATGCTGATTCAGAAAGACAAAGCGGCCCGCACCGCCGACGGCACGTTTGGCCTCCTGTCTGGCGAGGCCGTACTGCCCGAGGTGGTAGCCTGGAAAAAAGACAGCCTTAGCATCAGCCGGTTTGAAGTGACGGGCGCCCAACTGGCCAGCCAGAAAACCGGCACGAAAGCCGTCAGTACTTCCGGCAGTGAACGCGCCAACCAACCCGCCGTCGGCGTAAGCTACGAACAGGCCCAGGCCTACTGCCGCTGGCTTTCCGACAAAACTGGCCAGAAGTACCGCCTTCCCAACGCCCGCGAAGCCAGGGAACTGGCCAAAAAAGCCCGCGACGTGGCCGCGAAGGAAAACACGCTCAACCACTGGGCGGGCTACGCCATCACTCTCGACGAAGTGCCGGTTTTTAAAGAGAAACTTCAGGGCCTGAAAACCACGCTGCTCAAACCCGTCGGCTCCTTCGCCCCCGCGAAAATCGGCGAGGCCAACCTCTACGACCTCGGCGGCAACGTGGCCGAGTGGTACACGAAAGACGACGGTACCCCTGGCACCTACGGCTACAGCGCCTACGATTTCGCTGATGCTACCCACGAGGCCCCCAAAACCGACCGGGCGTACGTTGGGTTTAGGGTAGTGCGGGAAAAGTAGTGAGGAGTCAGGAGTGAGTAGAATGAAAAAGTGTATTTCCTACTCACTCCTGACTCCTCACTCCTCGAAGTTAATTTCTGTTAAATCAAACGGCCCGATTTTCGTTATACTGCCGAATCCGTAATTTGTCGGCGTTAATCCCTGCTGCCCCGAGTGCCTTTTTTCATGAAACTGCTTGCCGCGTCGTTGTTGCTCAGTTGGTTACCGCTGCTGGTGCTGGGCCAGGAAGTCATTGCCCAAACCGGCTCGTCGGCCACGACCACCGACGCGCCGCTCCTCGGCACCTGGGTGGCCAAGCGCATCGAGCGCCCCGGCGGGCAGCCCGTTATTTCCGATTCGGAAGTGCAGAGCAGCAACATCGTCTTTATTTTCGAGCGCGCCCGGCTCACGCTCTACACCCAGGGCCGACCCACGTCGGTCAATTACACCCGCCAGGAGCAACTCGTCCGCACGGCAGGCGGCACCACCTACGCCATTGAAAAGCTGACGCCCGTGGAGCTGATTCTCAACGAGCGCAGCGGCAACTTCAACGGCGGCACCAACCAGATGAAAATTTACCTGGCCCGGTTTGAAGGCACCTACCAGGAGTACATGTACGAAAAGTACGTACAACCCAACCTGCGCTTCGACGGCGACACGTTTTACGTCATGAACGAGTACGTGTACCCGAAATTCAACGGCCGGTCGGGCAGCAGCGATTTTTTCGAGAGTTACCAGAATTCCTACGAATTCATCGAAGACGCCTTCCGGCAGCAGGGCCGACCCCGCCGCGACCGGTTCCGGGTGAGTTTCATGGTGTCGCGCACGGGGCGGGTCGAAGACGTGCGCATCGTCGAATCCACCGACCCGCGCTACAACGACGCCCTCATCCGGGCCATCCGCACCACCAACGGCCTCTGGACCCCCGCCACGGCCAACGGCCGCACCGCCCGCACGCAGATTAACTACGAATTCCCCTACGGCCTGCCCGAAGACCGGCAGCTTTCGCTCGGCGAAATCAACCAGTTGAAGGCGAAAGATTTGGCCCAGGACGGCCTCCGGCTGTTTCAGCGCAAGCGTTACGCCGAAGCCCTGACGACGTTCAACCAGGCGCTCACCTTCGACCCCGGCAACGTAAGCATCCGCCTCAACCGGGCCGCCACGCACTTCCAACTTCAGCAATCCGACGAAGCCTGCGCCGACTGGCGCTACCTGGCCAGTCAGGGCGACAAAACGGCGGCGCGGTACGTGAAGCGGTATTGCAAGTGAGTTTTTTAACCACAGAGTGCGCCGAGTTTGGGCACAGAGGCCACTGAGGAAAACTCCGTGAACTCCGTGTTTGAACTCTGCGCACTCTGTGGTTAAAACCACCCCGTCGGCGTTCCCACGTCCCCCGAAATCCCCTACCTTTGCCGGTTCAAGAACGTCCGAATTCCCCGCATGAAAATTTCTCTGGACTGGCTGAAACAGTACATTTCCCTGACCGAAACCCCCGACGAAATCGCCACGTTGCTCACCGGCAGCGGGCTGGAAGTAGAGTCCGTCGAGCCGATTGAAGCAGTGCCCGGCGGGCTGGAGGGCGTGGTCGTCGGCCAGGTGCTGACCTGCGAGAAACACCCCGACGCCGACAAACTCAGCCTCACCACCGTGGACGTGGGCGGCCCCGCCCCCCTGCCCATCGTGTGTGGCGCGCCCAACGTGGCCGCCGGGCAGAAGGTGGTCGTCGCGCTCGTTGGAGCCAAGCTGTACCCAACCGGCGGGGAGCCGTTTGTCATCAAAAAAGCCAAAATCCGGGGTGCGGCTTCCGAGGGCATGATTTGCGCCGAAGACGAAATCGGCCTCGGCACCAGCCACGCGGGCATCCTGGTGTTGAACACCGACGCGCCCAACGGCACCCCGGCTGCCAAATTTTTCGGCCTCGAACCCGACGCCCAAATCGAAATCGGCCTCACGCCCAACCGCGCCGACGCCGCCTCGCACCTCGGCGTGGCCCGCGACCTGAAGGCGTTGCTGGGCCGCGACGTCACCTGGCCGTCGGTGGACAAGTTCACCGTGCAAAGCACCGAGTTCCCGATTCGCGTCACCGTCGAAGACCCCATCGCCTGCCCCCGCTTCTGCGGCGTGACGCTGGACGGCGTGCAGGTTGGCCCCTCGCCCGAATGGCTGCAAAAACGCCTGCGGGCCATCGGCCTCAACCCCATCAACAACGTGGTGGACGTGACCAACTTCGTCAACCACGAAACCGGCCAGCCCCTCCACGCTTACGACTGGTCGACGCTGCGCGGTCAGCAAATCGTGGTCCGTTACGTGCCCGAAGGCACCAAATTCGTCACGCTCGACGGCACGGAGCGCACCCTCACCGCCCAGGATTTGATGATATGCGATGGGGAAGGCCCGCTGGGAATCGGCGGAATTTTTGGCGGAAAAACCTCCGGCATCCAGCCCACCACCACGCGGGTGTACCTCGAATGCGCGTATTTTTCGCCCGAATCCATCCGCCGCACCGCCCAGCGCCACGGGCTGAAAACCGACGCCTCGTTCCGCTTCGAGCGGGGCACCGACCCCAACGCCAAACTCTACGCCCTCAAGCGCGCCGCCCTGCTGATTCAGGAAGTGGCCGGGGGACGAATCGCCTCGGAGGTCACGGACGTGTATCCGAATCCGGCCAAAAACGCGCAGGTCGAGTGCAGCTACCGCAACATCGACCGGCTCATCGGCAAAAAACTCGACCGCGAGCGCATCCGCACCATCCTGCAAAGCCTCGACATCAAGGTCTGGAACGAAACCGCCGAAGGCTTCACGGCCTCCGTGCCCCCCTACCGCGTGGACGTGCTCCGCGAGGCCGACGTGGTGGAGGAAATCCTGCGGATTTACGGCCTCAACAACGTCGAACTCTCGCCCACGCTCCGCACCGATTACCTCGCGCCTTTCGCCGAGAAAGACCCCAACCAAACCCAGTTCCGCATCACCCAACTGCTGGCCGGGGCGGGTTTTCAGGAAATTTTCACCAACTCGCTCACCCGCCCTGCCTACGCTGAGGCGCTGGGGCTGGGCGAGAACAACGTCGAAATGCTGAACAAGCTCAGCGAAGACCTGGGCGTGATGCGCCAATCGCTCTTGTTTTCGGGGTTGGAAGCCCTCGCGTTCAACGTCAACCGGCGGCAGCGGGATCTGAAATTTTTCGAGTTCGGCAAAACCTACCACCGCAAGGGCGAAAAGTACGCCGAGCGCCAACGCCTGGCCCTGTACCTGACCGGCCACCACCACGCCGAAACCTGGCTCGACAAAGCCCGCCCCGTGGCCTTCCACGACCTGGCCTCTGCCGTGCAGCGGGTGCTGACCAAACTCGGCCTGACCCGCTACGACACCGCCGACGCCCCCACCGACGGCCCCCTGGCCTACGGCCTAACCTACTCGGTGAATAAAAAAGACGTGGTTTCACTGGGTTTGGTGAAAAATAATCTGCTCAAATTGGTAGATTTGAAGCAGCCCGTCTGGTACGCCGATTTCGACTGGGAGTACCTCTTCCGGCTGGCCAGCACGGAGGTGGTTTTTGGGGAAATTCCGAAGTTTCCCGACGTGCGCCGCGACCTGTCGCTGGTGCTCGACCGCACGGTGAGTTTCCGCCAAATTCAACACCTGGCCGAGCGCACCGAGCGGAATTTGCTCCGGCAGGTCAACGTGTTCGACGTGTTCGAGGGCGAAAGCCTCGGGGCGGGCAAAAAAGCCTACGCCGTGAGTTTCGTTCTCCAGGACCCGGCCCAGACCCTGACCGACGCCCAGATTGACCGCGCCATGCAGCGGTTGATGGCCGGTTTCGAGAACGAGTTGGGCGCGGTGATTCGGAAGTAATTTGATGCTGGATGAAAGGCGGGATGACGGATATTGGATGAAAGGCAAGATACTGGATGCTGGATCACTACCTCCAACATCTTGCCTTTCATCCAGTATCTTGAATTTTATCCAGCATTTTGTCTTTCATCCAGCATCCCGAAGTTTTAAATTCAACGGGCCGCCACCCGTTTAAAAATCGAGACGTTGCGCGAGTTGGCCGAAATCCGCCCCGACGGGTTTTGCGTCAGTTGGCGCTGATTTGCCGTTCCGGCGACGACCTGCCGCAGCGTTTTCGGTTCACTTAACCTGCAATGTCCGTACCCACGCCCCTGCTTGAACGCCTCCACAAACTCGAATCGGGCCTCCGTTTGCTGCTCGATCGGCTGCACATCGTCAACCGGCGGCTGGCGGACGTCGAGCGCGAACGGGACACGCTGCTGCGGCGGCTGGAAGAACAACAGGAAGAAAACCGGAAACTGACGCTTCAATTGAAAGAGGCCCAGAAAAAAACGGCCCCGGTTCCGGCCAATTTTTACAAGTCGGACAAAAACCGTAAACTTGTCGGAAACTTAGTTTACACAGCCGACAATCCAGCCGAACTGAAGGATAAGTTAGACGAATATATCCGGGAAATCGATCAGTGCATTGCGTATTTGAGTAGCTCCAACACCCTCTAACCATGGCCGAACGCTTGAAAAGGGTGACCGTCAGCGTCGCCGACTGTACCTACCGCCTCAACTCGGTCTCGTTTCGCGACGAAGTGTACTTGCGTGAGGGGGCTAAGATGCTCAACGAGCAAATGCAGAAATACCAACACAAGGGCTGCGCCCCCCAGGAAGCCCTGGCCATGGCCGCCCTCGATTGCGTCGTGGCCGCGTTGAAGTCGAAGGACAATTACGAAAGCCTCCAGCAGGCCGTTTTTCAGAAAATATCCACCCTCGACGAACTACTGACCGACGCCCTCTGACCGACCGCCGGGGCCGTCCACCGGCGTTTTCTCGTTGCTTCACGTTCGCGTACTGGCTTTGTCGGGTTTTTACCAGTAAAAACCCCATCAAATACCATGTCCGTATCCCCCATTTTTCTCATACTCGACGCCCTGCTCGGCGTGCTCGCCGGGGCGTTTGTGGGGCGGTTTTTATTTCAGAAAGCGCTGAAAAAGAAGGAGATTGAAGCCGAAGCCCGCGCCACCGAAATCGTCAAAACCGCCGAAGCCACCGCCGAAACGATTAAGAAGGACCGCATCCTCGAAGCAAAGGAAAAGTACCTGCGTTTGAAGGGTGAGTTTGAAGAAGAATCCAACAAAAAACGGCGGATTCTCCAGGAAAACGAGCAAAAACTCAAAGACCGCGAGCGCCAGCTCAACCAGGAGCAGGAACGCATCAAACGCCGCGACGACGAAATCGAGAAGCTGAAAACCAGCCTCGCCCAGCGCGAGGAAAGCGTGAAGCGCAAGCAGGAAGAAGCCGAAAAACTGCGCGATTCGCAGGTGATGCAGTTGGAGAAAATCGCTAACCTCAGCGCCGACGAAGCCCGCCAGCAACTCATGGACGCCCTCAAGGCCGACGCCGAGAGCCGCGCTTCCGCCTACGTGAAAAACATCGTTGAGGAAGCCAAACTGACGGCCACGAAGGAAGCCAAGAAGGTCGTCATCGAGACCATCCAGCGCACCGCCGCCGAGCAGGCGATTGAAAACTGCGTGTCGGTGTTCAACATCGAGTCCGACGACGTGAAGGGCAAAATCATCGGGCGCGAAGGCCGCAACATCCGCACGCTCGAATCGGCCGTGGGCGTGGAAGTCATCGTCGACGACACCCCCGACGCCATCATCATCTCCGGCTTCGACCCCGTCCGCCGCGAAATCGCCCGGCTCTCGCTCCACCGCCTGGTGCAGGACGGCCGCATCCACCCCGCCCGCATCGAGGAAGTAGTGGCCAAAACAAAGAAAAACATCGAGGACGAAATCGTGGAAATCGGCGAGCGCACGGCCATCGATCTCGGCATCCACGGCCTGCACCCCGAACTCATCCGGATGGTGGGCCGGATGCGCTTCCGGTCGTCGTACGGTCAGAACCTGCTCCAGCACTCCCGCGAGGTGGCCAAACTCTGCTCCACGATGGCCGCCGAACTGGGCCTCAACGCCAAGCTCGCCAAACGGGCCGGGCTGCTGCACGACATCGGCAAGGTGTGGCACGAAGAACCCGAACTCCCTCACGCCATCCTGGGCATGGAACTGGCCCAGAAGTACAAGGAACACCCCGAGGTGTGCAACGCCATCGGCGCCCACCACGACGAAATCGAGATGACGAGCCTCATTTCGCCCATCATCCAGGTCTGCGACGCCATCAGCGGCTCCCGCCCCGGTGCCCGCCGCGAGATGATGGAAAGCTACATGCAGCGCCTGCGCGACCTCGAAAACCTGGCCCTCGGCTTTCAAGGCGTGGACAAGTGCTACGCGATTCAGGCGGGCCGCGAACTGCGCATCATCGTCGATTCCGACCGCGTGACCGACGATCGCGCCGGGCAACTGAGCTACGACATTTCGCAGAAAATCGAGAAGGAAATGCAGTACCCCGGCCAAATCAAAGTGACCGTCATCCGCGAAATGCGCTCGGTGGCGTACGCGAAGTGAGTGCCGGGTTATTGGTTTGACCCGAAAGACCGCGTTCCGGCGCAGTCTTTCGGGTGACGGGGCGGGCGTGATGGCTGTTTTTTGGGAATCGTCCGTTTTTTTACATTCCTACGGAACGGAGAGTTTGTGGCAACGGCAACTGGTTGCCCGGCGGTTGCCCCCCGAACGAAGCACCCCATCATTCCCGTTACCCAGCCCGGTCGCCGTGGCTGGTGTTCGTCCGACCTTTTCACCATGAACCTCCCCTCCTACCTCGCCAAACACCTCCGCGACGTGCATTTCGGCGGCAACTGGACGGGCGTCAACCTGAAAGACCAGTTGACCGGCGTCACCTGGCAGCAGGCCACCACGCCGGTTCACGGGCTGAACACGATTGCGGCCCTGGTTTTTCACCTGAATTACTACGTCGGCGGCGTGCTGAACGTTTTGCGGGGCGGGCCGCTCGCCATCCGCGACACGTACAGTTTTGACCTGCCGCCCATCGAATCCCAGACCGATTGGGAGGCACTGGTCAGCAAAACCTTCGCCGAGGCCGAAGCCCTCGCCCGGCTGGTGGAGGAACTGCCGGAACCCAAACTTTGGGAAACCTTCGTGGACGAAAAGTACGGCACCTACCACCGCAACCTGCTCGGCCTCATCGAGCATACGCATTACCACCTGGGTCAGGTGGTTTTGGTGAAAAAAATGCTGGTCCTGACCCCGTAAGCGCTTTCCCGCCCGGCAGCCATTTGGCCGTTTTCGCGACCCTTCGTCCGGCGGAGGGCGCTGCTGTTCCTTTTTTGGCGTGACACGCCGGTTTCCGGATGGTAGGTTTGGGCGTTGATTTTCAACCATCAATTCCCATTCGATGACCATGAAAGCTGCCGTTCACACCCGGTACGGGCCACCCGACGTGGTGCAGGTCCGGGAGGTTCCGAAGCCCGTCCCGCAGGCCAACGACGTGTTGGTTCGCGTTCACGCCAGCACCGTCAACCGCACCGACTGCGGGATTCGGAGCGCGGAGTACGTCGTGTCCCGCTTTTTCAGCGGGCTGTTCAAACCGAAGCAACAAACGCTGGGCTGCGAATTTGCGGGCGTGGTCGAGGCCACGGGCAGCGCCGTGACCGCGTTCAACGTCGGCGACCGGGTCTTCGGCTTCAACGACGAGCGGTTCGGGGGCCACGCCGAGTACCTGACGTTGGGCGAACACGAAGCCCTCGTGCCGATGCCCGCCGGGTGGAGTTTTGCCGAAGCCGCCCCCCTCGCCGAAGGCGCGCACTACGCCCTGGGCAACATCCGGGCGGCGAAGGTGCAGCCCGGCCACCGGGTGCTGGTGTACGGTGCCACGGGGGCCATCGGCTCGGCGGCGGTGCAACTTTTGAACTATTTCGGAGCTACCGTAACGGCGGTCTGCGCGACGAAACACGTCGAACTCGTCAAATCGCTGGGGGCCGACCGGGTGGTGGATTACCAGCGGGAAGATTTTACGAAAACCGGCGAAACGTACCAGTTCGTGTTCGACGCCGTGGGGAAGAGTTCCTTCGGTGCCTGCAAACCCCTGCTCAACGCCGGGGGTGTTTACATTTCAACCGAATTCGGCAAACGGGGCGACAACGCGTTTCGTGCCTTGCTCGGGCCGCTTCAGGGCGACCGCCGGGTGCTGTTCCCCCTGCCGAAAACCCGGCGGGAGGATTTGATTTTTCTGAAACGCCTCGCCGAAGCGGGTCGGTTCAAACCGGTCATCGACCGGACGTACCCGCTCGACCGCATCGTGGAGGCGTACCGGTACGTGGAGACCGGGCAGAAGGTCGGCAACGTGGTGGTCACCGTGGCCGACTGACGGCGCTACTCGTTCACCACCTCCACCCGGTACGTTCGGCGCACCCGGCCCTGGCCTTCCTCGCCGGGACTTTTTTCCGAAAAAACCACCCGCACCGTGCCCGCCGTCACGCCTTTGATCAGGTACGTTTGCGGGCCGACGGGAGCGGCGGACGGCGGCGGCCCTTCGGCGACCGCCTGCTTGCGCGAAACGTCCGCTACTTCGGGGTTTTCGGAGGTCGCCAGCAGGCGGCGGCTCGTGTCGGCGGTGGCGCGGAGGGTGATTTCCTTGATTTCGCCCGCGTGCAGCCGGAGTTTTTGGGGCCTCGCGCCCGTGCAGGCCGCCAGGCCCAGACCGAGGGCGACGGCGAGGCACCGGGGATGGATGGTCAAAACACGCATGGAATTTCGGGGATTGAACGGGGTGCCGCTTGCCGGGCGGGCGAAAAGCGCGTTACTTGCGCGGCGTAACCTCACTTCCGTTTTCCATGAAAATCGTGCCCCTGCGTCTGCTGGCGATTCTTTTCGCCGCTTTTTCCCTGAACGGTGCCTTCGCCCAATCGCCCCCACCAGCCGCCAACGTGGCCGACCTCGGCTTTCTGGCCGGTCACTGGACGGGCACGGCCTCGTTTGGCGGCACCGTCGAATGCCACTGGATGGCCCCTTCGGGCGACAATGCGATGGGTTCCATTCGGATGATGAAAGACAGCAAGGCGACGATGTACGAAATCCTCGTGGCCGAGCAAACGGGCAACAGCGTGATTCTCCGCGTGAAACACTTCAACCCCGGCCTGACGGGGCGGGAGGAAAAAGACGCCTCCGACCAGTACGCGGTCGTGGAGGTGAAGGGCGAACGGGTGGTGCTCGAAAAATTCACCGGCGACCCGCTCCGCGTGATTTGGGAAAAACGCCCCGGCGGGCTGCTTGTCGCGGCGCGGGGCATCCGCAAAGACGGGGAGTGGGTGTTCAACGATTTGTTTACGTTCAAGGCCGCCCGCTGAGGCAGATCCGTTGAAAAATCAAATGTTCAATTTTCAATGCTCAATTCTCAATGTTCAATGGCATGAAAAACAGCGTTGAACATTGAGAATTGAGCATTGAAAATTGAACATTCTCTGCATTTAAGAACTCAACGACCGTGGCCTCCCGGAGCCTTCACCGCACCAGCATCACGGCGCCCTGTCGCCATTCGGTGCGGGGGCGGCCTTCCGTTCGCAGTTCAAAACTAATTTTCCAGACGTAGGTGCCCCCCGGCAGGGGTTGGTTTCGGAACCGCCCGTCCCAGCGGAAGGGCGGCGCGCTGGTCTGGAAAAGCACCTCCCCCCAGCGGTTGAACACCGTGAGCGATTTGAGCACGATGTCCCCGCAACTTTCCACGGGGCCAAAGTCGTCGTTCACGCCGTCGGCGTTGGGCGTGAACACCTCCGGCGTGTAGAACGTGCAGGGGCAGGCTTCGCGCTTCACCACCACCGAGTCGCGCAGGGTGGCGCACTCGCTCACCACCCTGGCCCGGTACACCCCGCTGTTGACCACTTCGCGCACGGGGTCGGGGGTTTCATCCTCCCAGGAAAATCGGCCCCCGGCAACATCCGGGCGGAGAAGCACCGCGTTTTCCCGGCACAAATCCCGGTTCGGCCCCAGGTCGAGCCGGGGTTGGGGCACGTAGCGCACCCGCACCGTGTCGTGCACCACGCAGGGGGCCTGCGTGACCGTCACCACGTACTGCCCCGGCTCCCGCACCAGGAAATTCGGCCCGGCGGTGCCGTCCTGCCAGCGGTAAGCGGCACCCGGCGCGGGCGGCACCCGCAGCCCGAGGGTCTGGCCGGTGCAGAGGGTGGTGTCGCGGCCCAGGTCGAAGTCGAGGCTGTAGTTCACCCGGATGGTGTCGATAATCACTTTGCAGGCGGTCTCGACCCGCACCGAGTAGCTGCCGGGTTTGGAAACCAGAAACGTCGGTTCGCGGCTGTCGTCGTGCCAGCGGTAGTTGATGGCTCCGGGCGTGGTGGCATCGAGGCGCAGGGAGGCCGTTCTGCCGCAGAGCGTGGTGTCACGGCCCAGCGACATTTGGATGGGCACGAGCGAAACGTCGTCGATGTACAGGTAGTAAAATCCCAGAAAACGCGGCATCTGGCCGAACAGCCCGATGGTGAGGTAGCGCTCACCGCCCCGGGCCAGGATGTGCCCCCCAACCCGCTCCCAGGCCCCGCGCCGGATGTTGGTGTTCAGGCGGGTGTCGATTACCTGCGGCTCCACGTCGAACAGGCCTTTCTCGGTCGAAAGCAAGGGCTGCGCCGAAGCGTGCATGCCCAGCGCCCGCGACAGAAACTGGTTGGGGCTGAGCGTGGCCACGTACATTTCGAAAAAGTAGCATTCACCCGCCTTGAGGGGCTCCTTCAGCGGCACGGACAGGTACTCGGTGAAGTTGAGATCCATGAACAGCCGGGTAACGCCCTGGCCGGTGCGGGGGAGTATCTCCGTCGGGGCGTTGGGGTTGCAGCCGTGGTAAAAATCGGGGGTGGCCTTGTTGGGGTTGTACCAGGGCGGGGCTTCGTCGAGCAGGTTGTCGAGGCCGGGGCACCGGCGGAAGTCCTCGAAACTGCCATTGGGCACCAGATTCTGGGCCAAAGCGGGACCGGGCAGCCAAACTGCCAGCCAGCACAGCGCCCAAAACCAGGTTTTCATCGCGGAGGTCGAGGTGTTTCGTCCACGAAGTAAATCAGAATTTAAGCGGATTGTTTTTCCGTTGAAACGGATTCGGTTTCTTCCAGCGCCCTCAGTTTCAGGTACACCCCGTTGGTCCACCCGAAGCCGTCCTGGTTGGGGTATTCGCCGCCGGTGGCTTCGACGTCTTCGTCCATCACGTTGTATTTCTCGGTCAGTTTTCCCGTGTTCCGAAAAACCCGGTCGTTGAGGTCGAGCCAGCGGCGGCGGATTTCGGTGGCGGTTTCGGTGAAGCCGCAGCGGGTCAGGCTTTCCCACCCGATCCACTGGAGGGGTGCCCAGCCGATGGGCGCGTCCCACTGCTGCCCGCTGCGCACGAAGGTGGTGACGAGGCCGCCCGCCTGAAGAAATTCGTCGCGGATGCGCTCGTGAACCCGTGCGGCCTGCGCGGGCGTGGCGATGCCGACGTAAAGCGGAAACAGTCCGGCCAGGGTGAGGGCCGGGGAACGCTCGTTTTTTTCGGCGTCGAAATCAAAGAAAAACCCGGCGGATTCATCCCAAAAACAACACTGGATGAAGTTCCGGCGGCGTTCGGCGGCGTCTTCAAACCGTTCGGCCACGTCGGCGTGCCCGGCGGCGTGGTGGGCTTCGGCGAGGGTTTTTTCGAGAAAAAAAAGCAGGCAGTTCAGGTCTACGGGCAGGATGTCGGCGGTCCGGATGGTCGTCATGTCGGTGGGGTCGGCAAACCACCGGCTGCTGAAATCCCAGCCCGACTCGCAGGCGGCCCGGACGTGGCGGTAGAACACGCTCGGCGGCGTGCCGTGGCGGTGGCGGGCGTCGTGGGCCATTTCCACGTCCTGCCGGTAGGCTTCGGGGCGGGGCGAGGGCAGGTCGTCCCAGTAGCGGTTGAGCACCGTGCCGTCGGGCAGGCGCACCACGCGGCGGTGTTGGGGGTCGTCTTCGTCGAGGCGAAACGCCCCCTCCATCCAGAAACCGTATTCGTTCTGCAACTGGGGCAGGTAGCGGGTCAGCGCGTCCGGGCCGTCGGTTTCGGCCAGCAGGCGCACCATGTGGGCAAAAAACGGGGGCTGCGACCGGCTCAGGAAGTACGTGCGGTTGGCGTTGGGGATGTGCCCGTGGGCGTCGAGGAGGTGGGCAAAATTCTCCACCATGCCCCGCACCAGGTCCGTCTGCCCCGATTGGGCCAGGCCGAGCATGGTGAAGTAGCTATCCCAGTAAAACAGCCCCCGGAAGCGCCCCCCCGGCACCACGTAGGGGTGCGGTACGGGCAGCAGGGTGGAATTTGGCTCCGAACGCCGCGTGAGCAGGGGCCACATGGCCCGGACGTGCTCGGCGGTGGGTAGGCTCCGGTCGCTGGTGTAGCCCGTGCCGGGCGTGGGCGGCAGGAAAAAATGGTCGCGGACGAAGGCGGGCAGGTTGAAATCGGGGCGGTGCTTTTCCACTTCGTACCGGTCCACGATTTCCCCGGGCGTTTCGCGGGGGTAGCAATCGGCGAAGGTCTTGCAGTCGGGAAACACGTGCGCCATCTGCACGTCGTGAAAAAGCGCCCCGTACAACTGGTCGGGGGGAACGGAAATCAGGGTTTGAAGGGGCATTTCGTACCGTGTTTCCGGTTTTTTCAGAAAAACAATGCCAGCGCGTTTGTCCAAGCCCACCCCACATTGAGCAAGGAATCGTCGAAAAAACGCCTTTCTGTAACCAAACCGGGGACAGAGGACTGGTTTTTTCACCCCATTCCTACCGAACCATCTGGCTTCAAGCATGGAAAACAATCGACTCGTCATCGTTTCGTACCGCCTGCCGTTTTCGTTTAAAACCGAAGGCGGCACCGTCAGCGTGAAACCTTCCGCGGGGGGCCTGGTGTCGGCCATGAAATCGCTCGACCTGAGTGCCTCGGGCCAGCGGCCCGTGTGGGTGGGCTGCGCCGATTTTCCCCGAAAAACCTACGAAAAGCACCGCCACCTCCTGCCCGACGACTTCGACTACGTGCCCGTTTTTCTCGACAAAAAGACCAACGACGCGTTCTACAACGGCTTTGCCAACTCGGTGCTGTGGCCGCTTTTCCACTATTTTCCGACGTACGTCGATTTTCAGGAAACCTACTTCGCCGCCTACCAGCGGGCCAACGAAGCCCTGGCCGACGCCCTGGCCGACTTGCTCCAGCCCGACGACCTGGTGTGGCTGCACGACTACCACTTCCTGGGCCTGCCCCGACTGCTGCGCGAGCGGGTACCCGACGCCACGATTGGGTTTTTCCTCCACATTCCGTTTCCGTCGTACGAACTCATCCGGCTGCTGCCCCGGCGGGTGCGGACCTACCTGCTCGAAGGGCTGCTGGGGGCCGATTTGGTCGGGTTTCACACCAACGAGTACACCATTCACTTCCTGCAATCGGTGCAGACCTTCCTCGGCGTGCCGCACAAAGTCTGGCAATTTCAGCATCAGAACCGCCTCGTGCAGGCGGGGGCTTTTCCCGTCGGGATAAATTTTGAGCAGTTTTTCGAGGCTTACGACCGGCCCGACGTGGTGCGCGAACGCGAAAAACTGCGCGCGGCCTACGGTGAGGCCCGTCTCCTGTTTTCGGTGGACCGCCTCGACTACACGAAGGGCGTCATGCAGCGACTGGAGGCGCTGGAGTGGTTTCTGGCTCACTACCCGGAGTACCGCGAAAAACTGGTGTTCGTCCTCGTCGTGGTGCCCTCGCGGGACGAAATTCAGAAGTACGGCGAGCGCAGGCAACTCATCGAGCAGGCCGTGGGGCGCATCAACGGCCAGTACGGTTCGCTCACCTGGCGGCCCGTGGTGTACCAATACGGGTCGGTGAATTTTGCCGAACTGGTGGCCCTCTACACCGCCTGCGACGTGGCCCTCATCACGCCCATCCGCGACGGCATGAACCTCGTGGCGAAGGAATTCGTCGCCGCCCGCGCCGATGGCCGGGGGGTGCTCCTCCTGAGCGAAATGACCGGTGCCGCCACCGAACTCAGCCACGCCCTGCACATCAACCCGCTCGACGAGGCCGAAATGGGCCAGAAAATCAAGGAAGCCCTCGACATGCCCCCCGCCGCACAGGAACAGCGCCTGCGCACGATGCAGCAACGCCTGCGCGACTACGACGTGAAACGCTGGGCCACTGAATTTACGAACACGCTTATGCGCATTCAGGACAAACACCGCAAAACCCCCGTGCGGCTCTTGAAAGACGGCCTGCGCGACGACTTCATCGCCCGGTTCGCCCAGGCCCGGCAGCGCCTGCTGCTGCTCGACTACGACGGCACGCTGGTGGGCTACGCCCCCAAACCCGAACTGGCCACGCCCACGCCCGAAGCGATGGAGGTGGTCGGACACCTGGCCAGCCAGCCCGAAAACACGGTGGTACTCATCAGCGGCCGCGACCGCGCCACCCTCGACGGCTGGTTTGGGCACCTGCCCCTCGACATGGTGGCCGAGCACGGCATCGACCTCAAGCAGGAGGGCGTCTGGCGGCGCGACGTGCTCGACGACGGGGCCTGGAAGGAAATCGTTGCTCCGCTGCTCGCTGAGTTCGTGAGCCGTTGTCCGGGGTCGTTTGTCGAAGAAAAATCGCATTCGCTGGCCTGGCACTACCGGAATTCTCCCGAAGAAACGGGCTTCGTGCGCTCGCGGGAGCTGATTTCGACGCTCGAAAACATCCTCTCCGACCAACTGCGCGTGCTCGACGGCAACAAGGTGGTTGAAATCAAAAGCGCCGAAACCGACAAGGGCAAGGTGGCCCGGCAGCTTTCGCTGGCCCACCCCTACGACTTCGTGCTCGTGGTGGGCGACGACCGCACCGACGAGGACATGTTCGCCGCCCTCACCCTGCCCGAGCACCACACCGTGAAGGTGGGCCGGGGCAACACCAGCGCGCGCTACCGCGTGGGGGGTGTGGGCGAGGTGCTGGGGTTGCTGGGGGAGTTAGCGGGATTGACCGCCCCCGCCTGACTTTCACCGAGACGTGGGACTCTCCCGACGGAGGCGCATTTTTTCCTTGAACCGGAAAGCGTTATTTTTTCGGAAAAAAACGCGAACCCATGTCTGCCTACACCACCGTCAGCGAAGCCGTCAACGATCTCCACCAGCGGGGCTTTACCGAAGATTTCAGTTTTGAAGACGACCACCTCGGCTGCGCCGCCCTGGCGCTGAAACTCCGCCCGGAGGAGTTTGAGGTGGTCGAAACCCACCGCTTCGAAGGCCCCTCCGACCCGGCCGATTCATCGGTCGTGTACGCCATCGCCTCGCACGGGGGCGTGCGGGGCGTGATGGTCAACGCCTACGGCATTTACGCCGAAAGCACCTCGGCGGAGTTGGTCAAAAAGCTGGGGTAAACCACCGTTTCCACGTCCGGAAAATTCGCACGCAGCACGTCGGCCAGCGCCCGCAGGCCCCACTCCTCGCTGCGGCGGTGGCCGATGGCGACCACACTCAGGCCCGATTCTTCTACGGCCCGCCGGGCGGGTTGGCGCACCTGGCCCGTCAGGTAGAGGGCCGCGCCCCGGTCGGCGGCTTCGCGCACGAGGGCGTCGGTCATGGCCCCCACCACGGCTACGCGGTGGATGGGGTCCTTTTTTCCTTTCAAAACTTCTTCGTGGCCACCGAATTCGGCGGTCAGCAATTCCAGCCATTCGGCCAGCGGTGTCGCGGGCGCGTCGCCCAGCATGCCAATGGCGCGGGGCGGGAAGCCGGGGGCTTGCTTGTGACCGAGTTCTTCCCCATTTTCCAACTTCAACGCCGCTGCCAATGGGTCGTTGTACCCCAGCGTGAGCGTTTCGTCAAACGGCAGGTGGTGAAAAAGCACGCCCACGCCGGGCGGCAGGGCGGCGGGGTCGAGTTGCCAGGGGCGGTGTAGCCAGAGAGCGTCCAGGTTTTCCCGAAAAACCCATTCGTTCAACTCCGGCGCGGGTTCCAGCGCGAGGCCGAGGCGGGCAATGGGGCGGGTTGAGCCTTGAAAAACGCCGCCCTGCTCCTCGGGTGGGTAGCGGTGGGTTTGGAAAACATTTTCCAGAAAATTAACGAGTTGGCGCGGGGTTTTTGCCATGACTGTGTAATGTGGGGCGGGTTGATAACCCGCCCGTCGGTGTCAGGTTTCGCATACGGGCGGGTTATCAACCCGCTCCACAATACGGCGCGTCGCCGCAATGTGGGTGCTGGTCGAAGCATTCCGCCGGGGCGTCTGAATTGCGCATATCCCGGTTAAACAAACCCTGTTCCGGGCGTCAAAACCGGCAAACTTGCCTTTCGATGAACCGATTTTTCCTCCTGCTGTTCGCCGCGCTGGGCATTTTTAGCCAGGCCCGCGCCCAGACCGTGCCCGTCACCGGCACCGTCCGCGACGGCGCGGGCAGCGGCGGGCCGCTCGTCGGCGTCACCGTGCAGGCCATCGCCAACCGGGATTCCACCCAGCGCACCGGGGCCGTGACCGACACAGTGGGGCGATTCGCCCTCGAACTTTCCCCCGGAGCCTACCGCCTGCGGGTTTCGTTCATCGGTTACCAGCCCCTCGAAACGCCACTCCGGGTCAATGCCGTGGCTGTGGACCTCGGCGTGCTGCGGCTGGTGGAAAACGCGAGGCAGTTGAAGGAAGTCACCGTGGTGGGCCAGCAATTGCGGGTCGAAACGAAGGGCGACACGCTGCAATTCAACGCCGGGGCGTTCAAAACCAACCCCGACGCCACCGCCGAAGATTTGGTGCGGAAACTTCCCGGCATCACCGTCGAAAACGGCACGGTCAGAACCGGGGGCGAAGACGTGAAGCGTGTGCTCATCGACGGCAAGCCGTTCTTCGGCGACGACCCCTCGCTGGCCCTGCGCAACCTGCCCGCCGAGGTCATCGATAAAATTCAGGTGTTCGACCGCCTCAGCGACCAGTCGCAGTTTTCGGGCTTCGACGACGGCAATGGGGACAAAACCATCAACATCATCACCCGGCCGGGTCGCAACAACGGGCAGTTTGGCAAAGCTTACGCGGGTGCCGGTTCCGACGGGCGTTACCAGGCCGGGGCCAACGTCAACGTCTTCAACGGCGACCGGCGCATTTCGCTCCTGGGCCTTTCCAACAACATCAACCAGCAGAATTTCGCGACCCAGGATTTGCTCGGTGCCCTCGGCGGCGGCAGCGCCGGGCGGCAGGGCGGTGGGGGTGGTCGCCAGCGCGGGGGGGGCGGGCCGGGCGGCGCGAGGGGGGGCGGTGGCCCCGGCGGCGGGGGCCAGGGCGGGCAAGGCGGGGGCGGCAACGCCGGGAATTTCCTCGTCGGCCAGCAGGGCGGCATCACCTCGACCAACGCGTTCGGCCTGAATTACAGCGACACCTGGGGCGAGAAAGCCACCGTGACGGGCAGTTATTTTTTCAACGACTCGAAAAACCTCGCCAACACCCTGCTCAACCGCACCTTTTTCGCCAACCGGAACCAAACCCAGGTGTACGACGAAACCGAGCAGAATTCGACCAACAACCTCAACCACCGCGTCAACTTCCGGCTGGAATACAAATTCAACCCGCGCACGTCGCTCGTCGTCACGCCCTCGATGAGTTGGCAAGCCACGCGGGGCTTCAACGCCTTCGATGGCGAAAACCGGCTCAGCGACGTGCTGCTCAGCCGCACGTCGAGTGAAAACAACACCACCAGCCGGGGGTACACTTTCTCGAACAACCTGCTGCTTCAGCACCGTTTTGCCAAGCGGGGCCGCACCCTTTCGCTGGGCATCACCACCAGTGCCAACGACCGCACCCGCGACAACCGGCTGCAATCGCTCAACGAATTTTTCGGCACGACGGATTCGACGTTTAAAATCAACCAGGAATCAGCCAGCCTCACCACCGGCTACACCCTGGCCGCCAACCTCAACTACACCGAGCCGCTGGGCAAGCAGGGGCAGTTGCAACTGACCTACAACCCCTCGTTTACGGACGGGTTTTCGGAGAAAAAAACCTACAACGTCAACGGCCGGACCAGCCTCGACACCCTGCTCTCGAACACCTTCGCCAGCCAGTACCTCAGCCAGCGGCTGGGCAGCAGCTACCGGTTTCAGGGCAAAGTCTGGCAGGTGACGGCGGGGGTGTTTTTCCAGCACGCCACCCTCAGCGGCGACCAGTCGTTCCCCCGGCCGTTCGAGGTGCGGAAGTCGTTCACCAACCTGCTGCCCAACGTGCAGGTCAACTTCCGGCCCTCGCGGCAGCAAAACCTGCGGCTGAACTACCGGGCTTCGACCAATTTCCCGAGCGTCAACCAGTTGCAGAACGTCATCGACAACTCCAACCCCCTGCAACTCACCACCGGCAACCCCGACCTGAAGCAGGAGTACTCGCACCAGTTCACGGCCCGCTACAACCGCACCAACCCCGAAAACGCCCGGAGTTTCTTTTTCCTCGTGGCGGGCACGCTCACCCAGGCCAACATCACCAACACCACCTACCTCGCCCAGCGCGACACGGTGCTGGCGAACGGGGTGGTGCTCTACACCGGCTCGCAGCTTACGCGCCCCGTCAACCTCGACGGCTACCGGTCGTTCCGGTCGTTTCTGACCTACGGCCTGCCCGTGTCGAAGCTCAAAAGCAACCTCAATTTCAACCTCGGCTACACCTACACCCGCCTGCCGGGGCTGGTCAACGACGTGCTCAACCTCGCCAACACGAGCGCCTTCAACGGTGGCCTCGTGCTGAGCAGCAGCGCCAGCGAAAACCTCGATTTCACGCTTTCCTACGCGGGCACGTACACCTTCGTGCGCAACACCATCCGCCCGCAGTTGAACACCAGCTTTTTTTTCCACGCCGCCAGCGCGCGGGTGAACTACATTTTCGGGAAAGGATTTCTGCTGAACTCCGACGTGACGAACACGCTCTACCGGGGCCTGGGCGCGGGTTTCGACCAGGACTTCGTGCTCTGGAATGTCAGTTTCGGGAAAAAATTCCTGAGAGACCGCCGGGGCGAACTGAAGCTGACCGTGTTCGACGTGCTCCGGCAAAACAACAGCATCGCCCGGGCCGTGACCGAAACCTACGTGGATGACACCCAGACTCAGGTTTTGCAGCAGTACGCGATGCTGACGTTCACGTACACGTTTCGAAATTTTATCAAGTGAAATTTAAGGAAGCAGGACGCCTCTTCGGCGCGAAGTGCCGCCTTGTCGGGGGTAGTTAAGGGGTATTTTTCCGGTAGAGAAAACGGTGTTTTTCCCGTTGAAACTGGGTTCTTGAGCGATGGACATTTGGGTGTAGTTTCTCACTCCTTCCCAAAGCCATGTCGCCTATCCTCCGCTGTATGATTCTCGCGGCTTTTTTGCCCGCCACCAGCCTCGCTCAGGGAACCTTTCCCGCTCCGTCTGAACTCGACGCCCGGCCCCTTGTCCGGACAGAACGTAAGGAATTGACCGCGCCCGCCTCCGCGTTCATCCGGCTCGAAGTACTCGACGAACCCAAACCCAACGAGCAGGCATCGCGGCAGTATGAGGAGTTCATCGCTAAGAAACAGCGAATCACCGAATCCCAGGAGCGCTCAAGGCAAATACTGACTGACAGCCGAAACTTATTGAATCAGTACGAAAAAGCCCAGAGGAATACCGATTCGAGACAGTATCGGGAATTGCGTGACAAAATCGAAAGTCTCGAAAAAGAGTTGGAGGAGCGCAGCCGCATTCTGGATAGCACGGAGACCACGGTCGAAGCACTCAAAAAAACCAACTCGGGGCTGGTCAAGTACAGCCGAAGCACGTTCAGGAGTAGCTACTTTGACCTCAACGGCAAGCATGGCGAATTCACCACCCGGATCAAACGCTATCAGGAACGCCTCAAACCCTACGCGGACAGTTTGAAGGCGTTGGAAAAAACTTACTCCAGAAGAGGTTCCAGTACTGCCGAAGCAAACCGATTAAAGCTCAGCCAGGAAACCGCCAAACGAGCGAGGGAGTTACTTGACAGCGTTCAGAGCCGTTGCGCATTGTTGGGAACGAAGGTTATTGAGAAACTGCTGGACGGAATCGGCGACCGCGATGCGCACCTGTCGCCCAATTTGCTCAGTTTGCTCCTATCCCAAGCCGACTCTCTGACGAAAGACATCGGTTCAGGATTCACGAAACTCGACGCGGCATTTACCTTCCTTGACGACGAGCGGCGGTCAACTCAAGCCTTTGACGTCAGCCGAGATGTCGAAGCCCTTGATGCCCAGCCCAGCCTGCTGTTCGCCTCGGCCATCGTCACTCCGACGATCAACCTGCTGGGGCGTTTTGACAACCGCGACAAGGGCCAGCGGGTGTACGGGTACCTTTTCAAAGGCCCCGAAGGAATCGATAGCACCGACGCATCCTACAACCTGACCCGCCTCTTTTTACCCGCCGCGAGCACCTTTGGTTTCACGGTAGGGTATTCTAAGATGCTGGCCCTGTTTCACGCTGAACAGGATCGCTCCAAAGACCCGAAGCGGTACGACCTCGGCCTGGGTATGGAAGCCAATCTGGTATGGAAGCGGTTCCCTGATTTTACCGCTTCGTTGCAAACCACTACCGGCACCAACGGTAACGCCCGTAAAATCACCTCGGCGCCCTTGACCAACATCGCCTTTTTGCACTTAAAACCTACCTTAATTGTCGACGTAGTAAAAGACTTGTTGAGCGTGTCCGGCATGGCAAACATGATTTTTCCACTTGATAAAGTGGCATCCTACCAAGCTGCTTTTCAGCGTTTCAACCAAGAGTTTGCCGAAAAATCGTTCGTACTTTTCAACGTGGGTGCCCGGGCATACTTCCCCTTGAACGAGATGAAAGATAAACTCCTGAGTTTCGACTTCAATTTCATGTTCCACAACGCCCAGACTCGGCACCTGTTGGTAGGCAATGAGGGAACCCTTGCCGACACCGGCATACCGATCATCCAAGTCGGCTACAAGTCCGCCATTGCCAAAAAATAACCAGCATCCGCTCCAACAGGTTGGATATAAGTACGCTCCCCGGCACACCTTTTTACCCCAGGCTTTCCATTCATCAACAACCTGAACGACATGGAAAGCCACGCCAAACTCCTCGGGCACCCCGCCCACACGCTGCTGATTGTGTTTCCGCTCGGCCTGCTGGGCACGGCCACGCTGTTCGACATCATCTACATTTTCAACGAAAGCCCCCGGCTGGCCATCGCCTCGTTTTACATGCAGGTGGCGGGCATCGTCGGCGGACTGGTGGCCGCCGTACCCGGCTGGATTGACTGGTCGCACATTCCTTCGGGCACGCGGGCCAAGCGGGTTGGGCTGGTTCACGGTTCGGGCAACGTCGTCGTGCTGCTGCTCTTCGCCGTCAGCGTGTTGTTCCGCTGGGACGAAATCGAAGCGCCGCCCACCGTCTCGCTGGTGGCCGCCATCCTGGGCTTCGCCCTGGCCGGGTTCACGGGCTGGCTGGGCGGTGAATTGGTAGACCGCCTCGGCGTGGGCGTGGACCACGGCGCGCACCTCAACGCCCCCAGTTCGCTGTCGGGTCGCCCGATTTCCGAAGGCCGGGCACTCTGAAGACTTTGTTCGGAAAGCAACAAAACGCGCCATGGATTGAAAGCCATCGGCGCGTTTTGCGTATGAATGCGGGTAGCATTTTGTTTTACCTAAAAAAATAGTTTTTGAACTAAAAAGCGCGTTACTTGGCCCCGTCGCTTCCAAACTCCTTCGCCATGTTCCGCTTCGTTCTCGTTGCCCTGTTGCACGGCGCACTTGGTTCGCCGTGGGTAGCTGCCCAGACCCGTTCCACCCCCGACCCGCTGGCCGAGGCCCAGGAACTGACCCGCCGTGGTCAGTACGCCCAGGCGATTCCGCTGCTGCAAAAAGCCGTGGCCGCCGACACGGCCAACGCCACCGCTGCCCTTCAACTGGCCTACGCCCAGCAGCGCACGGGAGCCTGGGCGGCGGCGAAACGAGGCTACGAAACCCTGCTCCAGCGCCGCCCCACGCTCTCCGAAGCCCTCAACCAACTGGCCGTCATTTCGGAGCGCGAGGCGAATTACAACAAAGCCCTCGGCCTGTACCGCCGCCTGCTCGCCCAGGACACCACCGACGCGTATTTTTTGAAACAAGTTGGTTCGCTGCACAGCCGCCTCAACCAGCCGAAGCTGGCCGTAAAGTTTTACCAAAAAGCCCTCCGCTTTGCCCCCAACGACCTCGAAGCGATGGGCGAACTGGCCACGCTCTACCTCAACGACACCGGCAAAGAAAAACTCGCCCAGCCCCTCGTCGAGCGCGGCCTAAAACTGGACCCCACATCGGTGAAATTCCTCCAACTCGACAGCCGCCTGAGCTACCGCCTCGGGGCTTTTCTCGACGTGATTGACGACATTGAAAAAACAATGGCCCTCGGCGATACCGCCAGTTACTACCAGCGCCTGCTCGGCACGGCGTACTACCAAGTGGACAGTTTGAAAAAATCCATCCGCACGTTTGAGCGCCTTCTGAAATTGGGCGAAAATACGGAAGCCGTTCACGCGGGGCTGGGAACGGCCTACCTGCTGGCCACGAAGCCTGTTCCTGCCGATTCCGTTGGCAAAGCATTCCGGGTCGGTCCGGCCCAGGGTCATTTTCGCCTCGCCATCGAACGGGGCACCTCCGCCAGCATTCCCGATTACCTGATGAGCCAGGCGGACGCCATGGAAAAAGATGGTTTCGGGCTGGCAATGGTGGCCAGCCAGTACCGGCAGGTGTACGAGAAATACAAACGCCCGAAGGCGCTCTACCGGCTCGGTCAGTTGCACGAGCAAAAAGACCCCGAGTTGGCCGCGATTTATTACCGGGAATTCCGCGACGTGTGCGGCGACCCGAAGAAAGCCGCTAAAGTCGGCACGGACTGCGTATTCATCCTGCCCGTGCAGGCCCGGTTGAATGAACTGCGGAAGCGGACGAACCCAAAAAATAAACCCACTGCTTCCCAACCCGCCGTGGCCAAGGACACTGCCACCGCCGCGCCCGACACGACCGGCAAAGAATAAGGACCCCGTACGACCTGTCGGGTAGAGATAAATTTCGTGAAACCGCAGAATCCGGGTCGGGGCGATTTTCACGGTGCTTAACCGCCGAATTAGGAGGCGCTATCGCCTGAATCTCAGCTTTTGGTATTACCTGTGCTTCTTTCGCACACTCACTTTTTGGCATTCCGCAAAAAGCGCTTTGGCGTAGCATATCGGGCAGACATTTTCCGCAAAACTTGTCCCCTTTTTTCCACAAAAAATTTAAAAAATTTTTTTCGCCCTTTTTTCAAACCTAGTTTTAGCTGTTTCACAAAATCAGGCTCCCATCGGCCCTAAAATGAAAGTATTCCGAGGGCTTGTTATCCTTTTTTCGACCAAATTTTCTTCTTTTTCAACCTGCTGCTTTGACGAACGGCAAGCTAACTTTTTGATAATCTGAATGTTCAGGCTCAATTTTGGCGTTGAAATCAGGCAGACGGTCAGCCTGCATCAACAACGAAAGAACCTTCCACGAGCCATGAACGTATTCGCTGTCTTATTCGGAATGTCAATGCCCGGCGGCGGCACCCTGGAGCTAAGCCCGTCGGTTGCCTTTCTCTGCCTCGGCATCGCCGCCGTTTGCCTCGGGGTGGGCTTTTACTGGTCCAACCGCCGCCGCGAGTGGCTTCAACACTCGGCCGTCGCCCAGGGCACGGTGGTGGACGTACTCAAGAAACACGCCCGCGACGACCAGCGGGGTCTCAACCCGTTCTACTTCCCAAAAGTGATGTTCAACGTCAACGGCAAGCGTTTCGAAAAGCAGGCCGAAGCGGGCACCGACCGGGTTTTCAACGTGGGCGAAGTGGTGCCCGTGCGCTACAACCCCGAAAACCCCGGCGAGGCCGTGTTCGGTCCCGAAAGTGTGCCGGTGCCCAGCCCCAACTTGTTTTTCATCGCCAGTTGCCTGAGCCTGCTGCTCGGCGCGGCCATCCTGCTTTAAAAGTACCGTGAAGGAAACCCGTTTTACATTCGCGCAAGCCGAAAAAGTCAGGTTCGTTTGAGCCTGACTTTTTTTATGCGCCCGTTTTTCCCGAACTTAGCCCCGTCATTTTCCGGTACCTCCTGTTTCTGAATCCCATGACTCCATCGCATTCGCACGGCTCGGACAAGAAGCTTTCGGGCAACGCCCTCATCGCGGTTTACCTGTTTTTCGTGCTCATCCTCGCCATTTTCAGCGACGTGCTGACGTTCGTCCTCGGTGTGCTGCTCATCGGCGCGGCCTTCATGGCCTACTACAACGCCGAGCACGTCGATTCGCACTGACGACCGCGCTCCTTGCACATGCCGCGTTTTCCGTTGGGAGAAGGCGGCACTATTTTTTGAAGAAAAAGGCCATTTCACGCGTGAAATGGCCTTTTTCGATTTTCAAGGTGACTCTGATTCAAAAGTCTGGCAAGCGCATCTGCGGTTGCAGGAAGCCTACGGCGAGCAGGAGATTTACGCGCGGCTCGATCCGATGCACGAGTTGATTGCCACCGTGCTTTCTCACCGCACCACCCACGCCAACGAAGTGGCCGCCTACCGCCGGATGCGCGAACGCTTCCCGACCTGGGAAGCCGTGCGCGACGCGCCCCTAGCTGACCTCACCGAAGCCATCGGCCCGAGCAACTACCCGGAGGTGAAAGCGCCGTACATCCAGAAAATTCTGGCGCGGATTCTGGCCGAACGGGGCGAAGCCAACCTCGATTTCCTGCGCGATTACACCACTGAACAGGCGATGACCTGGCTGACGAGCCTGCCCGGCGTGGGGCTGAAAACGGCCACGTTGCTGCTGCTGTTCAACTTTCAGAAACCGGTGCTGCCCGTCGATACGCACGTCCACCGCGTGACGCTGCGGCTGGGCGTGCTACCGCCCAAAACCTCAGCGGAAAAAGCCCACGCGTTGCTGCTGGCCCTGCTGCCCGCCGAACCGAAGACGCTCTTCAACGTTCACAAACATCTTTACTGGCATGGGCAGCGGGTGTGCGTGTGGGGCCGCCCGGAATGCAGCCGGTGTGTGTTGCGCGACTTGTGCGATTACTACCGGGGAAGCGGACCGCGAGTGTGACGGTTTTTCCGAAAAACCCGCTTTTTTCTAAAAACTTTTTTACGCGGAAGGTGCTTTCATTTCATCTCTTTTAGCCCCGGAATCGTACATTTTTTCAAAAAGCCGTTCCGCTTCTGGTCTCCGGTACGGTTTTGGCATTTTCATTCTAAAAACACTTTAAAATTTTGTCTTCAACTCTTTGCTGGTCGCGCTTAAGTGGTTCAACATTTTGAAAATGAACGCGTTTATTCGTAGAAAAGAAACTCATCAACGAAACGTGCGGGTGTCATGGAAGCGTTTTTCCTTGTTTTTTTCCTCACAGCCGTCGCGCTGCTGGCTGCGGGCTGGTACCGCAGCCGCTGGCGGGAGCGCTGGCTCAGTGAATCGGCTCTGACGGAGGGCATCGTGGTCGAGGTGCGCAAGCAGTACGACCGCGCCGACGCCTCGGGCGAACAGCCCTGGTATTTCCCGACGGTGTTGTTTCTGGTCAACGGGCGGTCCATCCGCAAGCAGGCCAACACCGGCACCGAAGAACGCCTCGAAGCGGGCGAGTGGGTGTACGTGCGCTACAACCCGGCTCACCCCGAAGAAGCCGCCTTCGGACCGACCGCCGCACCGGGCATCAGTCCGACGGTGCTGTATTTTCTGGGCTTCGTCTGCGTGTTCTTGAGCGCGACGTTTTTGGCCTGATGGTTTGGAGGGTTTGAAAGGTTGAAGTGGTTTGAAAATGCTCCTGCGTATCTTCAACCTTTCAAACTCTCAAACCCATCAAACTTTCAAACCAGTCAAACCTTGGCGCTGCTTTTTCAGAACCCGTCGGTTTTTCTTCCGTTTCAAGCCGTCGTTGCCGCCCAGAGCACCCGCCACGGGGGCGTCAGCGAGGCCCCGTTTGCTTCCCTGAATTTAGGTCTCTCCGTCGGCGATGAGCGGGAGCGGGTGCTCGAAAACCGCCGCCGCTTTTTCAATGGCCTCGGCGTTGACTTGCACCAAGTGGCCACCTCCCACCAGATTCACGGCTCCGAAATTTTGTACGCCGACACACCCGGCCACCGCGAAGGCTTCGACGCGCTCATCACCGACGTGCCCGGCGTGTTCGTCACCGTCAGCATCGCCGACTGCACGCCGATTCTGGTTTTCGACGCCCAACACCGCGCCGTCGCGGCCATCCACGCGGGCTGGCGGGGCACGGCGGCGGGCATCGTGGCCAAAACCCTGGCTGAAATGCAAACCCGCTTCGGCACGAGGGGCGGCGACTGCTTCGCCTACGTCGGCACCTGCATCGCAGAATGCAGCTTCGAGGTCGGGGCCGACGTGGCCGACCACTTCCCCGCGTCGTTCAAACGCTTCGACGCCGAAAAGCAGAAGTTTTTCGTGGATTTGAAGGCGGCCAACGCCGCCCAATTGCGGGCCTTCGGCGTGCCGGACGCGCAGGTTGAAATCTCGCCGTTCTGCACCGTTCAGCACAACGCCGATTCCTTTTCGCACCGGCTCGAACGGGGCAAAACGGGGCGGATGATGGCGACGATAGGTTTCAATTAGAAATTAGGAAATAGGAATTACGAATTGATTGACGATGCTTCCACAACTTCCAGAAACTCGTTGGTTTGAGTAACTTTGTTACCTTCTCAACCCGAATTGGAAGCGGGAATTGGCTTTTTCAATTCCTAATTCGTAATTCCTAATTCGTAATTGACTTGGCCCGACCTTCCAGTAATCCCGCGAGCAAAGCGACGCCGAAAGACACGCCGCTGAACCGCCAGTACAACCAAATCAAAGCGAAGTACCCCGGCGCGCTGCTGTTGTTCCGCGTTGGTGATTTTTACGAGACGTTCAACGACGACGCCGTCCGGGCCAGCCGCATCCTGGGCATCACCCTCACTAAGCGGCACAACGGCGGGGCCGACGAAACGCCCCTGGCCGGGTTTCCCCACCACGCCCTCGACACGTACCTGCCCAAGCTCGTCCGGGCGGGCGAGCGCGTGGCCATCTGCGACCAACTGGAAGACCCGGCCTTCGCCAAGGGCATCGTCAAGCGGGGCGTGACGGAGTTGGTCACGCCGGGCGTGTCGTTTCACGACACCGTGCTCGACGTGCGGCGCAACAATTACCTCGCCGCCGTGCATTTTCAGAAGGACGTGGTCGGGATTGCCCTGCTTGACGTTTCGACGGGGGAATTTCTGACCACCCAGGGCGGCGCGGCCTACGTCGAAAAACTGCTGCAAGGCTTCAGCCCGGCGGAGATTCTGCTTTGCAAAAAAGAGCGGAACCAGTTCACCGGCTTTTTCGGCGATAAATTCAACACCTATGCCCTCGACGACTGGGCTTTCACGCACGATTTCGCCTACCCGCTGCTCACGGCGCACTTCAAAACCAGTTCGCTCAAAGGCTTCGGGGTCGAGGCCCTCACGGCGGGGGTCATCGCGGCGGGGGTGATTTTGCACTACCTCCACAGCACCGAGCACCGGCAAATCGGCCACATCGTGCGGCTGGGGCGGCTCGAAGAAGACAAGTACGTGTGGCTCGACAAGTTCACGATTCGCAACCTCGAACTGGTGTCGTCGCAGGACGGCGGCGTGCCCCTCATCGACGTACTCGACCAGACCGTGACCCCGATGGGTGCCCGGCTGCTGCGCAAGTGGCTCGTGCTGCCGCTCAAAGACCGGCGGCCCATCGAAGAACGCCTCGACACGGTGCAGTTTTTCTACGAAAATTCGGAACTGGCCGAAAGCCTGGAGCAGCATCTCCGGCAAATTGGCGACCTGGAGCGACTCATCTCGAAAGTGGCCGTGCGGCGCATCAACCCCCGCGAACTGGTGCAGTTGAAGAAAATCCTCGCCCACATCGAGCCGGTGAAAGGAGTCCTGCGGGGCATTTTGCCGAAAAATCCCGACGGCGACTTGCCGATGTTCACGCCCCTTGAAGGGGCCGGGGGCGTGCTGCGCCGCTACGCCGAGCAACTGAACCCCTGCGAAAGCCTGCTCGAACGCATCGACGCCACCCTCCGCGAGGACCCGCCCCTGCTGACCAACGTCGGCGGCATGATTCGCTCCGGCGTGGACGCCGAACTCGACCGCCTGCACCAACTGGCCTACTCGGGCAAGGATTTCCTGGCTGAGTTGCAAAACCGCGAAATCCAGCGCACCGGCATCGGGTCGCTGAAGGTGGCTTACAACAAAGTCTTTGGCTACTACCTCGAAGTGACCAACGCGCACAAGGCCCGGGTACCCAACGACTGGATTCGGAAGCAAACCCTCGTCAACGCCGAGCGCTACATCACGCCCGAACTGAAGGAGTACGAAGACCAGATTCTCTCGGCGGAGGAGAAGATTTTCGGCATCGAACAAACGATGTTCAACGACCTCGTGCTCGCCGCCGCCGAGTACGTGGCCCCCATCCAGCAAAACGCCCGCGTGCTGGCCGTACTCGACGCCCTCGCCGGGTTCGCCCGCGTGGCCCGAAAAAACAACTACGTCCGGCCCCGCCTGAACGACAGCCGCGCCCTCGACATCCGCGAAGGCCGCCACCCGGTCATCGAAAAGCAACTGCCCCCCGGCGAAGCTTACGTGCCCAACGACGTGCGCCTCGACGACAGGGAGCAGCAAATCATCATCATCACCGGGCCAAACATGGCGGGCAAATCGGCCCTGTTGCGCCAAACGGCCCTCATCGTGCTCATGGCCCAGATGGGCAGCTTCGTGCCCGCCACCGCCGCCGACATCGGGCTGGTGGACAAGATTTTCACCCGCGTGGGGGCGTCGGACAATCTGAGCCGAGGTGAGAGCACGTTCATGGTCGAGATGATTGAAACGGCCTCGATTCTCAACAACCTCAGCGACCGCAGCCTCGTGCTCATGGACGAAATCGGTCGGGGCACCAGCACGTACGACGGCGTGAGCATCGCCTACAGCATCGCCGAGTACCTGCACAACTTGCCCGAGGCCCGGCCCCGGACGCTCTTCGCCACGCACTACCACGAATTGAACGAGCTGGCCGAGGAATTTCCCCGCGTCAAAAATTTCAACGTGTCGGTGAAGGAAGCGGGCAACAAGGTGATTTTCCTGCGAAAACTCCAGCCCGGCGGCTCCGAGCACAGCTTCGGCATTCACGTCGCTCAGATGGCCGGGATGCCACCCTCGGTCGTGCGGCGGGCGGGCGAAATCCTGACGCATCTGGAAAAAGACCACCTGGGCGCTTCCTCCGGCGAACGCCTGCGCGACGCCCCCAAACCCGTGCAGGTCAGCCTCGTGGAAGGCGACCCGCGCTTGAACCGCGTCAGCGAGATTCTGGAAAAAACTGACGTGAACACGCTTACGCCCATCGAAGCCCTGCTCAAACTGGCCGAGTTGAAACGGCTGGTGGGCGAGCCGGTGGAGGCGTAAAAAAAAGTTGATGGTTGCGGGTTGTCGGTTGGAAAACCGACAACCCGCAACCATCAACTTTTTCATTTCAACGGACAACCACCGCCGCACGCTGGACCGGTTTGACGTTGAAGGCCGTCACCACTTTTTTCTGGCGGTTGCTCACTTCCACCGTGTAGTGCCCGGCGGGCAGTTCGGCGAGGTCGAACTTGAAGGCTTTGTCGGTGGCGTGCTTGGGGACGGCCCGCTCGTACAGCACCTCGCCCTGGGCATTTTTGATTTCCAACCGCACGACCGAGCGATTGTTTTTTTCGACAAACACGCGCAGGCTGTTCGAGTTGGCGGCGCGGTAGCTCCCGACGTTGAACGAAGCGGCAGCGGCTTCGGCGGCGGTGGGTTCCTTGGGTTCAACGGTGCCGGGGGTGGTGGCGTGGGCGAACGGGGCAGCCAGCAGAGCGGCGGCCAGGGCGAGGATTTTGACGTTGGTTTTCATGGCACTGGATGTGTTGAGAGTTGATTGTTTTTTCTTCGGGATTGATGATGCAAAGGAAACGGGCGGCGTTGCGCGGGGGTAGCGTATTTTCCCGGCTTTTGAAAAATGCGGGGCCTCCCGCTACCCCCTCCGAAGTGTTACCCGTCCGCCGGGATGAGTGGCGTTAATTCAGAGCAATCGTGCGCTGGGGCGTTTTGAGCGTGAACGACTTCGTGACGGTTTCGGCCCCGTTGCTGACTTCCAGGGTGTACGCGCCGTCGGGCTGTTCGCTCATGAGGAGCGACAGGGCTTTCAGGTTTTCCTTTTTGCCCACTTTGTCCTCGAACAGCACGATGCCTTTGGCGTTGCGCAGCGTGATGGTTACGGGGGAGGCGCTGGTTTTCTGCACGTACACCCGCAGGGCGTTGGAGTTGACGAGGTGGTACGTGGTGACGCTGAACGAGGTCGGGGCAGCCGGGGCGACGACGGGGTCGGTTACGGCGGGAGCAGCCTGGAGAGCAACGGGTGCCGACAGCAGAGCGGCGAGGGCGAGAATTTTAGCGTTGGTTTTCATGGCGTTTTTGAGTTGAACGTTGAGGGCGAACGAGGTACTGAGTTTCGGGAGAGTTGATTGTGTTGTTGTCCTTGATTGACGTGTCAAAGGTGGCAGGTTTCTAAGGTACTTTGCAATGCATAGTTCCTTGAATGGCAAAATAGCGAGTTGAAACGGCGTTTTGGTAGGACGAACTGAAATGGGGAATTTTAGGCGGTCAAAAAATGGCACAGGAGCGGTTCCGTCGGGGGCGCACTTTTTGCTGATTTTCCGGGACGATGTCGCCCATTCCTCTTTTTTCGATGCAACGACTTTTTCCGCTGGTGGCTTTGGGTACCCTGTTCAGCCTCTACGCCGGGGCGCAGGTGCCGGTGATTCGCTTTTCTCGCCTTCCTGCTTCCCTTCAACTCTACCCACGAAGCGCCGACAACCAGGCCGAAGTGACCGTGGCCGGGGCGGTGCTCCAACCGGGTTACCGCCGGATTTCGGTGCAGGTGTTTCGCAACAACGCCCCGTTTGGCTACGGTACCCAGCACCTCACCTACGCGGGCAGTGAAGCGCCCTTTTCGCTCAAAAGTCCGATTCGGGCCGAACTGGCCGAGTATCGTTTCGACGTGTTCGCCCACGGCACGGGCGGCGATTCGGTGAGGGTGGCCCGCCGCGACAGCGTGGTGTGCGGCGACGTGTACCTCGTGGCCGGGCAGTCGAACGCCGCCACGCTGCCCGAGGCCGTGCGGGAGTACGGGCAGGTGGGCGAATTTTACCGCACCTTTGGCCGCTACACCGACATCAGCGAAGCACCCTACAATCCCGCCGATACGCTCTGGGCCTTAGCCAACCAGACCGACGCTCAGCGCGTAGGCGTGTGGGCGCACGAACTCCAGCGGCTCATCGTCGAGCGGTATAAAATCCCGGTGGCCGTCATCAACGGAGCCTTTCCGGGCGCGGGCATTCAGTACCTCGTACCCAACCCAACCAACCCCGCCGACCCCACAACGCCCTACGGCCGGATGCTGTACCGGGTGCAAAAGGCGGGGGTGGCGGGGAAAGCAAAGGCGCTGTTCTGGTGGCAGGGCGAACTGGACTCGTACCGCAGCATCCCGCAGTACCCGGCTCGGTTCGACACGCTGTACCGGGCCTGGCAGCGGGATTTTCCAGGGCTTCAGAAAATCTACGTCGCGCAGATTGCCATCATCAACGAGCCCTCGGACAACGCCGGGGCCATCCGTAATTTTCAGCGGCGGTTGCCCGACCTGTACCCGAACGTGGTAGCCTGGTCGTCGCTCGGCTCGGCGGGCTTCGACGGGCTGCACTACTCGACCGAGGGCTACCGGCGGCACGGGGAGCAGTGGTTCCGGCTCGTCGCCCGCGATTTCTACGGCTCCACCGACGTGCGCAACATCGCCTCCCCCGCCGTGCGGAAGGTGTTTTTCACCACCCCCGAAAAGCGGGACATCACGCTCGTTTTCGATGGAAACCAGGATTTGTTCGTCCAGCCGGACTCGGTGTTACTCGGTAAAAATGGCAACCTCTACACCCGCCGCCTGATCGACTACCTGTACCTCGACGGTACGCCTGGTTTCGTCGATCGGCTGAGCGCCAGCGGCAACCGGGTGCAGATTCGGCTGAAAGCCCCCACGGCGGCGAGTCGGCTGACGTACCTGCCGCTGTGGTTCCGCGACGAAACCGCCCGGGTGAACACCTACGACGGCCCGCACCTGCGCAACGGGCGGGGCATGGCGGCGTTTTCGTTTGAAAACGTGCCGGTTGCGGCGGCGTTGGTGCCCCCGGTTGCGACGGCGAAGGCCGTTTCGTCCACCCAAATCGAGATTTCGTGGCGCACGACCACGCCGGGATCCACGGAACTGATTCTCGAACGCGGCCCGTCGGTCACTGGTCCGTTCACCGAAATCCGGCGTTTCCCGGTGGCACCCGGCGCGTTCACCGATGCCAACCTTCAATCCGCCACGCCGTATTTCTACCAACTTCGGGCGGTGAGTTCCGCGTCCGAATCACTGCCTTCGGCCACGCAGAGCACGACGACCTTCCTGCCCGCCCCCACCCTGACCGCCGAAGCCGCCGGGCCGGGGCAAATCCGCCTGGCGTGGAAAGCACCCACGCCGGGCACCCCCAGAAGTTGGGTGCTGGAGCGCTCGCTCCGCCCCGACGGCGACTACGCGGCGTTGCCGGCTCCGGCGGCCGGGGCGACGGAATTCACCGACGTGAATTTGCAAGCCCAAACCACGTACCACTACCGCCTGAAAGCCCTCACCGACGCCAACGAATCGGACTGGGCCACGACCAGCGCCACCACGGCGGTCATCACCGGCACGGAACCCGGCCCGACGGCGCTTCGGGTATACCCCAACCCCGCGAACGGCGCGCTCACCGTCGAGAATCCCGGCCAGGAACCCGCGCTGCTGCAACTCCTTGACGCGACCGGCGCGGTGCATCTGGAAGCGACCCGACCGGGCCAGACCACGACCGAAATCCGCGTGCCCGCGCTGCCGCCCGGTGCGTACCTGCTGCGCCTGACCCGTGGCGACCAAACCACCACCCAGCGGCTGGTCGTTGCGCCCTGAGCCAACCGAATGGGTATTTTCCGGGAAAGCCCGTATTTTAGGCCCTCTTTTTTGCCGCTTCATTGGCACATGAAACATGTTTATCTGTTGGTGTTGGCCGGATGGTGGGGGCACCTGGCGCAGGCCCAGGCTCCGCAGGTGCGCTTCAGCCAATTGCCCGCCCCGCTGCAACTCTTCCCCCGCGATACGGCCAGCCGCGCCGAGGTGCCCGTTGGCGGTCGCCTGCTCACGCCGGGGTACCAGCAGGTTTCGCTCCAGGTGTTCCGCAACAACCTCCTCCATTCGTACCAGCGTCAGACTCTCGCTTACGACCCGTTCGGGGCGCAGTTTTCGTTCAAAAGCAGCATCCGGGCCGAACTGGCCGAGTACCGTTTCGACGTGTATGCCCACCGCTCGGCCACCGATTCCGTGCGCCTGGCCCGCCGCGACAGCGTGGTGTGCGGCGACGTGTTTTTAATCAACGGCCAATCGAACGCCACGACCGAAACCGGGATGCAGGAGTACACGTACCGGAACGAGTTTCACCGCACCTTCGGGCGAACGGGTTTCGAGCAAAAATTCGCCGATACCCTCTGGACCCTGGCCAACCGGCCCGGTGCGCTGGTGGGGGTGTGGGGCGGCGAGTTGATGCGGCTCATCACCGAAACCTACCGGATTCCGGTGTGCATCCTCAACGGGGGCGTGGCCGGTACGGATATTCTGTTTCAGTACCCCAATCCGGCTCTGCCCGAAGATTTGACCACCTCGTACGGGCGGCTGCTGTACCGGGCGCAACGGGCGAACCTGCACCGGGCCGCGAAGGCGATGTTCTGGCGGCAGGGCGAGGCCGAAGCGTTTTTCAACTACCCTGGTTACGCCCGGCGTTTTGACCCGCTCTACCGGGCCTGGAAGCGCGACTACCCCGCCCTGGAGCGGATTTACGTGTTTCAAAACAACATCATCGGCCAAACCTCGTCGCAGACCGCCGGGGAAGTACTCGAATTCCAGCGGCGTAGCCCTCAAATGTACCCCGACGTGGTGGCCCTGGCCACGGTAGGCCTGCCGGGCTACGATGGCACGCACTTCAACGCCGCCGGGTACGTGCAGTCGGGGCGGCAACTGTTCCGGCTCGTTGCCCGCGACTTTTACCGTTCGACCGACCTCAATCAAATCAACTCTCCTACCCTGCGGAAGGCGTTTTACATTTCGCCGCAGCGCGATGCCATCCGGCTGGTGTTCGACGAAGGCCAGGCCCTCCGCTGGCCTGCCGACTCCAGCCTGCGCACCCCTGCGGGCCGCGCCTACACCCGCCGCATGGTCGATTTTGTGTACCTCGATGGCAAACGCGGCAACGTGCAGCGCGGCGATGCCCAAGCCAACCACGTAACGCTCACCCTCGCCCGCCCCGACTCGGCCCGGCGCATCAGCTACCTGCCCGCGGCGTTCAAGGATTCGCTGTCCGACTTTTACGACGGCCCGCACCTGCGCAACGGCCGGGGCCTGGCGGCGTTTGCCTTTCAGGACGTGCCCATCGCCGAGGCCCTCCCCGCCCCCAACCTGCGCACTTCGTCGGCGGAGTACGACACGGTGCGGGTAAGCTGGACGGTTTTTTCGCCGAAAAATTCCACCCAACTCCTCCTGGAGCGCTCCGACGACGGGGGCCGGTCGTTCCGGCAACTGGCCAAGTTGCCCGACAGCCTGACCGGATTCGTGGACACCCAGAACCTGCTGCGCGGCTTCCGCTACGTGTACCGCCTGCGGAGCGTGGACGACTTCAGGGAGTCGTTGCCCGACACGGCCTCGGCGGTGACGCCCGGTTTTCAATTACTAAACCTCAACGCCCGCGCGCTGTCGCCCAGCCAGGTTCGCCTCGAATGGGCCGCCACGGTGGGGCCGTCGGGGTTCCGCTTCAGCGTACTCGAACGCTCCACCCGGCCCGATTCGGGCTTCGCCGAAATCGCCCGCCTGCCCTACCCCACCGTCAGTTACACCGACTCGCTGCTGCGGGCCAACACGCTGTATTTCTACCGCGTGCGGGTAATCAATGGCCCGGTGGAATCGGCCCCGCTGGGCACCAACGTGCGTACGGCGGCCATCACGGGCACCGAGCCGGGGGCCGCGGAGTTCCGGCTTTTCCCCAACCCCACCCGCCAGGCCATCACCATCGAGTGGCCCACGGCCCAGACCGGGTACCTGCTGCTCACCGACGTCCTCGGTAGCGTGCGGCTGCGGCACCCGTTCCAACAGCGCCGTCGCCTTGACCTGTCCCTGCCCCACCTCGCCCCCGGCCTCTACCTGCTCCGGGCCGAAACCGGCACCGGTACTCACCAGAAAAAACTGCTGGTCGAATAGCCGGGCGTGGCTACTTTTGCGGCGCTAAATCGAGTTTGAAGGTTTGAGAGTTTGAGGTTTGGAGGTTTTGCAAATCGGACCTTCAAACCTCAAACTCTCAAACCTTCAAACCTCAAACTACACTCTTGTTTTCATGGAATTTCGCATTGAAAAAGACACGATGGGTGAAGTGGAAGTGCCCGCCCACGTGTACTGGGGCGCCCAAACCCAGCGCTCGATTGAAAACTTCAAAATCGCTCAGGACATCAACCGGATGCCCCGCGAAATCATCCGGGCTTTCGCCTATTTGAAAAAAGCCGCCGCCCTGACCAACCTCGACGCGGGCGTGCTTTCGCCGGAAAAAGCCACGCTCATCGGGCAGGTGTGCGACGAAATCCTGTCGGGCCGCCTCGACGACCAGTTTCCGCTCGTGGTCTGGCAGACGGGTTCGGGCACGCAGTCGAACATGAACGTCAACGAGGTCATCGCCTACCGGGGGCACGTGCTTCAGGGCGGCAGCCTCACCGACAAGCAGAAGGCCCTGCACCCCAACGACGACGTCAACAAGTCGCAGTCCTCGAACGACACCTTCCCGACGGCCATGCACATCGCGGCCTACCAGATTCTGGTCGAGAAGACGATTCCCGGCATCGAGAAGTTGCGCCACACGCTGCACGAGAAGGCCGAGGCCTTCAAACACGTCGTTAAAATCGGCCGGACGCACTTCATGGACGCCACGCCGCTCACGCTGGGGCAGGAATTTTCGGGCTACGTGTCGCAGCTCGACCACGGCCTCAAAGCCATCCGCAACTCCCTCGACCACCTCAGCGAACTGGCCCTCGGCGGCACGGCCGTCGGCACGGGCATCAACACGCCCCCTGGCTACGCCGAGAACGTGGCGCAGAAAATCGCCGAACTCACGGAATTGCCCTTCGTAACGGCCGAGAACAAATTCGAGGCCCTGGCCGCCCACGACGCCATCGTGGAAGCCCACGGCGCGCTCAAAACCGTGGCCGTGAGTTTGATGAAAATCGGCAACGACATCCGGATGCTGTCCTCCGGCCCCCGCGCGGGCATCGGCGAACTGTTCATTCCCGACAACGAACCCGGCTCCTCCATCATGCCCGGCAAGGTGAACCCCACCCAGTGCGAGGCCATGACGATGGTGGCCGCCCAGGTGCTCGGCAACGACGTGGCCATCAACATCGGCGGGGCCACGGGGCACTTCGAGCTGAACGTGTTCAAGCCGGTGATGATTTACAACTTCCTCCACTCGGCCCGGCTCCTCGGCGACGCGTGCGTGTCGTTCAACGACAAATGCGCCGTGGGCATCGAGCCAATTGGGGCCAACATCGAGAAGCACGTCAACAATTCGTTGATGCTCGTCACGGCCCTGAACCCGAAAATCGGCTACTACAAAGCCGCCGAAATCGCCCAGACCGCCCACCGCAACGGCTCGACGCTGAAGGAAACCGCCGTTTCGCTCGGCTACCTGACGCCGGAGCAGTTTGACGAGTGGGTGGTGCCGGGGGAGATGGTGGGGGAAGTTAAGTAGCGCCGACCCGCGCCGCGTCGGCTCCGGTCGGCGAAGGTTTAGGCGGCGGACCGACGTGGTTCGCCGCTTTTCCTTTTTTTCGTAGCTTTACCCAAAACCAACGAACGGCCATGTCGACGCTCGAAACGATTCAGGAAAAAATCGCGCACCTGCCCGAAGATGCTCAGGATGAGTTGCTGATGTTCGTGGAATTTCTGGAAGAGAAATTTTCCACGCCTTCCGTTGGCGACGACGAATACCAGAAGTTGCTGGAAGCGGAGTTGTTGCGGCGGGTGGAGTCGTTGCGGAGCGGCGAGTCGAAGCGGTACACGTCGGAGGAAGCAGACGCTTACCTAAAGGAAAAGTTTGGTTGGTAAGACGTTGAAGTAATTATCTGCAAAAACCTCAATCTCAATTCATGGGCCTCGTCTACGCCACCCTCGAACTCCTCAACGCCGACGATCTTTCGCAGGCGCGACGAAACCGTTTGCCCGACACCGAGGTAAAACGCATGAAAGTCCGGGCGATGGTGGACAGCGGCGCGGTGATGCTGGCTATCAACGAAACGGTGAAAACCCAACTCGATTTGCCCGTGCTTGAATACCGCACTGCCCGCCTCGCCGACGAAGCCATGAAATTGGAGGTGGTAGGCCCGGTGGAAGTGCGATTTGAAAACCGCCGCTGCCTGACCGAAGCCTTCGTGTTGCCCGGCAACGCCGAAGTGCTGCTCGGGGCCGTGCCGATGGAATTGATGGACGTGCTGATTCACCCCGCGAAGCAACAACTCATCGTCAACCCCGAACACCCCAACATCCCGCAACTTTCAATGAAGTGACGGAGGTTTTGCGCCCCGCCGAAAAATTCCGCACTTTTCCGGCGTCAAAAAACCTCCAACCCATGAAACGCCTCCTCCTGCTCACCCTCCTGCCCGCCGCGGCCTTCGCCCAAAACTCCGTCCCTTCGCCCGAATCCCAACTCAAAACCGCCGTCCTGGCCGCCCCTGCCGACCAGCGCGCCGGTGCCACCGTGCTCGGCTACACCGCCTCGGGCGAACTCACCGAACTCCGCAAGGGCACCAACGACCTCATCTGCCTCGCTGACGACCCCACCCAGAAGGGTTTCAGCGCCTCCTGCTACCACCGCAGCCTGGAGCCGTTCATGGCCCGGGGTCGCGAACTGCGCAAGCAGGGCAAAAAGCAGGAAGAAATCGTCGCCATCCGCGAAGCCGAAGCCAAGCGCAAAAAACTAAAAATGCCCACCTCGCCCGCCACGCTCTACGTCCACTCGGCCCCGCAGGAGGCTTACGACCCCGCCACCGGCGAGGTGCGCGAGGGCTACACCCGCTACGTGGTGTACACCCCCCTGGCCACCGCCGCCAGCACGGGCCTGCCCCTGAAAGCCGAAGCCCCCGGCCAGCCCTGGCTCATGGACCCCGGCACCTACCGGGCGCACATCATGATCAATCCGCCGAGGAAGCAGTAACGCGCGGACGTTTTTTAGGATACCATGATTTCCTGGCAAGACTTCGAAGCCGTCGAACTCCGCGCGGGCACCATCGTTCGGGTGGAAGATTTCCCGAAAGCCCGCAAACCGGCCTTTAAACTCTGGGTCGATTTCGGGCCACAACTCGGCGTGAAGCGCTCCTCGGCCCAAATCACGGGTTTTTACGAAAAAGAAAGCCTCATCGGCAAGCAGGTGCTGGCCGTGACGAACTTCCCGCCCCGGCAAATCGCCGATTTTATCTCGGAAGTGCTTGTCACCGGATTCGTGCTCGAAAGCGGCGGGGTAGTGCTCGTTCACCCCGAACGCCCCGTGCCCAACGGCACCCGCCTGGCCTGATGGCCAGAAATTTTTCGCCCTTCAGCCAACCCTTCGACCGGAATTTTAGTTAAGATTGCACCCAATTCAACCCGCGTCATGCAACGCCCGCTCCTGTTTCGTCTGTTCACGTTTCTGATGGCCGTCGTGGTGCTCACCACGAGCACGGGCTTCGGCGTGATTGAGCGGTCCTGCCTGATGCTGGGTCAGAAAACCTACTCGCTCCGGCAAAAGGCCCAACCCGAAGCCTGCGCCAAACCCCAGCACCGGCAGGCCCCGAAACCGGCGGACAAGCCCGGCGTACAAAAACAAGCCTGCTGCGACGACCAGACCACCTACGAGCACGTCAGCTTCGCCCAGGTGCTGGCCCAGAAGGCCGCCGACGTGACGAAAACCGTGGCCGATGCCGCCGTGAAGGCCTGTGTCTGGTTGGTCAATGGCTTGGTTTCGGCGGTGCTCTCGCTGCTCGACGCGCCGGAGGATTCCTCCCAGGCGGCAGTGCCGCTTTCGGGCCGTGCGCTGCTCCACTTCGTGCGGACGCTCCTCATTTAAGCCTTGATGGATTTCGGCCATTCCGGTTTTGCCACCGCAAAACCGCGAAATTTCGTTTCTTCATCAAAATCAAGGCTTTATGAAATTCAACACCTGGCGCAACGGGGCCGGGGTTTTTCTCGGCTTATTCCCGACCCTGCTTTTCGCGCAATCCCCTACCCTTTCCGGCACCGTTTCCGAAAAATCGGAAACCGGCATCCTGAACCCGCTCGTCGGGGCCACGGTGTACTGGCCCGGCACCCAGACCGCCGCCACCACCGACGCCGACGGGCGCTTCACCCTCCCCCGCCCCGACGGGGCCACCCGCCTCGTGGCCTCGCTGGTGGGCTACCGCGCCGACACGCTCGACGTGACCGGGCGCGATTCGGTCCGGTTCGTGCTGCAAAACGTCAACCAACTCGGCGGCGTGACCATCACCGGGCAATCGACGTTTTTCGACCGGCTCAACCCGATTCAGACCGAAATCCTGACGACGAAAACCCTGGCCAAAGCCGCCTGCTGCAACCTGTCGGAGAGTTTTGAAACCAACGCCTCGGTGAGCGTCAGCTACGGCGACGCGGTGACGGGCGCGAAGCAAATTCAGCTCCTCGGCCTGAGCGGCACCTACGTGCAGTTGAACACCGAAAACATCCCGAACGTCCGGGGCCTGAACACCACCTTCGGGCTGAACTACACCCCCGGCACCTGGATTTCGAGCATCGACGTGGCCAAAGGCGTCGGGTCGGTCGTCAACGGCTACGAAAGCATGACGGGGGCCATCAACGTCGAACTGGCCAAGCCCGAAACCGCCGAGCCGCTCTATTTCAACGCCTACGCCAATTCCTTCGGGCGGGGCGAATTGAATTTGAACCTGGCGAAAAAATTGTCGGAAAAATGGTCGGTCGGGCTGCTCACCCACGGCTCCGCGCTCCGCTCCCGCCTCGACCTCAACCGCGACAACTTCCTCGATTTGCCGCTCTACACGCAGGTCAACGGCATCAACCGGTACAAGTACCAGAGCGAGCGGCTCATGGCCCAATTCGGCGTGAAGGCGCTCTACGAAGACCGCACCGGCGGCAGCCTCGACGCAGGACGCGGTCGCCCGCTGACGTACGAATTTGGCAACGTGACCCGGCGCGTGGAGGTGTTCAGCAAAACGGCGAAACTGTTCCCCGAGAAACCCTACCAGGGCCTGGGCCTCATCGTCAACGCCCTCGTCCACGACGCCACGGCGCGGTTTGGCTTCAAGCGGTACGCCGGGCAGCAGCGGAATTTTTACACGAACCTGATTTACCAGAACATCCTCGGCAACACCAACCACACCTACAAAATCGGGGCGAGCTACCTCCTCGACGCCTACGACGAGCGCTTCGCCGACTCGACCTTCCGCCGGACGGAATCGGTGCCGGGGGTGTTCGCGGAGTACACCGAGACGATTCCCGAAAAACTAACCCTCGTGCTGGGCCTGCGGGCCGATTTTCACAACCTCTACGGCACCCGCCTCACGCCGAGAGCGCACCTGAAGTACGACCTCACGCCCCAGAGCCACCTCCGGCTGGCGGCGGGCAAGGGCTGGCGGGTGCCGAATCCGTTCGCCGAGAACTTCGGAATGCTGGTCAATTCGCGCACCATCCAGGTGCTCGACCGGCAGTTTCGCCCCGAAGAATCCTGGAACTACGGAGCCAGCCTGACCAACGACCTGACGGTGTTTGGCAACGCCGGTTCGTTCGTGCTCGATTTTTACCGCACGGATTTTAGGAACCAACTCATCGTGGACATGGAAAGCGCCGACTACGTGCGGTTTTACAACCTGCGGGGAAAAAGCTTTTCCAACAGTTTTCAAGCCGAGCTGAACCTGCAACCCCTCAAACGGCTGGAAGTGAAAGTCGCCTACCGCTGGTTCGACGTGCAGCAAAGCGTGCTGGCGCGGGGCGGCGAGGCCACGCTGTTGCCCAAAATGTTCGTCAACCGCGACCGGGTGCTTTTCAACGTGGGCTACGCGACGAAGTTCGAGAAGTGGAAATTCGATTTCACCTGGCAGTGGAACGGCCGCCGGCGCATCCCCGACGCCACGGCGGGCCACGTCCACGACGCGGCGGCTCCGCCCGTGTTCGCCCCGGCGTTCTCGAATCTCAACGCCCAGGTGACGAAGAATTTCCTGAAGTGGGCGGTGTACGTGGGCGGGGAAAACCTGGGCAATTTCACCCAGAAGAACCCCATCATCGCCCCTAACGACCCCTTCGGCCCCCGCTTCGACGCCTCAATGGTGTGGGGGCCGGTGATTGGTCGGATGATTTACGTGGGTGTGCGGTACAAAATTCGGGAGTGAGCAGCGAGGCGTGCCACGGTTTGAAACCGTGGCACGCCTAAACCACGGCTACGATGACGATTTTCGTAAAAAACATGGTCTGCGACCGCTGCATCCAGGCGGTGCGGCGGGCGGCGGAAACCGCCGGACTGACCCCGCTTGACGTGGAATTAGGCGAAGTCACGCTGGCCGAACCAGCCACGCCGGAGCAGTTGGAACGGTTTCGCCACACCCTGCGGGGCGCGGGTTTTGAACTCCTCGACGACAAGCGCCAGCAACTCGTCGGGCGCATCAAAGCCGCCGTCGTGGACCTCGTCCACCGCCGCAACGACGACCGGAAAGTCAACCTCTCGGACTACCTGACCGAAAAACTGGCCCGCGACTACGGCAGCCTCAGCGCCCTGTTTTCGGAAGTCGAAGGCACGACCATCGAGCAATTTCTGATTCGGCAAAAAGTGGAGCGGGTGAAGGAATTGCTCGTGTACGACGAACGCTCGCTGAGCGAAATAGCCGATTTGCTCCACTACAGCAGCGTGGCCCACCTTTCGAGCCAGTTCAAGAAAGTCACCGGCTTGACGCCGAGCCAATTTAAGCAAATTCGGGAACGGAAGCGGGTGCCGCTGGATGAGGTTTAACGCACCAAAAAGGACTGCCAGCCGTAGAGGGCCTGTGCGGGGTTACGGCTGGCAGTCCGGCCCGGCCACAACCAAACCGCCCCAGAACCTTGTAAAATCCACCCAAAATTCTGTAACACCCCCGCCCCACCGCCCCGGTACCTTTGCCGTAACCAAACGAAGTTCAACCGATGGAAACGCTTCAGAAAACCACGTATCGCGTCGCGGGCATGACCTGCGAAGCCTGCCAATACAAAGTCCAGTCGTTGCTCGCGAAAGTGCCCGGCGTGCAGCACGTCGAGGTCGATTTGAAAACCGGCGATACCACCGTCGAGTCGGAGCAGAAAGTGCCGCTTTCGGCCCTGCAAGCCGCACTCAAATCCACCAGCTACCGCATCGAACGGGATTTCCCGCTAACCTCACCCCCTGCCCCCTCTCCTGCTGAGAGGGGAGTGTTTGAAAAAGATGACTCGTTTCCCCTCTCAGCAGGAGAGGGGGCAGGGGGTAAGGTTTCCTGGCTCGAAACCTACCGCCCGCTCCTGCTCATCACCGCCTTCATCACCGGCGTGGCCCTGCTGACGGCCTTTCCGGGGCGGGCGTACACGGGCGAAAATTTCCGCCTGGTGGATTTCCTCCACAACTTCATGACGGGCTTTTTCCTCGTCTTTTCGTTTTTCAAACTTTTGAACCTGAGGGATTTCGCCAGCAGTTTCTCGATGTACGACTTAGCCGCAAAACGCTTCCCCGCCTACGGGTTCGTGTATCCCTTCCTCGAACTGGCTCTGGGCATCGCCTGCCTCGTGCATTTCCAGGACCGGGCCGTGTACGTCGCCGACATCGCGCTGATGGGTTTCGGGGCGCTGGGGGTCATCCGGAGCGTGCTCGACAAGCGGAAAATCCGCTGCGCCTGCCTGGGGGCGGTATTCAATTTGCCCATGAGCACGGTGACGATTGTGGAAAACACGCTGATGGTGGCCGTCGGGGTCGTCTTACTCGTCTTGACCGCCTGACGGAAAACACGCCCCACCACCTGTTGGATACCTGTTTCACCCAAAAATCAGTTCAGTCCCATGAACCAATCCATGCAATCCTGCATCGACGCCTGCCAGGCCTGCGCCGTTGCCTGCGACCAATGCGCTGAAGCCTGCCTCGGCGAGGAGCACCTGCACCACATGACCGAGTGCATCCGTCTCGACCGCGACTGCGCCCTCCTCTGCACCACCGCCGTCCGGCTGATGGCCAGCGGGAGCCGGTTTACGGCTCAAATCTGCCAACTCTGCGCCGAGGTGTGCGAAGCCTGCGCCGCCGAGTGCGGCAAGCACGAAGAAGACCACTGTCGGCGCTGTGCCGAAGCTTGCCGCCGTTGCGCGGAGGAGTGCCGGAAAATGCTCATCGGCGGATAGCCCGTTTCCCGGCGCGTGGGCTTGCCCACACGTCGGGATTTTTCCATTACTTCATCAACCGATTCATGAAAAAGGTAGTTTTTACGCTTGGACTTGCGCTGGCAATGGCCTTCATCGCCCGTGCCCAGCATGAGCACCATCACCCCGAACCCGCCCCCGCCCGGACGGATTCCGTCCCGAAAAAAGCCGAAGCCGCGCACCACGAAGGCATGAACCACGGCGAAATGAACCACGGGAATCACGCCGCGATGGGTGCCATGAGCCACGCCTTTTCGCTCAGCCTACCCATGAACCGCAACGGCTCCGGCACAAGCTGGCTCCCCGACGCCACGCCGATGTACGCCTACATGAAGCACTCGGGCGACTGGATGCTGATGCTCCACGGCAGCGTGTTCCTGCGCTACACCGGCACCAACCTCAACAACCCCGGCAAGCGGGGCGGCAGCCGGTTTTCGGCCCCCAACTGGGTGATGGGAATGGCCCAGCGGCAGGTGGGGCGCAACGGGCTGCTTCTGCTCCGGGCCATGGTGTCGCTCGACCCCGTGACCGAAGGCGGGCGGGGCTACCCGCTGCTGTTCCAGACCGGCGAAAGTTACCGGGGCCAGCCCATCGTCGACGGGCAACACCCGCACGACATCGTTTCGGAACTGGCCGTGGGCTACACGCAGCGCCTCAGCCCGAAGGCCGACCTGTCGCTCTACGTGGGCTACCCCGGCGAACCGGCCCTCGGCCCGACGGCCTTCATGCACCGGATTTCGGCCTACTCCAACCCCGACGCCGCCCTGGGCCACCACTGGCAGGACGCCACGCACATCACCTTCGGCGTGGCCACGCTCGGATTTCGGTACGGAAAATTCAAACTGGAAGGGTCGAACTTCACAGGCCGCGAACCCGACGAAAACCGCTCCGGCTTCGACAAACCGCGCTTCGATTCGTACAGCGCCCGGCTGCAATTCGCACCTTCAGCCAACTGGACGATGCAGGTTTCCAGGGGTTTTCTGAAAAACCCCGAAGTAGCCCACCCCGGCGACGTGATTCGCACGACAGCCTCGGTCATGCACAGCAAACCCCTCGGCGGCTTCAACCGGTACTGGACCTCGGCGCTGGTGTGGGGCATGAACCAGGGCGACGGCCACCACGCCGAACATTCCGTTTTGGCCGAAACCAACGTGCAGTTGAACCGCTGGGCCGTGTACGGGCGGTACGAATTCGTCCAGAAATCGAGCGAGGAACTGTTTTCTTTGTACGCCAGGTTTGCAGAGACCCCTCATCCTTCCTACCCCTGGGGATTGACATTCGACATCCACGCGTTCACGCTGGGCTTTAACCGTCAAATCGCGTATTTTGCCAACACGATGCTCCACGCCGGAGCGCAGGCGACCGTTCACGCCACCGACCCATGGCTGGAGCTTGAGTACGGCAAAAACCCCGTCTCGGCCCAGGTGTACCTCCGCATTTTGCCCGGCCTGCTGCGGACGAGCAGCGGCCCAATGAACCGATAACCCCTTTTTTTCCGTTTCACCACCAAACAAAATCCAACCATGCAACGACGCTTTTTTCTCGGAACCCTCCTCGCCCTGCTGACCGGTCCGCTCGCTTTCGCCAGCGACCAGCCCCAGACGGTGAAAATCAAAACTTCGGCCGTCTGCAAAATGTGCAAGGCCCGCATTGAGCGGAATCTGGCCTACGAAAAAGGCGTGACCGACGTGACCCTCGACGTGGACACGAAGGTGGCGACGGTGAGTTTCAACCCGAAAAAAACTGACGTAGCGAAAATTAAAGCGGCCATCGTGAAAACCGGCTACGACGCCGACGAACTCCCCGCCGACCCGAAGGGCTACGAGAAACTGCCAAGTTGCTGCAAAAAAGGCGGGATGGACCACCACTGACAGTTTCCAGTTCACAGTTTCCAGTTTGCAGTTGCTGCCTGATTCCTTGCTCGGCTCGCTCGATGCGCTGCCCGGTTTTGACCGGGGGGCGTTTGAGGCCGTTCACGCCGCCCTGCCGCCGGTTTCGGTGCGGATGAACCCGGCGAAGCCTTCGTTGGCGTTCCCAAACGCCGAATCCGTCCCCTGGTGCGCCACGGGCCGCTACTTACCCCAGCGGCCCGTGTTCACCCTCGACCCGCTTTTTCACGCCGGGTGCTACTACGTGCAGGAAGCCAGTTCGATGTTTCTGGAACACGCCCTGCGCGAAAGCCTCGACCTCGCCAACGACCTCCGCGTGCTCGACCTCTGCGCCGCGCCGGGGGGCAAAAGCACGCTGCTCGCCGGGCTGCTCACGCCCGACAGCCTGCTGGTGGCCAACGAAGTCATCAAGACCCGCGCGGGCATTCTGGCCGACAACCTCACCCGCTGGGGCACGCTCAACGCCTTCGTGACCAACAACGACCCCCGCGATTTTGGGCGGCTTCCGGGCTTTTTCGACCTGCTCGTGGTGGACGCGCCCTGCTCCGGTTCCGGGCTGTTTCGGAAAGACCCCGGTGCCGTGGCGGAGTGGTCGTTGGAGGCCGTCACGCTCTGCGCCCAGCGGCAGCAGCGCATCCTGGGCGACGCCTGGAAAGCCCTGCGCGAAGGCGGCCTGCTCGTGTACTCCACCTGCTCCTACTCGAAAGCCGAAAACGAGGACCAACTCGACTGGCTGGCCGGGGCCTTCGCCGTGGAGTCGGTGCGGGTGCCGCTGAAGCCCGAATTTGGCGGCATCGTCGAAACCGCCTCCGACCGCGCCGGGGCGTTTGGCTACCGGTTTTACCCCGACCGGGTGCGGGGCGAAGGGTTTTTCCTGGCGGTTTTTCGGAAACTTTCTTCGGAAAAAGAAGCCCGGTTTCGGCTGGAAAAACCCTGCCCCTCCAAAACCGCCCGCACCGAGCGCGAGGCGTTCCGCCCCTGGCTACACAACGCGGACTCCTACGCCTGGACGCAGCGCGGCGAGGATCTTTTCCTGCTGAACCCCGAACACCGGGCCGATTTCGAGGCGCTTGCCCAGACGCTGTACCTCCGCAAGGCGGGCGTCCGCCTCGGTCGGCTGGCGGGCCGCGAGTTGCTGCCCGACCACGAACTGGCCCTCAGCCCCGCCCTCCGCGCCAATTCGCCGAGCCTCCACCTTGACCGGGAGAACGCGCTGAAGTTTTTGAAAAAAGAAGCGTTTGAATACGAAGCCGAAACGACGGGCTGGGCCGCCGTGCGTTACGAAGGCCACGCCCTGGGCTGGGCGAAGGTGCTGCCCAACCGCCTCAACAACTACCTTCCCAAAGACTGGCGGATTTTGATGGAAATTCCGGAGAATTGAACCGATGAGGCGGAAAATAACTTTGGCAAAGTTTTGAACTTTGCCAAAGTTGGCCCATTTTCGCAATCCCAAAACGCGGGAGTAGCTCAGTTGGTAGAGCGACAGCTTCCCAAGCTGTAGGTCGCGAGTTCGAGCCTCGTTTCCCGCTCGGTGCCAAAACCACTCAATCATCCGGTTGAGTGGTTTTTTGTTGCAGACAACACGTTCGGCAACGGAAGTTTTCCAGGACCGGGCTTGAACGTCGGCTTGTAAATACCGGCCTGAAAAAATCCGGCGAAAAATGACCCTACACGAAGCCCAGCGCACCGTCGACGCGTGGATCACCACCGTCGGCGTGCGGTATTTCAACGAACTGACCAACACGGCCATCCTGATGGAGGAAGTGGGCGAAGTGGCCCGCATCATGGCCCGCCGCTACGGCGAACAATCCGAAAAAGAATCGGACCAGGGCAAGGACCTCGGCGACGAATTCGCCGACGTGCTCTGGGTGCTCCTCTGCCTCGCCAACCAGACCGGCGTGGATTTGACCGAAGCATTTCAGCGAAACCTGGAGAAGAAAAACATCCGCGACGCGACCCGGCACCGGGAGAATAAAAAGTTGAACCCTGATTTAGAGGATTCAGAAGGATTCAAGGATGGCTTTTAGCAACCATCCTTGAATCCTTCTGAATCCTCTAAATCAGGGTTCAACTACGCCGCTACCGCCGGCAACTCCAGAAAACACTTCCGCACACACCGCACCACCTCGGCCATGCCCTGCATGGAATTGGGCTTGGTGATGAAGGAGTTGGCCCCCAACTGGTAGGCCCGGCGGACGGTTTCGGGGTTGGAGACGGTGCTGAACACCACGACGGGAATCGCCCGGAAGTCCGCGTCGGTCTTTAATTTTTCGAGAATTTCGAGGCCGTTCATGCCCGGCATGTTGATGTCGAGGAAAATCAAGCCCGGTAGATGACGGTGTGTGGGCGGCGTGTCGTTGCGGTGGACGAGGAACTCGAACAACTGGCGGGCGCTGGCTACATGATGCAACGGATTGGTGACGTGCTGTTCCTCCAGCGTGGATTGCATGAGGAAGAAATCATCGGCATCGTCGTCGGCCATGACGACAGGGACGTAGGAATTCATGATGCAATCGGGAGTTTGTTGAAGATGGGCTTTAACGACGGAAATTGGCGGTGAAAACAGCGGAACGGTTGACTTGGCCCTTGCCACGCGGCGGCGCAGATCGTTTTGGCTGGGATAAAACTATGGAATTGAGTTGAGGAAAAAAAGCCCTACCTATATTAAATTTTGTTCATAATCAAGTCCTTACACTGACTGGATGTTCGGGAAGCTGGTGCAAAAAAGAAGGAGTTGCTCTTTCGCACAACGAAAGAGCAACTCCTTCTTTTTTGCAGAAAGAAATGTTACACGTCGAGCAGCAACCGGGTTGGGTCTTCGAGCAACTGCTTCACCCGGACGAGAAACGAGACCGATTCTTTGCCATCGATGATGCGGTGGTCGTAGCTCAGGGCCACGTACATGATGGGCCGCACGACGATTTCGCCGTTGACGACCACGGGCCGCTCCACGATGTTGTGCATGCCCAGGATGGCCACCTGCGGGGCGTTGATGATGGGCGTCGACAGCATGGAGCCGAACACGCCGCCGTTGGTGATGGTGAACGTGCCGCCGGTCATCTCCTCGATGGTCAGCTTGTTGTCGCGGGCTTTGGTAGCGAGGGCGATGATTTCTTTTTCGATTTCGGCGAAACTCATCTTCTCGGCGTTGCGCACGACGGGCACCACGAGGCCCCGCTCGGTCGAAACGGCCACCGAAATGTCGCAGTAGTCGTGGTACACGATTTCCTCTCCATCAATCTGGGCGTTCACGGCTGGGAATTCCTTCAGCGCCACGCAGACGGCCTTCGCGAAGAACGACATGAAGCCGAGGCCCACGCCGTGTTTTTCCTTGAACTTGTCCTTGAACTTGGCCCGCAGGTCCATGATGGGCTTCATATCCACCTCGTTGAAGGTGGTCAACATGGCCGTTTCGTTTTTGACGGCCACCAGGCGGCGGGCAATCGTGCGACGGAGCGAGGTCATGCGCTGACGGCGCTCGCCGCGAAGGTCAGTTTGAAGTTTGAGGTTTGAAGTTTGAGGTTGGGCGGCCGATTGAGGGGTGGGTTGGGCCGGTTGTGGTGCGGGTGCTGCTGCTTGGGCCGACCCGTCGGACCGCCCCTGCCCCGTGCTCCCTGCCTTCAACGCGTCGGCTTTGGTGATTTTGCCGCCTTCGCCGGTGCCCTGGATGGATTTCGGGTCGATGCCTTTGTCGGCCAGAATCGCGGCGGCCACGGGCGTGACGCCGTTACGGTCGCTGGAATGGCCGTTGCTGGCCGGTGCCGGTTGCGCGGCGGGAGCCGGTGCCGATGGAGCAGGTGCTGCCTGACCCGCGCCGACGGCGATGGTGGCGACCACGCCGCCCACGGGAACCGTCTGCCCGGCCTGAGCCACGATGTGGAGGGTTCCGGCGGCTTCGGCGGGGAGTTCAAAGGTGGCTTTGTCGGATTCGAGTTCGCAGAGCACCTCGTCCATTTTCACCGCGTCGCCTTCTTTTTTGTTCCAGGACGCAATCGTCACTTCCGTGATGGATTCGCCCACGGCGGGAATTTTCACCTCGACCGTCTGGCCGCCCGGCACCGGAGCGGCGGGTTGCGGCGAAGCCGACGTGGATGCGGGCGTGGGAACGGGTTGCGCCACGGGAGCCGCGTCGGGCGTGGCCGCCTTCGCTACCGCCGAGGCGGCTTCCACGGGCTGGGTCGCCGTGGTAGGGGGCGTTACCTGCTGAACCTGGCCGTTGGTGGCATCCGCTGCGGTTTCAATGGCGCAAATCACGGCCCCGATGGGCAGCGTGTCGCCTTCCTGGGCGCGGAGGTGCAGCACCCCGGCGGCCTCGGCGGGGAGTTCAAAGGTGGCCTTGTCGGATTCGAGTTCACAAATGACCTCGTCCATTTTCACCACGTCGCCTTCTTTTTTGGTCCACGACGCGATGGTCACTTCCGTGACCGATTCCCCCACGGTGGGGACTTTCATTTCGACTAACGACATACTTGTGAGAATTTTCGGTGAGAAGTGAGAGGTGAGAAGTGAGATGTAAAATGCATTTCAAACATCTCACTTCTCACCTCTCACTTCTCACCACTTTCAGGCAAACGCCCGCTGAATCAAATCGGCCTGCTCGGCATTGTGGACTTTCAGGTAGCCTGTGGCGGGCGAGGCGCTCAGTTTGCGGGAAATCACTTCCAGCGACCCGCGCCCGAACACCCGCATCATGTACGTCCAGTAGCCCATGTTTTCGGGTTCCTCCTGCACCCAGTACACTTTCGCGGTTTTACCGAATTGCCCCAGCAGTTCGGTCACCTGTTTGGCCGGGAAGGGGTGCAACTGCTCGACGCGGATAATCGCCACGTCGGTGCGGTTGTTCTTGCGCTGTTCTTCGAGCAAATCGTAGTACACCTTGCCGGTGCAGAGCAGCACTTTTTTGACCTTCTTCGGGTCGGCAAAGTCGTCGCCGAGGACTTCCCGGAAGCCGCCTTTCGTGAGGTCATCCAGCGGCGACACGCACAGCGGGTGCCGCAGCATGGATTTAGGCGACATCACCACCAGCGGCTTGCGGAAGTTCCAGGCCAGTTGCCGCCGCAGCAGGTGGAAGAAATTGGCGGGCGTGGTCACGTTGGCCACCACCATGTTGTACTCCGCCGAAAGCTGGAGGTACCGCTCCGGGCGGGCGTTGGAGTGCTCCGGCCCCTGCCCTTCGTAGCCGTGGGGGAGCAGCATGACGAGGCCGTTTTGCAACCCCCACTTCGATTCGGCAGAGGAAATGAACTGGTCGATGATGATTTGCGCGCCGTTGGCAAAATCGCCGAACTGCCCTTCCCAAATCACGAGGGCATTGGGGTTGGCCATCGCGTAGCCGTACTCGAAGCCCAGCACGCCGTATTCCGACAGCAGCGAGTTGTAAATCTGCAACTGCTCCTGGCCTTCCTGAATAAAATTGAGCGAGTTGTAGGTCTGGTTCGTTTCCGAATCGTGCAGCACGGCGTGGCGGTGCGAGAAGGTGCCCCGCCGCACGTCCTGCCCGCTGAGGCGTACGATTTTGTCCTCCGTCAGCAGCGAGCCGTAGGCGAGCAGTTCGGCGGTGGCCCAGTTGACCTGCCTGTTCTCGAAAATCATCTGCTGGCGGTCTTTCAGCAGTTTGTCAATCTGCTTAAGCGGCTTGAAGCCCTCGGGCAGTTTGACGAGCGCCTTTCCGATTTTCTCCAACTTTTCGTGAGAAACCCCGGTTTCGGGCGATTTCTCGAAATCCTCGGGCGTGGCGTAGCGGAGTTCCGACCACTGCCGGTCGAGCTTCAGCGGCACGTAGGGCGGCACTTCCTTTTGCTTCACCTTGTCGAGGCGGGCCTGGAGGTCGGCCTTGAAGGCGGCGTCCATCTGGCTGGCGAGTTGGGCGCTGACTTCGTTCTGGCTGACGAGCATCCGGTTGTACACCTCGCGGGGGTTGGGGTGTTTTTCAATCACGGCGTACAGCGTCGGCTGGGTAAACTTCGGCTCGTCGGCCTCGTTGTGGCCCCAGCGCCGGTAGCAGACCATGTCGATGAACACGTCGCGGTTGAATTCTTCGCGAAATTCCACGGCCATTTTCGCGCAGAACACCACGGCCTCCGGGTCGTCGCCGTTGACGTGGAAAATGGGCGCGTCGATGATTTTGGCGATGTCGGAGCAGTAAATCGACGAGCGGGCGTCCTCGAAGTCGGTCGTAAAGCCCACCTGGTTGTTAATCACGAAATGCACCGTGCCGCCGGTGTAGTAGCCGGGCAGTTTGGCCATCTGCGTCACTTCATACACGATGCCCTGGCCCGCCACGGCGGCGTCGCCGTGGATGAGGATGGGCATCACCTTGTCGTAATCCTGCTCATAGTGGGCGTCGGAGCGCGCCCGCACGAAGCCCTCCACGATGGGGTTCACGGCTTCGAGGTGCGAGGGGTTCGGAGCCAGTTTAAGACTGATTTCCTTGCCGGAGGGCGTTTGGTGCTTCGACGAATAGCCCAGGTGGTACTTCACGTCGCCGTCGCCGCGCACGCCTTCGGGCACGTTGCCTTCAAAGCCGTCGAAAATCGTTTCGTACGACTTGTGCATGATGTTCGACAGCACGTTCAAGCGGCCCCGGTGGGCCATGCCAATCATCACTTCCTGCACGCCCATGTCGGCGGCCTGGTTGATGATGGCGTCGAGGGCCGGAATCATCGTTTCGCCCCCTTCGAGCGAGAAGCGTTTCTGGCCCAGGTACTTGGTGTGCAGGAAGTTTTCAAATACGACGGCCTCGTTCAACTTCCCCAGGATGCGCTCTTTTTCGGCGTCGGTGGGGTCGAATTCGAGGGCTTCCTTCTCGATTTTTTTCCGCAGCCAGTTTTTCACGTCCATCTCGCGGATGTACATGTACTCGAAGCCAATCGTGCCCGCGTACACTTTTTCGAGCGCGGCCAGGATGTCGCGGAGGGTGGCCGGTTTGCCGAGCAAAAACGCGCCGGACTGGAAGGTGGTGTCGAGGTCGGCGTCGCTGAGGCCGTAGTCGGCGAGGGTGAGGCGGGCCTGCCGGTCCTTGCGCTCGCGGATGGGGTTGGTGCGGGCCAGCAGGTGGCCGCGGGAGCGGTAGGCTTTGATGAGGCTCAGCACGGAGCCTTCTTTTTCAATCATCGCCGCATCGGCGGGAATCGGTGCGGGGGCAGGTTTGGCTGTCGCGCCGTTGGTAGCGGCCCCGTTGGTTTTGGCCGTCGTCGTGCCCGTGCCGTTGGGCAGGCCATTTCCGCCTCCGGCCGGCTGGTATTTCTGCGAAAAATCGAAGCCTTCGAAGAATTTCTGCCAGCTCGCGTCCACGCTGCCGGGGTTCTCGCGGTACTGCTGGTACAGTTCGTCGATGTAGGCGGCGTCGGCGTTGGCGATGTAGGTGTAAGCGTCCATGTGCCTATGGAGAAGAAAACGGGGCAAAGTTAACCGAACGGAGCGAAGCGGGGTGAAAAAAGTTGGATTTTTCCCCGGCAGGGTTTACGCTCCGGTTCGTGCTGCTGAGATTTTGTTGAAAATGACCTAATCCCCCAAAAACCGGAAAAATACCCCCCAATCTGATTTTGAGAGTTGATGGGAGGAGGGTGAAATTCGGGCGTCCGAACGCTCTACCCCTCACCCACTTGGTTCATGAAACAACTTTCCCTCCTCCTGCTCTTGTTTCCCGCGCTGGCTCAAGCCCAGTACGAAAGCATCCGCAACGATTTCGGCAGTCCAGGCAAGAGCGTTCAGGTTACCGCCAGGTCGCTGCAAAACGACCTGTACGAAATCAGCCTGACGGAAATCGGCGCGAAAGACGGCAAAACCTTCAAAATTCAGCCGCTGAACTTCAGCCAGTTCATGGCCGGGTTTCGCTCGGCCGTGGGCACCGCCGCGATCCAGAATCTGGAAGCGACCGGAAAAGAATTGTTCATCGACATCGTGGCCTACTTCCTGACCGCGCCCACGCAGGAGGTGCTCGCGGGCGAAATCTTCATCCACGATCGCGTCCGGTCGCACATCATCGTGGAGAGCGCGAACGAAATCCGCGAACGGGAAGACGTCCGGTTTTTCGACTCCGAACTGACGGTGAAAAACGTGCAGTTCGAGTTTGAGGAAGGCTTCATCCTGAACGTCGTCGTGGAAACCGAAGACCACCTGGGGCGTACGCACCTGTTTGCCAACCCCTACAGCATCGGGTTTGCTTCGATGTACAACCTCTCGGTGCTCAACCGCTACTACCTCAAGCAAATCAACCGCCAGGACAAATTAACGGTCATTATTAAGTTGGCGGACGTCGTGCGCTTTTACCGGCCCCACCTCCGCCCGCTCACCCGCGATTATTCGCCCCGCGACGGCAGTTTCACGTTCGTTCCCCAGAATGAACGCATTAAATTGCGGAAGGAAGAAACCCAGAAACTCCTCGAAGCGCGGGTGTACAGCGACTTCATCGGCCTCAACCAGGAAAAACCGAACGGGCTGATCCAAACCGAAATCAGCAAGCGCATCAACACCAATACTGAGCGGGGGTGGTTGCCGATGCTTTTGGGTCGTAAGCCCAAGCACCGCTCGTTGACTGACACGATCAACAGCCGTGTACAAACATTACGCAACCAACTCGAAAAGCGAGCCAATAAACTTGAAATTGCTCTTGCTAAAACTTCAGAGAGTACGCCTGGAACGAAGAATACAAGCGCAACAACTGACACATCCGATCGGGAAACGCTTAAGGAAGCCAGTCTGCTTGAGAAGAACATGAACAAGTTATTGCTCGCTTTTGATGACTTTCCAAACGTGTGTTTTCGGAAGCGCTCGCGAGACAGTGCGGAGGCATTTTTGAACCGACTTCGTGCGGTGACGCCCAAAGAGCTCAACGTGACCTCTGTGACCAAGATGCGGGACCGTCTTCGGCAAATGGGTAGATCTGAGTCGGCGAAGCTAGATGAATTTTTCAACGACTTGAAACCCGCCTTACACAACTGGAAACCCCTCGACCTGCGCGAAAAAAATCCAGGCAGTTTCTGGCGCACCATCGTCGACCCGCTCACCTTCATCCTGGGCGACGGGGCCGGAGTCTTCCAGTACGTGACGCCCGTAGTAACCCTCTCAAAACTGGAAGAAAACAACAAATACCTGCCCGTGTCGCGGCTCGACGGGGGCAAGGGCAAATCGTACCTGACCGCCCTCGACGTGTTGCAGTACCAGAACTTTTCGGCCGGACTGGACGCCAACCTGCTGTATTTCGACAACATGTCGGGCAAATACAACCTGACGCTCGACGGGCGTCTGCGATTTGGCCGCACTGCCCTGACGGATTCCGTTGCTGGCCAATCCCGCCGTGATTTCGGCGTCAACACCGTGCAGGTGGGGCCGGAAGTGAAAATGCAGTGGTTTCCCGACGAACGCTTCGGTTTCTCAATCACCCGCCGGTGGGATTACACGACGGTGCTGAGCAACGAAATCGACCAGCAGGGCGTGTACCAGCGCGATACCCCCGATTTGTTCTTCAAGCCCCTCCGCGACGGCATCTGGATCAGCACCTGGGAATTGTCAGCCTTTTTGAAACCCAGCGAAAACGGAAAACTCTTTTTCCGTTACCGGCTCATTCACCAGGGGCCAAACCACCAGGGAGCCTTGTTCGGCGGCAACCGGCAGGCCAATTTTCAGCAGGCGCAGGTAGGCTACTCGTTTTACCTGCTGCGCAACCGCAAAGGCAGCGAAGATAGGGGCGGTCGATAACCCAGGATGCGGGTCCGCGTGGGTTTCGGAAATCCTCGGTTTTTCGCTACTTTTCCCGCCGACTTCTTCTAAACCTCGCCATGAAACTCCTCCCCCTCGCCCTGCTGCTGTCGGCGCTGACCGGAGTCGCCCAGCAAGCCCCCGCGCCTGCCATGCGAAAAGCTGCCCAAGCCTTCCTGACCAGCCTCAACGACGACCAGCGCAAAACCGCCACCTACGCCTTCACCGACGAGGAGCGCTTCAACTGGCATTTCGTGCCCCGCAAGCGCAACGGCCTGCCCCTGCGCGACATGACCGAGGCCCAGCACCAGGCCGCCCTCGCCCTGCTCCAGACCGGCCTCAGCGCCCAGGGCTACGGCAAAGTCACGTCGATTTTTGATCTGGAAAACGTGCTCATCGTGGCCGAAAACCAAAAGCCCGACAGCCGCTACCGCGACCCCAAGCAGTACGCGTTCAGCGTGTTCGGCGACCCGGCGGGCCGCGACCCCTGGGCCTGGCGGATGGAAGGCCACCACTGCTACCTGCATTTTTACGTGCTAGGCGACAAGGTGATTTCAATGACGCCCTCGTTTTTCGGTTCCAACCCCGGCGTGGTGCGCATCGACGTGCCCCAGAAAGGCAAGGAAATCATGAAACGGGAAACGGGCCTGGCGCTTTCGCTCGTGAATTCCCTCGACGCCGCTCAGCTTCAAAAAGCGATGCTGAGCGACACCGTATTGCCCGAAATCGTGACGTTTAACAAACGGAAAGCGTTGCTCGAAAAACAGGAGGGCATTGCGTTTGCCGACCTCAATGCTGCCCAGCGCGCCACGTTCCTGAACCTGCTCCAGACTTACCTCAACACCTACCACCTCACACTGGCCAACCAGCAGATGGACAAACTGAAAGCAGTGGGCCTGGACAAACTCACCTTCGCCTGGGCGGGCGACCGCCAGCCGGGCTACGGGCCGGGCAAGGGACAGTACTACCGCATCCACGGCCCGACGATTCTGATTGAGTACGACAACACGCAGAATCAGGCCAACCACGTCCACACTGTCGTGCGGGATTTGACCAACGATTGGGGCGAAGACGTGCTGGCCGAGCACTACCGGCAGCAGCACCGCTGAACGGCATTTTTCCAGAAAAAAAACGCCGCCACGAGGCGCGGCGGCGTTTACAACACTCCTTTACCAATTAATCCTCATTAATCCTCAGGGGATGTTTACGGCCAGTTCGCGAACCGGGGCACTGGCTGGTTTCGTACGAAGCACCAACTCCTGGCGCAGCACCGTCCGATGTTTGTGGTCGTTCACGACCAGGTCGTAAGTGCCTTCGGGCAATTCGTGGAGGTGCAGGCGCAGGAGCGCATTGGACTGGTTGCGGGCAATGGTTTCGTGGTGAACCAACCCGCCTTCGCGGTGGCTCAGGCTGAGGGTTGCGCCCTTGCCGAGGGGCTTTTGCACGCGCACGTCCACGGTGGTGGAGTTGCCCCGAAAAATCGTTTTGGCCTGGGTGGAAAGCACCGTTTCGGGCTGGTGGTTACGGGTTTCGGTCGTGGGCTGGGTCGTTGCCAGCAGACCGAGGAAAAGCAGCGTTTTCATGGATTTGTTGCGTTGAGTGAAGGGATGGAACCGCGGCATCCGGTCTTTTTTTCGCGGTCTTCTTTTGTTTAGTGGACGACTTCCTCGCTCCGGGCAGCGGGTTGGGGTGGTGCATTCCGGCGTTGGGATCCAGAAAATGCTTCAACACCCACAGTTCATCCAAAGGCGTTTTCACGGGTTGGTTCAGAAGAAGGCAGGCGGGGCGTCCGGGCTGGTTCCGGACCACCCCGCTTCAAATTCAGAAATTCAACACGGTTGCCTGCCGACCTTTCGGCCCCGACCAGCCGTCGTGGGTGGTCAGTTCGACCGTCTGCCGTTTCAGCACCCGGTCTTTGCCATTGTCAAGTTCGACGGTGTACAGGCCGTCGGGCAGGGGGTTGAGGTTGACCACGTGCCAGTTGTCGGCCCGGCTCTTGGTCACCTGGCTGAGGTGGAGCACGGTGCCCTGCTGGTCGAGTACGCGGATGCGGTACTCGCGCCCAACGGGTTTGACAACGTGGACGACGACCCGACTCGACTGGGGCGTGGTGTACACGCTGGCAACAACGGGCGTGGTGCGGTTGGCAACGTGAACGGCGGATGTAAGGCTGAAAAGACCAGCCAAAAGGAGCGATTTCATGGCTTGTGAAAGGAAAACCCCTCACAGCGCCCGCAGGTCGTTTTGAAACTGATCAATCAGGACCCGTTCCCGCTTCGCTACGTCGGCGTCAGCCGCCGCTACCTGCTCCAGAATCCGCACGAACCGGGCTTTCTGCGACTCGTCGAGTTCGTGGCGGTTGTTGCTGAATCGCCGCAGGGCGTAGCCGTAGGCTTCCCGGTACGATTTGTCGTAGCGCTGGTGAAGCTGAAAGGCGTACCAGGCGAGGTCGCCGTGGGGTTCGAGGGTGAGCAGTTCGCGGAGGCGGTTGGCTTCGTCGGGTTCGATGCACCCGTCGGCTTTGGCCAGGGCGTACACGACGCTGCCGAGACCGAGCGATATTTCCTGAGCGGGCATGGCGTGAGAGAGGTTGTTGGTGAAACCATTGGAAAACTCCGGCAGAAGCCGGGGTGATGCGGGACGAAACGCCGGGTTTTCGTTTTTTTTCGAAACCGGCTGGTTGTCAGTCCATCCCAATCATCACAGGGCAAAATTGCGGTTGGGGCATTAGAGCCGAATTAAGCCGGAATTAAAGGTTGATTAAAAAAATCACCCTACCACCCGGCGGCGATGTTCAGCCCAAACACGCCCCGGCGGTCGCCGCTGCGCTGCCAGGGCAGGGCAAAAAACGGCTCCAGCACGGCGATGCCCGCCAGGTTGATGCGCAGCGACGCGCCCGTGCTGAGCACGGGTACGGGCGCAGGAGCGGGCTGGTCCGGCCCACCGACGGGTACGGGAAAGGCCCGCCCCCAGGCCGCGCCCGCGTCGGCAAACAGGGCCAGTTCGGTCGGGAACAGCCCGCTGCGAAACAGAGCCAGGCGCGGGTGCCCGGTCAGGGGCAGGCGGATTTCGGCGTTGGCCACGGCCATCTGACTGCCCTGCAACTGGTTGAGCGACACGTCGCCCTCGCCCCGGTAGGGGTTGCGCAGGTAACTCGGCGCGGCGTACCCCCGCACCAGCGTGGGGAAGCCCACGAACAGGGGCGGCAGCAGGCCACTCGACGCGTCGCGCCCGTACCGGGCCGTGTGCATCCCCCGGACGGCCACCGTGAAGGGCTTCAGCCGAAAGTACCGCCGGTAATCGAGCAGGAAGGTGTGCATCTGCACCGGCCCGAACGACGACTCCCCGCCCACCCGGTAGCGTTGGCCCTTGAGCGGGGCCACGGGGCCGGGCGTGGTGTTGTCGCCCACGTAGGCCGCCCCCACCAGGCCGCTGTACAGCGCCGGGGACGTGAACCGCGATTGCTCCGTACCCAGGAATTGCCCCCGGAAAAAGTACTCGCTCGTGCGAAAGGTCACGAAACTCAGCCGCGAGGCCGCCACGTTGACCTCCACCCGCCGGGTGCGCGACAGGGGCAGGTAGCTGAACAGGTTGAGTTGCTGCTCAAACGTCCGCTGCACGTCCACGTCGCGGCGCACGGCGGGCACCACGCGGCCGTCTTCGAGTTCGATGCCCTCCACGGTGCTGCCCACGCGCCCCGACCGGAAGGGCAGGTGCGTGAGCGACACGCCCCAGTTGACCCAGCGGCGGCGGTTGAGGTACGACACCTGCCCGGCGATGTCGGTCAGTTCGCCCGCCAGCGACAGGCTCGTGCCGAGTTGGCGGTCGTTGAGCATGTCGCCAAACACGGCGTTGACGCCCCCGTTCAGCCCCGTGCCGAAGCGGTTGGAACTCACGTTCAGCCCTCCCGAATTGCCCAGGTGAATGAGCGAAAGGCGGTTGCGCAGCGGCTTGTCTTCGTCGGGAATGGCCGGCAGCAGGTCGGCAGGGCGGGACGAGTTGAGCCGGGCCGCCGTGAAATCGCGGGTGAAGCGGGGCACCGGCGGCAATGTGGCCGCCACGGCGGGCAGCCGGGCCGGGCGGCGGGGGAGCGTCACGCTTTCCCAGAGCAGATCCCCCGGTTCGGCCCGGAAAACGCGGTAGCCCTGCCGGTCGTACAGCGTGAAGGCCACCTGCCCGGTTTGCGGGGCGATGCTCAGGGCCGGGGCGTGGGGCGACAGCCCCGAAATGCCCGTGGCGAGCCGGGTGAGGCGGTAGGTCTCGCTCCGGTACGGGTTGTGGGCGTAGAGGTCGCGGTACCCGTCGTGGTCGGAGAGGAAATAAATCGTCTGGTTGTCGGTGCCGAAGGTGGGGTTGAAGTTGTCAGCCCCGGCAAACACGTCGAGCACCCGCAGCGTCTCGGTGGCCACGTCGTACAGGGCCAGGCGGTGGTCGTAGGCAAAGGGCCGGTCGTCGGCTTTGGCCGCGCGGTCGGTCACGAAGGCCACGTTGCGCCCGTCGGGCGACCACGCGGGCTGGAGTTCGGCGAAGCGGTCGTTGGTCACCTGCCGCACGGTGCCATCCTGCCAGTTGTAGAGAAACAAATCGGGCTGTCCGTTCACCAGCCCGTTGACGGCCAGCCACCGCCCGTCGGGCGACCAGGCCGGGTTGCTGAAGGCGGGCACGCCGGGAATTTCGAGTTCGCGCTGGATGCGCCCCGAACTGGCCTCGACCACCACGAGCCGGTTGCGACCCCTGGCGAAGGCCACGAAACCGAATTGTTTCCCGTCGGGCGACCAGGTGCCCGCCGATTCGAGGTAGCTGATGGCGTCGAGGTGGGCGTGGCGGGTGGTGCTCAGCAATTTGCGCAGCACCCGGCCCGTGCGGGCGTCGGCCAGGAACAAGTCCACCGAAAACATGTTTTTTTCGGACAAATACGCCAGGTATTTGCCGTCGGGACTCAGCGCGGGGGCCAGTTGCATCCGCCCGCCCGCGTCGCCCAGCACGGGTCGGCCCGGCGTGAACGCGCCGGGGCGGGGTGCGAAATGCTCGCGCAGGGACCGGTGCCAGCGGCGGGTAAACTCCTCCGGCGTCACCCGGAGTACCTGCCGGATGGCCGCTTCGTAGCCGTTTTTGGCCGCCGAAACAAACAGGGGCTGCACCACCGAATCGCCCCAGGTGCCGGTCACGTAAGCCCAGAACGCGTGCCCCCAGCGGTAGGGGAAAAAGCGGGGTTGGGCCGTAAGGTCGTTCAGCGTGGGCAGGTCGTTGTTGAGCACGGCGTCGCGCATCCAGAGCGTGGTGTGCGGGTCCACCGGGCCGATGCTGAGGTATTCGGCCATGCCCTCCACCACCCAGAGCGGCAGGCGGAACAGCCCCGACACCGACAGCGAGTCGTGGCGCATCATTTGAAACTGAATCGCGTGGACGATTTCGTGCCCCAGCACGTGGTCGGTCTGGGCGTTCGACTTGGCGATGGGCATCACGATGCGGTTTTTCACCGCTTCGGCGAAGCCCCCCGTGCCGGGGTCGATGGGGCCGGGCGTGACGTTGGTTTGCTGAAAATCGGCGTGGTTGGCGTAGAGCACCACCGGGTTGCGGAAGGGCACCGAATCGCGCAGCACCGACTGGAGCTTCTGGTACCAGTGCTCACTCTGCCCCGCCCAGTGGCGGCGCACGGAGTCGTTGGTCAGGTAGTGATACAGCTCAAAATTGCGGGTTTCGAGTTTTTTGAACCCGAACATCCGGTAGCCGATTTTATTCTGCCCGAAATACTGGGCGCTGGCGGAAAGAGAGCAAAGCAGGAGCAGCAGAACGAGCCATCCGGGCCGCCCGTGTGCTCCCAGGCCCGGCCGGAGGCCGCGCACGGAGAGGGGTTTCATGGTTCGTTAGGGAAAGCGGTGGAATGGGCGGACCGGCTTTCGGGCGACTGGTTTCCTGCCGAAACCCAGTCTCCCGAAAAGCCCGGCCCTGAACCGGGGAATCAGCGGATGCCGTGGTTGCCGGTCGGTGAACCGGTACCCGTTTTATCCAACCGCTGACGCATCGCCGCGTGCTCAAGCCGGAGGCGGAGCAGGTCGGCACGGGTCGCCACGAGCTGGCGCTCGACGGTCAACTTAGCCGCCAGTAACGAATCGTACTGCAACAGACGCGCGTCGTGTTCGGTGCGCAGACGGTGAGTTTCAGTCCGGTGCCAGATGGCCCAGAACACCGCCAGCAGCCCGCTCAGGAACCCCAACCGGAGCAGACCCCGGCGGAGGGCCACCGTCACCCTACGCCTCGACCAGCGCCGGGCGGGCCGGGTTGGTGGGAAGCCGGGCTTCCCGGAATAGTCGAGGGTGAACTGCGGCATGACACTAATTCCGACGATTTTCGGGGACAAAACTGCCGGAGCGGAATTAAAGCGGCGTTAAGGAAAAATTAAAATGTGGTTAAAAGTCGAAATCTCGTAGGGGCAACCCTTGCGGGAAAATCATTTGTTTGGAGTTTATCGTTTGACCCTCGTTTTTCGCGTACTTGCCGCGCCCATTTTTTTTTCTCCGTGAACAAACGCCTGCTGGTTCTGCTCGCCTTTGCCAACTGCCAACTGCTCCTCGCCAACTGGTGCGCCGCCCAGGAGGCGCTGGTCCGCTCCTATCCCTTCAATCCCCTGGCCGTCAACCCGGCTTACGCGGGCAGTCGGGAAGTGAGTAGCCTGTCGCTCCTGCTGCGGCGGCGCTCGCTGGTGCTCCAGAACACGTACACCTCCCAGCTTTTCTCGCTGGATTTTCCCGTGGCCCAGGGGCGCGGGGGCGGCGGCATTCAGATTTTCAACGACCAGTTCAACCCCTCGGGCACCCTCGGCGTGTACGCCAGCGGGGCCTACCGGATTCCGTTCGAGGGCCTCAACGGGGCGCTGGCCCTGGGGGCGCAGGCGGGCTTCACGCAGGTGGTGGCCCCCAACAACATCCTCGGCAACAACCAGTACCCCTTCACGCTCGGCCTGGGGGCGTACTTTAACACCGAGCGGTTTTACGCCGGGCTTTCGCAGCAAAACACCCTGGGCCGCAGCGATTCCTACGGCATTACGCCCCGGCCGGTTTTCTTCACGGCAGGTTACGTGTTCGACCTCTCCGAAGACGTGAAATTCCGGGCTGGGACGCTCCTGCGCGCCCAGCGCAACCCCTTCGGCAGCAACACCGAAGTGGACGTGGACCTGAACGGTACGCTCTGGTACCGCAAAGTCGGCCTGGGCCTGTGGTGGCAAAACACGGGTTCGGAGGCCCAGGACCGGGCGTTGCTCGGCACGCTCGAAATCCAACTCGGCGACCGCTTTCGCTTCGGGGGCAGCTACGACTTCGTCGCCGGTCGCAACCAATTCCAGACCGTACCCATCGGCACGGCCCCCGCCGCGTCGAGCATTTTTCAACTGCTCCTGCGGTACTCGTTCGACAACGGGAGCGGGAAGGTGGGGCGGATGAGTTACTTCTGAAGACGTTGTAAAAAGCCTGTTGGTCCTCTTCGACCAACGGCTGGCCTCGAGCATCTGCAGGGGCATTGTGGCGGGAGGGTGAGAGCCGCGCCGTTAGGCCACCAGGAGCGACTGCGGTTTGGACGCGGCTTCCCCGTGCGGGCCGACTTCGTCCAAACCGCTTCGTTCACTCCGTGGGAGGTGGCTCTTTCCGCAACTTCCCCAAATTCAACCCGGCAGCAGTTGGTGTGGACAAAAAATCAGGCGATTTCCTTCTCCGGAACGGCGTCAAACACCGGCAGTTCTACCTCCGCCAGCAGTTCCTCCTCCAGCAGATTGGCCCATTCGGTGAGGTACAGCACCACGTCTGCGCGGGCGTTGTGGCGGAGGGCATCGCGCCGTTCGCGGGGAATGCGGGCCAGCACCTTCGGGTCGCGGAGGCGTTCGAGGTTTTGCAAATCGGAGGTCGTCAGGCCGTGTTGAAGCATGTCGGCAATGAGCAAATCCATCGGCAGGCCGCTCGTGGGGCAGAACTCCTCGACCTGCTCCCGCCAGTCGCCGCGCCCCTGCATGGCGAAGGCGTGGATTTCGGCTTTCGTGAGCCGGGTGAGTTCCTGGGCCAGGTTGCCGCAGTTGCAGCTACCCATGTGGCCCCACTGATAGGGCGCGCCCGTGGCCAGCTTGCGGGCCGTGCGGCGGAGGGCGTCGATAAGGGGAAGGTTGGCCGTTGCCATGGGATCAATTAGGAATTACGAATTAGGAATTACGAATGAGAAATGCATTGCTTCTTGAAAACAGGTGAGATTTGCCGTCGAAACGGCGCGTTGGGGGCAAATGTTTCGCGCGAATTTCTTACTTTCGGATTTACGAGCGAACCGCTTCGCCAATTGAGCGAAGCGAATCGGTTACTGCGACGAAGATTTTTCCAATTCGTAATTCCTAATTCGTAATTGACCCGCGGGCGCTTCGTTTCTTGTTCATGTTCATTCGCCTTCTGCTCCTTCTGCTGCTCTTCGCCACGTCGGCCACCGCCCAGCAGAGTTACACCCGGCACCTCCGCGCGCTGTACGGCAAGGAAGAGCGCACCTACGACCCCGACCGGCGGTTTTCGGTCGAAGAACTCCGGGAAGATTACGCCCTGCTCCGCCGGGCCATCGAGGAGGCCCACCCCGGCCTGTACTGGTACACGCCGAAGGCCCGCATGAACGCCGCTTTCGACACCTCGGCCCGGCAATTGGACCGCCCGCTGACGGAAGAAGAGTTTCGTCTCGCGCTCAGTCCGCTCATCGCGTACCTGCGCTGCGGGCACACGGGGGTGTTTTTGTCGAAAAAAGCAGAGCGGTATTTCAAGAAAAACCGCCCGAAGCTGCTGCCCTTCGAGACGGGGTTTTACACCGGCAAACTCTACGTCACCGAAAACCGCAGCCAGGATTCCACGCTCCGGGTGGGCACCGAAATCCTGGCCCTCGACGGCAAACCCGCCGACTTGCTGGCCGCCCAGATGCGGGCCATCATCGCCTCCGACGGGTTCAACCAGACCTTCAAAAATGTCCGGATTTCGAGCAACTTCCCCGGCTACTTCCGGCTCATCCACGGTCCCCGCGACACGGTCAGCGTGACCGTCCGCGATTCGGCAGGCGTCGTGCGCAACCTCCGGCTGACCCACCTGCGGCCCGATTCAACGGGCGTTTTGCCTAAAATCCTGGGTCAGCCCGCGCCCAACACGCCCCAGTCGAAACCCCTCGAACCGCCCCAGCGCCCGCGCAAGTCGGAGCGGCGGCGGATGCTGCGCTTCCTGTCGGCCGATTCGCTCGGCAGCACCCCGCCCGTGGCCCTGCTGACCGTTTCGACCTTCGACGACCACGGCTACCGGCGGTTTTACCGGCGGGCCTTCCGCGAAATCGAACGGCGGGGCAGCCAGAGCCTCATCGTCAACCTGCGGGCCAACGGCGGCGGTTACTCGGCGGCGGGGCGGGCGCTGCTGCGGTACCTGATGGACTCGAGCTTCCGGTTTTCCCGCTCGATGGTTGCGCCGAAAAAACGCCTTTCGTTTGGCCGTCACCTCAACGAGAAAACGACCCGGTTTTTCGTGCGGAATGTGTTCTCGAAAAAGCGCCCCGACGGCACGCTGGAACTCAAAAGCGGGGATGATTTCACGAAACCCACCCGCCGGTTTCACTTCGGCGGCGACGTGTACGTGCTCACCAACGGGGGCACGTTCTCGGCGGCGGCCATCACCGCCGCCGATTTGCAAACCCACCGCAACGCCGTCGTCGTGGGCCGCGAAACCGGCGGCGGGCGCTGGGGCTGCAACGCGGCCTACATTCCGTTCCTGACCCTGCCCAATTCCAAAATCCGCATTCGCTTCCCGCTCTACCGGGTGCTCACCGACGTGCCCGGCCCCAACCTCGGCCACGGCGTGAAGCCCGACCACGAAATCAACTACACCATCCGCGACGTGCTAGCCAACCAGGACCTCGACGTGGCGAAGGCGATGGAATTGATTCGGAAAAAAGTGGAAAAAACCCGCGAGACGACGCGGCGGCAGGAGGAGTGAAGGAAGAAGAAACAAGGAATAAGAAATGAAAAAGTAAAAAGGCCGTTTACTTCCTCATTTTTCATTTCTTATTCCTTGTTTTTACTTTCAAAAATCTCCCAAAAGCGGAGCCGACGGGCCAGCGCGGGGGCCAGTGTGCCACCCTACTCACCCGTCGGCTCCGCCTTAGGTGCCCCCGCGCCGATGTCAATTTACCGGCAGTAGTCCTTCGTTTTCAGGTCGAAACTCCACTCGGCTTTGTCAATCAGCGTGTTCAACTGCTCAAAATCGTAGGTCAGGATGGACACGCTGAAGTCGTAGCGCTTGCCCCGCTTGACCCGGTACGTGGCTTTGCTGAACAGCCCGCTCCGAAAATCGGCCTTCGTGAAGGTCATCAGCGACTGGTAATTGCCCACGCCCGCTTCCCGGAAGTACACCGTGACCGATTCGGGGAGTTTCTCGAACTGCAAATCGTCGCAGGGAAATTTGATTTTGACCGAAATCGGCGCTTCGCCGGGGGCCAGTTTGAAGCCCGTCAGGTCGAGGGGCACCGTGCGCTTGTCGCAGGCATCGACCACGGGCGACTCGACCACCGCCGACGAGTTGCGGTCATACACCCGCATTTTCACGCGACTGCCCACCAGCAGTTTGTCCGACGGGCCAATGCCCCAGCCGTTGCGCAGGGGCAGCCAATACGTGCCGAACAAGGTTTCCTGACCGGCCTCCACGTAAAATCCGTCGATGCGGTAGCTGAAATCGTAGTTGTCGGGCAGTTTGGTGTGAAACCCAAAGTTGACCCCGCCGCCCGCGCAGAGTTCGGCGGCGTAGCCCACGGCCCAGGTCGAAAGGTGGGTAACGGTCGTGGCGCAGACCAGACCGCCGGTTTTGTCGTCGCGGCTGACGTTGGCATCGGGTTCCTGCGCCCAGCGGCCTACGGCGTCGTCGTAGCTGAACACTTGGATGGCGTCGCCAGGCTGGATGGCTCTGCCCGTGCGGGGGTTGCGGGTTTTCGCATCCAACCCCACGACGAGCGGGACGGGTTGGGAAAAGTTTTTCACCACCGAAAAATCGCCGCCGTGGAAGTCGAGGCGCACGGCCCCGGCCACGGTCGTGATTTTCTTCGTTCCCGAAAACACGCCCCCGCCGGGCAGCAGGTTGGGGGCCTGGGCGGGAGCCGTGGCGTTGTTGACGGCCACGGCCTGGGCCGTGACCGTGAGGGTGCCGCTGACGGGTTGTTCCAGCGCGTCGGTGAGTTGCACGCCGGTCGGGACGGTGAGCGTCGTGGGAGGAACGCTGGCAGCGGGCGTCTGCACGGTGAGCGCCTGGCTTACCGCGCCACTCCCGCCGCTCTGGCCGGTGGCCTGGGCGAGTAGCGTGCGGGCGGGGTCGGCGCTTTTTTCCACCAACGAAACCCGCACCGTGCGGCCCTGCGCGTTGAGCAGCGTGACGGGCTGGACGATTTGCACGAAGTTTCCGGCGGAAATCACCACGTTGAACCGGATGGGCTGATCGGGTTGGGCCTCGGTTTTGGTGGCAAACGACACGCTCCCGTCGCGGTCGAGGCGGAAGCGGGTGGTGCTGAACAGGTTGGTCACCTGGTCGGCGTCGGGGCCTTTCACCTCGATGTTCAAATCGTCGGGATACCGCCCCGTGGCGGTCGAGACGTACACCCGCGCCGCCGTGGGCAGGGGCTTTTTGAAGGCCAGTTCCACGTCCTGGAGCGGGCTTTGGCAACCCAGCAGCAGGAGGAAAACCAGGCAAGGCGTCGTTCTGAATCGGTTCGTTTTCATGGCTTTTGGCGGAAAGCGTAGGTGAAATTAACCTGAAGATTAGGCAACCAGCGGTAGGCCGCGAGGTTCCGCTCGATGGTCGGCACCTGCTCCTGAAGCGTGGTGGTTTCGAGAAAACCCTCGTACTGCACCGCCACGCGGGGCGCGCCGAGGTAATACACGCCCAGTTCGACGCCCACGCCCACCCGGCGGCGGGGCAGGCTGCGCCCGAATCCCAGCCCGGCGTACCCGAGCAGGCGATTCCAGCGGAGGGTGGTCTGGATGGTACCGAAGTTGTCGGGCGACATCAGGATGCCGCCGAAGTTGAGTTTGTTGCGGGCCGTGAGCACCCCGCCGACGGTCGGGTGCCAGGTGTAACCCGCGCCCCCGGTCAGGAAAAACGACCCGCGCCGGAACGGGTGCCACTTCAGCGAAGCGTTCACCACGCCGATGACGAGGTCGGGGGCCACGTCGATTTTGGAACTGTCACCGACGGTGAGCGCGAAGGGTTTTCGGAAGGCGAAGTAGCTCACGCCCGCCCGCACCACGAGCCGGGCGGGGGGCAACGCCCGGCTAATCTGCAACCCCGCACCCGTCGAACCAACGGACAGCGTCAGGGCGTAAGGCGAAGGGCGGCGAACGGAATCGGGAAATGAAACGACGGCCCGCGCCGGAACGGAGGCGACGAGCCACCAGGCCCAGAGCGGACCCGTGCGGGTGAGGAGGCGGAACATGGCTTTAAATGGCGGTTTAAAAGCAACGTTGTGCCTGCAAGTTCGGGAAGCCGGGAGAATTTAGCCCTGTTTGGAGGCGGGTATTTTTCCGAAAAAAGAAAAAACGGCCCATAGCGACGCACAAGCCGTTTTTTCACGAAACCGGGCATTCGGTTTTACCCCACCAATTCGACCAAATCGTGGTCGTTGACCTGCTTGCGTTCGTCGGCCATGAGCAGGAAACGGGTGTAGAGGCGGTCGAGGTCGGGTTTCTCGAAGTTGTAGCCCAGCATTTGCAGCCGGTGGCGCAGGGCGGCCCGTCCGCTGCGCGAGGTAAGCACGATGCTCGAATTGGGCACGCCCACGTCTTCGGGGTTGATGATTTCGTAGTTGAGCGAGTGCTTCAGGAAGCCGTCCTGGTGAATGCCTGACGAATGGGCAAAGGCGTTGGCCCCCACGATGGCTTTGTTGGCCTGCACGGGCATGCCCATCAGGCCCGATACGAGTGCGCTGACGGGGTAAAGCCGCTTGGCGTCGATGCCGGTTTCAAAGCCCAAATCCTTGTGTACCTGGAGAATCATCGCCACTTCTTCGAGGGAGGTGTTGCCCGCCCGCTCGCCGATGCCGTTGATGGTGACTTCGACTTGCCGCGCTCCCGCCCGGATGCCCGCGATGGTGTTGGCCGTGGCCAGGCCGAGGTCGTTGTGGTTGTGCATCGAAATTGTGGCCCGGTGGATGTTGGGCACGTGTTCGAACAGGTACGAAATCCGCTGGTACATCTGCTCGGGCAGGAGGTAGCCGGTGGTGTCGGGCAGGTTGACCACCGTCGCGCCTGCGTCGATGACGGCTTCGGTGAGTTGGGCCAGAAACTGCAAATCGGCCCGGCCCGAATCTTCGGCGAAAAATTCCACGTCTTCGACGAAACTTTTGGCGTACTTCGTCGCCCACACACCGCGTTCGAGCATTTCCTCGCGGGTGGAATTGAACTTGTGCCGGATGTGGACGTCCGACGAGCCGAGGCCGGTGTGGATGCGGGGCCGTTTGGCGTAGCGCAGGGCTTCCGCCGCCGCGTCGATGTCTTCTTTTTTGGCCCGCGTGAGGGCGCAGACGGTCGGCTCCGTGACGGTCTTGCAGATTTCCTGCACCGAGCGGAAGTCGCCGGGGGAGGAAATCGGGAAGCCGGCCTCGATGACGTCCACGCCGAGGCGTTCGAGTTCTTTGGCCACCTCGACCTTTTCTTCGGTGTTCAACTGGCAGCCGGGCACTTGTTCGCCGTCGCGCAGGGTGGTGTCGAAAACTTGAATTCGCTGGCTCATGGGGTTAACGCGGGTAAAGGTTGTTCAAACGTGGTTGGGTGTGGGCATAAAAAAACCCTCGCTCGGGCCTGAGAAAGGGTGGACGGTTGGCAAACAACTCCCCATCTCAGGCCATACGACCGAGGCGAAGGGTTTGAAGGCGAAGGTACTGGGGGAGCATGACGTTTTCAATTGCCTGCACAAAAATAGGAGAAAATGGGTTGGGTGCAAATCGTAGGCGGTCAAAGCACTCAAAGGCTGTTTTTTCCCAATTCCAACTCTACGCATACTTCAATCGCCTCCCGGATGTTGACCATCGCCTCGTCAATGGTTTTGCCGTAGGAATGGCAACCGCGCAACGTCGGGCAGGTGACGATGTACACGTCGTCTTCGTCTTGTTCGATGAGGATGGGGAAGTGACGGTGGTGCATGGTCAGATGTGAATCAGGTGGAGCGTCAACTCTCGGGTCTGCGGGTCGTAGTTTGCAAAAATTCGGTCGGAGTAGCACTCGGCATGGGTGCAGTCAAATTCGTACCGGCCGTTCTGCCACATCCATTTGCCCGCGGGTGCGGCGTTTGGAAAAAAGGCTTTTTCCACCTGGCTGCCCGCAAACTGAATCTTGAACCGGTACTCAATATCGCCCCAGTCTGCCTCGCATTCGTACTCGACAATTTGGTAGGAATCGCCGAGGCTTTCCGGTTTCAACCCGGTTTTTTCCAGCAGCAGGCGCAAATGAACCCGCCTGGTCCGGTAGGCATCCCACTTCAGAAACAGCCAGCCGCCGATGACCAGACCGCCGACAATCGGCAGGATGACGGTTCGGAATTTTTTCACGGAATTATGACCAAACGGTTCACACAAAAGCCGAAGCCGTGATTTTCGGGTCGTTGGAAATCACCTTGCAATCCAGGAGCCGGGCCGTTCCCGCGATGAGTCGGTCGTGCAGTTCGGGAATGTCGGTGATTTCAAAGGCTTGTTCCACCACCTCCAGCCGCATCGGAAATTCAACGATGCGGCTGAACTGCACCAGGTACGCTTTCACGTCGGCCAGTGTGGTGTCGATGCGTTCTTTCTCGGCGAGGTACCCGACTTCGGCCAGTACCATGCCCGGTACGTGAATCGTAGTCAGTTGCTGCTCGGCTTGCTCAAAAATTAGCCTGGCCCGCTGGGGCATCCGACGTTTCTCGAGGCGAAGCACCAACGCCATCGTATCGGCAACGTACACGGATTCATTCATGCGGGTAGCGGTTTCGGTAATCCGAAAACTCTTCCTCCAAATGCACGGCCTCGCTCTGATTTATTTCCGAAAGAATGGCTTCCGGCGGGTTGAGCGCCCGCTTTTTTCGTTCGGCGAGAAATTCGGCGAAGTCATACACTTCCCGGAGGAGCTCGTCGGGCAGTTCCTGGGTTTTTTCCAAAATCGCTTCGCGTAGCTGAAGAGTCGTCATGGCGTTGACCGCGTTGGCTGCCCAAATTTAACCGATGGGCGGGCTAAATCCGCGCCAGGGCAATCACGCCGCCTCCCGCGCCGTCGCCCGAACCAGCCGGAATTCTTCCAACGGCACGCTCTCGGCGTAGAGCACGTCTGGGTCGAAGGCCAGCGGGCTTTCGGTTTCGGAAACGTGGCCTTCCTCGTCAAACGCCCGGTGGCGCACCGGCACGTCGACCCACTGCAACGTCCGGCCTTCGCCTACGGAGACGAAGCGGAACGTGCTAAAATCGCGCAAGGAAAATTCCGGCGCGGCTTCGTCCACCCGCCAGCGGTTCAGCAGTTCTTCAAAATCCACGACGCGGATTTCGCCGGTCGTCCAGCGGCAAGTAACCTTGAACGGCTCGACTTTCAGAATCTCGGTGATGCGCGGCAGACGGTTCATTTTTGGAAACGCATGGATTTTCACCGAAGCGAATTAACCATGAAGGTACCGTTTTCCGGGAAAACCTGTGCTCAAATCCGCGCCAGCACCGCTGCCCCCATCGCCTCCGTGCCCAAAATCTGCTCCGGGGCGGTGTGCGTGTCGGCGATGTCGCGGGTGCGGAAACCGGCTTTCAGCACGGCGTCCACGGCGGCGATGACGGCTTCGCTTTCGGCCTTCAGGCCCAGCGAAATGTCGAGCAACAGCGCCGCCGAGAGGATTGAGGCCAGGGGGTTAGCCAGGCCCTTGCCCGTGATGTCGTGGGCCGAGCCGTGGATGGGTTCGTAGAGGCCCACCGCATCGCCGACGGAGGCCGAAGCGAGCATGCCCATCGACCCGGCAATCTGGCTGGCTTCGTCGGTCAGGATGTCGCCGAAGAGGTTAGCCGTCAGCACCACGTCGAAGCGGCGGGGGTCTTTGATGAGCAGCATGGCCGCCGAGTCCACGAACTGGTGTTCCACCTGCACGTCGGGGTAGTTGGGGGCCATCGCCTGCACCACTTCCCGCCAAAGACGGCTGGTTTCGAGCACGTTGGCCTTGTCCACCGAGCAGAGTTTATTGCGCCGGGTCCGGGCGGCCTCGAAGGCTTTTCGGGCGATGCGCTCGACTTCGTAGCGGCTGTACTGGGCGATGTCGTAGGCGGTGTCGCCCTCGTCTTTCCGGCCTTTTTCGCCGAAATAAATGTCGCCCGTCAACTCGCGGAAAAACAGGATGTCGGCTCCTTTCAGGATTTCGGGACGGATGCTCGACGCGCCCAGGAGTTCGTCGAACAGCTTGATGGGCCGGAGGTTGGCGTACAGGCCGAGGGCCTTGCGGATGCCCAGCAGACCCTGTTCGGGGCGGACTTTCGCCGAGGGGTCGTTGTCGTACTTGGGGTGCCCAACGGCCCCGAACAGGATGGCGTCGGCGGCTTTTGACTTGGTGATGGTCTCCTCCGGAAGCGGCTGGCCGGTGGCTTCGATGGCGGCGTGGCCGATGAGGGCGTGGTCGAAACTGAATTCATGGCCGAATTTCTCGGCAATTTTCTGGAGAACCTGCTGGCTGACGGTGGTCACTTCCTGACCAATGCCGTCGCCTGGGATGACGAGAAGTTGTTTTTTCATGCGTTTTTTAACCACAAAGGGCACTAAGGTTTGCACCGCAGCGGCGCACCGCAAAGGACTCAAAGAATGACACGGCGGATGCCGTCTTTCAAGCGAGCAACGTTAAAATTTATCAGCAAGCCCAGCCGGTAGTTTCCCAGCCGCATGTATGTCAGAATTTGAGCCAAGTGTACTTCGTTGAGCGCTTCCACGGATTTCAATTCGATGACCAACTTATTTTCGACCAACAAATCAATTCGGTAGCCACATTCCAGTTTAATTTCTTCAAATACCAAAGGCATGGGTTTCTCTTTTTCAATCCATAAGCCTGCCTTTGCTATTTTGTAGGATAAGCACTCTTTGTAAGCGCTTTCAAGCAATCCTGGACCTAACGCAGTATGGACCTGCAAGGCCAAACCAATGACCTGATGAGCCAACTCGTTCTCAGTCATGTCTTTGTGTGCTTTGTGCCGTACTTTGAGTACTTTGTGGTTCCTCCTTTCAGGCGTGAGCAGCGTCGAAGTTCCGAATGTCCTCCTTCAGCGAAAGCAGGTAGTCGATGTCGTCGTAGCCGTTCATCAGGCACTGCTTTTTGTAGGCGTTGATGGGAAACGATTCGCTCAACCCGTTCGCCAACGTGATGATTTGCGCCTCCAAATCCACCGTCAGTAACGTGTGCGGGTCTGTTTCGACGGCCTTGAAAATTTCTGCCAGAAACCCGTCCGACACCTGAGCGGGCAGCACGAAGTTGTTGAGGGCGTTGTTGCGGAAAATGTCGGCGAAGAAACTGGAAATGACCACCTTGAAGCCGTAGTCGTGGATGGCCCAGGCGGCGTGTTCGCGGCTGCTGCCCATGCCGAAGTTTTTGCCCGCCACGAGGATTTTCGCGGCTCGGTACGTTGGGTCGTTGAGCACGAAAACGAGTTTCGGGCGACCATCGGCGTTATAGCGCCAGTCGCGGAACAAGTTGTCGCCGAAGCCCTCGCGGGTGGTGGCTTTCAGGAACCGCGCCGGGATAATCTGGTCGGTGTCGATGTTTTCAATCGGCAGCGGTGCGGCGGGGGCGGTGAGGGTGGCGAAGGTTTCTTTCATGCAAGTGCTTTCAGTTTGGTCAGCAAAGTGGGTAAGTCGCGCTTGATGGTTTCGTACACGGTGGTGGTCGAAATTCCAAAGTATTCGTGAATCAGCTTGTTGCGCATGGCTTTCATCAAGCGCCATTCGACTTCGGGGTGTTGATTTTTGAACGTGTCCGACAAATTGGCCGTGGCTTCACCGATGATTTCAAAGCGCCGAAAAATGGCATCCTGAACCAGAAAATCGGTTTCCAACTCGGCTTCGGTTCGCTCACCGAGGTACTCGAAAATGCGCTCGATGCTTTCGATGATGTCCCCCAAATACACGCCGTCGTCTCTCATAACAATTCGACGGTTTGAGCGAAAATGTGCTTTCGCAAGGTGGGTTTCACCGCACGAAATTCAACGAGGTCGATTTTTCGTCCGGTCAGCTTTTCTAAGTCCTCTTCCATTCGCAGCACATCGAAAAGCGTCAGGCCATCGGCGTCGATGAGCAAATCCAGGTCACTGCTTTCGGTTTCTTCGCCCCGCGCGAAGGAGCCAAAGACGGCTGCCCGGCGGATGTTGCGCTGCCGGAAGTACGCTTCTATTTCCAAGAATATGCTCTTTTTCATCTCCCCATTAAAAAGTTTATGAACGCCTCCCGGTTAATCAAAAAGAGCGAAAGCAGGCTTAGGCCAACCAAGACAACCGCATAAAGTAATAAGCTATCGCCGGTTAGTTTTCCACCGTAAAGCAATTCAAATGAAGTTTTTTGTCGGTACGCTTTGAAAGCTCCCCACGCTTGTAGGATAAAACTGAATGTGAAAAAATAGGCGAGCCAATTCATATCAATCAAACAAACTCCCGCACATCCCCCACCTTCCCCGTCACGGCGGCCACGGCGGCGGTGAGCGGCGAGGCCAGGAAGGTGCGCGCGCCCGGTCCCTGGCGGCCCTCGAAGTTGCGGTTGGAAGTGCTGACGGCGTATTTTCCGGCGGGCACCTTGTCTTCGTTCATGCCGAGGCAGGCCGAGCAGCCGGGGCCGCGCAGCTCAAAACCGGCTTCTTCAAACACCTTGTCCAGCCCCTCGGCCTGGGCCTGCTGGGCTACCTGCATGGAGCCGGGCACAATCCAGACTTCCACGCCCTCGGCTTTCCGTTTGCCCTTCACGAAGTCGGCCACCTGCCGCAAATCTTCGATGCGGGCGTTGGTGCAGGAACCGATGAACACGTAGTCGATGGCCTTGCCGAGCAGGTTTTCGCCCGGTTTCAAACCCATGTACGCCAGCGATTTGGTGAACGACGGAACTTCCGACGGGTCGGGGAGTTCGTTCAGCGTCGGCACGTGGTCGGTCACGGCGATGCCCATGCCGGGGTTGGTGCCGTAGGTAATCATGGGTTGGATGTCTTCGGCCCGGTAGCGGAGCACGCGGTCAAACTCGGCACCCTCGTCGGTTTTCAGCTTACGCCACTCTTCAACTTTCCGGTCAAATTCCTCGCCCTGGGGCGCGAAACGGCGGCCCCGCATGTACTCGAAGGTCACGTCGTCGGGGGCAATCAGGCCGCCGCGCGCGCCCATTTCGATGCTCATGTTGCAGATGGTCATCCGGGCTTCCATCGACAGGTTCCGAATCGTGTCGCCCGCGTACTCGACGAAGTAGCCCGTCGCGCCGGAGGCCGAAATCTGCGAAATGACGTAGAGGATGATGTCTTTCGAGGTCACGCCCTTGCCCAACTGCCCGTTGATTTCAATCAGCATCCGTTTGGGTTTGTACTGCAAAATGCACTGCGTGGCCAGCACCTGCTCCACCTCGGAGGTGCCAATGCCGAAGGCCACGTTGCCGAAGGCCCCGTGCGTGGAGGTGTGCGAGTCACCACAGACGATGGTCATGCCCGGCTGGGTCAGGCCCAGTTCCGGCCCGATGATGTGGACGATGCCCTGGAAGGGGTGCAGCAAATCGTAGAGTTCGATGCCAAATTCGGCGCAGTTTTCGCGCAGCTTTTCGACCTGGTGCCGGCTCAGCGCCTCGCGGATGGGCAGGTGCTGGTCTTTGGTGGGCACGTTGTGGTCGGCGGTGGCGGTGGTGCGGGCGGTGTTGAACACGCCGATGCCCCGCTTGCGGAGGCCGTCGAACGCCTGGGGCGAGGTGACTTCATGGATGAAATGCCGGTCGATGAACACGGCGTCGGGGCCGCCGTCCATCGCCTTAACGACGTGGGCGTCCCAGATTTTATCGAACAGGGTGGTGGGGGTGGTGCTCATAGCGAGGTCGGAATGAAGGGCCAAAGTTGGGGAATTCCAACGCCGGAACGTTAACGCCAAACGTTCAAACCGTAGCGATTTTGGCCCGAAGGTACGACGTGGGCGTTAAACCGTATTGTTCGCGGAAGGCTTTGATGAAGTGCGAGACGCTTTCATAGCCCACTTCGTAACTGATTTCCGAAACGGTTTTGCCCGTGTTTTCGAGCAGGAGCACGGCGTGTTCGAGGCGTTTGCGGCGAATCCAGGCGGCGGGGCTTTTGCCAAACTGCCGCTCAAACTCCCGCTTGAACGCCGACAGGCTCCGGCCCGACAACCGCGACAGTTCGCTCAACGTCAGGGGCTTGAGCGCGTAACTGTTCATCAAAAATTCCAAATCCAGCTTTTCGCCGTGGTACACGCTGTGCAGAAACGCCTGGAGTTGGCCGGTGGGGTCATTTTCGAGCAGCAGGAGGAGCAGTTCGTGCGCTTTGAGGCGGAGGAATTCGTTGAGAAACGGCGTTTTTCGCCCAAATAGCAGGAACACCGCCTCGGCGAAGGCGTGCAGGTGCGGCGTGCCCTCGACCACGAGCAGGGGCGAGCGGATTTCGCGGGCGGTGACGGGTTGGGCGAACAGGTTGCGGTGCTGCTCGGCGAAACCTTTCAGCAGTTTTTCGTGGAAAAAAAACACGAGGCTGCGGTAGCCTCGGTCAAGGGCCTCCTGCAAAAAATAGTAGCCCCGGCGGATGAACACCACGTCGCCTTTTTTCACGCGAACCTCTTGCTCCGGGGCCAGGAAGCGTTTTTCGCCTTCGAGCACGAAAATGACGGCGTGTTCTTCGAAGAAAACTTCGTTGCGCAGGGGTGGGTCCTGGTTGCGGTAGGCCACGAAGGTCATGTCCTGAATCTTGAGCGATTCAAATTCCCCGGCGTGGATGAAGGAGGGGACGCGGAGCATGGCGGGGGTCAAGCAACGGATTCCAACCGCTCGTCAGCAACAAAATCTTTCAAAAAATTGGGGCAAATGTCGTAGCCATTCGGCCAGGCCAGACCACCGCCACCTTCAATTTCCACCTGCCTGAATTTTTCGTAATCGAGCAATTCGGCGGTAAATCCTTTTCCAATCAAAGGCCGAATATTTACTGTTTTTTCCGTTCCATCCCCAAATCGAAGCCAGATTCGGTAGTCGCCGAGGACTTCGAGTTGCTTGATTTCGTTCATGGCTACTCCAAAGGTTTGATTTTGTTCAAGGCGCTCGGCACGGTGGCTTGCTTCCAATTCTGAATCAATTCTTCCCGGTGTTCGGCAGCCCAAATCAACACCAGTTCATGCGCACGCTTAGGCAGTTTCCCGACGATGACATCCAGCGTTTCAATCGAATATTCCGCCTGTTGGTTTCCATATTGGGCATGAAAATGCGGCGGATTATGGTCACTGAAGTACATTCGGATGATGATTCCTTAAAAGCGGCTGATCTCGGGCATGGCTTAGCATTGAATTGATTTACAACCGTGCAAGAATGTTTACGCCACTAATTTTTCAGACCGCTCAGCATCCAGTCGGACTCTCAGTTCGTTGACCAACGTTCCAAGGGCCCGAAGGTGGTCGGTACGTTGTTCGGGGGAACACGCGATGAGAAATTCTTTCAATTCGTCAAGCAGAACTTGTTTCTCGGCTTCGGATTTCGCCTCCCGAAGTTGCTGAACTTGTTCGCGCAGGATTTCAACCATGTCCATAATTCATTCGTTTTCGGGGTTCAACTCGTTTTCCAACGTCGCAATCTGAGCCATGATTTCCAGCCGGTAACTCAGGTATTCATCTTCGGTCATACCACCGTATAAAATGATGCCCAGGTCAGCCAACTCGTTGTGGGTTTGATGCACCAGTTTAAGGGTCTCCAGCAATTCCTCCTTTTCTTGCCGCTCGGCATCGCTCATGGTCACACCAAAAACTGAAACAAATCCGGCTGGTCGTTGAGGTACTCGAAGACGATTTTCTGCTCGCGCATGCGTTCCAGCAGCGGCTCGAAGTCGTCGCGGCGTTTGAGTTCGATGCCCACCACGGCGGGGCCGGATTCGCGGTTGGTTTTCTTGACGTACTCGAAGCGGGTGATGTCGTCGGTGGGGCCGAGTACGTTGAGGAATTCGCGGAAAGCTCCGGCCCGCTGGGGGAACCGAATGATGAAGTAGTGCTTCAGCCCTTCGTAGAGCAGGGACCGCTCCTTGATTTCCTCCGTCCGGGTAATGTCGTTGTTGCCCCCGCCGACGAGGCAGACCACGTTTTTGCCCCGGATTTCGTCCCGCATGAAATCCAACGCGGCGATGGTAAGCGCCCCGGCGGGTTCGGCCACGATGGCTTCTTCGTTGTAAAGCTGGAGAATTGTGGAGCAGACTTTGCCTTCGGGCACGAGCAGCACGTCGTCGAGGGTGTCGCGGCAGATTTGGAAGGTCAAATCGCCGACGCGCTTCACGGCGGCCCCGTCCACGAACTTGTCGATGTGGTCGAGGGTCACGACTTCGCCCCGTTCGATGGACACTTTCATCGAGGGCGACCCCTTCGGCTCCACGCCGATGAGCCGGGTGCTCGGCGAAAGCTGCCGGAACACAGTGGCCACCCCCGAGGCCAGCCCGCCCCCGCCGATGGCGAAGAGCACGTAATCGATTTTGAACTTGGCGTCCTTGAAAATCTCCAGCCCGACGGTGGCCTGGCCTTCGATGACACCCAGGTCGTCGAAGGGATGCACGAACGTGGCCCCGTTGACGGCCTCGAACTCGCGGGCGGCGGCGTAGGCGTCGTCGTAGGTGTCGCCGGTGAGGACGACTTCCACCTTGTCCTTGCCGAAGAGTTTCACCTGCCTGATTTTCTGGTTGGGCGTGGTGGTGGGCATAAAAATGGTGCCCCGCACGCCCATCACCCGGCAAGCGTAGGCCAGCCCCTGGGCATGGTTGCCCGCCGAAGCGCACACGACGCCCTTGGCCAGCGCCTCCGCCGGGAGTTTGGCCATCGAATTGTACGCCCCCCGGATTTTGTAGGAGCGGACAATCTGCAAATCCTCGCGCTTGAGGTAAATGTTGGCCCCGTACCGCTCCGACAGGTTGAGGTTGGCCATCAGCGGCGTGTGGGTGGCCACGCCGTGCAGGCGCTCGGCGGCTTCGTACACCTCGTCGAGGCGGGGCAGGAGGGCGGAGGTGGGGGCAACGGAAGGTTTCATGGGATGGTCAGTACGCCGCAATTAACGCCTCGGCGGGAATGTTCAATTTTTCGTGCAAACGGCGAATCATCGCCAGACTCAATTTCCGCCGCCCATTCAGCACGTCCGATTTTCGGCTGCGACTACCCAGAATCTGGTTGAGGTCGCTTTCTTTCAAGCCCAACTGGTCCATCCGAAAGCGGATGGCCTCCACCGGATGCGGCGGCGGAACCGGATGATGCTCGCGTTCGTACTCTTTAACGAGCAGCGACCGAACCTCCAGTTCAGCGTCCTCGTCGGAATCGGGCTGAATGTCCTGCTGCATCAATTCGTAGATGCGTTCGAGGGCGGCTTCGTATTCCGTTTCGGTTTTAATCGGTTTTAACATACGCAACGGTTCGGGCGTCAAGTTTATCGTACTCGGCGTGGATGCCAATCCAGACGATGAAGACCAGTTTTCGTCGGTATTCAACGTCCACAATCAGCCGGAATTCATTGCCGTGGATGTTGAACACCACGCGCTTGCCGCCTAAAATCGAAGCATTTCGATATTGCTGCTTCAACGCCTGGGGCGAATTCCAACTGGCTTGTTCGGCTTCGGAATACCAGCTTTTCAACGCCTGTTCGGCCCTGGGTTCTTTCGCCCAATACGACCGGAGCGTTTTAGCGACAATCACGCGCATACCAAAGTTACAAAAACATGTACCCGATTTGGTTACATGCCTCGAGTATGTTCGGAGGGGGGATGCTTTTTCACCCCAATCAAAATCCCCGTTGACCAGTCAAGCGTCGTCGTCTGCAAGTCCGGGCGGGTGGTCAGGTCGGCGAGCAAGGCGTCGGCTTTGGCGTGGTGGCCTTCGGGCCAGTTGGGCTGGGGCAGCAAATCATCGATGACGTACAACCCGCCGGGTTTCAGGGCCGCAAGTGCTGCATCGAGAAGGCGGTACTTACCGGCCCAGGTGTCGGCGAAGATGAAATCGAATTGGGCGTTGTTGCGGCTCAGCCAGGCGTCGGCGTCTTCGGTGAGGAGGGTTAGGCGGGGGTCGGTGCCCAGAACTTCCTGCGCGATTTGCACGCAGGCCGGGTCGTTTTCGATGGAAATCAGCGTCGAATTTTCATCCATGCCTTCCAGCAGCCAGGCTGTCGAGAGGCCCGTCCCCGTGCCCAGTTCCAGAAAGCGCCCGCCGGGCTTTGAGGAGACCAGGGTCCGAAGCAGCGAGCCGGTGAGGGGGTCGATGTTCATCGAAAACCCGATGCGGCGGGAGGCGTCGAGAATGGCCTGGTGATGGTGGGCGTCAGGAGATGCCTGAAGGCTTGGTGTGTGTTTCAATTACTTCAATGTTTCCAACGATGTTTTGATTAAACTCATCTAATTCTTCAGCCGGAACCCAAAATTCATCGTGAATTTCTCCGCCCACGTTCTGAACCTGAAACTTTTGAAGATAATCTGCCCGAACGTCAAACTTCAAGACGTAACCGACGCCGTAAGCAGGCACGTTCCACTGCGTGGAAATCTGACGGGCGTATTCCAGATTCAGTACGGGATAAAAAATGGGTTGCTCGGGGAGCCGTGGGGGAAAACGCTTCCAGCCAGACGATTCGATATGGTCCAGTTCTTTTTGACTGACGGGTCGGTAGAGGGTCTGCGTTTTCACTTGAAGGGTGAAAGAAACCCTCGAATTCGTGTGAATTCGAGGGTTTCTTACGTCGAAACAGGTTTAATTTCGCTCCGGTCGCAAACTGCGCACGGCCGCCCCGGCCTGCCACATTTCCGATTCGCGGAGTTCTTTTAGTTCGCCTTCCAACTTCTCGCGGTAGTCGGGCTGGGAGTTGGAATCAATCGAGCGCTGGGCCTGATCGCCGGCTTTCACCGAGGCGTAGAGTTCTTCGAAAACGGGCTTGGTGGCGTCGCGGAAGGGCTTCCACCAGTCGAGCGCGCCGCGCTGGGCGGTGGTCGAGCAGTTGGCGTACATCCAGTCCATGCCGTTTTCGGCCACCAGCGGCATCAGGCTCTGGGTGAGTTCTTCGACGGTCTCGTTGAAGGCTTCCGAGGGCGAGTGGCCGTTGGCGCGGAGCACTTCGTACTGGGCGGCGAAAATGCCCTGGATGGCCCCCATCAGCGTGCCGCGCTCGCCGGTCAGGTCAGAGGTCACTTCCTTGTAAAAATCGGTCTCGAACAGGTAGCCCGACCCCACGCCGATGCCCATGGCAATAGCCTTTTCGCGGGCGCGGCCCGAGGCATCCTGGAACACGGCGAAGGAGGAATTCAGCCCCTTGCCTTCGACGAACAACCGGCGCAGCGAGGTGCCCGAGCCTTTCGGGGCGACCAGAATCACGTCCACGTCGGAGGGGGGCACGATGCCCGTGCGCTCCTTGTAGGTGACGCCAAACCCGTGGGAGAAGTACAGCGTTTTGCCTGCCGTCAGGTGTTGTTGAACCGTGGGCCACATGGCAATCTGGGCGGCGTCGGAGAGCAGGTAACAGATGATCGTCCCTTTTTTGAGGGCCTCTTCGATTTCAAACAGGTCTTTGCCGGGCACCCAGCCGTCGGCCTGGGCTTTGTCCCAGGTTTTGGAATCCTTGCGCTGGCCGACGATGACGTTGAAGCCGTTGTCTTTCATGTTGAGGCCCTGGCCGGGGCCTTGCACGCCGTACCCGATGACGGCGATGGTTTCGCCGCTGAGCACTTCGCGGGCTTTTTCAAGGGGAAATTCGTCACGGGTGACCACGTCTTCTTCGACACCGCCGAAATTGATTTTTGCCATTGGGTTGGGTTTTTGGTTGGGAAAAAAGGTTGGGTTTGGGTTGAGTCGTCTGAACCGCGATTGGCCGGGATTTTAAGATTTTCAGGAGAACACTCGCCTGATTTTAAATCTTGTGAATCCTCAAATCCTGGCCAATCGCGGTCTGAACCGCAAAAATCGCCGCACTTGGATTCGTTTCAAAATCAGCCGAATTTAAGCAATCTCCCACTCGACGCCCTTCGGCAGGAATTCAACGAGGCCCTGCTCGGTTTTGCCCACGGCCACGCGGCCCGAACGCACGAACTCCAGGATGCCGTAAGGTTTGATGAATTCGTAAAACTCCATGATTTCCTCGTAGGTGCCACTTTTTTCGATGACCACGTAGTCGAGGCCCCAATGCACGACCCAGGCGTTGTGGTCTTTGTTGACGACGTTCACGTCGAGTTGGCGCCCGTTGACGGGCGTTTCGATTTTAAAGAGCGCCGTTTCGTTGAAGACGATTTCGTCGTCGAGATACCCGAACACGGCCAGTACGTCCACGATTTTGCGAATCTGGCGGACGAGTTTTTCGACCACTTCGCGGCTGTCGTGGCGAATCACGATGGTGAACCGCGAAACGCCCTGCCGCTCGGTTTCGCAGACGGTCAGGCTTTCGATGTTGAGCCGCCGCCGGGTAAAAACAATCGTGATTCGGTTCAGCAAACCAATCGTGTTGGTCGTGAAAACGGAAAGGGTGTAGGTAGTCACGATGAGTTCAGCGTTTAGAGTTCAGAGTTTAGAGTTCAGGATTCATAGTCAACTTTTCAACTCTGAACAGGGTTATTCCAACCGAATGGCGGCGACCGAGGCCCCGGCGGGCACCATCGGAAACACGTTTTCTTCTTTTTCGCAAACCACTTCGAGGAAGTACGGGCCGTCGAAATTTAGCATTTCATCAAGGGCGGCGCTGAGGTCTTCGCGGCGTTCGACCTTGCTGGCCTTGATGCCGAAGCCGTCGGCGATTTTCACGAAATCCGGGTTTTGCAGTTCGACGAACGAGTAGCGTTTGTCGAAAAACAATTGCTGCCACTGGCGTACCATGCCCAGGAAGTTGTTGTTGAGCACGATGATTTTCACCGGCAGTCCGCTCTGGGCCACGGTGCCCAGTTCCTGAATCGTCATCTGAATGCCCCCATCGCCCGCGATGGCTATGACCGTCCGGTCGGGTGCGCCGACTTTGGCCCCGAAGGCCGCCGGGAGCGCGAAGCCCATCGTGCCCGCCCCGCCCGAAGTCACAATCGAGTTGTGCTTTTTGAAGCGGTAGTACCGGTTGGCAATCATCTGGTGCTGGCCCACGTCGGTCACGGTCACGGCTTCGCCGGCGGTTTTCTCCGAAAGCAGGTGGATGACTTCGCCCATTTTGATTTCGTGGCCGACGTGGTGCAGGGTGGGCACCGTGATTTTTTCGTCCTCGATGGCGGCGTACTTGTCGAATTCGGCCCGCCATGCGTCGTGCCGGGCTTCCTTCACGAGCGGCAGCAGGGCTTTCAGGCATTCCTTCGCGTCGCCGATGACGGGGGCGTTGGCCTTCACGTTTTTGTCGATTTCGGCGGGGTCGATTTCGATGTGAACGACCTTTGCCTGCTTGGCGTAGGTGGTCAAATCGCCCGTCACGCGGTCGTCAAAGCGCATCCCGACGGCGATGAGCACGTCGCACTCGTTGGTGAGTACGTTGGTGCCGTAATTGCCGTGCATCCCCAGCCAGCCGACGTAGTTGGGGTGGTCGGCGTCGATGGCCGACATGCCGAGCAGCGTCGTGGCGACGGGAATGCCGGTTTTTTCGGCGAATTCTTTCAGTTCGTTTTCGGCCTTTGAAATCAGAATCCCGTGACCGGCGAGCAGGTAGGGGCGTTTGGCCCGGTTGATGAGGTCGGCGGCAGCCTGCACCTGCTCGGGTTTGGGCACCCGGCGGGGGCGGAAACTCACCAGCGTTTCGCACTTTTTGTACGAAAACGGCTTCGAGGTTTTCTCCATCTGCGCCGTCCGGGTGAAATCAATCAGCACGGGGCCGGGCCGCCCGGTCTGGGCGATGTAAAACGCCTTCGCGATGACCTCGGCCACTTCGTCGGCGCGGGTAACCTGGTAGTTCCACTTCGTGACGGGCATCGAAATGCCGATCACGTCGGCCTCCTGGAACGCGTCGGTGCCCAGCAACCGGCTGTACACCTGCCCCACGATGCAGACCATCGGCGTGGAATCGAGCAGGGCGTCGGTGATGGGCGTGATGAGGTTGGTAGCCCCCGGACCCGACGTGACGAGCGCCACCCCGGCCCGGCCCGTCATGCGGGCGTAGCCCTGGGCGGCGTGCCCGGCCCCCTGCTCGTGCCGGACGAGGATGTGCTTGAGGTAGTCGGTGTAGTGGTAGAGGGCGTCGTAGGTGGGCATGATGGCCCCGCCGGGGTAGCCGAAAATGGTGTCCACGCCCTCGGCCACGAGCGAGAGCATGAGGGCCTCGGCCCCGGTGACGGTGCGTTGGGTGGCCTCTTCGAGCAGGTCGGCGGCCGGGTGGGGTTGGTGTGCCATGGAGTCGAGTTGCGGTTTCGTTACGTGTTCAGGCTCCGGTAGGGGAGACCGAAGGTGTTTGCAAAAATTTTATAATGGCCTATCCCATTCATTTCGCAGTTCTTCCAACTGACGGTCCATGTCGGCTTTCTGCTCAGGTGTCAAATGTTTGTAAGCTCCTCTCAACCGGCTCAGACCTGTTCCTTTTTTCGGTTCGGTGGGCTGTTCCTTCAACTCCACCGTCACCTTCACGTCCCGGCCCTTCCATTCGTTGGGCAGGACGACATGCAGAACCGTGTCATCGGCGTGGAGGTGTTGTTCAATGGTTGTCATGGCGTTTGAATAATCTCTAATTCGTATAAAAGGAAAACTCCACATCCACCTCCAACGTACCTGACACCAACAACTACGCCACTGTCTTCAACCTCATCCGCCTGAATTGCTACAACTTTGACCTTTTTCTTAGTTGTTTCTTCGGAAGCATAAGCCAAAAACGGCAACTGAATTTGATGGTAAGTTGTCTTTTTGCCTTTTGGGTTGACGCAAAAAACGGCTCTTCCCTCGGCTACATCTTTATCCGAGGCAATACGGCCCCTGATGGTTGGTATTTCCTTCCATTTTTTCAAATCAATTGGAGGAAAAAAGTTGTCCATTTTTTCACTCTGTTGAAACTGTGTAGCTGTTCTGGTGCCACACCTCACCATCAAAATGAGGGAGAAGGAAAGAGCTACTAACCAGCAATTTCGTTTCATAAATCCGTCACGCACCCCTCGCTCGCCGGGGCCACGTTTTTGATGTACTTCCGCAAAATCCCCTGCGTGAACGGCGATTCCGGCGCGACCCACGCGGCCCGGCGGGCGGCCAGTTCCTCATCGGAGACGTGGAGATGCAGCACGTTGTTCACTGCGTCAATCGTAATCCGGTCGCCGTTTTTCACCAGCGCGAGCGGGCCACCTTCCTGGGCTTCGGGGGTGATGTGGCCCACCACGAAGCCGTGCGTGCCTCCCGAAAAACGCCCGTCGGTAATCATCGCCACCGACTGGCCCAGCCCCGCGCCCATCACGGCCGAGGTGGGTTTGAGCATTTCGGGCATGCCCGGCCCGCCTTTCGGCCCTTCGTAGCGAATTACCAGCACGCTGCCGGGTTGCACTTCACGGTTGTTGAGCGCCTCAATCACCGCTTCTTCTTTTTCAAAAACATGGGCAATGCCCTCGAACCGCTCGCCTTCCTTGCCCGTGATTTTGGCGACTGAGCCGCCGGGGGCGAGGTTGCCGTACAAAATCTGGAGGTGCCCCGTGGCTTTCAACGGCTGGCTGAGCGGGAAAATGATTTTCTGGGCGTCAAAATCGAGGTCGGGTTCGTCGGCCAGGTTTTCGGCGACGGTTTTGCCGGTTACGGTCAGGCAATGGCCGTGAAGCATGCCCTCCCTGAGCAAGTACTTCATCACCGCCGGAACGCCGCCGATGGCGAGCAAATCTTCCATGAAATACTTCCCGCTCGGCTTCAAATCGGCGATGAGCGGCGTGCGGTCACTGATGGCCTGGATGTCGTCCTGGGTGAAGGGCACGCCAGCCGCCCGCGCGATGGCCAGGTAGTGCAGCACCGCGTTGGTGGAGCCGCCGAGGGCGATGGCCACGGTCATGGCGTTTTCAAACGCCTCGCGGGTCATGATGTCGCGGGGCAGAATGTTCTTTTCGAGCAGATGCCGCATCGCCTGCCCCACGGCCCGGCATTCGGCCTGCTTGCCCTCGTGGGTAGCCGGGTAGGTACTGCTGTTGGGCAAGCTCAGGCCGAGCGCTTCAATGCTGGAGGCCATCGTGTTGGCGGTGTACATCCCGCTGCACGCCCCCGCGCCGGGAATCGAGTTTTGGATGACGCCCTTGTAATCTTCTTCGGAAATGGTGCCCGCGAATTTTTTGCCCAGGGCTTCAAACGCCGAAATGATGTCCAATTTCTGGCCTTTGTAGCTGCCCGTGCGGATGGTGCCGCCGTACACCATGATGGCCGGGCGGTTGAGCCGGGCCGTGGCCATGATGGCCCCCGGCATGTTTTTGTCGCAACCCACCACCGTCACCAGGCCGTCGTACCACTGCCCGCCCACCACGGTTTCGATGCTGTCGGCGATGATGTCGCGGCTGGGCAGGGAGTAGCTCATGCCGTCGTTGCCGTTGGTCATGCCGTCGGACACGCCGATGGTGTTGAAAATCAGCCCGACCAACCCGGCTTCCTGCACGCCTTTTTTCACGTGGACGCTCAGGCCGTTGAGGTGCATGTTGCAGGTGTTGCCTTCGTAGCCGGTGCTGGCGATGCCGACCTGAGCCTTTTCCATGTCGGCTTCGGTCAGGCCCACGCCGTAGAGCATGGCCTGGGCAGCGGGGTTGGTTACCTCCTGGGTGAGGGTGCGGCTGTAGCGGTTTAAGGGGTGGTTTTCAACGGTCTGCGTCATTATTTTAAGTAAAAACAAGAAATGAAAAATAAGGAATGAGGAAGGTCATTTCCCGTTTTTCAGGTTTTCCTGTGCGGTGGTGATGCTTTTGATGAAAATGGCGATGAGTTGGTTGTTTTCGTTCAAAGCGGTTTCGAGGCATTTTTATCGCTGATCAGGCGTTTGCGAAGGATGAACTTGATGCATACCCTGGTTTCCCGCAGTTCTTTCAGGACGACCTTCATTTTGTGAATGAAATCCTGCCGGGACTCGGCGGCTTGGGCTTCACCGTAATTCAGCATGGGCGAAGTCGAACAACGGACCATTTGACCTGCGATGTGGTTGCCCGTGCGTGTTGGTGGCAATAACTCGGCAAGGTCAGTAGCCACTGCACCAAAGTCGATGAGCCGGTCTTCCAAATCCATTCGGTAGTACTTCCCGGACTCTTCCGCCAACTCGTCAGTGCCTTCTTCATTTTCCATTTCTTATTTCTTGTTTTTCATTCTCCTCTCCTTCATTTTGTACTATCCCGCTTTTCCTTGCCTTATTCCAAGAACGCGCCGGGCGGATAGCAAAAAGACCTTTCTCGGTGGTGTGAGAAAGGTCTTTTTCAAGTGCTAAAAGAAACCCGTCTCACACCGGAGGGCTGAGTACGAGGAGGAGAATGACAAGGCCGTTGCCGGGACGAATCATGGAAAAAGTCAAACGCGATTTTGGCGCTTGGGTTTCGCAAAAGTGGGCGATGCGTTTTTTGAAAGCAAGGTTTTACCCCATAAAATTTTGTAAAATTTCCCGAACGCCCATTTTTCTTAACAATTCGTCAATCTTTCCACCGTTGTGTTGGCGAATTGGCAACGCCTTCCGCAAAATCGCCCCGGCACGTTGCGGATTTGCAAATCGTCCCTGTTTTATGAAAAATACCACTGGCCTCGGGCCGCAATCAACTCCTCTTCGGCACCTTCCCCACACCGTCCTGCTCGCGTTGGCCCTCGCCGCCTGCCGCCCCGGCGGCGACCCGCTGCCGTTTGCCTACCCTGCCGCCTCGACGGCCACAGCTCCGAAACTCCTCGGCACCACGCCCAACGGGGTTAAGTTTTACAACGGCGGCTTCGGCACGGCCCTGGCCCGCGACCCCAACGACGCGCGGCAATTTTTCCTGCTCACCGGCCGCGGGCCGGGCGTCGAAATGGGCGGGGACGTGCGGCTGGCGATGCCGACCTTCGCGCCCCAGCTCGGTAAATTCCGGGTGGAAGGCGATTCGATGAAACTGATTCAGACGATTGAATTGAAAGACAGATCGGGAAACAACCTGATTGGCCTGCCCACCAACACCGGGGAAAACTACGCGGATTTGGCGGGCCGGAGCCTCGCGCCCAGCGCGAGGGGCATCAACCCCGCCGGGCTGGTGGCCCTGATCGACGGCACGTTCTGGGTGGCCGACGAGCATGGCCCCAGCCTGGTGCATTTCGACGCGGGGGGCAAAACCCTCGAACGCATCACGCCCACGGGCACCGGCAAAGTCCTGCCGAAAGTGCTGGCCCGCCGCCGCACCGAGCGTGGCCTCGTCGGCCTGGCAATCACGCCCGACGGCAAAACGCTGGTTGGGATGCTGGAAAGCCCGCTGGCCAACCCGACGGCACCCGCCACCACCGCGTCGCGCACGGTGCGGCTGCTGGCGTTCGATTTGGCCACGGGCGCGATCCGGCAGTTTTTGTACCTGCTCGACAACGCCGCCTTCCGCATCGGCGACCTGGCGGCCCTCGACACCGACCGGTTTCTGGTCGTGGAAACCGATGCGCGGGCGTTGGCCAACGGCGTAACGCCCACCAAACGGATTTACCAAATCCGCCTCGCCGAAGCCACCGACGTAAGCGACCCGGCCAACGCCGAAGCGGGCCGCCTGGTGAACGGCAAAACCCTCGAATTCGCCACGACCGCCGAACTGGAATCGAACGGCATTCGAACGGTGCAAAAAACTTTCGTGCTCGACCTGATGCAGGCGCTGCCCACCTTCGCCCACGACCACGTGCAGGGCCTGGCCATCCTCAGCCCGACGCTGCTGGCCGTCAGTACGAACGACGAATTTGGGATTACGGCCTCGGAAACGGCGGGCGGGGTGGCCCCGAAAATCCTGCCCTTCACGGGCAAGCCCGACCGAAGCGCGGTGTATTTTTTGAAGTTGGAAATGCCACTTTAGTCTGAACCGCGATTCGCAGGATTTGAGGATTGACAGGATTTTGATTCCTGGAAGTTGAATTTCATCCGGTTCATCCTAAAATTCTGCGAATCGTGGTTCAGCACTGATTCACTTTCGTCTTTTCAAAAATTCTCGAAATTGGCCCTCCATAACCAACGCATCCATTTTCATTCGGTCAATGGTTTCCTCAAACTCCGATTCAATGCAAGTTGACGTAATTACAGACCCGTGAGTGGAGGTCAAGGTAACCTTGTAAACGGTGTTTGAAACTTCTTGATACCTCAAATGCCAGCCGGGAAGAACTTCATCGCCGCTTCGATATGTCATTTTTCAAAATCGTTTGAGGGACATCTCAGAAACGGTTAGCCCAATCGACAGCGACGAGGTGGCGGCGGGAGAGGGGGCGTTCAGCACGTTGATGGTGCGCTCGTCTTCCACGATGGCGAAATCGTCGAGCAGGCCGCCGTCGCGGTCGCAGGCCTGGGCGCGGACGCCCGCGCCGCCGGGCAGCAGGTCGCTTTCCTGGATTTCGGGAATCAGTGCTTGCAAAGCCCTCGTGAAGGCGCTTTTCGAGAAACTCCGGTACATTTCGCCCAGGCCCGTTTCCCAGTACTTCGCGGCCACTTTCTGGAAACCCGGCCAGGTGAGGGTTTCGTAGGCTTCTTTTCCGTCGAAATCCAGCTTCTTGTAGCCTTCGCGCCGGAAGGCCAGCACGGCGTTCGGCCCGGCCTCCACGCCCCCGCCAATCATCCGGGTGAAATGCACGCCGAGGAATGGAAAATTGGGGTCGGGCACGGGGTAAATCAGGTTTTTGACGAGGTGGTGGCGTTCAGGCCGGAGTTCGTAGTACTCACCCCGGAAGGGCACAATGCGCACGTTGAGCGGGGCAGACTGGCTCATCTGGGCGACTTTGTCGGAGTACAGCCCGGCGCAGTTGATTACGAGGCGGGTTTCGTAGCTGCCCCGCTCAGTGGTGACGATGGACCGGCTGGGGCCTTTGGCCAGGCCCGTGACCTTCTCGCCGAGGTGGATTTCGCCCCCGGCTGCCCGGACTTTTTCGGCCAACTTTTCGGCCACGGCTTTGTAGTCGATGATGCCCGTCTGGGGGACAAAAATGCCCTCCACGCCCGCCACATGGGGTTCGATGTCCCGGAGTTCGGCGAGGCTGAGTCGCCGCAGGCCGCCGAGGCCGTTAAGTTGGCCCCGCTCGAAAATCATCGTCAGTTGGGAAAGCTGCTCCGGCTTGGTGGCGACGATGATTTTCCCGCACAACTCGTAGGGAATGCCCTCGGCTTCGGCAAACTCCACCAGCATTCGGTAGCCGCGGATGCAGTTGAGGGCTTTCAGGCTGCCGGGTTTGTAATAGATGCCGGAGTGGATGACGCCCGAGTTGTGGCCGGTCTGGTGGGCGGCCACGCGGGGTTCTTTTTCAAGCAGGAGCAGGCGGGTCGCGGGGCGCTGGCGGAGGAGTTGGTGGGCCGTGGCCAGCCCGACAATGCCCCCGCCGACGAGGGTGACGTCGTAAAGCATGGGGCAAAAGTAGTTTGAAGTTTGAGGTTTGAAGTTGATGAACTCTAAACTTCAAACCTCAAACTTCAAACTCAGCCCCCCACCATCGTAAAATCCAGCACCGTTTTGATTTCACCGGGGGCGCGTTCGGAAATGGCTTTCTGGAAATCCGAGTACGGCACCACGTGGGTTATGACCCGGTCGATGGCGTCGCCGAAGCGCTCGCGGCAGGTTTGCAGGTCGCGGATGGCCTGCTCGTTGTGGGCTTTCGAGGCGTTGACCGTGCCGAGGATGACCTGGTTGTTGAGCACCAGTTGCTGCATGAGTTCCCCGCCGGGTAGTTTCACCTCGCTCCCCGGCTCCGGGATGCCCGTGATGACGTAGGCCCCGTTGACGCCCAGCGCGTCGAGGAGGTCGAACATGAGTTGGGCCGCGCCGGTGGCCTCGAAAATGAGGTCGAAGGGGCCGAGGGTTTCGTCCAAATCGTACACGTTTTGTTCGCGGCCGTTGAGGTGGTAGCCGCCGATTTCTGCCAGCAGTTTCGCCGCCGGGTCGTCGGGGCCGGAGCGGTTCATGCCCCACACCTCGGCCCCGCGCAGGCGCAGGGCGAAGGCCAGCAGCATGCCAATCGGCCCCAGACCCGCCACGAGGACTTTTTTGCCTTGAAGAAACGTGTCGTACGCCGCCCCCGGAATCCGGGCAACCTGAATTTTCAGCGCTTCATCAATCGCTTTTTCGCCCACCGACAGCGGCTCGGTCAGCACGGCCAGGTCGCCGAGGTCGTCAGGGACTTTGACGAGGTATTTTTCCCGGTCCACCACGAATTCGGTCATGTAGCCGTCGCGGGCCTTGATGCCGCGCTCGGTGTACTGGCCGGTGAAACACTGGTCGGAGCGGCTTTCGCAGCAGGGCAGACCCAGCCCGCAGTCGCGCCGGACGAGGAACAGGGCCAAATCGCCGGGCTGTACGCTGGTCACGGCTTCGCCCACTTCGGCCACCTGCCCGAGCAGTTCGTGGCCCAGCACCAGGTCGGCCCGGCCCGGTTCGGCCTCGGCCCGGCCACCGTGGGCGATTTCGCGGTCGGTGCCGCAGACGCCCACGCGGGTGATGTTGAGTTTGACGTCGTCGGGGGCGGTCAATTCCGGCTCCGGGCGATCGACGAGGTGGAGCGTGCCGCTGCCGGGGACGGTGGCGATGGACTTCATGGTGATGTACGATTTACGAAGTACGATGTACGATTGGGGTGAAAAGCAACGTGCCACGCGGTGGGCGTGGCACGTGGGGGCGTCAGGGTTCGGACGATGACTCGCCTTTTTTGACGGGCGGTGGGGGAATCTTGCCGTGGATTTTATCGAGTCTTGAAACATCGAACAAATCTTTGTCCCGGTGGGCGCGGATTTTGATTTCGCGCAGGTAATTCAGCGGCACGACGCAGAGCATCACGCCCCCGCCCGTGTCGTGTAAGATCTTGTGCTTTTCGGCGTCGAAATAATCGAGTTGCCGGTGAACGTACGTCAGGAAATCAGCCGGTCCCTGCTGAAAATTAACCCGAAACGTGGTGGGCAGGGTAAAATCGGTTTCCAGAAAATCGGAAAGTTCCTTGACCGTGTAACCGATTTCCAGCAGGACTTGCGAAAACGCGATTTTGTTCGCATCGGTCGGAGCCAGCCAGAAATCCATGTCCTGCGTGCTGCGTTCAACGCCGAAAAACGTGACCGCCGCTCCGCCAATTAGCAGGTACCTGACCTGGTGTTTCTGCAACAGCCAGAGCAGGTTCCGTATTTCGGGGTCATCAAGGTCAATCGACATGGGAGCGGCGAATTTCGATGCCTCGGGTCGGCAGTTCAGGTCGGCTGGGCGACAACCAGCGGAGCCGCCGCCGCAGTTTAAACATCACGTTCAGCCGTTCGTTGGGTGTCAGTTTCAGGAAAGCCGCTTCCTGGTCGCGGGCCGGGCCGTCGGGGTCGTCGTAGAATTTGATGCGGGGGCGTTTCATTGCGTTTTCAACAGAGTGGTACCTCACCAGAGCACGTTCACCGGGTAAGGCGCAAACTTGGAATCATCGCTGACGAGCGTCAAGTTCTCCTCCATTGCCTGGGCAATCAGCATTCGGTCGAAGGGGTCGCGATGATGAAAGGGCAACGTTTGGACGGGCAAAATATGGTCCAGTGAAATCGTCAATACCTTCGCCCCCTGCTGCCGGAATGCCGCTTCAATCGATTCAATGGGATGGGTTAGCTTCAGTTTTCCGATGCTGGTTTTTACGGCGATTTCCCAGAAACTGACTAAACTCACCACCAACGGAGTAGCTGGATTTTTCAGCAACTGCAACGTCTGAGCAGGAATTCTGGACTCGTCCTCCAGTAACCAGATGAGTGCATGCGTATCGAGTAGATAGCCCATCACATGTATTCCTTAAAATCCTCCAGGGGTTCGTTGAAGTCGGGGGCCATGTACTTGACGAGTCCTTTCATGGTACCAAACTGGCGTTCGCCTGTTTGCGCAGGCAAGGCCGACGAGTCCTTTCGCTTTTCGACCTCCTCCTGAATTTTGGCAAAATCCTCTTCCGGCGCTTGCTGAATCAGTTTCAGCACGTCGTCAAGCTGCACGTTTACGGTCAGTTCCATCGTCGTTGGCGTTTGATTCCACCAAGTTACACCTTTTCCGCCACGCGTTCGGTCTTGAAGGCGTACACATACTCGATGAGTTCGGCCACGAGGCCCGTCCAGCCGGTTTGGTGGGCAGAGCCGAGGCCCTTGCCGGTATCGCCGTCGAAGTACTCGAAAAACTGGTGATACTCCTCGAAGTGCTCGTCGGTGCTGGCTTTGGGCACCTGGGCCTGGTAAGGCCGTAGGCCGTCGGGGCCTTTCTGAAATAAGCTGATGAGCCGCTCCGACACGCCGACCACCGCCTCGCGGATGCTGACCATCTCGCCCGAATTGGTGGGGTATTCCACCTCGAACTCGTCGCCGTAGTACGTGTAAAACTTCAGCAGCGCGTCGAGAATCAGGAAATTGACCGGAAACCACACCGGTCCCCGCCAGTTGGAGTTGCCGCCGAACATCGACCCCGTGCTCTCGGCGGGGGTGTAATCCACCCGGAACACCTCGCCGTTGACGTAAAATTCGTAGGGGTTTTTGAGGTGGTACTTCGACAGCGAACGGATGCCGTGGGGCGAGAGGAACTCGGTTTCGTCGAACATCCGCTTCAGCAGCATTTTCATCCGGTGTCCGCGCAGGATGCTCAGGAGACGGGTTTCGCCCCGGCCCGGCTCGTACCAGCGCGAAATCAGCGAGGCGAGGTCGGGGCGGTTGTTGAGCACCCACTCCACGCGCCGCTTGAAATCGGGCAGGCGGTCGAGCAAATCGTGGTCGAGCACCTCCACGGCGGCGAGCGGAATCAGGCCGACCATCGAGCGGATTTTCAACAACACGCTCGCGCCGTTGGGCACGTGGAGCATGTCGTAGTAAAACTGGTCTTCTTCGTCCCAGAGGCTCACGTCGTCGCCGCCCAGCGATTTGATGGCCCCGGCGATGTGCAGGAAGTGCTCGAAGAACTTCGAGGCCATGTCCTGGTACACCGGGCGCGTGAGCGAGATTTCGCAGGCAATTCGGAGCATGTTGAGCGTGTACATGGCCATCCAGCCCGTGCCGTCGGCTTGCTCCAGCCGCCCGCCGGTCGGGAGTTTGGCCGAGCGGTCGAACACCCCGATGTTGTCCATGCCGAGGAAGCCCCCGCCGAAGATGTTGTTGCCGCCCTCGTCCTTGAGGTTCACCCACCAGGTGAAGTTGAGCAGCAGTTTGTGGAAAACGCGCTCCAGGAAACCCACGTCGCCGGTGCCGTTGAGCTGCTTGTCGATTTCGTACACCTTCCAGGTGGCCCAGGCGTGAACGGGCGGGTTCACGTCCGAAAAACTCCACTCGTAGGCCGGCAACTGCCCGTTGGGGTGCATGTAGTATTCGCGCAGGATGACGGCCAGTTGGCGCTTGGCAAAATCGGGGTCTAACCTCGCCAGCGGGACGCAGTGAAAGGCCAAATCCCAGGCCGCGAACCAGGGGTACTCCCAGGTGTCGGGCATGGAAAGGATGTTGGCCGTGTACATGTGCCGCCAGCCCGAATTGCGCCCAAAGCGTCGGTAGGGACTGACTTTGGGCAGGGCCGGGTCGCCGTTGAGCCACTCGTTGACGTTGTAGTAGTAAAACTGCTTTGTCCAGAGCATCCCGGCGTAGGTCTGGCGCTGGAGGGCGCGCAGTTCGGGGTCGGTCACGGCTTTCTGGAGGTCGTCGTAAAATTCGTCGGCTTCCTGAATCCGTTTTTCAAACACCGCGTCGAAATCGGCGAAGGGGTCGTGGTTGGTGTAATTCGTGAAGCGCAGCCGCACGGTTACGCTCTCGCCGGGCGGAATCACCCGCTCGTACCGGGCCGCAGCCTTCGTGCCGATGTGGTTGGGGTTGACCGCCGCCCGCTGCCCCTGCACCACGTAGTCGTTGATGCCGTCTTTGGCGTAGGGCGAGGCGTTGGGCTTGCCCGTGAAGCGCTTGAAATTGGTTTCGTTTTCGCAGAACAGCAGTTCGTCGGCGCTTTCACAGTAGAGTTTGTACTTGCCAAACAGCTTGTGGCTCACCTCAATCAGCGACTGGGCGATGCCGTTGAGCATGGGTTTGTAGTTGTAGTTTTCGTACCCCCACACCCAGGTGTTGCGAAACCAGATGGTCGGCAGAATCGTCAGCGGAGCGGCTTCCTTGCCCCGGTTATGGGCCGTGACCTTGATGAGCACGTCCTGCTCGTCAGCTTTGGCGTATTCGATGAAAATGTCGAAGTACCGGTCCTCGTCAAACAGCCCCGTGTCCCAGATTTCGTATTCCGGCTCCAGGCGGTTGCGGCGGCGGTTTTCGGCGGTGAGCTTGGCGTACGGGTAGGCCGCCTGCGGGTACTTGTACAGCATTTTCAGGTACGAGTGCGTGGGCGTGGAGTCGAGGTAGTAGTAGAGTTCCTTGACGTCCTCGCCGTGGTTGCCCTCGCTGTTGGTCAGGCCGAAAAGCCGCTCCTTCAGAATGCCGTCCTGGTGGTTCCAGAAGGCAAACGCCAGGTTGATGTGGCCCTTGTTGTCCGAAATCCCGCCGATGCCGTCTTCGCCCCAGCGGTAGGCGTAGCTGCGGGCCATGTCATGGGTGAGGTAGTTCCAGGCGTCGCCGCTGGGCGAGTAATCTTCGCGCACGGTGCCCCACTGCCGCTCGGCCAGGTACGGGCCCCATTTTTTCCAGCCTTTGTTGTCTTTGCGGGTGCGGAGGCGCTGTTTTTCAGCACCCATGTGCTCGGGTTCGGGAGTAACTTCCTCGCTCATATCCGGTTATCGTTCGTTGGTGGGTGTAAGTCGAAACGAGTCGGCTTTGTTTTTGAAAAAACGGCGGCGCGGCCACGGTCGCCAAAAATACGTTGAAAAGTACAGGTAGTTCCTGTCAAGGTGCCAGGGTGAGTTTTTCCGGCCCAATGCACCAAAAGCGCGGGTCGGGTAATTTTGCCCCAACCCGTACCCCGTTTCGCATGAATCCCGCGTCGTTCCGCACCGAATTCGTCGTGCCGCCCCTGCCGTTTCGCCTTACCCCGTCCAGCCGCGTGGTCGCGCTGGGGTCGTGTTTTGCCGAAGTGCTCGGCAACCGGCTGATGGGGAACAAAGTGCGTACCACGCTCAACCCCTTCGGCACGATTTTCCAGCCCCTGGCCTTGCTCAACCTCCTCGAAAAAGCCTTCTGCGGCGACGGCCCCGACGAGCGGCTGTTCCTGCAACGCGACGGCCGATGGGTGACGTTCGAGGCCCACTCGGCCGTCTGGGGCCGCACGCCGGACGAACTGGCGGAGGTTTTTCGGAAAAAACTCGAAACCCTCCGCGCCGATCTGCTCGCCGCCGACGTGCTGCTGCTCACGCTGGGCACGGCCTGGGCCTGGCGCCTGACCGAACCGCCCGCCTACGTGGCCAACAACCACAAACAACCCGCCGCCCGGTTCGAGCGCGATTTGCTGAGCGTGAAGGACGTGTGCAAGGCGTTCGCAAATCTGAATGCTAAATTTTCAATGCTCAATGCTCAATGTTCAATTGTTCTGACGGTGAGTCCGGTCCGGCACGGCCGCGACGGGATGCTCGACAACGCTGTGAGCAAGTCGGTGTTGCGGGCGGCCTGCCACTACCTGACGGTCGATTTCCCCGGCGTCAGCTACTTTCCCGCCTACGAACTCCTCCTCGACGACCTCCGCGATTACCGCTTCTACGCCCCCGACGGCCTGCACCCCAGCGAGGTGGCGCAGGACTACATTTTCGGAAAATTTGCCGAAGCGGCCTTTTCCGAAGAACTCAAAACGTTCGCCAGGGAGTGGGAGGGCATTCGCCGGGCGCTCGACCATCGTCCGTTCGACGAGGCTTCGCCCGCGCACCGGGTTCTGCTGGAAAAATTGCGGGAGCAACTGCAACGGCTGGCGGGCCGGGCGGAAGTTAGCGCCGAACTGGCGGAGGTGGAAGAACGGCTGAAAAAATTTTCGTGAGCGGTTCAACCGTTTTCGGGAAACTAGTGTCTCTGCACCGTCATGCTCAACTGATTTCGGCATGACGGAACAAAAGTTCATCCACATCATCATGTTCAAGCAATCAACTCTTCTTTCAAGCCTTCTCGCGGCGGCGCTTCTGACCCAGGCCTGCAACCGCGCCGAAGTAACCCCGACGACCTCGGAATTGAACAAAAATTTCAGCCTCGCCAGAGGCGAATCCACGCAACTTAAACTCGGCACGACCGAAACGCCCTCCAGCGACAAACTGACCTTCCGCCTGACCGACCTGGCTGACTCGCGCTGCCCCGCCAACGCGGTGTGCGTGTGGATGGGCGAAGCCAAAACGAGCATCGAACTTGAGTTGGGCGGGCAGAAAGGCCAGGCCACGCTCAAACTGGCCGGCGACCGCAAGCAGGGTGTGTCGGATTCAACCAGCGTGACGGTGGGTGCGCGTTCGTTCGTGGTCGTGCTCCGCGACGTGCAGCCCTACCCCGGCACCACCAGCGACACGCCACGGGCGACGTTTGTGGTCAAGTGAACTTTCTTTTTTTGGGTTAGAACAACGCAAAACGCGCCCGGCTCGGTTTCGGGCGCGTTTTTGTAACCGGTCAGAATGATGAAGCGAATCTTGATTTTACTTTTGTTGATGGCCTGCCGGAAGGAAAATCCCGAAGCAGGCCCCGTACTGGGCCAGGAGTTCACGCTGGCTCCCGATTCGGGCACCCGCCTGCCCGAAACCCGCCCCGAACCTTCCTCCGACGAAGACATCACGCTGAAATTCCGGTTGCTGCGGGTTCAGGACTACCGGTGCCACTGCCTCGACACGGGCGGTTGGGCGAGAGCGACCTTTGAACTGCATTACATCGACCAAACCGCCACCGATTCGCTGTGCATCGGGTATTGCGCCGACCGGGCGCGGCCAGGAAGTTTTTCACGCAAAAACACAGACTTCACCACGGTTCAGTTCCGCTCGAAAACCTTCCGGGTGGAGTTGAAAGCCATCGATTCGGAAAACTTCACGGGAAAGCCGCTGGGGGCGACGTTTGTGGTAAAGTGAGCCAATTGCTTTTCAAACGCATGTGCAACAAAATCAGAACACGACTGTTATTTTTGTAGCGCAGTCGAGAGGTCTGACCATTTTGGGCCGCGAGAGCATGGTCTCTCCTCGACTGCCTTTTTTATGCACCTGCTTTACGTGGACGAGTCCGGTTCCACGGGCGATCCGCTGCAAACTCATTTCGTGCTGGCTGGTTTTTCGCTCCCCGAGCGGCAAGCCTACTGGCTTTCCAACGAGTTAGACCAGATCGCCAAGCGCTTTCACCCTGCGGATCCTAACGCTCTTGAACTGCACGGCACTCACATGTGGGGAGGCAAAGGTTACTGGCGCAAGCAAGCCATACCCGTTGGGGAGCGCTTGCAGGCCATGAAAGATGCCCTCCGGGTGCTGGCCGGTTCTCCGGCATCCAACCGAATTTTCGCCTGCGTCATCAACAAACAAAAGGTGAGTCCCCGTGACCCCGTTGAAATGGCTTTCGAGCAAGTGGCCAGCCGGTTCGACCACTACCTGAACCGGCTGCACAAGCGGGGCGACTCCCAACGGGGCCTGCTGATTTTTGACAAATCAACTTACGAAGAGACGCTGCAAGGATTGGCCACTGGCTTCCGAACCATCGGGCATTCCTGGGGTGTAGTGCGCAATCTGGCGGAAGTACCTCTGTTCTTGAACTCAAAGGCCTCGCGTTTGATCCAGTTGGCCGATTTGGTCGCCTACGCTATTTTCCGTAAGTACGAGAAAGGCGATGACCAATTCTTTTCCATCATCGCCAACCGTTTCGATCAAGAAGGCGGCATCCAACACGGTCTCTGCGAGCGCATTTAATCAGCCCCACCCGGTACCTTTTACCCGGAGCCACTCTGAAACTTCCTTCGTACCTTTGCCGTTGCCAGTTCGGTCGGTTGAGCCAGTTGTCAGTTTTTTTGACAACTGTTAACTGACCACTGCCAACTGAATCATGGGCGACCTTAGAATCAAAAAAGAAGACATCCTCCGGGCGCTGTCCACCGTCGAAGAACCCGATTTGAAGCGCGATTTGGTGTCGCTCAACATGATCCGCGACGTCGAACTCGGCATCGGCGAAGTGCGCTTTACGGTGGTGCTCACCACCCCGGCCTGCCCGCTGAAGGAACTCATCCGCCAGCGCTGCGAGGGGGCCATTCACACCCTCGTTGACCCGAATCTGACGGTCAACGTCCACCTCACCGCCGACGTGACGTCCACCCGTTTTGGCAACAGCACGCTGTTGCCGGGCGTCAAAAACATTGTCGCCATCGCCTCGGGCAAGGGCGGCGTGGGCAAAAGCACCGTCACGGCCAACCTCGCCGTGGCCCTCCACAAGTCGGGCGCGAAAGTGGGCATCATCGACGCCGACATTTACGGCCCCTCGATGCCCGTCATGTTCGGGGCCGAGGACTTGCAGCCCCAGGTGGCCGTCGTGGACGGCAAAAACCTCATCAATCCCGTCCAGCAATTCGGCGTCAAGCTTATTTCGATTGGCTTCCTCACCCCCGCCGACAGCGCCGTGGTGTGGCGCGGCCCGATGGCCAGCCAGGCCCTGAAGCAATTCCTGGGCGACACCAACTGGGGCGAGTTGGACTACCTGCTCATCGACCTGCCCCCTGGCACGTCGGACATCCACCTCACGCTGGTGCAGAGCGTGCCCGTGACCGGGGCCGTCATCGTGACCACGCCGCAAAAAGTGGCCCTGGCCGACGCCACGAAGGGCCTGGCCATGTTCCGCCAGCCGCAGATCAACGTGCCCGTTTTGGGCGTTGTTGAAAACATGGCGTATTTTACCCCCGCCGAACTGCCCGACCACCGGTATTTTATTTTCGGAAAAGGGGGAGGCAGGGCATTGGCCGAAAAGTACGACGTACCTCTGCTGGGCCAGATTCCGCTCGTGCAGGGCATCCGCGAGGCGGGCGACGAAGGCCGTCCCGCCGTGCTGGGCGCTGACCCGCTCACCGCCGAAGCCTTCCGGGCCACCGCCGAGGCCCTGGCCCAGCACGTCTCGATCCGCAACGCCACCCGCGAACGAACGAAGCGGGTGGAAGTAGCCGTTTAACTGTTTAGGGTTTAGAGTTCAGTGTTTAGAGTTATTTACACGCTGAACCCTAAACCCTAAACCCTAAACTTTGAACGAAATTTTGGAAACCGACCTGAAAATCCGCGTCGAGGCCGCGCTCAACGGCATCCGGCCTTACCTCGAAGCCGACGGAGGCAACGTGCAGGTGCTCGAAATCACCGACGAGCGGGTAGCCCGCCTCGAACTGGTGGGGGCGTGCAGTTCATGCTCCATGTCGGCGATGACCTTCAAGGGTGGCATCGAAGACGCCATCCGCCGGGCCGTGCCCGAAATCACCCGCGTCGAGGCCATCAACGTGGCCCTGCCCGTCCGCTGACGGGTGCCGTCCGATTTTTTCCGCATCCCGCCCCGGCTCTGTTCGGGACGGGATTTTTTTTCCGTGGTGTCCGATTCTCAAATCGGACGCCGGGGGTTTCCCGCAAAGCCCGCGAGCCTGACCATGTCCGATTTGAGAATCGCACATCACGCGATTGTGGCGATTGTGGTGTCCGATTCTCAAATCGGACATGAGGAAAGTTGTTTCGGGAAAAATCCGCTCAGGCGCTTCGGCCTTTGAAACCCGCCTCCAGTTGCACCCAGGCCCACCAGCCAAAAGACGCCAGCCGTTCGGTGGGCCGGAAGCCCACCAGCCGGGTGGCCCAGCGGTAGGGCGCGCGCTCGTCGGCGGGCTGAAAGGTCGGGTCGATGGCGAGGGCCTCGCCGAGCATCCGGCCGTAGAGGCCGTAACTCAGCCGCAGGCCCGCGCGGGCGAGTTTGAAGTACGACCGGGCCATGGCCCGGCGGTAGGCGGGCGTCAGGCGGTTTTCGCGCCGGAGCACCTCCCCGGCTTTCCGCACCACCCGCGCGTGGCCGTCGATCCACCGGCTCTTCGACGCGGTGGACACCGTGCCGCCGCCCTGCCGTCGGTACACGCCCATGCAGCCGGGCAGGTAGCCCACCCTCGCCCCCGACAGCACCACCGACAGGAAAAAATCACGGTCCTGGGCCACGGGCAGGGTTTCGTCCCACCCCCCCACCCGCTCCACCGCCGAGCGTCGGTAGAGCAGCGACACCACGGCTGTCCACCAGTCGGCGAGCAGGGCTTCGAGCACGTCGGCCTGCGGGCCGGAACGCACCACCTCACTCAGGCGGGTAGTGCCGTCGGGGTCGTGGAAGAGGGCCTGCCAGTCGCCGAACACGGCGTCGTGGCCGGTTTTTTCCAGAAACGCCACCTGCCGGGCCAGTTTTTCGGGCAGGATGTAGTCGTCGGCGTCGAGAAAAAACACGTATTCCCCCCGCGAGCGGGCGAACCCCCGGTTGCGGGCCACGTTGCCCCCGCCGCGCTGGGGCAGTTGCTCCCAGGCGATGCGGTCGCCGTAGCGGCGGAGAATTTCGACGGAGCCGTCGGTGGAACCGTCGTCCACGACGATGATTTCGACGTTCGGGTAGGTTTGGGCGAGGCAGCTATCGAGGGCCTCGGCCACCCAGGCTTCGGCGTTGAAGCAGGGGATGACGACGGAAACGAGGGGGAGCATGGCGGGTGAAAATGGCGGTGTTCACCGGAAAAAAGCGCGAAGGATGGGGGCGAAAGTAGCGTTTTTTTCCACCCCACGCCCGTCCCACCGTTTTTTTCGTTCGATTCATCGTTCGGTTACGCCCGGAATCCATTTAATTTGGGGCGTCCGGGTTCGCGACCCGGTTTCAGGAACCGCCAAACTGAATCCGCCATGCTCCCCCTCCCCGGTGGCCCCCTCCACCCGCGCCGCTGGCTGCCCGCCGCCGCGCTCTGCCTCCTCGCCCTTGCCTGCGTCCAGCGCGTGGACCCCGCCAGCCGGTACGTGGGCACCTACGACTGCCAGGTAACGATGACCGAAACCAACCTGCCCGGCTCCAAGATGTCGCAGGCCATCGGGACGGTCGTGGTGGAAAACCGGGACCGGGATTCGGTTTCTATCCGGCAGGAGGGCCTGGTCAACCTGACCTTCACCGGCGAAATCACCGCCGCCAACAAGCTGTTCGTCCGAAAGCAGGACGTGGAGGTCGTCAACCCCCAGTCGGGCGTGACCCGCACGATGACCCTCACGGGCAACGGCACGGCCGTCAACGACAAACTCAGCCTGTCGTACACGGCCACCACGGGCGTGGGCAAGTACACCTTCACGACCCAGTTGACCGGCCTGCGCCGGGGGGAGTAACCCAAAAGTGTTGGGGCGAAGGGTTGAAAATTTCCCGCCCACCGCCCGAATTTTTCGTTCGCTGTCTCACCAACCGACCCGTACACCGCCATGTACCCTCCGGCTCCGGGCTTTGCTTCCCGTTCGGTTTTCACCCGCCGCTTTGCCCGGCGGCCGGAATTTTTTCCCGGTCAACTTCTGGTTTTCGTGCTGCTTGTCCTCCGCGCCGGGGCACAGACGCCCGCCTGCCCCTGCCACTACTGGGTGCAGGAAAGCGGCGTGTACCAGGCCAGCCAGGTGGCCGTGCAGCCGGGGCAGACGGTCTGCATCCAGGCCGGGCAGTACACCCAGCTTCGGTTTGTGGGGTTCGTGGGGTCGGCAGAGGCCCCGATTCGCTTCATCAACTACGGCGGGCAAGTGGTCGTCAACGGCGACGCCTACAATTCGGGCATCCAGTTTTACCGCTGCCGGTTTTTCAAAATCACCGGCTCCGGCGACGACCGCTACACCTACGGCTTCCGCGTTTACAACCCCGGTAGGGCTTCCGGCTCGGCCCTCAACGTGACGGCCAAAAGTTCGGACTGCGAAATCGAACGCACCGAACTCAGCAACGCGGGCTTCGCGGGCATGATGGTCAAAACCGACCCCGACTGCGACACAATGACCTGGCGGCAGAATTTCACGATGCGCAACGTGAAGATTCACGACAACTACATCCACGACGTGGGCGGCGAGGGGCTGTACATCGGCAATTCGTTCTGGAGCGGGGGGCGGCCCCTCACCTGCGCGGGCGTGGCCCGCCGGGCCTTTCCGCACGAAATCCACGGACTGGAAGTGTACCGCAACCGGGTGGAGCGCTCGGCGGCGGAGGCCATCCAGTACGGCTGCGCCCCCGGCGCGAAGGTGCACCACAACGAAATGACCGACACGGGCACCTCGCCCTTCGCCAATTTTCAGAACAACGGCCTGCAAATGGGCGAAGGCTCCAGCGGCGAGTGCTACAACAACGTGCTGCGCAACATCGCGGGCAGCGGGCTGGTGCTGCTCAGCAACAACGGCGACGTGCGGGTGTACAACAACCTCGTGGTGGGCGTGGGCGTGGACGGGCTGTTTTCGGACAACCGCGCGGGCAGCCCCGTCGGCACGGCGGTGGGCATTTACAACAACACCTTCCTGAACGTGAAGCGCGACGGCATCCGGATGTACAACGAAATCAACGTCAACACCGTGGCCAACAACCTGGTGGGCAGCGTGGGTGCCCGGTTCATCTCGTTTCAGCAGGGGGCCAGGGCCAACCAGCTCCGCAACGTGTTCACCAACCGCCCCGACACCCTCCGCCTGACCAACCTGCCCGAGGGCGACTACCGCCCCACCCCCACCTCGCCCCTGGTGGACGTGGGCAGCGACGTGTCGGCCTGGAACCTGACCTTCGACCTGCTCGACGCCCCCCGGCCTACCGGCCGCGCCTACGACGTGGGTGCTTACGAACTCTCGACCGCCGGGCCGAAGCCCGTCACCTTCACGGGCGGCTTCACAGGGCGCGAACTCGCCACCTGCACCAGTCTGGTCACGCTCGTGCCCGAAATTCCGGGCAAACCCGTGCTGACGGCCCTCCCCGCCCCGACCGACGAAACCGTGGTGGTATTTCCCACGCCCTGCCTCGACCGCCTCACGCTCCGGGTGCCGCCGGGCAGCACGGCGGTCACGCTGCTCGACCCGGCGGGCCGGGTGGTGGGGCAACGCACGGGCGGGGAAGTGACCGCCGAAGTAACCCTGCCCACGGGCCACCTGCCGGGGGGGTTGTACCTGTACCGCGTCGAAACCCCGCGCGGGGTGCTGACCGGCAAATGGCTCCGCCAGTAACTGCCGAATCGTTTTTTCCGAAAAAACCGTCCCCCATGTCCGTCCTCTCCCCTGCCCCGCCGCCCACGCCGCTCTCGGTGTACATCCTGACGTTCAACAGCGAAAAATACCTGCATCCGCTGCTGAGCCGCGTGCGGCCCGTGGCCGACGAACTGCTGCTGGTGGACAGCGGCAGCACCGACCAGACCCTGGCCATCGCCGAACGCTACGGGTGCCAGGTGCTGCACCGGCCCCTCGACAACTTCCGCAGCCAGCGCGAGTTTGCCCTCCGCGCCTGTGCGCACCCGGTGGTGCTGATGCTCGATTCCGACGAAATTCCGAACGCCGACCTCATCGCCCACCTTGCCGAACTAAAGCAAACCGGCTTTGCCGAAGACGCCTACCAGCTTCGCCGCGACTGGCTCGTGATGGGTCGGCCCGTGCACTGCCTCTACCCCGTGGTCAGTCCCGATTTCGTGGTGCGGCTGGTGAAAAAAGACCTCGTCTCCTTCGACGACCGCAGTCTGACCGTCCACGAAAAACCCTTCGGCTACCGCACCCTGGGGCAGCTCCGGGGGGCTGTGGCCCACCACACGTTCGGCACCGAGGCCGAATTGTTCCGCAAACTCGACCAGTACACCACCCTGGCCGCCAATGACCTCCGGCTCCGGGGCATCCGCCCGACGTGGTGGCGGCGCTTGCTGCTGCCGCCCGCCGTGTGGGCGAAGTGGTACCTGCTCAAAGGCGGCTGGCAAGACGGCCGCGTGGGCTGGGTGCTGGGCCGGTACGCGTTCGCCTACACCGCCCGGAAGCTGCGCAAGGCCACCGAAACCCCACCCATTCCTGCCCCCCAACCCCCGGCCCCGATGGCCGAAATCGGCGCGTAACGATGTTTCCCGAAATCCCTCTTTTTTTATGAAAAAACGTTTTTTCTTTCCCCTGCTGCTGGCCTTCGGCGCGGTCGAGGCCCAGACCACCTGCGGCTGCCACGCCACCATCACCAAAGACGGCAACTACCGGGCCAGCCAGTTGAAACTCCAGCCCGGCCAGACGCTCTGCATTCAGGCCGGGCAGTACAGCTACCTGCGGTTCAACGACTTGCTCGGCGCGCCGGGGGCACCCATCCGCATTGTCAACTGCGGGGGGCTGGTCAACGTGTTGAGCAGTTCGCACGCGCCGGGCATTCAGTTGATGAGTTGCCGACACGTGGTGCTGACCGGTTCGGGCGATGCCTCGCTGCCCTACGGATTCAAACTCAACAACACCGGCACCACGGCAGGGTCGGTGCTCAACGTAACGGGACGGAGTTCGGACGTGGAAATCGAGCGCTGCGAAGTGAGCAACAACAACTTCGCCGGCATCATGGTCAAGCAGGACCCCGGCTGCGATTCGAGTTTTTACCGCGAAAATTTCACGATGTACAACGTCAACATCCACCACAACTACGTGCACGACACGGGCGGCGAGGGGCTGTACATCGGCAATTCGTTCTGGAACGGGGGCCGTACCGTTACCTGCGGAGGCGTGAGCCGTACGGCGTTCCCCCACGAACTGCACGGGTTGCAGATTCACCACAACGTCATCGAACGCACCGGCTGTGAGGGCATTCAGTACGGCTGCTCGCCGGGGGCCTCGGTGCACCACAACACCGTGCGCGGCGCGGGCCTCAGTCCCTTCGCCAGTTTTCAGAACAACGGCATCCAGATTGGCGAAGGCTCCAGCGGCGAGTGCCACAACAACCTCGTGGACGACGCCCCCGGCGGGGGCATCATCGCCGTGGGTCACTCCGGCGATTTGAAGGTGTACAACAACGTGGTGGCCAACATCGGAAACATCGGCATTTTCTGCGACAACCGCTCCAACTCCCTGTCGGGCACGGTGTTCGCCCTGCTCAACAACACGGTGGTCAACTGCGCCAACGAGGGCATCAAGCTCTACAACGAAAACACGGTGAACACGGTGGGCAACAACGTCATCGCGGGCGTACCGGCCAACAAGTTCATCCTCTTCGCCCAGGGGGCCACGGCCACGCAGTTCAACAACCTGCGCTCCACCCGCACCGACACGCTGGGGTTCGCCAACCCCGCCGCGGGCGATTTCCGGCCCACGGCCGCCTCGGCGCTGGTCAATGCCGGGGCCGACGTGAGCGGCTGGGGCATCACAACCGATTACGACGACGCTCCCCGGCCCGCCGCCGGGTCGGCCCCGGACGTGGGGGCGTTTGAATTTCAGCCCGGCGGGGTGCTCCGGCAAGCCGCCGAATCGCCCGCCCGGGCACCGCTGACCGTCGAGGCGTACCCCTCGCCCACCCGCGACCGGGTGACGTTCCGCCTGTCGGAACCCTGCCGCGTGCAGCAAGTGGTGGTGTACCGCCCCGATGGGCAGGTGATGGCCCGGCTTACGCCCAACCGCACCACGCAGCAGGTGCATTTTGACGCCCGGACGCTGAAACCCGGCGTTTACCCGTACCGGGCCTTCACCGACCGGGGTTCGGTGGCCGGGCGGTTCGTCCGGCAATGAGCGGACAAAACCGGCCCGATTTTTGAATTTTAGCCGGAGAAAGAGTCGGCCAACGGCCTGATTCCTAAAAAATAAATCGCGCAAAGCCGTTGAACGAAACTATTTTTTCTACTTTTGAAAAACCGAAAGCCCGTTCGCTGTTTTTGAGTTACGACGGTTGAACGCACGCGGGGCATCGTCAACCCGGTTTCCGGTTCCACATCATCCGTACACCGCCATGTACACGCTTCCCACCGTCCCGCTCACCGGGACCACGCGCTTCGGCGCACCTGATTCCCCCGCGTCGGTTTTCCGGCTCCGTGGTTTTCGCGTTTCTCAGGCTGTTCTGCCCGGCTCGCCACCCGCAACCGGGTCGTTTCCGTGCGTCCCGCCGTGGGCCTGAGGCCGTCCGTTCACCGCAAAACCGATTGAATTTTATCGCTTCCAAGTCCCCACGTCAGTAACTCACCTGACCGCCACCCGTGTATGAAAAATTTCTACCACATCCTGTTCGTCGACGACGACACGTTCATCCGCAAGGTGATGCGCACCATCCTGGAGCGGAATTACGAAATCACCACCTGCAACAACGGCGTCGAAGCCCTGGCCTGGCTCGAAGAAGGCCACGAGCCGCACCTCATCGTGACCGACCTGACGATGCCGTTCGTCAACGGGTTCGACCTCATCCGGCAAATCCGCTCCAGCGCGCTGTTCGGGCACATTCCCATCATCGTGCTTTCGACCTCCGATGACAGCCCCACGCGCATCCGCTGCCTGGAAATGGGGGCCGACGATTTCGTGGTCAAACCCTTCAACCCCCTTGAGGTGAAGGCCAAAATCGAGGCCATCCTGCGGCGCTCGAACCAGAGCTACACGAGCCTGGCCTCGTAACCCTCCCGGCGCCAACCCATCACCGCCATGATGCCCCAGCCCCAAGCCCCGCCCCAACCCGCCACCGACCCCTTCCGGATTCTGCTGATTGAACCCGACCTGGCGCTGGAACTCGACTTCATCCGCGCCCTGGGCGGCTCCACGGCCCTGCTGCCCGTCGATTCGGTGCCCGAAGCCCTGCGGCTGCTGCGCGAGGGCTACGCCTTCGACCTCGTAGTGGCCAACGACGAAGCCGGGGGCGTATTGCTGCTTAATCAACTGAAAGCCAGTGTTCAATGGCGCAACCTGCCCGTCATCCTGACGGCCCGGCGCGTGTCGGATTCGCTGCGCCAAAGCGCCCGGCACAGCAAGGCCCTCGACGTGTACCCCAGCCAGGCCGCTCCCGAATCGGTGCGGCTGCGGGTGGAGTACCTGCGGCGAAAAAAAACCCACGCCCCGCACACGCACCGCGCCCCGAACCGCACGGGCTTTCGGATTCCCCTGGGCAAACGCCTGTTCGACGTCGCCTTCGCGGCGGGGGTGCTGCTGGCGCTTTCGCCCCTGCTGCTGGTGGTGGCCGCGCTCATCAAATTTGACTCGCCGGGGCCGGTTTTCTACCGTTCCAAGCGCGTGGGCGCGGGCTACCGGATTTTCGACATGATTAAGTTCCGCACCATGCGGCAGGACGCCGACAAACTGCTGGCGGGCATGGCGTCGCTGAACATTTACGGCAAAAAAGGCCCCGAATCCGAGCCATCCGGCCTCTGCGCCGCCTGCGCCGCGGCGGGCAGCGAGTGCCAGCGCCCGCTGTACCTCGACAACCAGGCAGTGTGCGAGGAAACCTACGTGCGGGGGAAAAAGGCCAAAGCCACGTTCTCGAAATTCCACCAGGACCCCCGCGTGACGCGGCTGGGCAAGTTCCTGCGCGATTACAGCATCGACGAACTGCCCCAGTTCATCAACATCCTCAAGGGCGACATGTCGGTGGTGGGCAACCGCCCCCTGCCGCTTTACGAAGCCGAAAAACTCACCACCGTGGCCTACGCCCGGCGTTTCGCCGCCCCGGCGGGGCTGACGGGCCTCTGGCAGGTGACCAAGCGGGGCCGCGACACGCAGCTTTCGGACGAAGAGCGCATCCAGCTCGACGCGCTCTACGCCCGGACGTACTCGCTCCGCACCGACCTGATGATCATCCTCAAAACGGCCCGGGCGCTATGGCAAAAGGAAAGCATGTGACCGCCCCACCCCTGGTGAGCCTCGTGACGGTGCATTTCAACCAGCCCGACGCGACGCTGGCCTTTCTCGAATCGGCCCAACGGCTGACGTACCCCCGCGTGGAAATTTTGGTGGTGGACAACGGTTCGCGCACCGCCCCCCTCGACCCGGCGGTGGTCAGCCGGTTTCCGGGAACCCGGCTGCTCGTGAGTGCCGAAAACCTCGGCTTCGCCGGGGGCAACAACCTGGCCCTGCGCGAGGCGAACGGCGATTTTCTCCTGCTCGTCAACAACGACACCGAACTGACGCCCGATTTGCTTGAAAACCTCCTGGAGTCGTTCGCCGATCCGACCGTCGGCGTGGTGTGCCCCAAAATCCGGTTTTTCCACCACCCCGACGTGATTCAGTACGCGGGCTACCGCCCCCTGAACCCCTGGACGGGCCAGACGACGCCCTTCGGCAAGGGCGAACCCGACCGGGGGCAGTACGACCGCCCCGGCCCCACCCACTTCGCCCACGGCGCGGCCATGATGCTCCGCCGGGAGGTGCTCGACACCGTCGGGCTGATGGACGAAACGTATTTTTTGTACTACGAAGAACTCGACTGGTCGCACCGCATCCAACGGGCGGGCTACGTCGTTTTTTACCAACCCCGCGCGCTGGTGTACCACAAAGAATCACTCTCGGTGGGCAAACAAAGCCCCCTGAAGGTGTACTACCAGACCCGCAACCGGCTGCTGTTCATGCGCCGCTGCGCGACGCCCTGGCAACGGGCCGTGTTCGCGCTGTATTTTCTGGGGGCGGCGCTGCCGAAAAACGTCTTCGGGTTTCTCCTGCGGGGGCAAGTCGCTCTGGCGAGGGCCTACCTGCGCGGGGTGGGCTGGCATTTTAAAAACCGGGGTTCGGCGCAGGATTATTCCGCAAAACCAATCCCTAACCTGGTGCCCGCATGACGCTGCTTTTCCTCTTGCTGTTCTTCCTCGTTTTCTACGCCTACCTCGGCTACGGACTGGTGGCCTGGGTGCTCGTGCGGGTGCGGCGGGCGGCGGGGCTGGGGAAAAAACCGGCCTCCGACCCCTACTTCCAGCCGGAGGTGACGCTCGTGGTGCCCGCCTACAACGAAATGGCCTACCTGCCAGGCAAAATCGAAAACTCCCTGGCCCAGCACTACCCCCCCGACAAGCTGAGCCTGCTGCTCGTCACCGAAGGCTCCACCGACGGCTCTTCGGCCTACGCCGCCCGCCGCGAAGCTGAGTTGGGCGGTCGCCTGCGGGTGCTCGGCGGTCCTGACCGATTGGGCAAGGTGGCCGCCATGAACGCCGCCCTGCGGCACGTGACCACCCCCGTGGTGGTGTTCACCGACGCCAACACCCGCCTCAACCCCGAGGCCATCGCCCGCCTCGTGGCGCACTTTGCCGATGGGCGCGTGGCCGCCGTGGCGGGGGAAAAACGCATTTTTACCGGCGATCAGGAAGCCGCCGCCGGGGCGGGCGAAGGGCTGTACTGGCGCTACGAGTCCTGGTTGAAAGGTCTCGACGCCGAACTCCACACCGTCGTCGGGGCGGCGGGGGAACTGTTCGCCGTGCGCACGGCCCTCTACGAGCCGGTCGAACCCGACACCCTGCTCGACGACTTCGTGATTTCGCTCCGGCTGGCGGGCCGGGGCTACCGCGTGGCCTACGAACCCGACGCCTACGCCCTCGAACGACCTTCCTTTTCGGTGGCCGAAGAACAAAAACGCAAGGTGCGCATTGCCCACGGGGGCTTTCAGGCCATGCAGCGGCTCGCGGGTCTGCTCAATCCGTTCCGGCACGGCTGGCTGACGTTCCAGTACGTGTCGCACCGGGTGCTGCGCTGGGCCGTGACGCCGTTTTGCCTCCCCCTGCTGCTGGTGCTCAACGTGGTCCTGCTGGCCCAGGCCGCGCCGGGGCCGGAAGCCTGGTTCTGGGGCCTGCTGCTCGCCGGGCAAGGGCTGTTTTACGCGGCGGCCTGGGTGGGCTACCGGCTGGAGCGGCGGCACCTGCGGCACAAGGCGTTTTTCGTGCCGTTTTACGTTACGTTCATGAACTGGTGCGTGCTGCTCGGCTTCGGGCGGTACCTGCGCGGCACCCCCACCGGGGGCCGCTGGGAGCGCGCCCGCCGCGCCGACGAACCCGTGGGCGAAATTCTTTCTTCCCCTTAGTTTTTAGTACGCGTACCCACTTGTGAAGCAGGTTTTTCACGGAGTTACACAGCGCAAACGCCCCCTGGGCAAGGTGCTGTGTAACTCCGGGAGCCTGGGATTAGGCGTGTTGCCATGCCGACGTGTTGAGGCCTGCCAAACTGATTGGGTGGTGTGCGAAAATGACCGGTTTCCTACAAAATATACTCGCCATTGACCGCTTCGACCGGCTCAGGCACCGGAGCGTGATCGAGCATTTGCAGGACGTTGATTTCGACCGTGCGGATCATTGAGTCGAGGGGAATGCAGGCGGGGTTGCCGTCGAAGGGGTTCATTAGGCTAAGCCCGTTCAGGTGCGTGACGTGAAACACGAAACCAATCAGCCAGCCCAGCGCGATGGACCAGATGCCGGCTTCTTCGACGATGTCCATCGTCAGCACGGCAATCAGGATCCAGATGAAAATCCGCGTGAAGTACAAATACGTGGCGGGAAACAGGGTGTTTTTGATTCGCTCGCATTTGCCCATGCTGTCGCAGAAACGAACCAATAACTCGTTGAGGGTCAAAAACGTAAATCCATCGATGACCGAATCGTCGCGCAACCTCTGCAAATCCCGCGCCTGCATATCGAGCAACGCAGCGGGGATGTTGGCGTAGCGGCTCAGGGCGTTTTGCTCGGGCGGAGCCAGGTGCGTTCGGTAGTCCTGATCCTGGGTGTCGCGCAGGTTTTTTTTAAGCGCATGCAGGAAACTCAGGTTCCGATAAATCAGTTGCACGGCCAGATTCCCCTCCGCGGGCGGCGGAGTCCCCGGCCTGGCCTGGGCGTAGGCGAGGAGGCTACGGGTCCAGGAGCGGGAATCGTTGACCAGCCCTCCCCAAACGGCGCGGGCTTCCCACCAGCGGCTGTAGGCCTGGTTGTTGTTGAACCCCACAAAAAAGGCAAGCGCGGTGCCCAGCAGGGCGGGAATAACGCCCGGAATGTGGATTCGCCCCCGGACCAGGTACGTTTCGAGCAGGTACGCCCCCGTACACAGGGCAATCATCCACAGATCAACCTTCCAGGTGATGCGAATGACCCGGCTGAGGCGAAGGTCGGGTTTCAGCAGCATGAAATCGGCGTTGGTGGGTGAAAACGGCGGGGGTGCACCGGGACCTACTTCTCGTTTTTGAACAGCTTCCCGTCCTTCATGATGACCCGGAAATTCTTTTCCGGCTTGGCGATGAGTTCGAGCCGGGCCAGCGGGTCGCCGTTGACCAGCAGCAGGTCGGCCAGGGCACCTTCCTCCACCACGCCCAGCCTGCCCTCGTAGGGGCTGCGCAGGCCCGACAGGGCCAGCACCTGCGCGTTGTCGTGCGTGAGCATTTTCAGGATTTCCGCCGGAGTAAACCAGGGGGTCAGCCGCAGGATGTACTCATTTTGCTCCAGGTTGAGCCAGGGTTCAAACAGAAAATCGGTGCCCCAGGCCAGCTTGACCCCCAGTTTTTTGGCCAGGGGCCACAGCCGTGCCTGCCCCTCGATGACGGGCTTGCGCTTCTGTGCCCGGAGCGGGTCCATGTCCGGCGTGGACGCCACAAGGTTCTGCGAACTGAGCCAGACGCCCTTCCGGGCCATCAGTTGCAGGGTTTCCTCGTCGAGCAACTGCCCGTGCTCCACGCACTTCACCCCGGCTTCGATGGCGCGCTGAACCGCCCTGGGGGTGTAGGCGTGCACCGTCACGTAGGTGCCCCAGTCCTCGGCGGCTTCCACGGCGGCGCGCATTTCGTCGAGGGTGTACTGCGTGACGTCCACCGGGTCGTAGGCCGAGGAGGTACCGCCCCCGGCCATGAGTTTAATCTGGCTGGCGCCTTTGCGCAGGTTTTCGCGCACGGCGGTCAGCACCTCGTCGCGGCCATCGGCGATGAACGTGGCCTCCATTTCTTCGGCCCGTGACCAGCGGCCAAAAAACCGGCGCGACCGTTCGTGGGGCAGGCGCAAATCGCCGTGGCCGGAGGTTTGGCTGATGGTCGCCCCCGACGGCCAGATGCGCGGGCCGGTGAATTTGCCTCCATCGATGCCCGCTTTCAGCCCAAACACGGGGCCGCCCACGTCGCGCACGGCGGTAAACCCCCGCAGCAGCATTTTGCGGGCTTCCAGACCGGCCACGCTGTCGATGTCCTTGCCGGTGAGTTTGGGGTTGAGCAGTTGGGCCATTGTCATGGCCCCGAACGTGAGGTGGACGTGGACGTCAATCAGGCCGGGCATCAGCGTGGCCCCCCGGCCCGCGATGCGGGTGACGGGGGCATTGCCGGGCACCTGAATCGGGGTGGTGCTGACGCGGGCGATGCGGTTGCCCTCGACGAGCACGTGCGCCGGGCCGCTTAACCGGTCGGATTTTCCGTCGAAAATGCGGACGTTTTCAAACAGCACGCGGGTGGGCTCCTGGGGCGACTGGGCCAGGCAGCCCACCGGAAAAAGCAGAAACGGCACCAATCGGAGGAAGGGCCGCCGCGAGCGCACCGGAGTTCGTAGAGACCAGAACATGGCAGAGGTTTTAAAATCAGAGCAGGTGCGTCGGCAGTCGGCGAACACGTGGGAAGGTGAACAGGGCCCGGCGTTACAACCCCGCGAACTTGAAGGGGGCAGTGGTGACGAAATTTCGGGAGGATTCGTCGGCGTAGTTTTCGTTGTTCGACAGGCTCAATTTCCGGACCGGGGCTTTGCTGCTGAAATCCAGGTTTTTGAAGTCCACCCAGACCACGTTCGGATTCAGCACGTTTTCAAAATAATACACCTTGTTTTTCTGGTCGGAAACGGTCCGCCAGCGGGTGGACGAGATGTTCGGCTCGGTTTCCGACGAAATTCCGAAGGGCACGGAGCAGTTGCGAATCACGCTGAACATCCCCGCCAGCGCCACGCGGGTGTTGTCGGTCTGGGCGATGGCTTTGACGTAAAACGAAGCCCTGACGAACCGGTCGGCGGCCCGGTTGGTGCCGGGCAGGGCGATGGTGCCGGGGATGCTCTTCCAGTATTCGTTGATGGCCAGTTGCTGGTCGAACACGGGCGAGTTGGTCATGACGGTGTACGACCGGTCGTGGTGAATGACCAACTTCCCACCAACGTACTCGAAAATGGCGTTGTCGCCCGAGGCGTCGGAGATGGAAACGTGTACGGTGGTGAGCCGGTTGGTACCCGGAATCACGTCCGACACGACGACGAATTCTTCTTTCCGAAATTCCTTGACCGCTTCCCCGACGGTGGCGAAATTGTCGAGGATGTACTGAAGCCACAGGGAAATAGCCAGGCCTTTTTTGTTTTCCAGCTTTTTCAGGTCCGGATACTGCGATTCCGTCAGCCAGAGCATGTTGGCCACCAGGCCCTTCTCGTTCATGCCGTCGGTGGTGGAAATGTCGAACGAACTCGTCGCCACGCTGCCGTACCGGGCGGTCCATTTCACGGAAGCAGGCCCTACCTCTCCGCTTCGCTCCATGCCGCGGGGAAACACCCACAGGTTGGCGGGGATGTCGTCTTTCCAGTCCATCGAGCGGGCCGTGATGACCATTCCGTTCGGCCCCTGGTACACCACCCTCGTGCAGGCGTGCAGGTCCTGAACCTGACCCGGCAGGCAAAGACTAAGGGCCAGCAGGACGCGGGCGGCGTGTTGCGGTACGTTCATCGTTCTGTCCGGTTAAGGTGGAGTTGGCCGTGTTTTTCAGCGGCTAAAAGTCGGAAAGCCGTGACCGGCGGGGCCGGTTTTGCCCCGTTTCGGCGGTTGGGCGCAAGGTAGGGTGGGTCCGGCAGAGCCAGTGTGGTGCCTTTGTTCGGCTTGTCAAGATTTATAAATCTTTACAAACCACCAAAAACGGCCCGAACGGCACCGGGAGCGACCTGCCGGTCCAACGGCAACGGGAAGTCCTTCCAACAAAACCGTTCATCCGCTTGTTACCAGATGCATCCATCGCGCAGCCAGCGGCTTGGGGCGGAGGATGGCCCGGCAATGGCCCATTCCCGGAGGCAGTTCGACCCGGTTTGGTCAGGAAATGGCGCGGCGGTTGGGGTTGCCAGCGCGCCAGTTTTGTCAAATCAAGGCGGTCTTCGTACTTATGCAAAACCTTCAGAAATGGATTTGCCCGCCACGCTACCGGATTTTTTGCCGCTGCTCGATTTCGTCGGAATCGTGGCCTGCCTGCTGGTCATTCTGATTCTGCTGTTCCGGCGGGGCTACCGGGTCAAAGGGGGGGGCTTGCTGCTGCTTTCGTTCCTGGTCCTCTTCCACCCGCTGTTCTTCGTTTACCTCTACGATTCGCGCACCATCAGCCACTTTCCGCATTTGCTGCGCACGAGCGCCCCGGTCGGGCTGCTGTACATGCCCACCATGTACCTGTACATGCGGACGCTCGCCACGGGACGCTCGCTGCGGTGGACCGACGCCCTGCACCTGCTGCCGACGCTGGTGTTCGTGGTTGATTTTTTCCCCTTCTACCTCCTGCCCGCCGACGAGAAGCGGCGGCTCGTGCTGGGCCAGGAATACTGGAAGCAGATGCTGCGGTTCGACGAGGGGTGGCTCCTGCCCGCGTATTCGCACCACTACATCCGGAGCATTCACCTGGTTGTGTACTGGGTTCTGGAGGTGCGGATTTTAACCGGGCTGTTTCGGTCGCGGAACTCCGGGTTTGTGGCCAGCCACCGGGCGTGGTTTACCTGGATGGTGAACCTGATTGCCCTGCAAGCGCTGCTGTTCATCCCGGCGGCGGGCACCACGCTGTTCGGCTGGGCACCCACCACGATTAAATTATGGTACGACCTGGGGCTGACGCTGATGACGGTGCTGACCTGCTTCACCCTGATGCTGCGCCCGGAGATTTTGTACGGCTTGCAAAACCCCGTTATGCCGACTTCCGAGGCCCCTCCGGGGGCGGGTCAATCGGACGACGAAAGCCCCTCCGGCGACGAAAACGACCCGGCGGAAAAACTGGAGCATTACATTCCCCAATCGCTGGTTTCGGTCTATGACCGCCAAATCAGGGAGTTCATGCACACGCGCGAAGCGTTTCTAAGGCCGGGGTACACCATTCGTGAAATGGCGGAAAACACGGGGATTCCCCTGCACCACCTCTCGGCGGTCATCAACCGGCACTACGGCTATCACTTCAACGAATACATCAACCACTGGCGGGTCGAGCACCTGAAGGAACGGCTTGACAACCGGGAGTGGAAATTAAAAACCCTCGAAGCGCTGGCCCAGGAGAGCGGCTTCACCAACCGCACCTCGTTTATTTCGGCTTTTAAAAAACACTGCGGCACCACGCCCTCCGATTACATCCGCAGGATGAAAGATACCGCGTAGGGTACCGGAGTCGGGCCACCCCGACGGCCACCGGCCGGGGGCGTTGACTGTTTGCGACGCGGTAGGTGCCCCAGGCTAAAGCCATGGGGTTACAAGATAGCGTCATCATCCGCGAACCCCAGGCTTTAGCCTGGGGCACCCGCCGCGAAACGCCGTACCTCCGGCGTAACTCCTACTTGTTAAGATTTATAAATGCGGACAAGTCCGTACTTCACCGCCCGTCGCCGAAGTCCGGGGGACGCTAATTTGGCCACCCAAACGCGGTTTTCGCCGCTTCCCGTCCCGGCATGAAAACGAATACCCGTCGTCTTTTTCTACTCCCCGTCGTTCTCGTCAGCGGTTGCCTCCTGGCCGGTTGCGGCTCCTCCTCGCGAATCACCGGCTCCTGGAAAAGCCCCGAGGCGGGCAGCAGTTACCGTAAAATCCTGGTCGCCGCCATCACCAGCGACGTGGGTGCCCGCCAAACCGTGGAAACGGATTTAGTCAACCAGTTGCAGCGGAAGGGCATCCAGGCCACGCGCAGCATCGACGTGTTTCCGCCGAGTTTCACGCAGGGCAGCCTGCCCCCGCGCGGGGAAATCATCGGGCGCATCCGCCAGGCCGGGCACGACGCCGTGCTGACGGCCTCGCTGCTCGACAGCGACACCGACACGCGCTACGTGCCCGGCACGATTGGTTACGCGCCGGTGCGCATTCACCCGTACTACACCAATTTTTACGGGTACTACAGCCACTTTTACCCCCAGGTGTACACGCCCGGCTACTACGCCACCACGGAAACGTATTTTCTGGAAACCAACCTCTACGACGTAGCCAGCGAAAAACTGCTCTGGTCGGCCCAGTCGGCGACCTACGATCCGTCTTCCCTCCGCCGCTTTTCCAAAGGCTTCGCCAAGCTCACGCTGAGTCGGCTTAACCGGGACGGTATGCTTTAACCGGCGAGTACCGATTTTTTCTCTCCAACTTTTTCCGCCTTTCCGTATGCAACTCCGCTTTTCCATGGGTAAGTACCTGGACGAAATAAATGAAGAACAAGGAATGAAAAATAAGAAACGTAAAAGGTTTAAATTCAACATTTTACATTTCTTATTTCTTATTCTTACTTTAAATCATTCGGCCCGAGTACTTACCATTCGCTGGTTAGGGGCGCTGGTTGGCTTCGGGCTGACCGTGGTAACCGCCCAGGCCCAGCCCGTGCCTCCCACCTACAAAGGGGGCCTCGTGCTCACCAAACCAACTTCCCCCTGGCGGCTCGACGCCACGGTTGGCTACCAGTTTCTGGGCAGCCTTCGGCTGAACGAAGGACGCCTCCGGATTGAAGACGGCATCAACTGGAGCGGCTCGCTCTCGTACCGCTGGCGCGACACCGACCGCTTCACCCTCACGTACATCAACCAGCCCAGCACCCTGTGGCTGCGCCCCTACGGAAGCGGCATCCGCAGTGACCGGCGGCTGACCGACCTCCGGGTGCATTACATCCTGGCGGGCAACCTGCGGGAGTTCGCCACCGCCGGTTCGGTGCGGCCCTTCGCCGGGGGGCAGGTGGGGATGGTCGTGTTTTCGCCCGAATCCCGGCAGTACGGCAACGAAACCCGCTTCGCCGTGGGACTCACCGGCGGGGCTACCGGCCCGCTCGCCGGACCGCTGGGCTGGAAGGTGCAGGCGTCGATGCTGATGCCGATTCTGTGGGTCGGCGGCGGGGTGTTCTGCGGGCCGGGGGGGTGCAGCCTGGGGCTTTCGGGGGGGTCGGCGATTGTGCAGCTACACACCAACGCGGGGCTGACGGTCAGTTTCTGACGGCATGGGTGCCGTTTTCCAGGTTCAACTTCATCCCGTACCGCTCATGGCACGACCCCGGCAGGTTGTTCAACTCACGGTCATCACCCTCGCGCTTTTGCTGGTGGTCGTGCTGCTCAGCCGGGCGGTGGTGACCCTCTACCGGCTGGTGCAGCGGCTGGTTGACCAGTCCGCCGTCGGCGAACGGCTGGATTACGTGCTCGCCGGGGCGCTGCTGCTGCTCCTGCCGGTGCTGGTGGTGCTGGCGCGCCGGTGGGTGACAACCGCGAAATCGGCGCGCCCGAACCCGGTGGCCCCGGCGGATGCGCAGAGCGTGCTGGTGTACATCAACGGCGGCTGGCAACCGGCCCTGCTCATCGAACGAACCCCCACGGGCGCGTACGTCGTGTACGTGCCCCACGTGCCCGACGCCCGTTCGGGGACGGTGTACGTGGTCGAGGCGTTCCAGGTGACGCCCCTCAACATCACGGCCCGCGAGCTGCGCACCATCATCCGGCGCGTGGGCAAGGGGCTTTCGCACCACACCGAAAAACTCTTCGAGACGGGCTGAGATTCCTCCGCCCCCCTCGTTTGTCCCGTTCCTGTTTCATTCAACCGTTTCCTTCCATGAATTCTTTCCGGGCCTTGACCACCGCGTTGTTCCTGACGGTCAGCTTGTCCGCATTCGCGCAAGACAGCGCCCCCCGAGGGGGCGAATCGGCCACGGGGCTGCGCCTGGGCGGGTCGTCGGGCGTGACGTTCAAGAAATACGCCAAGAACGACAAATCGGCGTTCGAGCTGATTACCAGCTACAGCTTCGACCCCCAGGTGAATACCCTGGGGCTGACGGCGCTCTACGAAAAACTGGCCCCGCTGTCGGGCAAGCGGCTCAACGCCCAGATTGGTGGCGGCCCCACCTGGATTTTCCGCGACACCCGCATCGGCATCAGCGGCATCCTCGGCTTCGACTGGCGGCTGAAGCACCTGCCCCTCTCGATGTCGGTGGACTGGGCACCCACGTTTTTCTTCATCAACCGCACCGGTTTCAGCCCGGTCAACGGGGCCTTCAGCATCCGCTACGTGCTCAACCGCCCCCGCACCGTTCCCCGGCGCCCCCGGACGCCCGCCACCCCGATTCCCTCCGGCAACTGACCCTCCCCAATTCGTCAACCCCATGAAACGGCTCCCTTTTCAACTCGTCGCGGCACTTTGCCTGCTGACCTCCTTCGCTGCTCATTCGCAGGTCATCGTCGTCCGGCCGGGTGCCCGCCCCCCCGCCCCCGCCTGGCGGGACCTGGGCACCACCGTGGTCAACTACGGCGTCAGCCGCGACGCCATCAACGTGTTCGACGACACGTTTTTCAAAGCCCTGAAATTCAAAGTCTGGGACGCTTCGCTGGAAATGCTCGAAGCCGAAGTGGTGTACGGCAATGGCAGCCGCGACCGCGTCCCGATTAACCACGTCGTCCGGCGCGGGCAGGAAAGTCCGGCACTCAGCCTGCGGGGCGGGCAGCGGCGCATCCGGAAGGTGTTTTTCACCTACCGTTTCCTGCCGGGCTTTACGGGCCGGCGGGCGAAAATCACGCTGTTTGGCATCAACTGACCCTCTCCGACCATGCGAATCCACCGTTTTCATTGCTTTTTCCTGCTGGGCTGGCTGGCGGGCACGGCGGGCCGGGCGCAGTCCAACTGGCCCCGCGAAATCGCCCTCCCGTCGGGGGGTAAAATCGTCATTTACCAGCCCCAGCCCGAAACCCTCACCGGCAACAAACTCGCCGCCCGCGCCGCCGTGTCGGTGCGCCGCAAAGCGGGCGACGAACCCGTGTTTGGGGCGGTGTTCGTCGATGCCATCCTGGCCACCGACAAAAACAACCGCACGGCCACGCTCGAAAGCCTGACCGTGCGCAACGCCAAGTTTGCCGACGCCAGCGAAGGGGACATCGGAAAACTGAAAACCCTGCTCGAAACCGAAATTCCGAAGTGGGAACTCGACATTTCGCTCGACCAGCTTTTGACCGCCCTGGAACGAACTGGCGGCAAAACGACCGACGAGTTCCGCAACGACCCGCCTGAGATTCTCTACACCGACAAACCCTCCACCCTGGTGCTGCTCGACGGCGACCCGGTCGTCAAACCGGACAAAGACCTGAAGCTGGATCGGGTCATGAACACGCCCTACCTGATTGTCAGGGACGGCCCGACGTACTACCTCTACGGCGGCAGCTACTGGTACAGTTCGGCACAGGTGCTCGACGGCTGGCGGCACCTGCCCAAACTCCCCGCGAAAATCAAACAGCTTGACGACCAGTTGAAAAAACAGCAGAAAGAGCAGGCGACCGACTCGCCGACAACCGGCGCACCCGACGCGCCGAAAGGCCCGACGGCCATCGTGGTGCGCACCAAACCCACCGAACTGATTCAGTCCGATGGGGAAGCGCAGTACGCCTCGGTCGAAGGCACGGGGTTGCTGTACATGACCAACACCGCCAACGAGGTGTTCAAAGACATCAACACGCAGAAAACCTACGTGCTGTTTTCCGGGCGCTGGTACGAGGCCGCCTCGCTCAACGGCCCCTGGCGGTACGTGGCCGCCGACGGCCTGCCCGCCGATTTTGCCAACATTCCCGAAGGCTCCGAAAAAGACGTCATCCTCGCCAACGTGGCCGGGACGCCCGCCGCCGAGGAAGCCGTGCTGGACGCGCAGATTCCGCAAACGGCCAAAGTGGACCGCAAAACCGCCACGACCACCGTCAGTTACGACGGCGAGCCGCAGTTTGAGGCCATTCCCCAGACCGACCTGGAACGGGCCGTCAACACAGCCAGCACGGTGATGCGCTCCGGCTCTAACAAAAAATACTACTGCGTCGAAAACGGCGTGTGGTTCGAGTCGGCCCAGGCGGGCGGCCCCTGGACGGTCTGCGCCGAGCGCCCCGCGCAGGTGGACCGCATCCCGCCCAGCGACCCGGCCTACAACACCCGCTACGTGTACATTTACGACACCACGCCCCAGTACGTGTACGTGGGCTACACGCCCGGCTACATGGGCTGCTACGTGGCCGGCCCGACGGTGATTTACGGCACGGGCTACTACTACCGGCCCTGGTACGGCGTGGTGTACTACCCGCGCCCGGTCACCTGGGGCTACGGCATGTGCTACAACCCCTGGACGGGTTTCTCGATGACCATCGGGTTTGGGGGCGGTTTCTTTTTTTACAGTTCGCGGGGGTACTACGGCGGGGGCTACGGCGGCTGGTTTGGCCCGCCCGTGTACCGGCCCCCGTACCGGCCCTACTACGGCGGGTATTACGGCTCCCGGCCCGTGTACCGGGGCCGCCCGGTGAACGTCGGGCAAATCAACATCAACATCAACCACACCAACAACATCTACACCCGGCAGCGGGGCGCCATCACGCGCGACGTAACCCGCCGTCCGGGGGGCAGTCTGGGGTCGGTCAACCGGCGACCCACCCCGCCGGGACGGACCGAAGGCATCACCCGGCCGTCGGTGCCTTCCACCCGGCCGTCGCTTCCCTCCACCCGGCCTTCCGCGCCGTCGGCGGGCAGCGACCGCACCCGGCCCGTACCGCCCCGGGTTCCCAACGGCCGGGACTTGCCCGGCCGGGGGGGGCGCGCGGGCAACGACGTGTTCACCGACCGCAACGGCAACGTGTTCCAGCGCGATGCGGGGGGTGGCCTCCAGCAGCGGGACCGGGGAACCTGGAAACCCGTGGAAGGCAGCCCCCGCAGCGCCCCGGACCTCAACCGGGCCGTTCAGGCCCGCAACCGGGCCAATCAGCGCCAGAGCAGCTTCGAGCAGCACCGGCAGCCGAACGGGTTTCAGCGGCCCAACCGCCCGACCGGGGCCGACCGGCCCTCGGTGAACCGCGACAAACGGCCGTCGGTGCCACGGGGGACGACCCGCTGAGTCAGCGAAGCGTCCGTTCCGTGCGGCGTGTGGCGAAGCCCGTGGTGTCCGATTCTCAAATCGGACACCACGGGCTGACTTTTTTCATCGTCATGTTCGACACGATGGAGGAGCCTCCTCACCTGCACGTGACGAAAAGCGAAGGCGGGTACGCAACGGCGGCGAAAATCTGGCTGGAATCGCTTGGGTTTGCGAAAAAAGGCGACCTGACCCAGGTCGAATTGACGCTTGTTCGTAACTTGGTGGAGAAAAACCGGGAGAAACTGCTGGCTGCCTTCGAGAAAGCCAGGAGAGGCGAAAAAGTGAAAGCAATCAAACTGACCCATTGTGCATGGAAGGCTTTGCCCAAACCCAGCCGACAATCAAGAAGGTGTCCTTTCGTGAACGGGGGCGCATCGCGCTGGAACTTGAGGATGGCCGCATCATCAGCGCGCCCCTGTCGAAATTCCCGTCCATCCGCCGGTTGTCGGTGAAAGACCGGCAGCGGTACACCATCGTCAACGGCACGATGATTGACATTTACGCGGCCAGCGAGGTGTACCACATCCAGGATTTTCTGGGGTTGCCGGAAGGGTATGCGTATGCGGGGTGAGCGATGCGCGTTGTAAACGCAACCCGCCCGCATCCGCGTTACAGATGCGGGCGGGTGGAGGGCTTGGAAGGAATAGACATAGGGACGTATACTTGTGAAGGCATTCCTCTCTTAGCCCATCATGTATCTTGACGTGCCAGGATAGTTGGGGTCACAAACCGATGAGTGGTATCCACGTAGTCTATCGTTTTTTCGTTCACCCGTTGATTGGATCGACAATGAGAGCAACTATTTACGTTTGTTTTTTACTCATTTTCATATCCGTGCAAGGATGTAAGCTTGATGAGTTACCCTCAACAAAATTTCTATTAGAAAAACCTTCTGCTGAGTTCATAGTCACGAATGATGGATGCACATCATCTTGTACGATGACTTTTACTAGCCAATCCACAACTGCTACTGACTATTTTTGGGAAATAAGTGATGGGAGTATCTCTACACAAGCCAGTTTCGTCAAAGTATTTACTAGTTCGGGTTCGTATACTGTCAAATTAACGGTAACAAATAAAGCAGGTAGTAGTCAAAAACAAGTTGTAGTTTCAGTAAAAGCTGGAATACCTTCTCCTATTGCCGACTTTTCTATTGTCGGGTCTGATTGTATCGCTCCTTGTGAAGTAGCATTTATAAATAAATCTTTAAATGCTTCATCGTATATTTGGTCGTTTGGTGACAATTCAAACACAACCGAAATTAATCCTACACATCTCTACCGCGAAGGGGGAAATTATAACGTCTCGTTGACAGCTACTGGAGCTGGAGGCACAGCAAGTAAAACACAACAAATTACAATTCGGGCTACTGCTGTTCCTAAATTATGGGATAAAACGTTTGGTGGCGATGCAGAAGATGTACTTATGAATATGGTTATGAATCCCGATGGAAGTGTAACTGCTGGTGGTTACAGCTATTCCGGTATTTCCGCCGATAAGAGTGAATCGTCTCGCGGCAGCGTTGATTACTGGATTACAAAAATTGATGGTAATGGCATAAAATTATGGGATAAGACTTATGGGGGAAGTTCATTGGATTTCTTCAACGAGATCATTGTTTCAAGTGAAGGTGGTTATCTATTGGGCGGCACATCGTTCTCAAATATTAGTTCCGAAAAGTCAGAATCCAATCGAGGTTTCGGAGATTATTGGATTGTAAAAGTGAATGAAAATGGCACGAGGTTATGGGATAAAACCTACGGAGGATCGGCTGACGAATATCTAAATTTCATATTGCAGAATAAATCTGATGGCAGCTATCTTTTAGCAGGCAAGTCAGACTCAGGTATTAGTGGAGAAAAAACTCAGTCAGCGAAAGGTGGAGGGGATTACTGGATTGTAAAGATTAACTCTGTCGGAGTAAAGCTGTGGGATAAAAGTTTTGGAGGAGCAGAGCTTGACGAATTAACTTCGATCGTTCCACTTTCTGATGGTGGTTACCTACTGGCTGGTTTCTCAGCTTCATCATCTAGTGTCGATAAATCATCCTCTTCTAGAGGAACAATAGATTATTGGATCATCAAAATTGATGCATTTGGAAATCGAATCTGGGATAGAACATTTGGTGGAAGTGGGGTTGACAAATTATACACAACACAGTTGACCTCTGATGGAAAGATTTTACTCGTTGGTTCATCAAATTCTGGACGAGAGTATGAGAAATCAGAAGCATCAAAAGGGGGACTTGATTACTGGATAATTAAAATTAATTCAACTGGTGATAAAGAGTGGGATAAGACGTTTGGGGGCAACGGAGATGATGAGGCAAATTCTGTTTTTCAGAATTCAGACGGAAGCTTTATTATTGGCGGTTACTCAAAATCTGAAAAATCAGGAAATCGTACTGATGACTCCAGAGGCAATCAAGAAGCCGATTACTGGATTTTAAAAATAGATGCAAATGGTAACAAAATTTGGGATAAAGCTTTTGGAGGTTCTGGTAAAGATGAATTATTAACGATGGTTGGTAATTCGGCCAATAATAGTTTGTTTTTAGGTGGTTACTCGAAATCAAGTGTTTCTGGAGAAAAGTCTCAAGCATCAAAAGGAAACACCGATTATTGGCTCTTAAAAATCAGAAATTGATGGCTTTCCGCATTCACCCAAATTGGCGCGAGGTTGCAACCTTATCCTGTCCCATAACTTTTCCAATTTCGAGGTATGCCCGTTTTTGAGCTGGAAACGGCCTTTTTCGACCTGTTCAGGGAGCAATCTGGGGGTCTGATTAGGTTCACTTAGGGGCTGAATCCGCCTTATTTTTTGGATTATGACCTCCGATTTTGGGCGTTTTTGGGGCGTTTTTACCCAAAAGGCCGTTTCCAGAAAAGATATGGGACAGGATAAGGGTTGCAACTCGTGCCGGGTCAGGCGGGCATTATCTCTTGCATTTAAACCACTTAACGTCATCACATTCGCCCGGGCACAAGTTGCAAACTCTCGCCATTGGTTCTATGTATTTTCACATCGCTTTTACCATTATTTTTCTAATATTTTTGAATTCATTTCAAGCGAAAAAATTACTTTGCCATACCAAATCTTCCGTTGAATTTATGGAAAGCCGCGCATTGGACGTGGACAGAAAACCCTGTTTAGGCGGACCTTTCAGAACCTGTTCAGCCAGTAAATTCAACGTTGCTTCATCGGTTGAAACGTAGGTGTCCCGCAGGTACGCCGCGATGTCCTCCGCATTGGCACCGTCGGCAACCATCTCCCGGAGGCGGAACGTGGTCGTGTAATCCGCCGTGCGTTCTTTGGCGATGAAGGCGCAACTTACGAAGCGCAGCCGGGCCGTTTGGGTCGTCGGGTCGTCGGTTTTGTCGTACACGAACAGCAGCAGGTGGTAGCCCAACCCGAAAATTTTCTGGCGGGCGTCCCTGAACGGGCACGACGACTGCGGCTGCCGGATGGACGTGACCTTGATGTCGGTCAGTACGTGCGGGTCGGGCAGGTCGATGCCGTTGGCCGAGGAGCCAATCCCAAACGCGTACGACCCGGCCAAATGCTGTTTGAACGCCTGCTCCACGAGGGTACCAACGGCCTTGCCGTCAGTCACTCCGTACAAACTGGGCTGGGGCGTTTCCGAAAGGAACTGGCAGAATTTTCGGGCTTCCGAAATGAGAATCTCGTGGTTCAGCGCGGGCTTCATGCCGACGAAGATAGGCAATCAAGCCGGTTTTCAATCCCCTACCCCACCCGCACCTCGTCCGTCCCGTGGGGCGTGTGGAGGAATTTCTTTTTGGCCTGCCCGATTTTGAACACCGAGCGGGCGAAGCGGAAGAAGAGGGCGGGCAGTTTGCGCACTTCCTTCCAGCCCAGCAGCACGCAGAGGCGCTCCGGTACCGAGAGGTAGAACGTCAGCAGCAGCAGGGCCAACTGACCCAGGGCCAGCAGGCCGAACGTGAAGGCCCCCACCACCAACAGCAGGAACGCCAGGCCGCTGAGGGTGCCCAAGAGCAGCAGCCGGGGGAGCAGCAGGGCCTGGAGCACTTTGTCGAAATAATCGACATTGCCCCGGAGCAGGGCCGCGAAACCCGGCAGGAGGTTCTGGTGCATCACGCGGAACTGGGCGGCCAGCCAACGGGTGCGCTGCTTTTCGAAGACGGCTTCGCTCTGCACTTTTTCGTCGTAAATCAGGGCCTTCTCCACGTAATCCACCCGCACGCGCTGGCGGAGGAGCACCATTTCCATTTCCTTGTCGAAGCCGCTCACCACCTGCACGCGGGGCAGGATTTCCCGCAAAAGCCCGTACTCGAAGGCCATCCCCGACCCAATCAGCGCCGACGACAGCCCCAGCGTCCGGTGGCCCTTGCGGTAGATGTGGTTGTTGATTTCCTCGCTCACGGCGTCGAGCACGGCCACGGAGGTGTTGAGGTTTTTGGCCACGCGGTGGCCCTGCACGGCCCGGAAGCCCCGGTCGAAAGGGCCGAGGAGGTGGAAGAGGCAGTCGAGGGCCATGTGGTTGTCGGCGTCGAGAACGACGGCCACCTCGTACACGTCGGGCAACTGGTCGAGGGCGGCCTGCAAGGCTTTGGCTTTGGTCGAAACCTCGAATTTCACCGGAATCACGAACAGCCCCGGCGTGTCGCGGAGGTGGCGGAGGGTGTCGGGCCGGAGCGAGTCGGCCACCACCACCACGTCGTAGTGCGAGCGGGGGTAGGTCTGGCGCAGGGCCGCCGCCGCCGAATCGAGGATGACGGCGTCTTCGCGGTAGGCAGGCAGCAGCACCGCCACCCGGCGCAGCCGCCCCGTGGGGCGTTCGGGGGGCAGGGGGCGGAGTTTCCCGGCAAGGGCAAACACCAGGGCGTACACCACGCAGAAGCCGGTGTAGGCGAGCAGGACGAAGAGGGCGGCGGAGAGGAGGGGCATGGCGGGGAGGGCTGGTAATGTTCAATGTTCAATGTTCAATGTTCAATGTTTAATTAAAACAATTGACTGATTTTTAATCCATTGAGAATTGAATATTGAACATTGCTTATTGAACATTCTTTGTTTTTTCCTCAGCCTGCCGGTCGTACTCCGAACTGAGGGCGAAAAACACGATGCAGACGTACACGAAAAGGTTGGTGGGGAATTGGCCGAAAATCATGTTGCCGTAGGAAGCGCACAAAATGCCGACGTACCCGCTCACCAGGGCGCACATCGTGGAGCGAATGCGGGGATGGCGGAGGCGGTCGGCTTTCCAGCAGCCCATCAGGGCGGCCCAGAGCATGACGGCCACGTGGAGCGTCAGGCCCACGGCCCCGGTTTCGACCCAGATTTTCACGTACCAACTGTCGATGCCCCGCTTGGTGAGTTCGCTTTCCATGCCGAACTCCTTGCCCCGGTCGCCGGCGGTGCCGATGCCGTTGCCCAGGGGCCGCCCAGCCATGTAGGCGGCAAAGGCCCGCTGGTTGGCGAGGCGGAGTTGCAGCGAGGGGTCATTGGGGTCGAGGGCGCTGCGCATCCGCTGCACCTGGTAGTTGCCCTGGCCGATGTAGGTGTATTTCAGGAGGCCGAAGGCCCCGCCCGCGGCGATGCCCCCCAGCACGAACAGCAGCACGTTGCGCCGCAGCACGAGGTAGATGGCAAACCCGGAGGCCATGATGAACAGCGGCCCCCGGCTGCCCGCCACGGCGTAGCCCCAGAAGTAAAACACGGTGAGGGCGGCGTAGAAAAGTTTTTTCCGCCGGTCGGTTTCGTCGAGGGCGCGAATGAGCGTGTAGAGCGTCACGTGGGCCATGACGGCTCCGTACTGCCCGGCGTCGGAGCAGAACGAAAACGAGCGCAGGTGGCCGTTGATGAGGTGCGTGATGCGCCCGAAGGAATCAAACCACCGCTGGTCGAAGCTGCTCAGGCCCAGATACTGCTGCTTGAAGGCCCACAGGGCCAGGATGCCGCAGCAGGTGAGCCAGGTGTTGACGAACCAGTCGAGGTACCGGAGGTTGCGGAGTGAGAGCAGCCCCACCAGCGTAACCTGAATCCAGTAAAACGACATGCTCCGCACGCCGTAAAACCACGGCTCGCGGGAGCGGGCTTCGGGATTGACGAGTTGAAAAATCGTGTACGCCACCCACAGCAGCAGCAGGTACACGAGCGGGGTGTTGAGCCGGGCGTAGTCGGCTTTCCGGGCCGTCACCAGCGCCGCCACCAGGGCCAGGGTGAGCAGGCCATCGACCATCGTGCCGAAGGGCACGGCGGGCACGAGGCGCCCTAAGCCCCCGATGAAAAACCCCAGCACGTAGCTCACCATCAGGCCCAGGGGGGGCTTGCGCAGCACGGCCCCCAGGAAAAACAGCGCGGGTGGCCCCACCAGCAGGGCCAGGGCCACGGGCAGTCCGCCCCGCGCGATGCCCACGCCGAGCAGGGCCGCCGCGCCGGTCAGCCCGAGCGTGGTCAGCAAAACCCGGAACACCGGGCGGACGAAACCCGACTCAGCGTATTCCCGCATACGACGATTTTTGAACCCAGTGCCTAGCTTCTTTCAGCCCGCCGCGCAGGGTGCCCCACAGCGTGACGGGAATGTGTTTGCCCAACCAGAAATACCCCAGCCCCAGGCCCGTCAGGAAGGTGCCGATGGAAGCCAGGGCCACGCCCGTGACGGAGTGGAACCCCAGGAGCGCCACCAAATCCCCCGCCACGTTGACGACGAGCATCACGGCCACCTTCGTGAGGTTGAGGTGGGGGCGGCGCACGGCGTCGAGGCCGATGCCCCCGTAGCGTTCGAGGGGCAGGAAGGCCGTGTACACCATGAAAATGCGCAGCAGCCCGGCGCTTTCGCGGTAGCCCGCCCCGCCCAGCCACACCACGAGGGGTTCGGCCAGCACGAAGCAGCCCACCGAAAACGGCAACAACACCACCCAGAGGCGTCCGGCGGTTTTCTGAAACCAGGCGGCCATCGCCTCCGGCCCCTGGCCGTACAGGGCCGCCAGCCGGGGCACCGACGCCACCACCGTGCTGCGGATGGGCATTTCGAGCAGTTCGACCACCCGCTGGGGCACGTGGTACACCACCACCGCCGCCGGGCCGAGCAGGGCACCCAGCAGCAGCGTGTCCGAACTGCGGAGGAGGTTGGCCGAAAGCAGCGTGCCCGTGCTGTACCGCCCGAACTGCCAGAGCTGCCGCCGCTCGGTGGCCGTGCCCGCGCCGAAGCTGCCCAGGCGGTTCCAGCCCGTGACGAACGTCAGCGCGGCCACGAGGGCGTTGGCCCCCACGAACGCGCCGTAGAGGACCGGGACGGTCAGGTTTTCCGAAAACCAGGCCCCCGCGATGGCGAGCAAAAACAGCGTTTGAACCCCCAGTTTGAGCGATTGCAGAAACCGGAACTGCCGCCGGGCGTAGAGCGTCCAGTCGCTGAGGCTGTTGGGCAGGGAAATCAGCGAGAGGGCGAAAAACCAGCCCAGCAGGTGCGTTTCGCCCGCCGCCCAGCCCAACCACCCCGCCCCCAGCACCACCCCGCCCAGCAGGGCGTTGGCGGCGAGCGTAAGGACCAGCGAAAGCTGCCAGGCCGCCCCCGCGTAGCGTCGGAAGGTGGCTTCGTCGGTGCCGGAGGCGTGGTTAACGAAAGCGCTCTGAAAACCCGTCCGGACGGTGTCGAACAGGGTGTAGTAAGTCTGGAACAGCACCCACTCACCGAAGGTCTCGCGGCTCAGCCAGCGGGCCAGCAGGGCAAACGTGACCAGCCGCACCGCCGCCGAGACCCCGCTGCCGGTGAGCGTGGTGAAGACGTCGGTTTTGACGAGTCGGGAAAACGTTTGGCGGAACGGGTGAGCCATGCGTCAGGCGGGTTCGGGGGTGGGTTCGGGCTGGGGACTCGCTTTTTTCCGGCTCCGGCGATTGGGCACGGCGTCGAGCAGGCCCGCCAGGCGGTCGGGTTCCACGCGGTTGAGCACCAGCCGCACGGGGCGCTGGGCGGCCTGCCGGTAGCGCCGGAGCACGCCCTCGTCGGCGGTGGTCCAGGGGTGGTCGGCGGCGAGCACGAGCAGCGAGAGGTCGGCCTGCCCGATGAGCCGCACGGGCGGGGCCGTTTCGCGGAGGTTGGGCAGTTCCAGAAAAATGTAGTCGAAATCCGCCGCCGTCTGGTGGGGCAGCAGTTGCAGGAACACGCCGATTTGCTGGGTGTCGGCAAAATCCCACTGCACGGGGTAGGGCAGCACCTCAGCGCTGGTTTCCGCCTCGCCCCGCGCGGTGTCGTCGGGGTAGGCGTAGCACACCCGGTGCCCCGCCCGCGCGAACTGGTGGCTGAGGCGCTCGCCCACCCAGGTTTTGCCCCCGCCGGGCCGGGAGCCGAAGAGCACCACCAGGCGGCAGGGCGCGTGGGGGGCGTTGGGCTGGGCGGTTTCGAGGAGCACCGCCGCCCGGAGTTGTTCGAGGGCGCACTGCTCGGCGTAGGCCAGGTCAAAGCGGCGGAATTTTCTCCGGAAAAGCGGAAACGCCGCCACCAGGTCGAGGACCGTGAGTTGGGCGGCGCGTTCGGGCGTGGCGATTTTCCGGCTCAGCAGCAGCCGGGCGAAGGCCACGGCCAGCACCAGCACCCAACCCGCCGCGTAGGCGGCGATGACGAGCAGCTTGCGAATCGACGGCTGGGGCTTCATCGGCAGCAGGGGCGGGTCGAGGATGGTCAGCGTACCCGACATTTCGAGGTTTTTCTGCCGCAGCCGGGCCATGTTCAGGCCGTGGAGGATGCTCAGGTACTCCCGTTCGGCCACGCCGATTTCGCGCTCGAGCCGGTTGACCGACGACCCCAGCGGGGCCATTTCGGTGTAAATCTGGTCAAACTCGCGCATCCGCTGCTCGAGCACGGCCACCCGCGCCGCCGATTCCTGGTAGCGGATGGCGTCGCTCACGTAGCGGTCCATGAGTTCGCGCTGGGGTACCGAGCCGAGCGTGACGGTGCTGTTGTAGTATTTCCGCACGGCCACCTTCAAGTCGTCCGAAAGCCGGTTGACCGTGGCCCGCAGGGCTTCGACCTGGTCGGGCGGGTAGCCGTACACGGTGGCGTTGGCGTACTGGCTCTGGGCTTTGGCGAGTTCGCTCCGCCTGGCGCTGAGTTCGCCGTTGGCCATCAGCACGCTGCCCTGCTCGTCGAGCTTTTTTTCGAGTTCGGTGCGGGCCGAACGGGCGGCGTCGAGGGCCATTTTTTCCTTGACGTACTCCGAGGTGGTGTTTTCCTTCGACGACGCCACGTACTTCGACTGTTCGTCGTAGTTGATGATTTTGTTGTTGACCTCGTAGCGGGTGAGCTGGTCTTCGGCCCCGCGCAGGTGACCGACCGATTTGCGGGCTTCTTCCTCGAAAAACGCCACCACGTTGTTGGTTTCGGAAAACTTAAACGAGTTGTAGCGGCGGGTGAAGACTTCGATTAAAAACTGGAGCGTGTGCTGGCACACCGCCGGGTCGTCGCTTTTGAACGACAACTCCAGCATGTCGCTGTTGTTGCGCCGGGCCACGGTGAGCTTGCCGAGGATGCTTTCGACGGCGTAGTACGATTTCGACTGGTAGAGCAGGTACTTCACCGTGTTGTCGCCGGGGCGGCTGGCCAGCGCCCGGAGGCGCTCGAAGGTGGCGCCTTCGTTGCCCCGCACGATGGCTTTGCGGAGGGTGTTGTCCACCAGCGCCTGCACGTTGCGGAAGGCCGCGGCCCCCAGTTCCTCCGATTTGGGGGCCTTCAGGCTCAGGTGCCGGGCCAGCAGCCGAAGGCCCACCTCGCCGATGGTTTCCCGCGATTTGATGGTGGCGATGAGGTTGTCGAAGGCGTTGTTGATGGTGATGTGGTCGGGGCGGTCGTTGCCGGTACTGGTGATGGAGTAGCCCGACGCGATGCCCGTGTAGAGCGTGGCGTTGGAAATGTACTCGCGGGGCAATTCGCCCGTCAGGTGCCACACCACCCCGGCCAGCGCCGCCGGAAAAAAGAGCAGGTACACCGCGCTTTTTTTCAGCAACCGAACGAGGGCGGGGCCAGTGAGGGTCATGGACAATGGAAAAAGTTCAAGAAAAACGCGTTCGCGTGCCCGGTTTCAGGGGCGCTTCAGTTCCTGCACGTCCGCGCCGGTCAGGAGGGTCAGGTCCACCAGCGTGGCCACGAAGCCCCCTCGGGCGTTTTCGACCTTCACCCGGATGTCGGTGTAGCTGCGGCTGGCGGCGGAGTACTCCTGCACCGTGGCCCGGCCATTCTGCCAGTCGAGTTCGGCGCTGCGGAAGGCCACCAGGGCGGCCTGTTCGTCTTCGAGGTACACCTTCAGCAGGCGCTGGGCGGTGAGCAGTTCGTAGTACACCTTGCTGACTTCGCGGCGGAGGTTCTGCTTGGCCACTTCGATGCGGGCCAGCGACATGCGGTGGTCGGCCTGGGCCAGGCGGATGCGGTTGCGGCGGTTGGCGAACACTTCGAGCGGAATCATCATCTGCATCCCGCCCCGGTAACCGTTGATGAACTGGTTGAAATCGAAGCTGTTGCTACCCGTGGACACGAGCGTAGAATTGCCCCAGATGGCGCTGCCCGTCACGCTGACGGTGCTCAGGAAGCTCCGGCGGTGGAGGTCGATGTTGCGGAGTTTGCCTTCGGCAATCATGCCTTCCTCGCGAAGCGCGGGCGAAAAGCGCTCGGCCAGGCGCTGGATGTCCTCCAGCGGGATGAGTTGCTCGGCCAGATCCCGGTCGAGGTCAAGACGGAGGGAGTCGGCGGGCAGGGCGGCGGCTCCGGTGCGGGGAAGCAAGAGCGCCAGGACCAGCAGCAGGCAGGGCAGGCCGCGCCAACGGCGACGGATGCGCGGAAAAACGCGGGTACGGCGGAAGGCCCCCGGACGGGGGGCGGGCAAGGGGCTGTACATGGCGGTGTACGGATGGGCGCGGGCCGGGTCAGCGGGTGGCTGAGGGCCAACGCGTTTCAAATGTAGGCAGGAATCGGTTCCAAACGCACGTTCGGGAAAAAGAAGTTGCGCGCTTTTCCCGGCTTCGCACCAAAAAATACGCCAATTTTGCCCCGAATCCTCCCCGGTAACCGCCACCGCCATGTCGCTCACCGCCCGCCTCCGGCAGTACCCTGCCCTGAAACGATTCCTCCACTCCCTGCTCATTCCCCAGGGCCAGGCCCGGCCCCGCGCCTGGGTGAGTTGGTGCGTCAATCCCTTCGTCCATCACCGGGGCCGGGGGGCCAGGGTGTGCCGCCGGGTGCGGCTCGACGTGCTGCCGTTCCAGCCGTTCCGTCTCGGCGCGGGCAGCACGATTGAAGATTTTTCGGTCATCAACAACGGCGTCGGGGCGGTGGTCATCGGCGACCACTCCCGCGTGGGCATCGGCAACGTGCTCATCGGGCCGGTGACGGTAGGCAACCAGGTGATTCTGGCCCAGAACGTGGTGCTGTCGGGCCTCAACCACGGCTACGAGGACGTGACGGTGCCCATCCGCCAGCAGCCCGTCAGCACCCGCGAAATCGTGGTCGAAGAGGAATGCTGGCTGGGGGCCAACGTGGTCGTGACGGCGGGGGTGCGCATCGGGCGGCACTCGGTGGTGGCCGCAGGCAGCGTGGTGACGAAAGACGTGCCCCCCTTCAGCGTGGTGGGCGGCAACCCGGCGCGGGTGCTGAAGCGGTACGAGGCGGAGCGGGGGGAGTGGGTGCGGGTGTGAGTTGGGGGGAGAATGCTCAATTTTCAATGTTCAATTACCAATGTTCAACAAGCTGATTTTTAACTCATTGAACATTGAAAATTGAGCGTTGAACATTGAACATTCTCTCCAGCACACCCTCCAGCGCCTCGCCCCGCCGCGCCCACGAATTCCCCCGCGCTACGGCGATGCGCCTCAACTCGATTTCCAAATCATTTTCACTTAAACTTTCCCGTACCGCTTCCAAAAATTCCCCTACCGAATCCACCACCCGCACCACGCCCTCGAAGGCCCCCAGCTCGGCGAAGCGCGTCGTGACCACGGGCAGGCCCGCCGCCAGGTATTCGTTGATTTTCAGGGGATAAATCGCCCGCGTCTGCTCGTTTTTCACGAACGGAATCAGGCCCACGTCCATCTGCCGCACCAGATCGGGCAATTCAGACGGGGGCTTTGGTCCGGTAAACGCCACGTTGGCGTACCGCCCGAACCGTTCGCGCAGGCCCGCCTCCGGCACCCGCCCGATGAACACAAACCGCACGTCCGGGAAGCGGACGAAGCAGGCTTCCAGCAAGTCGGCGTCGAGGCGGTTGTCCACGGCCCCGAGGTAGCCCACCGTGGGAACGGGGCGCGGCGGGCGGGGGTAGGCCCGGTGGAACAAGTCGAAATCCACGCCGTTTTCGACCAAAAACGTACGGGGGTTCAGCGGTTTTTTCCGTTCGAGCAGCCCCGCCGAACTCACCACCACGGCGTCGGCTTTGGGGAGAAATTCCCGTTCGGCGGGCACGCCGTGGGCCTTGCTCCAGGTTTCGGCGCTGATTTCGTCGTAGCCGTAGTACACCGTGGCCCGCTCGCCGAGCCGCCCCAGCAGCCCCCGCCCGACGGTGGGGTGCAGGGCGTTGATGACGACGGGTTTCTCAAAACCCAGTCGGCGCGTGGCCCGCCGGATGCTGCCCCCGATGCGTGCGACGTTGAAGGCGAGCAGTGCGTCGTACACCCGTCCGGGGGGCAGGGGGTTGATGGGCAGCACCCAGGGGGGCGTCAGCACGTGCAGCGTGCCCCCGTGGGGCAGGAACACGGTGGTGAGGGTTTCGCGCCCGCCGGAGCCAGTCGGGAGGCGTTTCTGGCCCCGCCACTGCCCGTACACGTCCTTCAGCGTGGGGGCGTAGTTGACAAACAGCACCCGGTGGCGGCGGGCGAGTTCGGCCATGAGTTGCCCCGTCGAGGTGGTGTACTCCCCGGCCCAGGTGGTCAGGCTCACGCAGACGATGTCGGGAGGGATGGTCATGGTTGGATGGGGGAGAATGCTCAATGCTCAATGACCAATTGATAAGTAGTCGGACCGAATTCTTTAAAGTAAGAATAAGAAATAAGCAATGTAAAATGTTGAATTTAAGCCTTCTACATTTCTTATTTTTCATTTCTTGTTCTTCATTTATTTCGTCCAAGTACTTAGTTGAACATTGAGCATTCTTCACCTGACTTCAACTGCCTCCCGTTTCACCGGAACCCCGACGACGGTATCCCCGCTCGGCACCCGCGTGAAGCGGGTTTTCATCCGGATGAAGCGGCTTTCGAAAAATTCGTACGACACCGCCGCCAGCCCCACCGTCAGCGCCACGCTCAGGCCGTGGAGCAGCAGGTCGTGGCCGGGGCCGAGCCGCCGCACGGCGTGGTGCGCCAGGGCGATGGCCACCAGGTGGTACATGTACAGCCCGTAGGAGATTTTGCCGAGGTAGTGAAATACGGGGTTTTCGAGGTTCACGAGCGACTTCGGGTTGGCCGCCAGGTTGACCAGCAGCAGGGCGAACAGCACGGCGTACACCTCGAAGTTGACGTAGGGAATCACGACGCCAAAACCGACCAGCAGGCCCGTGCCCAGGTACACGACGACCTGCGTGAAGGGCGAAAACACGAGGCGGCGGAAGGTCTCGTCGCCCCGGTACAGCAGCCAGGCCGCGATGCCCCCGATGGCCATGCAATCGATGCTGAACTTGTGCCAGACCTGCGAAATCATCCGGAACGACTGGCTGTGCTGCATCGCCTCGCCCAGCACGGGCAGCAGGGCGAATTTGACCAAAAAATACCCGGCAATGACTGTCAAACAGGCCACCAGGGGGTGCCGGAGGTACTTCATCAGCACGGGCCAGATCAGGTAAAACTGCTCCTCGACGCCAATGGACCAGAGCTGGTAAATGCCCGGAATCGGCACGGTGACGAGGTTGGGCAGGATGAGGGCCATCAGCGCTACTTTTTTCCCAAAATCGTGGTGCACTGCCTCCGTAAATCCCGGCAGGTAAAACACGCTCAGGTGCGGAAACACGAACAGCCCCAGCCCGGCCAGCAGGTAGTACAGCGGCCAGATGCGCAGGATGCGCCGGACGTAAAACGCCCGGATGGCGATGTCCCCCGTCAGGTCCCGCTCCTTGAGCAGCAGGTAGGTGATGAGAAACCCGCTCAGCACGAAAAACAGGATGACGCAGAGTTTGCCCACCTGGTCGAAAAACGGAATGTGCCAGAAGTTTGGCTCCCTGAGCACGTACTTGTACTGCTCGACATGGTGAACAATGACCCCAAACGCCGCCAGAAACCGGACGCCGTTGAGGTTGGGGAAGTAGATTTTGGTCATGGGGGTGTGTGGTTCAGGGTTTAGAGTTAAAAGCAAAAAACAACCGTACGGCGGCCTCTCTAAACTCTGAACCCTGAACTGATTACCCTCCCCACCTCCCGGCGGGCGCGTTTGAGGAAGGCTTGCTGGAGGCTACCGTCGGCTTCGAGGCGGCGGGGGCTGGTCCAGACGCGGGCATCGGGGTCGGAGACCCACCGGATGTGGCCCCGTTCGAGCAGGCTGAGGGCCATCCAGCCGTCCTCGCAGCGGCCCGTGGCGGCCTGTTCGCCCCGGTGGCCCGAGTCGGTGTTGAAGCCCCCCACGGCCAGGGCGTCGGCCCGGCGGAAGGCGAAATTGTAGCCCAGCACGTTGACGAACTCCCGGTCGGGGCGGCGCAGGGCCGCCGCCCGCTCGGAAGCCAGTTCGTACAGCCCCAGCGACCACCGCGACGAACTTCCCGGCAAAAACGAGTAGCTGCCGTAGGTGCAGCTCACGGCGGGGTCGGTGAGCAGGGGCGTGACGAGCGCGTCCACCCAGCCGGGCGGGTACAGGCAGTCGGCGTCGGCGCTGAGCAGGTACGTGCCCCGCGCGGCCAGCAACCCGGCCTGCCGGGCGTAGGCCACGCCCTGGTCGGTGACGAGCACGGAGCGGACGCCGCAGCGGTCGAGGAGTTCCTGGGTGCGGTCGCGGGAGTTGTTGTTGGCGACGAGCAATTCGGTGGGATGCCGGGTCGCCTGGTCGGCCAGCGAGGAGAGCGTCTGGAGCAGGGTGCGCTCTTCGTTGTAGGCCGGAATGACGATGGACACCAGCGGGTGCGGCGCGCGAAAACGGAGCAGGGCGCGGCGGAGGGTGCGCAGGCGGACTTCGTCCAGGTGGCCGTCGGGCCAGAACGACGGGTGGCGGCGCACCCAGTCGGGCAAGGTGAATCGGTTCATCCCCGGATGGCGGTTAGGGGTGGGCGGATGGGGCCAAAGGTGCAAAAAAAACGGCAGGGTGCAAGCAGTGACGACTTAAAAAACAAAATCCGTCGAAAACCACGGGGTTCAAGGATTTGCGTTCGGGACCATTGAGCGAACGGTACTGATTTTTCGAGGAAAAGCCCCCAGCTTGCCCGCTGATTTTCCACGCCTCCCCTGCCCCAGCCATGAACCCCTCCGACGACGCCCTCACCCCCGGCGAAAGCCTCCACGCCGACAACGAACTCAAGAAACTAAAGCTCGAACTCGAACACGGGGCGCAGTTTTTCGAGGGCAACGCCCAGGCTTCGCCCGAGTTGATGCGCGATTGGCTGGACCACATCGCCACCTACGAAGCTCTCTGCAAAACCGCCCGCCGGGTGACCGTGTACGTTTACGTGGGCGAACCGCCCTACCGCCCCGAAACCGACCTGACCGACGAAGAAACCGGCCCCGAACTGGAGCGCTTGCTGACGGCGATGGAGGAGGCCGGCGTGGCCCTCGCCGTGCTCGCCCCCGACGACTACGACGACCGGACCCTCTACCGTTTCGTGACCGAAGTCTTGTTTTTCGAAGAAACCGACGACATCCGCGTGCCGGGCAGTTTCAAGCAGTTCACCTACGAAGATTTCTGCCCCAACCACCCCTACGACGTGGTCAACCGAATCGCCGAGTTCATCCAGTTGCTGGCCAACGGTGATTTTCGGCAACTGACCTGGGGCATGGACGATTCGTTTTTTGACCGCACCGCTTCACCCCACGGCTTCCTCGCCCGGCCCGAAGTTCGCCACACGTTGGAAAACCTCGTGGCAAGCTGGCAACCGCTGGTGATTCTCGACGGCTTCGCCGCGAACGTCGCCGTGGCCGACGACGCCCAAACGGCCCGCGCCACGCTCGTGCTGCACCTGGGGCACGAAGGCCAACCTCCCGCCCAACTCCTGGAAGGCCCCGTGGCATTGCGGCAGGACGACGGCTGGTGGATGATTACCCGCGTGCAACTGGGCGATTGGGTGCTGGGGTAATCCCGTGTGGGGCGGCGGTGCGACGTTTCGCTTGATGACCCGCCCGTGTGCGCCTTCGGGAGCAAAAAGGCGGCTTTCCCGTACCACGATGCGGTGCAAGCCGTTATTTTTACCAAACCGTCCCGCAGGGGTCGGCTTCCGGTCGCATTGTTTCACCCCCCTAAACCTGCATTGCCATGCCCAAAGACAAAGGTTCGCCCAAGGACAACGCCAAAAAAGAGCCGGCCAAAAACCTGAAGGAAAAACGCGCCGCCAAACAAGCCAAGAAGGATTCCAAGAAAGATTACTGATTGGACGCCTGAAACCGAAAGCGGCCCGCCGAACCAGGTTCGGCGGGCCGCTTTCGGTTTCAATGCGAATTAACGGTTGAAAATAACATCTGAAAAATTAACCTTTCCCATCCATAGCGAGGGATTTAAACCGACGGCGGATGCCCTCGCTATGGATGGGAAAGGTTAATTTTTCAGTAACCGGACAGTTCTAACTTTTGATTGACCTTTTCAATTCTCACCGTTTTTTCAACCCCGCCAAAAACTCCACCACGTCGCGGAGTTCGCGTTTGGAAAGCAGCGTGCCCATCGGCGGCATGCTCGACGGCAGGTTTTCGCGTTTGGCAATCCGGCCCACGGGCACCCGCAGGGGTTCAGCGTCGGTGGTTTTCAGAGTCAGTTCCTCCGCCGTTTCCTGGGCCAGCAGGCCCGTCACGGTTTGGCCGTCCTTCAGCGTCAGCGACACCGTGCCGTAGCCGGGGGCCAGGCGGGCGCTGGGTTCGACGAGGGCCTCGAGCAGTTGCTCGCGGGTGAGCACGTCGCCGATGGTCGTCAGCGGGGGGCCGACCTCACCCCCCTGCCCACCGATGGCGTGGCAGCGTACGCACTGGGCGGTGGCGTTGGCCATGAAAATCTGCCGCCCGGCCTGCCGGTTGCCGCCGAAGAGCACTTCGCGGAAATCGGCGGCGGTGCCGGTGCCCGTCGAGCGCAGGGGGGCCAGTTTGGCCAGCAGCGGGGCCGACTTCGTGGCTTCCACGGCTTCGGTGAGTTCGAGGGCCAGGGCGGGGTCGAGTTTTTTGGCGGCGAACTGGTCGATCAGCCCGCCGAGGATGCGCTCGGTTTTCTGGGCGGGCATGGTGGCGAGCACCCGGAGCACCTGCTGCTGTTCCTTCACGCTGCCTTTTTCAACCATCACCTTCGTCACTTCGGCCAGGGTACTTTCCGACAAATTCTGCCCTTCGAGCAGGCCGAGGGCCACGGTGCGCACGGCCGGGTCGCGGTCGTTCATGCCCCGCTGGATGAGGCCGTCCATGTCGGCGTACTTCAACTGGCCGAGCGCCGCCAGGGCCGCGCCGCGCACGTCGGCGGAGGCGCTTTCGCCAAACTGCCGCGCCAGCCGGGGGGCGGCTTCGCTCAGGCCCACGCTACCGAGCATCTTCGCCGCGGCGACGAGGAGGGTTTCGTCGGAATCGTTCAGCAACGTTTCCACTCGCGGCCCGACAGTCCTTTGCACCAGCACCGGATTGTGTTCAACGCTGCCCCGATACCGCCCGTCCACGCGGTCGAGCACCGAGGGGTTGGCCCAGGTGGCCACGGTGGCGAGGGCTTCGGTGCGGAGGGGTTTGGGCACGTCCTTCCGCTGCGCGAAATCGAGCACGAGGGCTAACTGCTCCGACCCGCCCACCCGCAGGGCGGCGTTGATGGCCCGCCGGAGCAGCGGCTCCGACGTGAACCGGGTTTCGCGGAGCGTCGCCGCCAGGGCCGGGAGGGCGGCGGGGATGGATTCGTCGTCGTTGATGGCGCGGGCCGCTTCGGTCACGATGTACTCGTCCGGGTCGTTCAGGAAACGGGCCACGTTGGCGTTTTTCATCTGCCGCAGGGCCAGCACCGCCGCCAGCCGCAGCGAGGGGTCGGGGCTGCCCGCCAGGGCCACGAGCGGTTCCATCTGCCCGATGCGCGAAAGCGCCAGCACGGCGGCGTGGCGCAGGTACACGTCCTGGTTGTTGTTGGTTTTCAACAGGGCCAAAAGCGGCTGCACGGCAGCCTGGTGCCGGATGCGCCCCAGGGACTGGGCGGCGAAAAACTGCACGCGGGGGTTGGCGTTGGTCAGCAGGGGCAGCAGCCGGTCGCCCGCGTCGGGCAGCCGCACGTCGCCGAGCACTTTGGCGGTTTGCGCCACGATTTCGGCGTCGCCGTCGGCCAGGAGCGGCAGCAGGGCTTTCCCGGCGTTGGCGTCCCGCGCGGCCAGTTGGCCCGTGCCCCAGATGCCGTGAATCCGGGCAAGCTGGCTTTCGCGTTGGGCGATGGCTCTGGCGAACGCCCCCGCCCCCGCCGCGCCGCGGGTGGCCAGCTCAAACTGGGCTTTCTGCCGGATGCGCTGGTCGGGGTAGGCGAGCAGCGTTTCGAGCACGTCCGGCGTTTGGGCGGCGTAGTCGAGCTGCATCAGGCGCTTGGTTTCGGCCCGCTGGCTTTTCAAATCGGCGGTTTCGGGGGTCACGTCGAGTTTCCAGACCCGCCCGTAATCCTTCGTGCCCCAGCCGTTGATCCAGTCGGCGATGTAGAGCGCGCCGTCGGGGCCGAAGCGGATGCCCGTGGGCAGTAGCCCGCTGACGGCCTTCTGCTCCCCGTCGAGCACGAACGACGCGCCCTTCGGTTTCAGCCCGAACGACCAGATGGGCGAGTACGCCGGGTTGCCGACGAATTCGACGAGGAAAAACTTGTTCTGCCAGGCTTTGCCCAGGGCCGTGCCGGGGTTGTACACCATGCCGGTGGGGCCGTTGTGAAAATTCTGAATCGGCGGGATGATGTACGCCGCCTGCCCGTCCCAGCGGGGTTTGTAGAGCTTTTCGTCCATCCAAACCTTGTAACTGTTGTTTTTCGGGTCGGTGTACTTGCCGTACTGCCAGTTGGAGCGCCAGCCCGCGTCGGAGCCTTCCACGACGTGCACGAGCCGCTCGCTCTCGCCGGGGTGGTCGCCATCGTTGTCGGAGGAAATCAGGTTGCCGTAGTCGTCGAACACGAATTCGTGGGTGTTGCGCAGGCCGTGGGCAAACACCTCGAAGTCGGAGCCGTCGGGGTTACTCCGGGCGATGATGCCCTCGTTGGGGTAGCGGTGGTTGACCCCCTCGGCGGTGGTGATGTTGGCCCCGATGTCGCCGATGTTCCAGTAAATCTTGCCGTCCGGCCCTTCGATGGGGTTCGACATGCCGTGCCCGCTGAAGCCGATGTGGACGGCGTAGCCGTGGCTGATGGATTTTTTCTCGTCCAAAACGCCGTCGCCGTTCGTGTCGCGGAGCCGCCAGAGGTCGGGGGCAATCGCGACGAACACGTCTTTGGCCCGCACGAGCAGGCCCCCGGCCACGTCGGTGACTTCCTCGAAGAAATCGGCCAGAATCCGCCGCGACACGTCGGCCAGGCCGTCGCCGTCGGTGTCTTCCAACTGCCAGATTTCGTCTTTTTCCACGGCCAAATCCTTCCAGTCGTGGGAACCGTCCTCGTTGAGGTCTTTCAGCCATTCGTTTTCCTTGCTCCGCTCCGGCGCGAAGGTTTTGCGGAGAAACGCCCGCCGGTCCTCGACCGATTGGAGGGCGATGGAGGGCGTCATCCAGTCGCGGTGGCCCCGGATGTCGAACTCCGAGTTTTTCTGCCGGTTGGTGCGGGTGAGGTACACCCGGCCCCGGTCGTCGATGGACATGGCCACGGGGTCGGGGGCCAGCGAATCGGTGGCCCAGAGGCTCAGTTGCAGCCCGTCGGCGAGTTTGATGGGGGTTTTCTCCCGCAGTTCTTTCGCCCGTTGCCGGGCCACGGCGGGGTCTTCCTTCACCACGACGAGGCCGGAGCGGGAGGATTTGGGCCTGGAGGCCAGCCTCGCGCAGGCCACGGCGAGGGCGAGGAGGGTGAGGAGCAGGAACGAGGTTCGGAGTGGTTTGTTGCGGCGCATTGAGTAGAGGTTGGTCGGTGCGAGTACAAAGGGCGGTTTGGGTCAAATTTACCGCCGTTCGCGAAAACTTCGGGTGGGGGCTGCCACTTCACGTTAGAGACGAAAAAACCTCACAGGTCTTTGGAGACCTGTGAGGTTTAGGGTAGCCCCAGGTAAACTTGTAGGATTCAGCCGTTGCGTCGTTCGGCCTTTTTTTTCTCAAGTCGGTCAAACACCCGGGTCGTTCTGGTAGCGCCAGCGGGCGTCGCGTTCGGCTTCTTCCCTGGCGGCCACGAGCCGGTGGAGTTTTTCGCGGGCAGTCAGGGGTTTAGGGGCGTTTCGGGCGTTTCCATGTCAGGTGTTGATTTTCAAGGGTGTAAAGATACCCGGTTTCACGAGTTGGCGGCTACCCGCCGTTACGGCTCATCGGAAATCGGAATTTCCTCCTCCCACACGCAAAGGCGGGCCCAATCACCTGTTTCGCGCTCGCTCCGGCTCAGGTCGGTAAGCCGACCTTCTCGAAAGCGGGCTAAGAATTCGACGTACTCGTTGCCGATGTACGTGTAAAAGTAAATCCGCCCGTGCGCGTCGGCCAGCCGAACCCGGTCGCTGGCGGGGTCTTCGTCGTCATCGAGCACCCAGCGGGCGTCTTCCCGATTCAGGAACCCGTCTTCGGTGATGGTGTACGTGGCCAGTCGCCTCTCCAGGGATTTGGTCTGAAACTCAACGTTGGCCGCTTGCCACTGCGCCTTTTCCTCGTCGGAAATGGGCAATTGGGCGACGTTAATTTTGAGGGTGTCGTACATGCCCATGATGAACGTGATTTGGAACGGCGAGTTTTTCCTGAGTGCCGGAGGGCAAAGGTAGGTTTTGAGCAACCGACTCGCCGCGCACGGGGCGTTCGCTTTGTTCTTTTTGGGAAACGGCCCCTCTTCCCGACCAGCGATGCAGCACGTATGTTGTAATCAGGAAGTCCACGTCCGACCTGCGGTCTGACGAGGCGTTTGGCGGTTTGGCCGCGTTTGCCGTATTTCGTTTTTTGCACCGGCACCCCACCGACCGGACTGCCCGACGACCACCCGGCCTATCGCATGAATCGCACCGACCTCGCCCAAAAACTCCGCGCCCTCGACGGACTGACCGCCGACGAAAAATCCGCCCTGCTGGGCCTGCTCCACGAACAAAAACGCTACGGCCTGGTGTGGGAAGAAAAACCCGAAGCCGTGGAGGAACTGCTCCGGGCCAGCCTGCCCGTGCTGGACGAGGTGACGGAACGGCGGATTAGGGCGAGTTTGTCTGAACCGCGCGGCGGACCGTCACGATTTATCGGATTTGAGGATTCCCAGGATGGAAAATCCACCCAGGCAACCCTTGATTTTGCCGCTCCGGCTTCCCAAAGCAACGGTTCCGGTGTTACTTACCTCTCAGAAGGAGAGGTAAGTAACACCGGAACCGTTGCTCCCCACCACCTGCTCATTGAGGGCGACAACCTCCACGCCCTGACGGCCCTCAGCTACACCCACGCCGGGCGGGTGGACGTGATTTACATCGACCCGCCCTACAACACCGGCAATAAGGATTTCAAGTACAATGACCGCTTCGTGGACCGGGAAGACGCCTACCGGCACTCGAAGTGGCTCAGCTTCATGGCCAAACGCCTCCGCCTGGCCCGCACCCTGCTGGCCGAGACCGGCGTGATTTTCATCTCCATCGACGACAACGAACAGGCGCAGTTGAAGCTACTTTGCAATGAGGTTTTTGGGGAGGAGAATTTTGTGGCGAATGTGATTTGGCAGAAAAATTTTTCCCCTAAAAGTTCAGCAAAACACTTTTCTGATAGTCATGAGTACGTTTTAAGTTATTGCAAATCAATCGACTTATTCAAATTGAATCTATTACAACGTTCCGACGAACAAATAAAAAACTATAAAAATCCTGACAATGACCCACGAGGACCTTGGACTTCTGGTGACCTAGCTGCGAGGAATCATTACAGTTTAGGACTCTACCAAATAATTACTCCAGCAGGAAGAATTATCAACGGTCCTCCAAAAGGTTCGTACTGGAGGTACTCCAAAGAGTCACTTGAAAGCTTGATTACTGACAATAGAATTTGGTTCGGTTCCGATGGTACAGGTGTTCCGAGAATTAAGCGTTTTTTGTCAGAAGTACAGTCGGGAATAACTCCACAAACAATTTGGCCGCACACTGAGGCAGGAAATACTCAAGAAGCTAAAAAGGAAGTATTGGCTGTTTTTGGTAACGACGAAGGTTTTTTCACAACTCCAAAGCCGCTAAAACTTCTCAATCGAATACTGCAACTTTCCACCCAAAAACACTCCCTCATCCTCGACTTCTTCGCCGGCAGCGGCACCACGCTCCACGCGGTAATGGCCCTCAACGCCGAAGACGGGGGCACGCGGCAGTGCATCCTGGTGACGAACAACGAAAACCGCATCGCCGAGAAGGTGTGCTACGAGCGCAACCGGCGGGTGATTGCGGGTTACACCAAACCCAACGGCGAGCCGGTGGCGGGTTTGAAAAACAACCACCTGCACTACTACCGCACGGGCTTCGTGGGCCGGGAGCGCACGCTGGCCAACAAACGCGCCCTCGTGCGGGCCGCGACGGCGCTGCTTTGCGTGAAGGAGGGGTGTTTTGAGGAGGTGAGGTTGTCTGAACCGCGATTGGCCGGGATTTTAGGATTTGCGGGATGGACGAAAGAAAATGGAATTGACCATCCTGAACATCTTAAAATCCCGGCCAATCGCGGTTCAGACAACCTGCGGCTCTTCGCCGAAAACGGCAACGCGTTTCTGGTCGTGTACGACGAAAGCGCCATTCCTGAGGCCGTCGAAGTCATCCGGCGGTTCGTGGGCGGTGCCGCACCCCGGCTGCGGGTGTACGTGTTTGCCCCCGGTGCCTACCCCTACACCGACGACTTCGAGGAGGTGCTCGCCCACGTGGACCTCGTGCCCCTGCCCGACGCGCTGTACCGGGCCTGGCAGCACCTGCTTCCCCGCCCCGGCGAACCCCAACCCGTGGAAGACCCCGCCGAAGCCGAAACGCCCACCCTCTTCGACACCGAACCCGCCGCATGATTTCGCTCAAAGACTACCAGCAGCGGGCGGTTGAAAAACTGCTCGCCGACACCTACGAACTGCTCGGCCTGTCGGGCCGCCGCCAGAAGATGGTGCTCAAGGCCCCCACCGGCGCGGGCAAAACGGTGATGATGGCCGAGTACCTGCGGCGGCTGGTCGAAGAACTGCCCCAGCAGGGCGGCGTCGGGAGGCGCTCCTCCGGTCGTAGCCGGGTGGCGTTCATCTGGCTGGCCCCCAACCAGTTGCACCAGCAGAGCCTCGAACGCTTCCGCGCGTACTTCGCCGAAACCCGCGTGCTGCGGCCCGTGCAGTTCAGCGACGTGCAGCAGCACCTGCTGCCGGGCGACGTGCTGTTTCTGAACTGGCAGTCGGTCAACAAGGAAACCAACGTGTATGTGCGCGACAACGAACACGACCGCACCCTGCAACGCTACGTGTACAACACCATCGGCGAAGGCACCGAGGTGCTGGTAATCCTGGACGAGGCCCACTACTACGCCAAAGGCAAGCGGGCCGTGGACCTGCTGGCCCGGCTGAACGCCAAGTTGGAAATCGACGTGAGCGCCACGCCGCATTTTCAGTCGGAAAACGGGCACGTCATCCGCAGGCGGGAGGTGGTGGGGGCCGAGATGATTAAGCGTCAGGTGCTGCTCAACCCCGGCCTCGACGCCGACAAGCAGGACGAGCGGCCCCTCGACCTGGTGCTGCTCGACGAGGCCCTGACCCGGCGGCAGGTCCTGAAAGACGCTTACGCCCGACTCGGCAAGCGCATCAACCCGCTGCTGCTGATTCAACTGCCCTCCGATTCGGCGGCGATGAACCCGGAGGACGTGCGCAAACGCGACGAGGTGGTGCTGTGGCTGCGCGAACTGTACGGCATCACGACCCAGAACGGTCGGCTGGCCGTGTGGCTTTCGGACGCGAAGGACAAGGTGAACCTCGGCGGCATCGAAGCCCCCGACAGTTTGGTGGACGTGCTGCTCTTCAAGCAGGCCATTGCCCTGGGCTGGGACTGCCCGCGTTCGGCGGTGCTCTTGATTTTCCGGGAACTGAAAAACCCGGATTTCAGCATCCAGACCGTCGGGCGGATTCTGCGGATGCCCGAACAAACCCACTACGCCAGCGAACCCCTGCTCAACGAGGGCTACGTGTACACCGACCTGAGCCGCGACATCATCCGGGTGGTGGAGGGCGACCAGGATTACCTGGTGCTCAACCGGGCGGTGCGGCGGGCCGATTACCAAAGTACGTTTCTGGAATCGGCTTACGTGGAAACCCGCCTGCAACGCAACCGGCTCAACTCGCGGTTTGGCCGCTGCCTGGCCGAAGCCGCCGAGCAAAAGTGGGACTGGAACCTGACCGAAGCGGATTTTGAAACGGAAAACCGGACCCGGCTGGCCCAGCACTTCGTGCAGACCGACGTGGAGCAGGTGCGCATTCCGATTCCCACCGACGTGGTGCTGTCGGGCGAGGTGGAGCAGGTGGACGTGACGCACCAGGAGGGCTTCGCCAAAACGTACCCGGAGTTGAAAGCGATTTTCCGGGCGTTTTGCCGGGCCAACCTGGGCGGCTACGCCCCCGCCGATTCGCTGCCGATTCTGGAAAGCGCGCTGTTCGGGCTGTTCGAGACCTACCTCGGTGCGCCCTACGCCCTGCTGCCCGGCGAGATGCGCACGATGAAGACGGTGCTGCTGGCCCAGAACACGCCCCGCTTCGTCGAACTCATCGAGGTGGCCATGCAACGCTACGCCGACCTGATGCGGCAACTGGCGGCGACGAAGCAGAAGAACGTGGAGACCTACCCCTGGGAGGTACCCGCCGAACGGACGTACAACGATTTGTACGTGGCCCAGCCCGCCGAGAGGCACGCGCTGGAGCCGTTTTTCGAGTACAAATCGGCTTCGCTGCCCGAGCAGCAGTTCGTCCGGTTTCTGGAGGAAAACCGCCATCACCTGGCGTGGTGGTACAAAAACGGGGAAAGCAACAAGGTGCATTTTGCCGTGCCCTACCAGAAAGCGGACGGGCCGCACACGTTTTACGTGGACTTCGTCATCCGCTTCGCCGACGGGACGCTGGGGCTTTTCGACACCAAAACGCTGGGTTCGGACCCGGATTTCGTGCCGAAACACAACGCACTGGTGGACTACCTCGACGGCCTGCGGGCCGGAGGCGGCAAAGCCATCGGGGGGGTGCTGGTGCCGCATTCGGTGGCCGGGCACGGTGGGCAGGATGCAACTCGCCTCTGGCGCTTTTCGCAGTTCCGCCTCAGCGATGCCGCCGACCACACGGGTTGGGAAAGCCTGAACCCAGCGGAGTACGGCGCTTCGTAAAAACCTTTGACCCTTCAACTTTTCATGCAAAAAGGCCTCGACTCCACCTTCGTTCAGTACGGCATCCGCGCCGATGATTTGCGGCACATCGAAACCCTGGCAGCCGAGCACGGACTGGATTTCGAATGGGTGCAGGAAGACCTGCTGCGGGCGCTGCACGAAGCCCGCAACCGCAGCCACGACCTCGGCGAGAGCGACGTGGAGAAACTGATTGAGAAAGCGTTGGGGAAAATCCGGTAATTTGGTCAGACCGGCGGTCTGACCCGGTGCCCAGACTGCCAGGTCCGACCTCCGGTCTGACCAAAAATTCTCTCCCCATGCACCTCGTTGCCGATAACCTCTACCACATTTACAACCAGGGTAACAACCAGCAGCAAATCTTTTTCGAGCGGGCAGACTACGTGCGGTTTTTGGAAAAATACCGGGCGCTGGTCCTTCCCCACTGCGAGACCCTGGCTTATGTGCTGATGCCCAACCATTTTCATTTTGAGGTGGATATCACGGCCCGCTCTGTCCGGAAAGTCAAACTGGGCAACATTGAACTAACCGCCGTCAGCAACGGCTTCCGCCTACTCCTGAGCGAATTTGCCCATGAAATCAACGACAAGTACCAGCGTTCCGGGTCGTTGTTTCGCCAGAAAACAAAGGCCAAAATCCTCGTCGATGCCGACGATTCATACGGAACGACCTGTTTCCACTACCTGCACCAGAATCCGATGGCAGCGGGGTTGGTCCGAAAAATGGAGGATTGGGAGTTTTCCTCGTTTCGCGACTACCTGCACCTTCGGCGCGGGACGCTGTGCAACCAGACGTTGGCTAGTCAGTACCTGCGGTTCACGCCGGAATTATTCTACCGGGAATCATACGGTGTGATTCCAGAGGAACGTATCAAAAAATTGCATCTCGACTGACGACGCAGGTCCGACCTGCGGTCTGACCATTCTGCCATGCTGCTCAAACACATCAAAGCCCGCAATTTCAAAACTTACCTCAACCTCGACCTCGATTTGACCGTTCAGCCCGACCGGCCCATCGTGCTCATCGGTGGGGCCAACGGGGGCGGGAAGACCACGTTTTTCGAAGCCGTTTCCGGCGCGTTGTACGGGTTGAATTTCACCAGCGCCAGCCAGTTCCGGCAGTACCTCAACGCGGGTGCCCTCGGGCGCGAAGAGGAACGCATCGTGCTCGAACTCTACTTTTCGGGCCGGGTGCTCAACCAGGAATACGATTACGTGCTCCGCCGAACGTACATCCTCAACCCGGAGGGTCGCCCCGTGGAGAGCGTGCGGCTCAACATGGGCGGCAGCGTGTTTGAATACGGCAGTGCCACGCCCGCCGCCCAGCGGCTCCAGCAGGAGGCGCAGGTCTCGAAAATCATCAAGGCCAACCTGCCCCGCGAACTGAGCCGCTACTTTCTCTTCGACGCGATGGAAGCCGGGAATCTGTTGAAAGAAGACCAGTTGAACCGCGTCATCCGCGAGAACATTGAGAACGTGATGGGGTTCAACAAGTACCTGTTGCTGGCCAAAGCCGCCCAGCGCGTGACCGAAGCGTACACGGCCCAGCGGTTGCAGGTGGAAAAAGAAAAACAGGAGTACCTCGGGCTGGTGGAACAGCGCAAAAAATTGGAGGCAGACAGCCTGACCCTGAAAGCCCGGCGCACCGAGCGGAGCGATTTTCAGGTAGCCAACGTCGAACTCTACCAGAACCTGAAGGCGGGGTTGAATCAGGAAACCCAGTTGAAAGCCAAAATCGGCCAACTGGAGCAGCAAATTGAAGCCACCCGCAAACGCGAAACGCAGTACCGGGCCGACGTGGAGAGTTTTGCCAAAAATCTGGAAGCCCACGTGTTTCTGCCCAAACTGGCCGAGGCGTTGCGGGCCGAAGTCAGTTTGATTCAGCAAACCCGCCAGGCCGACGAAGAGCGGCGGCAAGAACAACTTTCGCCCACCCAGGTGCAGGACGTAGCCCGCCGCGTGATGGCTTTTCTCCAAAGTCAGCAAATTGAAGTATCCGAAACGGCCCTGATTGACTACCTCCAGCACGGCCTGAACGGCGGTGCGGAAAGCGGACCGTATGATTTTCTGGAAGTTCAGGAATTGAAAGCCCTCGATGGTCTCGTCGGGTCGGCGTTCCAGAACCCGTTTCCTCTGCTGCACCAGCAACGGGCCGAACTCGACCTGGCGCTGGGGCAGGTTCCGGCGCTGGTGCAGCAAATCAACGCGCTACGGGCACAGGTTTCGGGCAGCGACTACAACCTACTGCGTCAGTACGAGGAGGCGGGAAAAGAAATTGAAGACCTCACCCGGCAAATCGCCGAGTTGGACCGGGAACGGACCAAGCTCGACCGCCGCCTGAGTCAGTTCGATATCCAGGCCTCCGAAGAACCCGACCCGCGTTACGAGGCGCTTAAAAAACTACGGCCTTTTTTCGAGGCCGTGGCCAACCACCTGCTTCGGGTGAAGAAACAGCAGTTGCAGCTAAAAATGAAGCAGGATTTGAACCTGAATCTGGCCGCCTACCGCGACGTCATCGACCGGGTGGAGCTTTCGGAAGACCTCCGCGACCTGAGTTTTCGAATTTACCACCGGGCGGGCAACGAGATTTACCTCAACCAACTCAACACCGCCTCCAAGCAAATCGTGGTGCAGGTGCTGCTCAAGGCTCTCCACGAGTTTGGCGACTACGACCCGCCCGTGATGATTGACACCGTGATGGGTGTGCTCGACGAAACCAGCCGGGCCACGGTGCTTGAAAACTACTTTCCGGCGCTTTCGCACCAGACCATTCTGCTCAGTTCCGACTCCGAGATTCGTCCCACGACCGACTGGCCCCGGCTGGAAGCCTACGTGTCGAAAGCTTTCACCGCCGTTCGGGACCGGGAGAATCAGTGTACGAACTTGGTGCCGGGGTATTTCGGTGAAGCGTTGAACTGAACGAACGGGTCTAACCTTCGGTCGGACCATCATTTTAAATTTTATGATTACCCTCGCAGCCATCCGCCTCGCCGACGGTCTCACCGAAGCGCTCCAGCCCCTGCGCCATCGCCTCGAAGACCGCCTCAACCTGACCCGCTACACCGACGGGCAAAAGCCTTTTCAACTTTACAACAACATGCTCCAGCGGGTGGCTCTCATGGCCGGGCTTTCCCGCCCCGACGAACGCAGCCTGGCCGAGGTCGAAGAGGTTCGGCTCATCAGCCGTGGCGACCACGTTCACGACACCACGTTTTCGCGCAACAACCTGCAACCCCTCTGGTCAGCCCTGCTCAAATTGCGGTACGAAAAATTCAACCCGGATTGGGAAAGCGCCCCGCTCCGGAGCAAAATCATCAACGCCGAGATGTTCCGGGGCATCGGCTACTTGCTTGAAAGCGAGCACCTCGACGAATGGCTGCTGCACACCGTAAGCCCCGCCGGACGCGGGGGTACGGGCAGCATTCCCCGCCTGAATTTACATGTTGGCAGCTATGATGAACTTCCGGCCTATCTCGACTTGAACGGGCGGGATATCGCCAACAACCAAATTCTGGTGGCGGGCACGACGGGTTCGGGCAAATCTAACCTGCTGGCCATACTCATGCACGAACTTCGGGCCGCCAGCGTCGAAACGGCATACCCGGTGAACTTCCTGTTTTTCGACTACAAGGGCGAGTTCGCCGACCCGGCCAACCGCGCCTGGCTCACTCTCTTCGAAGCAACCGAAGCGGCCATTCTCGACCCGCTCCGCCAGCCTCTGCCTTTTACGCCATTCAAAAACTTCGAGGGCCGCACCCAGAACGAAATCAACCTTTACGCCACCGAACTGGCCGGTGCCCTGACGGCCATCGACCGGGCCAGCATTTCAGCCAAGATGAATTCCCGTCTGACGGAGGCCGTCATCAATGCCTACCGCCGGACGCAAGGGAAACCCGTCGATTTTGAGTTGCTTGAACGCGAATACGCCGCCCTCCTTGAAAAGGACACCGACGACAGCGTGCGGGCGGTGTTGAAGCAACTCATCCGCACACCGCTTTTCGCCCGGCAGGATTCCGTTGATTTGATTCGGGAAAGTTACTTCATCAAAATGGACGGTTTTCCCAAAGACGGCGTCCTCGCCAAAGCCCTTGTGTACTTCGTTGTTTCGAAGCTCAACAACCTCTACGAAAGTTTACCCAAGCAAGCCAGCAACGACGAGTGCGTTGAACTGCGTCACTTCACCATCATCGACGAGGCGCACTACATGCTCGATTTTGACAACCGGCCCCTGCGCAATCTCATCGCGGTAGGCCGAAACAAAGGGTTGAGCCTCATCCTGGCCACGCAGAATATGGACAGCTTCAAAAGCGAGCATTTTGACTTTTTTGCAAACGCTCAATACCCGCTGCTGATGAAACAGCAATCGGTTAATGACAAGGTGCTACGGGATTTATTCGGCGCGTCGGGGGCCGAACTTCAGGACATCAAGGAAGCGATTGCCGGTTTGCAAAAAGGCGAATTGCTCGTCAAAGACACCACCACGACAGCAGCGCTCGGTTTTGGCAAGAAATACAAGAAGATGAAGGTCAAACACCTGATTTAAACCCGATAGTCGGTTGGCAGGTTTCTAAGCAGAAGGGGCGGAATGATTTTGGCCTGGATGCCACCCCGCCCATAAAAGCAAAAAGCCCGATAATCAAAGTGATTATCAGGCTTTTGCGGTCCGGACGGGACTCGAACCCGCGACCCCATGCGTGACAGGCATGTATTCTAACCAACTGAACTACCGGACCGTCTCGCCCTTCGTTGCCGAAAAACGTGGTGCAAAAGTAGGCGCTTTTTGCCCCTCGTCAATACCTTCGTTTCAAAATTTTCCGAAAAAATTTCGATGCACAAACCCGCGCCCCACGAGTACCCGGTCGGCCCGTATTTCTCCCGCTACCTCGAAGCCGTTGACGGTCAGAACGTTCTCGACCTGCTCACGGCCCAGGGCGCGGAGGTGGCGAACCTGTTCCAAAACCTGACCGACGACCAGCAAAATTTCCGCTACGCCCCCGGCAAGTGGTCGCCGAAGGAACTGCTCGGCCACCTGACCGACACGGAGCGGATTTTCTCCTACCGGATGCTGGCCATCGCCCGGGGCGAACAGCAGTCGCTGCCCGGTTTCGACGAAAACGAATACCAGGCAGCGGCCAATTTCAGCGAACAGCCCCTCGCCGACCTCCTTCGGCAGTACGAGCTGACCCGGCAGGGCACCCTCGCGCTGGCGGCGAGTTTCTCCCCCGAAGCCTGGGAACGACGGGGTACGGCCAACGGGGCCGCCGTCGGCACGCGGGTGCTGGCCTGGCTCATCGCCGGGCACGAACGCCACCACCTCAACGTGTTGCGGGAGCGGTACGGGTTGGGAGAGAAAAAGGAAAAGTAAAAACAAGAAATAAGGAATGACGAAGTAAAAAGGACTTCTGCCTTCGTCATTCCTTATTTCTTGTTTTTACTTTTTCAGCGCCACGCGGTTACTGGCTACTCCAGCACCACCGCTCCCGTCTGCCCGTCGAGGAGCAGGGTGCTGCCTCGGGTGAGGTTGAGGCTGACGGACTGGCCGGTACGCAGGCGCAGGGTGCGGGGGCCGCCGTCTTTGGTGTGGAGCAGAATCAGGCCCGAATGGGCGTAGGTGAAATCGTTCGCTTCGTTGTACACGTGGCAGCCCGCCGCCCGGAAAATGGCCCGGAAGCCCTCCGTGCCGTTGAGCGGCAGGGCGCAGTACACCGAGGTGAAGTCCTTCAGTTTTTTGCGCACGATGATCGGGCGGTCGGTGTCCGCCAGCCGAGCGAGGGGTTCGGCCACGGGGTCGGTGGGCACGGCCAGGGGCGTGATGGCCCCGCCGAACGTGTACTCGTAACCGGGGTTCAGGAAACGTACTTTCGGTTTGGGACCGGAGGCACCCCGTTCGAGTTTCATCCCCGTCAGGCCCTCCACGAACCGCAGGTCGAGGCGCTCGCCGTTGGTGTAGCCGGTCAGGTAGTTGAACACGAGCGTGCGGCCCCCGCGGGCGACTTTTTCCGCAACAAACTTCCGCTGGGCGTCGCTGAGTTTGTAGGCGTTCATGAACACCACGGCTTTGTACTGCGGGAGGTTCACCCGGTCGAGGTCGAAGTCGTACACGTGGTCGCCGACGACCCCGCAGCGCAGGGCCTGCTCGGCGGAGTGGTCGAGGACGTTCAGCGAAATGGGCAGTAGGGCCGACTTGAGGTAGTAAAACACGTCCTGGCTCCACACGTAGAGCACGTCGGCCTCGGAGCGGTAAGGCACGGTTTGCCGCCCGTCGAAAAACGCTTTCTCGGCCCGCATCGCCGCGAGGTACTTCGGGTTGTCCCACCAGCCGAAGCCTTTTTGCAGCCCGAAGTCGTAGAGCCAGAACACAATGCCCCGCATGAGCGGCAGCAGGGCGCAACGGCGGATGATGCTGGCGTACTCGGGGTCGTAGCGCTCGCCGTAGCGGATGTTGTCGTAGTCGGTTTTGGGGTGCAGGTAGCCGTTGTCGATTTCGTCGAGCCAGAGCTTGCCGTGCAGCAGCGTCGATTCGATGACGCCCCGCGAATTGCCCGACCCGCCCGCCTGTCGGCTGGGTCCCCAGTAGGTTTGCGGGGCGGCGAGGTAATCCACGTACGGACTTTCGAGCACCTGCCGCACGAACAGGTGCCCACCGACCGTCTGCCGGTTGAAGGTCATGTGCAGGTAGCCGTAAAAAATGCCCGTGATGAGGGGCCGGGGCCAGGTTTCTTTCACCAGTCGGCAGAAGTGGAGCGCCACGTCGGCCACGACCTGCTGCTGGGCGGTGAAGTAGTCGATGGTGCGTTGGTCGAGGGCGGGGTCTTTGAAAAAGCCGTCGTGGGTGCGCAGCCGCTCGGTGGTGTCGGGCACGGTGGCGGTTTCGAGGGTGAAGGCGCTCGTTTTCCAGGCCTTTTGCAGGGCGGCGTCGGTGCCGTACTTCGCCCGCAGCCAGTCGCGGAAGTAGCGGGTCATGGCCGGGCCGGTGTCGGGGTCGTGTTCGATGAAACCCCAGTAGTGCCACTCGCCGTAAATGCCCCCGGCCACGTGCATGCCAATCACGGCGTTGCCTTCGGGGGTTTGGGCGAGTTTTCGGCAAAATTCGGTCAGTTTTTCGCTCGCGTCGGTGCGCCATTGCTCGGAAGCCAGGCTGGCCCGGAGTGCCCGGTGGATGTCGTGTTCCTCGTTGTGGAAGGGCGGCCCGGCCTTCAGCGTCGTGTCCACGGGGCCGTCGGCGAACTGCGTGCATTCGTCGGGGTGGGCTTCGTTCCACCAGAACGGGGCGTTGACGTGAATCCGAATCACCACGCCCGCGTCGGGGCATTGGTCGAGCACGCCCCGCACCTGCCGCCTTGCCCTGGCCATGTCGAGGGTGTCCCGGTTTTTGGACCAGATGTCTTCGAAGTACAAATCGACCTGGTAGAGCCGGAAGCCGATTTGGCAAAAATTGTTGAGGTTGCGGGCGGGCACCTCCTCCCACGACCACCGCCCGCCGTAGGCGTGGGTAAGCGCGTAAAACGCCGGGGTTTGCGGCGCGCCGTTGACGAACAGCGTCGGGCGGCCCAGGTGGGGTTTGACTTCGGCGGATTTGGGCGTCTGGGCGGGAAGCAAGGCCGCCTGGAGCAGGCCAACGACGAGGGCGAAGAATTTTTTCATGGGAGGATGGGGCTTTGAGGGAAATACGCCGGTCAACGGGTGGAATCGATACGAACGGTGGAGTTGCCCGATGCGAACTGGCTTTTTCGTGCCGTAGGCACGGCATGTCGGTAGAAGCAGTTTGCGAACATGTTCCAGCGTACCGTAGGTACGCAACCCGTGCGGTGCATGGTGGCGTACCTACGGCACGTTGAACTCCAGCTTTTGGCCTTTTCTACCAACATTTGACCCCGCTGGGGTCGAAACCGCCCGCCGATTCGCACCGAAATTTTCCATTCCTCCCCGCAAGTTCTATTTTCCCGCCCAATTCGCTGCCCTATGCCAACCGTCCGCGCCGTCACCCAATTTCTCGAAACCCTCGCTCCCCTCGCCTACCAGGAATCCTACGACAACGCCGGGCTGCTCGTGGGCGACCCCGCCGCCGAAGTGACCGGCGTGCTGACCTCGCTCGACTGCACCGAGGCCGTGATTGACGAGGCCGTGAAAAAAGGCTGCAACCTCGTCGTGGCCCACCATCCCATCGTGTTCCGGGGATTGAAAAAACTGAACGGCAAAAACTACGTGGAGCGGACCGTCATCCGGGCCATCAAACGGGACGTGGCGATTTACGCCATCCACACCAACCTCGACCACGTCCGGGGGGGCGTCAATTTCAAAATCGCCGAAAAACTGGGGCTGGAAGCCGTGCGGATTCTCGCGCCCAAGCGCGAAACCCTGCTCAAACTGGTCACGTTCGTGCCCGTCGAACACACCCAGCGGGTGCTCGACGCGCTCTACGCCGCCGGAGCGGGCGGGGTGGGCGAGTACAAAAACTGCTCGTTCCGGGTCGAAGGCACGGGCACCTTTCTACCCACCGAAGGCACCAACCCGGCAATTGGACAAGTCGGCCAAGCCGAGGAAGTGACCGAACACCGCGTCGAAGTGTTGCTGCCCGCCGTGCTGGAGGGCGCGGTGCTGGCGGCCCTGCGGGAAGCGCACCCCTACGAAGAGGTGGCGTTTTACCTGCAAAAACTCGAAAACGAGAACCAGGACGTGGGGGCCGGGGCCATCGGCACGCTGCCGGAGGCACTGGACGAAACCAAATTCCTGCGTTTTTTAAAAGAAAAAATGAACCTGCACGTCATCCGGCATACGTCGCTGCGGGGGAAGACCGTGCGGACGGTGGCCGTGTGCGGCGGGGCGGGGAGTTTTCTGCTGCCCGACGCGCTCCGGCAGGGGGCCGACGCCTTCGTGACCGCCGATTTCAAGTACCACGAATTTTTCGACGCCGAAGGCCGTGTGGTCATCTGCGACATCGGCCATTACGAAAGCGAGGTGTTTACCAAAGACTTACTCCGCGACGTTTTGGCGAAAAAATTCACTACTTTTGCGGTCGAAATTTCGGAAACCCCGACCAATCCGGTCAACTACTACGCGTAGGGTTGAAGTCGTAAGTCGTACGAGTCGTAAGTCGTAAGTGGCTCCTTTTGCTGCCTTGGCTTGCGCGTTTTTTCCTTGCGACTTACGACTCTTACGACTTACGACTGTCTTCATGGAAACCACCATTGCCCAAAAGCTCGACGCCCTGCTGAAACTTCAGCAAATTGACTCCAAACTCGACGAAATCAAGAAAGTACGCGGAGACCTGCCCGAGGAAGTGCGGGATTTGGAGGACGAAATCGCCGGCTACGAGACCCGCATCGGCAAATTCCAGCGCGACATCGACGCCCTGGAAGACGAAATCAGCAAGCACAAAGCCGCCAAGAAAGACGCCGAGAAGCTGATTACCAAGTACAAAGATCAGCAGATGAACGTGCGCAACAACCGCGAGTACGACGCCATTTCGAAGGAAATCGAACTCCAGCAGCTTGAAATGGAGCTTTCGGACAAGCGCATCAACGAGGCCAATTTCAAGATCGTCAACAAGCAGGCCGACATGGCCGAAACCCAGGGCGTGCTCAACGAACGCCGCAAGGATCTCCAGACCAAGCGGGCCGAACTCAATACCATCGTCGGCGAAAGCGAGGAGGAAGAGCGGGGCCACCAGGTGGAGCGCGATGCCCAGGCGGTGAAAATCGAAGAGCGCCTGCTGCGGTCGTACGAGAAAATCCGGAGCAACGCCGTCAACGGCCTCGCCGTGGTGACCGTGCGCCGGGGAGCCTGCGGGGGGTGCTTCAACGTGGTGCCGCCCCAGCGCCAGGCCGACATCAAGGACAAAAAGAAAATCATCGTCTGCGAACACTGCGGCCGCATTTTCGCCGACGTCGAGGAAGCCGCCTTCGCCCCCACCGGGCGGGGTCGGTGAGCGCTTTTTCAGCAACACCAATGCGCCTTAAAACCCACCGCCCACGAATGGTTTCGTGGGCGGTTTTTTTGTGGGTGTTATTTTCTTTTCACGTCTCCTCAAGCGCTGCCCTGATCGAGATTTGGGAAAGGCCCCTTCAAAGGGGGAATTTCCCGCCCTCACTTTTTGCAAAAAACAAACCTTGCGGCCCCCCGGTAAGGGTAGCCCAAGAGGCAGTGGGAAATGAGGCGGGGAACAGCGACTTCGCCTGGTCGCCCCAACACCGCCAGGCTTATGCCGACATCAACAAATTGAAACTGACGTCGGGCCGGGCGCTGCTCGCCCAGGCTCCCCGCAACGGCATCGGCCTCTACCTCGCCGATTACGCCGACCTGCTCTACCTGCTCGTGGCCGAAGACCGCGCCGCCTACAACCGCCTCGAAGCCGAGGAAGACAACCGCCTGAAGCAACTCCGCCGAATGGACCCCGACTCGCCCTGGAATCGCTTCATTCAGGCCGAAATCAAGCTGCACTGGGCGTTTGTGAAGATTAAATTCGGGCACGAAACGAGCGGGGCCTGGGGTGTGATTCAGGCCTACCGGCTGGCGAGCGACAACGCGAAGCGCTTCCCCGATTTTCTGCCCAACCAGAAAATCCTCGGCCTGCTCCACGTGCTCATTGGCTCCACGCCCGAACAGTACCGCTGGGTAACCAACCTCCTGGGCCTGCGCGGCGACGTGCCCGGTGGCCTGCGCGAACTCGCCCACGTGGCCGCCCGCGACCCGATTTTCGGCGATGAAGCCCGGCTGATGGAGGCGCTCATCCGGGTGTACATCACTAAAACCGACGCCCGGCAACTGACGCAGTTTCAGGAGTTTGTCCGGCAACGGTCCGACAACCTGCTGCTCCGGTTTTTTGGCGTGGCGGCGCTGATTAAGGAAGGGCAGAGCGAAGCGGCGCTCGGGTTGCTTGCCAGCCGACCGACCGGGCCGGAATACCTGCCGGTGCCGTTTTTTGAGTACCACCGGGGGGAAATTTTGCTTCAGAAAAAAGAGTATGGCCCGGCATTGGCGGCGTTTGGGGCGTTTCTGAAAGCCCACCGGGGGCGCAATTTCGTGAAAGATGCCACCTACAAACAGGCCCTCTGCCACTGGCTGCAAAACGACGACGCCCGCGCCCGCCCGCTGCTCGACCGCGTGCGGCAAGTGGGTGCCACAACCGTCGAACCCGACAAGGTGGCCCAACGTTTCGCCGAACAATTCAACGACATCAGGCCCGACCGCGCGGCCGTGCAGAAGGCCCTCATGCGCGCCCGGCTGGCCTCCGACGGGGGATACTACGCCGAGGCGATGGAGGAACTAAAAAATTTTCAGGAAAAAAGCGTCCCCCTGTCCCGCGACCGGGCCGAACTGGCCTACCGCCGCGCCCGCATCCTCCACCGCAGCGCCGACACCGGCCGGGCGGTGCCGTTTTACGAGCGGGCGCTGGCGCTCAGCGAAGGCCAGCCCTGGTACTTCGGGGCCATGTCGGCCCTGCAACTGGGGTACATCGCCCAGGCCAAAGGCCAAAACCAAACTGCGAGGGCTTTTTTTGAAAAAGCCCTCGCGTTTCGGAAACACGAGTACAAAAACTCGGTGGACAACAAGGCGAAGGCGGCGCTGAACGGGTTGGGGTACTGAAAAGAACCGAAAAATGTAAAATGACGCGAATAATGGGATGGAAAAGGGTAAAATTCCTTGTCCCGTAGGGACAAAATGTTGATAGAAACTGCATCCTGGAGGTTTTTGCGTGCCGTAGGTACGCTACTGTGGCGTACCTACGGCACGCAGTCGAAGTCCGTGAATGCTTCTCTACCGCGCGGCGGCCGCCAATATTAAGCCCCTACGGGGCCGCTGAGGGCATTTCATCCCATTATTCGCGTTAAAATGAAAAACCGCAAAATGAAAAAGTGAAAGGCATTACGCCCCTCCTTTTTCAGTTTTGCGGTTTTTCATTTTACATTTTTCGGTTCTCAAAGGCTGAGCAGTTCCTTAAACCGAATTGCCTGCCGCCGGGAGATTTCGATGCGGTCGCCGCCGCGGAGGGTGACGAGCAGACCGCCCGAAAACCAGGGTTCGATTTTGTCGATCCAACTCAGGTTGATGATGTGCTTGCGGTTGGCCCGGAAGTAGGTTTTCGGGTCGAGGCGGTCCTCCAGCGCGTTCAGGGACTTGAGCACCAGCGGTTTCTGGTCGTCGAAATGGAGTCGCACGTAGTTGCCCATGCTTTCGAAGAGCCGCACCTTGCCCAGCCGCACGAACCAGCATTTCTCGCCGTCTTTCACGAACACCTGGTCGTTCTCGGTCAGCAGCTTGCCGTGGCCTTCTTCCTTCGCTTTTTTGTCCTGCTCGTGGTGGCTGAGTTCTTCCTCCACCCGCTGGATGGCCTCGGCCAGACGGTGCTGCTCGACGGGTTTCAGCAGGTAATCGAGGGCATTGAACTCAAACGCCTTGATGGCGTACTCGTCGTAAGCCGTCGTGAAAATCACTTCGGGCACGTGACCTTCGAGGCTCTGGAGGAGTTCAAAGCCGTTTTTGCCCGGCATCTGAATGTCGAGAAACAGCAGATCGGGCTTGAGTTCGTCGATGAGTTGGATGGCTTCTTCGGCGTTGGCCGCTTCGCCGACGATGTTGATTTTCGGGAAATTGTCGAGCAGGCGGCGCAGTTCGTTGCGGGCCAGCCGTTCGTCGTCCACGAGGAGGGCTTTCATGCGGAAAAAAGGGTTAGCGTTTGGGTTTGAGGGATGCCTGGAGGCCCAGCACCGGGGTTGGGCTGGGGTTGGGTTTCGGTTCGGGGTCGCGGGCGGGCGCGTTGGCGCGGATGGCAAACTCGCCCTCGGTCGGAATGACGACCTCGGCGCAGACCACCGCCTCCGACCCCTGGTAAATCCGGAAACTGGCTTCGGGGCCGAAGAGCAGTTCCAGCCGGTGGGCCGTGTTTTCAAGTCCGAAACCGCCCGATTCGGTGGTTTCGAGCACGCCCGTGTTCGAGATGCACAGGTGCAGGGCGCGGTTGCGGACGTGCGCGTCGATGCTCACGAAACCGCCCTTCACGGGTTTGGAGACCCCGTGCTTGATGGCATTTTCGACCAGCGTCTGGAGCATCATCGGCGGCACCTGCACGCTCAGGGCGTCGGGGTAGATGTTTTTGCGGATTTCGAGGCGGTCTTCGTAGCGGATTTTTTCGAGGGCGAGGTAATCGTCCACGGTGCGCATTTCCTCGCCGAGCGAGACCGTCCGGCGGCGGTCGGCGAGGAGCGAACTGCGGAGGATGTTGGAAAGCTGCGTGATGCCCTTCTGCGCCCGGTCGGGGTCTTCGAGGATGAGCGCACGGATGCTGTTGAGGGCGTTGAACATGAAGTGCGGGTTCAACTGCGCCCGCAGCACCTTCGCCTCGGTTTCTTTCGCCGACGACTCGATGCGGATTTTCTCGACCTCGATTTCCTTCCGCCGCTCGAAGTAGTGGAACATGTGGTAAATCAGGGTCCAGACCAGCATGTACTTGCACCAGTTGGCCAGGGCGTTGAGGGTGGCCAGTTGGGGGTCGTCGAACACGATGATTTGCGCGTCGAGCGGCACGTTGATGGCCGTCATCACCCCGCCCATGACCAGGATGGCGGGCAGCAACCGAGGGGCCAGTTGCATGAAGGGCAGTTCGGTCCAGTTCCAGCTCCGGGCGAGGTGGCGGTACGTGTGGGTGAGCAGGATGCCGAAGCTGATGTTGACGGCCAGTTCGAGCAGCAAAAAATACGTAAACCCAATGATGGGCACGTAATTCAATAACTCATTGAGGGCCAGCGCGGTCCAGCCCGTGATTTGAAAAAACCAGTACGTTCGTCGTCTTGACATGCGCGGAGTTCCCCGGTCGGCGGGCTGGTTTTCCCAAACCCCATTTCCCGAATCAGTTTCAAGGTACGCCGCCCCACCCGCCGCGAACGGTGAATTTTGGATTAGCGGGAAAATGGACGGGTTGTTTGGTTGTTTGTTAGTTTGGCTGTTTGGGAGTTTGGTTGTTTGTTGGTTTGGCTGTTTGGTCAGACGGGTGTTGTTGCCGTCAAACAACCGAACAACCAAACTCCCAAACAGCCAAACCAACAAACAGCCAAACTTCCAAACAAAATCAAACCGCAAGCGGCTGCAAGTGCCGGGTGTCGTTGGCGCGTTCGAGGAGGAAGCGGCGGGCGTCGTACTCGTAGCGGAGCACGTAGAGGCAGAGGTTGCGGTGCTCGAATTCGTCCATGCGGGCCAGGGGCTGGTTGAGCAGCAACGTAAGCAGGATGCGAATGGCCCGCCCGTGCATGGCCACGAGGATGGTTTGTTCTGCGGGCCGGCTCAACATCACGTCGATGACGGGTTGCTGGCGGTCGCACACCTGTTGGGGGCTTTCGCCGCCTTCAGTGGCGCGGTCGGTCTCGCCCGCGCGCCAGGCCTGGATGAGGTCGAGGTAGTACTCGTCGTCGGCGTAGTTGGGCACCTTGCCCTCGCGGAGGCCCCAACTGATTTCGTTGAGACCCTCGTGGCGTTCGTGGGGAATGCCCGCGTCGATGAAGGCCTGGACGGACTGCACCGTGCGGCGGAGGGCCGAGGTGTAAATTTTATCGAACGGAACGTCGTGGTAGGCTTCGTAGAACGCCGCAGCCTGGGCGTAACCGAGTTCGTTGAGGTCGGCGTCGATGCCGCTGCCCTGCACGACCCCACGGCGGTTGTACTCCGTCTCGCCGTGGCGGATGAGGTAAATGGTTTTCGATAATCCGGAGTCGCTCAAGGTCGCGGTGGAATTTGACTATTTTTGGGACGCTTTCCCAAAAATTTCCGCGAAGCTACGCAAATTTTCCCACTTCTCCCTGCCCCGATTATGATAAAACCGGGATACACCCTTGAGCAAATCAACGCCTTCAACCAGAACACCCTCGCGAGCCACCTGGGCATTGAGTGCGTGGACGTTGGCCCCGATTTTCTGGTTGCCCGCATGCCCGTCGACGGTCGCACGCACCAGCCTTTCGGCCTGCTCCACGGCGGGGCTTCGGTGGCCCTGGCCGAGTCGCTGGGCAGCATGGCCTCGTTCCTCTGCCTCGACGACCCGCAGACCCAGCAGCCCGTGGGCGTGGAAATCAATGCCAACCACCTGCGCTCGGTGCGGAGCGGCTACGTGTACGGCCGCTGCGTGCCCCTGCACCTGGGCCGCCGCTCGCACGTTTGGGAAATCAGAATCAGCGACGAAGCGGGAAAACTGGTGTGCGTGAGCCGGATTACGATTATGGTGGTGGAGGGGAAAAAGGAGGAAGGGGAAAAAGGAAAAAGGGGATGATTTTTTTAACCCTTCTCCTTTCTCCTCTTCCTCCTTTTTCCCCTTGCCTCACTTCAACCCCAAATCCTCCTGAATCTGCCCCACCTTCCCCTTGAGTGCATCGTACACGGCGTCGAAGTCTTCGGGTTTGTCGAGCGGGGCGTTCACCGAGACGTAGAACTTGATTTTCGGCTCCGTACCGCTGGGACGGGCCGACACCTTCGAGCCATCGGCGAGGAGCAACTGAATCACGTTTGAGCCTTCAATGCCCATCTCCGCCGGAATCGGCGTTTCCTGGCCCGTAGCCACGTCCTTGCTCACGAGGTTCTGGTAATCGAGAATCGTCACGGGTTTTGACCCGGCCACCAGGGCGGGCGGGTTGCCGCGCAGGTCGGCCATCATCCGCTGGATTTCTTCGGCCCCTTCGCGGCCTTTTTTCGTCAAAGAAATCAGCCCTTCGTAGTAGAAGCCGTTTTCCTGGTACATCTCCGTCAGCAGGTCGAACAGGCTCAGGCCGTTGTCTTTGGCGTAGGCCGTTAGTTCGGCGATCATGGCGCAGGAGGCGATGGCGTCCTTGTCGCGCACGGCGTCGCCGATGAGGTAGCCGTAGCTCTCCTCGCCCCCGCCGATAAACTGCTCCCGGCCTTCCAAATCCCGAATCACCCCCGCGATGTACTTGAAGCCCGTCAGCGTGTCGTAGCATTTCACGCCGTAGCGTTCGCACATCCGGTTGATGAGATCGGTCGTGACGATGGTTTTGGCCACGAATTCGGTGCCCGTCAGTTTGCCCGCGTCTTTCCAGGCCCGCAGCAGGTAAAAAATAATCAGGCTGGCCATCTGGTTGCCGTTGAGCAACTGCCATTCGCCCTTCGCGTTGCGCACGGCGCTGCCCACGCGGTCGGCGTCGGGGTCGGTGGCCATCACGAGGTCGGCGTCGAGGGCTTTGGCCTGGTTCATGGCCAGGGTCATGGCCTCGGTTTCTTCGGGGTTGGGGTACACCACCGTCGGGAAATTGCCGTCGGGCGTGGCCTGCTCCTGCACGACGTGGACGTTGGTGAACCCGATTTTGGCCAGCGCCTTCGGCACCAGCGTAATGCCCGTGCCGTGGATGGGCGTGTACACAATCTTCAAATCGTGCTGCCGCTGGATGACGCCGGGGTTGACCACGTTTTTGGCAATCACCTGCTCCAGGTACTGCGCGTCCACTTCCTCGCCGATGAGCGTGACGAGGTCGGCGTTGCCGTCGAAGCGGATGTCGTCCACGGATTGAATCGCGGCCACTTCGGCGATGATGGCCTTGTCGTGGGGGGCCACCACCTGGGCGCCGTCGGTCCAGTAGGCTTTGTAGCCGTTGTACTCCTTCGGGTTGTGCGAGGCCGTCACGACCACGCCGCTCTGGCAGCCCAGCAGGCGGATGGCGAACGAGAGTTCGGGCGTGGGCCGGAGTTCTTTGAACAGGAAAACCTTGATGCCGTTGGCCGAAAACACGTCGGCGGTGACGCGGGCGAATTCGGGCGACATGTTGCGGCTGTCGTGGGCGATGGCGACGCTGATTTCGCCGTTGGGAAAGTTCTTTTTCAAGTAATTGGCCAGTCCCTGCGTGGCCGCGCCCACCGTGTAGCGGTTCATGCGGTTGCTGCCCACGCCGATGAGGCCCCGCAGCCCGCCGGTGCCGAATTCGAGATCTTTGTAGAACGCGTCGGCGAGTTCGGTTTCGTTCTGCTCGTCGAGGAGTTGCCGGAGGGTGGTTTTGGTTTCGGCGTCGTAGGGGCCTGCAATCCAGGCCTGTACTTTCTGGCGGGTGATGGCGTCGAGTCCGGTTGACATGGCGATGCGGTGACTGGGGTTTGGGTGAACGATTTTGGGGCGCAGGCGGGTACGATTTGGCTGCAATCTTACGGCTTTTTGGGCGTGTTCGCCAACTGCCCGCGCCGGGCGGTTTTTGGAGCGTTGCCAAATTTTATAAAATATTTTTGCCGACAAACGGCTAAAATTCAGTGTCTTGCAAAATTTTTTATTCCCAAGACAAACTTTTTCCAAATTTAAATACGTTGGGCAGGGGCAACCGCGTTATGCAGTGGTGTTCGCCAAAAGCACCCGTTTCTTTCACTTTCCAACCCCCGTTTTCCCGACGCTTCAACTCAACCGGATGGCCAAAAACTTTACGCAACCAACCCGATTGTTTCACTTTAACCCTACAAACGAAGCGTTATGGAAAATACCCAAAACACCCAGCCCAAGCGGGCGAATGGCCTGCTGACGGCGGGCCTGGTCGTGATGACAGCCCTGGCCGGTTTCCTCGGCTACCTGCTCACCCAGGAAAAAGAAGTCAGCGGTCGGCAGGAGTCCGACATCCAGCTCAAAGTACAGGAACTGGCCACCACGCACGCCAAACTCGACTCGATTTCGCTGCAACTCGACCAGAAAATCGCCGAAGTGCAGCGCCTGGGCGGCAACGTGGACGAGCTGATGAAAGTGAAGGCGGACCTGGAGAAAGACAAAGCCGCCCTGCGCCGCAACAGCCGCGTGTCGATTGCCAAGTACGAAAACAAAATCAAGGAGTACGAGGCCTTCCTGGTCCAGAAGGACGAAGAAATCGCCCAGCTTCAGGAGCAGAACACCCAGTTGACGGCCGCCAACGAAACGTTGAACACCGAAAACACGGGCCTGAAAACCACGCTCGAAACCACCACGAAGGCCTACGCCGACACGGTGGGCACCCTGACGGCCAAAACTCAGGATTTGACCGAGAAAGTAACCATCGCTTCGGCCCTCAAAGCCGAGAATGTGCGCGTGTACGCCATCACGCCGAAAGGCAAGGAAAAAGACGGCGAAAAATACCGGGGCAAGCGCGTGGACAAAATCAAGGTGGCCTTCCAACTGGCCAAGAACCCCCTGACGAAAGAAGAGCCGAAGGACATTCTGGTGCGTCTGGTTGATCCCGAAGGGGCCGTCGTGAGCGACATGGCCACCGGTTCGGGCACCTTCAACACCCGCAACGGCCAGGAAATGGTGTACACCACCAAGCAACAGGTGAACTACACCGGCAACGGTCCCGCCGTGGAAGTCGTGTACGCCCGGGGTAATCAGCCCATCAAGAAAGGCCGTTACAACGTGGAACTGTACTCGGAAGGCTTCAAAATCGGCGAAGGTGGTTTTGAAGTAAAATAAAACGCCCGCCAGTTTTGGTTGCTGGCGCCCGAAAAAAGGCCATCCCGACGGTTCGGGGTGGCCTTTTTCGTGTAAGCCCGTTCATCCCCGAATAAATTTTCCCGCCCGACGCCCCGCCAGTCAAAACTTTGGCGGAGATTTGGAGTCCACCCCGCCCCCAGCCTGCCGCGCCGCATGAAGAAAATCCTCCTCGTGGAAGACGACCAACGCATTGCCCAGAACATCCGCCGGGGCCTGGTTGACGAAGGCCACGACGTGCGGGTGGCCTACGAAGGGGTGGCGGGGCAGCAACTGGCCCTCCTGCATCCCTTCGACCTGGTGATTCTGGACGTCAACCTGCCCGGCATGGACGGGTACGAAATCTGCCGCACGCTGCGCCAGGCCAAGCCTCACCTGCCCATCATCATGCTGACGGCCCTGGGCGAAATCGAAGACAAAATCGAGGGCCTCAAACACGGGGCCGACGACTACCTGGTCAAGCCCTTCGATTTCCGCGAACTCAACGCCCGCATTGCGGCCTGTTTTCGCCGCCTCAGCCTCGTCAGTGTGCCCGCCCAGGACGACCTGCTGCGGGTGGCCGACCTGGAAATCAACCTGACGACCAAACAGGTGCGGCGGGCCGGGACGCCCATCGAACTGACGGCCCGCGAATTTGCCCTGCTCGAATACCTGGTGCGCAATCAGGGCAGGGTGCTGTCGAAACTCGACCTCGCCGAGCGGGTCTGGAGCCATAATTTCGACACGGGGACCAACGTCGTGGAGGTGTACATCAACTACCTCCGCAAGAAAATCGACCGGGATTTTGACCCGAAACTGATTCACACCCGGTCGGGGCTGGGTTACGTGCTCAAAGCCGACGCCCCATGACCATCCGCAACCGCATCGCGCTCCAGTTTTCGCTCATCGTGGCGTCCATCCTGGTGGGGTTTTCGGTGGTCGTGTACGCGTTTTCGACCTCGTACTGGAAGGAGGAGTTCTACGGACGCCTTCAGCAAAAAGCCCGGACGACCCTCCAGTTGCTGACCGAGGTGGACGAAGTGAACAAACGGCTGCTGGAAATCATCGGCAGCAACGCGTCCACGGCGCTTACCGGCGAAAAGGTGTTCGTTTTCGACGCCCGCGACAACCTCGTGTACGAAAGCACCAGCACCGACGACACGGTGGCGCACGTGGACCGCAGCCTGCTGCAACGGGTGCGCGCCGAAGGGCTGGTCGAGTCGGTCAGCGGGGAGCACCACGTGCTGGGGTTGCTGCACGAAGCGGGGGGCGCTTCCTACGTCGTGCTGGTTTCGGCCTACGACGAATTCGGCAACTCCAAGCTCCGCAGCCTGCGGCGCACCCTCGGCTGGGGCCTGCTGGCGGGCATCGCCCTGACTGCCGGACTGAGCGTGTTTTTCGCCGGGCAATCGTTGCGGCCCATCGGGGCGCTGAACCGGCAAATCCAGACCATCACCGAACGCAACCTGCGGCAGCGCCTCGACGAAGGCCACCGCCGCGACGAGGTGGACCAACTGGCGGTCAATTTCAACCTCGTGCTGCAACGCCTCGAACAGGCTTTCGAGCAGCAGCGCACGTTCGTTTCCCACGCTTCGCACGAACTCCGCACGCCCCTGGCCGCCCTGAAATCGGAAATTCAACTGGGCCTGCGGCACCCGCTTTCGCCCGAGGCGTCGCGGCAGGTGCTTGAGACTTTGCTTTCCGACACCGACCGTCTCATCGGGTTGAGCAACAGCCTGCTGCTGCTGGCCCGGTCGTTTGAAAACATTGGCCAGATGCCGCTGCGCGAGGTGCGCATGGAGGAAGCCATCGCCCTGGCCCAGGAAGAACTCCTCAGTGCCCGGCCCGGCTACCGGGTCGAATTCGCCTACGAACACCTGCCCGACTCCGACACCCAGACCCTCGTGGCGGGCCATGAAGACCTGCTCAAGCGGGTGCTGCTCAACCTCATGGACAACGCCTGCAAGTACTCGCCCGACGGCACGGCCCGCGTGTCCATCGGCGGCGACGCGACGGTGTGCCGCGTCCGTGTGCGCGACACGGGCATCGGCATCGCGCCCGACGACCTGCCCCGGATTTTCGAGCCGTTCTACCGGGCCACCAACGCCACCGGTTTCGCCGGTTTCGGCGTGGGGCTGTCCATCTCCCAGCGCATCCTGGAACTGCACCGGGGACGGCTGCTGGTGGAAAGCACCCTGGGCCAGGGCAGTTGTTTCACCCTCGAACTCCCGCACCTCTGAGGCCCCGCGTCATTTCTAATTTTTTTCTAAGTTTTTTCTAAGTGCTTTCTAAACTCTGCAATTCAGTTTTGTACCCGTAAGCCACTGCTCCTGACGAGGCGTTGCCTTTGTGATGCAGAGCATGTCGGAGCCGTGGCTACTGCTTTGTAAGCACATTCTTTTCATTATAAAAAGGGTTTATTCCAAAAGCCAACTTGCCAAGTAAGTTGGCTTTTTTGTTGGATGGCGGCCCGAAACAGTCCTTCGGAGCGGAGGGCCACCCGACCAGGCCCGTGGTTCGGTATTTTTGGGAAAACCCACCGCGCCCTGCGTACTTTCGCGAACCGATGGCTGCTTCATTTGGCCCGGCGTGAACCGACCCCGGCACGATTCAATCAACATGGCATCTTCCGAAAAAACGGCCCTCCTCGTCGGGGCCACCGGGCTGGTGGGCAACCACCTCCTGTTCAAACTCCTCCAGGACGGCCGCTACGGCACCGTCCGCTCGCTCGTGCGCCGCCCGATGCACATCAAACACGCCCGCCTCGACGAGCGCGTGGTGGATTTCGACCACCTGAACCCCGAAGACTGCGCGGGTGTACACGACGTGTTCTGCTGCCTGGGCACGACCATCCGGCAGGCCGGTTCGCAGGAGGCCTTCCGAAAAGTGGATTTTCAGTACCCCCTCGACGTGGCCAGCCTCGCCCTCAAGGGCGGCGCGAAGCAGTACCTGCTCGTCACCTCGCTCGGAGCCGACCCCAAATCCCGGATTTTTTACAGCCGCGTGAAGGGCGAACTCGAAGACGCCGTGGCGGGGCTGGGCTACGAAAGTTTCCACGTCTTCCGGCCCTCGATGCTGCTGGGCAAGCGCAAGGAAGTCCGCATCGGCGAGGGCCTGGGCAAGGCGCTGATGGTGCTTTTATCGCCCCTGCTCCTGCTGCCGGGCCTGCGGCGGTACGCGGGCATTCAGGCCAGCAAAGTGGCCAACGCCATGCTGGCCGTGGCCCGCCGCGAACAGGCCGGGCGGCACGTCTGGCTGTCGGATCAGTTGCAGGAGTTTTAAGTTTTAGGAGAAAAGGGAAGAGGGGGAGGAGAAGTGAGCGAACGGTTTGGCGGTGACGGTAAAAAGGGCTTGATTGCGCCCTTAATAACCGCCCCAACGCCTATCCACCATGACCGCCGTACCGCCCCTGTTTCTCGTTGCCCAGCGGAACAATGCCCGCGCCGAGACAACGATTTCGCTTCTCCGCACCCAAGCTTTCGAGGTACTGCCGCCCGTATTCGACGGGCAAGACGCCCTTAAGGCCCTGGCTCTGCACCGGCCCGCGGTGGCCTTTCTTGGCTGCGACCTGCCGGGAACCGGCCCGCTGGGCCTGCTCGAACGCCTCCCCGACCACGTGCTGCCTACCCAGTTTATCGTTCACACGCGCAACCCCGACCCGATTGTGGCCCTTGAAGCCTTCCGGCTGGGTGCCCGTGGCTACCTGCCCTGCGATGCCGAGCCGGAGGAGTTGCTCACTTGCGCACGTGCGGTGCTGCGTGGCGAGTTGTACCTGAGCACCAGCCTGCTGGGCGACGTGGTGGCCCTTACCCTCCGGCTCCAGGAACTCGAAGCGTACCGCGCCCTTAGCGACCGCGAACGCGAAATCCTTGACTTGATTGGGCATGGCCTGACCAGCCCGCAAATTGCCGAACGGCTGCACCCGCAGGTAAGCCTTGACACCGTTGAATCGCACCGCCGCCACATCCGCGAGAAACTGGGCATCACCGACACGGGTAAAAACGCGCTGTTGCAGAAAGCCCTCGCCTACCGGAAGTTGATGGGGGGGGGGGGGATAAAACCTTCTGATAATTAAGGAGTTATTCAGAAAGTCATTGCCGACATCCCGGCAAAACCCGTACAAAAAATCCCGGTTTTGCCGGGATTGACAAACGGGGGTAAACGCCCCGACCTTTGGACACGAAGAAGCCCCGCTCCCGAAAGTTGGCGCCGACGGGAAGCAGGGCTTTGCAGGCTAAAATTCTCTCACAATTTTAACCCGTACCAAAGGTATGAAGAAATCTCCTCCTGCCCGTATGGGCTGGCGTGTCCTCACCGCCGTTGCCCTGACTACTGTGTTTGCGGCTGCTTTCTGGGCCTGTCAGAAGAAATTTTCGGAACCAGAGTCGACACTTTCAGCCGCACGAAAGGACGCTTCGGACGTGAAAAGCGACATCGCCGTTGTTGATGGCGTGTTGCGGTTTTCCTCCGAAAAAGTACTTGCTGCTACGCTTCGGTCGCTGTACGAACATCAAAAGCCCCAGGAGTTGAATGAATGGGAAACCAAATTACTTGGCTTTAAATCCATGCGACGGGCGTTCAACGAAATCAACTCCGCCGACGAGGAAGCGATTGGTACGCGAGGACTTACCGAACAGCAAAGCGGGTTTATCAAGCTCATCGGTGAGGGCGAAGACCGCGAAGCAGTGCGGGTGGTAGCCGACCCGGTGTGGGCCACGGTCATCAACTCGGAAGGTGTGTTGTTCATCGGCAGCACGGCCTACAAATTCATGTACGACAAGGTGCTACGCGTGGACAATTTCGGAACGACGCAAAATGCCAAACGCCGTTTTGACGAGCCAACTGGCCGAAAGGAGTTCACCATCAGTCGGCAGCGCATCGTGACTAACGGGCAACGTCAAACCACGAAAGCGGGGCGTGTAGCAATCCAGTATAACAACGAAGTGGTTTGCATTCAAGAATACTGGCACGGCAACTGGTTGTGCTGCAAGAAGCGGTTTGTGGGGGAAATTGAAGCGTCGGGCACTGATTCCAACCCATTCGACCAGGATTTAGAATTTAAGGCAATGGTCGCAGCCTCAAAACACCAACGTCGGACCTCCGGTGTGTGGTGGGCGGATGCAGTTCCTGTACTCAGGCTTAAATTTAGGGCAGAGGTTGGGTCTATCCCAGCCGCATTTACAGGCATCTGGGATAGCGCGTTTTATCCAGAAGCTGACCCCAACGGCTGGTTAACTCTACCCGATGCGAGTTTGCTTGAGAAAGGGGCAGGTACCTGTTTTCCAAATATTCCTTGCTTGGACGGTGGGTATCTCATCAATACCTATTGGGGCCAACATGAAGGAAAATGCGACGATGACCAGTGGAGGATTTGTAACAACAACTGGCCATGATCGACTTACTCCGTACCCGGCTTGTAGAAGCCGGGTACGAAATTTTTTCGACTTTATGAAATTTTTACAAGCAATCGTTTTTGTCTGCTTCCTTTGTAACCTCTCCGCCGTTGGACAGGATTCTTCTGCTGTTTTCATTCAGGAATTAAACGGAAATTTTGATTTTGTTCGCGTTGTCACTCGTAATGCCACAAAGCTTTGGCGGATAAATCCGGCTGTGGCGCTTCAGGTGAAGCGTGACTTTTTTATCGGTGTAGAGATTCCGATCATTTATCTTAACTCAAAAAGTACCCCAAGCAGTGGCTTACAAACTGGGGCTGGTCCTGGGGGTTATCAGATACAAATTGACCGAGCTACCGCGACAAACATTGGAGCATCAATTTTTGTCAGAAAGCACATTCCGTTGAGTATGCGGACGCTGTTGTTTTTCCAACCTGGATTTGGCTATCACTGGTTTCAGGGTAACGCTACCGGGCATTCAGCACGAGGGGCTGAACGGTTGAGCGAACGGCGCGCAGGCTTTGCACCAAACATCAGGATCGGCTTTGTTTACAAACTCAATGAGCGCTACTGGCTAAATTCAAGCTTAAATTACTCCAGCTCCAATCGCTTGAACGTTTTTGTTCAGCAGGGACCGAACGCGGTTTCCCTGCAATTCGGTCTTACGTTTCTGCCGCGCTTTTGAAGAGGCTCCCCCGCCGTCGCTCGTGTCCCGCGAGCGACTTTTATTTCAAGCCCCTCTGGGGCGGCGTCGGGTTGCAAGCGCCTCTACTCAGTTCAAAAACAGGTTCAATGTTTATGTCTGTCATCGCATTTAACCTTTCTTGGTCAGAATGAGCCTGTTCGCTGAACACCCCGCTCCGGAGTGGCTAGTGATACCTATCACTCCAATTCCATTGCGGGCAAGATGCGATCGATGGCAAGAGGCCTTTCCCGCTCCACGACGGGCTAGCTCAGGATGACAGGGGGATGGGCTGCCCGATTTTGAGAATACGCTTCCGGTCTGAGGTATTTTGTTTCCGGGCTGTGATAGATCGTCTCCGGTTGAGATATATTCCTTCCGGTTCGGGATATTTTGCCTCCGGGCTGAGGTATATTCCTTCCGCACGGAGATATTTTGCTTCCGGTCTGAGATATTTTGCCGTTGCACTGAGATATTTCTTCACTGCACCGGGATATTTTGTCGTTGCACCGGGATATTTCCTCGTTGCGCTGGGATATATCGCCATGTCACCGGGGTATTTTGCGATGTTGTTGGGATATATTGCGATGTCACCGAGGTATTTCGTTGTGTACCCGTGATAGCAGGCCGTGTCATTGAGGTATTGGGCCGCTTCAACGAAATGGTTCACGATGTCACCGGGGCATCCTGCCCGGATTGGCCGGAGGAGGGCGAAGTCGTTGACGCGGGTGCCATGCAGGGAGAACGAAAAAAGGGGCACGGTGCCTTTTTTTCGTTCTCCCTGCTGCATTTGCCAGCGCTTACCAAATCTTCGCCCGAAGCGAATCGGGCCGGTACATTTTGTCGCCGGGTTTTACGCCGAAGGCTTCGTAAAACGGCTCGAAGTTGGAGAGCGGCCCATTGGTGCGGAACTCGCCGGGGGAGTGCGGGTCGGTGTTGATGCGGGTGCGCAGGGCCTCGTCGCGGATTTTGGTGCGCCACATCTGGGCGAAGGCCAGGAAAAACCGCTGGTCGGGCGTGAAGCCGTCGATTTTTTCGCTGCTTTTGCCCTGGGGCGTCAGCGTCTTGAAGGCTTCGTAGGCGATGCTCATGCCGCCGAGGTCGGCGAGGTTTTCGCCGAGGGTGAGCTGGCCCTTCACGTTGAGGCCGTCGAGCACGGTGTAGCCGTCGTACTGGTCGATGACGAGTTGGGCTTTCTTCTTGAACAGGTCGCCGTCTTCTTTTTTCCACCAGTTTTTCAGCATCCCCATGTAATTGAACTGCCGCCCGGAATCGTCGAACCCGTGGGTCATTTCGTGGCCGATCACCGTGCCGATGGCCCCGTAGTTGAAGGCGTCGTCGGCGGTGGGGTCGAAAAACGGCCATTGGAGGATGCCCGCCGGGAAGGCGATTTCGTTGCGGAGCGGGCTGTAGTACGCGTTGACGGTGGGCGGCGTCATGCCCCACTCGGTTTTGTCCACGGGTTTGCCGAGGCGGCTTTTCTGCTCGTTGTAGCGCCACTGGGCCAGCGCCTTTACGTTGCCGTAGAAATCGGCCCGGTTGATGGTCACGCCTTCGTAGTCCTTCCACTTGCTGGGGTAGCCGATTTTGGGCGTGAAGGCGGCGAGTTTTTTCTGGGCTTCGGCTTTGGTTTCGGCGCTCATCCAGTCGAGGCGGTCGATGCGCCGGGCGAAGACCGTGCGCAGGTTGGCCACGAGTTCGTCCATGCGTTTTTTGGAAGCGGGCGTGAAGTATTCCTTCACGTAGAGTTGGCCGAGGAGGTCGCCCATCAGGCCGTCGGTCATCGACGAAACGCGTTTCCAGCGTTCCTGCTGCACTTTCTGCCCGCTGAGGGTTTTGCCGTTGTACTCAAAACTGGCCTGTACGAAGGGGCTGCTCAGGTACGAAGCCGCGCCGTTGAGCACACTGAAACGCAGTTTGTTCTTCCAGGTTTCGAGCGATTCAGAACCGATGAGAGTGGCCAGTTTTTCGTAGTACTTCGGGTGGGCCACGATGAGCGTGTCGGTTTTCAGGCCGAGGCCGCTGAGGCGGGCCGGCAGGTCGAGGGCGGGTACTTTGGCCGCAAAATCCTTCACCGCAAACTTGTTGTACTGCGTCAGCGGATTGCGCATCTCGATGCGGCTCAGGTGCGAGGCGGCCAGCTTGCCCTCCAGGGCCAGGATGTCCTGGGCTTGCTGCCTTGCTCTGGCTTCGGGCGTGCCGGTGAGGACGAAAAGTTTCGTCACGTAGTCCACGTAAGCCTGGCGGACTTTCACCGTGGCGTCGTCGGTCTTCGTGTAGTAATCTTTTTCGGGCAGGCCCGTACCGGTCTGGCGCATCCCGACGGTGTGCGTGTCGGGGTTTTTGGCGTCCTGCGTCACGCCGATGGCGAGCAGCGACGAGCCGCCTTCCATCGGGCGGCGGGAGGTGTAGGCCAGCAGGTCGGCCACCGACTTGATGGCGTCGATTTCGGCCAGGTAGGGCTTCACCGGGTCGTAGCCGCGCCGCTCGATGGCGACCGAGTCGAGGCCCGAAGCGTAAAAATCGCCCACGCGCTGGGTGAGGCTGCCTTTGGGTGCCCTGCGGTCGGCGGCAGCGGCGTCGAGGATTTTCTTCAGGCGCTTCTGGTTTTCGTCGCGCAGGGTATTGAACGACCCCCAGCCCACTTCCGAGGCCGGGATTTCGGTGGTTTTGAGCCAGGTGCCGTTGGCGTAGCGGTAAAAATCCTCGCGGGGGCTGACGGAGCGGTCCATGCCCGATAAATCGAGGCCGCGCTTGGGGCGCTCGTCAGTGGCCATTAGGCCCAGCGTGAGCAAGCCGCCCGCCAGGAACAGAGAGAAGCGTTTCATTCGGTTTTTGTGGTTGATGTGGTTTGGTTGAAGGGTCGAATTTAGGAAATGTTAACCAATTGCGGGCAACGTTCCGCCGCCGAAGCGGGTTGGTTGGCTATCACGCCAGACTTTTTCACTACTTTCGTCCGAAGTTTCGTCATGAATACCCACCCGACCATGAAAGTTCAGTACGACCGGGAAGCCGACGCGCTCTCGTTTTTGTTCAGCGAAAAAGCCATTGACGAAAGCGTCGAGTTGAAACCGGGCATTTTCATCGATTACGCCGCCGACGGCACCGTGGTGGGCATCGAATTGCTGGAAGCCTCGCGGCACACCTTTCCGACGAAGATTGAATTTGGGGTGGAATGAGGCCACCTTCAAGTAAAAACAAGGAATAAGAAATGAAAAAGACAGAAGGCTTTCCCTTCGTCATTTTTTCATTTCTTATTCCTTGTTTTTACTTAACCACCTCTAACCGTTTTCTCCACATCCGGTATCTTCGCCGAAATTCCTTCCCATGAAAATCGGCATTTTCTTCGGCGGCCCGGCCCGCGAACGCGAAATTTCTTTCCTCGGCGGCAAAACCGTTTTCACTCACCTCAACCGGACGCTGTTTCAGCCCGTGCCCGTGTTCATCGACGGGCGGGGCGACTTCATCCTGCTCCAGCCGGAGTTGATGCGCTCGGAGAACATCCGGGCGTTTTATCCCCCTCCGGGCGTATCCACGCCGGGCACGATGGACGTGGGCGGCTTCACCGTGTACGACGAATCGCTGGGCGACCTGCCGGAAGCGCAGTTGGAAGCGATGATTCACGCCGTGGGGCAGCGCATCCGCCCGCACGAGTTCCGGGAGCACTTCGATTTCGCCTTCCTCATCGTCCACGGCCCGCAGCTTGAGGATGGGGCCATCCAGGGCCTGCTCGAATGGTACGGGGTGCCGTACTACGGCTCCGGGCTGATGGGGTCGGGCATCGGCATCGACAAAATCGCCCAGAATCGCCTGATTCAGGCCACGGTCGGGTTGGACAAACGAACCGCCGTGCTCCGCAAAGACGAGTGGGATTCGACCGACCACGCGCTGATTTTCGAGCGGCTGAAAGCCGAGGTGGGCCTGCCCTTCGTGGCCAAAGCCCCGCACCAGGGGTCGTCCATCGGGGTAGCGTTCGTGAAAACCGACGACCTGGGGCAGTTCGAGAAAGCCATCCGCCAGTGTTTGTTTCAGGACGAAATTACGGCGGCGGAGTGGGGCGGTTTTTCCGAACATGAAAAACACGCGCGGCTGCAAAAGTTGGCCAATTTCGACGAAGGCATCGCCTTCCCGCTCGTGCTGAACGACGAGGAAATCCACCACCCCCAAACTCTCCGCGAGCGCCTCAACGCGCATTTTGCCCAAAGCCAGGCCCCGGCCGGCCTCACGTCGGTCAACCGCGAGGATTTGGTGCTTTTCGAGGCGTTTGTCAAAGGCCAGGAATTCAGTTGCGGGGTGATTCAGGATTTTGACGGAAAGCCCGTGGCCCTGCCCCCCACCGAAGTGGTGAAGGACGAGAGCATCGAGGTCTTTGATTTTCGGACGAAATACCTCGTCAGCGTCACGCGCAAAAACATTCCCATCGACACGACGCTCGAACTGAACCGGGAAGTGCAGCGGCAGGCGCGGGAAGCCTTTGCCGCCCTGCGCTTCGGGGCCTGCACGCGCATCGACGGCTTCGTGACCCCCGACGGGCGGGTGATTCTGCACGACCCGAACACGCTGCCGGGGATGTCGCCGGTTTCCTTGATTTTCAAGCAAATGGCGCAGATTGGCCTGAACGTCACCGATTCGCTGACGTACTTTGTCCGGGCTTCGCTGCGGGAGCGCATCCGCGAGGGAAAATCCACCACGCGCTTTGAAACCCTGCTCCGCGACCTCGACGAACGGATTGGCGACAACGTCAGCGCGAAAAAGCCCCGCGTGGCGGTGGTGTTCAGCGAAAACGACGAAGAATTTGCCGAGGCCAAAAAAGCCTATTCGCGGGTCATCTGCCGGGGCACCCACGCGGCCCTGCCCGTGCTCGAAGTGGGCGGCGACCCGCACCCCACACTCTACGCCCTGCCCGCGTACCTGCTGATGAAGGATTCGGTGGCGGAGGTGAAGGCCGCCCTCGACGCGCCCACGCACCCGCTCATCGCCGAAACCCGCGCCCACGCGGTGGCCATCACGCGGTTTTTCGCGGGCGACCCCCTCCTCGAACCCCGCCGGGTGGACACGCTGGCCGAGGTGGCCGACCAGCTTTTCGCCCTCGGCATTCACCACGCCGGAACCCTGCCGATGTACCAGCCGTGAGTTTTTAGGTAGAAGCAATGACTTGGCAAATCTCGTAGGGGCAACCCTGCCGTTCCGGGTGTGGGCACTGCCCCTGCGTGGTTTCTTTTTCTTTTCATTCCCTTGCACCCCGGTCGGAAAAGTCCAAATTTTGTAGTACCGAAAAAATCCACCAATTCGTTATTGACCAGCGCGTGACGAGGCGTTTGGAACTGCGATGGAAGACAACCGCAAGTACATCATCCAGGGCTTGTTCGTCCTGGTGGCCTGCATTTACCTCATCAAGCTGTTTTACATCCAGGTCATCGACACGGGCTACGAGTCGGCGGCGGCGGATAATGCCATCGAGGAAGTCGTGCAAATCCCGTATCGCGGGCAGGTGTACGACCGCTTCGGCAAGCTCATCGTGTACAACACGCCGGTGTACGACCTCTACATCACGCCCAAAAAAGCCCGCGTGCCCGACACGCTCCGGTTTTGCAGCCTGCTGGGCATCACCCGCCACGAGTTTGACAGCCTGAGCCAGGCCGCCTTCAAGTACTCGAAAGTGAAGCCTTCGCTGTTTTTGCGGCAGTTGTCGGTCGAAGATTTCGCCCGGATTCAGGATTCGATGGTGGACTACCCCGGCTTCACGTTTGAAACCAGCAACTTCCGCACCTACACCGCGCCCACGCTGGCCAACCTGCTCGGCTACACCGCCGAAATCAGCCCCAAGCAATTGGAAGAGCAGGAAGAACGGGGCGAAAATTACTACCGCCAGGGAGATTACGTGGGCAAAAGCGGCCTGGAAAAGCAGTACGAGGAAATCCTGCGGGGCCGCAAGGGCATCAAGTACATCATGAAAGACGTGAAGGGCGTGGTGAAAGGCCCCTGGCGCGGGGGCGAAAAAGACCTGCCCTCGGTACCCGGCAAGAACCTCTACACCGGCCTCGACCTGGAGGTGCAGCGCTACGCCGACAGCCTGTTTCAGCACAAAATGGGCAGCATGGTGGCCATTGACCCCAAGACGGGCGAAATCATCGCGATGGCCTCCTCGCCCACCTACGACCCCAAACTGCTGTCGGGGCGGCTGTACTCCAAAAACTACGGACGCCTGGCCCTCGACCCGTACAAACCGCTCATCAACCGGGCCTTGCAGGGCTTCTACCGTCCCGGTTCGACGTTCAAACTGATTCAGTCGCTGGTGGCGCAGCAAATGGGGGCCATCACCCCCGGCACGGCGTACGCCCACGGAGGGGCACCGATGAAGTGCCACGGGCACCCCAGCATCAGCAGCCTGCACATGGCGGTGCAGTATTCGTGCAACCCGTACTACTACCACGTGTTCCGGAAAGTCATCAACGAAAACGAAGGCACGACGCCCTTCAAAAAAGCCGCGATTGGGCTGAAAAAATGGGGCGAGTACGTGAGCCGTTTCGGCATCGGGCAAAAACTCGGCGTGGACCTGCCCTACGAAGCCAAAGGCAAACTGCCCGACGTGGAATTTTACAACAAAGTGTACAAGGGCGAATTGACCTGGAAATTTTCCAACATCTACTCCCTGAGCATCGGCGAGGGGGAATTGCTCATCAGTCCGATTAAAATGGCCAACGTGGCGGCCATCATCGCCAACCGGGGCTGGTACATCACCCCCCACGTGGTGCGGGCCATCGGCGACCCGAAGGGCAAACCCCTGCCCGAATACCTCGAAAAACACGAGGTCGGCATCGACCGCCAGCACTTCGAGCCGGTGATTCAGGGCATGCAGGACGCCGTCGAGCGGGGCACCGTGTCGCGGCGGGCCATCGTGCCGGGCATCGCGATTTGCGGCAAAACGGGCACCTCGCAGAACAAGCGCGGGAAGGACAGCTCGATTTTCATCTGCTTCGCTCCCCGCGACGATCCGAAAATCGCCGTGGCCTGCTTCGTGGACAACGGGGGCTTCGGCGGCGTGGCTGCGGCCCCGATTGCGACGTTCGTCGTGGAGAAATACCTGAACCGGAAAATCGACCCGTCGCGGAAAGCTTTCGAGCAGCAGTTCATGGAAACCAATTTCATCCAGAACGTGCCGATGGCCGAAAAGCCCGCCGCCGCCCCGAAACCCGCCACGCCCCAGCCCGCTCCGAAAAAAGATTCGGTGAAGGCCCCGGCGAAACCGCTGATTGCGGAGAGTGGGAAGGGGAATGGAAGCAACCTGCGGTGAACCGAAAAACCGAAAAATGAAAAACCGAAAAATGAAAAAGTAAAAATATTTCCCCTCTCACCCACCTCATGGAACCGCGACGGTATGACCTGGAAGAACGACTGATTGATTTTGGCGTGCTGATTATCAAAACCACCGAAAAGTTGCCCGTCACGCAGGCAGGTCGGTACTTGGGCGATCAGTTGCTTCGTTCGGGTACGTCACCGGCGTTGCACTACGGCGAGGCTCAGGGAGCCGAATCGAAACGCGATTTCATCCATAAAATGGGGTTACCTTGAAAGAACTGCGTGAAACCAACAATAACCTGCGCTTAATGAACCGGGCAGGCATGCTGACCGACGAAAAGGTGCTGTCCGAGGCGCGGCAGTTGGTTGCCATTTTCACCAAAAGCATCGAAACGGCCCGCAAGGGCCGCGATGCCAGGCCGGAGTAGCGCCCCATTTTACTTTTTCAGTTTTACATTTTTCATTTTACATTTTTCGGTTCCAGAAATGCCTTCCCGCGACAGCATCAAACACCGCCTCGACTGGCTGACCATCACGCTCTACGCTGCCTGCGTGCTGTTTGGCTGGCTCAACGTGTACGCGGCGGTGTACAACCCCGAAACGCACACGAGCATTTTCGACTTCGCCACCAACTCCGGCAAGCAACTCATCTGGATGGGCACCACCGTGCTGCTCATCATCGCCATCCTGGTGATTGACTACCGGTTTTACGACACCTTCGCGTTTTTTATCTACGGCTTTGTCGTGTTTCTGCTCATCGCCGTGTTGTTTCTGGGCAGCGACATCAAAGGGTCGCACTCCTGGTTTAAATTCGGAGGGTTTCAGCTCCAACCGGCGGAGTTCGCCAAAATGGCCACCACGATGGCCCTGGCCCGGTACCTGAGTTCACCGGGGGTCAATTTGACCAAGTTCAAGGATCAGGTCAACGTGGGCATCATCGTCGCCATCCCGGCGATTCTGATTCTAGTGTCCAACGAAACCGGCTCCACGCTCGTGTTCGCGGCCTTTCTCATCGTGCTCTACCGTGAGGGGCTGCCCGGCGTCTACCCGCTCATCGTGGTCGTGTCGGCCATTTTGTTCGTGCTGGCGCTGACGGTGCCCGCCGGGTACATTTTCATCGGCATCGCCGCCGTGGCGGTGGTCGTGATTCTGAACTTGCCCCGCTACGCCAAGCATTTGACCAACTACCTGCTCATCGGCGGCGTGGCCCTGGCCATGATGGGCCTGGTGCTGGGCACGAGTTTCTTTTTCAACAACGTGCTCCAGCCCCACCAGCAGAGCCGCATCAAGGTACTTTTCGACCCCTACGCCGACTACCGGGGCGCGGGCTGGAACGTCATTCAGTCGAAAATCGCCATCGGGTCGGGGGGCGTGTTCGGCAAGGGCTTTTTGCAGGGCACTCAGACCAAGTTCGACTTCGTGCCCGAGCAGAGCACCGATTTTATTTTCTGCACCGTGGGCGAGGAGCACGGCTTTTTCGGCAGCCTCATCGTGGTGGGTCTGCTGCTTTCGCTGATGCTGCGGCTGGCCTACCTGGCCGAAAAACAGCGCAGCCGCTTTGCGCGGGTGTACGGCTACGGCGTGGCGTCGATTTTGTTTTTCCACTTCCTCGTCAACCTCGGCATGACCATCGGCCTGATGCCCGTCATCGGCATTCCGCTGCCGTTTTTTTCCTACGGTGGCTCCTCATTGTGGTCGTTTTCAATCCTGCTGTTCATTTTCCTGAAACTCGACGCCCACCGGTCGCAGATTCTGTCGCGGGCGTAGGGGAAGTTGGCAGTGGGTAATTGGCAGCGGGCGGCGAACCGCTTGGCAGGTTTTTGAATGGAATTTTTGCCAACTGCCAATTGCCCACTGCCCACTGATTTTGCGTAGTTTTAGGCCGCTTTCACCCTCCCGCCTTCACCGCAAAACAACCTTCGGATTCACTGATTACGACTGGTGTCGTGTCTATTCTTTTTTGAATGCAACCCGTTTTACGTTCCCAACCGTCGTTGGAGGAAGTCTTCGAAGCATCGCCGAGCGGGCTTCTGGTGTGCCAGGCCGTGCGCGACGAAACAAACCAAATCACTGATTTTCAAGCCACCCTCGTTAACTCAGCCGCTGCCTCGCTGCTGGGAATTCCCAAAGAGGCCTTCCGGCAGGGCACCCTGCTCCAGACCCAGCCCGGCGCGCGGGAAAGCGGGTTGTTTGACCGCTACGTAGCCGTGACCGAAAACCGGGAACCGTTTGAATCCGAGATTTTCATCAACCAACGCTGGTACAGCGGCTCGGTGGTTCCGCTGGGCGACGGGTTCGTCGTGACGTTCGTGGGCATGGACGAAGCCAAAGCCGCCCTGCGCCGCGAGGAAGAAGCCCGGACGCTGTTGCAGGGGGTGCTCAACGTGACGCCCCTGGCCATCAACCACCTGGAGGCCATGCTCGACCCCGGGGGCGAGCCGGTGGATTTCGTGTTTCGCATCGTCAACCCGGCTTCCGAGCGCATCGGCAAGCGACCGGCCCGCGAACTGGTCGGCGAGCGCCTCACGGACATGTACCCGCACACCCGTGAAGCGGGCGTTTTCGACCAGTACGTGGCGGTGTGGCGCACGGGCCAACCCTGGCAGACCGAACTGCCCTACGAAGGCGACGGCCTGGCGGGATGGTTCAGTTTCGTCGTGACCAAACTCGGCAACGGGCTGGTGACGGTCATCAACGACATCACCGACCGCAAGCAGGCCGAACTGCGGCAGGCCGAACTGGCCAGCCAACTCACGGCCATTCTCGACAACACCCCCGTGGGCATCGCCCTGATGCGTGCGGTGCGCAACGAAGCCGGGGAACTCACGGACCTGGAATGGACGCTGGTCAACAACTCCACCGCGCGCACGGTGCTGCTGCCGGGCGAGGACATGACCGGCAAGCGCCTGCTCGACCTTTTTCCGGGTGTGCGCACGGTCGGAGCCTGGGACGGTTTCTACAAAAAAACCGTGGAATCGGGCCAGCCGCAGCGTTTCGAGACCTACTACGAAAGCGAGGGGCTGAAGGGTTGGTACCGCCTCGAAGGCACCCCCCTGGGCGACGGAATGCTGCTCACCCTGACCGAAATCACCGACCGGAAGGAGGCCGAACTCGAAGCCCAGCGGCAGGCCGAACTGTTGGAGAAAGTCGTGCAGAACACGCAGGCGGGCATCGTGCTTTTCGAACCCGTGCGCGATCAGGCCGGAGCCGTGGCGGATTTTCGCTACCTGCTCACCAACGACGTCAATTCGGCCGTCACGGGGCGGACTCGACGCGAGATGGAAGGGAACGGCATGCTCGAACTCTTCCCGTCCACCCGCGACACCGGGCTGTTCGAGCACATGCGGCGGGTCGTTGAATCGGGCCAATCCGTTCGCTACGAACAGCACTACCAGGGGGATGGGCTGGACAACTGGCTCGACATGCTCTTCACGCCCCTCGACAACGGCCTGCTGTTCACCTACCTCGACATCACCGACCGGCGGCGGGCCGAGCTGGCCGTACAGCAGCAGGCCGAACTGTTCAACGGCATCATCAACAACGCCCTCAACGGCCTGATCCACTGGCTGGCCGTGCGCGACGAGGCCGGGAACGTCGTCGACCTGCGCGCGGCGGTCTTCAACCAGGCCGGTTGCGACATGGCGGGCATTACGCCGGAGCAATTCCGCACGCGCACGTTTCTCCAACTCGACCCCGACGGGCTGTTCCCCGAGTACGTGCGGGTCATCGAAACCGGTGAACCCTTGCACACGGAGTACTACTTTCGGGAAATTGACACCTGGTTTGACGTCAGGGCGGCCCAACTCGGCGACGGCCTGGTGGTGTCGTTCAGCGACGTAAGTCCGCTCAAACGGGCCGAACGCGAGCAGCAACGCCTGGCCGACGAGTACCGGCACATCCTCGACAACGCCCTGACGGCCATTTCGCACTTCACGGTCGTGCGCGACGAAGCCAACTGCATCGTGGACTTCCGCTACGAGTCGTTCAACCACATGTCCGAACTCATCACGGGGCGCAAGGCCAGCGAGGTCGTCGGGCACCGGATGCTCGAACTTTTCCCCGGCGTGGCCGAAAGCGGGGTGTTCGACCGCTGGGTGCGGCTGGTGGAAGGCGACGGCCAGCCCGCCCGCTTCCAGGACCGCTACACCCTCGACGGCTTCGATTTCTGGTTTGATACCCAGGCCGTCAAGTGGGGCGACGGCTTCATCCAGTCGTACGTTGACATCACGCCCATCAAGCAGGCCGAGCAAGTGCAACAGCGGCAGGCCGAATTGTTCAACCAGGTCATCAATACCTCGCTCAACGGCATCCTGCTCCTCCAGCCCGTGCGCGACCCCGGGAACCCGGTGGGGCAGGTCCACGACTTCCGGGTGCGGCTCTTCAACCAGGCCGCCCACGACCTGACGGGCCTGCCCTGGGAATGGTCGCAGACCCGCACCCTGCTCCAGATGAACGAGAGCATCGGCACGTCGGGCCTGCTCGGTGCCGCCGTGGGGGTACTCGACACGGGCGACCCCCTGCGGGTGGAATTTTTCTTTGAACCTACCCACCGCTGGTTCGACGTGGCCGTAGCCCGGCTCGACGACGAACTCGTCGTGACCTTCAGCGACATTTCGGCCGTGCGCGAGTCGGTCATCGAACGCCAGCGCCATGCCGCCCTGCAACAGGCCCTGCTCGACGGCTCCATCAACGCCATCCTGGCCTGCGAAGCCGTGCGCGACGAGCGGGGTGAACTGGTGGATTTCGTGATGGCCGCCGGCAACCGGGCCGTGGAGGCAATGCTCGGGCGCCCGCTGGGCGAAGTGGTGGGCCAGAAATTGCTCACCGAATACCCCGGCAACGTGCCCTCGGGCAGTTTTCAGCGCTACAAAGACACGGTGGAAACCGGCCAGCCCCAGCGCTTCGAGATGTACTACCGCGCCGACGGCCTCGACACCTGGTTCGACATTTCGACGGCCAAAAGCGGTGACGGCCTCATTATTTCGTTCCTCGACGTGAGCGAGGCCAAACGCGCCCAGCAGGCGCTCATCGGCGAATCGATTCTCTTCCAGGCGCTCTCCTCGCACGTGCCCGAAACCGGCGTGCTCGTGTGCAGCACCGCCAAGCGGGTGCTCTTCGCCAACGGGGAAATACCCCCCATTTTCAACCGGGCCGACCAGCAGCGCCTGCCCGAAAAATTCCTCGGTGACGTGCTGCGGGCCGAATACCGCACCGAGGTGATGGCCGCTTTCCGGGGGGCCATCGGCGGGCAGCCCCGGCAAACCGCCGAGCAGTACGGCGACCTGTACTACGAGGTGTTTTACAGCCCCGTCGAAAACGCCGAAGGCCAGATTGTGATGGCCCTGGCCACGTTCCGCAACGTAACCCGCGACCGGCTCTACCAGCAGCAACTGAAGCAGTCGAATGAGAACCTGGAGCGCTTCGCCTACGTGGCTTCGCACGACTTGCAGGAGCCGCTGCGCAAAATCCAGTCGTTCGGCGACATGCTCTACCGCAAGCAGAAAGACCGCCTCGACGAGTCGGGCCTCGACCTCATCCGCCGGATGCAAGGCTCAGCCGAGCGCATGAACGAACTCATCCGCGATCTGCTGGCCTACTCGCGGGTGTCGTCCACCCTTCCCGAATTCAGCGACGTGTCCCTGGCGCACCTGCTGGCCGACGTGCGCAACGACCTTGATCTGGTGATTCGCGAAAAAAACGCTACCGTGCGCGTCGACCCGCTGCCCGTCGTCAGCGGCGACGCGCTCCAACTCCGGCAGTTGTTCCAGAATCTACTGAGCAATGCCCTTAAATTTACCCGTTCGGGTATTCCGCCCGTGGTTGAAGTAGGCCACTGCCGGGTAACCGGAGCCGAAACCGAGGCCGTGCTCCTGCTCCAGCCCGACGCATTCTACCACGAAATCCGGGTCAGCGACAACGGCATCGGCTTCGACGAACAGTACGCCAACCGCATTTTCGAAGCCTTCCAACGGCTGCACGGGCGGGGCGAGTACCCCGGCACCGGCATCGGCCTGGCGATTGTGAAAAAGGTTGTCGAAAACCACAAGGGGGGCTTATCGGTGAGCAGCCGGGTGGGTGAGGGTTCGACGTTCCGGGTGTACCTGCCGGTGGGCGGGTTGATGGAGTGAGGAGTGGTGGATGTCGTCGGTGGTGTCTGTCGGTGATGTCCGTCTGTAATGTCTGTCCGGGGTGTCCGATTCTCAAATCGGACACCGAGGGCAGCGGTTCGACGAGGTTTCAGGGAGCCATGTCCGATTTGAGAATTGGACACCACCGACAGACACCACGAGTGCTTACTTTTGAAAACGTTAACCCACTGTTCCTCCCTCCACCCGCTCATGCTCGCCACCACTCCCCCCAAAACCGCCTCCACCCGTTCCGCCGCGCTGCTCGTCACCGTCGCCGCGCTGGGGTATTTCGTTGACGTGTACGACCTCATCCTGTTCGGCGTCGTGCGGACGCCGAGCTTGAAAAGCCTCGGCCTGTCCGACGCCGAAGTGCTCCGGCAGGGCCTGCGGCTGTTTGATTTCCAGATGGCCGGAATGTTGCTGGGCGGCATTCTCTGGGGCGTACTCGGCGACCGGCGGGGGCGCAAGTCGGTGTTGTTCGGCTCGATTCTGCTCTACTCCCTGGCCAACCTCCTCAACGGCTTCATCAGCGACCTCAACGTGTACGCGCTGCTGCGCTTCCTGGCGGGCATCGGCCTGGCGGGCGAACTGGGCGCGGGCGTGACCCTCGTCAACGAAACCTTGCCGAAGGAAAAACGCGGCTACGGTTCGCTCCTCATCGCGGGCGTGGGGGCCATGGGCGGCGTGGCCGCCGCCACCGTGGGCGGCCTCACTGACTGGCGCACGGCCTACATCATCGGCGGGTGCATGGGCCTGGCGCTGCTCCTGCTGCGGGTGGGCACCTACGAATCAGCGGTGTTTCAGAACATGGGCAAATCCAGCGTGGGCCGGGGCGATTTCCTGAGCCTGTTCACCAACCAACGTCGGTTTTTCGTGTACCTCAACTGCATCCTCATCGGCATTCCCATCTGGTACGTGGTGGGGGTGCTGATTCTGTTTTCGCCCGAACTGGCCAAAGCCGTCGGCGTGCAGGGCACGGTGCGCGGCAGTCAGGCCATTCTCTACGGCTACGTGGGCCTCTCGCTCGGCGACATCGCCTGCGGCCTGCTGAGCCAGTGGCTCCGGAGCCGGAAAAAAGCGATTTACGCCTTCATCGCCGTCACGGCGGCAGTCATCGTGCTGTACCTCACGTGGCCGGGCTTCACCCCGGCGCAGTACGAACTCATGTGCCTGGCCCTGGGCTTTTTCGCCGGGTACTGGGCCATGTTCATCACCATGTCGTCGGAGCAGTTCGGCACCAACCTGCGGGCCACCGTCACCACCACCGTGCCCAACTTCGTGCGCGGGGCGGTCATTCCCATCACCTGGGGCTTCCGCGGCCTGGCCCCGTCGCTGGGGCTGGCGGGCAGCGCGCTGCTCGTCGGCGGCATTTGCGTCGTGCTGGCCTTTTTCGCCACCTCGCGCCTGGCGGAGAGCTTCGGGAAGGATTTGAATTTTGTGGAGTGAAAACGCCCGTTTGCTTTGGCTGACGGACCGCAGTAGCAGGAGAACGCCTCGATTTTTCAACACCGACCGTTTGGAATTTCTGGTTAGCTCAACCCAGCCAGAACGCGCTTCTCAAGAAAATTTTTCATCTTCTCCAAAACCACCCACACCCGCTATGCGCATCAGGGGAGATTTCAAACTCTATTCACACGATGAAATGCTTGACAAACACGTTGGGCCGCCAGGGTCGCCCGAGCGTTTCGCTTTCGATACGGATGTGAAACTGGCGCTCTTGGGCGACCTGATCAAAACCGCCCGCCAGGAGCGCAACCTCACCCAGGAAGAACTCGGCAAACTCGTGGGTGTGCAGAAAGCGCAGATTTCCAAGCTCGAACGCAGCGCCCGCAACGTGACCATCGAAACGGTCCTGAAGGTGTTCAACGCCCTGAAAGCCAAAGTGCCCTTCAAAGTCGAACTGCTCGATCAGGAGGTGACGCTTTCGTGAAAGTTTTCGAAAAAAAGAAGCCCGCCCGGATGAATCCGGGCGGGCTTCTTTTTTTACCGCAGCACCGCCACCAGCAGCGCCACCCAGCCCAGCAGCATCAGCGTGCCGCCAATCGGGGCCACGGCCCCCCACCAGCGGGCACCCGTGAAGCAAAGCAGGTACAGCGACCCGGAAAAAATCAGACTGCCGAGCAGGAAACCCCACCCGGCCCAGGTGAGGGCGCGGGCGGCGTCGAACCCTTGCCGCATCAGCAGGCCCACGGCCAGCAGGGCCAGGGCGTGGTACATCTGGTAGCGGGCGGCGGTCTCGAAGGTGTCGAACCGCCCGGCGGCTTCGAGCGAGGCCCGGAGGGCGTGCGCGCCGAAGGCTCCCAGCGCCACGGACAAACCGCCCCACAAGGCACCGGCGCTTAAGAAAAGTTTTGCCATTGCTGGAAATTTTTAACCACAGAGACGCGGAGGTTGCGCAAAGTTCGCAGAGAATCTCTTGCGACTCTGCGAATCCTCTGCTCCTCTGCGGTTAATTTTTCGGCATCCAAACTTCCCGGTAATCCCGCACGTACTGCCGCATCGAAATCGGCGGGCGACCCAGCAACTCACCCAGGTCGGGGGTGATTTTGGCGGCGAGGCCGAGTTTGCAGGTGGTGTACAGCCCCAGCATCACCAGCGCAAAGGCCCAGGGCACGCCCTCCCGCCGTTTTTGCACCACGAAGTTCAACATAGAGGGGTTCGCGTAACGAATCGGGCGGCCCAGTTCGTCGCTCAGCAGCCGGGCGACTTCGTCGTACGTCAGGGCCTCGGCCCCGGTGAGCGGGTAGGCCTGGTTGGGCGGCAGTTCACCGAGCAACGCCTTTACGCCCACGGCGGCCAGGTCGCGCACATCCACGAAGCTGGTGCGGCCCTGGCCCGCCGGGATGAAAATCTCGCTCCGGTCGCGGATTTCGGCCCGGTGGGTGGTGTCGAGGTTTTGGGCGAAAAAGCTGGCCCGGAGCAGGGTGTACTCAAAACCCAGTTCGCGGATTTTCGCCTCGATGGCCCGGTGCGGCACCACGGGGTTTTTCTCCACCCCCAGCAGCGACAGAAACACGATGTGCCCCACACCCTGCCGTTTGGCTTCTTGTAGAAACGGCCCCAGCGTGGCGTCCACGTCCGAAATCTGCGGGGGGCGCACCAGAAAAAGGCGCTCGACGCCTGCCAGCGCGCTGGTCCAGGTGGCGCGGTTTTCAAAATCGAGCGCCCGCGCCTGCACCGCGGGGGGCATCGGTTCGCGTTCGGGATTCCGCAGGCCCGCCACGACCCGAACTGGCGCGTCGAGCAGCCCCTTCACCACCTCCGCGCCGACGTTGCCCGTCGCGCCCGTCACCAGAATGGCCATGTCGTTGTCGTTTTCGGCAAGGTACACAGCCCGGCGACGGCATTTTCAAAAAATGACGAAACTCAGGTCTGCCAACGACTTTTTCGCGTAAAAAAAGCCCTCCGGCCCAGCACCGGAAGGCTCCGCGCGTACCGCTTTCACCTCCGTTCAGTCTTCGAATACGCGCAGGTTCGTGCCCGAAAGCGTGGTTTTGTACGCCTTGAGGGGAGCGATGGTGATTCCGCCACCGGGACCGTTGATGACCGTCCCGTCGGTTCTGAAATTCGACCCGTGGTTGGGGCAGTTGAAGCGGTCGTTGGCGAGTTGGTAGGCCACTTCGGTGCCCTGGTGGGTGCAGTTTTTGGCCAGCGCCACGTAGTTGCCTCCTTTCACGCGTGCCACGATGACGTTGCCCTGGGTGATAAATCCTCCCTCGGTTTTCAGGTTGGCGTTGGCGTTGGCGTTCAGATCAAGGGTGAAATCCACTTTCGTGCCGCCGGGGTTCGACGGATTGCCGGGCGTGGGGTCGTCGTTGCTGTTGGAGCACGAGGTCAGCGTACCCATGCAGTAAAACGCCATCAGCGCGGCGCTGCTCAGGCCCAGGCTGCGGAGGAATTCCCCGCGCTTCATGGGGGTGGTTTCGGGGCTTTTTTCCGTTTGATTCATTGGGAAAAACTGGTTTTGCTCGTTGGAAAAATTCGTTGCGTTGATACCTACGAAAAATCAGGGGTTCATGGTGTACCAGACCCTGCCTACGCCCCCGCCGAGGGTGTCGCCCCTGGCGGCGTCGGTGGCGTAGTAGTACAGCGGGCGGCCTTTATGGGCCAGTTGTTTTTTGCCATCGGCGCGGGTGATGGGCGCAAAATCGGCGGCTTTCAAGGACGAAGGGGCGGTGACGTTGTCGACCGAAAAGACCGGCCACGTCGAAACGCACCCCGCCGAGGTGCAGGCGCTCGTGTTGGGCGTTCTGTCGTTTAAAAACAAATACAACGTCCGGCCCGCCATGTCGCTCAGGTAAAGTCGGCTGCCCTGGGCGGCCACCATCACGGTATAGTCGCGGGCCACGAACCACCGGCTGTTCACGTTCTCGCCCTTCACGTCGCCCTCGGCTACGTCCTGCGCATAATAATACAGCGGCCAGCCCTTGTAGGTTGTCTGCTTGGCTCCGTCACTCCGAGTAATCGTCGCGAAGTCGCTGGCGTTCAGGCCCGCGTCAAGCGTGGGGGTTTCCTTGTAAAACACCGGCCAGGCGGCCAGGCATTGGGCCGAGGTGCAGGCACTGTTGCCCTTCACGTCGGGGCTGAACACGTAGAGCGTTTTACCCGCCTGATCGGTCAGAAACTGGCCCAGCGTGGCATTGGTGGCCAGGCGGATGTCGTTGCGCGGCGCGTCGTCCGACTTGCTGCACGCCCCGGCCAGCACGACCGTCAGGGCAATACCGAAGACTCCCACCCCGATGCGGGGCGAACGAAGAAAGGGTTGCATGGAATTGAGGATTTAGGGGTGTTGGAAAATTGAGGGCGGTTTGGCGGAGGTTACTGGTTGCTCGTTGTCGGTTGATGGTTCTCAAAAAACGTTGTTCACCGCACCCGGTGAAAGCCCAGCGACAGATGCAGACCCGTGCTGTAGAGCCGTACGCTGCCCCAGCCCACGCCCGCAAGCGGGAGTTTCAGGTACGGCTCGACCTGGAGCGAAAACCCGGCTCCCAGTTGCCGCTCGTACCCCGCCGAAAAATTGAGCGTGCTGGCCAGGTGACGACCGCCCCGGTGGACGGCGTGCGTGTACATGGGTTTGTACGAGTAGTGGTAATCGTAAAACTCGTCGAGCATGACATAGGTGGAAAGCCCCGTGCTGACGAACAAATCATGGCGGGAACGCCGGACGGCATCGAACCGCACGTTGAGCGGAATGTCCAGAATCGCGCAGCGGGCGTCGATGGTTTCGGGTTTTCCCCAACGTGCCCAGTAGCCCGGCGTGGGCGGCGTGTAATCGTCGGGCGTGGACGTGTAGTCTTTCTGCGACCGAATCGCCCCCGCCTGCACCCGCCAGCGCGGCAAAAATTCGTATTCAGCCAGCAAGCCCAGGCTGCGCCCATAGGCAAAGGTGCGCATGGTCGAAACGGCGTTAAGGTCGGGGGCCAGCAAGGCCCGCACCCCAAACCGCCCTCGTGGCAACACCTCGGCCCGGCGCGCCGGGGGCGTGTAGTACGCCGAAAACTGGCCGAGGCTGGGTTCTTCGACCGGCAGGTTGATTTGCCGCAACGAAACCCGCCGGGGGTTCAGCCGCACGAGGTCGGGCGTTTGCCAACGCTCCGGGGCGGCCTGAGGGGCGTTTTCGGGGACTGAATTTTGCGCCCAGGTGGTGCGCTTCTGCTTCAACGCCTCCGGCTGTTTTCCAAAATCTGCCGTTCGTTCGGCCTGCATCCGGGGTTTCGTTCCGCCCGGCTCGCCGCTCCGACGCCCGGCATGCACCACCGGCGGAGCGGTGTCGGTTTCACGCACCCGTCGGTTGGGGGTCGCCGTTTGGGTTGGCCGCGGCCTGGTCGTGCCGCGTGTTGCTTCGGCGTTGTCAGCGGTGCGCTCAGGCGCGGCGTTCGCCGGTACCCGACGCGTTTCTTTTCTCGGAAAAAGCGCTTTTCCCGCAATCACCTCGGCCTGGTCGGTTGGGGTGCCCCTCCCCCGCCCTGCCGCCAAATCCTCCGACGGGCGGCGTTCAGGTTCGGCGGATTTTTTTCCCAGCGAAGCCGAAACCGTTCCCTTCCCCGGCGTTTCCCCACCGAGGGAGGTCGTTTTGCGTTCCGCCTTCGGGTCATCCTTCCCAAGCGGGGAAGGTGACGTTTCGGAACCCCGAAGCCCGGAAGCCACTGATGCCCCCTCCGCTTCAGCCGAAGATCCTGCCCGCGAAGCCGCGTTCGGTTCGCCTGCCCGTTCGGCGGTGCCCGGTCGTGTCGGCGCGGGTTCGTTCCCTTCCGCCCGCCCGGCGGGCGCGACCGGCGCCCGGCCCCCGTCGATTCGGTCCGGAGCCGGGAGCATCCACACCGCCAGGCCCGTCAGCAGCAGCAGGCCCGCCAGCCCCAGCCAGCCCCAGCGCCGGTACCACGGCACGCGGGGCGGCGGCAGGAGGCCGTCGCGCCCGGCTTCGTCGAGGCGGGCGGCCATGCGCCGCCAGTCCTCCGGCTCAAACCGGGGCCGTTGGCCGTCGGCGGCCTGGCGGAAAAGTCCGTCCAGTTCCTCGTCGGAAAATCCCCAGTTATCGTTCATGGTTCAGTTTCAGTAACCAGGTCCGCAGGTGCTCGCGGGCCCTTGACAAATTCGATTTCGACGTGCCGACCGAAATGTTGAGTTGTTCGGCGATTTCTTCGTGGCTGTAGCCGTCGATGACGTACAGGTTGAACACCATCCGGTACGAAGGCGGCAGGCGTTGCACCAGGGCGATGAGTTCTTCGTGCGACAACTGGCTCGTGGCCGTTTCGCGCACGGAGGCCTCCTCAACGGCGGCGTCGAGGTCGTCGTGGTGGTGGTGTTTGCTTTGCTGGCGGTAGTGGTCGAGGGCGGTGTTGACCATGATCCGACCGAGCCAGCTTTTGAAAGGCCGGTCGGGGTCGTAGAGTTCGACCTTCGTGAACACCTTCATGAACCCGTCGTTGATCACCTCGCGGGCTTCGTCGCGGCTGGGCGTGTACCGCAGGCAGATGCCCATGGCGAACCCGTAAAACTGCCGGTAGAGCAATTCCTGGCTCAGGCGGTCGCCTTTTCGGCAGCCTTCGAGCAGGAGCAGGAGGCTGGGCACGTTAGCGGTGGTTGCAGGCATGGGCGCGGATTCGGAAGCGAATACGGAGCGCCCCGGCGGGTGGGTTGCGTATGCGGCGGAAAGTTTTTGAGAAAACGGCGAATTGGGCGGCTGTGTTCTTGAGTTTTCAGAAGTAAAAACAAGGAATGAAAAATAAGAAATGACGAAGGCTGTATCCCTTTTGCCTTTCTTATTTTTCATTCCTTGTTTTTACTTCTGAAAACCTCCTCATTTTCAAGGCACCGCCCCCTCGTTGAAAAACACGCACAGCCCGTCCTTGCCCGCCACGGCGAGGTCGGGGCGGCCGTCGCGGTTCAAATCGGTCACGGCGAAGTGGATGCCCGTGCCTTTGCCCACGCCCACGGGACCGTAGCTGATGATTTGCTTCACGAAATTCTCACCGTTCCATTTGAAGTAGTAAATCCCGTAGTCGTCGCGGGAGCCGGGGTCGTTATCGTTGTGAGCGCGGTAGCGCTTACCGGTCAAAAGTTCGGGTTTCCCATCGCCGTCGAGGTCCGTCCAGGCCATTTCGTGGTACTGCGAATTGTGCGGGTCGATGGGGTGTTTTTCCCAGACGTTCGGGGCCGTCTGCTCGTACCAGTCGAGGCCGTAGCCGTGGGCCTGCCCGACGATGAGGTCGTTGCGCCCGTCGCCGTTGATATCAGCGACCAGGATGGGCACGCTGGCCGAGCCGAACTTCCAGTCGGGGTGCCACTTCCAGGCATCGGTCAGGGGTTTGGCGGGGGCTTCGAGCCAGCCATTGGCGAGGACGAAATCGCCGCGCCCGTCGCCATTCACGTCGCCGAAGCCGAGGCCGTGGCCTTGCTTTTCGGAGAAAATCTTGTGTTCGGAAAACGTGCCCTGCGCCTTGCCCGAAGCGTCGCGGTTGAGGCGGTAGAATTTGAGCGGGTGACCGGGGTTGTTGGGGACGATTTCGGGAAAGCCGTCGCCGTCCACGTCCCAGGCGCGGGTGGTTTCCACGTTGCCCGTTTCGCCGATGACGTGTTCGGGCCATTCCCGCTTCAAATCTGCTGGATTTTCGCGCCAGAGCACGCGGTTGCCCCACCAGCCCCCGGTGATGAAATCCATCCGCCCGTCGCCGTTGACGTCCAGCGGAATCGTCGAAAAATCGTCGTAGTACTCGCCCTCCCGCCGGACGGTGCCGATGGTCTGGCGTGTGGCAAAGTCTGGCCCCGGGTACCAGAACCCGCCCGAGACGAGGTCGGTCTGCCCGTCGCCGTTGACGTCGAAGGCCCCGACGGATTCGTAGGTTTCGGTCGAAACGCGCTGCATCCGGAAGTGCAGCGGGGGTTGGGCGAGGGTTTTTCCAAAGAAAAACAGGAGGAGAGCGGCGAGGCGAGGTGCGGTCATGGGGGCGAAGGAACGGAATTGCGCGGATTGTTGCAACGTTCGGATTCGCGCCCCCATCAATCCGGCATCCCGACCGCCGAGGCATCCAGCACGGCCCCGTCGCGCAGCAGGCGGGTTTTCAGCGTTTCGTAGCGAACGCCCTGCACGCCCGTTTTCCCGTCCAGCGCCAGCACCGCCGCCGTGCCGCACGCCTGCCCTAAGGCCATGAACGTAAACTCAATGCGGATGGCCCCGAAGGCGATGTGGCTCGACGACGGACAGGTGGGCGTCAGCAGGTTGGTGCATTCGGTGGCGTTGGGCACCAGGCTCCGGTAGCTCACGCCGAAGGGCCGCCAGGTGTTGCCACCGAACACGAAGCCTTCGTTGTAGGCGGCACCGTCGCGCACGATGCGCCGCACCGAATGCACGTCGGGGGGCCAGTAGGCCACGGCCACGGGGTCGGGTTCGACCCTCGGATTTTCCCGCCGGGTGTGGTGCTCGGTCAGCACGAGATCCGACACCATTCGCCGGGCGTCGCGGACGTAGAACTGCCGGGGCCAGCCGCCGTTGTCGACGAATTCGTCCCGGCACAGTCCCCACCGGCTCCAGGCGGAGCGGGTCGGGGCGCTGACTTCGGGGTCGTTGGCCAGAAAATAAAACAGGCCCTGGGTGAAGGTTTGGTGTTCGTCAAAAATCCGCCGCCGGGTGGCGTAGTCGCCGCCGGGATAAGCCCGGTTCATGCCGTAGAGGTTGTGGGAAAGGTCGTGCCAGGCCCCCAGGTCGGTTTTGCCGTTGGGGATGGTCGGGGCGGGCTGGTAGAGTTTGCCCCCCGCCCGTTCGTAGCGGAGGTAGATTTCGTACTGGCTCCGGTCGTACCCGACGGGTGGCGCGAAGGGAATCCGGTTGGCCGAATCGCGGGTCAGGCACATTCGGAAGCAGTAGGCCTGCAGGTTGGCGTCGCCCGCGCCGGGGGTGCCGAGGGGTTCGTCCTGCACGGTGGGAATCACGCCGCTCGCCGGGTCGCCGGGGGTGCGGTAGGGGTCTACCCGCACGGCAAACTGGGCGTGGTCGGTCACGGCCCGGATGCCGTTCTTGGTTTCGCCATACACCGCATTGGCCTCCCGCCCGATGACGGTCGAAACCCCGGCAGCGTGGAGCAAATCGCCTTCGAGGGTGGCGTCGACGAAGAATTTCCCGCGAAAAAACCGTCCGTTTTCGAGTTGGATTTCCCGAACCGTCGTCCCGGTTTTCCGCACGGCGTTTTTCGATTCGCTCAGCCGACTTTCGTAAAAAACGGCCACCGGGTATTCGCCCACCCAGGATTTGATGACCTGCTCGGCCACGTGCGGCTCGAAGCGCCAGAGATCGGCCCGCTTGGTTCGGGTTTTCAAAACGGTTTCAAACTCCTCCCCTCGTCCGTACGCCCAAGCGATTCGCCGGTGAAACTCCAGGGCCAGCCCGCCCACGGCGGGGCTGTTTTGAAACTCCCGGTGGTTGTCGACGTCGGTGCCGCCCAGGCCGTTGACGAGGATGCCGCCCAGGTGCCGGGAGGGTTCGAGCAGGGCCACGGAATGGCCCATGCGGGCGACCTGAATCGCCGCCGCGACGCCCGCAGGCGTGCCGCCGTACACGACTACGTCGTAGGACAAGACGGTTGGTTGACCGTAGGCGCGGCCCAGCAGGAGCCAGATGAGGAAAAACTGGAAGACTTTCATCAAAGTATTGAAACTAAAATCAGGCAACTCGCAAGCGCAAGTTGCCTGAAAAGATAAACCTATGAAAAATGAATCATGCCCTGCCGCCTGAAAGCGTAACTGCGTCTCCAATACGTTCGGCCCGTGTGCCACGAATCGAAGTGTTGGCTCACCCACTAATCCAACTCCAAACGATACTTCAAAATGGGAATGGTTTGCTCCTTGGGGTTTTCCAGTAACAATCCATCGGCGAGCAGGCGCTGCCGAAGAGCCGGGTAGGGCAGTTGCTGCAAGGCACAGTTGGCGTCGAGCGCCATGGCTGCCGCCGTGGCCGCCGACTGGGCCAGCGTCATGAACACCGGCTCCATGCGAATCGAACCGTAGGCCATGTGCGAAGCCGACAGGCAAATGGGCACCAACAGGTTGGCGCACTCGCTTTCTTTCGGCAGGATGGCCCCGTAGCTAATCGAATACGGCACCAGGTTACCGACCTGCACGTTGCCCTCGGCCCGGACGGCCCCGTTGCGCACAAAACGGCGGTTGTGGTGTGAATCCAGCCCGTAACAACCCAGGGCGACCGATTGGGGGGCTTTGTCTTCGCCGATGCACTCGCGTTCGGTCATTACGTAGTGCCCAATCATCCGGCGGGCTTCACGGACGTACACCTGGGGCGTCCAGCCGCCGTTGTCGGTAAATTCATCCTTGCACAAGCCCCAGCGGGAGGCTTCCGCGCGGATTTTTTCCGGCACGCGCGGGTCGCTTCGCAGGTACCAAAGCCAGCCGTGGAGGTAGTCGCGATGGAGCCGGTACAAACGGTCGCGCTCGGTGTAATCGCCCTCCGGCCAGGTGTGGCTACCGCCGATGAAATCCGCCGAAAACGCTCCGGCACTGTTGGTGTCCGTTTTCCGGTTCGGCATGTCGGTGGGGTACCAGAACCGGCTTGCCTTGCCAGTTTGCTGGTACCGGGCCAGGAGTTCAAACATCGCCGGGTCGTACCCGTCGGGTTGGGTGATGGGAATCCGGTTGGGTTCGTAGTCGGTCAGGGTGAGGCGGAGGGTGTAGGCCTGAATGCGGCTGTCGCCGGTACCGGGTTTTTCCATCGGGGCCGAGTCGATGCCCCACAACAGGCCGCTTTCGGGTTTACCCGGCGTTTTGTAGGGGTCGACGGCCGTCACAAAATTCAATCCCCCCGCGTAGGGCTGGGCACCGTTCCAATGCTCCCCGTACACGGAATTGGCTTCCCGCCCCACGAAATAACTGACCTTCGCTTCGGCCATCAGGTCGCCTTCGTAGGTGGCGTCGATGAACATCCGCCCCGTGATTCGTTCGCCGTTTTCGAGCCGAATGGCCCCAATCCGGTTGCCTTTTTTTTCGACCCCACCCTTTCGCTTAATCCGGGCACCCAGGCGGGGCGTGACCGAAGCACCCTTCAGCATTTCGGCAAAAAGCGTTGAGGCGACCTTTGGCTCAAAAGTGAACATCTCCGCGTTCGGAACCGTCAGGTCGGGCGAAAGGTGGCGGCGGTGGTAGGGGCTGAGTTTTTGGTAGTAAGTTTGGAAATCCTGGCAAAACCAAGCCTCTGGCCGGGCATAATGCCGGGCAACGCGCCGGTAAAATTGCAGAGGCAATCCGCCGTAGGCTTCCTTGTGCTCCATGTCGGTCGCCCCCAGCCCGCCCGTCGTCAGCCCGCCCACGTGCTGGCTGGGTTCGAGCAAAATCACGGTTTTCCCCATTCGGACGGCCTGCACGGCGGCGATTACGCCGGCCGAACTGGCTCCGTAGATGACCACGTCGGCCGAGGTACCCGGCGGCGTGGGGGGTGAAGCCGTTGTACGCAGGTCAATGGACGAGGCAACGGCGGCAGCGGAAGCACGGGCGATGAAGTCCCGTCGGGTAAGCGCTTTCATGGTTTCATGAAAATCAAGGTTCCGTGACGAGTTCGATTTCCTTCAAAATGACGTGGGCGTGGACGTCGGGCGACTGCCGGAGGTGAATTTCGAGCGTACCGGTCTGGTCCGGGGGCTGAATCGAAATCGGGCAGGTTTGCGTGGTCAGGTCGGGCGAGCGGGGCCGCAGTGGTCCACTGCCCAGCACCGTCGACCGGCCACCGCTCACCCACACGAGTTCCAGGCGGTCGTTGTCACCGTTGTTTTTGGTTTGGTACTGCACCCGAACCTGGCGAACGCCCCGCAGCGAGATGCCGTCGTAGGCGATGAGCGAGGTGGGAAACAGCAGCCGGACCTGCGCGCCGAACGTCAGGATGTCCTCCGCCCGGCTGTGGTGGTAGGGGTCGAGCACGGCCGGGCGCAGCAGGTGAAACCCCTCGGCCTGGTTGGCCGCTGCCCGGCCCACGGGTCGGTCCTGGTAGGTAGCCCGAAGCAGGTAACTGCCCCCCACCGGGCTGGGCAGGCGTTGGGTGGGGTTCACGCTGCCTTCGTTGGGCACGGCCACGCGGTCGGGATGCGCCATCGATAGGATGTACCGCACCAACTGCCGGGCCGTTCCCGGAGCCAGTTGCGGGTGGGCGCTCATAAGGGCTTTTCCCCAAACGCCGCTCCCACCTTCGAGCACCCGTTTTGCCAACTGGGGAACTGCCTCCTCGGCGTTGGTTTGGTACCGCTGGGCGATGGCCCGAAACGAAGGCCCGACGTTTGGTTTGTCCACCGCGTGACAGGCCCAGCAATCCTGACCAGCCAGCAGGCCCTCGTTGTAGCGGAGAATTTCATCGGCGTTTTGAAACGACCGAAACGGAACCTGCCCGGCCACGAAGTGGAGGGTGGTTTGCAGTCTTGTTCCCAATGCAGGATTCGTGGTGCTGCTGCCGTCTTCGGCGTCGGATACCGCAACCCGGTACGGCAGGGTGCCGCCCGAACGAAAACTGCCGGTTTTGGGGGTTTCCACCGTCACGGCGGGCGGCGTGTTGCCCACGTTGACCGAAAACCGGTGCACCGACTGCCGCCCCGCCGGGTCTTTTACCACCAGCGAAACCGGGTACACCGCCGGGGTACGCACGGTGGTGGTCCGTATTTTCCCCATCCCAGCCGGTTTTCCCCCGACGTACCAAAAATACCGCAGTGAATCTGCGTCGGGGTCGGTGGAGGCGGTGCCGTCGAGCGTGAGTACGTACCCGGTGGCCGGGCGCGGGGCAGGCGTGACGGTGGCGCGGCCTTGGGCCAGGGGGGACTGGTTTTCGGGGTGGTATTCAATGACCGAAAGCACTCCGTCGGTGTTGTTGTACCAAAACGAACCGTATTCGAGCAGAAACAGCCGCCCGTCGGGGCCAACCTCCAGGTCGTGGGGTTTTTGAAAGGTCCAGGCAGGCAAAAACGGCTCGATTGCCTCGTTGCGGGCTTCCGGCGCAAAGGCGGGAGTGGTGAACACCTTGCCCCGCATCCAATCGTAGAAAAAAAGACGACCGTCGTAGTAGTCGGGCAGTTTGTGGGGCGATGTCGCCGCCGGGGAGGCGTGGTGAACGAAGCCCGCCATGACCGTGCGACCGCCGGTACCCAGCACCGGAAACTCCGCCGATTCGAGGTAAGGGTAGTACAAAAACGCCGGGCGGGCGGGGGGCAGCGCCTGCTTGCCCGAATTGTGCGGCGACAGGTTGCGGGGAAACAGCGGGTCGAACCGATGCTGCGGTCGTTCCGTAACCGGCGGCAGTTTGGCGTAGGAGCGGTTGTCGGCAATGAACAGGGGCCAGCCGAAAAATCCCGCCTCGGTGGTCCGGTTGATTTCGTCGTAGCCCCGTGGTCCGCGCTCGCCGTCGCCGCCCGCGTCGGGACCCACGTCGCCCCAGAACAGAGTACCGGTGGGTTTGTCGACAAAAAATCGGAAGGGATTTCGGCAGCCCATCGCGAAGATTTCAGACCGGGTCTCGCCAGACCGGGTCTCGCCAGACCTTGTGCTGTCCGTGCCGGGAGAGAACAGATTCCCGTCGGGGATGTCGTAGCCCGTCGCGGTGGGTTTGATGCGGAGAATTTTACCGCGTAAATCGGCCGTGTTGGCCGACGTCCGCTGGGCGTCGTACTGCCGAAAGGCAGGGCGTTCGTCGATGGGAGCGTAGCCGGGCGTCATGCCGTTGCCCCCGCCCGCCTGCGTGTCGTCACCGGTGGAGATGTAGAGGTTACCCGCGCGGTCGGTGTCGAGCGACCCACCCTGGTGCCCGGCGAGTTCGGAGGGGATGGTGAGCAGGATTTTTTCGGAGGAAGCATCAAGGCCACCCTGCCCCAGCACGAACCGCGACACCCGGTTGACCGAGCGGTCCTGCCGGGGGGAATAAAACAGGTACACCACGCCGTTCTTAGCAAAATCCGGGTCGAAGGCCAGGCCCAGCAGTCCTTTGTCGCCTTCGGTGAGGCAGTCAACCCGGCCTAGGTCGCTCAACCGACCCGAGCCGGGGTCGTAAGCCCGTAGCGCTCCTTCTTTGTACGTCAGCACGATGGCCCCATCGGGGCGGATGGTCATGGACGTCACGTCGGTAAGCCCCGCCAACAGGGTGCGTTTGACGAATTTGCTGGCCAACGGACGCTGGGCCGTTGGCTTCGGCGGCGGGGCCTGAAACGAAATCCAGGCCGCGCACAGGCCGCTGGTCGCCAGCAGGCAGAGGAGTGTGCGGCTCATTTGCTCAGCTTGAGTAAATGCGTCAGGTACTGCCCCCGGCTGGTGCCCGCCGGGGTAGCGGAGGGCGCGGTCAGGCCGCTTTTTTTCAACAACTCGGTTTCTTCCGCCGCCGTCAGGGCCTCGTCGGGGCGGGCCATCCAATCGGGAAGCCACCCTTTCAGCCCCGCCCGCTGGATGGCGGTAAACTGCGGGTGGTCGGGCGTGAGGTCACGGTAGTAAATCAGCGTGGCCTTTTGACTTAGCAGTGCATCCTGGAGTTGGCGAATGGGCGCGTCTTTGGCCGCCACGCCCCGGTCCAGGCACAGACTGGCCGCCACGCCCGCCGCCTGCCCGAGGGCCATCCAGCAGGGTTCCATGCGGAGGGTCGAAAAGCCGATGTGCGAGCCTGAAACCGGCACCGCCGCCAGCAGGTTGTCGAGCGGGGCCTTCGGCACGAGCACGCCGTAGGGCACGGTGTAGGGCTTGGTGTCATAACTAAAAAAACCGTCGAGGTGTACGCGCCCCGGTTCGCGTTTGCGCACCGCGTGGGAGTCGAGAGCGTAATGGCTGGCTGTGATGCTGTCGGCGTGGAGAGGTGGGCGGGCGTTTTTCTCAACCGGCAGCGCGTCGTTGGCCGTAAAAAAGTGCTGGCCCCGCATCCGACGTCCCGCCCGCACGTAAAGCTGCCGGGGGAAGTGGCCGTTGTCGCCGTATTCGTCCTTCGCCAATCCCCACTCCCGGCAATCCCTGCGGAACCACTCCGGCAGGGCCGGGTCGTTCTGGGCGAAGTAAAACAAGCCCGTCGTGTAATCGCGCAGGCGCTGGGCAAACTGGTCGCGCCACGCCCAGGTGGAGGTGGGATAGGGCCAGTTTTCTTCGGGCAGGTCGGTGGAAATAAACGCCAGGTGCTGGCAGTTCGCGTCGACTTTCCCGTTGGGCAGGCGTACCATGTTGGTCAGTCGCCAGATGCCTTTGGGCATACCGGGAATTTCGGGCGGCAACCCCCGGGCCACGCGCTCGCGGTTGGCGGCCCGCTGGGCTTCGGTGACGGATTTCACCTGCATGCCCGTGTGCCAGCCCGTCAGCACGTCGTCCACGAGCGAGAGGTACTCCTCGCGCCGGTACGACGCGGGTTTTTCAAACAACACCCGGTTTTCGGGCACGTTGGTCAGGCAGAGGCGGTAATTGTACGACTGCACGGCGTTGTCGCCCTGAAACGTACTGCCGGGGCCTTCTTCGCCGAGCCAGTATTTGTACACACGGCCCGCGCCGAGTTCGTGGTATTCGTCCCGGCCTTCCCGCCCCACCGCGTAGGGTACGCCTGCCGCCGCGATTAAATCGCCTTCGTAGGTGGCGTCGATGAAAAACCGGCCCTCGTGGGTTTCGACGGTACCGTTTTCCAGATTGGTCACGCGCAAGGCACGAATGTGCCGATTCTGCATCGTCAGGTTTTCGGGTTCAAAATCAAACTGCCGCTGGGTCAGTACGGTGATGCGGGCGGCCTGCTCCCGGAGCATTTCGGCGAACACCCCCGCGCAGACGTTTGGCTCGAAGTGGTAGCCGTTGGAGCAGTCTTTCACCTGGGCCGACCCCGACCCGTACCTGGCCACGTAGGCCTGGCGTACTCGCTCCACGAATTCGGTGAACAGGCCCGTGGTGGCTCCCCGGGTGTGGATGTCGGTGGCCCCCAAGCCGTTGGCGGGCAGTCCACCCAGGTGGGCGCTACGCTCCAAAATCAGGGAACTACGCCCCAAGCGCGCGGCGGCGATGGCCGTCATGATGCCCCCTGGCGTGCCGCCGAGGATGACCAAATCAGGGGTTGCCGCCGGGGCCGTGGGGAGGTACGATTGGGGCCGGGCAACCACGCCGAGGCCGCCCAGCCCGGCGAGTTGCAGGAACGTTCTGCGGGGTAAAAACATCGTGAAATCAGCGGGAGATAGGGGTTAGTAGCCGGGGTTCTGGTCGGTTGGCGCGATATCGGGGTTGTTGTCGATTTCCTGAATCGGGATGGGGAAAAGCAGGTGAGCCGTGGCGACTTCGCGGCCCTTTGCCTCGCGGATGATGGTCTTCAGCCGGTCGGTGCCCAGGCGCTTGAGGTCGTACCAGCGTTTGCCCTCCATCATGAGTTCGTAGGCGCGTTCGCGCAGCACCAGGTTGCGGAACGAAGCGGCGGTCAGCCCCGCCAGCGGCAGGTCAACCGGCGAGGGGGTTCGTGGCGCGTAGCCGTAGGCCCGGCGCCGCACGGTGTTGAGCCGTTCGAGGGCCAGGGCCGTGGGGCCACCGGCGGCCTGGGAAGCTGCTTCGGCGTAAATCAGCAGCACTTCCGGGTAGCGCAGCACCGGGGCGTCGTTGCCCGCCGGGAGCCCGGGGCTGGGTTGGCCGATGGGCACGTAATCGCGGTACTTGCGAAAGCAAAGCGGCTCGGCAGCGGAGAATTTGACCACCGCCCGGGTAACCGTGTTGATGTATTCGCCGTAGAGGTTGTAGTCTTTCCGAAAATCCTTGTCGTCCCAATCGCGCAGCAGAGGCAGGGTTGGGCGGGTGAAGTGCGCCCTGGACCCTTGCAGGCCGTAGTACGGCGTTTGGGCCGGATGCAGAAAACTCACCCACAGCCAGCCGAAGTTGTTGAGGCGGGCGAATTTCAGCGCGAAAATCTCCTCGGACGTGGCGGCCAAATCGGCCCCGAACACCTTGTCGAAATCGTCGGGCACCTTCACGTCGACCAGCGAAAACACCCCGGACTCAATCACCTCTTGGGCCTTGTCGCGGGCAGCAGCCCAGTTTTCGCGGGTCAGGTACACGTCGGCCAGCAGGGCTTTGGCGGCCCAGGCGGTGGCGCGTCCCACGGTGTTGTTGTCGAGCCGGGTGGGCAGCAGGCCCTCTGCGGCCGTCAAATCGTCGGTGATGGCTTTGTACACCTCTTCGACCGAAGCCCGCTTGCCCCCGATTTGCTCGGGCGAGGTGGTGGGTTGAAGCCGCACCGGCACTCCGCCGAAATTGCGAACCAGGTGGTAGTACGCCAGCGCCCGCAGAAACCGCGCCTGCCCCAGCACCGGATTTTTGTCGGCGTCGGGTAAACTCAGCCTGGGTGTGACGTCGAGCAGGATGTTGGCGTTGTTGATCACCTGGTAAAACCCCCGCCACATGTTGTCAGTGCGGCCGATGTTGGTGCCGTCCAGGCCCTGGTACTCGCTGATGGCCACCTGACTTCCCCGTGAGATGCAATAGTCGGTCATGCCTTCCTGAAAGGCTGGGAACCATTGCCCGTACAGTTCGTTGGTGCGCAGTTGGCCGTAAATCGAATTGACGGCCAGCGTCAAATCTTCTTTCGTCTGGTAAAAATTGACCTGCGAGAGCCGGTCGGCGGGCACTTCTTCGAGCATTTTTGTGCAGGAAAAAAGGCCCCCACCCGCCAGGAAGGCGTAGAAGGCGAGAAAAGTCTTTTTCATGAGGCTTCAAAAAGAGGTTTTGAGGAGTCAAAGGCCGATGCGCAGCCCAACCGTGTAGGTTTTAGCCGTGGGATAGCCGTTTTGGTCGATGCCGGGGCTGATGGAAGCCGCCCCGCCTCGGGTGCTTACTTCGGGGTCGAACCAGGAGTAGCGCGTCAGCGTCAGCAGGTTTTGTCCGCTCACGTAAGCCTGGGCACTGCGCAACCAGCGCACGCCCAGTTTTTCGGTGGGTACGTTGTAGGCCAGTTGGATGGTGCGCAGTCGGAGGTAGGAACCGTCTTCGACGTACCGATTCGACTCCCGAAAGCGCGTGTTCACGCTCACGCGGGGATACGGGGCCGCCGGATTGGGGTTTTGCGGCGTCCAGCGGTTGAGGTACGAATCACGGGTTTGGTTTTCACCGAAGTTGAAGCTGTTGGCGTTCTGGGCCTTGTTAAAGTTGAAAATGTCGGCCCCCTGCACGCCCTGGAGGAAGAAATTCAACTCGAAATTCTTGTAGGTCATCGACGAGTTGAAGCCGTAGATGAAATCGGGGTTCGGGTTGCCGATGACCACCCGGTCGTTGGCGTTGATGACCCCGTTGTTGTCGACGTCGGCAAACACGATGTTGCCCTTGTCGTCCAGCCCCGTTTCCTGGTAGCCGTAAAACACCCCGACCGGTAATCCTTCCCGCACGAGGTTGATGCTGACCTGGAGCGGGATGTCCATCGGCGTTCCGAACAAATCCCGACCCCCGGCCAATTTGCGCGCCTGGTTCCGGTTGGCCGACAGGTTGGCCGCTACGTTCCATTTGAAGGCGTTGGTCAGCAGGTTAGCGTTGAGGGTAAATTCCCAGCCCCGGTTGCGGATGCTGCCCACGTTTTGTAGCACGCTCGTGTAACCCGACGAGGTGGCCAGGTTGACGGTCGCCAGCAGGTCGGTAGTGATTTTATCGTAGTAATCAACCGTCAGCAGAAACCGGTTCGAAAGCAGCCCGATTTCCAGGCCCACGTCCGTCTGGGTGGCGCTTTCCCATTTCAAATCAGGATTGGCCAGGGCCGTACCCGGCGCGAAACCCGGAGCCGGAGCCAGCCCACTGAAGTACGCCGGGTACGCGGCCAGCGTGTTGAGCGACTGGTAGGGGTCGAGGGCCGTGTTGCCGGTTTTTCCCCACGAAACCCGCAGTTTCAGGTCCGACAGGGCCGGGATGCGCTTCGCGAACTCCTCTTCAATCACGCGCCAGGCCAACGCGGCCGATGGGAAGGTGCCCCATTTGTTGTTGATGCCGAACACCGAGGAGCCGTCGGCCCGCAGGCTGGCCGTGAGCAGGTACCGGTCTCGGTAAGCGTAATTGGCGCGGCCGAGGTACGAAGCCAGCACCGATTTGGTCTGGGAAGACGAAGGGATGCCCGGCGCACTGGCCGTTTGCAGGGCACTCGTGCCGAGCACATCGGAGGCAAAGCCAATGCCGCTGACGTTCAAGCGCCGGACGTTGAACGACTGCACCGTAACCCCACCCGTGAAGGTCAGGCTGTGGCGCTGGTTCCACTGCCGGGCGTAGGTGAGGATGTTTTCATTGAGCAGGCTCTGACGCTCGTCGAGGGTGGTGCTGGCCGAGCCGGTGGGTGTGCTGTCCACTTTTTTGGTGGAGTAAAAATCCGTCCGGGTGTTGTCGTACTCCAGGCCCACCGACGACCGCAGCGTGAGGCCCGAAACGGGTTGAAAACTCAGCGCGACGTTGGTCAGCAGGTAGTTCCGCACCGGGTTGTTTTTCACCTCCAGCGCCCAGGCCAGGGGGTTGGTCAGAATTGTCGGACTGAAGGTGTAGGGCACCAGGTTGCTGTAATTGCCGCTGGCGTCGTAGGGGGCGATGGTGGGCGGAGCCACCAGCAGGGCCGACATCACGCCGTTGCCCCGGCTGGAGTTGTCGCTGTTGAGTTGGTTGCGGCTCGTGCGGCTCAGGACGAGGCTGTTGCTGAGAGTAAATTTCGGACTCAGGCGGGTGTTGAGCGTTGTGGCGAGGGTGCCTTTCCAGTAGTCAGAGCCGCGGATAATGCCCTGCTGACTGAGGTAATTGCCCGAAACGGAGTACGTGGTTTTGTCGGTGCCCCCGGTAATGCGGAGCGACTGGTTCTGAATGGGCGCGGTGCGAAAGAGTTCATTCTGCCAGTTGGTTCCTTCGCCGAAGGCGTCCACTTGTTGCGGGGTGAAGAACGGAGCCGCACCGTCGTTGGCGGCCCGCTCGTTGGCCAGCAAGGCGAACTCCCGGCCCGTCAGCAAATCGATGCGTCTGATGACGGATTGAAACCCGTAGTAGCTGTCCAAATCGACCCGAACCTGGCCGTTCTTGCCTTGCTTGGTGGTAATCATCACCACGCCATTGGAGCCACGCGAGCCGTAAATGGCCGTGGCGGAAGCGTCTTTCAACACTTCGACCGACTCGATGTCGTTGGGGTTGAGGGCCGAGGGACCACCGGCCAGGGCAAAGCCATCGACCACGTAAAGCGGTTCGTTACTGGCCCGCAGCGAGTTGCCCCCGCGAATGCGCACCGACAGGGTAGAACCCGGCTCGCCCGAATTCTGGGACACCTGCACGCCCGCCGCCCGCCCCTGCAAGCCCTGCACGGGATTGACGATGGGGAAGGCGGTCAGGTCCTTGGCTTTCACGGAGGCCACCGACCCGGTCAAGTCGCTTTTCTTCTGCGTGCCGTAGCCCACCACCACGACTTCGTCAAGGGCTGTCACATCCGCCTTCATCGCCACGTCCACCACGGTGCGGTAGCCCACGGGCACTTCGAGTTTCTCGTACCCCACCGAACTGAACACCAGCACCGCGCTCCCATCCGGTACGGCCAGGCGGTAGCGCCCGTCGCCGTCGGTGGTGGTGCCTCGGGTGGTGCCTTTCACGGCCACGTTGACCGCAGGCAGGCCCGCGCCCGCCTGGTCGGTGACTCGACCCGACACCGTCACGTCCGGGACTTCCTCCGGCTGCGCACCCAGAAAACCACTCTGTGGCACCGTAGGCACCGCTTTCAGGATAATCTGCCGACTCACCACCGTATACCCAATGCCCAACGGGCGCAGCAACCGGTCGAGCAGGGCTTCAAGGCGTTCGTCGCGGGCCTCGACCGAAATCCGGTGGCCGTTGGCCAGCAAGCGGGAGTTGTAGGTGAATTTCACGTCGGCCACCTGCCCGATTTCGGCCAGGGCCGCGCGCAGGGAGGCCGCTTCGAGGCGGAGCGTAATCCGGCGGTCGAGCAGGTCCTGGGCCACCGTGGGCCGGGCCAGCGAAAGGCCCGTCGTGAGAAGAGCGATAAACACCTGAATCGCGGAGAGTTTCATCGTGGTAATGAGCCAGGTGCGCGGTCGTCGCGTTTTTTTCATTAGGTTTGAGCGTTTTTGTGAGTAAATCCGACTGGCAAAAACAGCCCCCTTACCCTCGTTGGAGGGCGCGTCCAAACCGACGTCGCGGGGGGATTCTGACCGCCGTTCGTGGTGCAAGCACGGGCGGCGGTTTTCTTTTTCAGGAAAGTTGGGAGGAGCGGAAGGGTTGAATCATAGGCTGGTTGAGGTTTGTGGTTTTGTCTGAACCGCGATTGGCCCGAATTTTAAGATTTTCAGGATAGATGGTACGAATGAATTTCATCCTGTCCATCCTAAAATCCCGGCCAATCGCGGTTCAGACAACTCACTCGCATCCCCGGCTCCGCAGCACGAGGCGGCCGTCGCGGGCCTCGAAGCGGCTGCCGTTGCCGAGGGCTTCGGCGAGGATGGCGAGTTTCTGGTACAGCGGTTCGTCGGCCAGCGAGGTGGTGAGTTGGCAGCGGGCCAGGGCCGCTTCGTCGTACTCGATGGTCACGCCGTAGGCCGCTTCGATGGCGTTCAGAATTTGAGGCACGGGCGCGTCAACGAACTCGAACGATTGCCGCTCGACGGCCAGGGCGCGCGCCGGGGTCGTTTGCGGGTCAATGCGCACCAGGCGGACTTCGGGCCGTGCTTCGCTCGGATTAAACACCGCGCTTTGGTTCGGCGTCAGCAGCAATTCTGCATCCCTGCCCCCTGCCCCCCGCCCCTTGCTCCCTGCTTCGTACACGGCCACTTTGCCCGTTTTCACCACCACCGTCACGCGGCGCTCGGCGGCGTAGGCCCGCACCCGGAAGCTGGTGCCCACTACCCGCGTGACGAGTTCACCGGCCCGCACGAGAAACGGTTGAGCCGGGTTTTTGGCCACTTCAAAAAAGCCCTCGCCTTCGAGCGTCACGTTCCGGGTTTTCGGGTCGAAATGCGCCGGAAACCGCAAGCGGCTGCCCGGTGCCAACACCACCGACGAGCCGTCTTCGAGGGCCACGACGAGGGGCTTTTGGCCGTCGTTGGCCTGTTCGCGCCACGCGGTCGCTTCGGGCGTTGTCACCACGGGTTTCACCGCCACCGAATTGGTATCTGGCTGCCCCCACTGCCACCAACCCGCGCCCGCCAACAGAAGCAAGGTCACGGCGGCGGCCACGCGCCAGACGACAGCCCGCCGCCGGGCGGCGTCCCGCCAGAGCGGCACGACGGGCGTTTCGGCGTCACGCACCCGCGCCCAGGTTTGCTCAACCAGCGCGTCCGTTTCGGCTTCGGTGGGCGCTTCTTCGTCGAGGTGCGCCGCCAGCAGCAGGCGTTGAGCCTGCCGAACCACGTCGCGCCTGGCCGGATTTTCGGCCAGCCACACCGACCACGGCGCGGCGGGGTCGCGGAAGCCGCCCGTGCGAACCCATTGACGGAAGGATTCGTCGGTCAGAAAATCGTCTAATTCGTAATCGAGGGGATTGCTCATGCCCAAAACGCTGCGTTTCGGGGAGAAGAAGGAAAGCGGGGGGCGGGCGTACTCAGATTATGGTTGAAGAATTTTCAATGCTCAATGTTCAATTTTCAATGTTCAATGAATATTGCACTGAATTTCAATTCATTGGACGTTGAAAATTGAACATTGAGCATTGAAAATTACCAGCACCCCCAACACCGTTTCCTCCGGCCAGTGGTCGCGCAGGTGGTTCAGGGCGCGGTGGATGAGGTTGGAAGCCGATTGGTAGTTGACCTCCAGCACGGCGGCGATTTCCTCGTTGCTCAGGTTCTGGTAAAATTTCAGGTAAATTGCTTCTTTCTGCCGGGGCGGCAGGGCGTTGAGCAGGCGGTTGAGTTGGGCCAGTTGCTGGCGCTCGGCGTCGTCTTCGACCCAGCGGTCGAGTACGCTGAAGTCGGCCAGGAAAGCCAGCGTGTCCTCGTCGTCGGGCACCTGCTGGGGGGGCTGGGAGCGGGCCAGTTTGCGGCGGAGCGAGGTGAGCAGGTAGGTGCGCACCGAGGTGGTTTCGGCCAGGCGGGCGCGGTAGAGCCAAAGCTCGGCGAAGAGGTCCTGGATGCCGTCTTTCACCCGCTCGCCGTCGCGGGTGAATTTCCGCCCGTAGTTGAGCAGCGGCCCGAAGTACCGGCGCATCAAGGCCGAAAATGCCGCCTCGTCGCCCTGGCGCAGGAGCAGCCAGAGCGCTTCGTCGGAAGCCGGTTTCGGGGAGTGGGGCATGGCCGGTGGATTCGGGCGGATGAAAGTACGGATTTTGCCCTAATCCCGGATGAAATTGGGTTTTCTCCGAAAAAAATTCGGCCCCATCAATCTCCTCAGCCCGCCTGTCCCACGCCCAGCACCTGCCGCACCCGGCCGTCGAGGTCTTCAAACGGCGCGTAGCCCCGGCTCAACACGTAGTTCTTCTCCGGTGTCAGCAGCAGCACCGTCGGGAAGCCCGTCACGCCAAGTTTGGAAACGGTCTGGAATTCGGCGTAGGTTTTTTGTTTGAAGCGGAAATCGCCGAGGTTCTTCACGAAAACGGCGGGGTCGAGGCCGTAAGGCCGAACCAGAGCGGCGTAGGTTTCATCGGCTTGCAGGTCGAGGCCGTCGAAGTACACCGCCCGCTGGAGGTCGTGAGCGAAGGCCACGGCTTCGTCGGGTTGCTCCGTTTTGAAAACGGTCAGGGCGATGCCCGGTTTTTCCGAAGAAAAAATCGCCGTGCCCGGTTCGAGCACGCCGTTCAGAAATCCTTCGCCGAACGTCACGCCGGTTCGCTCCTCGACTTGTTTGTAGGCCCAGGAAATGTACGGGGCCACCTGCCCAATCGGCCCCACGCGGTTGCCCATGACCATGCTCCCCGACAACACGTCAAAACGGAGGCGGTCGCGGTGCGTTTCGTGCAGGCGTTTCATCACCGGGCTGAAGCCGTAGCACCAGCCGCAGAGGGCGTCGTAGATGTACACGAGGGTTGGTTTTTCCATAAAATTTGAACCCGGAATTGCTTCCGTACTTTTTGGTAGGTACACGGGCAAAAGAAAAACGCCGGACGGTTTGGTTCCGGCGTTTTTCGGGAAAATGGAGAAAACATCACAGTCCCAGCGTGCGCAGGTACGTGATGAGTTGGTCGATGGACGTGTTGAACACCCGCCGCGACTGCGCCGCTTTGGCCATGCCGTAGCTGCCTTCGACGCACGAAAGCACGAACCAGGCCGTCTGGGCCGGGTCCACGACGGTGGTAATGGCCCCGGCGGCCTGGGCGTTGCGGAAGCCCCGTTCGAGCGAAGCGTGCATGCCGTGTACCACCGCCTGGAGGCGGGTGCGGAAGCCTTCGTCGAGGGGGGTCATTTCCTGCACGAGGTTGTTCAGCGGGCAACCCAGCCGGATGTCCTCCTCGGTGGCGCGCTGCTTGTGGACGTCCAGGCAGGCCACGAGGGCGTCGAGGTGGCGTTCGGTGGCTTCCTCGAAGGGCCGCCACGCCCTGATGTACGCCGGGGCGACGAGTTCGTCGACGATGGCGTAGCCGAGTTCAAACTTGTTGGGGAAGTAGTGGTACAAAGCCCCCTTGGTGATGCCGAGGTCGGTGATGACCTTGTCGGCCCGCATTCCCTGAAAGCCGTGCAGGCGGACGGCCTGGAAATTGCGCTCCAGAATCTGCGCGCGGGTGTCGTTCATGATGGTACGAGTAGTGTAGGTGTGGCGTACAGCGGATGTACAGGGCGAGTTTAGTACAAAATACCCAAACGCGCGTCAGGTGGCGGGTATTTTTCGGGCACCGAAAATGGCGCTGCCCACCCGCACGAGGGTGCTGCCTTCCTCGACGGCGATGGCCCAGTCGCCGCTCATGCCCATCGAAAGCTCCCGGAAGCTGACGCCGGGCCGGGCACTCTCCCGCTGCATCCGGTCGTAAAACTGCTTCAGGCCCCGGAATTCGTGGCGAATCTGGCCCTCGTCGTCCACGTTGGAGGCCATGCCCATCAGGCCGAGCAGGCGGACGTTCGTCAGGGCAGAAAGTTCGTCCGAACGGAGCAGGCTTTCGGCTTCTTCGTACGAAAACCCAAACTTGGTTTCTTCCTGCGCAATGTGAAGTTGCAGGAGGCAGTCCTGCACGCGACCGTACCGAGCGGCTTGTTTGTTGATTTCCTGCAAAAGCCTGAGGCTGTCCACCGAGTGAATGAGCGTCGCGAAGGGCGCGACGTACTTCACCTTGTTGGTTTGCAAATGGCCAATGAGGTGCCACTCCACGTCGGGGGGCAGCGCTTCACGCTTGGCGACGAGTTCCTGCACTTTGTTTTCGCCGAAGCGGCGGCAACCCGCCTCGTAGGCTTCGCGCAGCACTTCGACGGGCTGGGTTTTGCTCACGGCCACGAGCCGGGCGGGGGTGTGGGCAAGGCTTTCTTCAAACCGGCGCAGATTCTCGGCAATGGACATGGGAAACGGGGTTTTCGCCCCGCAAAAATAGAAGCGTCAACGCCACGAACCACCCCCAATTCCGTTATTCGCCCCGCGTACCGGTGCGCTCACCCACAAAATGCGGGGAGGGAGTTGCTTCTCGCACTTTTTCCGGGAAAACCTGAAGCTCCCGGGCTTATCTTTGGGGTTGAATCGTCCTTCTTCGCCCGGTTTTGCAGCGGTGATTTATTCCTTCGCGTGGATGAAAAACGGTTTAGGTTTCGTCCTGTTTCTGGTGGTTTCCCTGGCGGCGCAGGCCCAGCAGCGCTTCGGCAACGAATGGATTCAGCCCGGTCAGCGGTACGTGAAAATCGCCGTCGTTCGGGCGGGCGTGTACCGGGTCGGGCCGGAGGCGCTCCGGGCCGCTGACCCGACGCTGGCACAGACCGACCCCACCCGCTGGCAGCTTTTTTTCCGGGGCCGGGAGGTGGCCATCCGGGTGGCGGGTGAGCAGGACGGCCGCTTCGACGCCCCCGACTACCTCGAATTTTACGGGCAAGGCAACGACGGCGCGCAGGATTCGCTGCTCTACCGCCCCCAGCAGCGCCTCCATCCCTACCAGAGCCTTTTTTCCGACACCGCCGCGTATTTTCTGACCTGCCACCCCACGGCCAGGGGCCGCCGGATGGCGATCACGAACCGCTCCGCCCAGGGGCTAACGCCCGAACCGTTTCACCTGGAAGAAACCGTCCGGGCGTTCACCAGCGAGTACACCTTCAACAACCTGCGGGGCATCGAGCCTTTCCTCCAGCACAGTTTTTACGAACCCGGCGAAGGGTGGTCGGGGCGGCTGCTCACGCCCGATTCGGTCGCCACGGTGCGCCTGCCGCTCGTCAACCGGGTGGCGGGGCCGGTGGGGGTGCAGGGCATGGTCAACGGCCGCGACAACGGCATCCACGAAATCCGGGTGCAGGCCGACGGCAGCGCTGCCCCGCTGACGACGCTGCGGTTCGGCGGATTTTCGAGCCAAACCTTCCGCCAGGCCGTGGACCCGGTCTGGCTGGCAGCCGAAACCCTCACGCTGCGTTTCAACGGGGACAAAAACCCCCGTGCGGGGCGGTTTTCCGTCACCTACGTCACGCTCTCGTACCCCCAGGCGACCGACATGGGCGGGGCGGCGTCGAAGCGGTTTCGCCTGCCGCCCAACCCCGGCGGCGCGGCCCTGGCCCTGCTGGCGGTGAAAAACGCCCCCGACGCCCCCCTGGCCTACGACCTGACCGACCCCCTCGCCCCCCGGTGGCTGGCCGTCGAAACAAGCACCGGCGAAGCCCGGCTGGTGGTGGACGGGGCCACCCAACAGCGGGAGGTGTTGGTGACCAACGAGATTTTCAACCCGCTGTTCGTCAAAGCAGTGCGGTTTCAATCCTCGCTGCCGCCGACGGCCAACTACCTGCTCATCACCCACGCGGCGCTGCGGTCCTCCGCGGAAACCTACGCCCGCTACCGGGCTTCGGCGGCGGGGGGCAACCACCGCCCGGCCCTCGTGGAGGCCGATTCGCTCTACGACGCGTTTAATTTCGGGGAAAAAAGCCCGCTCGCCCTCCGCCGGTTTCTCGATTTCGCGCTGGCCACCACCCAGGCCCGGCACCTGCTGCTCGTGGGCCGGGCGCGGAGCTACCCCTACGACGTGAAAACCACCCCCGACGACCGCGTGCCCACCGTGGGCTACCCCGGCTCGGACGTGCTGCTGTCGGCGGGGCTGCGCGGGTTTGGACCCAACACCCCCGCCCTGCCCACGGGCCGCCTCAACGCCACCACCAACGAGCAGGTGCTGGCCTACCTCGAAAAAGTAAAGCAACAGGAAGGCGCCACGCCCAACGGCCCCTGGCGCAAGCACGTGATTCACCTCAGCGGGGGCAAAACGCCCGACGAGGCCCGGAGCCTGCGGGCGGCCCTGGCCGGTCTGGGCGAGGTGTTCCGCAACGGGGTGCTGGGCGGGCAGGTCAGCGCCTTCGGCAAAACCACCACCGCCGAAGTCGAACCGGTGGACATCGTGCCGCTGGTCAACGAGGGCGTCAGCCTGATTACATTTTTCGGCCACGCCGGGCCATCGGTCACCGACCTGAATTTCGGCTACGCCACCCCGCCGGAAAACGGGTTTCGCAACACCCGCTACCCGCTGATGGTGTTCAACGGCTGCGGGGTCGGCGAGATTTTTTCGCGGTTCAACACCCTGTCCACCGACTGGCTGCTGGCCCCCGGCAAGGGCGCGGCGGCGGTGCTGGCCCACTCGTACTGGAGTTTTCAACAACCCACCACCCGCTACCTCAACCGGCTTTACACCGCGCTGTTTGCCGACCCTACCACGCTCGGCATGCCCCTCGGCCGGGTGCAGCAACGCGTCAACCAGGCGCTGGACGTGGAGGGCCTCAACCCCTACGACGTGTCGATGCTGCTGGAAATGGTGCTCCAGGGCGACCCGGCGCTGAGCACCTACCCCCTGCCCGAACCCGACTACGCCGTCGAGGGCCGGGGCCTGTCGCTGCAAGCGCCGGTGGCGGGCAGCCCGCTGCGCAGCGCCGATTCGCTCCGGCTGGTGGTGCCGCTCGTCAACCTGGGGCGGTTCGCGGGCGGCACGACGGTGGCCGTTTCGGTGAAAAAAACGACCGCCGCCGGGACCACGACCGTACCCCTGCGCTTCGAAGCGTTCCGGTTCCGCGACACGCTGACGTACACGCTGGCCAAAGACCCCGTGCTGCAACGGCTGGAGGTCGTCGTCGACCCCGACAACCGGGTGACGGAACTGAGCGAAACCAACAACGCGGCGACCCTGACGCTCGACTGGACCCAGGTGCTGGCCGGGACCAGCTACCCGCCCAACCTGTTGCCCGACCGGGTGGGGCCGTCGGTCGAGGTGCTCGTGGACGGGCGGCGGGTGGAAAATCCGGCGACGGTCGCGCCCAGCCCGGTGGTGGCCGTGTACCTGCTCGACGAAAACCCCCTGTCGCCGCTCGACCCCAACGCCGTGGAGGTGCTCCTGAAACCCTGCGCCGCGTGCACGCCGCAAAAGCTCACGGTCGCGCGGCGGGCGGTTTCGGAAAACCAGCTTTTGGCCACGGTCGGCCTCTCGCTCCAGCCGGGGGCCACGTACCAGCTTCTCGTGTTCGGGCAGGATGCCGCGGGCAACCGCACCCCCTCGCCCTACGCCCTCGACCTGCGGGTGCCCGACGCCGACGAACCGGCCTCGGTGACGACCTACCCCAACCCGGCCACGGCCTACGCACGGTTTGAGGTGACGCTCAACACCCGGACGCCGCCCACCCAGGCCCGGCTGACGATTTACCACGCCACGGGCCAGCGGGTATTCGACGAAATCCTACCGGTGGCGACGGGCCAGAACGCCTTCCTCTGGCGCGGCACCGCCGCCGGGCTGTACCCGTACACCCTGCACCTGACCTGGCCCGACGGACGGACGGAAACGAAAACGGGGAAGGTGGTTTGGCAACCGTGAAAGACATAGGGAAAGTAAGTATTAGACGAAATAAATCAAGAACAAGGAATGAAGAATAAGAAATGTAAAAGTCTTAAATTCAACATTTTACATTTCTTATTCTTCATTCCTTGTTCTTGATTTTTCCTTCCAACTTGCCTACGGCAGTCGGTTGCTGCTCAACAAAACCCAGGTTTGGCGGGTGCCCGATTCGATGCGGCCCTTGCCGATGCAATCGGGCGACGACTGGCAAAACTGGAGGGCCGCGTCCTGGCGGTACACCAGGCCCAGGCCGTCGGCGTACACCCGGAGGTACCTGGTTTGGTCCACCAGCGTCGAGTCGTTTTTGCCCACCACCGAAACCGTCCGGTCGAAAGCCCGCCCTCCCGCCCCGAAGGGTTGCCCGACGCGCTCGTAGCGGAGCAGGGTGTCGGCCCCGGCGGCGTAGGCATTGAGGTTCCACGCCGCGTCGGGCGTGACGGGAAACGCCATCAAGCGCCGGGGCACGGCCCCCTCCACCCGCACGGCCTCGGCCAGGCTCCGGTACACCGTCCGGACGCCGCGCAGTTCCCAGGTCGGGCGCTCCGGGGTTTTGACGGATTCTTCGACCAGAAACGACTCCTGCCCGCCCTGGTTGACCGTGCCGCCGAGCCGCTCCCGCACCTGGTAGCGGCGCACGACGGCGGGCGACGTAGCCGAGAAGGTTTCCTGGAGCACCTCGTACACCCACTCGTCGCCCACCCGCAGGGGAAAATACGCGGCTCCGTCGGGGGCGGGTTCGGCGGTTTCCCGGCAGCCGCCTACGGCGGCCAGCAGGAGAATCCCGGCCAGCACGCGGACGATGATTGGTTGCAAACGATTCATGCAGCGAAATTAGCCGTGAAGTAGTTTAGGATAACAAAAAAATGGACGACTTCAAACGTTTGTTTTTCAAGAAGTTTAACCCAAGTTGTGTGGCAGGAGAAAAGCCGTTCCTCAACCCGAAAAGCGCGTTTCAGCCCACGGTTTCAACCGTGGGAAACGCGGAAACCCACCTTTTTTTCAACGGTTTCAACCGTTCTCGCACCGTCGGTTACGCGCCACCCCGATACCACCCCACTTGGGTAAGTTTACCAATTTACAAAGCACCCAATCACCCAAGTAGCCCACCCCATGAGCGGCATCGCCGGCCTGATTCGGTTTGACGGAAAAACGCCCACCCCCGCCGACGAGGCAGGCCTGGTCGCCGCCCTCCAACACCGGGGGCCGGTGCAGCGCCGCGCCGCCGGGGGTGGGTTGCTGCTGGCCTTCGGTGGAACCGTCGAAGCCCCGCCGGGCGACTCGTTCGTGGCCGTGGCAGACGCCGACGGGTACGACGGCCTCCCGCCCGCCTTCGGCTCCGGGTACCGGCAGCGCGGCGCGGCTTCGTTCAACGAGCGCAACGCCGATTTCGCCTTCGCGGGCTGGGACGCCAACCAGCAAGCGATCGTCTGCGCCCGCGACCCACTGGGCGTCAAGCCGTTGTACTACGCGCACCGGCCGGGGCGGTTTTTCGCGTTTGCTTCCGAAATCAAAGCCCTGCTCGTCCTGGGCGAGGTGCCCCTTCAACCCAACGAACGCCAGATCCGCGAGTACCTGACCTGGCGCACCGACTACCGGCCCTACGGCGAGGAGACGTTTTACGAAGGCATTTTCAGCCTGCTGCCCGGCCACTGCCTGCTGGCCAACGACCGCGGCGTTTCCATGCAACCGTTCTGGGCGTTCGGCGCTTCTGAAGTTGACCCGGAGGCCGGTGCCGCCGGGTACGATGCCCAATTTGCCGACCGGTTCACCGCGGCCGTCGGGGCGCGGCTGGGGGACGGGTCGAACGTCGGGGCGCACCTGAGCGGCGGGCTGGATTCGTCGTCGGTCTGCTCGGTGGCGCAGGCGGTGCTGTCGGAGCAGCGCCGCCCCCCGCTGCGCACCTTCCACGTGGACCCCGGCCTGGCTTCGACCGACGAGACGGGTTTCGTCCGGGCCGTGGTGCAGCGCCACCGAACGGAGCACCGCACCGTGTCCCCCCTCGCCGACGCGCTGGAGGCGGCCCTGGCCGTCAACGCTTTTTTCGACCGGCCCGACCACTTCATCATTCCCTCGGCCTTTCACCTGAGCGCGGCCCACGCCGCCCGCGCGGCGGGCTGCGGCGTGGTGCTGACCGGCCACGACGGCGACAGCGTGATGGCCAACGCCGCCGACTGGCTCGACGCCCTGGGCGCGGCGGGCGACTGGTCGGCCCTGAACGGGGCTAGCCGCGCCTACCGGGCCCGCCGTGCTGAATCCGACCCCGACGACCCGACCCGCTGGGAACGGTTCGTCCGGCAGTGGGTGTGGTCGGACCTGGCGCAACGCCTGCGCCGCCAACCCCTGCCGTTGGTTTGGGAAGCGTTTCAGGCCCAGCGGCGGGCCTTTGGCCTGCCGGGGAGCACCCTGCTGACGCACGCGCTGGGGCGGGGTTGGGCCAAACTCACCGCCCCTCCCCTGCCCCACGCCGTGCTGCGCGACCCGTTCGTTCGCCGGGTGCCGCCCCGCCCCCAGCGCACCACCGCCGACCTGGCCGAGGCCCTGTCGGCGGGACTGCCCGTTTCGGCGAGCCGGGTGCTCAACCACACCAACGTGGTGTGCAACGAGCAACTCAACCACCTCGGCGCGCACCTGGGGCACCGTTACGCGTTTCCGTTTTTCGACAAAACCGTGGTCGAACTGGGCCTGGCCGCGCCCCTGGCCCTGCATTTTGACGAGGGCCGCGGGCGGGGGCTGGTGCGCCGGGGCTTGCGGCATTTGCTGCCCCCGGCCGTGGCCGACCGCACCACCAAAACCAATTTTGCCGGGTACGGCACCCAGGCCGCGCAGGCGTTGCACCGGGCCACCGCGCACCGGTTCGCCTCGCCCCGCCACAGCCTCTGGGACGTGGTGGACCGGCAGCGATTCGGACGGGTCGTCCGGGTCGTGTTCGACCCGCGCCTGCCCGCCTCGGCCAAAACCCGCAACAACTGGCTCCTAAGCCGGGTCGTTTACCTCGGCCTGTGGCTGGATTCCCTCGGCGGAAACCGGCCCTGACCCGCTGCCGCCCCGCCTTACGCCGCGCACGAGCCGCCGAACACCCCGCACGGCGATGAGCACGAACCCCAGCGGCTTCGGCACGAACACCTCCCGACCGCCCAGCCGAACCGTGCCAACCCGGAAAATCCGGCTGCCCACCGCCGTGGCGTAGGCGCGCACGCGCTGCGAAAACCGGGGTTGGGCCTGGGCGAACCGCCTCGTCTGCTGCCACACGAGCCGGGTGCCGTCGAGGTCTTCGGTCCGCTCCCAGTCCGCTTCGTAGGCCGTCGCCAGCGTTTGCACGCGGGCCGAAGCGAGCAGGTCCGCGACGTGTTCCGGCAGGGGCAGGCCCCGGCGGTGGCACCAGTACAGGCCCGCCCCCAGAATCACTTCCAGGCCGCGTCGGCGGCATTCGGCCCGCAACCAGGGCCAGTCGGGGGTGTTTTTTTGGAGGAAAAAAAAGAGGTCGTTGACGTACCCCAGGCGCTGCCAGGTTTTCCGCAGGCCGTGGTGGGCCAGCAACAGCAGCAGGTCGAACTCCGTGGCCCGGTCGGGGTGGGCGCGCAGGTCGGTCAGGGTGAAGGGCGGGAAGCTTTTGTTCAGCCCGAGCACCTCCCAGTGCAAATCGACGTTGAACGCGCTGCCGTTGGCGAAGGCGTTGAACAGGCTCACTTCGTTCAAATCCGCCAACGTCCCGGCGGGGTTTTGCCGCAGGAGCAGGGCGTGGCGGGGGTCGAAGCGGTAGCCGAGGGTTTCGAGGAGTTCGATGGTTTTTCCCAAATCGGCGGCGTCGATGAGCACGTCGAGGTCGCCGATGGGCCGCAGGCTGGAGTCGGGGTAGGCGGTTTTTGCCAGAAAAACGCCTTTCAGCGGTCGGTGCGGCACGCCGTGGCGGGTCAGTGCCCCGGCCAGCCGGTCGTACTCGCGGAGTTTGAGCAGTCCGTCCACGGCGGCACCCTGTCCGGCGGTCCGCAGGCGCGCCACCCACTCCGGGGGCGCCAATGACTGTTCGCGCAGCGCCTGGAGCAAAAACGGCGTGACGCGGTGCCGCTCGGCCAGCCGGAACAGCCGAGGCCCGTCGAGGGCACCGGTGGCCAGCAGGTCGGCCTGCCGCTCGTGGCCTGCCTCCGAAACGGGCGAACAGGCCGTGAGCAGGAAGTTCAGTTCGGGCGAGGGGGCCGGGTTCATGCCGTTGTTTTCAAAAAATCCACGAAGTCGCGCAGGCGGGCGAAATCGGCGGGCCGCTGCACCGTGCTCACGGGCGTGGTCTGGGCCAGCCGGGCGCTCTGGCGGAAGTAGGCGCGCAGGGCCGTTCCTTGCAGCAGGTCGTCGGGCAGGGGGAAATGGTTCAGCAGCAGGGCCGGAATTTGGCTGGGCCGCACCAGGCTGGGCCGCACCAGGCTGGGCCTCACCAGGCTGGGCCTCACCAGGCTGGGCCGCACTTGGCTGTCTCCGGTGCCGGTACCCGGCGGTTCCAGCACGAAAATCCGGTCCAGGGGCACTTCGTCGGTTTCAGAACTGGCCGAACCCGCCCGGCGGGGTGCCGCCCAGCGGGATGCCGCCCAGGCGTACTTGGTGGCTCCTTCCCGCACGGGCGATAACCCAGCGCGGGGCAGGCCCAGCCCTTCGACGGCGGTTTCCCAGAGTTTGGCGGGCAAGCCGGCGGGCACCAGCGTGGGCGTGCCCGTGTCGTCCACGCGCAGGCACACCAGGTCGTCGCTGAGGAGGTGGCCGCCTTGCTGCACGAAGGCCGCCGCCGTGGTCGATTTGCCCGCGCCGGGCAGGCCCAGAAACACGACGCCCCGGCCGTGGTGCCGAACGGCGCTGCCGTGCAGCAAAAAGTACCCCCGCTGGAACAACACCAGTCCCAGGGCTTCGCTCAGGGCAAACAGGGAAAGCCACTCCGGGTCGGTGTGGGACGAATCAACGCGCAATTCCCGGCCTCCCACCGCCAGGAACGACCCAAACGTGGGCCAAACGAGCAGCAGGCGGTCGTCGGTGAGCCGGGCGAACTGGGCGTTGAGGCCCGCGCGGTAAATTTTGGTGGGGTTCAGCGCCGGGGGCACGGGCAGGACAGCCCGCTGCACCGTCAGGTCGACGGGGGTAGCGGCAGGAGCCGCCCGGCACGTGAGCGGCACCTCGGAGCGGATGCCGAGGCCGTAGGCCGTGTACGCGTTCAACTCCATTCGAATAAGGGCGTGAAAGTGGGGCCGGTCTGGTCGCCGAGCACCACCCGCCCCCGCCATTCCAGCCAGGCGTGGGCGGCGAACGGTTCGGCGGGGCCGCGCTGCACGCCCAGGCGCACCCGCAGGTCGGGGTGACCGCCCAGCAGCCACCGGGCCGTCAGGGCCTGCACGAGGCAGGTGAAGGCAACGGGACTTTTGGCGCTGACCACCCGCACGGCCCAGGCCGTGGCCTCGACGGTTTCGGGCGAAAGGGCACCCGGATGCGCGGTCCGGGTACCCGCCAGGCGCCGAAGCAGGCGAAACGACAGCAGCCGGTGCAACCCTTTAAACACCAGCAAGGCCGCGAACGCCCGCAGCAGCAGTGCCCGCCGCGCGCCGCCCAAAGCCAGGAAGTTGGCCAGGTCAGTGTACCGTTTCGACGAGGTTTTCACGGAGCAGGGTTTCGAGAAAATGGCGGGTTTCGGCCCGGCCCTGGGCCGGGTCCACGTCGTAGGCGGCCAGCACCCCGGCTTCGATGGCTTCGACCGTGGCGGTTCCGGCCTCGCCGAGGTAGTTCCAGATCCAGCCGCCCACGTCGTTGAGTTCAAAATACAGCCCCGCCTCGTAGTCGACGACGACGGTTTCCTCCCCCAGTTGGGAGGAGGCCTGGGACTCGGTCCGCCGCAGGCGGGTGGTGGGGGTGAGGTGCATGGCGGGGGCAATTGGGACGTCGAGGGAGCGGACGAGGTTGCACAACTTCATCCGCTCCTGACGCGAATCGTTCGCGGTCACGCGCTGAAACCGCCGAAGCCGTCGGTGTTGGAGCCGGTCTTCAGGGTGAGTTTCTTAACGCTGCCCACGCGCTTGAGTTCGGGCGTGCGGTAGGCTTTCTTCGGCTTGGCCGTGGTCGGGTTGTGCAAAGGTTTGGTCATGGCAATGATACGAGGTTTTGGGGTCGGAAGCCAGCGCGTCGGTCCCCTCAGGACCCCAAAAAGCGCTGTGCCGCATCCCGACCGGAATGAAGGTTGTTGGCCGAACGAAGCCCGGCGGAATTACCGGACGATTTTCTGAATGAAATGCTGATCGCCCAAGCGAACCAGCACCAGGTACAGGCCCTGGGGCAGGGTGCGCGTGTCGAGGGTTTGTAGGTGCACCGCGGCGGTTTTCTCCACGCTCACGCTGGCCCAGCGTTTGCCCGTCAGGCCGAACACCTCGATGTCGAGCGTGCCCGTGGCCGGAGTGTTGAGGCGCACGTCGAGGTGGTCACCGGCCGGGTTGGGCGACAGCACCAGGGCGGGCGAACCATCCCCGCGCGCCACGGAAATGATGCGGGAGTAGTTGACGCTGCCGTCCAAATCCACCTGCTTGAGGCGGTAGTAGGTGGTGGTTTCGGAGCGTTCGGCGTCGGTGAAACCGTACGTTTTGCGGTTGGCGTCCACTTGGACGGGCTGGCGAATGGCCCCGCTGATTTGCTGAAACTGGCGGGCATTCGCCGAGCGCTCGACCTCAAAGTAGTCGTGGTCGCGCTCCATCGAGGTTTGCCAGAGCAACTGCGTGCCTTCGGCCGAGGTCTGCGCCCGGAAGTACACCAGCGAAACCGGCAGGGGCGGCTGGCCCTCCACGACGAACGTGGCGGGGTCGTTGCTGCTGTAGCACTTGGGGTTGTAGTTGTTGCACGTCTGGTTGGCGTTGCAGATGCTGTTCAAATCGTTCTGGTTGTTCCCCCAGGCGAGCAGGAGTTCATCGATGGTGATGGGGTCGCCGCATTTGTACGAAATGTTGTAACACAGGGTATGCTTGCCCTGCCCGTACTCGATGGCGTTGCACTGGGAGAGGGTCGTCGTCGTGCCGCCCGTCGTCAGTTTGAAGCCCAGGTAAATCCCGTACCGGGTTTGCGATTCCACGTCGAGATCCACGCACAGTTTGGCGGTGAGCGGGGTGCCCGTCGCGCAGGCTGGCAGCGGATTGCCGTTGGGGTCGGTCAGGTACACCTTCTGCACCTTGATGTCCTTCGACACGCACTGGTTGCAGTAGGTCAATTGCGCCCGCGCGCCGGGCGCAAGGCCCAGCAGCAAGCAAACGAACAGCCCGGAGCAGACGACGGCCAGCCTCCGCCGAACCGACCGGGCAGACCCGGAGGCCGGTCGTCCGGAAGGGGTGAAGCGCGGCAGGATGCGCGAAAAAGTAGAGGTATTCATGCGTGCAACAGGTTGTGGTTTTGGTTTGGAAAATAAAAAAACGAAGGCAAAAGCATGCGAACGGCAGGCTCCAAACGAGCTGCCAGGCGTCGGGTTGAACAACGGATGTAATCGACCAGTCGAACGGGTTTGGTGGCACAATGCATTACCGGGATCGTCCCCCGCACGGCAGGCGGCGGAAGCCACCGCGCATGCGGCAAAACGAACGGACCACTCGGACCGAATTCAGAATATTCGGCGACGAGTCGCGGGGGCGAACTGGCGGTTGATTAAATGCATCCTGGCAAGGCCAGGGGTGTGAGTGTAAGAGTCTTGCCCGTCGACCCGGTTTCTGGCTCTGATAGCACCATCGCCGGAATGACGTGCGGAGCAAAAGTAGCAACTTGGCTATACGCCGCAAGAAAAAACTGCCCGGTTTGGGGCTAATGCCCAAAAGAGGGTGGTGAAATGAAAAACGACGGGGGTAAACGATACTCTCCCTTCGTAGCCCCCTCAACTGAAGCCGCCGAAGCCGTCGGAGTTGGAGCCGGTTTTCAGGGTGAGTTTTTTGACGCTGCCCAGCTTTCGCAGTCGGGGCGCGTGGTAGGTTTTTTTCGGCTTGGCAGTCGCCGGATTCTGCAACGGCTTGGTCATGGCAATGTTAGGAAATTTTTTAGTCGAAAATGATCCCATTGGCCCCACCTGGGCCAAATAAGCACAGGTTTACCCCGACCGGAATGGAAAGACAGTCCGCCGGAACTCAGCGGAACTATCGGACTATTTTCTGGATGAACTGTTGGTCGCCCAAGCGCACGCGCACCAGGTACAGGCCCTGGGGCAGGGTGCGCGTGTCGAGGGTTTGCTGGTGCGTGGCGGCGGTTTTCTCCACGCTCACGCTGGCCCAGCGTTTGCCCGTCAGGCCGAACACCTCGATGTCGAGCGTGCCCGTGGCCGGAGTGTTGAGGCGCACGTCGAGGTGGTCACCGGCCGGGTTGGGCGACAGCACCAGGGCGGGCGAACCATCCCCGCGCGCCACGGAAATGATGCGGGAGTAGTTGACGCTGCCGTCCAAATCCACCTGCTTGAGGCGGTAGTAGGTGGTGGTTTCGGAGCGTTCGGCGTCGGTGAAACCGTACGTTTTGCGGTTGGCGTCCACTTGGACGGGCTGGCGAATGGCCCCGCTGATTTGCTGAAACTGGCGGGCATTCGCCGAGCGCTCGACCTCAAAGTAGTCGTGGTCGCGCTCCATCGAGGTTTGCCAGAGCAACTGCGTGCCCTCGGCCGAGGTCTGCGCCCGGAAGTACACCAGCGAAACCGGCAGGGGCACTTCCTGGCAGGCGGGGCCTTCCTGAACCTTCACGACGTCGTCAACCTGAATGTTGTCCAGCACGATTCGGGTTGCTCCACCGGTGGTGCTGAGCAAACCGAAGCGAATCCGGTAATTGCCCTCGGGCAAACTGCTGGCCGAAACGACGAAGGTCCGGGTGGTCAGGCCCAGTTTCGTGTTGTCCGCGTTGTTGGTGGGGATGGTCGCCAGCAGGATGGAGGGGCCGTTGGTCGCCGGTTGCGGGTCGGCCAGGACGTACAAGGTCGGGTTCGACGACAAGTTGGTGATGAGCTTGGCGTCGAACGTAATGTTGGTAGTCGGGGCCGTGGGCACGATGCGCAGCACGGGCGTCTGGAGATGGAAGGGGTAAACGACCCGATCGGGGTTGTTGGGATCGGGTGTCGTGCCTGCGTTGGACAATTGGCCGCTGCGTACGCTGCATTTGTCGATCACGTCGTTCGCGTTGCCGGTCATGTCGAACCCCGCAAAAATCCAGCATTGGGCCTGGTAAACGCTGCGGGCGTTGCACGGATCGCTGGCGTTGGCGGGGTTGAAATTTTCCGAAAACGTGAACGGAGTCTGGCCGTGGAGCGGGTTGCCGAACCAGCCGCCCACGAGCAAACCCAGGAGGACGCCGTGGCGAGGAGTAAAATGATGCTTCATGACTCGGTTGTTTGGGATAATTGGACAGGTGCAGACGGCTTAGGTTATCAAATTGAAAATCAGTTTTTTGCTGAAAAACTTTTTCGTAAAAACGAGTTGAGGCCGGTCTGGTCGTGCGCAGCGGCTCCCGCCGGGCGGGGCGCTTTCACGGGCACACGCCCCTTGCATCGCTTCTTCGCCCGGCAGGCAGCGGAAGGCCCTGCGGGTGCGACGAAGTGAACAGACCAACTGGACCGAATTCAGAAAATTCGGCGACGGGTCGCGTTGGCGGAGGCAGTAAGGCGGGTGATTAAGAGGTCCTGGCGGGGCCAGGTGGGTGATGTGGAAATACGACAGTCACCGGATTGCGGTTCGGGGTAGGGCCGCGCCGGATTGTCGTGCCCCAAAAGTAGCGCCTCGGCCAAAAAAAGCCCCTTTTCGGGGGTTGACACCCAAAGGAAGGTGGTGAACAGCCGAATGGTGGTGGCAAACGGCCGACCGCCCCGTGGTTCAATTGAAGCCGCCGAAGCCATCGGAGTTGGAGCCGGTTCTCAGGGTAAGTTTTTTTTGACGCTGCCTGCTTTTTTGAGCCGAAGCGTCTGATCTGCTTTCTTGGGCGCGGGCAGGTCAGAAGCAGAAAATAGGTCACGGCGAATATTTCCCCGCCGTTCAAATCCAGTCGCGAGGTGATTTTTGTCACCCCCCGCCTGAGTAGGGCAATCAGGTTCGCTTCTTGGTGCCCTTGTGCGTAAGTTTGTCACGGTAGACACAAAGTGACCAACTTTCGCCCAGGAAGTCCACGATTTTTTAGATTCCAAATGTCCGTTTCGGATGCTTTGAAAACCCGCCTCGACGCGCTGCTGACCGACGCCGGGCGGCAGTGGCTGGAGGAAAAGCGCCGGGCCGACCCGACCGGGTTGCTGACGGCCTTCGTGGCCGCGCCCCGGTTCGTGGGGCGCAAACCGGTGCCCACCGACGCCGCCTTCGACGCCCAACTCGCCGCCCTCGTACCCGGCTGGTCGCTCGACGGCTACACCCTCGACCGGCTGGCGCGGGTGTACCTGCTCCTCCAGCTCCCCGCCGACGACGAAGCCGCCTACGTGCGCGGCCTCGAAACGCTGTTCAGCACCGCCGATTTGGGCGAACTGACGGCGCTTTATTCGGCCCTGCCGGTTTTTTCGTTTCCCCAAAAATGGATTTTCCGCGCCACCGAAGCCGTGCGCTCCAACATGGGGCCGGTGTTCGACGCCGTGGCCCTGGGCAACCCCTACCCCGCCGCGCAGTTCACCGAAGCCGCCTGGAATCAACTGGTGCTGAAAGCGATTTTCAACGCCAAACCCCTGCACCGCATCACCGGTTTTACCGAACGGGCCAACGCCACCCTCGCCCACGACCTCTCGGACCTGGCCCACGAGCGCTGGGCCGCCGGGCGCACCGTGCCGCCGGGGGCCTGGCAACTGGTCGGGCCGTTCGTGGACGAAGTGATTTTTGAAGATTTGCAAAAACTGTTCGCCTCGCCCGACGAAGCCGACCGCCGGGCCGCCGTGCTGGTGTGCGCCGAAACGGGCCACGAACCGGCCCGCCGCCTGCTGGCCGAACACCCCGACCTGCACCGCGCCGTTTCGACCGGCGAACTGACCTGGAAAACCCTCGAAACGCCCGCCGTGGCCGCCTGAGGTTTTCCCACAACCACCAATCCCCCATGCAACCGAACCCCACGCACGCCGCCGACAGCCTCCCCGCCGCCGAACCCCGCACGGCGGGCTTCCCCGATTTTCACCCGTACATCCAGGGCCTGCGGTTCTTCGACCCGCACGTCCACATGACCTCCCGCACGACTGACGACTACCAGGCCATGGCCGACGCGGGCATCGTGGCGCTGATTGAACCGGCCTTCTGGCTGGGTCAGCCCCGCACGGGGCTTTCCACGTTCAAGGATTACTACAGCAGCCTCGTGGGCTGGGAGCGGTTCCGTTCGTCGCAGTTCGGCATCCGGCACTACTGCACCATCGGGCTGAACTCGCGGGAAGCCAACAACGAGGCCCTGGCCGAAGAAGTGATGGAACTGTTGCCCCTGTTCCTGTACAAAGAAGGCGTGGTGGGCGTGGGCGAAATCGGCTTCGACGACCAGACCGCCGCCGAGGAAAAATACTACCGCGCCCAGCTCGAACTGGCGAAACAGGCGGGCCTGCCCGTGCAGATTCACACCCCGCACCGCAACAAAAAAAGCGGCACCGAGCGGAGCATGGCCATCGCCCTGGAGCACGGCCTCGACCCCGGCATGGTCATCGTGGACCACAACAACGAGGAGACCGTGCGGAGCGTGTTGGAAAAAGGCTTCTGGGCGGCCTTCACGATTTACCCGTTCACGAAAATGGGCAACGAGCGCATGGTGGAGGTCGTGCGGCAGTACGGTCCCGAACGCATCATGGTCAATTCCGCCGCCGACTGGGGCATCAGCGACCCCCTGGCCGTGCCCAAAACCGCCGCCCTGATGAAACTGCGCGGCATTCCCGACGAAGCCATCCGCCTCGTGACCTACCAGAACGCCATCGACGCCTTCGCCCAGAGCGGGCAAATCGACCCCGCCGATTTTGAAGAACGCCCCGACATCGACCAAAGCCAGACTTTCAACGGAAATACCGTACTCCGCGGCGGGCAGCAGCCCCGGATCGACAAAAACGACCTCATCATTCGTTGAGCCTCCGGCCCTACCTCCAACTCCTCCGCCCGGCTAACCTGGTGACGGCCGTGGCCGACATCCTGGCCGGGTACAGCTTCGTGTTCTGGACTTTCCGCAACCAGACTTACGCCTCGCCCGACCTCGCCTGGCTCTGCCTCTCGACCCTCGGGCTGTACGGCGGCGGCGTGGTGCTCAACGATTTTTTCGACGCCGACCTCGACGCCGTGGAGCGCCCCGAACGGCCCATTCCGAGCGGGCGGGTGCGGAAATCGGACGTGGGGTGGTTTGGCTTTGGGTTGCTCGGGCTGGGCGTGCTGGCGGCGATGCCCGCCGGTGGGTACAGTTGGCCAATCGCCGCCGCCGTGGCCCTGCTCACGGTGCTGTACAACCGCTTTGCCAAGCACCACGTGTTTGTCGGGCCGCTGGTGATGGGGCTGTGCCGAGGCGGGAATCTGCTGCTGGGCATGAGTGCCGTGGACGAAGCGCTGGCCTGGGGACCGGTGGCAGGACCCGTGCCCGTGCTGTACATTTTCGCGGTTACGCTGGTCAGTCAGGGCGAAGTCCACGGTGGCGGCAGGTGGAAACTTTGGGTAGCGCTGCTGCTGTTTCTATCCGTTCAATTCTTTCAAGGAACGCTCGGCTACGTCGACGACAACCTGCTGCTGATTTTGCCGTTTCTCGTGCTGCACGCGGCTTTTCTGTACCCCCCTTTGCTGCAAGCCATTGAAAATCCCATCGGCCCGAACATCGGCAAGGCCGTGAAAGCGGGCGTGATTTCGCTGATTCTGATGGACGCGGCCTGGGCCGCCGCGACGGGGCAGTTCTGGGCGGCGGTCGGTATTGCGGCCTTGTTGCCCGTTTCCCGGTTTTTAGCCGTTAAATTCGCGGTTACGTAAACTTTCTGAACGGCGAGGAAATTTCATCGTTCAGATTTATGTATCGTAGGGGCAACCCTCGCGGTTGCCCTGAGGCGTCTGGAGGGCAACCGCAAGGGTTGCCCCTACGATTCGCCTCGAAACAGATTCCCGTTTTTCCATGAAGTCCATCCGTCAGGAATTTAGCGTTCGCTTTGCGTACGACGTGTTTTTTACCGAAAATCTGTTCGACCCGGCCAACCACCTCCTGGGTGATTTCCTGCGGGCGCGGGTGGAACCGGGCGTGCGCAAGAAAGTCCTTTTCGTGCTCGACCAGGGGGTGCTCGACGCGCACCCCACCCTAACCGACCAGATTCCGGCGTATGTTGAAACCATACCCGAGTACGACCTCGTGCCGGACCTCCTCCGGGTACCCGGCGGCGAAGCCGCCAAAAACGACCCCGGCTTGCTCGACCGCCTCGTGGAGGCCGTGGACCACTACGGCATCGACCGGCATTCGTACGTGGTCGGATTGGGCGGCGGTGCCGTGCTGGACTTGGTGGGCTACGCCGCCGCCGTGGCCCACCGGGGCGTGCGGCACGTCCGCATCCCGACGACGGTGCTTTCGCAGAACGACTCGGGCGTGGGCGTCAAAAACGGCATCAACCACGGGGGCAAGAAAAATTTCGTCGGCACCTTCGCACCCCCGGCGGCGGTGTTCAACGACGCGACGTTCCTGCGCACCCTCGACGACCGCGACTGGCGGTCGGGCATCGCCGAGGCCGTGAAGGTGGCGCTCATCAAGGACTTGCCGTTTTTTGTGTGGCTCGAAACCGCCGCCGACGCGCTGGCCCGCCGCGAGGAGGCGCCGATGCAGGAACTCATCGTGCGCTGCGCGCAGCTTCACCTCGACCACATCGCGGGCGGCGACCCCTTCGAGATGGGGTCGGCCCGGCCCCTCGATTTTGGCCACTGGGCCGCCCACAAGCTCGAAACCCTCACGCAGTTCGACATCCGCCACGGCGAGGCCGTCGCCATCGGCATCGCCCTCGACACGGTGTACTCGCACCTGACCGGCCGGATTTCGGGAGCCGACGCCCGGCGGGTGCTCGGTGTGCTGCAAGCTGTCGGCTTTGAACTCTACCATCCGGCGCTTTCGGAAAACGAAAAAGGGAACCTCTTCAACGGCCTCAACGAATTCCGTGAACACCTCGGCGGGCGGCTGACCATCACGCTGCTTGAGGCACTGGGGCGCGGCGTGGAAGTCCACGAGATGGATTTCGAGCGGGTGAAAGCCGCCGTGGATTACCTCGAACATTTGCACCAACCGGCCTGATAGTGGCAATGAAAATGAAGCCGTTACTATTTTCTATTTTTCTACCATTTTTACTGAATCTGAACCCGAAGTCTTTCGCCCAAGACTCGACAAAAACGCAATCAAAAGTCACAAACAAAGAAGGTTACAAAAGATGGACAATCTATCGGACCTCTGTTCGTTTCGGCATTGGTGTTCAAAAATCTTTTTATTCAGAAATAGGCGTTTCAAGGTTAAGATATTTTTACAATGATTTGGGATACGCCGCAACTGTCCACTACGCTGCAATTGAATGGACACCGACTTTTTTTCCCGATAAACCAAAAAATATTTTTGGTTTGAAAGTTGGTTATGAGTTAAATATGAGAACATTAGCACTCGGCTTAGAAACCAAATATCAAACAGACGGAAGTCAAAATGATTTTGTCCTGACTCCAAAAATTGGGTTGGGCTTCTTTGGAGTTGTAAATGTTTTTTATGGATACAACATTTCTTTTGCTGGAAGTCCATTCGCAGATATTGGACACAATCAATTCTCTGTTGTAGCTAATTTAAATCGACGTATGCTTAGCCAATGAGAATGTCTTTTCTACTATTTTTTTTTAGTGGGCTAAACTTTAGAATATTCTCTAGAATAATTTCTACCTGATGACCCACCTCGGCTACTGCACCAACATCCATCCCGGCGAGGGCTGGGCGGAGCATTTTCAGAATCTGAAAACCAGCGTGCCCGCCGTGAAAGCCGCCTTCCGCCCCGACGCGCCGCTGGGCCTGGGCCTGGGCCTGCGGCTGGCGAACGAAGCGAGTATCGCGTTGGCGAAACCCGACGCGCTGCACGAGTTGAAAACCTGGCTGGCCGAAAACGACCTGTACGTCTTCACGATGAACGGCTTTCCCTACGGCGGTTTCCACGGCGTACGGGTGAAAGACCAGGTTCATGCTCCCGACTGGACGACGACCGACCGCCGCGACTACACGATTCGCCTCTTCCGCCTGCTGGCCGACCTGCTTCCCGACGGCCTCAACGCGGGCGGGGTTTCGACCTCGCCCCTCTCCTACCGGTTCTGGTGGAAAACCCCGGAAGCGCAGGCCGACGCGGTGCAAACCGCCACGCGGCACATTCTGGAAGTTGTCGATGACTTGATTGCGCTCCGCGAAACGACGGGCAAAACCCTCCACCTCGATGTCGAGCCGGAACCGGACGGGATTCTCGAAAATTCACCGGAATTCATCGGCTGGTACGAAACGGTGCTCCAACCGGCGGCGAACCAGTTTTTTGCCGAAAAACGCCATTTTTCCCAAACCGAAACCCGCGAACGCCTGCGCGACCACGTCCGGCTGTGCTACGACGTGTGCCACTTCGCCGTGGGCTACGAGCAGCCCGCCGACGTGCTCGCTGCGCTCGACCGGACCGGAATCCGGGTCGGAAAAATTCAGGTGAGTTCGGCGCTGAAGGTCGATTTGACGCGGGATTTTTCCGAAAAACTCACCGCCCTCGCTCCCTTCGACGAGCCGACGTACCTCCACCAGGTCGTAGCCCGGCGGGCCGGCGGCGGTTTCGACCGCTACCCCGATTTGCCCGAAGCCCTCGCGGCGGCCCAGCCGGGCCAGCATACCGAGTGGCGGGTGCATTTCCACGTCCCGCTGTTTCAGGAAACCTACGGCGTGCTCAATTCCACCCAGGACGCCGTCCGCGAGGTGTTGCGGCTTCAGCGGGAAAACCCCTTCACGAGCCAGTTGGAAGTCGAAACCTACACCTGGGGCGTACTGCCCCCCGGTGCCCAGGCCCCACTTAACGAGTCGATTGGGCGGGAGTTGGCGTGGGTGGAGGAGCAGCTAAATCAGTAGAATTTTCAATGTTCAATGCTCAATGTTCAATTTTCAATGTGTTGAAAAACAGCTTTTAACGTTGAAAATTGAACATTGAGCATTGAAAATTCCCCCTGCCTTTCATGCAAAAAACCGTCGTCATCGACGTCGTCGGGCTGAGCGAGAGCGTCATCGGCGAGCACACGCCGTTCCTCAAAAACTACCTCGCCACCCGCCACCTGACGCGCATCCGGCCCGTGCTGCCCGCCGTGACGACCACGGCCCAAAGCTGCTACGTCACGGGGAAATGGCCCGCCGAACACGGCATCGTGGGCAACGGCTGGTACGACCGCGAGGACGCCGAGGTGAAGTTCTGGAAGCAATCCAACCACCTCGTTGGGGCCGAGAAAATCTGGGACGCCGCCCGGCGCGAAAACCCGGATTTCACGGTTTCCAAAATGTTCTGGTGGTACAACATGTACTCCACGGCGGATTTTTCGGTGACGCCCCGGCCCCAGTACCACGCCGACGGCGTGAAAGCCCCCGACTGCTACGCTTATCCCCCCGACCTCCGCGACCGATTGCAAGCCGAACTGGGGCAATTTCCGCTGTTCAGTTTCTGGGGGCCTAATTCCAACCTCAAGGCGTCGAAGTGGATCGCCGACGCCTCCATGCGCGTGGACGACTGGCACAGTCCCACGCTGACGCTGATTTACCTGCCCCACCTCGATTACTGCCTGCAACAATTCGGGCCGGATTTGCCGAAGATTTCGGGGGAATTGCGGGAAATTGACGGTCTCTGCGAGGAACTGGTGCGGTTTTACGAAAAAAAAGGGGCACGCATTATTTTTCTTTCCGAGTACGGCATCACGCCCGTCAACCGGCCCATCCACATCAACCGCATCCTGCGCGAAGCCGGGCTGATTGCTGTCCGGGTGGAGCGGGGCCTCGAACTCCTCGACGCCGGGGCCTGCCGGGCCTTCGCCACCGCCGACCACCAGGTGGCCCACGTGTACGTGCGGGACCCGACGGCGCTCGACACCGTGAAGCGCCTGCTGGAAGCCACCCCAGGCGTGGCCCACGTGCTCGACGCGGCGGGCAAGCGCCAGTTCCACCTCGACCACGAACGCGCCGGCGAGCTGGTCGCCGTGGCCGAACCGGACGCCTGGTTCACGTACTACTACTGGCTCGACGACGCCAGAGCACCCGATTTCGCCCGGCTGGTGGACATCCACCGCAAGCCCGGCTACGACCCGGTGGAATTGTTCATGGACCCGAAAAATCCGCTCATCAAACTCCGGGCGGGCTACAAACTGGCCCGCAAGTTGCTGGGATTCCGGTACCTCATGGACGTGATTCCCCTCGACGCCACGCTGGTGAAAGGTTCGCACGGGGCCGTGGACGTGCCGCCGGCCTTCTACCCCGTGCTGATTACCGACGAACCGGTGGGCAGCGCGGAACTGGAAGCTCCCGACGTGTACGGGGTCATCTGGCGGCACCTTTTTTCCTGAAAATCAGCAAGAAGGGCCGAGGGGAAGCCCCCGATGATACCGAATCGTCGGAAAAATCCGTTCTTGCAGTGGTTTGCTAACTAATTGCCTTCTCACCCTTCCACCGATACCCACATGGAGACTCAAACCCGTCAGTCCGACAAGAAAAACTACCTCACGGCCGCCCTGGTGGTGATGACCGCCCTCCTGGGTCTGCTGGGCTACCTGTATTTGCAGGAGCGGCAGAAAAACCAGCAGGTGCTCACGCCCCAGGTCGAAGCCAAAACCCGTGAACTCGTCGTGACCTCCCAGCGGCTGGACTCGATTTCCAACCAGTTGGACGCCAAGATTGCCGAAATCAAAATGCTCAACGGCAACGTGGACGAACTCATGCGCGTGAAGGCCCAGCTTGAGCAAGACAAAATCAACCTGCGCAATTCGAGCGCTTTCAACGCCAAGCAGTACGAAACCAAAATTCGGGAGTACACGGCCCTGCTGGCCCAGAAGGACCGGGAAATTGTTCGTTTGCGGGAAGAAAACCAGGCCCTGGCCACCACCAACCAGACCCTGGCCCAGGAAAACACCGGCCTGAAAACCGACCTCGAAACCACGCGCCAGAGCTACCGCGATTCGGTTTCGACGCTAGCCAGTCAGAACAAGGAGCTTTCGGAGAAAGTCACCATCGCCTCGGCCCTGAAGGCCGAAAACATCAGCGTGTACGCCATTTCGCCCAAAGGCAAGGAGCGCGACGGGGGCACGTACAAATCGCGGCGGGTGGACAAAATCCGCGTTTCCTTCCACCTGGCCGACAACCCACTGACGCAGAAGGAAAACAAGGAGATTTTCATGCGCATCCTCGACCCCGACGGGGCCGTGATTTCCGACATGGCCACGGGTTCGGGCAATTTCACCTTCAACGGCAACGACCTGGTGTACACCGCCAAGCAGACCGTGCTCTACACCAACACCCACCAGACCGTCGATTTTGTGTACAGCCGGGGCCAGCCCTACAAAAAAGGCAAGCACAACATTGAACTCTACGCCGAAGGCTTCAAGGTAGGACAGGGGGAATTTGAGGTGAAGTGAAAAAAGGCGGGAGGGGGTGTGCTGAATTTTCGAGGCGGTTCGCCGCACGGTTCAATGCTCAATGGATTCTTTGTTCACTGACTCTTCGTGGTCGACCATTCAGCATGGCAAGCGAAGGGGCAAAGGCCCGCACGAGGAACCCAAACTCGATGGGCTGCACGCGAGGGCCGGAAACTGGCGGGGGCAGGTTTTCGGGCTGGTGTAAGTAACCCACGTTGTGGGGGAGCAGGAAAAACTTCGACTCGGGATTAAAATCGGTTTCAGCCCACGGTTTTAACCGTTTCCAAACCGACCCACGCTTTGGAGGTCAATGCCATACGATTTGGAGTAAATAAGCCTCCGGCAAAGATCGCCTGCGCACGGGACAGGATAGCAACTATTGCTTGATAACCTTGATTGAAGAACAAGAAATAAGGAATGCAGAATGACCAAGGGAAAGGCAAATGCCTTTCCTTCGTCGTTTTTTATTCGCTGATTCTTATTCTTCATTTTTTCATGCGTTTCGGTATCAACACCTTCTTATTTTCCTCCCCTTTCACCAACGAAAGCACGGCGTGGTTTCCGACCTTCAAGGAATGGGGCTTCGACGGCGTGGAAATCGCCCTTGAAGATCCGGCCAACATTGACCCTGCCCACGTCCGCTCTGCACTTGACCGTCACGGCCTGCGCGCCGACGTCCTTTGCGCCGCGATGGGGCCGGGCCGCGACCTGCGCGGCACTCCGGCAGAACAGGCCAACTGCCTCGCCTACCTCCACGCGCTGATGGACGTGATGCCCACGTTGGGCAGCACCCTGCTCGTGGGGCCGCTCTACTCCGCCGTGGGCCGGGCTGAACAGACTTCCCCCGAAGAACGCCAGCAACAGTGGGACACGGTGGTGGGCCACCTGCGCACCCTCGCCGCCCGCGCCGAACGCGAGGGCCTGCGCCTCGGCCTGGAACCCCTCAATCGCTTCGAGACCGATTTCATCAACACCGGCGAGCAAGTGCTGCAACTGGTCGAAGCCGTGGGCAGCCCCGCCGTGGGCGTGCACTTCGACACGTTTCACATGAACATCGAGGAGAAGAACCTCCCCGCAGTCATCCGCCGGACGGGCGGCAAGCTCTGGCACCTCCACGCCTGCGGCAACGACCGCGGCACCCCCGGCAACGACCACACCAACTGGCCCGGCATCGCCGCCGCCCTGCGCGACATCGGCTATGCGGGCTACGCCACCATCGAATCGTTCACCGTCGACGTGAAGGCCATGGCCAAAGCCGCCGCCATCTGGCGGCAAATCGAGCCGTCGCGGGAGGAGATTGCGGTGAAGGGACTGGCGTATTTGCGGGGGGTGATGGGAGGATGATGTTCAATTTTCAATGCGGTCCGCCGCGCGGCTCAATTCTCAATGTTCAATGCATTGGAAATCATCATTGAACATTGAAAATTGAACATTGAGCATTCTTAACTCTCTCTCAACCACCGCCTCGCCTCGGCCAGCGTGGCGTCGTACTCGGCCACTTTCAGGGCTTTTTGAAAGCATTCGCGGGCACGGGCGCGGTTGCCCGCCCGGAGGGCGATGCGGCCCAGGCCCAGCCAGGCCATGCCGAGGTAATCCTGCGAGTAGCGCTCGCCTTCGGGTGCTCTGAGCGCCCGCTGGTAAAGTACGGTCGCCGCCGCGTCGTTTTTGTCCCGCTTTTCCCGAATCAACCCGGCCAGCGTGGCCCCGGCGGTGGGGTACACCCGGCCTTTCAGGGGCAGCAGCCGTTCGACCAGCGGCTCGGCTTCGGCGTAGCGGCCCGTGAGCGTGAGGGCTTCGGCGTGGCGAGTCAGGAAAAGCGGGTTGGCCGGAAACTTGCCGTGCAGCGCCGAGGTGAAGGCCAGCGCCCGGCCCGGCTGGTTTTCGTGCTTGAGGAGCACGTAGAGCAGGTAGTACGCCGCTTCGTAGCGGGTAAAACTGCCCTGCCGAAAACCCGCCTCCATCTGCTGCAAACCCAGTTTTTTGTTCCCGTCTTTGAAAAAAAACATGACCGGCTTCACGATGGGGTGATTTTCGGGGTATTGCACCCGGTAATAGTTGTAGAGGCCCGTCGTGAAGAGGTATTCCGGGTATTCGCCGGTCCAGCCGAAGCCTTTTTTCAGAAAACCGTAGGCCCGCCGGGCTTCGCCGACGGCTTTCAGAAACTCCCCCGCGTCGGATTGCTGCATGGCGAGGTAGCCGTGGGCGGCCAGGAGGAAAAAGCTGGCTTCGGCCTCGCGCCCGCCCGCGCCGAGGAGGTTCTGGCCCCGGTCGAGGCATTGGTTGAGCAGGGCCGTGTACTGTTTGGCTGCAGTCGGGTGGTCGCTGAGCGGAAAAAATTGCCAATACGTCTGCACGGCCTGGAGGAGCGGCACCACCGGGTGCTGGGGGTACCTGGTCCGCAGGCGGGTCACCAGCGGCTGGGCTTCGGCGAACTCGTGGTTGTACAGTTTCTCCATTGCCTGCACAACCAGTTGCTGGCTGGCGGCGTCGGTTTGGAGTTGGGCAAACGCGGAGGGGATTTGAACGAAGAAAAGCAGAAGCAGGTATTTCATGAACGAAACGGGGCGTTCGCTGCGGGCAGTCCGGAACATTCCGGCGAAAAAAGGGTACTTTTGCCGCGCCAAAGAAACGAGTCGGCGGCCAATCCTGTTGCCCGACGAAAATCGTTCCGCGTCCTTCGAAACCCGTAATTCCGTTGATTCACTACGAAAAGTTTACCCTCGACAACGGCCTGCGCGTGTACGTCCACGAAGACCATACCACGCCGATGGCCGCCGTCAATATTCTCTACAACGTCGGCTCCCGCGATGAAGACCCCCACCGGACGGGCTTCGCGCACTTGTTCGAGCACCTGATGTTTGGGGGCTCCAAAAACATCCCGGCCTACGACGAGCCATTGCAAAAAGTGGGCGGCGAAAACAACGCCTTCACCTCCCCCGACCTGACCAACTACTACATCACTCTCCCGGCGGTGAACCTCGAAACGGCCTTCTGGCTCGAGAGCGACCGGATGATGGCGCTTTCGTTCGACCCCCAGGTGCTTGACGTGCAGCAGAAAGTGGTGGTCGAGGAATTCAAGCAGCGCTACCTCAACCAGCCCTACGGCGACGTGTGGCTTAAACTGCGTCCGCTGGCCTACCGCGTTCACCCGTACCAGTGGGCCACCATCGGCAAGGAGATATCGCACATCGAAACCGCCACGATGGACGACGTGCGCGGGTTTTTCTACAAATACTACCTGCCCAACAACGCCCTCCTCGTCGTGGCCGGGGCCGTGACCGTCGCGCGCGTGAAGAGCCTGTGCGCCCGGTGGTTCGCGCCGATTCCGGCGGGCGAACCTTACCGCCGCCAACTGCCCACCGAGCCGGAGCAGACCGGAGCAAGGTTTGAAGAAACCACCGCCGCCGTGCCCCTCAACGCGCTCTACAAAGCCTGGCACACGCCGGGCCGCTACGCCGACGGCTACCACGCCGCCGACCTCCTGGCCGACGTGCTGGGCCGGGGCAAATCCTCGCGGCTGTACCAGAAACTGGTGAAGGAGGAAAAACTCTTCAACAACGTCGCCGCCTACACCACCTCCTCGCTGGACCCCGGTTTGCTCGTGATTCAGGGCAACCTGAACGCAGGCGTAAACCTCGAAGACGCCGACGCCGCCGTTAGCACCCTCGTGGACGAGTTGGTGAAAACCGGCCCCGACGAAACCGAGTGGGAAAAAGTGAAAAACCAGGCCGAAGCCACGCTGGCGTTTTCGGAGGTGGAATTGTTGAACCGGGCCATGAACCTGGCCTTCGCCGCCAACGCGGGCGACGCCGAACTCGTCAACCACGAACCGGCGCGCATCCAGGCCGTCAGCCCCGACGACGCCCGCCGCGTGGCCCAGGCCCTGCTCCAACCCGAAAAGTGCTCGACGCTGTTTTACCGGGCGAACTGAAAACCAGTTTAGAGTTTGAAGTTTGATGTGCGACGTTAAGTTGGGTTCGATGAAACGACATTGCGGTTAGGTCTGCG